>Ga0308157_10000050_pt1 | contig 519072 bp, 486 predicted proteins | sample PhyBR1_FD_201035 | JGI IMG/M metagenome (GOLD analysis project Ga0308157, IMG submission 201035) | Phyllosphere microbial communities from UC Gill Tract Community Farm, Albany, California, United States - DLSLB.R1 | ecosystem: Host-associated > Plants > Phyllosphere > Unclassified | place... | reverse complement strand
ATTGATTTCCGTCTCCGCTCATTTTCTAAAATTTTTGCAAAGATAGTGAATTAGTTAAGAGTTCCGAATTATGAACTACATTTTACTAAAATTGAGAATCATGAAATTTTAAATCTTAAAATTATTCAAACATCTCAGCTAAACGAACAGCTTTTATTTCATTAGAATTATAAAGTTCTTCAACAGATTTTTTCTTTTCTAATTTTGGATAAAGATTAACACCGATGATTTTAATTTTCCCTTCTTCTACCCAACTTTGTTCTTTCAAAGCTTGCTCGAAAATCATTTTCTGAATTTCGCCTGATTTCAAAAGTTCAAGATAACCACCTTTTTCCTCGATTTCAAGAAATAATTTCCAAGATTTCTTAGCGAATTGTTGTGTAATATCTTCTACGAAATAACTTCCGGAAGTCGCATCTTCAAAAACATTAATGATGCTTTCATAAGCTAAAACAATCTGTTGTTTAAAAGAAATTTCTTTTGAAAGTTCTGTTTGATTTTCTATTTTATAATCATTAGAAAAAACTGCGTCTGAGCCGCCAATCATCGCTGAAGCTAATTCCAAAGTGGAACGAATCAGATTATTATCTGGATCATTTTTAGCCTTATTTCTAAACGAGGTTTCTGCAAAAATATAGGGTATGAAGTCTTTTTCAAATTCCTTAGACAACTGATTGAACAGATATTTGAAAGCTCTGATTTTAGCAATTTCGAAAAAATAATTGGAACCTATTGCAAATCGAAAAACCAATTTTTCAAGAGTCTCCGAACCGAATTTTTCTACTAATTCTTTAGATTTTGCCAGTGCAAAAGCCAATTGTTGAATGATGGAAGCACCAGCATTTTGGTGGAAACTTACATCAACGCCAATCTGTCTTTCGAAAGTTTTTGATAATAATTCGCCAGCCAGATGTTCATTGATTTCCGCTTTTTTATCATCAGAATAAACATCAATCAAAGAAAAATATCGATTAGTTTCTTTGGTCAAAATATGCTCTGCTAAATCCTGATTATTGATGAAAATTGCTTTTTCTTCTAAACCTTCAACATTTTCATTTAAAAGAAAAGCGAAAGCCTGTTCTTCCAAACCATTCTGATATTCGGCGACAAGATGTGTGCTTTCTTCAACTTTTGGAAGAATTTTTGTTTCAGAATTGTTTTGATAATAAGGCTTTACCTCAATATTTTCCAGATTCTCCTTTTGAAGAATTGCATAGATATCATCTGTTTTCAATTGTTTTTGAACCAGCTTTTCCCAATTGTCAAATCCACTCATCTTTGAAAAATTTTTGTTTTGAAAAGTACAAATTTCACAGCAAAAGCAGTGTAAAATTTGTCAGAAAAGTATTTATAAAAATCAAAAACCTTTTCAAGTCGGAAAAGGTTTTTATATCAATTTATTTTTTTGCAATTTTGGAACTGTCAACTACCAAAATGAAAATCTCTTCGTTCGGTTTTTTCATAAAGTAATTTTCACGGGCGTATTTTTCTTTCTCCTGCTTGTTGTTCATCAGTTTACGGTAGAACTTGTCATTCTTTTCGTATTCAGTTTTGTAGAACTCACGTTGGCTTTCATAGCGTTTGATTTCGCCGTTCAACTCATTGATAACCAGAAAAGAAGTACTATCAAAAAATATCATCCAGACCAAAAATCCAACCAATGTCAATATATATTTGTTAAAAACGTAAGTCTGGAAAAACTTGAGTGTCGGCGATTTTTTCTTGATATCTTTGATTAGTTCTTTCATAATTAATGAACTTTTTTAAGCGAATTGTTAATCACAGTAGTTAAGAAATCAATTGCTACAGAATTCTGCTTCATATTTGGAACAATCAAATCAGCTTCGTTTTTAGAAGGTTCGATAAATTCCTGATGCATCGGTTTCAAAGTCGTTTGATATCTGTGTAAAACTTCTTGCAAATCTCTTCCTCTTTCTTGAGTGTCTCTTCGAATTCTACGGATTAATCTCTCGTCAGAATCCGCGTGAACGAACACTTTTAGATCAAATTCTTTAAGTAATTCTTTACTTGTTAAAACCAAAATCCCTTCCACAATCAAAACATTTCTTGGCTCAACAGTAACGTGATCGCCCGTTCTGGAGTGGGTTACGAAAGAATAAATTGGCTGTTCTATGCTCTGATGATTTTTAAGCGCTTTAACGTGTTGCAACATCAGGTCAAAATCGATTGATTTTGGGTGATCGTAATTGAGAACTTCTCTTTCTGATAAAGTTAAATTAGGGTTGTCGTGGTAATAATTATCTTGAGAAAGCACGTTAACACCTTCTAAATTAAGTTGTTGAAGAATCTTATTAACAACAGTTGTTTTTCCGGAACCTGTTCCTCCGGCTATACCAATCACGAGCATCTCTACATTTTTTACAAAAATACTATAATTTTTTTTTCAGAATCAAATAAAACTTAAAATTACTTACACAAAAAAAAGCTGCAATCTGCAGCTCTTTCTATTTTCTTCTTCCACTGTTTTCGGTGGAACGCGTTTCGATTTGAGGTTGAACCTGTTTTTGTGGAGATGTTCTTATATTATTCTGATTTCTCCTTGTTGGCTGAACTCTGATATTATTTTGATTTCCAGTGGCAGGTTGGGTTCTCACATTATTTTGATTGGTATTAATCATCCCACTGTTTCTCTGACTTCTAACAGGTTGAATTCTTATATTTTCGTTATGCATCGAGTTTCTTTTCGGCGAAATCACGATGTTATTTCGGAGTCTAGAATTAGACTTATACACGACTCCATTCCTGTAATAATTGTTGTTATAATCCAAATAAACAACGTTTGGCGCATACCAATAACCATCAGGAGACTGATAATAACCGTCTCTATAACCATCAGAATAACCCATAGAATAAGGGTCATTATTATAACTATATGAGTCTGTTGCCGCAACACAAGAAACCATACTCATTGCGAATGCAGCTAATATTATTTTGATTGAATTTTTCATTTTCTTTGATTTTATAAATTATACATTGTCTGTATTAACAAATAAATTACAAAGAATCTGCCAAGATAGAAATCGAGAAATATTTATTGATGAATTATAAATAAAATTGAATATTATTCTTCAGGAGAAATCCCCAAAACATAATAGAAAACAGCCAAAACTCTGGCAAAGAATTCACGGGTGTGATTTCTGTAGAAGCTTTCATTTTTACTGACGTCTTGCGCATCAAAACCTAATGCATTCATCCCATTATTTCGAGCAAAAAATAAGGCTCTGAGGTTATGAAAACCTTGTGAAACGATAATCACATTTTTTTGACCGTAAACATTTTTACAACGTAAAATACTTTTATGAGTGTTGAAGCCTTTTGGGTCTTCAATAATTATATTTTCGGGAACACCTTCTGTGTACACGAGAAAACGTTTCATAGCGGCTGGCTCGTCATAGTTTTCACTTTTTTCGCCGCTGACAATAATTTTTTTAATTTTTCCGTGATGATAAAGTGTTCCCACAGCATCCATTCTTGCCGTAAAATATGGGTTGGCTATGCCTGAACGCATTTTGGGAGAAGTCCCTAAAACCAGAGCACAATCTCTTGGCGGAACTTTGCTGATTTTCGTATAAGTTCTTCCACTTGTGAGAGCAACAACCCAGAAGTTCGCTAAAATCAATAGCAAAATCCCCAGCTCTACAAGCCTGAAAATAATCTTCAGAAAATTAGCAACCTTCTTCAACATTAGTTATACAAATCAAAATCTAAATATACATCTTTGCTCATTGCAATGGAAACACAAGGTAAAATTTTTCCCTGAAGTTTTTCATTTTCCGTCAAATATTCGTCTTCTGTCATATCCACTTTTCCATTTTTCAGATAACAAAGACAACTTCCGCAGATTCCGGATTTGCAGGAATAAGGCAGTTTGTAACCCAAATCCAATAATTGCTGAAGGATTTTTCGTTCATTATTTTTTAGAATAATTCCGTCTTTTTCAATATGATTGAATTTGATTTTGACATTCACATTTTCAATCAAAGGAAACTCTTTTTCCGTTGGATAAATATCATCATTAAAAGCTTCGAACAATTCGAAATGAATATTCTTCTTCGGGATTCCGTGGTTGTAACAAGCATTGGCGACAGATTTTATCATCGCGCCCGGACCACAAATTAAAACCTTATCTGTACTATCCCAAATCGTAGATTCCTCATCCTCTTCATCCAAATGAAGGATTTGATTAATGATTAATGAAATTTTCTTTTCATCCAATCGACCTTGAAACAATTTGTCTTTAATGGGTTCTTGCGACAAAAAATAATAAACTTCGAATCTTCCTACGTTTTCTTTTTGTAATTCTTCCAATTCTTGCTTTAGAACAATATCTTCATAGCTTTTGTTCCCATAAAAAAGGAAAATTCTGGTAAATTGTTCTTCGTGGAGGATATTCTTAATATGGCTAAAAAGTGGTGTTATTCCGATTCCAGATGCGAAAGCCAGAATTGTTCTTTTTTCATTAGGTCTCGATGGAATGAAAAATCTGCCTAAAGGTTCACTTACAGAGATTTCGTCGCCAATATGGTAATTCTGAAATAGAAATTGGGTGGAACTTTCGTCGCCATTGATTTTGATGGCTAACTCAAGTTTATTTTCAAAAGGTGATGATGTGAAAGAATAATCATTCTGAATTTCCTTCTCATTAAAATGATATTTCAACGTCACATATTGTCCGGCTTGATATTGATATTGCGATTTTAATTCCTCAGGAATCTCCAATTCCAAGGCAAAAGCATTTTTGGTCAATTGTCGTTTTTTAGCTATTTTTAGCCTGTGAAACTGAGGTTGGTTTGCGATTGTTAATTGATTCTCCATTGTCAAGAATCAAATTTAATGAAAATTGACAAAAGAAAAAATCTAAATAACAAAGCTTGTTTTTCAATTTCAAATAAAATAAAACTATGAGAAAATTCCTTATATATTCCGTTTTGTCACTCAGCTTTTTAGCTTGTAAAAAGAATGATGAAAAAGTTGCTGAGGCAGAAGCAAAAGAAGATTCAATAAAAGTCGAACCAACAAAAACCGAAGCAGATGTTGCACAACTGAAAGAGTTTTCTCCCGAAAAAATTTCAACAGCTTTAAAATCGAATCATTCCGATACATTGTATGTGACCAACTTCTTTGCAACCTGGTGTGGACCGTGTATGCACGAGATTCCGTTTTTCAGAAAAAAGATGGAAGAATTGGCTAATCAACCTGTAAAGTTCACTTTTGTGAGCCTTGACAATAAAACAGATTGGGCAACAGATGTCAGTGATTTTGCTGATGAATACAACATCAGAGAAAGTGTTGTTCTTTTAGACGGAGCACTTTTAAATCAAGAGTTTTTCAAGCAAAATTTCCAGTCTTGGGATGGAGGAGCTATTCCATTTACCTTGATTAGAAAAGGTGATAAATCTGACGAAACCGTTGGTTCTATGAGCGAGGAAATGCTAAATCAGAAAATTGAAAAACTATTGGCTCATAATACTACCACAAAAGTTGTTGAGAATAAGGAAAAAGCAGGTATTTCTGGCCCTAAAAAATCTTTGAAATAACAATTATTCTTGATGAAACGTTTTCCTATTCTGGTAACATTGATACTCGTATTAGCGATTATTACATTTTTCATCAACCTCAATATTGGTTTTGCAAAACTGAATTTTTCAGACTTTTTAAATTCAGAATCCGAGAATTTTCAGATTGCCGGATTCAGGATCAATCGTGCTTTAGCAATGCTTTTAGCTGGAATTGCGATTCCAACGAGTGGATTTCTTTTGCAGGAATATTTTAAAAATCCTTTAGCTGGTCCAGATGTTTTGGGAATCACCTCGGTTTCCAGTTTGTTCGTGGCATTTTACATTTTCTTTTCACAGAATATTGTCATTCCAGATTTTTTGCAGAACAGCTTTATCAGCTTATCATCCATCATTGGAAGTATTGTTCTGATGATGATTCTACTCTTATTTTCGAATCGATTTCGGGATAAAAGTTTCATCATTATTTTCGGATTTTTGATCTCGGCTTTGGCTGGTGCTGTGGTTTCTTTTCTTCAGTTTTATGTGGAAAGCCAAAGTCTGAAAAATTATATGCTTTGGACTTTTGGAGCCAATAATCAGGCGAATTTAATTCAAATTTTGATTCTGACGGTTTTAATCATTATCGGATTGATTTTTACTTTCAAATCTATAAAACCATTAATCGGAAATGCTCTTGGAATAGCCTACGCACAGAGTTTTGGAATTAGTCAATCTAAGCTGAAAATCAGCATTATTGTTGCCTCTTCTCTACTTTCTGCTTCAGTTACGGCTTTTTTAGGACCTATTTTATTTATCGGCGTGGTGGTGCCACATTTTTGCAGAATGATCTGGAATCCTGCACAACTTTGGCATCAATGGATTTTGAATATGGTTTTGGGTATTTTCATTATGCAGGTTTTCTCAATTATATCAGAATTGAGTCAGTTTCCTATTAATATTATCACGACATTCTTTGGAATTCCTGTGGTATTGTTGATGTTGATGAAGAAAAAATAATAAATATAATTTTGTCATTCCGTAGGAATCTCAACAGTTTAGATTTCTGTAGAATGAAAATGACAATTCATAAAAATGAGTTTCTTAGAAATACAAAATACATCAATCGGCTATTCAGAACCATTAATTTCTGACATCAATACTTCCCTACAATTAGGTGAAGTTTGTCTGTTAATGGGAAATAATGGTATTGGAAAAACGACTTTAATCAAATCAATTCTTGGACAAAATAAGCTTTTAAAAGGTGAAATTTCTATTAATGGAAAATCAAATCAAAAACTTAATTCGAATGAAATAGCTTCTCAGATTGCTATTGTTTTTTCAAAAGCTGAAATTCCTGATAATTATACGGTTACAGATTTAATTTCGTTAGGAAAGTATATTCATTATCCTTATTATTTTAAATTGAATGAAACTGATAAACAAGAAATCTCTGATATCATAACCAAACTCAATTTATCAGAATATCAAAACAAAAAACTAACCGAATTATCTGACGGAAACCTTCAAAAAGTCTTTATTGGTCGTGCTTTGGCTCAGAATTCTCCATTTATTATTCTGGATGAACCGACAACTCATTTGGATGAAGAAAATAAATTAATGATTCTTTCACTTCTCAGAAATCTTGCAAAATCTGAAAATAAATTGATTCTTTTCTCTTCTCACGACTGGCGATTGGCAAAGGAATTTTCTGATAAAATCTGGTGGATTAAAGATAAAAAACTTATCAGCGGAATTTCGGAAGAAGTGATTCTCAACAATCCTGAATTGATTACACCAAAGATTTTAGATTTTAATCAAACCTTTCATCCTCCTGAAATTGATGCGCCGAAATTGGAAAAAGAAATGATGTTTTCTTTTTTACAAAAAAACTTCTCTCAGAATTTGCGGAAATTTAAATTGACGTTTAAAAATGATTTTTGGGAACTGAATTTGGATAATTTTTATGACAATTGTCATAGTTTTCAACAAATTAAACAGTCTCTGCAAACCCTTATTAATAAAGGAAATTCTAACTAAATAGATTTTCTATAATTTTATTTAATAAGATTTGCATAATAATTAAAACATTATAAATCAAATACTTAACCAACTTAATATAAAAATACTATGCATGCATAGTATTTTTTTTATATTTGTATAAAGCACTTCAATATGCCAGTTATGGAAAAGAAAAATTCAGAAAAAGTCGAAAGTATTGACTTGATGTTAAAGTCGGCTTGGTTAGCGGTATCGAAAATGTATTCGGATCAGGCATCTCTGTATAACTCAACTGCAGTTCAAGCACTTACATTACTTAAAATTGACCCGAAAGAAGGAACGAGAAGTACAAACCTTGGTCCCAAAATGGCAATTGAACCGACTTCCCTTACAAGAATCATCAAACTTCTTGAAGACAATGGTTATATCTACAAAGAAAAAACCACAACTGATAAGCGGGAAGTCATTATCAAATTAACTGATAAAGGCATCAATTCCAGAAATTTATCAAAAGAAGTGGTTCTTAATTTCAATAAAAAAGTTTTGGAAAGAATTGCTCCTGAGAAATTTGAAGTTTTCAAGGAAGTGATGACAGACATTCTGAAAATAGCAAACGAACTTAATCATAAAAAATAATTCTAATAATGAACAGAAAAATAAAACACGTTACAGTCCTCGGCTCCGGCGTGATGGGTTCCGGAATTGCCTGCCACCTGGCTGGTAATGGGATTCAGGTTTTGATGTTGGATATGCCTCCGAAAGAATTGTCCGAAAAAGACAAAGCGACGGGCGTAAATCCAGAAAGTAAAAAATTCAGAAACAGTGTGGCGCAAGGTCATCTTGATACCGCTCTGAAAAGCAATCCTTCGCCAATCTATGACAAATCTTTGGCTTCAAGAATTACGGTTGGAAACTTTGAAGACGATTTAGAAAAAATCAAGAATTCAGATTGGGTAATTGAAGTGATTGTCGAGAGATTGGACATCAAACAATCGATGTTTGAAAAAGTGGACAAGCTTCGTAAGCCAGGAACTTTGGTAACTTCTAACACGTCAGGAATTCCGATTCATTTGATGTCGGAAGGAAGGTCAGAAGATTTCCAGAAACATTTCTGTGGAACGCACTTTTTCAATCCACCGAGATATTTGAAATTATTTGAAGTAATTCCAGGTCCGAAAACAGACCAATCTGTGATTGATTTTTTTATGTCTTACGGCGAAAAATTCCTTGGAAAAACCACAGTTCTTTGTAAAGACACGCCAGGTTTTATCGGAAACAGAATTGGTGTTTATTCGATGGCGAAGATTATGGAATTGACGGAAGAAATTGGTTTAACGATTGAAGAAGCTGATTCCTTGACGGGAGATTTATTGAACCGTCCAAAAACCGGAACTTTCAAATTGGGAGATTTGGTTGGATTGGATACAGCTTTCAATGTAACTAAAGGACTTCAAGCCAATCTTAAAGACGATGAAATGGTTCAGGCGCTTAAAGATTCTAAAACTTTGAATTTCTTGATTGAAAATAAATTCCTTGGTGATAAAGCTAAAAAAGGATTTTACTATAAAGAAAAAGATGCTGGCGGAAATGTGAATCGTTTCGTTCTTAATTATGAAACACTTGGTTATGAACCTACAAAACAGCCAAAACTTTCGATTGTTACAACTGCGAAAGAAGCAGGAAGTTTGAAAAATCGTTTACCGATTTTGTTGAAAGACCAATCCAAAGCCGGAGAATTGATTAGAAAACATTTCGCTTCACTTTTTGCTTATGTTTCTCAAAGAGTTCCGGAAATCACGGATGTGTTCTACTCCATCGATGATGCGATGAAAACCGGTTATGCCTGGAAATACGGACCATTCGAAAACTGGGATTTCTTAGGAATTCAAAAAGGAATCGATTTGGTGGAAAGTGAAGGTTACAAAGTCGCCGATTGGGTTAAGGAAATGCTGGCTTCCGGAAACGAATCGTTCTACAAATTAGAAAACGGAAAGCAATTATTCTACAATCAAAACACAAAAACTTACGAGCCGATTCCAGGTTTGGATGCTTTCATTATTCTTGATAACATCAGAAAAGAAAAAACGATTTGGTCTAATTCTGAATCAGCGTTAATCGACCTTGGCGACGGCATCGTGAACTTCGAATTCCGTTCAAAAATGAATTCTCTTGGAGGAGGCGTTTTGGAGGGTCTTAATAAATCCATCGATATTGCCGAGAAAGATTACAGAGGTTTGGTCGTAGGAAATCAGTCTGATAATTTCTCTGTAGGCGCAAACCTTGCGATGGTAATGATGATGGCCGTTGAACAAGATTGGTACGAACTGAATATGGCCATTAACTTATTCCAACAAACATCAATGAAACTGAGATATTCATCAATTCCAGTTATTGCGGCACCTTTCGGAATGACGCTTGGTGGCGGTTGCGAATTCTCGATGCATTCGGATAAAATTGTTGCAGCAGCAGAAACTTATATCGGTTTGGTGGAAGTTGGCGTTGGTTTGATTCCAGGCGGCGGTGGAACGAAAGAGTTCGCTCTTAGAGCTTTGAAAGGTGCTCTTCCAGACGATGTTAAAACCAATCATCTTCGTAATTACTTTATGAATATCGCAACGGCAAAAGTGGCAACTTCTGCGCACGAAGCTAAGCAAATGGGAATTTTGACAGACAAAGATATCATCATTGTAAACAAAGACCGACAAATTGCGGAAGCAAAACGCCAGGCGATTGTTTTGGACGAATTAGGTTACACTCCACCAGTTCCGGAAAAAATAAAAGTTCTCGGAAAAGAGTCGATGGGGATGTTCTACGTTGGGACAGACCAAATGGTCGCTGGCGGTTACGCCTCCGAACACGACAGATTGATTGCCAACAAAATCGGCTATGTAATGACCGGCGGAAATCTCTCCGAACCAACTGAAGTTTCCGAACAATATCTTTTGGACTTGGAAAGAGAAGCATTCCTTTCACTTTGTGGTGAGAGAAAAACTTTGGAAAGAATCCAGACAATGTTAACAACAGGAAAACCACTTAGAAACTAATGATTTGTAAAAAGTAAAATGTATTAACGTAAAAAGTATTATGCACAATTTCAGAGAATTGGAGGTTTGGAAAAAATCAATTGCTCTTTGCGAAACATATTATTTTCTTTCAAAAAACTTCCCTAAAGATGAACTATTTGGAATTACTTCGCAATCCAGACGTTGCTTATACTCAATACCCTCAAATATAGCAGAAGGAGCTGGAAGAGATACAGATGCTCAATTTTCTCACTTTCTCAATATCGCATTAGGTTCTTCCTTTGAATTTGAGACTCAGATAATTATTGCGAAAGAATGTGAATTTTTTCCACTGGAACATTTTGAAATTGTGCTCAAAGAAATTCATCATATTCAAAATATGATTGCCAAATTAAAACAAGTTTACGGAAGCAAATAAATACATTTTACATTATACTTTAATACAAAATACAACTAAAATAAATGGAAGCATATATAGTAACAGGATACAGAACAGCAGTTGGTAAAGCACCGAAAGGTTCTTTGCGTTTTACCCGCCCGGATGATATGGCGGCAACTGTGATACAACATCTGATGAAAGATGTTTCAAATCTTGACCCGGCTCGCATAGACGACTTAATTGTCGGTTGTGCAATGCCGGAAGCAGAACAAGGGCTTAACGTCGCAAGACTGATTTCGTTAATGGGATTGGACACGGACAAAGTTCCGGGCGTGACAGTCAACAGATATTGTGCATCAGGCTCGGAAGCGATTGCGATTGCAGCAGCGAAAATCAAAGCTGGAATGGCAGAATGCATCATCGCTGGTGGTGCAGAAAGTATGTCTTACATCCCGATGGGTGGTTACAAACCAATTCCAGACACGGATTTGGCGAAGAAACATCCCGATTATTATTGGGGAATGGGATTGACAGCTGAAGCGGTTGCCAACGAATTCAAAGTAAGTCGTGAGGAGCAGGACCAATTCGCTTACAACTCGCATCAGAAAGCAATGAAAGCCATCAAGGAAGGAAAATTTGAGAATCAGATTGTTCCAATTGATGTTGCATATAATTTCCTTGATGAAAAGGAAAAAATCCAGACCAAAGAATATGCATTCAAGCAAGACGAAGGTCCAAGAGCTGATACTTCGGTGGAAGCTTTAGCAAAACTTCGTCCTGTTTTCGCAGCCAAGGGTTCTGTAACAGCAGGAAATTCTTCTCAGACTTCTGACGGCGCGGCGTTTACAATGGTAATGTCGGAAAGAATGGTAAAAGAATTAAACTTGACTCCGGTTGCGAGACTTCTCTCCTATTCGACTGTCGGTGTTCCGCCAAGAATTATGGGAATCGGACCAATGTTCGCCATTCCAAAAGCGTTGGAACAAGCAGGTCTTAAACAATCCGACATCGATTTGTTTGAATTGAATGAAGCGTTTGCATCTCAATCAGTCGCAATCTTAAGAGAATTGAACATCAATCCAGACATCGTCAATGTAAACGGAGGCGCAATCGCACTTGGACATCCGCTTGGTTGTACAGGAACTAAATTAACAGTCCAGCTTCTTGACGAAATGAAACGCAGAAACAGCAAATATGGTGTTGTAACAATGTGCGTAGGAACTGGTCAGGGAGCGGCAAGTGTTTTTGAGTTGCTTTAGACAATGAGATAATAGACGGATAGATGATAGACTAAAACACAAGAAAATGAATGACTTTAAAAGACATAACTTTAAAAAGCTAAAGATTTGGCAAATGGCTTTGGAATTATCAAAATTGACTCTAGACCTGACTGATACTTTTCCTACTTATGAAAAATATGGTTTGAAGAGTCAAATGGATAGATGTTCAATCTCAATTCCTTCAAATATAGCCGAGGGTTCTAGCAGAACGAATAAATCTTTCAGTCATTTTTTGGATATTTCTTTAGGCTCATCTTTCGAATTACAAACGCAATTATTATTAGCAAATCACAGAAAATATTTACCAGAAGAACAACTTGAAATTTTTGAAATTAAAATTGAGGAATTTCAAAGAGCAACAATGGTATTTCAAAATACATTAAAAGACTAGAAGATTATAGACGGATAGATAATAGACAGCATTTTGTAAAGTCTATCATCTATCAGTCTATTATCTATCATCTCAAATAAAAAATTTAAAATCACAATAATATGTCAACTGAAACCCAAACATTAAACGGTGGCGAATTCCTTGTAAAGGACATCACTGCAAACGAAATATTTTCTATCGAAGAATTATCCGAAGAACAAAAAATGCTTCGCGATTCTGCGAAAGAATTCATAGATAAAGAAGTGGTTCCGAACAAAGAACGCTTCGAGAAAAAAGATTATGCTTACACGGAAGAAGTGATGCGTAAAATCGGAGAAATGGGATTCCTGGGAATTGCTGTTCCGGAAGCTTACGGCGGATTGGGAATGGGATTCGTAACCACAATGCTGGCTTGCGATTACATCTCTGGAACGACTGGTTCATTAGCAACCGCTTACGGCGCACACACTGGAATTGGAACACTTCCAATCCTACTTTACGGAAGCGAATATCTGAAAAACAAATACCTTCCGGACTTAGCGGCTGGAACTAAATTCGGAGCTTACTGTTTGACTGAGCCGGATGCTGGTTCTGACGCCAACAGCGGAAAAACAAGAGCCAAACTTTCCGAAGACGGCAAACATTACATCATCAACGGCCAGAAAATGTGGATTTCGAATGCAGGTTTTGCAGACACTTTCACATTGTTCGCCAAGATTGATGATGACAAAAACATCACCGGATTCGTCATCAACCGTTCAGAATTGGAAAACCCTGAGAGTATGACTTTCGGAGAGGAAGAACACAAATTGGGAATCCGTGCGTCTTCTACGCGTCAGGTTTTCTTCAATGATATGAAAGTTCCGGTAGAGAATCTTTTGGGCGAAAGAAACAACGGTTTCAAAATCGCTCTGAATGCCCTGAACGTTGGCCGAATCAAATTGGCTGCCGCGTGTCTGGATGCACAAAGAAGAATCCTGAACCATTCATTGACTTATTCTACGGAGAGAAAGCAGTTTGGCGTTTCTATCAATACTTTCGGCGCAATTCGCAAAAAGTTGGCAGAGATGGCGACGGGCGCTTTCGTGAGTGAGGCTGGTTCTTACCGTGGCGCAAAAGATGTCGAAAACAAAATCGAGGAATTGGTTGCCGGCGGAATGAACCACGAGGAAGCGGAATTGAAAGGTGTGGAGGAATTCGCTGTAGAATGTTCTATCCTGAAAGTTTTCGTTTCAGATTTGGCGCAACATTCAGCGGATGAAGGGATTCAAATCTTCGGTGGAATGGGCTTTTCAGAAGATACACCAATGGAATCTGCCTGGAGAGATTCAAGAATTTCCAGAATCTATGAAGGAACCAACGAAATCAACAGACTTCTTGCCGTTGGAATGCTTATCAAACGTACAATGCAAGGGAAAATCGACCTTTTGACGCCTGCAAAAAATGTAGGAAAAGAATTGATGGGAATTCCGTCTTTTGACATTCCGGATTATTCAGAATATATGTCTGAGGAAAAAGAAGTCATCAAAAACCTGAAGAAAGTATTCCTGATGGTTTCCGGTTCTGCCCTTCAGAAATATATGATGGACATCGAGAAACAACAACATCTTCTCCTGAACGCTTCCGAAATCCTGAACCAAATCTATATGGCAGAATCAGCCATCCTGAGAGCGGAGAAACATTTCGACACCGATTCTGTAGAAGCAGCAATGGCAAGACTGAATCTTTACAAAGCCGTTGACATCATCGCAACAAACGCCAAAGAAGGCATCGTATCTTTCTCCGAAGGCGATGAGCAAAGAATGATGCTTGCCGGACTAAGACGTTTTACAAAATATGTGAACACACCAAATCCAATTGCATTGACGGAAAAGATTGCTTCTCATTTTATTGCGAAAGGTTCTTACTAAATAATCAATTTGATTGAAATAATAAAACCCTCTGAATTTTTCGGAGGGTTTATTATTTTATCGAAATAAGATGGATTATCACTCAATAATCGGATAGCTAGCTCTTAATAAATTTGCTGATTTTCTTGTTTCATCACAATTCGTAAATTCTGGTTTTTTCATTTATTCTTTGCAAACACTTCTTATTTTTATAGTAATAAATTGTTTCATAATCTAGTTTTTCAATTGAAGTTTCAGGATTACTTCTTATTGTAATTACTGCTTTAACAGGTTTTTCATTTTTATAATAAATATTCGTTTCATAATTATAATGTGCAAAGCTACTTTCCTCAATCTTTTGAGTCGTTCTGTCATCTTTAGAAAATATTACTTTTCCACTAGTGACTATAATATCATTTTTACCATTGCCAATACCAGTTTGGAATTCTGTGATTGATAGGTTTTTATTCGAATCAAAATTAGCACAAAGCAAATCTATTTTTGAAATATATTCATTTTTACTTACACACGAAATGGTAAAAAGAAATAATATTAGTACGAGAGGCGATAACCTTTTTTTCATTATAATTATTTGAAGTGCTAATTTAAAATTTCTCCATCAAAATCAATCATATAACTTGTCCCAGTAAAATCTTTCAAAACAATATGATTATCATTAAGCTGAAAAGAATCTTCTTCATCCAAAGAAACAAAAATGTCAGCACCACCAAATTGCCAAATAATATTTCCAAAACTATCAATTCTTGAAATTTCCAACTCACCGTGGACAACAAAATCATTTTCAATCCTGAATATTTTAAAACAAGTTGCCATATCTAATTTCTTGACCCAATTCAGTTTCAAATCTAATATTGAAATAGAAAAAATAGAATCGGAACAACATACAAAAATGTTATCATTGTATAAAATAGAAGAATTTTCATTAATACTTGTTTCGCCGCCAGAACCGATAATCAAACAATTATCAATTTCTTCATCATTCTCAATTAATCTGATGCCGTGCTTCGAACTTGGATATTTCTTAGCATCCTCTCCACAATAGATATTTTTGTAAACATTCAAATTATCATTTGAATTAAGTGAGAATGTTGAGTCATTAAAAACTTCAACTATGTATTTATCGTGGAAATATGTATTCAATGTAATTTTAAATAAAGAGTTGTGATTAAAGTTTAATTTCAAATCAGTTAATACAAACTTAATAAGAAATCATACAAACTCAACAAGACACAATTCAATTGCAACAAGAGACAATCGAAGTACAACAAGACACAATTTCATTACAACAAGGCATCATTTAATGTTAACAAGGCATCATGCAAACTCAACAAAGCATCATGCAAACTCAACAGGACATCATGTAAAGTCAACAAGGCATCATGCAAAAGCAACAAGGCATCATGTATATGCGAAAAGGCATAATTTAAAACTAGAACAAACTCAACTGAATCCCACCACTCTTCCCCGGTTTTGCATCACCAAAAACCGTTTTTCCACCAAACCGCCAAGAGTTTTGTCGCTCCTCTTCTATCACTTCTTCAAGGTTAAAATCCGGCGTAAAATTCGCTTCCGTTTTCAAAGCAATCTCGTGAAGTTTCTTGATAGCTTGGCTCTTATCCGTATTCCCCAACTTAGATTTCTCGATGCCGGTTCTTAGGATAGAAATGGTTTCGTCGTAGGTTTTGGTAGGCACAGGAAACGGATGACCATCTTTCCCGCCGTGCGCAAAAGAAAACCGCGCTGGGTCTGTAAATCTCGACGGCGCCCCGTGAATCACCTCACTCACAAGCGCCAGAGACTGCATCGTTCTGGGGCCAACGCCTTTCAGCATCAGCAATTCCTCAAAATTCTCAGGCTGATTTTCCCTCGCCAACCAAAGAATATTTCCCAGCTTTTTCATATCCACATCACTGGCCAAAACCTCGTGATGCGCCGGCAAAATCAAGCGTTGGAAATCCTGCATCCATTTCTCAGAATCGGTTTTCGTGATGTCCACAATGCCGTTTCTGCTTTGTTCCGCCTGAGCAGAAGTCAGATTAAGAATATTGCCACGATTCACACCGGAAATCCCCGTGTGAGGCTCATTCACAAAAGAACTGACATTCTCAGAAAGCCAGTGGTAACGCCTCGCAGTGCCGTCGGAATCGTGCATCCCTTGCTGAACAACCGCCCAATTCCCTTGGTCTGATAAAATAAAATTATGAAGATAAAGCTGATAACCATCTTGGATAGCCGTGTTATCAACCTTCGCAGACAACTTACTGCAACGCACCAACTCATTCCCGTCAAGTCCGGTTGAATCTGCAATTTTCAGAAGTTCATTCGGTGTATCTTTGGAGAATTTTCCTTTTCCGCCAGCGATGTAGATTCCCAGCGATTTGGAATGCGGGTTGATGGAACGTTTCAAAGCGCCCATCACAGATGTTGTGATGCCGGACGAATGCCAGTCCATTCCCATCACCGCCCCAAAACTCTGAAACCAAAATGGGTCTGCCAGCCTTCTCAGAACTTCATCTTTACCATAATCGGCAAGAATCACTTCCACAATCGCCAGCCCAAGTGTGGACATACGTTCATAAAGCCAAGGCGGAACCTGACCGTAATGTAAAGGCAAATCTGCAGTTCCCGAACGTTTCATTGATATGAAATTTTAAAGCTCTCGCTGATTTAGCAGATACAAAATCAACCAAATTTGCTAAATCCGCTAGAAATTATAGTTTGTCAAAGAAACCATTAAGGTTTTCTAAGTTCTTTTTATCGCTTCCTGCAAAAACTTCATTATCTGTGATGAAAACCGGACGTTTCAAAAAACTGTAATGGTCAAGAATCAACTTCTTAAAATCCTTTTCTTTTAAAGTACTGACATCAATTCCTCTTTCCTTGATTTGTGTCGATTTTTTACTGAAAAGCGCTTCGTAAGATTTCGTTTTCTCATACATCTCTTCCAGTTCCGCTTCGGTTATCGGTTGGGCTTTTATTTCTCTCAATTCCCAATTGGAAAGATCAAGAGGCGTCATTATTTTCTTGTTGGTTCCACAGGTTTTGAGATAGAATACTTTTTTCATTTTTATTAAAGTCAGGAGATTTAAAATAGAATTTGAGAATTACAAATTTAGTACAAATGTCAAAGGAATAAAACATAAATATTGAAGTTATAATCTAAAATTCTTCCCTATTTTTGATACATAATAAGAATAGAATGGAAAACAAACCAGTCACGTTTCAGTTTATTTCTGAACCAACAGACGTTAATTTTGGAGGCAATGTTCACGGCGGAAGTGTGATGAAATGGATAGATCAAGTGGGTTACGCCTGCGCCAGTAATTGGTCGGGAACTTATTGTGTAACAGTTTATGTCGGCGGAATCCGATTTTATCAACCTATCAAAATTGGGGAAATTGTCAAATTGGAATCGCACGTCATTTTCACAGGAAGCACAAGTATGCATATTGCTATTGATGTGTTTTCCAGAAACGTAAAGGAGAAAAAATTCGAAAAGAAAACGCATTGCATCATTGTTTTTGTAGCGGTTGATGAAAACGGAAAAGCAATGCAAGTTCCAAAATGGGAGCCAACCACAGAAAAGCAAATTCAGTTGGAACAATATGCAAAAAAACTAATGAACCTGAGAAAAGATATCGAAGATGAGATGAAACCATTTTTATGAATTGATAATTTAAACGATTTATATTTAAGAATCAACAATTCATAATAATTATAAATTAAATAAAATTAATGATTTGATTGATTTTATAAACTTAATAACACCTAATTTTGTTCTGAAAAATTAAAAAAGTATTCAAATTGAACAAAAAAATTATCAGTTTATTAGCCTTATCATTAGTGGTTAATATCAATGCGCAGGTTTTCAATGCAGGTTTCGAAAACAATAACGGCACACCGCTGTCTCAATTCAAAACAATCAATGCAGATGGATTAACAGTTCCGGAATGGGGACAAGTACAAGAATTCAATACAGAAGCTTGGATTCAGTTTTACGATGGTTATGATAACAAAATTGCTTTCAGTACATCTTATTATTCTCCGGAAGGTCAGGCAAATGATTGGTTGATTACACCAGCAATTACAATTCCTTCTGAAGGAACACCAACACTTTACTGGAAAGGAAAATCGTATGATTTTGAATATACAGACTCCTACGCTGTAAAAGTTTCTGCAACCAATGACAGCCCGGAATCTTTCACAACATTGACTCAGATTGATGCCGAGCAACCGTTTGACTACGCATCGCATACGTTAGACTTATCCGATTATAAAGGAAAAACCATCTATTTGGCTTTCGTAAATAACACAAACAGCGGAACATATTTGGCTCTAGACGATTTGTACATCAGCCAATCTGCAGATTGCGTGATGCCTTCATTAGACGGATTTTCGGTTTCGAATCTTAAACCAAATTCAGTAACAATCAATTGGTCATCAACCAGCGGAATTAACAATTATGATGCAGGTTTAACGACATTCGATACATATGTATCTTCAAAAGGAATCACTTCTGCTACAACTAAAAGTTTTGATAATCTACAAGCTGGAAAAAGATACCAATTCTTTCTGAAAAATGCAGATTGCGGTTCTGGCTGGGCTGGGCCAAAATCAATCTGGACACCAACAGAATTGCCTTACTCTTATGATTTCGAAAAAACAGTTGAGAATTTTGGAGAATATGACTCAGACGGTTGGGCCTCTACCACTTGGTTGATGGGAGAAAATGAAGCTGTTGCTCAAAACGGAAGTGGTTACGCTTATAACAACACCAGTACTTCTGCAACTGCAAAGAATGATTGGCTTTTTTCTTATCCAATCTATCTAAAAAACGGAGAAACAGTTACTGCAAAATATTACACATCCATTGGAAATGAATCTGCAGAACCAGCAACTTTGAAAGTAGCTATTGCTAGCGCTCAAAACAAAGACAGCATCATCCAAAATCTATCTACTCAAACTGTGTCTCAACAAACTTATACAGAACACACTGTGAGTTATACAGCAACAGCTGACCAAGTTTATTATTTCGGATTTGGGAATACAACAGCTCAAGTTACAACGACAACTGCTTTGAGACTTGATAATATCAGTTTCTCAAAAAGTAATCTGGCGGTTAGTGATGTCAATAAAACCAACATCAAGGTTTATCCAAATCCAGTGGTTGACCAGTTGAACATCAAGACAGACGAGATAATTAAATCTGTTCAGGTTTATTCTTTAGATGGAAAATTGCTTAAAACCATCAACGGAAATATAACCACAGTTGATTTTAAAAATTACCCAAAAGGTTCTTATTTGGTTAAGATTGAGACCAACAAATCAACGACTTCTCAAAAAGTTATAAAATAATTTCTTAAAAATAGTTGCAGAATTAAAAATCATTTCTAAATTTGTTCCAATGAAAACAATGAACACAAAAAACTGGTGGTGGCTTTCAAACTCTTTGTCGGGTCTGAAAGGATTATCGGTGTTCTAAAATTCTGAACTAACTATAACTCAATCATAATAGACTTTGACAAATTTTGTTGAAGTCTTTTTTTATTAATGACTTCGACAAGCCTTAATAAAAATGAAAATTATTTAAAATGAACTTGGAAAACATCATCAATATAAAAACCTCTGTTAAATCCCGTTTAGCAGATCTTTACACGCCGATTGGAATCTATCTTCGTATTCGTGACCAGTTTCGTGACACGATTCTTCTGGAAAGCGCAGGAAATCAGAATTCTGAAAATTCGTTTTCGTTTATTTGTGTCAATGCGATCGCAGGAATAGAAATTCGGAATTATGACGAAGCTGAATTGAAATTTCCGCTTGAAAATCCTCAAAAAATCAATTTAGAAAATGAGAAATTATCTGATTTGATGCAGGAATTTTCCAATTGTTTCAAATGTGAAAAACCCAACCACGAGATTGGAAAACAAGCTCAGGGATTTTTTGGATATACAAGTTATGATGCGATTCCGTTTTTTGAGAATATCAAATTCAAGCAACAATCGGAGGAAAATAAAATCCCGTTGATGCGTTATCGTATTTATCAATATGTGATTGCAATCAATCATCATAACGACGAAATGTTCCTGATTGAAAATAAAATCGACGGTTTGAAATCAGAGCTTTCTACACTTGAGAGTATCATTAATCAAAAAAATGCACCGGTTTTTCCTTTCGAAATTACCTCAGAAGAAACTTCGAATTTAAAAGATGAAGAGTTTTTGGAATCTGTAGAATTTGCGAAGAAACATTGTTTCCGTGGCGACGTTTTCCAATTGGTTTTGAGCAGAAGATTTGAACAGAAATTTCAAGGTGACGAGTTCAATGTTTATCGTGCTTTACGAAATATCAATCCTTCTCCTTATCTATTCTTCTTCGATTATGGCGATTACAAATTAATGGGTTCAAGTCCGGAAAGTCAATTGATTATTAAAAATGGTAAAGCCATTATTCATCCAATTGCAGGAACTTTTAAGAGAACCGGAAACATCGAAAAAGATTTAGAATCTGCGGAAGAACTCAAAAAAGACCCGAAAGAAAATGCGGAACATACGATGCTGGTAGATTTGGCAAGAAATGATTTGAGCATTCACGGGAAAAACACAACGGTTTCCAAACTGAAAGAAATCCATTTTTTCTCTCACGTGATTCATATGGTTTCTGAGGTTGTAACGGATGTTAAAGAAGACCAAAATCCTTATGAAATGATTGCAACTACTTTCCCACAAGGAACTTTAAGTGGAGCTCCAAAATACAGAGCAATGCAGTTAATCGATGAACACGAGAAAACTTCCAGAAGCTATTATGCAGGTTGTATCGGTTTTGTAGGTTTCGACGGAAGTTGTAATCAGGCTATTATGATTCGAACTTTCTTGAGTAAAAATAATACTCTATTCTATCAAGCCGGAGCTGGAATCACAGCAAAATCTATTGCAGAAAGTGAGTTACAGGAAGTTAATAACAAATTAGGTGCTTTGAAAAAAGCCATTTTAAAAGCAGAGAAATTATGAAAATATTAGTCTTCGATAATTACGATAGCTTCACTTACAATCTTGTTCAAATCATTGAGCAGATTGTTGGCGAAAAAGTAGATGTTTACAGAAATGACCAAATCCCATTGGAAGACATTGAGAAATATGACAAAATCATTCTTTCCCCAGGTCCGGGAATTCCGGAAGAAGCTGGAATTTTGCTAGACGTGATTAAAAAATATGCGCCTACTAAATCTATTTTTGGAGTTTGTCTCGGTCAGCAGGCGATTGCGGAAGCTTTTGGTGGAAGTTTGATTAATTTGTCTGAAATCTATCACGGTGTTGCAACTGAAGCAACTCAAACTAATGAACATAAGATTTTCAATAATTTACCGGAAACTTTGGAAGTTGGTCGCTATCACTCTTGGGCAGTGAATCCCGATGATTTCCCTACCGAATTAGAAATCACAAGCGTTGACAAAAACGGAATGATTATGAGTTTAAAACATAAATCGTACGATGTTCACGCGGTTCAGTATCATCCGGAAAGTATTCTGACTCCGAATGGAAAACAGATTTTAGAAAACTTTCTCAATAATTAAAAACAAATGAAACAAATCCTACAATACCTTTTCAATCATCAGACTTTGACGAAAGCCGAAGCCAAAGCCATTTTGATTGAAATTTCACAAAATAAATTCAACGAAAGTGAGGTCATTTCATTCATCACTGTTTTCCTGATGCGGACAATTACCCTGGAAGAACTCGAAGGTTTCCGAGAAGCATTGCTACAATTGGCAAAACCTGTCGATTTGGGAACCAAAGATTTGGTAGATATCGTCGGAACTGGCGGGGATGGAAAAAATACATTCAACATTTCAACTTTGGCAAGTTTTATTGTTGCCGGAACTGGACAAAAAGTTGCAAAACAAGGCAATTACGGTGCATCTTCCATCTCAGGTTCGTCAAACGTTTTGGAAGAATTGGGATATCAATTCAAAGACAATTCTGAAGATTTGAAAGCCGACTTGGAAAAGGGAAACATCTGTTTCATCCACGCACCACTCTTCCATCCAGCTTTGAAGTCTGTTGCACCTCTCAGAAAACAGCTTGGTCTGAAAACGTTTTTCAATATTTTGGGACCGTTGGTGAATCCTGTTCGTCCAGATTTTACAATGATTGGTGTTGCAAATCTGGAAATTGCAAGAGTTTATCAATATCTTTTACAAAAGCAGAAAAGCGAGTTTATGTTGATTCACGCTTTGGATGGTTACGACGAAATTTCTTTGACAGGCGATACAAAAATCTTTAGCAAAATTGGAGAAAAAATCTATTCCGCAGAAGATTTGAAATTCAAAAATATATCTCATGAAAGTATTTTCGGAGGTGAAACTAAAGAAGATGCAGCGAAATTATTTATCAATATTTTGGAAGGTAATGGAACCGAAGAACAAAATTCAGTAGTTCTTGCCAATGCCTCTATTGCTTTAGAAAATACTGGAAAATATGGAAATTATGACGATTGTGTGGCTTTAGCAAAAGAAAGTTTGGAAAGTGGAAAAGCATTGAAATCGCTTCGCTCAATTATTAATGATTAGCTAAAACATATTATTTAAAAATTTAACAATTAGTAATTTACAATTGATAATTATTAAAAATGAACATCCTCGATAAAATCATAGAACGAAAAAAACAGGAAGTTGCAGATGCAAAATCCAAAATCTCTATTGAACAACTTAAAGACACAGAGTTTTTTAACAAACCAACATTCTCGCTAAAAGAAACTATCAAAACAAAATCCGGAATTATCTCCGAATTCAAAAGACAATCGCCAAGTAAAGGAATCATCAATGATAAAGTTTCGTCTTTGGAAGTGGTTTCTCAATACGAAAAATACGGGGCAAGCGCGATTTCAATATTGACGGACAAAGATTTTTTCGGAGGAAGTTTTGAAGATATTTTGAGCGTTCGAAATCACATTAACATTCCAATATTGAGAAAAGATTTTATGGTCGATGAATATCAATTCTATGAAGCAAAATCAATCGGAGCCGATGTAATTCTGTTGATTGCATCTTGTCTTTCACAGACTCAGGTTTTGGAATTTACAGAATTGGCTCATTTCTTAAATCTCGAAGTTTTGCTAGAAATTCATTCCGAAGAAGAATTAAAACATATTAATAAAAATGTTGATTTTGTGGGAATTAATAATAGAAACCTCAAAGATTTCCAAGTTAATTTACAACATTCTGTAGATTTGAAAAATCAACTTCCAAAAGATATTTTCTCAATAGCAGAAAGCGGAATCTATAACGAAGAAGATTTTAATTTTTTAAGAGAAAAAGGATTTGATGGATTTTTAATGGGTGAATATTTTATGAAGAATGAAAATCCTGGAGAGAAATTCGGAGAATTTGTTTCAAAAATGAGAATTTAATTATTCAATAATTGCTATGGAAAATAAAAGAAGTGAGAATATTAAAAAGTTGGTGAAACTAATAACCGAAGGTTATGAAGTAGAACATTTAAACGATATTGTATCTAATTTGGATCATGCAATTCATCATCCATATGACTACGCTGAAAAAAATGACCTATTATGGCTTTATGAGGAGGACGAGATCAACCCACTTTCATTGGACTATATAATTCCGTTGGAAATTAATGAAATAGCAATAGTTGGTGATAAAATAGATGAAATACACGACCAAATCGGTGATATTATTGAAGACTTACCCGAGTTTCCTTTCGACAAAAAAATGACTGCCAAAGAATACTTTATCTGGTTAGATGATATTTTGTCCGAAAGCAACGAAGAAATTCTTGAAATTGGAAGAAGTTTTGGTGATGACCTGACACTATTCTTGGTGTATAGAAAAAATACAGATGAGATTATCAAAATCTGTCAACAATTCGATTTGAAATGCTCAAATCCGAAAAACACTCTTTATTAATAATGAATTTATGACTCAACTAAAACTTAAAGTTTGCGGATTAACAAAACTTGATCAAATTCAGGAACTGATTAATTTGGATGTTGATTTCTTGGGATTTATATTTTATGAAAAATCTCCGAGATATGTTCTGGATCATTTGAATTTAAAGCAGATTTCTGAAATCCCACACTTACAAAAAGTTGGTGTTTTTGTGAATGAAGATTTGGAAAACATTATTGAAATTTCTGAAAAAGCAAACTTAAATTTCATCCAACTTCACGGCGATGAAACCGAAAAATTCATTTCAGAATTAAAACAAAAATTGAATCCAAAAATTGGAATTATTAAAGTTATCAGAATTGGAAATCAGACTTCCGATGAATTGCAAAAAGCCATCAACCATCAACCATCAACCATCGACTATCTCCTATTCGACACAGATTCCAAAGCATTTGGCGGAACAGGGGAAACCTTTGACTGGAATATTTTAAATGATATCGAGATTCCCATTCCTTATTTTTTAAGTGGAGGAATTTCAGTAGAAAACATCCATCAACTGATAACCATCAACCGTCAACCGATTGCGCTCGATATCAATTCTAAGTTCGAGATAGAACCGGGAAATAAAGATTTAGAAAAAATAAAAGAATTTTTATCATTAATAAAAAATGAAACATCTATTTCAAAACTTTCTTAAAAACAGCAAATGTTATAGATGTTCCATCTGACCAATAAAAAAATATAAAAGAACAGATGAAACATCATCAATATAAAAGCAAAATATTCTGGACAGGAAATACTGGTGAATCTACAAAAAGCTATCGCTCTTACCAAAGAGATTACACGATTTCTGTTGATAGAAAAACTGATATTTCAGGTTCATCTGACCCGGCATTTCTTGGAAATCCAGAACTTCATAATCCTGAAGATTTGTTGTTGGCTTCGGTTTCTTCGTGTCATTTGTTGTGGTATCTTCATCTTTGTTCTGTGAACAAAATTCTGGTTTTGGAATATGAAGATTTTGCAGAAGGAACAATGATTGAGAATGAAAACGGAAGTGGAAAATTCAGTGAAATTACTTTGAAACCAAGAATTGTTGTTGCTGAAAAAGAAATGATAGAAAAAGCAGTGGAGCTTCATCAGAAAGCGAATGAATATTGTTTCATTGCCAATTCTTTGAATTTTGAAGTGAAACATCAGCCAGAAATAACAGCAAAATAAGTTTGAAATGCAATATTCCATTAAACGCTCAAAAGACTTATCAGACAAAGAAATTGAGTTAATTTTGAAATCTTGGGAAATAGAAAATTGGTTTGATTTAGATGCATCGAGTTTCAAAATAAAATTTGAAAATTCTGAATTTCATCTTTTAGAAATCGATAACAGAATTGTTTCATTAGCAAGAATCAATTTTGATTTTAGACTTGAAATCCAAAAGAATCTGTACAACTTTGCTGAATTTGTAGGATTTGTTTCTATTGAAAAAGCTAAAAAATATGGTAGTTTTTTGCTTGCTAAAATAGTAGCGAATCTAACTGAAAGAAAAATTGAAACTATAGGTTTTTGCAAAATGGATTTAAGACCATTTTATGAAAAAAATAACATACAAATCCTTTATGGAAAAGGAATTTTCATAACAGAATTTGATAATAATGAATGGATAGATTCTGACGACGATGATATTTTAATCCTCAGTAGTTCCGAAGAACACATCAATGTTTTGCAAAATCTGAATGAACAGAATAAAGCAATTTTAATATAACGATTTACAAAATTTAAAATAAATGAACTTTCAAAACCCAGATAAAAACGGCTATTACGGCGATTTCGGAGGCGCTTTCGTTCCAGAAATGCTATATCCAAATGTTGCCGAATTACAGGAAAAATATATCCAAATCATCGAATCCGAAGAATTCCAAACAGAATTTCAGGATTTGTTGAAGAATTATGTCGGACGTGCTACTCCACTCTATTTTGCTAGAAATCTGAGCGAAAAGTACCAGACTCAAATCTATCTGAAAAGAGAAGATTTGAATCACACCGGAGCTCACAAAATCAACAATGCTCTTGGACAAGCTTTGCTCGCTAAAAAACTTGGAAAACATAGAATCATCGCAGAAACCGGAGCCGGACAACACGGTGTAGCAACTGCAACTGCCTGCGCTTTACTTGGTTTGGAGTGCATTGTTTATATGGGCGAAGTGGATATCGCAAGACAATCGCCGAACGTTGCCCGAATGAAAATGCTTGGTGCAACTGTAATTCCTGCAACTTCTGGTTCAAAAACCCTGAAAGATGCCGTGAATGAAGCTTTGCGAGATTGGATTAATAATCCTTCCACAACGCATTACATTATTGGAAGCGTGGTTGGTCCGCATCCGTTTCCAGATTTAGTAGCAAGATTTCAGAGTATTATTTCGAAAGAAATCAAAGAGCAATTGAACGAAAAAATTGGGAGAGAAAATCCTGATTATATAATCGCCTGTGTTGGCGGCGGAAGTAACGCAGCAGGAACTTTTTATCATTATGTGAATGAAGATAGTGTGAAAATTATCGCTGCGGAAGCCGGTGGTTTTGGCGTTGATTCAGGGAAATCTGCTGCGACAACCTTTCTTGGAACTTTAGGAATTTTACACGGAAGTCAAAGTCTCGTAATGCAGACAGAAGACGGGCAAGTCATAGAGCCTCATTCAATTTCTGCAGGTTTGGATTATCCGGGAATTGGTCCGATGCACGCCAATCTGTTCAACCAAAAAAGAGCAGAATTTTTCAGTATTAATGATGACGAAGCTTTGAAATCTGCCTTTGAACTGACAAAAATCGAAGGCATCATTCCGGCTTTGGAGAGTGCACACGCTTTGGCTGTTTTGGATAAAAAGAAATTTGAAAAAGATGATGTTGTCGTGATTTGCCTTTCTGGTCGTGGCGATAAGGATATGCAAACGTATTTGAAACATCTTTAAATCTGTAAAATGTAAAACGTATTTATGTATTTATGATTCTCAATCGTTAATACATTTTACGTCAATACTTTAATACATTAAACAAAATGAAAAAACTAAACATATATTTCACTGCAGGAGTTCCAAAACTTGATGATACCGGAAAAATTGCCAAACTGATTCAGGAATCGGGAGCAGATATGACGGAAATCGGGATTCCTTATTCCGACCCTGTTGCGGATGGACCAGTAATTCAGGAGGCGCATTCTTTGGCTTTGAAAAATGGAATGAGCATCAAAAAGCTGTTCGAACAATTAGCGGAAGTCAAAGATTCTGTGACCATTCCGAAGATTTTGATGGGTTATTTGAATCCAGTTCTTCAATTTGGATTCGAGAACTTTTGTCAGAAATGTGCAGAAGTTGGCATTTCTGGATTGATTATTCCTGATTTACCACCCATTGAGTTTGAAAATAAATATGGCGAAATTCTAAAAAAATACAATCTGAATTTCACTTTTCTAGTAACGCCTGAAACTTCGGAAGAGCGTATCAAATATTTGGATTCTTTAAGTTCAGGATTCTTGTACGCTGTAAGTTCTTCTTCAACAACGGGAAACGAAAATGCAGTTTTAAAAAATGAGAATTATCTTGACAGATTGGCTTCTTTAGATTTGAAAAATCCAGTTTTCATTGGATTTGGAATCAAGGATAAATCGGATTTTGAGAATGTGGCAGAGAAAGCGCAAGGCGGAATCATCGGAACTGCTTTTGTGAAGATTTTGCTTGAAAATCAGGATTGGAAAGAAAAAGCAGAAAGCTTTATCAGAAGTGTAAAGAATTAATAAAAAAGCAGTCTTATTTTTGAAGTAAGACTGCTCTTATTTTTAGAAGAAATATTGTTCTAATTCTTCAACAAAACTTTTCTCAGAAGGATTCCATTCTAATTTTCTCTGAGTTTGCAAACTTGTTGCCGGACAATCTGCTCCAACAAAAAAGGTCATCCAAGTAAAATATTTCGGAGCTTCTTCTGCGGATAAAGATTTCACAGGAATATTGAGTTTTTCACCAATCAGTTCTGCAAATTCTTTCATTGATAGTTGCTTATCATTATTTACAGCATTATATCTCGCTCCTTTTTCACTTTTTTCAAGTGCTAAACGAAACAACTTCGCAGCGTCCAAACGATGGACAGCTGGCCAAACATTACTTCCGTCACCTATGTAAGCTGAAAATCCTTTAGCTTTAGCCATTTCTGCCAGCATTACACCAAAACCACCTTTGAAGCCAAGCTCTGAATTTCCGTAAACACTTGGAGAAAGACGAACAATAGATGCATTAATTCCAGATTCTGACAAGTCAAGGAAAGCTTTTTCAGAAAATCGGATTGATTCTGCCGATGCTTTACTTTCTTCCGTTATTTTTCCATTAATCAATGGCAATCCTAATGTTCCGCCTGTTACTACAATCGGTTTATCGGTTCCTTTCAGAACTTCACCCATTGCTTCGATTGCTTTTTGGTCTTTAATTGCATTACTTTGATAATCCGAAAAATCGTGAATAAAAGCCGTGTGAATCACTCCGTCCGCTTCTCTTGCTCCTTTTTGTAAAATATCAAGACTTTCTAAATCTCCCATCAAAACTTCTGCTCCTGCTTCTCTCACAGACTTCGCAGATTCTTCTGAGCGTGCCAATCCAATGACTTGATGTCCGTTTGATAATAATTCCTTTACTACTGCTGAGCCTACAAACCCTGAAGCTCCTGTTACAAATACTTTCATATTTTTAATTTTGTTTTGTTAAAATTTCTAATACAAATTTAGCTTTGAATCAATAGCAAAAACGAGGTCATTTGACACAATTTTTATATTAATTCGATAAAAAGAATTAATTTTAAATATAATTTCAGTTTTGAAAATGTCAGAGATTCTTAAAAATTACTTTCAGAAAGTTCTTCCCGATTTTACAGATGAAAAATTTGATTTCATTCTATATAAGAGTCAATCAATAAAACTTCAGCGCAAAGTAATTGTTTGTAAACAAGGCGAAGTCTGCAATCTGAAAATCTTTGTTGCAAAAGGACTTTTGCGTAATTATTCTATATCTGAAGACGGCAACGAGCATATTCTCCAGTTCGTAAATGAAATGTCTTGGACAACCGACCCCGAAAGTTTCTATAACAACACACCTTCAAAACTTAATATCGAAGCAATGGAAGCCTCAGAAATTTTCGCCTTCAATCTTGATGATTTTGCTGAACTAAGAGAACAAATCCCTGAACTCAATATTTTTGTAGAAAACATCCTGACAAGAAAATCAATGGAGATTCACAAACGTCTGTTGATGAACATCAGCAGTAGTCCGGAAGAAAAATATTTGGATTTCATTAATACTTATCCTGATATTTTCAATCGAGTTCCTTTGCATATGGTCGCTTCTTATCTGGGGCTTTCAAGAGAAACTTTATCGCGTGTCCGAAGAAATATTTTAAAAACAGTGATTTAACTATTATAATCAAATAAAAAAGAGTTTCAATTTCTTGAAACTCTTTCTATTTTTTAATCGTTACTCTCAAATATCGTAGAGAAAGCTGACGTTACGAGCGATAGCAAAATACTGAACAGCAATGCCCACCAGAAGCCATCGACCTGCATACTTCCCATAACATACGCCGCCAATAGGATAATTAATGCATTGATGACGAAGGAAAATAATCCAAGTGTTAAAATCGTAATCGGCAAAGATAGAATTGAAAGAATTGGTTTGACAATCAGATTCAGTAATCCCAAAACGATAGCGAAGATAATAGTTGAACCAAAGCTGTCAAAATGTATGCCTGAAAGGATTTTGCTAAGTAAAAATGCTGAAATTGCGGTTATCAGCAAACGGATAATAAAGTTCATAGTTTTAAGGTTTAATTGATTGAAATTTTCTCTTCAAAAAGCAGACCTAAGTTAGACTTTTATCCATAAAAATAAAAAACATTATAAGATTTCCTCGTAATGTTTTGCAACAACTCCTAAAAGATAATAGGCCTAATTAATCAAAGTCCAGATTGAACCATTTTTGGTCGTAAGCTTTTCCAGTTTTTTCTGAGAAGATAATTCGTCCAAGATTCTTTCACTTTCTTTTCTGTTTTTGCCCGATAATTCAGCAAATTCTTTTGCTGTAAGAGAATTATATTTCTTGAATAAAGATTCCCAATCTTTCGCAAACTCAGCTTTTGTTGCTTTTGGATTGGCGGTCAGAATTGCTGTTTCGTAGAAAGGATAAGGTTTGGTTCCGTAAACGGTTTGGGTTTCGCCTCTTGGATTCACGAAGAACAAAGTCGGAAAACCTCTTACTCCAAGTTCTCTTGCCAACTTCAAATCATTTTCAAAAAGAGTTTTTGCTTTTCCTTCGTAGTCAGATTTCAATTGATTAACATCCAGATTGACTTTCTTTGCTGCTAAAGCGATATTTTCCCATCTGGCGATATTTTTCTTTTTCAGGAAAACGAATTCTCTCAGTTCTCGCATAAACAGAATCGCCTTTTCATTACTCTGCAATTGAGCTGCCTTAAAGGCAATCGAAGGCGGATAAGAAGAATCTAGCGGGTCTTCCAGCCATACATCACCATCAATCGGCATATCGTAATATCCACTTACTTCATCCCAATGGTGCGCAACATCAGAAGGTTTGCTGATTCCACCGCTATTGTAGCTCCAATCCGGTAAAAGTCCACCCATATGATATTCTACATCTATTTCTTTACCGTATTCCAGTTTCATTTTTCTTAATTGCGGTTCTATGCCCCAGCAAGAAGAGCAGATTGGGTCTGTAAAATAGATGACTTTAATTGATTTTTCTTTGTTGTCGATGGAGATATTATCATTATTTCCGGCTTCAGGAAGTCCACAAACGCCTGTTTCCGCATCGCAAAGTAATGGATTGTTCTTTGTTTGTTCGTTCATTGTTTTACTATTTTTCTGTGTCTGTCCGTTGCCGGAAAAAGACATCATTCCTAAACTAAAAACCAATAAGTTTTTGTAGAATCTCATTCGGATAATTTCTAGGTTCGTTTTATTGGAACAAATTTAAATCGATTTCGGTTTACATTAGCTATCAGTTTCCTTTTGGAAACTACTTTCCTGTAAGAAACTAAGCAGAGAAAAATTATCTTTGTCAAGAAATAGATTGAGAATGAAAAAACAACCTGTAGTCAACAATACTTCGATTTGCAAAAACCGAATCACAGCCATCAAAGACACAATGGAACTCCTCTCCGGAAAATGGAAATTCCATATCGTAGGAACACTGCTCCAAAGTGATAAATTAAGATTTATGGATCTTTTGCGGGAAGTTGAAGGCATCGGAACCAAAATGCTCTCCAAAGAACTGCAAGACCTGGAAATGAACCATCTCATCAGCCGAACCGTACTGAACACAAAACCCGTAACAGTAGAATACAAAATCACAGAATTCGGGAAAACACTTTCCCCAATCATAGACGAAATTGCCAATTTCGGGATGAACTACCGTGCTTCTCTTTACGGCAAAACCAAATAGAATCTATCTTGATGTAGAACTGCTTTTCTTGAAGAATTCCAGTTTTTTATAAGATTCATTCTTTTCTTTCTCCAATTTATCCGGAATCAAAATTCCCGAAAGATGGTCTATCTCGTGTTGGAAAATCACAGCAGTGAAGCCTTCAACCATTTCGTCGTGTTTCTTATTTTCGAGGTCATAATATTCCAGACGGATGACATAACTTCTGTAGAAAGCATCGCGAAAATTCTCGATGGAAAGGTCGCCTTCCGGACCTTTGTTCAGTAGTTCCGAACGCCAAACGATTGTTGGATTGATAAAATATTCCACAGGAAGTCCGGTTTTATCAAAGCGTTGAACCAAAACCACTCTTCTGTTAATCCCAACCTGAGGCGCAGCAATCCCTACACCTCCGCCAGTTCCAGCCAAAGCAAACCTCATTCTTTCAATCAAAATCGGCAATGTTTTATCTTTTGGAGAAATCTCTTCTGATTGCGCTAGCAAAACCCTGTGTTGCTCTTCGTTATCCGTTTGATAGATTGGCAGTGCCGTCTTCACATCGCCTGCCAGGATGAGCGCTTTTTCTTCTTTAGAAAATTTTTGAGAAAACCCGTGAAAGCCTATCAGAAGTAATAAAAGGAAAGTAAAATTCCGCATTGTTTAATTTTAATATCAAAGATAAGAATTTGGACACCTTTATCCGCCTTCCGCTCCCAATCTTTTTTGCAGACGATTTCAGTCTAAATAGAACTCGAAGGTTGGCAAAAAAGGATTTCCGCTCAAGTCGGGGTGCGCTTCGCCAAGTAGAAACCAAGAAATCCGAATCAACTTACAACCAAATTGAAGTTAATTAAAAATTCAAAAAATGACCTTTGCAAAGTCTTATCAATAGAGCGTTTGCACAAAGTATCAAAAACAACTTGATGTTTTCACAAAAAGGTCAAGTTGTTTTAATGAACAGGTCTTGATGTTTTTATCAAAACATCAAGACCTTTTTTGAATTTCTTCAGGACAAACAAAACGTTCCTCTGGAAAAATCCTAGAGGAACGCAAATAATAGAGAGAAAATGTAACAACTATAACTCAATTTTTCTATATGGCTTCGAGAGCCTCGGTCTGACAAATTCTGATTAAACATCTCGCATTTTAACTGTCATATTGAGGCTCTCGAAGTGTTAGTTAATAACCTCATTCTTTCTTCTGTTGAAAATCCAAAAGATAATTGGGAAAATAAGAAGTGTAAGAACGGTTGCGGTAATCAGTCCACCAATGATGACAATTGCCAAAGGTTTCTGAGATTCCGAACCAATTCCTGTAGAAAGCGCCGCTGGAAGTAACCCAATCGAAGCCATCAAAGCCGTCATCACAACCGGTCTGGTTCTTACTTTCACACCTTCCATTATAGATGAATCTAACGACAAACCATTCTTAACATTGGTATGAAACTCCGAAATCAAAATCACACCATTCTGAATACAAATACCAATCAAAGCAATCATCCCAACTCCGGCAGAAATCCCGAAATTCATATGCGTTAAATGCAGTGCGATGATAGCACCAATCAAGGCAAAAGGAACGTTGGCTAAAACCAAAAGTGAATCTTTCATATTTCCAAACAGGATAAACAACAGGAAGAAGATCCCCAGGATACTGATAGGAACCACCTGAGCTAATCGTTGTGTCGCACGCTGCTGATTTTCAAACTGCCCAGTCCATCCAATTGAGTAACCGTCCGGCAATTTAATTTTAGACACTTTTTTCTGAGCATCGGCAATCGTTCCTCCAAGGTCACGGTCGCGAATAGAAAACTTAACCCCGATGTAACGTTTGATATCATCTCGATAAATAAACGCTGCACCATTTTCTTTCTCAATCGTACTGATTTCCTTTAACGGAATCTTAGCTCCATCTTGAGTCGGAACCATCAGAGAAGCGATGTCTTCTTCATTCTTTCTATAATCTTCCGCATAACGTAACCTGATTGGGAATTTTCTTTCTCCATCGAACATTTCAGACGCTGTTTTTCCACCGAAAGCCATTTCCAAAACGGCTTGTGCATCGGCAGGTAAAACACCGTAAGCAGCCATTTTGTTTCTATCAAGAACCACACTTATTTCCGGTTGACCAATATTTTTGATAATTCCCGGTTCTTTAACACCATCTACATCTTTGATAGAAGCCAGAACTTCTTCCGCCAATCTATCCAACGTATGAAGATTGTCTCCGTATATTTTGATTCCGTTCTCTGCTTTGAAACCTGCTACAGCTTCTGCCACGTTATCAGAAATTGGTTGAGAATAATTGAAGGTAATTCCCTGATAATTCTTTAGTTTTTTGTCGATTTCTTCAATTAATTCATCGTAAGTGATTTTTCTTTTCCATTCTTCTTTGGGTTGAAGACTCACGGCAAACTGGACAAATCCAAATCCATTCGGGTCAGTTCCGTCATTACTTCTACCTGTTTGAGCCAAAACGCCAGTCACTTCTGAAAAGCTCATAATGTCTTTTTTGAGAACATCAGCCGTTTTCAGAGATTCTTTAAGTGATGAACTCATCGGCATTTCTGCGGTTATCCAAAGCGAACCTTCATTCAATTGAGGTAAGAATTCTGTTCCAAGGAATTTAGCTGAGAATAATGTAATGGCTAAAATTACTGTCGAAACCAAAAGACTTATTTTCTTATTTCTAAAAGTGAATTTGAAACCTTTCATTACACTTTTGTCCCAGAAATTCACGAATGGATTGTTCTTTTCTCTTACATTTTTCTTTAATAGTAAATGCGACATTACAGGAACTAAAGTCAAGGTAAAAATTAATGCACCTAATAATGCAAATCCTAATGTGAATGCTAGTGGAGAGAACATTTTACCTTCTACTTTCTGGAAAGAAAAGATTGGTAAAAGTGACGTAATGATGATTAATTTTGAAAAGAAAATCGCTTTTCCGAGTCCGGTTCCGGTTTGTTTTATCCAACCGGCTTTTGCCATTTTGTTGAAACGTTCCATTCCGTATTTGTGGGCTTTGTGGTCAAGCATTACGAATAATCCTTCGACCATTACGACAGCTCCGTCTATGATAATTCCAAAATCGACTGCTCCTAATGATAATAGGTTAGCACTCATTCCTGCCATCCTCAGACAGAAAAATGCAAATAATAATGATAATGGAATGATAATAGAAACAATCAAAGTGGTTCGCCAGTCTGCCATAAAAATAAGGACAATCACAGTAACCAAAATGATACCTTCCAAAAGATTATGCATCACAGTTTTGGTCGTGAAATCCATCAGGTTTTGGCGATCGTAGAAGGTTTTCATCTTCACATCTTTGGGAAGAATCTTCATATTCAGTTCTTCGATTTTAGCTTTAACGGCAAGGAGAACTTCTTGTGCATTTTCGCCTTTTCGCATCACCACAATTCCTTCCACCGTGTCGGCTTCATAATCCAAAGAAGCTTGACCGACACGTGGCAGAGAGCCCTCGTGAACATCGGCTACATTCTTTACCAGAATCGGGTTTCCGCCGTCACTGTGAATGGTAATGTTTTCTATATCAGAAATGGATTTGACCAAACCAATTCCCCGAACCACATAAGCCTGGCCGCTTTTCTCAATAACATCGCCACCGACATTCAGGTTGCTGTTGGTTACAGCTTCCAGAACTTCGGAAGGTGTCAGGTTGTATTTGTCTAATTTTCTTGGGTCGATACTCAATTCGAAAACTTTGTCCTGACCACCGAAAACATTGACATCGGCCACACCGGGAACACTTCGGAGCGCTCTATCGACCACCCAAGTTTGCAAGGTTAAAAGGTCTCTGGAATCTCGGTCTTTGCTTTCTAAGGTGTAACGGTAAATCTCGCCGGTTGGTCCGTACGGAGGCTGAACTTCCGGGTCAATGCCTTCCGGTAAACTCACTGTTCGTAATTGGTTATTTACCATATTTCTGGCGAAGATGTCGTCTACTCCATCTTCGAATAAAATCTTGACGATGGAGAGTCCAAACATTGTGGTACTTCGGACGCTGGTCTTTTTCTGAACCGGACTCATTGCCAGCTCGATTGGTGTGGTAACGAAACGCTCTACTTCTTCTGCGCTTCGCCCGTTCCATTGGGTAATAATGACGATTTGTGTGTTGGTGACATCAGGAAATGCTTCAATCGGCATATTCTTGAAACTGATGAATCCCGCTACCGCCAAAATCGCTACCCAAATGAATGTGAAAGCTTTATTCTTGAGTGAAAATCCTATTATATTTTTGATGAATTTGTTCATATTTTATATTTAATCACAGGTAAAACTGTGGTTATTAAAATTGAATCCTTCGGATTCTTATGATATGTTGATTCCTTTCCGTAGGTTGCACCTACGGCTATTGATATTAAACCCTTACGGGTTTGTTGGATGAAGTTAAATATTAAACAATAGAATGTCAGATATAAAATAAGTTGATTTTAAGTCCTTCTTCTTTTCTCTATTATCTCACATCTATTTAATTATTCAAAGAGCGGTAAATCAACAGTTGATTGGTGGTGATAATGGTTTCGCCTTCAGAAAGTCCTGACGTGATGTAGGTATTTTCTGTATTCTGTTTCAGGATTTTGATTTCTTTGACTTTGATGTCCGCCTGAGTTTTGTAAACCACTACAAAGTATCGGTTATCGTCGAAAATTACTGCGCTGGACGGAATGGCTAAAGCCGTTTCGTTCTCTGCAGACGATACTCTGATGGTTGCTTTACTTTCCGGAATCAACAAACCTTGCGTATTATCAAGCACTACTCTAGCCTGCATCGCATTGGTAGACGGGTCTATGATTTTGAAAATCTTATCAATCTTACCATAAAAAACCTTGTCGGGATAAGATAATGTGGAAACCTGAGCTTTCATTCCAAGGTTGATTTTATCGATATCAGCCTCGTTCACGTTCATTATTGCCCAGACGTTTTTGGTATTCGCCACATCAAAGATATTCTCGCTTCGGTCGCTTCTGAGTTCCATATCTTTATTGATGTCTTTATGAACAATATAACCGTTGATTGGCGAAATCACACTGTAGATATTTCCTTTTTTTACATTGTAAACGGTGCTCACATCGTTGGAACGTCGAACTGCATCTCTGGCTCTTTGTACATCGGCTTGCGCTTCTCTGATGTCCTTTTCTGTGTTCAGTTTTCCTTCGTACATTTCTTTGGCAACACGCAGATTGTTTTCTGCAACACGCAAATCGGTTTTTGCATCGCTAACGTCTTTTTGAACGTCCGCCAATTCTGTACTTCTGATGGTTGCCAAAACCTGACCTTTATGGACATAATCGCCTAATTCTACATTCACGCTCAGCACGTTACCGCCCACTAAAGGGAAAATATCAATGTAAGTGTTTTTATCTGCAGAAATTTTCCCAAAAAAACTAAACTCGTCCTCGATAAATTTTTTTTCAACTTTGGCGAATGTTGTAGACTTCAGCATCGTTTGGCTCAATTCAAAACCTTTTGCTTCTTCTTTCACCGTTTCTTCCTTTTTTGAGCAGGAAGACAAACTGATGGCGAGGATAATTGGAATAATAATATTTTTACTCATACTTTGTTTATTTTTGAATTCGTGAATCTTCGATTTCATTAATAAAAGATTTTGGTTTGTACTAATTGATTGATTTCTTCAGCCGAAATCATAATCTGCTTTTTCATTTCGTAAACCTGCAAAACAGTTTGTCTGTAGCTTTCCAGAAAATCTGTGAAATCCATCAAACTGATGTTCCCGCTTCGAAAGTTTTTAAGAATTCCGTTATAAACTGTGTCCAGATTTTCCATATCTACGGGTTTCAACTCGTAATATTGGTCGTATTGATTTTTCCAGGTTTGATAAGCCGATTCTACCTGAGTCTCGAGATTCAGTTTTTGATATTCTAAGTTTTTCTCGTTTTGCTGAATCGCATATTTCGCTTTTTCAACATTCCCTTTATTCGATTTCCAAAGCGGTATTGGAATTCCAATTTTCAGATTGACTTCATTGTTGAAAGTTCCTGAGGCTTGGTCATATTCGGCTCCAAGGTTAAGATCTGGAATGTTGAGTGATTTTTGCCATTGGGCGTACAGCTTGCTGTTATCAATCAATTTTAATTGATAGAGATAATCTGCATTGTTTTCTAAAGCTTTGTTTTTCAGTATTTCTACATCTCCGAAAGGTTGAGAAATCAGAATTTCATTCTCTTCAGTTTTGGGTATATTGGGTAAAATACTTTCCGGATTTCCTGTCAAGACTTTCATCTTTTGCTGGAAAGCCAAAATATTATTATTGATTTCAATTTTATCATTATTCAACTGAATCACAATACTTTGTAGTCGAACATAATCTTTCAGAGAAATATTCCCTTTATCTGTCTGCGTTTTGTAAGCCGATAAGAGGTCGTTCATATATTTCAACTGGTTCTGTATACTAATCTGCTTTTTTTGCTCATAAATCAGATTGTAATAAGTCTGTCTCAACTCCGTCTTCAAATCCACCAACAATTGACTGAATTGCAGTTGCGATAGTTCTTTATTTGATTTGGCGAATTGGATTTCGTTTTTCTTTTTTCCGCCCAGATAAATCAGTTGAGTGATTTCTACACCCTTGGCTCTTGTGACATCAAAAACTCTTTTGTCCTGAGGATTTACAGCATTCACGTAACCTTCGATTTGTGGAAGTTCCCAGATTTTTGCCTGAATAATATCGGCGTCTGCCATATTGATATTGTACTGTGCGGCAAGAAGTTGGAGGTTGTTTTTTTGAAATGCTAATTCGCAATCCTGAAGAGACATCTGTTGCTGTCCGGAAAGACATACAAATGCCGAAACGGATAACACCAGCGTTGTTATTTTGTTCATTCTTATCTCGTTTTGGTTTTGCAAAAATGGCTTTCCGAGATTAAAACGGACTTAAATGTGACTTAAAAAAAGCTTAATTGTTGTTTGAGATGATAGAAAATAGACGGATAGATGAAAGATTTTGATAAATTACTTTCTCGCAGATTTAAAACGCAATATTTCTTTCAGAATGACAAATATTGTATTTTTATAAACAAATGTTGATTCGAAGCTGAAAGCCGCAGCCCGACTTGAGTGGAGCTCTTTTTTGCATTGGGAAGAGCTTGGCAAAAAAAGCGGGAACGGAAGGCGGAAATAGCTGCCCAAATAATTATCCTACTTATTAAAAATAACAGTAAAAAGATTTTCTCTGTCGGAATTGGACGTGTAAGAAATTTCGGATTTATGATATTCCAGAATACGTTTTACGATGCGTAAACCGAGGCCAGAACCTGTCTTATTTTGAGAATTACTACCACGCATAAAGGCCTCGAAAAGCTTATCTCTTTCGTCAACTGGGATCACGGAACCGATGGAAAATACCTTGACGATTATGCGAAAATCGGTTTCCTTGATAGAGATGTCAACTTCCTGATTATCGGAATATAAAGCAGCATTTTTAAACAAATTAATGAACGTGATTTCCAGCAAAGATTTGACGCCTTTTACCGTCAAGATAGAATCTTCCACGCTTTCTTCATCAATCTGGAAATCCATTTTGAAATCAGGAAAATTACGATAAACAGTCTCAAAAGCATTGAAAACAACTTCGTCGATTCTCACTTCTTCGTAAACTGTGGCGATACCTTCTTTATCAAATTTCGATAATAAAAGCAATGATTTTGTGAGGTCTGAAAGCTGATGTACATCCTGCAACATCTGTTGCAAAGTAGTTTTGGTTTTCGGCGAATGATTTTCCAACTGAATCAAATTCTCTAACTGAAAAGCCATCCTCGTCAACGGCGTTCGCATCTCGTGTGCCGCACTGGAATTGAAATCTTTTTGAGATTGGAAAACATCATTCAATCTGCTTGTCATCAGGTTGAACGATTTTGCCAGAACGCCAATTTCGTCTTCGGAATTTTTGACGATGACGGGCGTTGTTAGTTTGTGAACGCTGATGTCAGAAATATCGGACTTCAAAATTTCCAGAGGTTCCAGAAATTTTGAAACCAGGTAATAACTGAAAAACCAAATCAGTAAAATACTGACTATGTAAGAAAAAATCAGCATATATTTTAGGAAAGCCAACTTGGATTGGCCAGTAACATCCTGAGCACTAGTTAGAATATAATAATTTTCGCCTTTTATTTTTCTTAAAGCAGCATAAATTTCGGGGACAGAATTTTCCTGATATATTGTTTTTTGTTTGTCCAAACGTTCTAATAGACTTTGGTCCCAAGTGATTTTTTTATCCTTCAAAGTACTATAGACCAAACCTTTATCAGAACCGAAAATCATAATATTCTCGTTCAAAAGAACATTGTCGGAGTTCTCATCAAAGAAAATGGGTGCTTCTTTTTCAAAATCGCCGGATTTCTCAATAAAATTAACCGTGAATACCAAACGTTTCTGGAACCGTTCCTTAAACTCATCTTTTCTAAAATCATTGAAAGAAACGTACACAATAAACATCATAATCCCAAAAATTAAGGAAAATGCTATGCTTAAACTTATTGCTATTCTACGTTTCAGAGACATAAATTATTATGAATGATTAGTGATAAATGATAATTGATTGCTGTTTGAGTGTTATAATTCTAAAACTCTCTACTCCTACAATGGACTTAAATAATACCCAAAGCCAGGTCTCGTATGAATCAATTTTGTTTTAAAGTTTTTATCAATTTTCTTTCTCAGAAAGTTGATGTAAACTTCGATGGCATTATTTGTTGATTGGAATTGATTTTTCCAAACTTCATCGGAGATATATTGCTTAGAAAGTGTTCTACCATTAGCTCTTGCTAATAAAACCAACAATTGAAACTCTTTTACAGTCAGATTAATTTCTTCTCCGGAACGGAAAACTTTACTGTCTTCCGGATATATAATCAAATCTTCTACGACAATTTTTTCTTTCTCTTCCGTTTTTGGTGTCAGCCTTCTCATTTGAGAATTGATTCTCAATAACAATTCTTCCAACAAAAATGGTTTTACAAGATAATCATCAGCCGCTCTCAAGAACGCTTCTTTCTTCTCCTCGATTCCGTCATAGGCAGAGATAATGATAATCGGCGTTTCGGAATTGGTTTCTCGAATGGTTTTACAAATATCCAACCCGTTGATTTTCGGAACATTAATATCCAAAAGAAAAACGTCGTAGGATTTCTTGGAAAATATTTCAAGGAACTTTTCGCCATCTTCCGCCTTATCAGTTTTGATAGATTTGGACTCAAGGAAAAGTGCAATTTCTGAAGACAAGACAGCATCGTCTTCTAAAAGTAATGCCTGCATTTTGTGATGATTTATTTTACAAATATGGGGAAAAGTAAATTGGGAAATAATGTAAAAAAGAAAATAATTATATTTAAAATAAATTAATAAACTTTGAAAAACTAAACAAATGTACTATAGAGAAAATCTTTACGTTTTAAAATATTTACTTAAACTTATTATAGCAATAAACAATAACAACTTTTTCATTATTAATAAAATAAAGAAGTCGTTCTAAAGTAAATTAAAACTATAAAAACGACCTCAGATCAATAATAATTATTTCTTATTTATAAACCAGCAACCAAGTCCTTCCATTCCTGAAGTTCTGGATTTCCAGGCTTTCTTTTTCCAAAGAACTGAACGATAAATTCACCTTCTTTATTGAACACTTCCACCGAAGTTACTTCGCCATCTTCCGTTGGTTTTTTCGTGACCCAGGTTTCACCAATTTTGGTTGTGTCAAGATGCAGATTAAAATCCGGATCCATTACGTTGAACCATTGCTGATGCCAAAGCGTCTTTTTAACCTCGCCGGTGTGAATCTGAATAATTCCTCTGTTTCCAACGAAAACCATAATTGGAATGTGCTTTTCGGAAGCATCTTCCAAAACATTTACAACTTTAGAATTATCGATTTTCTGAGCAAAACCTTCCGGAGCTAATCTCAAAGCCTGAGTTCTGCTAACTCCGAATTTCTTGGTCATCATAAAGAAATCGTGTGTGTCTTTCAAATCTTTCCAAGCCTGTTGAAAACCTGCTACATCAATTTCAGAATCTGCTTTTTCTGCTGGTTTTGGAGCAATTGGTTCTGTTACGATTTCCGCAGACTGTTCCTCAGCTTTATATTTCTCTGTCAAAGCATCAAATTCTGCTTCGTTGCTTTTGTTGGTTAAATAGATTTTATGAAGTGCCAAACCGTCTTTTCCGAAGAATTGGAAACTTTTTCTATCGCCTTCAACAACCGAAAAACCGAATTTCCAAGAGTTGATAAAGATTCTCAAATCGATGTCCTCTCCTACGAAAACCTGTCCGTGAGGATTGCTGAAATCCGGATTCAAATAAACGCCTTTTCTTTCGTGAACGCATTCGTCGTTTCTTGTCAAAGCCATTACTTTGTCAAGCTTTACAACTTCTTGTAAAAGCGAAGCAAATTCTGGTTTAAGAACCGTTACGCCATTTCCAATGTTTGTAGCTAAAAGTTCTGCTTCACTCACGCCTAATTGTTCTGCTGCATTTCTTATTCTAAGATGTGGGTTTTCTGATTTCAGAGCTTCCCATTTTGACTTTAAATCGTTTGTTAATGTACTCATATTGATTTGTTTTTTGATTGTTTATATTTTTTTTGAACACAAAGTGCACAAAGATTTTTTATTACTAACTGTTTTTTAAGTTCAAAAAGGCGCTATTACTTAGAAAAGTTGAAAATCTAGCCTACTTCTTGATTGTTAGGACTTTGTATTCTCTTTTTACTAATGTTCCGGTTTTGCTGGTTATCCATTCTTCTTTATCGGAGCTAATCATTCTTTTGAAATTGGTTTGTGCTACCAATTCTTCTACGTCTTCGTAGTTATAAAGCTTGAAATCCGCTGTAAAAGGCAGATTTTTCATAAAGTCTTTCTTCGCAAATGTTAGAACAAAACTTCCGTCTTTCTTTAAAACTCTGTAAATTTCATTAAAGAATTCCACCGGATTTTCCCAAAAATAAATTGTATTGACAGTCATTACCTTATCGAAGCTTTCATTTTCAAAAGGAATTCTATTTCCGTCATATAATTGAAAATTGGCTTGAGAAAGATATTTTGAATTGATGTTTTCGGCTTCGGATTTCATTGTTTCAGAAATTTCCAAGCCTGTGTATTTGATATTATCTGCAAAATCTAAAAGATAAGGCAAATGTCCTGCGTTTCCGTGACCGAGTTCCAAAATGCTTTCGTTGTCCTTTAAATGTAAAGCTTTGATGCTTTCTTTGGTCATCGAAATATTGGTTTCATTCATCATTTTCGCGACTTCTCTTCCAGTTTCTCCTTCCGGATTAGATAATTGCTGTGCTAATATTTTGAGTTCTTGTTCTGTCATTTTTTAGTTTTTTTTGAGGTAAATTTTCTAATTAATAACATTTCGGTACTTCACACCTTGATTATAGTTTTGTTCATTCTCTACCAACATTTCGCTACTTCGTAGCTTCTTAAACAACAAATTGTTCGCAGCCCGACTTGAGCGGAAATCCTTTTTTGCTTGTACTCAAGTTCTATTGAACTAGAAACCGTCTGCAAAAAAGATTGGGAGCGGAAGGCGGATTAAGCTGCCCTAATAATTGTTTTAACCAAATAAAATCATCGTGCTGTCGTTGACCGGATGTTTGCAAATGGTACACGGAAAGTTGTAAGCTCGGCTGATTTTCTCCGCCGTAAAAACTTCTTCCGGAGCGCCATATGCTAAAACCGCTCCTTTTTCCATCAACAAGATTTTGTCCGCGAAACTTGCAGCCAAATTCAAATCGTGTAACACAACGATTGCGGTGTTATTATTTTGAGTAAATTTTTTAATTAATTCTAGTGTATTATGTTGGTGTTTGATGTCCAGGTTATTGAGTGGTTCGTCCAAAAACAAAAGTCTGTGTGCAATATCGTTATCTAATTGAGCCAGAACTCTCGCCAAATGAACCCTTTGCTTTTCACCTCCGGAAAGTGAGTTGTAATCTCTTTCTCGAAAATGAATAATCTCTGTTTCCACCATAGTAATTTCCGTCGATTTTATATCTTCCAAAGTCGGCTGAGAACCGAAGTAAGGATAACGTCCCATCATCACAACATCCTTTACCAAAAGCGGAATATCCTGAGAGTTATGCTGGGAAAATTTGGCTTTATGTTTTGATAATTCTTCGAGTTTCCAGTCGTAAATTATTTTGTCTTTGAAAAATATTTCCTGTTTTTTATCGGTTTTGATTTCGTTGGCCAGGACATTTAATAGACTGGATTTCCCTGCTCCATTTGGGCCAACAATTGCCAGAAATTCGCCGTAACTGACATTGATATCAACACCTTTTAAGATGCTGACGTTCTGACTTTGATAATTAATTTGGTGTCCTTTTATCATCTCAAAGTATTTTTATATTTGATTAAAATCGCAATGAAAATTGGACCTCCAATCAATGATGTTAAAATTCCGATTGGTAATTCTGAAGGTGCAACGATTGTTCGGCTGATTGTATCCGCAAGCAATAACAAAATACTTCCGCAAATCGCTGATAACGGCAAAATGAAATGATAATCTGAACGGAATAATAATCTCAAAATGTAAGGAACAATCAATCCGACAAAACCGATTGTACCTGAAAATGCTACGCAAGTTCCTATCATTAATGAAGTTATCAATACGATTTGTTTTTTCAAAGTTTCGACATTAATTCCCAAATGCTGTGCATCTTTCTCTCCCAGTAACATTGCATTCAGTGCTTTTCCTTTCGGTAAAATAATAATGTACGAAAATAGTAAGACAATTGATAAGATAATGTTTCTTGTCCAAGTTGCGCCCGCTAAACTTCCGAGATTCCAGAATGTTAAGTCTCTGAGCTGTTCGTCTTTTGAAATATAAATCAAAAATCCTACAAATGAAAAACCAATAGATGTAATGGCAACTCCGGAAAGTAACATCATTACAACATTTGTTTTTCCTGCGCTTGTTGAAATTCTATAAACAATAATCATTGCTAAAAATGCTCCGACAAATGCAGAAACGCCGACTAAGGAATTTCTTATGATTTCCGGAAGATATTGTTCAAAAGTATGTCCGAGAATGATTGCGATTGCTGCTAACAAAGTGGCTCCCGATGTTAAACCAATCGATTCTCCAGTTGCTAGAGGATTTTTGAACATCCCTTGCAAAGTAGTTCCGGAAACCGCTAACATACTTCCTATTAAAACTGCCATTACAATTCTTGAAGTTCGGACTTCCCAGATCACATATTTTTCACTTAATGATAATGAAGAATCGCTGGTTAAAAACTTCCATAACACTTCGTAAGAAGAGGAATTACCAAAATCGTAAACTCCGATATTTAAAGCTAAAACCATCATCAGTATTAATAAAATAATACCGATGATGGCGTAAAATGTAAGACTTTTTGATTTCAAAACGCTTAATTATTTCTTTCCATAGATTGCACCTATGGCTATTAATATTAAATCCTTCGGGTTTAAAGTTTTATTTTGAAGATTCGATTAGTAGTTTGTTAAGGCTTAATGCAGCTTCTCCAACTCTTGGTCCGAAAGAAGATAATAATCCTCCGTCAAGAGCAATCACCTTTTTGTTTTTACCTGCATTAGTTTGAGGAACGCCAGGCATTTTAAGGGCGCCTTCTATTCCACCAGAACCTTGTAGTCCGCTTGTGAAGAACATTAGTACATCAGGATTAGATTGTACAACAGCTTCCGGTGTCAATGGTTTAAAATCTTCGAAATCATTTGCTGCGTTTTGCCCTCCTGCAATCTCAATAATACTTGCCATTGGTGTATTTTTTCCGCCAACCATCATCATATTTCCTCTAGCGTAGATAAAAAGAACTTTTGGCTTTTTGGCAATTGGCTGGATTTGTTTTACATCTGCATCAATTTTGTCCAATAATGCCTGCTGGTTTGTATTTCCTAAAGCTTTTGCAACTTGGTCAATTAACTTTTTAGTTCCATCAATAGAAAACTCTTGTTTGAATAACTCAGTCTGGATTTTAGAAGCTTTAATTTTTTCTAGTAAATCTGGATTGATATCTTTATCAGAAGCAAGAATCAATGTTGGATTAAGTTTCATAATTGGTTCAATAGTCATAGAACGAACGTGACCCAATTCCTCTGCAGTAGTTTTCAAACTTTCCGGATATGTGCTTGTAACATCAATTCCAACAATCTCTTTCTCGTGGCCCAATGCAGCTACAATCTCTGTAACACCACCACTGATGCTTACTATTCTTTGATTAGAAACTGGAGCTTCTGCTTTAGTTTCTTCTGCTTTTGCAACTTTAGAATCTTCTTTTTTACAAGAAAATCCGGCTAAAAGAAGTACTGACAAAACAGCTATTTTGATATTTTTCATATGTTTATTTTGATTTGGTTAAAGTGGTTTGTATTCGAATTGTGGAAAGCCTCTTTCACCAGCTTCTCCATATTGGTCTGTTTTTGTTTTTGTCATTCTGGTGAATCTTAACTTAAAGTAAAAACCTTCAGGATCTTTTACAACATAAAATCTATCACCATATACTTCTAATCCGTTTGTACCAACAGGATTTCTCCAATTAGCTCCAATTGCTCTTTGATCGGTATGATCGAATTTTGAAATATCTATATCAGCAGCTGTGAAGTTATTATAATAGTCTGACGCTGGTGTCCCAGCAGGAATTGTAACTTGGTAAGAAGCTGATCCGCCTACAATATTATCTGTCACAAAATCTGCATAAATGTAAGTACCGGCACCTTCTATGACATTTGTAAAGACAGTGAAACATAGATCCCATTTTTGTTTTTGAGGCTGAATAACAACTTCTTTATTATCCGTCATACTAAAATAATTGAAATTGTAATCTGTATTTTTATTTATGATATACTCTTTGTACGTTGTCTCTCCAATATTTGCATACTTGATTTTGTAAGCTGAACTTCCATTCCTAACAATCTGTAACTTCATCCATCCTCTATCTGTTCCGCCAGTAGTAACTGATCCAATTGGAATAGAACCTGTGTAAATATTTTTACCCATATTGACCAGATATACAGCATTGTCTGAATCTACAAACTTAACCTCTTCAATTGCAGTATAACTAGTTGGAAAATTACCTTTAACATCATCTATATAAGTAACATTATTCGGATCAAAATTAGCTACCTGAACTTTAGTTTTAAGTGTAGCAACATCAGATTCTTTTACCTGATTAATATCTGTGACATTGGGTATTTTGCCTGCAGCCATCATAATTGAAGAATTAATAATAACCTTAAACTCATCTCCAGAATAGAAAGCCAAATCCCAATCTGTTCTCTTATTTAAAGTTTTATCTCCTGAACTTAGATCATACCAGACTTGGTTGGGTTCACTTGCTCCTCCAACATCAGCACTATCAATCTTACCCATAATAGGAGAAACGGCAACTGGATCTTCATTATCTCTAAGACAAGATTGAAAAATGAAAGATGTTGATATTAATAAGAATAATAATTTTTTCATTTCTTTAAATTTTAAAAATTATAATTAATTCTGGCAAAATAACTTCTACCATAAAATAAGTTCTGCAAATCTGTTGCAGCATTATGACCATCACCAGATTGTGCAGTATTTCTAATACTGGTAACATCAAAAATATTTTTCACTCCAAGGCTTAATTCAAAATGATTATTGAAAAAAGGTTGACTTACAGTAAAATTCAGCATATTAAAATCGCCGATATCACCTAATACGTAATATCCTGTATCAGAAGCACTATCAGATTCTAGTGTATAAAGTTTTCTTTTACCTGTATATTTGTAGTACAATGCAAATATGGTATTGGCTTTTGGTAATGTATAATTTGCACTTACGTTAGCTTCCACATAGTAATTAAAATCATCATTGGATGTAGCATTACCAGTGTTCAAAAGTTGAGAAACGCCTAATGTTGATACACCAGCATTGAATGAGAAATTATCTTTTCTTGCATTGAAACTTGCTCCCAGGATAACTGATTTATAACTATCAACATTCAAATAGGTGTACTTTAACGGACTGTTGCTAACAATAACACTTTCTATACGATCTTTCACATCCATATATATTCCACTTAGACCTACATTCATTCTCCAAGAATTAGAATTAGTAGTTGCAAAGTCCCAAGAAACACCACCAGAATAACCTGTTTCAGGTTTTAAATTTTCATTACCTCTGATATCATGATTATTATCAACAACATAAGTATAAAGCTCATCATAAACCGGAAAACGATTTGCAGAACCTAATATTAATCTGATATTTGATTTATCTGTGGTAGAGAACCTTGTTGTTAATGAATAATTATATTGCCTGTCAAATTTATCACTTACCGCTAACCTTACTCCAGGACGGAAAGACAGCCATTTCAAAGGATTCCATTCTGCAGACAAGAAATTTGCATAATTGAAAATAGATCGGTTAATACTTTTACCATTATTATTGAATTCAAAAGTTTCAGAATCTGCAAATCCTGTTGTATTATCTAACTCATATCCAATTTGAAAATTGACTTTATCACTATTTAAAAAATTACTGAACATCCCTCTTGAATATAAAACCTCAGACTTATAGAAGGTTCTTTTTGGACTTTCGGATCTAACATACCTATTTGGTACATCATACATTTTTTTAGTGTAATCTCTTTCCTGTATTTGATAAGAGAAATCTCCGTTGTAGTTGATTCTGGATCCCAGTTTTGTCAAAATATTTAATTGATGGATCCACCTTGTAGAGTTATACTCTCTGTCTTCTGCTGTAAAAGTTCTCTGTCCACCGGAAAAAGCCAATACATCTGTTTTAGGATTATAATAATCAATATCTTCATTTAGGAAATTGACTTTATAAAATATGGAAGTATTTTTTTTAGAATATCGGAGTGCAGCATTAGCAATTAACAAATCTTTTGGTTGCCATTCATAACCTCGCTGCCCATTAGTTGTTTCGTCAAAGAATTTATAGCCCTTTTGAGTTCCTTCAAAACCTTGAAAATCATTATGGTTAATATCGGCTGTTAATGTGAATGAATCGGAAATCCGGTAACCTAAATTAAGACTTTGAATATGCCTTCCATAGCCTTTCTTCTTCCAATCATAATCCTTACCGACAGTTTCTTCTTGAAGAGAAGCATTGATAGTAACCTTTTTTTGATAATTTTTTTTAGTAATAATATTGATAACACCTGCCATTGCATTATTACCATATTCTACACCCATAGCACCTTTTACAATCTCTATACGCTCTATATTATTGACATTAATTTTTGTAAGATCTACCAAATTCCCCATTCCTTTATCGCTAACTACAGGAATATTATCAATCAATATCTTTGTATATTCCCCGCTGAGTCCCATAATATTCGCATTAGAATCTCCAGAACTAGAATTGGGGGTAATCAAAATGTTTAGATTTTGGTTAAGGACATCTGCCACATTTGTAGCAGCCATATTTTTGATTTGGATTGCATCTATTATTTCTACTTTATAAATAGATTTATTGATAGACTGGGGAGTATATTGTCCAGTAATGACGACTTCTTCAATATTTTTTTGATTAAGAGTATCCTTTTGTGCATATGCAAAATTCAAAATCGCTAATGATAAAAGGCTCATCGTTCGCTTCTTCATTGAAAAAAATTTTTGCGAAGATAAGATTTTATTTAGAATCATTAAAAACAATTTTGTACTTTTGTAGAATAATTCTAAATAATAATAAAATCTGAACAAGACTTATGAAAGCAAAACTACTTCTAGCTGCATCACTTTTCGCAGTAGTTGCACAAGCACAATTATCGACTATTAATGAAAACTTTGACGGATTTACCGCTGGAAATGCAACCTTTCCTCAAAACGGATGGTCAGCAATTTTACCAACAGCTCCTTTCCCGCCACAACCTATGATGCTAGTTGTACCTGCAGATGGAACAAACAAGGTAATCCAAGCTTATCCTGGAAGCAGCTCGAACCAACCACTATACTTAATAACACCTCAGATTGTAGCGCCTGCCGGAGATAAGGCCATTTCTTTTGACACTGGTTTGGTAGCTTCTTCGCCTGGCACTACAACCATTCAGATTGGTGTTGCGACTAATCCAGCGGATATGACAACGTTTACAGCTGTTGGAGATCCAATACAAATCACTTCTACAGCGATTCAGAATGTTAAGGTTAATGTACCTGCATCTGCTGGAACTTATCTTGTTATAAAACATACACCTACTGCAGCGCACACGGCTCTACAAATCGACAATGTAAAGTATGATACTAACTTGGCTGTTAATGAAAGTGCTTTCAACACAAATAATGTAAAATTTGCAGTTTCTGCTGATAATAACTTTTTGAAATTCGTATCTACAACTACGCTTTCTAGCGCAAAAATCTATTCTGCCGCTGGACAGATTGCAACTGAAGGTAAAATTTCAAACAACACTTTAAACATTTCTACATTGAAATCCGGTGTTTATTTTATTGCTATAGAAGACAATGCTGGACAAACAGTTAAATCTAAGTTTATTAAAAAGTAAATAAACTCATTTATAAAAATTGAAAGCCTTTCAGAATTCTGAAAGGCTTTTTTTGTTGATTATAAAGACGATTTAAACCAATATGATATTTATCATTTGATCAAAAATATTAATTTTTAATAATTCTAAATAAGAATAATTTAATAGTTTTGTAGAATCATTCTAAATAATAAAACTTATTTATAAATTATGAAAACAAAACTATTTTTTGCATCTATGCTAACACTGGCTGTTAGCCAAACAGTTTTATCGCAAACAGATGAATTCGGGTATACTTCGGTTAATCTAAGTATGGGCGCTCAATATCAGAATCAAGTTTATTTTGATTTCTCTTCTAACAATATTATTTCACAGCCTGCTACAGGATGGGATATTGCTTTTTACAGAAATTCTAGTATGTCGTTTGGAGAGAGAGTAAATGATGCTAATAATGTGAAAGTTTATCAGGTTTCTGCTGATCCTGCTGCGTTTGACACTGTAGTTCCGGGAGATAAAACTAACTGGGGCGAGCCATTATACAATCCTGACAAAACTGAAGCTTTGGAGGATGGTGTATTCGATAATGCAACATTACTGCCTTCAGGAGGTCTTAATTTCAGCTGGGGAACTTATGACATCACCACACACAAAATTACAGGTAAAGTAGTTTTCGTACTAGAATATGGTAATGGAGATTATTACAAATTCTTTATTAATGAATACTCTGCTGGATATACATTCAAATATGCCAAATGGAACGGAAGCTCTTGGGATGCAACACAAACCAGAACTATTGCCAGTGGAACAGATGATGCATACTTCAACTATTTCTCGTTCGCAACAGGAGCAAAAGTTAATAATATCGAGCCTCCAAAAGCAAATTGGGATCTGATGTTCACAAGATACTGGACTTTCTATAACAATATTATGATGTATCTGATGTCGGGAACAATCCAATCTCCAAATGTGAGTGTTGCATACGTAAGACCAGAAACTCAGGCTACTTCTAACTATACAGCTCCTGCAAGCAGTTCTTATTCTAAAGAAATTACTACTATTGGTCACTCTTGGAAAGGAACAACAGGATCATATACAGATGCAGTTTATTACGTAAAAGAAGGAAGTAACTATTACAGAATGTATTTCACTTCCAATGGCGGTGCTTCCACAGGTAATATGTATTTCAAATACAAAAATATCACAGGAGAACTTGCTGTTGCAGACTTTGGTAAAAAGGGAACATTCGGAATTTATCCAAACCCCACTAAAGAAGACAAAAAAGTTAACATCTTGTTTGATGTGAAAGAAGCAGCTTCTAAGAACGGAAGCATTGAAGTATTTGATTTCTCTGGTAAAAAAGTATATGAAACTTCTATTATAAACAAGTCAGGATTCTCTACACAACAAGTTGATCTTAATAGACTTTCGTCAGGAGTTTATGTCGTGAAAATCACTTACGGAGGACAGACAGAAACAAAAAAGCTTGTCGTAAAATAAGCCATATTTCATAGGTAGATATTGATTGATTTTTATAAATCCTATGCAATCGCCATTTCGCCGTTGGTGATTGTCATCAAATATTTATCGTGGCGATTTCAGATTTTATTCTTTATAAGACCACCTTTGGGTGGTTTTTTGCTTGTTGTGATTTGCTTAAATAATGAGTAAATTTGTAGAAATAATTCGATTACAGTGAATTCCATTATCAATAAAAAAGTAGAATTTCAGGATTTGGGAACCAAAGATTACCAACCATCCTGGGATTATCAGGAAGAATTACTGAAAAAAAATCTCGAAACTAAAATCTTTAATCGGGAAAATCCAGACCATCAAAAAGCGACCAATAATTATCTTCTTTTAGTAGAACATCCACACGTTTATACACTTGGAAAAAGTGGTCACGAGGAGAATCTTCTGGCTAATGAAAACAAGCTGAAGGAAATCAATGCTACTTATGTCAAAGTGAATCGTGGTGGTGATATTACCTATCACGGATTTGGACAGATTGTTGGCTACCCTATTTTGGATTTGGAGAATTTTTATACAGACATCCACCGTTATATGCGCGATCTGGAGGAAGTCATTATCCGAACTATTGCAGAATATGGACTGAAAGGAGAACGTTCCAATGGCGAAACGGGCGTTTGGCTGGATGTGGGAAAACCTTATGCCAGAAAAATCTGCGCAATGGGCGTAAAAGCTTCGCGTTGGGTTACCATCCACGGATTTGCTTTGAATGTGAACACCGATATGCGCTATTTCGAATACATTATCCCTTGCGGAATTACCGATAAACAAGTCACCTCTTTGAAAAGAGAATTAGAACGAGAAGTTGATTACGAAGAAGTAAAACAAAAAATCAAAAAACATTTTGTAGATGTTTTTGGTTGTGAACTAATTTCATAAATGATTAATGGTAATTGATAGATGATATTAAAACTTCGATAAATCATTTATCAATTATCAAATATTGGTTATCTTACATCGTCATCCCAATATCAATTCCTTTGATTTTTCTGTAAAGATCGGTGGCGAAATTATCCGTCATCCCGGAAACGAAATCAATTACGCCAAGCACTTTCTGATAATCGGTTCCATCTTCATAAAAGAATTGCTTTGGAAGGAGTTTCAGTGCTTTTTTATCATAAGATTTTCTTTCATCTGATGACTTCAAAATGGATGGAATAAAATGATCCAGCAATTCGTACATTACGTTGTAACCGGCATTTTCGATTTCCACAACAGCTTTGTGATTGTAAATTTTTTCAATAGAGAAAGTTTCAATATCCTGAAGCGTTTTGTTTTCAGATTTATAAATATCCAAAAGACCTTTATCAAGATTACCTTCCAAAATTGTATTGAAATTACTTTTATAAAGCTCCACGGATTTATTGATCAAGGCATTAATAACCTTAGCTCTAAGATAAGAAATCTTCTCATTTTCATTACTGATAGAATTTAGTTTTTGCTCTACTCTATTGATATCGTCCGTTTCAGATTTTACCAATTCGAAGAACAGATTTTTACAATCTGCCGTAGAAACAATCCCTAATCTGTGCGCATCCTCCATATCAATGATATTGTAACAAATATCATCCGCCGCTTCTACGAGCCAAACAAATGGATGTCTTTTGAAAATATAAGGATTTTCGTTCTCCTGAATCATTGATGTTCCTTTTGCAATCTCCAAGAAAATATCTTTCTCATTCTGGAAAAACCCAAATTTTTTACGATGGATAAAACCTTTCTTTTTAGCAATCGCTTCACAAGGATATTTTGCAATACTTGCCAATGTAGCAAAAGTCAATTGGATTCCGCCAGCATCTTTTCCTTGTTGTTGCTGTGCTAAAACTCGGATTGCATTGGCATTTCCTTCAAAATTAACCAGATCCGCCCACTCCTTTTCATTGAATTTCGATTTCAAATCACTTTCATTCCTGTCAAAATAACTGGCAATCGCATCTTCTCCAGAATGTCCAAAAGCAGGATTCCCAACATCGTGACAAAGACAAGCTGCAGCAATAACATTTCCAAGATTATGAAGATAAAAACTTTTGGATTCTTCGTTGAGATTATTCGTGAAATTATCGTAAATAAATTCTCCCACAACGCTTCCCAAACTACGACCAACAGACGAAACTTCCAAAGAATGCGTCAAGCGATTATGTACAAAAACACTTCCTGGGAGTGGAAAAACCTGAGTTTTATTCTGCAACCTTCTGAATGCCGATGAGAAAATGATTCTGTCAAAATCCCTCTGAAAATCGGTTCTGGAAGCTTTGGTATGCGGATTATTTCCTGTGCGTTGATTGGTAAAAATTGAATTCAAATCCATAATGGATTCAAAAATAAGGGATATTTTATTTTTAAAGGAATAATATTTGAGTTTTTATCAAAAAAGTAATTATGCCAGAAGGTCCTGTAATATTATTAATGAAAGAACACCTCCAAAAATTTGTAGGAGAAAAAGTGATTGCTGTTAGCGGATCCGAAATAGAAGGAAGTCTAATTAAAGGTAAAACTTTGAAAGGAATCAAACTTTATGGGAAACAGACTTATTTGATTTTTGATGAAATTAATATTAGAATTCATTTATTAATGTTTGGTTCCTATGAAATTGATAAACAAACAAAACCTACTGACAATCTAAAACTTGGATTAAGTTTTAAAAGTGGAAAGGCGTTTTTCTATACTTGTTCCGTCAAACTTTTACCAAATAGCTTTCTCGAAACTATCGATTGGGAAGCAGATGTAATGAGTGAAGTTTGGAATCCTGAAAAAGCAGAAACGAAAATGAAAAAAAATCCGAAAATGATGGTTTGTGATGCCTTGATGGATCAGGATATTTTCTCTGGTGTTGGCAATATTATTAAAAATGAGGCTCTTTTCAGAACTACAATTCAGCCGGAAAGTTTAATTGAAAACATTCCAATAAAAAAACTGAATGATCTAATTTCTGAGGCAAGAAATTTTAGTTTTGACTTTTATAAATGGAAGCGAGAAGGTGTCTTAAGAAAAAAATTTCAGGTATATGAGCAAAAGAATTGTCCAACTTGCAGAAAACCTTTGACCAAGAAAATGACCGGAAAATCTAAACGCACAAGTTTCTATTGTGAAACAGACCAAAAATTATTCTAAATAAAATTCATTTTAACGAAAACTTACAATCAAAAGGCTTTTACTAAGAATAATGATTTGATTTGAGTTTTATTTTACCTATAATTGGCGAAATTTAATTTTATGAAAAATAAATACTTATTAATTCTATCTCTAGTTTCATCATTTGCTTTTGCGCAACAAACCATTTCTTTTGAAGCTTCAGAGGGCTTTGTAGCTGGAGATATCAACGGACAAAATGGATGGGAAGTTACCCTAAACAGTGATGACGAGCCAATCAAAAATCAAGTTATCACTACTGAAAAAGCATCAGAAGGAACTCAGTCTATAAAAATAGATGTTGACTTGGACGAAAACTTTCTCTTCTTTCCCATCTTTGGTGCTGCAAAATTGTTTGACAATGTGTACGACTACAAGAATACTACTGTAGAAATGGATGTTTTTATCACAGAAAAAGAAGCGTCAAATTTTGATTTTGGAACTTTTGGAATTGTTGACACAGACGAATATATGCCTGTTGCTATTTTCGCTTTTAATTCTTTAGGTGTTTTGGAAGTTGTGAAAAATGAAGATTATCAATACGAAAGTACCAATTTCAACTGGGAAGCCAACAGATGGTATAAACTGAAATCTGTCACTTCTGAAAATGAAATCAAATTCTATGTTGATGGTGCTTTGGTTCATACAATACCTAACTTCTCCAAAACCAATATTACAGGGATCAATCTTCTTCATGACAATTTCTCTGGTGGTGCTTATATCGACAATATCAAAATCAATGATGAAGTAATGGCGGTTAATGATGTGAAGAAAGCCAACATCAAATTATATCCAAATCCAGTCAAAGATATTTTGAAAATCAATCTATCTGACAATGAAAACATCAAAGAAATTAATATCTACAACATTGCAGGGCAAAAACTGAAAACGGTTTCTAAACAAACCGAAATTAATGTGGAAAGTCTATCAAAAGGTGTTTATTTGATTGATATCAAAACAGATAAAAACAAAACTTACAATTCCAAATTCATCAAACAATAAATTGAAAATCCTGCCACAGCGCAGGATTTTTTATTTAATTTTATACAAAATCTTATACTGATGAAAAATCTTATCCATCCGGAAACAATTAGCTTTCTTTCAACTCTGGAAATCAATAATAACCGAGAGTGGTTTAATGAGAACAAACAGCTTTATCTACAGGCCAAAGAGAATGTTGAAAATGTGGTGAATGAAATTATTTCCGGTGTTTCAGAATTCGATAAAAGTGTGGAACGACTGGAAGCTAAGAATTGTATTTTCAGAATTTACAAAGACACCAGATTTTCTAAAGATAAAACGCCCTACAAAACGAATATCGGAGCTTCTTTGGTAGAAAAAGGTCCAAAAACTTTGAATCACGCAGGTTACTATGTCCATTTGGAACCGAGCAAATCTTTTCTGGCCGGCGGCGTTTATATGACCGAACCAAAAAATCTGAAAGCCATCCGTGAAAAAATCAGTTCTGAAGGCAAAGATTTCCTGAAAATCCTCAACAAAAAATCATTCAAAGATCATCTGGAATTACGAGGCGAAAGATTGATAAAAGTGCCGCAAGGTTTTGATAAGGAAAATCCAATGGGTGATTATCTCAAATTTAAGCAATTCACAGTTTTTCATCCACTTTCTGACGAAGCTGTTTTGGATGGAAACTTTGTAAAGAATACTGTCAAAGTTTTTAAAGAAATCTATCCTTTCAACCAGTTTTTGAATGACGCAATTCAATAATCGCATGAGAAAAATTGTATTTAAATTTTGGATAATTAATGTTCTGATAAGTTTCGTTTTATTTGTGGCTTACCGAATCATTATTTCCGAGACAGAAACAGCTGATGAAAATTGGCTGGGCTTGCTGTTGGAAATTTTAAAAGTATTGACAAGCTTAGGTTTTTCTTTGATTTATCTGGGCGCAATGGTTATTTGCTCGTTATCAATTTTTTTGAATCTAAATAAAAACATCAGAAACAATTTCTATTATTCACTATTAACATTTGTGGGACTGGCTTCTCTTTTTACTGTTTATTGGCTAATCATCGTAATTGCAGAAAATTTCATTCACAATGAAAACCCATTGATACTATTCTTAATATTTTGCATCACATACGTCATCTTTTCAACAATCGAATTTAAAATATTCAGAAAGAAAATTAAATCCATCCAATGAATTGGGAAAATGAATTGACACAAAAATTAGGAGTCACCTACCCGATTATCCAGGCACCAATGTTTGGTGTTACAACTCCGGAGATGGTTGCTTCAGCTTCAAAGGCTGGTTGTTTAGGTTCTTTGGCTTTAGCAGATGTAGATGCAGAGCAATGCTTAGAATTAATTAAAAAGACTAAACAACTGACGGACAAAGCTTTTGCTGTTAATATTTTCGTTCACGAGATTCCGGAAGTTACGGATGAACTAAGAGAGAAATATTCTAAGACCAAAACCTTTTTAGAAGAATTAGCCAAACAAAATCATATCGATGTTAGTCTTCCAGAGATTAATGAAATCCAGATTAATTCCTATCATGAACAACTTGATGTGATTATTTCTGAAAATTGCAAAATCGTCAGTTTCACTTTTGGAAATCTTGATAAGCAAAGCATTGAAAAATTAAAGAATAACGGAACAATCCTTATCGGAACCTGTACATCTGTAAATGAAGCTTTGATTTTGGAACAATCAGGGATTGATATTATTTGTGTTCAAGGGATTGAAGCTGGCGGACACAGAGGAAGTTTTACTAATGAAAATATTCCTCAGATTGGCGGTTTGTCGCTTTTATCACAAGTCCGCGATTCTGTAAAAGTTCCAATCATTTATGCGGGCGGAATTTATAATGCGAGAACACTTTTGGCTGCAAAAACTTTGGGCGCAGAAGGATTTCAAATCGGAAGTCTATTATTAAATTCTGAAGAAAGCGCTTTGAAAGATTTCGAGAAAGAACGATTAAAAAAGCTAAAAGAAGATGAAATTATTCTGACCAAAAGTTTCTCCGGAAGATACGCGAGAGGAATCAAAAACACTTTTATCGAAGCTGTTGAAAATTCGGATTTCATACTTCCCTATCCTTATCAGAATAAATTGACAGGTGAACTTCGTAAAGCTGCGAGAATTCAAAATAATTCAGAATTTGTCAATCTTTGGATAGGACAATCGATTGGCAAACTTAGTGAAGAATCTACGACTATTATTTTAAAAAATCTGATTGAAGAAGTCGATAAAAATTAAAAACAGAAATGATAACATTAAGATTCAAAGCTTTAACCAAAAAAGAATACAAAATTGCAATTGTAATGATTGTTTTAGCGATTCTGATTCCTGTTTTGCTTTTTATGTCGTTTGTTATTATCAATAACCTCAACAAAATTTCAAGATCTTTTCTCGTAGTGATTTTAGGAGTATTAGGAATCATCTCGTTTTTCATTTTAGCTTTAATTGTCAGTAAAACGCTGGGCAAAAAGTATGAATTGACATTTAAAGAAACAGAATTAGTCATTAAGTCCGACAAAACCGAAGTAATCAATTATTCTGAAATCAATTCCATCAGAATCCATAACAATACAGATTATTCCAAAATTGTCATCCATAAAAAAGATGAATCGGACTTTAAGTTATTCGTTGGGATGGCGAATCTTTTAAACAATAAAAACATTCTCGAACCTGCAAATATTTTAGATACTGCTTTGGAGAAAAAATTCAGAAAACATATAACTAAACGAAAAGATATTGATGTAATTATCTATAAAGTTGTTGTTTAATCTAATATATGAAAGAGGATTTCAGCGTCCTATCCAAAAATCTTCTTAATAACATTTCCGATTTCCATAAAATCGTCGTGATTTCCAACAGAACGTTTTTCCGGATTGCTGTTATCAAATTCTGAAAACGGAAAGACAAGCAAGTAATTTTTATCATTCACATATTTATTCAGAAGTTCCGGAATCAGCCTCATTTGCGGGATGTAAGATTTCATTCCTCTTTTTGCCATCATTATAATGATTGCTTCATCCTGCTTCAGTTGGGAAGCTATTGTTTCACCGTCTTTCCAAGATTTTGCTGTAATAAACTCTGCTTCGATGGTTGCTTTTTTACTAATACGTTTCAGTATTTCCAGAATTCTCTCCGGTGCATAAAAAGTCATTGTTGCTCCAGAATTACGAGCAATGTTCCAAACCCTGAGCAGAGCGTGGAAAAATCCGGCTTCTTTCTGTGCATTTTCCGGAATCATCACTGCATATTTTTTAATTGTCGATAAAGGCTGAGCAGTATGATAAATGAGTGTATTTACATTATCATTTTGCAAATAACCATTATACAGATTGTAAGCAAAAGAAGGTGTAAATCCTTTGTCCTCATCTAAACCAATAATCAAATCCGTGATATTTTGTTCCTTTATAACGTTCTTTATTCCGTTAATCACATCATTATCATAACGTTTTAGTGATTGAAGTTTAACATCAGCCGCCGCTGCCGCAGTTGTAGCGTGGTGCAAAAGTTTCTCTGCATTTTTGATAGAAGATTCATTTTTATCTTCATTTATAATATTGAGCCCAAATAAATGTTCTGAATTAGAATGCGCTTTAATCAGAATCCCAAGATTAACCATTCTGTCGACTGTCGCTTCGTAGTTAAGAGCCAGTAAGATATTCTCCTGCTCGTGGCTGTTTCCGGAAACGGTTTCTTCATTGTCTTTATCCGCAATCTGCTGCGCATTGGACATCGAAATAAAAGACGAAATAGTACACGAAATCAGAATCAATAAAATACTTCCGTTCAAGACGTGTTCGTTTAAAAGTCTTATTGGCTCTCCGGTTTCAGTTTCGGAAAGAATGATGTTATAACCTACCATTACAGAGGCTAATGTTGCAGCAGCCGAAGCAGAACTCAATCCGAAAATCAATTTGCCCTCTTCTTTAGAAAGCCTGAAAGTTTTCTGTGTTGCAATAGCAGAAATATATTTTCCACCAATGGATGCTACCAGCATAATACCTGCAACTTCGAGCGTTTCCCAACTTTTGAAAAAGACTTTAAAATCAATAAGCATCCCCACACTGATCAGGAAAAACGGAATAAAAATCGCATTTCCCACAAACTCAACTCGGTTCATCAAAGAAGAGGTATGCGGAATCAATCTGTTCAAAGCCAAACCTGCAAAGAAAGCTCCGATAATAGCTTCTACTCCGGCTAACTCGGCCAACAAGGCCGCAAGATAAATCATCACTAAGACAAAAATATACTGCGATATCTTATCCTCAACTTTTTTGAAAAACCATCTGCCTATAATCGGAAACACCACCAAAACAATCAATCCAAAAATAATGAATGATAAAGACAGCCTAACCCAAAACTCGGTTCCGACATCACCTTGTGACATCCCAACAATAATCGCTAAAACCAATAATGCGAGAACATCCGTAATCATCGTACCACCAACAGTAATGTTCACAGCTAGATTTTTGGCAATTCCCATTTTACTTACCAGCGGATACGCAATAAGGGTATGAGAAGAGAAAAGGCTGGCAAAAAGTACCGATGTTAATATCGAAAAATCTAGAATATAATAGGCGCCCAGATAGCCTAAAACAAAAGGAACAACAAAGGTGTAGATACCAAATGTCAAACTCTTCCATTTGTTTTTCTTAAAATCGCCCATATCAATTTCCAGTCCTGCCAGAAACATAATATAAAGCAATCCTGTTGTTCCGGTGACCACAATACTACTGTCCCTCGCCAGAACATTAAAACCATTTGGACCAATGACCGCACCTGCGATAATGAGTCCTAACAGATGTGGTACTTTGATTTTGTTTAATAAAAGCGGTGCAGCCAGAATAATAATCAGCACCAACAGGAACTTGAGAACCGGATCTTCTATAGGAAGTTCCAGATTATGAATACTCAGTAAAATCATATGTGTTTATTTTTTAGTGCGAACAAGCTCTACAGAGAACTTGGCAATACAATTATCAACGGTTATCGTTCTGGTTCCTCTCATCTTATTTACGGAGATATCATTCAGTAGAACATTCATATCCACTTTCTTTTTAGCGGTTGAATCTGTCTTGAAATTAAGCCTAACCTCATTGTTTTCAAGCTTGCCGTTGTAAAGTCTGACCAGATTATTATTGTTGATAATTTTGGTAAATAATTGAGTAGAATCGCTGTCAAATTCCCATACATCCGTTCTTTGATCACCAACCACATAATCACTACAATTGGATTCTGTACAAACCACTTTTCCGATCCACGAACCAATGATTTCATCTGGCCATTTGGTAATAATTTGCATAGAATCTGTTACGGGTTTTGCGAAGATGCTGTCTCTCATTTTCAGAAGAGATTGATATTCGGATTCTTTAAGAGCAAAAGATTTTTCTTTATCCAGAAGCTGCTGCTCTCTTTCTGCGAGTTCCTTTACCTTATCTTTATCATCGCAGCTAAGGCATAGCACAAAACTTAATAATAGTATAAAATATCTCATAAGCGTTTATTAATCTAAAATATAAGGAGAATTGCTTTAAAATGGTATTTTAAGAAAGAGCACTTTCAGTTTCCTTGAAAAAATAAGGTCGCAGTATATCTTCAAAATTATAAAGACCACTTGATTTATCCGTTATATTCTTCGCTACAAACAATGCGCCAGTCCCGAAAGCTTCCCGAGAAATAGACTCGTGAACCAAACGCACCGTCTGGAAAGGAAAACCAAAAATGACTTCGTGTTTACCTACAATACCTCCTGCTCGCACAGAATTAATATTTTCAGTTTCTATATCAAGCGTCTCAGCAATTTTCATTGCAGTTCCGGAGACACCTTCTTTAGCTTTAAAATGTTCCTCAATCACTTCTATATCTACATCCGGTGCGAGATCTTTTAAAAGAGATGATGCAAACAACAGATAATTGACACCCAAAGTAATATTGGGAGACCAGAAAACCACTGTATTTTTTGATAATTGTTTCAACAGCGCTTTTTCGTCATCGCCGTAATGCGAAATAGCTGAGATAATTTTAATCCCTCTGTCAGAAACTGTTTTACCATAATCGTGGATATTTTCTGTTGTGGAAAAATCGATGATGATATCTACAGAATGCTGATCCAGCAAATCATCAATACTTGTATTTTGTTTAGATATAATCAATGCCTTATCAGGAGAAGAAACACCTAAAAAATCTTTGGCAGTAATATGATCCATTGTTTTACTGTTTTTAAAAACCCATTCCAGCGAAAAATCAGGATGTTGTAAAATAACATTAGCGACTGCTTTTCCAGCTTTACCGAAGCCCATTAAACCTACTTTCATAATATTTTTTTTAAGTTAATTAATTTTCAAATAGTGTAACCAATTCACACAATCCCATCATATAATAACTAATTGTGGTTAAGATACGAAAATATATTTTTAAGCCTTCCGCAGAGGAATTGTATCACATGATGTTCTTAAAACAAATCCGATGAGTGTTAGTTAAATCTAATTAATAGAATACTTAAAAAATCTTGACTAAATTTATCACTTCAATTAAACCAATGAAAAATTACCTCTTCCTTGCTGCCGCTATCATCTGCGAAACGATTGGAACTTCATTTCTCAAGAAGACAGAAAACTTCAGCAAACCCTTACCTACAATTATTTTTGTTGTAGCGATGGCTTCTTCTTTTTATTTATTGACTTTTGCGCTTAGAAGCATTCCTATTGGGATTGCTTATGCGATTTGGTCTGCTGTAGGTATTGTTCTGATTTCCACCGTTGGCTATTTTGTTTATAAACAAGCTTTGGATTGGCCTGCTATTTTGGGAATTGTCTTCATTGTAATTGGTGTTGTGATTATTAATCTTTTCTCCAAATCTTCTGCACATTAACCAATGGTCAACAAAAAAATTATTGAAAAACTCAGCGACAGAGAATTGGAAAACTATATCGAACCAAACAGTCGATTTGTGGCAATGGCAGTCAGTTACGCTTACGAGATTCTGAAATCCAGAGGAAAAATATTTAACGATGTGGAAAAGCTGAGAATAGAACAGATGATCAGTGATAAAAAAGCAGCTGAAGAAGCAGAAAAAATAGATTTTTCAAAAGACTGGGACGAAAATATGACCGCAAATAAAACGGCTATAGAATTATATTCCAATCGGTTGATTTGGATCTTTAGTCTTATTTTTGGAGTAATTTTCGGGGCAGTTTTGCAGGCAATGAATTTCTCACGTTTACAAAATAAAAAAGGACTTTACCTCTCGCTCCTATTTGGAATTTTATATACAATAGCTCAGATTTATTTGCTTACTTGGATAGAACAATTAGATTATCAATTCCCGTCAAAATTTAATAATTCTAAAACATTTTTATTTTCCGCATTGGGTGCTTTGATACTGGGACTGATTTGCGAACAGCTAATTCCAAAAGGTCTGGAATACAGAAGCCGTTCTTTTGTATCACCTCTTATTATTGCAATATTGATTTATATTCCGATTGTTTATATAATTATTTCAGGGATCTAAATTTTAAAATCAAATCTATAATGAAAAATACCAAACCTGTTATCTATTTCGAGATTCCTGTCAATGATTTGAGTAGGGCAGAAAAGTTTTATAAGATAGTTTCTAATGTTAAATAGACTATCTCCAATGTTCACTAGACAGTCTGCAAACACTCTCGAATCTGGAATAAATATTTTAGATAAATACTCTTTGAAACCTCTCAATCGCTTGAGAGTTTTTTTATAAATCTTGCTAATAAAAAAGACTGCCATTACTGACAGTCTGAAAAATAGAAAATTAGGATTTATTTTGCTTGAAAATACACTCTTCTATTAGCTTTATTTTTCCATTCAGGGCACTTGGATGCAGGATCGCACTCTGGATATTTTAGATCCAGTTTACCATTTCCTTTAGCTTCTAATTTTGCAGAATTAGCCCCGTTGGAAATTAGATATTGTTTCACATTATTAGCTCTTCTTTCAGATAGAGTCTGGTTATAACTTTCTGTACCTCTTGTATCTGTAGCACCTACAACCACATAAGAACCGTTGTTAGAGTTGATGTAGCTGATAGCACTGTTCAGGATTGGCGTATTGTTAGGTAAAATTCTGTCAGAGTTAAGATCGAATTCGATACCGCTCATTGCTGTTTCATCTGCAGACACTACACCATTACCAGTATTGTTTACTGGACAACCATTGTTTTCTACAGGTCCAGGTACAGTAACACATTTGTCATAAAGATCTATAACACCGTCAAGATCTACATCCAATGCAACACCAGAACCATCTACTCTGGCACCAGCCGGAGTGTCTAGCTGTCTGTCCCAGTCATCGCAAACACCATCATTGTCTGCATCCCCGGCTTTACACAATTGGATATTATCGATTTTAGTTTCCAGTTCATCTATTTTAGAATATACTTCCTGCAATGGATCGTGCCACATCAGACTGTTGCTGTGTTTCCCAAGATGAACAGTCAGACCCAATGTACCGTTGAAAAAGTTGTCAGAAGTCTTAGCACTCATTCTGTTAACAGCGCTATATTGGTCGCTTCCACCACCGTCAAACGCATCATCACCAGTTACTACATACATCAATCTTCCTTCGATATCTACTCGGTTACTGATTTTATATTTCAATCCGGCTCCAGCTTGTCCAAACAAAGAGTTAAATTTAAATGGTTTATTCTCTGTCATCAATCTTTGACCAAATTCATCTTTCTGATAAGCGCGGTAAGCCAAAACTCCTACACCAGCATATCCGTGGATTGCCCATCTGTAGTCTGCTTTGCTGTCTACTCTTCTTAGCAGGTTAGAAAGATTGATATCTCCCAAAAGAGAGATCGCATCATACTGTGTTCTTCCGGCAACTTGCAAATTAGCTGCAGCATTTGCAGGCGCAGCATCTTTTGTATTGAAGTATCCTTGTCTTGTTTCCCCACGGTCGTATTGCAACTTCAAACCAAATGTATGAGAAAGCGCTTTGTCAATACTGAAATAAGCGGAGTAACCTACCAATGTATTACCGCTTTGGATCGATTTAAGATCTGCATTCTGCATCAACGGAACACCACCACCAAAGGAAATAGACCAGCTGTTAAACCTCGGACCTTCAGATTTTAAAGAAGTAGTTTCAACAGGATTAGTACTACTTGTTGTCTGCACCATTTCTTGCGAAAACATCACAGCCGGACACGCCAAGGCCAATGACAAAATTGTTAATTTTGATTTCATAATAATAAATTTAAATTGTTTTACTTATTAATTATACAATTAGAAAAATCATATAAACCTATCGTGAATACCGTCGTATTTGAGAGGTGCGTTCCATTATCCAATTACCATACCAATAAAAATATTTATTTATTATTTTGAATTATTCAAAAATAGAAATCATTTAATTCTTAGGCTCGTTTCCCTGAAAATCCTTGGTGAATTATAGAAATCACACAAAAACATTTTATTTTAATTAATATTTGTTAAATAATTAAAAATATTCACAAACTTAAAAAAGGAGGAAATGCTATCTAAACTTAACTCTGATCAACTTAAAAAGAGAAAGTTATTATTACGGTATAATAATTTTACAGGTATTATTAGCAATAATTTAATTCTGCCTTTAACTTCCCTGCATAAATGTTAATCCAAAGAAAAAAAATATGATACGATGAAAAGATATATTTTACTGAGTCTAATTACTTTCGGCATTCTTATATTTTCACAGACTGCGAAAAATTATAATGTCAATGGATTAACACGTAAAGCAATCCTTTATGAACCGACGATAAAATCTGACAGAGTTCCAGTAGTATTTGTTTTTCACGGTCATGGAGGCAATGCCAATTTTGTAAGCAGAAGGATTGACGTCCAAAATTATTACAAAGAAGCTCTGGTCATTTTTATGGAGGGTCTGCCTGGCAGGGCAGTTCCCGGCCTGGATCCGAATGGTACAATGAATGGCTGGCAAATTTTCACAGACGATCTCGGAGGAAGAGACATCCAGTTCTTCGACAAAGTTTTCGCAGATATCCATCAGAAGAATTATACTATTGATGACAAAAAAATCTACCTGATTGGTCATTCCAACGGTGCCAGATTTGCGAATGTCCTTTGGAAAACGAGAGGTGACAAAATCTCAGCTATCTGTTCAGCCTCAGCACAAGGCGGCAATATGATTTCTGAAGCAGTCCCAATCTCAGTTTGGATGTACATTGGTAAAAATGACCGCATCGTTTCCCCAAAGAGTCAGGAAGAGTCCATCCCAATCGTCAAATCCAATCTTGGAATCATTGACAAAGGAAAAATAGATAGCGATAAAACTATTTTCTCAGGAAAAAACAACACAGAACTCGTTCTCCAGCAAAGCAATTCCGGTCACGAATTCCCAAAATCCTCACTCCCAGAAATAATAAGCTTCTTCAAAAGACACACAAAATAAAAAACCTCTCCAGATTGGAGAGGTTGTCATTTTTATATTATCAATGAATAACAAAACAATTCATAATTAATCATTGATTTAGATATATGCTTCAATAGGCTCGCAAGTACAAACCAGATTTCTGTCACCATACGCTTCATCTACTCTTGCAACCGTCGCAAAGAATTTGTGTGTTCTCACCCATTCCAATGGATAAGCAGCTTTCTCTCTACCGTAAGGTTTATCCCAATTATCAGAGATGACCAATTGCTCAGTATGAGGCGCATTTTTCAATACGTTGTTTGTAGCATCCGCTTCACCATTAGCAATTTCCTCAATTTCTTTTTTGATATTGATTAAAGCCTCAGCAAATCTGTCAATTTCTTCTTTATTTTCAGACTCAGTTGGTTCTATCATCAATGTTCCAGCCACAGGGAAACTCACCGTCGGAGCGTGGAAACCATAATCCATTAATCTTTTCGCAACATCTGCTACTTCAATCCCTAAAGATTTGAACTGACGGAAATCTACGATACATTCGTGCGCCACTCTGCCTTTATCATTAGCATAAAGGATCGGGAAATGCTCTGCCAAGATTTCTTTCAGATAATTAGCATTTAGGATAGCGTGTTCAGTAGCTTTCTTCAACCCTGAAGTTCCCAACATTTTTATGTAAGCATAAGAGATATTAAGAATCAATCCAGAACCATAAGGTGCTGCAGAAATACCTTCAATTGCTTCTTTTCCTCCGGTTGAGATATTAGCATTGGTTGGCAAGAAAGGAACCAAATGTTCAGCCACACAGATTGGACCAACACCAGGACCACCACCTCCGTGAGGAATAGCGAAAGTCTTATGAAGATTCAGGTGGCAAACGTCTGCTCCGATATTTCCAGGGCTTGTAAATCCAACCTGAGCATTCATATTTGCACCATCCATATAGATTTGTCCACCGTGTTCGTGCGTTAGTTTCGTAATTTCTTTAATATTAGCATCGAAGAAACCGTATGTCGATGGATAAGTAATCATCACACAAGACAAGTTCTCAGAATGCTGTTCTGTCTTCGCTTTGAAATCTTCAAAATCGATTTCTCCATTCTCAAGATTCTTCACAACAACGATTTTCATTCCCGCCATTGCTGCAGAAGCAGGATTGGTTCCATGCGCAGATTGTGGAATCAAAACGATATTTCTGTGACCCTCGCCTCTGTTTTTATGGTATTCACGAATAACCATAAGACCTGCATATTCACCTTGAGCACCAGAGTTTGGTTGAAGAGAAGTTCCTGCAAAACCTGTGATTTCTGCCAAATCTTTCTCCAACTCTTTAATCATTGCTTGATAACCGCCTGCTTGCTCTGTTGGTACAAATGGATGTACACCACCCCATTCTCCCCAAGAAAGAGGAATCATTTGAGTTGCAGCATTCAGTTTCATTGTACAAGAACCCAACGAAATCATTGAATGTGTTAATGATAAATCTTTTCTTTCAAGACGTTTGATGTAGCGCATCAATTCTGTCTCAGTATGATATTTGTTGAAAACTTCTTCATCCAGAATACTATCAGTTCTCAATAATTCTTCGGGAATCGAATATTCTTCTTTAAGGCTTACTTTATAACCTTGTTTTCCTTTGAACTGAGCAAAAGCTTCAATCAAATGATTTAATTTATCAACCGTCGTAGTTTCATTGATAGAAATACTCACGATGCCCTGAGAAAAATAATTAAGATTGATTTTCTGGTCTCTCATTTTCATTCTCAAAGACGCTTTCTCTTCCTCGTGCAGTCTGAATTTAACTGTATCAAAAACCGGTTCCGATACGATATCATAACCTAAAATCTGTAATGCATCTCCAAGTGCATTAGTCTTATAATGGATTTGATCAGCAATGAAATTTAAACCTTTAGGTCCATGATAAACAGCATACATTCCAGCCATTACCGCCAAAAGAACTTGAGCTGTACAAATGTTTGAAGTTGCTCTTTCTCTTTTAATGTGCTGTTCTCTGGTTTGCAAAGCCATTCTCAATGCACGTTTGCCGTACATATCCTGAGAAACACCGATGATTCTACCAGGGATGTCTCTTTTATAATCTTCTTTACAAGTGAAAAACGCCGCGTGAGGACCACCATAACCCATCGGAATCCCAAATCTCTGCGTTGTACCAACAGCACAATCTGCACCCATATCGGCAGGAGATTTCAACTTAACCAAAGCCATCGGGTCACAAGCTACAACCACTTGCAAATCGAATTCTTTGTAAGAAGTAATATTGTCTGTATAATCTAGAACGATTCCGTTTTTTCCTGGATATTGTAGCAAAACACCAAAATAAGAATCATTGAACTGATGATTGATATGATTGCCCACAATCACATCGATTCCCAAACCTTCTGCTTTGGTTTTAAGAACAGAAACCGTTTGTGGAAGAACTAAATCTGAAATAAAAAACTTCGTCGCATCCGCTTTCTTCTGGTCTTTTGTTCTATTGTTGAAGAACATATGCATCGCCTCTGCCGCAGCCGTAGATTCGTCTAGAAGAGAAGCGTTGGCCAATGGGAAACCTGTCAAATCAGAAACTACAGTCTGGAAATTGAGCAAAGCTTCCAATCTTCCTTGTGCGATTTCCGCTTGGTAAGGCGTATAAGCTGTGTACCAGCTTGGATTTTCAAGAATATTTCTTTGGATTGGCGAAGGCAGAATGGTATCATTGTAACCAAATCCGATATAGGTATCGAAACCTGCATTTTTAGAAGCCAAATCTTTGGAATGTAAAAGCATCTCATACTCCGAAAGTGGCACCGAGATGTCCAGATCTTTTTCTAGCCTGATAGAATCAGGAATGGTTTGTGAGATTAATTCTTCTATGCTTCCAGCCCCTACTTTCTTCAGCATTTCCGCTTTATCAGACTCATTAAGACTGATGTGACGATTTACGAATTGTTGTGTATTCATTTATAAAACTTCAAATTAGATTCTTATTAATAAGGTTTGTAAATTTAATCAATTTTTAAAAATAATTATTAAGTGTAGAATTTGATAAAATCGATCGACACCATTTTATTTAATACAAAAAATTTATTTTTAAAGGCTATTTATTATATATCGTATCAATTTTATCCGAATATTTTTGGAGAACGATATTTCGTTTAATTTTTAAAGTCGGTGTAATTTCTCCGTTTTGGATTTCAAAATCCGCAGGCATCAGGATAAATTTCTTTATTTTCTCAAAACCAGGTAGATTAGCTTGGATTCCGTCTATGAGTTCCTGATAAAACTTCTGAACTTTTTCATTCTCCACTACTTCTTTCCAGTTGGTAAAAGTAACACCAAGCGTTTTTATTTTTTCTTCTAATGTTTCAAAATTCGGAACAATCAAAGCAGAAACAAATGGCTTATCTTCCGCAATCAACATAATTTGGTTGATGTAACTGTTGTTGGAAAACATATTCTCAATTGGTTGAGGTGCAATGTACTTTCCGTTAGACGTTTTCATCAAATCTTTGATTCGATCTGTGATGGTTAGGTTTCCTTCGTTATCAAAAATACCGGCATCGCCCGTTTTCATCCAACCATCTTCGGTAAAAACTTTGGCCGTTTCTTCAGGATTTTTGTAATAACCTTTCATTATTCCGCTTCCTTTCACAAGAATTTCGTTATTCTCTCCGATTTTAATTTGAGAATCTCCCAATAGTTTTCCCGCACTTCCGTATTTATATTTGGTGAATGGAAACGCTGTCACAGTCGCCGTCGTTTCTGTCATTCCATAACCAACGGTAATGTGAATTCCCATTGCATCAAAGAATTTCGTTACTTCTTCAGAAATCGATGCGCCACCACAAGGCATAAACCACAATCTTCCTCCTAATTTGGTTTTGATTTTATTGAAAACCAAAGTGTCGGCGATTTTATATTTTTGATTTAATAAGAAAGGAACATTTTGTTGATTCCGTTTTAATTCAGAAACCTGACTTCCATTTTCGATTGCCCAAGCGAAGATTTTTTTCTTGATTGGAGAAGCTGTAGCCAGCATTTCGTTGATTCCTGCATAGATTTTCTGATAGAATCTTGGGACAGAACACATCGTGGTTGGACGAACTTCTGCCAAAGCACTTGCAATTAATTTTGGATTCTCCAAGAAACTGACTTTAGCGCCTTGAGAAAAACAGAACAATGTCCAGCTTCTTTCGAAAACGTGGCTGAGCGGCAGAAACGCCAAAGAATGTTCACCTTCAAAATTCTTGAAATCAAAAAATTTCACGTGTTTATCAAAAGTGTCTTGGAAATTGCCGTGCGTAATCATTACACCTTTCGGAATTCCGGAAGTTCCGGATGTGTAAATGATGGTTGCGACATCTTCATTCGTTCTTTCGACAATGTCAAATTTATCCGAAGTATTCTCAATAAAATCCTGAAGCGTAATGGATTTATCTTTTAATTTAAAATTGCTTTTTGCTGAAATAATGAGTTCGACATTTTGCGATTTGCTTAATAATTCGTGGCAAATATCATATTGTTCCTCGTTTCCTGCTAAGATAATTTTCGGTTCAGCATGATTGACAATGTACTCCACCTGCTCCGTTCCGTTGGTCGAATAAATCGGAACCGTGACCGCGCCAAGACACAACGTTGCCAAATCAATCATCATCCATTCCGGCGAGTTGTCCGCAAAAATCGCGACTTTGTCATCCTTTTGAACTCCGGCTTCTGCAAGCGCGTTGGCTGTTTTGAAAACTGTTTTTTGGAATCTCGCCCAAGTCAGTTCCTTCCACTCATTATTTTTTTTGAATCCTACAGAGGCTTTCTGTGGAAATCTTTTGACGTTCTTATTCAGAAATTCCGCAATGTTCATTAATTAGATTTTTGAATGCTTTCGGCATAATTTTTCAGATGAAAATCAACACTTTCATCGATGGGAATGAATTCGTAATTCAAAGTATCACGAATTTTTTGATTGGTAATTTTCGAATCGGATTTGATAGTTTCTACATTGGTTTTGTTCGCCAATTTCAGAATAGGAATCAGCCAACCCAGCAATGTTGAAAATATTGGTAATATATCAAGAATCGAATTCGGAATAATTTTTACCGGCGATTTTCCGAATACTTTTCGGACTTTATCAGAAATCGTTTTGTATTTAATATTTTCAGAAGTGACAATAAATCTTTGTCCGAAAATTGATTTGTCCATCAATTCAATCGCAACATTCGCCACATCCCGAACATCAACATAAGCCGTAGAACCTGGAAATGTGAATCCGTTGGATAATTCTTTAAACAATTTTCCACTGCTGTGATTCCAGTTTCCTGAACCGATGATTAAGCCTGGATTGATGATGACCGTATTCAAACCTTCGTATTGGGCTAGCCAAACTTCCATTTCTGAAACATATTTGGAAATCGCATAATCCGAATGGTGAAGCTTCTCATTAAAATCAGAATTTTCATCCATTTCCCCTTTTTCATTATATCCATCCAAAACAGCAATAGAACTTACGAAAAGAAACTTTTTAACTTGATTAGAATCTATGGCGAAGAGTAATTTCTGAGTCACTTCAGAATTATTTCTGTACAATTCCTTCTCATCTTTGGGATTGAAACTTACTTTGGCAGAACAATGGTAAACTTCTTCAACATCTTTCAAAATATTCTCCAATGATTCTGAATCTTCGAAATCAACATTAACCCACTCAATTTGATTGAAATAAAAATCAGGCTGGTCGGTATAAAATCGGTAAGATTCTAAAACATCTTTCAGGTTGCTGGATTTTCTTTTGGTGGCACGGACTTGTTTGCCTTTTTTCAAAAGCTCGAGAACGATAACTCTTCCCAAAATCCCCGTTGCGCCAGTTACTAAAATCATTCTATGTCAGGTGTTTGATGTCCGATATCGGATGTTTTTTTGAAAAGATTAATAATGAAAATGGAATTAACAATTGTATAAGCAACAATAACTCCGATAAAATACCACAAACTTTTGCCTTCCAAAATCAAAAAGTAATTTCCCATTCCGGAAAGTGAATCCCGAAGTACAAAAAACAAAAGTCCTAAAAGAAAAAGATTGATTAAACCTGAAAAAATTAAAATAATCTTGTAAATAGTTTCCTGATATTTCCTCATTAAGAGATTTTTACAAAGATAATTCAATTCGGGAAAAAATCGTTTATACTTTTCTTGAAATCTATCAGTAAATTAATGGGTATTTTCTTTGATAAAATTGAAGGTTTTCTCGAACATCAATTCATGATCAGATTCTTTGTTAAGCCCGTGATTCCCTTTTTTGATGGAAATCATTTCATTTTTAACTTGGTTTTTATCCAAAGCTTCTTTCAAGATCTCAGCTTGGGAATAAGGAACTATTTTATCCTTCGTCCCATGAATAATCAATGTTGGAACAGAAGAATTGCTGATGTAAGTGATTGGAGAATATACCTTCAGACGATCGACAGCTTCATCTTTTTGTTCTTTTACATTATAACCTGTGAATCCAAAAACCAGTTTGTTTCTGATGTCATAAATCTTTGGAAAAATCAGCTTAAAAATAAAAATCATAAAACCTGGCGCTTCTGTACGAAACAATTTGTTCATATCCGCTGGTCCAAAATAATCGATAAAATAATTGATTTTCGATGAATAATTGGAGAGATTGCTATCTTCAGAAAATAGAGAATCATTGGAGTAAGCTGCAATCATCCCAATCTGTCCACCTGCCGAAGCTCCCAAAATGCCAATATTCTCCGTATCGAAATTATATTTCTCAGAATTTACTCTAATCCAGCGAATGGCCTCTTTTGTATCTTCAATTGGTTTCGGAAAATGAGTTTTTTCATTGAGCAAAGTATAATTGATGCTTACCACAGCATAACCTTCTTTTATAAATTTTAAGAAAAAATCACTTAGGTAATAATCATCGCGAAGCGCTTTATCGCCTTCTGCCCAACCTCCGCCGTGGACAAATACCAAAACCGGAGATTTTTTAGCTGTATTTTTAGGAAGATAGATATCAAGCTTCTGTTGAGCTGTGTCTTTTATTTTATAAGTAACATCTTTGAAATTTAAAGTTTCTGAAAGCTTTTCCTGAGCAGCGGAAATTGTCAAAATAAAGATCAGAATAAAAGAAATCGGCCATTTCATAGAGTCACAAATTAAAATATGGATTCGGTAATACAAGGCTTATACCATTACCAAATCCATATTGAATTATATTTTAAACCGACTAAAGAAGAAAATCTTTCACAGCCGCATTGAAATCGACAGGGTTATTCGCCTGAACCCAATGTTCTGCATTTTTGATTTTAATGATTTTAGAATCTGGGAATTGCTGTTTAATAAGGAACTCATCTTGAGGTAAAATATAATTGGAATTTGCGCCGCCAATGAACAAAGTTGGACCTTTAAAAACACCAAACTTAATGGCATTCGATACAAATTCTGTGTATTTTTCAGCTAATGTTTTTAGATTAAATCTCCAAGCCAGCTTTTTATCATCTGTCCAATACAGATTCTTCATGAGAAACTGAATCACAAATTTTTCGTGAATATATTCGCCTAAAACGGCTTCTACATCTTGTCGAGATTCCACTTTTTCGAAATCCACACTTTGTAAAGCCTTGATAATCCCTTGATGATGTGGCGGATAGGCTTTTGGCGTAATATCTACAACAATCAGTTTTTCCAATCTTTCAGGGAAATTAATCGCAAATTGCATCACTGCTTTTCCTCCCAGAGAATGTCCCAAAACATTAGCTTTCTGAATGTTATGAGCATCCATATAATTAGCAATATCCTGAGCCAAATCATCGTGCGACATAGAATCTGAATGAAAACTTCTACCGTGATTTCTCAAATCTAAGATGTGAGTCGGCATCAATTCTCCAAATTCTTTTCCAAAACTTCCCCAATTATCGAGCATTCCAAACAATCCGTGAAAAACCAAAAGTGGTGTCTCCGTTCTCTCTTCTCCGTATATTTTTGAATGTAAAATTTCCATTAATAATAAAATATAATTACCATTTCGCCAATCTCTTCAAATAAGCCTGAACTGTATTTTCCAAACCTAGATAAAGTGCTTCCGAAATCAAGGCGTGACCAATAGAAACTTCCAAAAGATTAGGAATATTATCTGCGAAATATTTTAAGTTGTCTAATGACAAATCGTGCCCGGCATTGATTCCCAAACCAAATTCACTTGCAACTACAGCCGTTTTAAAATATGATTCTATAGCTAATTCCTTATTATCAAAATAATGTTTGGCGTAAGCTTCTGTATAAAGTTCGATTCTGTCTGTTCCCGTTTCTGCAGCAAACTTCACCATTTCAGGATTTGGGTCAAGAAAAATAGAAGTTCTGATTCCAGCATTTTTGAATTCCGAAATAACAGATTTCAAAAAATCTAAATTCTTTTCGCAATCCCAGCCAGCGTTGGATGTTATCGCATCATCAGCATCAGGAACCAACGTCACTTGTTCTGGTTTTACTTCCAAAACCATATCGATAAACGGACGATGTGGATTTCCTTCGATATTGAATTCCGTAGTTACCAAAGGTTTCAAATCGTACACATCTTTTCTTGTGATATGTCTTTCGTCTGGTCTTGGATGGATTGTAATTCCCTGTGCTCCGAATCTTTCCAAATCCAAAGCGACTTGAGTTACACTTGGAACATCGCCACCTCTGGCATTTCTCAGCGTTGCGATTTTATTGATATTGACACTAAGTTTGGTCATAATTTATAAATGATAATTGATTTTTATATTTTGTTTACCTGCATTATCTCCAGGTCAAATTCTTTGGAAGCCACCAAAAGATGGTCAAAAATATCAGCCTGAATCTGTTCAAAATTCACCCAATTAGAGTCATTGGCAAAACAATAGATCTCCAAGGGCATTCCTTGCGGTGTAATCTCCATTTGTCTCACCATTATTGTTCCTTCCTGGTCGATATTATGATTATTTTTCAGATAGTTCAAAGCGTAAATTCTGAAAGTTCCAATGTTGGTCAACTGCTGACCATTGATGATCTCATCAGCGTTTTTCAGTGTACTTTTCTGAGCATCAATTTCTTTTTTCTTTTCCACTAGATAATCGTGAATCAGATTAATTTTCAACAATTCACTAAAAGCTTCATCATTCAGAAATTTGAAAGATTTGATATTAAATACAATAGACTTTTTTATTCGCCTCGTATTCGTTTCGGACATAACCTGCATATTCTTGATTTCTGTTGTCAGCAAATCATAAGTTGGAATAGTTGAAAGTGTTTTATCAAAGTTTCTGATTTTCGTCGTCAGCAAATCGATATCTTCTATATTACCTTCGATAGAATATTTTGGAATGGCAACCCAATCTCCTACTTTCAGATTCTTAGAAGTAGCAACGTGAATCCCCGTTACAAAACCTAAAATTGTATCTCTGAAAACCAAAACAATTACAGCAGTTATTGCTCCTAAACTTCCCAAAACAGTAGTTCCACTAATACCGAACAAAACACAAATAGCTATAACTCCAAAAATAAATCCACCGAAAATCCTAACGGTTTGAGAAATAGAATTAATAGCGATGATTTTATAATAATCCTGTTGAATCAGGTAATAATTCTGTAAAACTTTGATAAAACGGAAAGCCATATTAGCAATCACCAAAACAATCAAAATCCCAATGAGCCTTTCCAGAAAAACAAAGCTTTTGGGATGTCTGTAAAAGATAGAAAACAAGGCATAATTCCCAAATCCTAAAGCCAAAATATTAGCCACAGAATTGGTAACTTTTGCTTTATAAATGGATTTCATTACAGGATATTTCTCCTTATCAAAAAAGAATTTGAATATAAGATTGATTCCGTTTTTTAGAAGAAAAGCAACAATAAAAATTAAGAATATCAGAAGTGCAAATTTTAGTGTAATCTGACCCGCTAAGACAAATTCATCAGGAAAAAAATCTTTACAGAAGAAATGAATTTCGTCACTGATTCGTTGAAGAAAATCTTTGTAATCTATGAGTTCGTTTTTCATTGAGAGGAATTATTTCACAAATTTAAGGATAAAAAAAATCTTTTGGCATTACTTTGAATGTTGTATTTTTAAATAAATTTAAAAACTATGGATTCTGTTTTTATCGACATTATCGCTTTGGTTCTACTTTTTGTAGGAATGCTGGGAACTTTTCTTCCTGTTCTGCCCGGATTGTTATTGAGTATCTGCGGATTACTGATATTCAAATTTGGAACAGAAAATAATATGCCAATGATGTATGTCTGGATTTTCGTTTTTCTGACGCTTGTTTCCACAGTTCTGAATTACGTTATCCCTGCAAAAACCAACAAAAAATACGGCGGAACACGTTACGGAAGCATTGGTTCTTTTATTGGAACATTACTCGGTTTATTTTTCATCCCGATTCCTTTAGGGTTTTTGATAGGAATGTTATTAGGTGTTTTTCTTGGAGAATTATTACACGATGTTAATGACAGAAAAAAAGCCTTTAACTCTATGAAAGGTGCTTTTATTGGCTTTGTTTATGGCACCGGATTTAGTTTGATGGTTGGACTGGCAATGTTTTTGGTTGTCGGTTATTATATTTTCTTTTAAAATTTATAAATGATGAAGTTCAAAGTACTTTTATTTGCACCTTTCCTGTTGTTGATGAGCAATTGCAAAACGCAATCTCAAACTTCAACATCAGACAATATTATTAAACTTGGAGTCAACAAAAAGGTTACGATTCCAAATTCAAAGACGAGTTTAGAATTTAAAGAAATTACCGAAGACAGCCGTTGTCCTGCTAATGTAACCTGTGTTTGGGAAGGTATTGCGATTGTTAATTTAAAAGCAACTTCTGGAAATAACACTCAAGACATCCAAGTTGCAACAAGAGATTTCTTACCAAAAGAAGTTACCAAATCATTTAATTATGCAGGTTACAGATTTACGGTGCAGGAAGTAAAACCTTATCCTGGAGGAAAAGAAGAAGCGCCAAGTGTGACTCTTAAATATGAAAAGGAAAATTAACATTATTATTAAGACTATCTTTTACAAATAATGGAAATACCAAAACCTGGAAACAACAAATTCTCAGTAGTATTTGCGGAAAGCTCTACAGGGAATATTTTAAATTCAGACTTAACTTTATTTCTAAATTCTGAGCACACAAGTCCTTTTCAAATTTTTAACAATATAGAAACGGCTGAATTTTATGCACTAAATAATATATCAAATAATCCTACAATCGAAGGTATAATATATGATTACGATGGTAATTTTGTTAAAATATTAGATATAAAGACTGATAAAATTAATTTAATTAATTATCAACTTGAAAAATTAAAAAAAACCAAATGGAAAGCTTTTATTGAAGGATCTAATTTTACTAGTGGCTCAAGTTTTATTATGGTAAATACCGAATTAAGCCGTGAAAAAGATATAGAAATTTTAGGTGCAAATGACGATGAGATTAATTTCATTGCTAATAGCAAAGAAAACATAAGATTTTTACTTGCGGAAGTAAAAAAGTTACAAAAAAAATTAAATCAAATAGATAATCAATAATACTATCCCCAAACAATTGGATTCTTTTCCTTTTCCAAAAGATAATTATTGATTTTTGAAAACGGTTTGCTTCCGAAAAAACCTCTGTAAACAGAAAAAGGTGAAGGATGCGCCGATTGAATAATAAAATGTTTAGTCTCGTCTATCAGCGAGGCTTTTTTTTGTGCAAATGCGCCCCAAAGTACAAACACGACATTTTGTTTTCTATCAGAAATTTGTTTAATGATATAATCCGTAAATGTTTCCCAACCAAGGTCTCTATGCGAATTGGGCTCGTGCGCTTTTACGGTTAGAGTTGCATTAAGAAGGAGAACACCTTGTTTTGCCCAATCCTGTAAATCTTTATTTTTTCTCTCTATTCCCATATCTTCTTTCAGTTCAATAAAGATATTTTTGAGAGAAGGCGGCGCAGTGACATTCTCAGAAACAGAAAAACAAAGCCCGTTCGCTTGTCCGTCATTATGATAAGGATCTTGCCCGATAATCACAACTTCCACATCGTCAAATTCCGTCAGTTCCAAAGCACGGAAAATCTCATTTTTAGGAGGAAAACATTTAGTTGAATTATATTGAATTTTTACTTTCTCCCAGAGTTCATTAAAATAATCGCTTTCCTTTATTGGCTTCAAAACTTCTTTCCAAGTCATTTTTCTGATTTTTTACAAAATTAAATTTAAAAAACTATAAACGCAAAGACGCAAAATATTTTTAGCCAACATTATTACAAATCTCAAAATAAATTATAAAGATTTGCGACTTTCATCAACCAAAATAAAATTAAGCTTTTGCGACTTTGCGTTTAAATCAACAAAGCAAATTTGCTGACATTTCCACCAAAATAAAGTTAATTATTCATAAAAGACCTTTGGCTTAATTTTTATTGTAATAAATTCGAGCGAAATTTTAAATTTTATCTAAAAATACAGTCCTCAATAGAATGAAAATCTGGAATAGTTTTATTTTCTTAACAATATTTATGGCTAATTTATCTGCACAGAATACGATTATTGTCGGAACTTACACCAACAGTAAGAAGTGCAGCAGTGGCGGAATTCACATTTTTGATTTTGATGAAAACACCTATAAATATAACCTCAAATATCATACAGAAAATATCATTAATCCAAGTTTTGTAAGCCTTAGTCCAGACAAAAAATTTCTATTTTCTGTCAACGAAAATGGCGACAAAAGTACAATCACTTCTTTTTCTATTGACGAACAGAATGGGACTCTTATCAAAAAAGACGAACGTAAAACGCAAGGTGAAGATCCCTGTTTCTTGATTTCTGACGACCAGAATGTCATTGTAGCGAATTATTCCGGCGGAAGCATTAATGTTTTCAAACGTTATACGGATGGAAAATTGTCCGATGTTTTTCAGAATATAAAATTCGAAGGTGTTGGTATGAATCCGAAGAGACAGGAAAAATCACACATTCATCAGGTTCAGTTTTCTCAGGATGGAAAATATGTTTTGGCAACTGATTTAGGTTTGGATAAAATTTATGTTTTCAAATACAACAAAACTGGCGAAAAAGTTCTGGAAAAAGTTGGAGAATTTGATACAAAGAAAGGTTCTGGACCAAGACATATTGCGTTTGATAAAAGTGGAAAATTAATTTATCTTGTTCAGGAATTGAGTGGTGATTTATCTGTTCTAAGTTTTAATGATGGGAAAATTGAATTAGTTCAGGAAGAAACTTTGTTATCCAGAAAAGTTAGGTTCAATTTCAGAGCAGCGGACATTCATTTATCAGGAAACGAAAAATTCTTGTATGTAACCAATCGTGACGATGCGGATGATATTACGACTTTCAAAATCTTGGAAGATGGAAAAGTCAAAAGAATTCAGCAAATTAAAACAACGGGTAGAAATCCTAGAAACTTTGCCATCAGTCCTAATAATAAATTGGTTTTGATAGCTAACCAAGACACCAATAGAATCAGTATTTTCAGTAGAGATTTGAAAACCGGCGAATTGACTCCAACTAATAAGTCGATTCCTGTTTGTGCTCCTGTGAACGTCATTTTCTATGAAAAAGGTAAATAATTTTACAGCTAAACAATATTTTAAACAAAACACAGTTCTAATAGATTAATGCTTGATGAAATCGATGCTTGATAAAAAATTTATCCTTACCTTTTTTCTGATTTTAATAAATGGTTTACTTTTCTCACAAAATGAAAAAGAAAACCAAATCGAAGACGTCGTTATCAAAGGCGTTAAAAAATATAAGAACAAAAAAGAAAATCCGGCTTATGCTATTATGCAGCAAGTCTGGAAAAAGAAAAAATCCAACGGACTTCTGCTCCACAAAGATTATCAATACAAAACTTACGAGAAAATCGATTTTCGTCTTGATAATATCGACAGTGCTTTTACCAAGAAAAAAGCGTTTCGCGGAATGGATTCTATCATTTTCAAATACAATGATTCTTCCGAGATTGCGGGAAAAGCGGTTCTTCCTATCTTCATAACAGAAAGCATTTTCAATGTCTATGGTAAAAATGGTCCAAAGAAAGAACGTAAAGATCTGGTTGCAACAAGACTTTCTGGTTTGAAGAATAATCAAATTGTTTCCAAAACAATACAGAATATGTACCAGGACATCAATATTTATGACAACACGATTAATTATCTGAATATTGGTTTTGTAAGTCCAGTTTCTACCGATGGTTTTGGTATTTTCGATTATAATATTACGGATACGATTGAGGTTAATACTGTTCGTTCTTACGAGATTCGATTCACGCCTAAAAATCCTGATGCATTGGCTCTGAAAGGGCGACTTTACATTTCTATGGACAAGTACAATGTAATGAAAGTGGAGATGGAAACGAATAAAAAAATCAATATCAATTTCGTAAAAAACATTGCCACAGATTTGGAATTCGATAATCCTGACGATTCTACTTTTATCCCAATCAGAAACGAAACGACCTTGCAATTGGTTCTTAATGATAAAGAAAAAGCAAAATATGTACTTGCAAAAAGAGTTGCCAATTATTCCGATTATCAGTTTGATACAGGATTAACGGATGATTTCCTCAACAAAATTGTTGTTCCCGAAGACGAAATGGTTGCTAAGGACGAAGAATATTGGCAAGTTAACAGAACTGAACCGCTAACAACCAGTCAACAGAATATCTACAAAATGTACGACGAATTAGAAAATAATCCAAAGTACAAAAAGGTTGTTAAAATCATAGAAATTGGTAACTCAGGCTACATTCCTCTCGGGAAAAGTGGTATTGATTTCGGGAATATTTTCCAGTCTTTTGGTTATAATGACATAGAAGGAACCAGACTCCGAGGCGGTTTCAGAACCTACCGTGGAAAGAACGATATGTGGCGAATCCAAGCTTACACTGCTTACGGTTTTCGGGATCAAAAATGGAAATTCGGAGGTGAAGCAAAATATATGTTCAATAAAACCGATCGTTTTCAGGTTGGTGCGGGTTTTAGAAAAGACGTTTTACAATTAGGCGTTCAGTTGACTACGGACGAGGGAATTATGACAAGATCTTTCGCTTCCTCTTCTGTCCTTAACAGTGGCGAAACGACTTCTATGAGTTCTGTCAAACAAACAAGCCTTTATACAAGTATAGAGCCTTGGAAAAACATCCAATTGCGTCTGGATGCTACTCAACAAAGCATTGAATCTGCAGATTCTAATTTATTCAATATTAATTATTACAGAGGCGGCGTTTTGCGAAATGATTTGAATGATACGAGATTCACAGCAACGATTATTGCAAGACCCGGAATCAAATTTTCAACTTATGGTATTGACCGTTATGAGATGACAGCTTTGGCCACTAATCCGACTTTGATTTTAAAATACACAAAAGGTGTTGGTGGTGTTTTTAATTCTGATTTTAATTATAACAAATTACAATTCTACTATTACCAACCTGTAATTCTGGGAAATTGGGGAAGATTATTTGCGAATGTGGAAGCCGGTAAAAACTTTGATGCGCTTCCTCTCGCTTTGCAAAATGTGATGCCTGCCAACCAATCTTATGGATTAGTTCGCGGTGTTTTCTCTTTGATGAATTATTATGAATTTGTAGCAGATTCTTATGCTGTTTTGTTTTTGGAACATCACTTCAATGGGAAAATTTTATCACAAATTCCTTTGATTAAAAAACTAAAGTTAAGAGAAGTCGCTTTTTTCCGTTCTGGCGTTGGAAGTCTTAAACAAGAATCTATCAATATGAATGCTGGAAACATTAATCTCAGTACACCTGAAAAACCTTACTACGAATATGGTTTTGGAATTGAGAATATTGGTTGGGGCAATTTCAGAATATTGAGAGTCGATTTTAACTGGAGAGGAAATTACTTAAATCATAAAACAACTGCGAATACTGATGTAAGAAAATTTGGTGTTCAGTTTGGTTTCCAGATGAATTTTTAGGAAATTTGTGACTAAGCAGATTAAGTTTGTAATAAATCTAATTTCTCAATCAAAATTTCATCAATGAAAATCCAAAAAATCGCTCTACTCTTAAGTTTCTTAATTTTCACAAATTTATATTCTCAAAAAGAATTTGTGTTTTTTGGTTCATATAATTGGGAGAAAGGTTCAGAAGCGGTTTATGTTTACGAACTTAATACAGAAACAGGAAAGCTGACCAAAGTTGCGTCGTCTTCTGATGTCATCAATCCTGGTTACATCACAATTTCTAACGATGGAAAATATGTTTATGCCTCATCCGACGCAAAAACTCCAAACTATGGAACAGTGAGTGCTTTTGCTTTTGATGCTGACAAAAAATCATTAACATTCCTTAATCAACAAAAAACCGGTGGCGAAAATCCAGTTTATGTGAATGTTGATAAAAGTGGAAAATGGCTCATCAATGCGACTTACAATATTCCTACGATTTCTGTTTTTCCGCTTCTTGAAAATGGAAAAATAGATTCGATAGTACAACATTTCACTTTCACAGAAGGAAGTGGTGTAAATCCTAAAAGACAGGAAAAAGCACATACACATTCTGCAGTTTTTTCACCAGATTACAAGACTTTGCTCGTTGCAGATTTGGGCGCTGACAAAATTTCACAATATCCTTTCGATGCCAATCAGAAACAACCTTTGATAGATAGCCAAAGTACTTTCATTAATACCAAACCCGGAAGCGGCCCAAGACACATCACTTTTAGCAAAGATGGAAAACTGGCTTATTCTATTGAGGAATTGGCTGGGATGATTTCGGTTTATGATTTTTATGATAACAGGCTGAAAGAAATCCAGAGAATTGCGACGCATCCTGATAAAATCAAAGAAGGTTTTGAGAGCTCGGATGTTCATATTTCGCCAGACGGAAAATTCCTATATGCGACCAATAGAGGAAATGAAAACAATATTGCGATTTTCAAAGTTTTAAATGATGGAAAACTAGAATCTATCGGCTATCAAAAAACAAAAGGAAAACATCCAAGAACTTTTGCGATAGATGAAACTGGGAAATTCATTATTGTGACGAATGTTATTTCGCAAGATGTAACTGTTTTCAAAAGAAATTCAGAAACCGGAATGTTGAAGAAAGTGGGAAAACCAGTGAAAATCAAAAATGTGACTTGCGTGAAGACGAAGATGTATTGATTATTTGATAGCAATTGGCTACTTGTCTTTAGCCTAAATAAGCATATTAAAGTCGTAAAGGAAAACTTTTGCGACTTCTTTTTACCCGTTAGAAACTATTCTTGCGCCTTTGCGTTAAATATAATTCTATCTTTGCAAAAAAATCGGAATTGGACGTTAGAGCAAAAAAACATCTTGGTCAGCATTTTCTTACAGACCAGAATATCGCACGAAACATTGTAGATTCGCTTTCTTTGGAAGGTTATAAAAAAGTTTTGGAAATTGGTCCAGGAATGGGTGTTCTTACAAAATTCCTCCTGGAAAAAGACGTTGAAACTTACGTTGCGGAGATTGATAACGAGTCCATCGATTATCTTAAAAAACATTATCCGAAATTAGAAGAACAGCATTTCGTTGGCGATTTTCTGAAAACTGATATTCCAATGGTTTTTGGTGGCGAGGAATTGGCTGTGATTGGGAATTTCCCTTATAATATTTCGTCTCAGATTTTGTTTAAAATCATTGACAATTTCCAATATGTTCCGGAAATGAGCGGAATGTTCCAGAAAGAAGTGGCGGAAAGAACCGCTGCAAAACCAAGAACAAAAGATTACGGAATCTTGTCAGTTTTGGTTCAGGCTTATTACGATGTGGAATATCTTTTTACGGTTCACGAAAATGTGTTCAATCCGCCTCCAAAAGTAAAATCCGGTGTCATCCGAATGACGCGAAATCTGAAAGAAGGATTGGCTGGAAATGAAGTTCTCTTCAAGCAAATCGTGAAAGCTGGATTTGGACAAAGACGGAAAAAAATGAGCAATGCTTTGAAAGTTCTTGGTATTCCTGAAAATATTAAATCTCATCCTTTCCTTGACATCCGAGCGGAAGAATTGTCTGTTGCTGATTTTATTGCTTTTACGAATGAGTGGAAAAGTAGTTTGTAGAATTCTATTTTCTCGCAGATTGAGCTGATTCGGCTGATTTCATTTCAAATTTCTATAATAATTCAGCAGGAATTTTGTCATTCCGCAGAAATCTAAACCGCTGAGATTCCTACGGAATGACAAACCTTGTGTTCTTGAGTAAATGTTCTAATAAAAAACAAAACCCATAGCCCCGATTGCAGCGGCATCCTTTTTTGTCTTAACTGGAAACATTGTTTTGATGACAAGAACTTCTAAGACAAAAAAGATATAGCGGAAAGCGGGATTAAGCTCCTAAAAATTAATTCTAAAATCCTTATTTTTGTGGTATGGAAAAAGTGGTATTGGTCAATCCTCAGGATGAAGTTTTGGGACAAATGGAAAAAATGCAGGCGCATGAAAATGGACTTTTGCATCGTGCTTTTTCGGTTTTTCTGTTCAACAAAAAGGGAGAAATGCTTTTGCAGAAGCGCGCTGAAGAGAAATACCATTCACCCAATCAATGGACCAACGCTTGTTGCTCACACCCAAGATTGAACGAATCTTATCTGGATGCGGCGAAAAGACGTATCAAAGAAGAACTGGGAATTGACTGTGAGTTGACGGAAAAATTCCATTTTATCTATAAAGCGGATGTTGGAGAAGGACTTTGGGAACACGAGTTGGATTATGTTTTTACAGGAAACTTTGATGGAGAATTTGATTTGAATCCTGAGGAAGTTTCGGAAATCCGGTATGTTTCTATTGCTGATTTACAACAGGAAATTTCTGAAAATCCAGATCACTTTACGGAATGGTTCAAAATCATTTGGGATGAATATCGTAATCAGCTGAATTAGAAAAAATTATTGAATATTTTTTCTCGCAAATCAAGCCGATTTTGCAGATTAAAAAGTTTTGATGAATCGCTAAATTATAATATTTCTAAACCCGAAAATATTGCTTAACTTTATTATCAAATCTCTATTTATGAAAGCTTTGGTAATTGGTGCAACCGGCGCTACAGGAAATGACCTTGTGAATCAGCTTTGTGAAGATGCTGACTTCGAGCAAATCGATATTTTTGTGAGACGACGTTCTGATTTTCATAATGAAAAAGTCAAAGCACACGTTGTAGATTTTGACCATCCAGAAGAATGGAAATACCTTGTGAAAGGCGATGTTGCTTTTTCTTGTCTTGGAACAACTCTGAAATCTGCAGGAAGTAAAGAAAATCAAAAAGTAATTGATTATGATTATCAATTTAATTTTGCTAAAGCAGCAAAAGAAAATCAGGTCGAAGATTACATTTTGGTTTCCGCATATGGCGCCAATCCTGATTCTAAAATCTTCTATTCCAGAATAAAAGGCGAATTGGAAGAAGCTGTAAAAAATCTGAAATTTGATAAAACTACTATCTTCAAACCTGGAATGCTGGAACGAAAAAACTCTGACAGAAGTGCTGAAATCACAGGTTTGAAAGCAATTAAATTCCTTAATAAATTAGGGCTATTCAAAAGTCAACAGCCTTTACCAACTTCTGTATTAGCCAAAGCGATGATTGTTGCATCAAAGATTAAATCCAATAGTTTTTCGGAAATAAAACTTCATAATATTTTCAGTTTTGCCGAGAAGAAAACACAATAAAAAATCCAATCTGATTTGATTGGATTTTATTTTTAATTATTTCTGTCTTTCAGATATTTCTGCCATTCCCAAGTGGTTTTGAGCGCTTCTTCCAAAGTTGTTTCTGATTTCCAATGGAGTTCTTTTTCAGCTTTGTCAGCATTAGCATATGCAATCGTGATATCGCCTTCTCTTCTTGGGCAAATCTGGTAAGGAACCGCTACATCATTTGCTAATTCAAAAGCTTTTACCACTTCTAAAACCGAAGAACCTTTTCCTGTTCCCAAATTATAAATATCCAAAACTGTTTCCTCGTCCGAATGCATCAGTTTTTGTAAAGCTGCAACGTGAGCTTTCGCCAAATCTACAACATAAATATAGTCACGAATAGCTGTTCCGTCTTCTGTAGGATAATCATCACCCCAAACGCTCAATTTCTCTCTGATTCCTGCAGCAGTCTGTGTAACATAAGGAACGAGATTATTTGGAATTCCTGACGGCAATTCTCCTAATAATGCTGTTGGATGCGCACCAATCGGATTGAAATATCTTAATAGAGCAACTCTTTTGTTATAGGCTCGAGAAAAATCTTTCAGGATATCCTCTCCCATTTGTTTGGTTTTTCCGTAAGAAGACTCAGCTTCTTTGAGAGGTGTATTCTCGTCAATCGGCATTTGATCTGCTTGGCCGTAAACCGTACAGGATGAACTGAAAATAAAGTTAGAAATATTTCTTTCTTTAAATTCCTGAAGGACATTAATCAATGAAAACAAATTGTTCTCATAATATTTTAAAGGTTCAGTCATACTCTCTCCCACTGCTTTTGAAGCTGCAAAATTGATACAACCTTCGATATCGTGTGCTTCGAAAACTTGCTGTAATAGTTCTTTTCTTCTAAGATCAAAAGGATAGAAAATGGGTCTTTTCCCTGTGATTTCCTCGATATTATCAAGGATAAATTTTTCTGAATTTGACAAATCATCTACAATGATGACATCAAAATTATGATTAATAAGTTCTACAACCGTATGTGAACCGATGTAACCCAAGCCGCCTGTTACGAGTATGGACATTTAATTAATTATAAGTTATGAATTAGTTTTTCGCAAAAAATTCCAAAACAGAATCTGTAATATATTTCAACTGCTCCTCATCCAATTCTGTGTGCATTGGCAAAGAAATTACTTGGTCAAGCAATTTATCAGTATTCACAAAATCTGCAGGATTACTATCTTGGAAATAAGCTTTCTGTTTTCTAAGCGCTACCGGATAATAAATCATTGCAGGAATTTCTTTCTCTGTTAAGTATTGTTGTAATTCATTACGTTTTCCGTTTGTAATTCTCAATGTATATTGATGAAAAACGTGCGTTGAGTTTTCTGCTCTTTTCGGAGTTAAAATATTCTCATTTCCTGCAAAAGCTTCATCATAATAATCTGCCGCTTTTCTTCTGGCTTCATTATAAGAATCAAGATTCGGTAATTTTTTTCTTAAAATTGCAGCCTGTATGCTGTCTAATCTGGAGTTCACACCCACTTCATCGTGGTAATATCGCTCGTACATTCCGTGGTTTACAATTCCTCTCAGTCTGTGTGCTAATTCGTCATCATTAGTAAAAATAGCGCCTCCGTCTCCGTAACAGCCTAAGTTTTTAGATGGAAAAAATGACGTAGTTCCGATGGTTCCGATGGTTCCAGATTTTTTCTCAGTTCCGTCCGAGAAAATAAAATCAGCACCAATTGCCTGCGCATTATCTTCAACAACATAAAGATTGTGTTCTTTAGCAATTTTCAGGATTTCTTCCATATTCCCACATTGTCCGAAAAGATGAACAGGAATTATGGCTTTAGTTTTTGGTGTAATTGCTTTTTTTATTGCTTCTGTGTCGATGGTAAAAGTATCATAATCTACATCTACCAAAACGGATTTCAATTTCAATAAATGAATGACTTCTACAGTTGCAGCAAAAGTAAAATCTGCAGTGATAATTTCATCACCTTCTTTCAAATCCAAAGCCATCAAGGCAATTTGAAGTGCATCTGTCCCATTAGCACAAGGAATCACGTGTTTTACATCCAAATAAGTTTCCAAATCTGATTGGAAGGATTTGACTTCCGGACCATTTATAAAAGCCGCAGAATCCATCACATTCAAAACAGCGTTATCTACTTCACTTTTGATTTTATAATATTGGCTTTGTAAATCGACCATTTGGATTTTCTTCATAATCAAATATTTATTATTAAAAGCATCTGAAAATCATTATCAATATTAGCTTTAATAATTCTTGAATGTGATTTCAAATGCAAAAACATTATTTTGTAAATTTACATTTATTTATCAGTTTAAAAAATCTAATTCCCCTAAACGTGAGAAAAATCTTTACAATTTTGTCAGTCTGCTTTTCGTTAGTTGCAACTGCTCAAACCGAATTGGTCTTTGTTTTCTTCAAAGACAAACCGAATAAAGCTTCTTTTTATTCTAACCCTTTATCAGAATTAACTCAGAAATCTCTTGACAGGAGAAACAATCTTGGAATAGCTTTAACAGATCAGGATGCACCTATAGAACCAACTTATATTCAGAATATTAAAAATCTTGGATTTACGGTTACTGATTATTCTAAATGGCTGAATGGTGTTGCTGTGAATGCTACTTCTGCTCAAATCCAAACTTTATCTCAACAGTCTTATGTAGATCACGTCGAAAGTTTTGTCAAAAATCCGAATGGTAGAAAACGTAGTGAAAAGATTGAAAAATTTAAAGAATTTGATATAGAGAATACGGAGAAAAACATTTTAACAACTTATAATTATGGAGATGGTCTAGCTCAAATTAATCAGGTCAATATTAGAGCTCTTCACGTAGCTGGTTTTACAGGAACCGGAATAACCATTGCAGTAATTGACACTGGTTTTCCAACTGTAGATACTGGAAGTGCATTCCAAAGACTTCGTGATAATGGTCAAATCAAAGGTGGATATAATTTTATCAATAAAACCAATGATATCTATAGTACTTCTCTGAATTCACATGGAACAATTTGCATGGGAACTATTGGTGGATATCTGGATAATCAATTTGTTGGAACTGCTCCAGACGCTAACTTTTATCTGTATGCGACCGAAGATGCGGCAAACGAAATCCCTGAAGAGGAACTTTATTGGATAGAAGCGGCAGAAGAAGCTGACAGAAAAGGTGTTGATGTAATCTCAACCTCGTTAGGTTATACTGAGTTTGATGATAGCAGATATGATTACACTTATGCTGATATGAACGGAACAACTTCTTTCATTGCAAGAGGTGCTCAAATTGCTACAGAAAAAGGCATTTTTGTAACCGCTTCTGCTGGAAATAGCGGACAACAAAATTGGAAATACATAGGAACTCCAGCAGATAATGAAAGGGTATTTTCAATTGGAGCTGTAAATGATCAAGGAAGCGCCGCCGCTTTTTCTTCTTATGGACCTAACTCAATAGGTGTAATAAAACCTGATGCCAGTGCAAGAGGTTTTTCTACTTATACTGTTTATGCTGACGATGTTACGCAAGCAAGTGGAACTTCTCTTTCAAATCCACTTGCTGCCGGCGGTGTTGCTTGTCTCTTACAATCCTTATCAAACAATATATCCAGAGAAGAAATTAAAATAAAATTAAGACAAAATGCTTCTCTGTATCCGAACTATTCTGCACAAAGAGGTTATGGAATTCTGAATTTCTATAAAACTTATCAGACTTTAGGTTTAAAGGATATCACTAAAACTAATATTAAAGTTTATCCAAACCCAGTGAAAGACTTTATTAATATTACTTCTGATAAATCCATAAAGTCTGTCGAAATCTATGATGCTTTGGGAAGATTAATAAAAAAAGATACTTATACTAAGATTAATGTTTCTCAATTATCAAAAGGAAATTATCTTCTAAAAATAAAGACTGATTCTGGAGACATTATTGAGAAATTTATTAAAGAATAAATTCGGTATTTAACTAAATAAAATGGTCAATAGTATTTCTATTGACCGTTTTTTTATGTAAATAAATTGATTAATTCAAGGCTTTTTCATCTGTAAAAACCTGAAATGTTTCTTTTTTATTGATAAGTTGAAGCGGATATAATTGCGGATTATATTCTCCGTTCAAAACTTCATTTAGCGCGTGTTTTTTGGATTCTCCAAATGCTACAACCAGAATGTTTTCTGCTTTATTAATAATTGGTTCTGTCAAAGTGATACGGTACATTTCCTGAGATTTCAGATAATAAGCATCAACCCATTTTTCCTTCTCATTCAAAATTTCTTCGCCTGGAAATAGAGATGCTGTATGACCGTCATCTCCCATTCCCAAAAGAATAAAATCGAAAACACCTTCATTTCCTAAAACATTTCTGATTTGCAGTTCATATTCTTTCGCAAATTCCTGAGGTTCTACTCCATCTTTGTACATTGGAAAAATCCGACTTTTATTTACCGGAACTTGATTCAACAATGTTTCAAAAGTCATTTTCGCATTGCTTTTATCATCGTCCAAAGATACCCACCGTTCATCAACCCAAAAGAAATAGATTTTGTTCCATTCTATTTTATCAACATATTCTTTGGTTGCTAATAATTTGAAAATAGCTTTTGGAGAAGAACCACCACTTAAAGCAACTACAAATTTGCCGTGTTTTTGAATTGATTTTTCAGCAAGTTCAATAAATGTATCAGCCGATTTTTGATACAATTTTTCCAGATTTTTAAATACTGTAATGTTCATTCTCGTCAGTTAAAAATTAAACCCATTTGTGACCCTGTCTTTTGACTAAAGCATCGCTGCCTTCTGGCCCCCAGCTTCCTGCCTGATAATTCGGGAAAGACAGTTCTTTATTATTTTCCCAATATTCCTGAATTGTTTTCACAACATCCCAAGCTTCTTCTACCTGGTCAGATCGCATAAACAAAGTTAGATCACCTAAAAGAGCTTCCAGTAAAAGTGTTTCATAAGCTTCCGGACTATCTTCCTGACAAGCAAAATCATTAAAGACCATTTCCACAGGCTTCAATTCCAAAGAAAGTCCCGGCTTTTTGCTCATAAACTGAAGACGAATATCCATAGAAGGCTGAATGTTGATAATCAATCTGTTTGCTGACAATTCAAACGGACTGTTAGAGAATGTAGATGTTGGCAGCGGACGGAATTGGATAGTAATATAAGAATGTTTCTTTTCCATTTTTTTCCCTGTTCTCACATAAAAAGGGACGTTTTGCCATCTCTCATTGTCCAGATAAAATTTCATTGCTACAAAAGTCTCTGTGTTAGAATCTTCAGCAATTCCATTCTCCTGACGGTAGCCTTTTACCTCAGTGCCATTAATCATTCCTGGTCCATATTGTCCTCTGACTGCATAATGAGAAACTTTATCTGGTGTGATTCTGCGAATAGATTTCAAAACATCTACTTTTCTATCTCGGATTTCTCCCGATTCCAAAGAAGACGGCGGTTCCATTGCAACCATACAAAGAATTTGAAGCAAATGATTCTGAACCATATCTTTCAGCGCGCCAGTTTGTTCGTAGAAAGCACCTCGGGTTTCAACACCAACTTCCTCAGCAACCGTAATCTGAATTGATTCTATATATTTCTGATTCCAAAGAGGTTCGAAAATCGAATTTCCAAATCTGAACGTTAGGATATTTTGAACCGTTTCTTTTCCTAAATAATGGTCGATACGATAAATCTGCTCCTCTTCGAAAGTCTGTGACAACATTTTATTAAGTTCTATTGCAGACGCTTTGTTATGTCCAAAAGGTTTTTCGATAATAATTCTGTCTTTGTCAGCATCAGAAGCTAAAAAAGTATTTTTAATGTGATTAGAAATCGTTTCTATAAAATTAGGCGCAATCGAAAGATAAAATAATCTGTTGGCTCTGGTGCCATAATCAATATCGAAAGTCTGCAATTTTTGACTGAGGTCTTGGTAAGATTGCTGCTCATCCAATTGATGTTGGAAGTAGGTCAAATGCGACTCAAAACCTTTCCAATCTTCTGACGTCACATCTTTTCGGGAAAATTCATTCAGATTTTCTTTGATGTAATCTCTGAATTTTTCGTCCGTATTTTCTGCTCTTCCCAAAGCTACAATATTGAAACGCTCAGGCATTCTGCCATCGATATACAAATTGTAAAACGCAGGAAACAATTTTCTTTTAGCTAAATCTCCGGTTGCACCAAAAATGATAATCGTAGTTGGTTGCAGGATTTTATTTTCACTCATTTTTTTCCTGAATTTATTGATTTGAAGAATTCCAAGTTGTGTGAAAAACGCCTTCTCTATCCACACGTTGGTAAGTATGCGCTCCGAAATAATCACGCTGAGCCTGAATCAAATTCACTGGAAGAGATTCTGTAGTATAAGCATCAAAATAACCTAGAGCTGTTTGAAGCCCTAAACTTGAAATTCCGCTTTCAACAGCGAAACTTGCCGTTTTTCTTAGAGATTGAATTCTCGATTTTACGATTTCAGAAATCTCTTGATTCAATAAAATATTTGATAAATTCGGGTCTGCCGAATATGCAGTATAGAATTTTTCTAACAATACAGAACGAATGATACAGCCGCCTCTCCAGATTTTAACCACATCTTTCAATGGAATTTCAAAGTTGTATTCTTCAGAAGCTTTTACTAATAATGCCAGACCTTGAGCATAACTAATCAATGTCGCTAAATACAAAGCATTCCCAACTTCTTGGATAAATGATTCTACATTTTCCGGAATTGAAATTTCCTTTTCAGAATATAATTTGGAAGCCAAAACCCTCTCATCTTTATAAGCTGACAAGATTCTGGAAGTTACTGCAATATCAATCGTTGGAATAGAAACTCCGATTTCCATTGCTTGCTCAGAAGTCCATTTTCCGGTTCCTTTTGCGCCGGCTTTATCTAAGATTTTATCAACCAAATAAGCGTCTGTCAAATCATCTTTTTGTTGGAAAATATCTCTTGTGATTTCAATCAGGAAAGAGTTCATTTCGCCATCATTCCAAGTTTTGAAAACTTCGTAAAGTTGTTTATTACTAAGATTTGCACCTTTTCTTAGAAGGTCATAAGCTTCGCTGATGAGTTGCATAATCGCATATTCGATTCCGTTGTGAACCATTTTTACATAATTTCCAGCAGAACCTTTGCCCATATACGCTGTACAAGCTTCTCCATCGACTTTTGCTGCAATAGATTCCAACATCGGTTTCAGAAGTTTGAACGCTTCCAAATCGCCGCCTGGCATAATACTCGGTCCTTTTCTTGCGCCTTTTTCACCGCCTGAAACACCCATTCCTACAAAATGTAAATCTTTTGCAGCTAGGTCAGAAATCCTTCTGTTTGTATCTTCGAAGTAAGAATTTCCTGCATCGATAACGATATCACCATTGCTCAAAAGTGGCGTGATATTTCCTAGAACCGCATCAACAGGTTTTCCTGCTGGAACCATTAGAATTATTTTTCTTGGTGTTTCTAAAGCAGTCACAAATTCCTCCAAAGAAACTGTTCCTTTGACTTTCATTTCAGAAGTTGCACCGTCCTGCAAATGTTTTACTTTTTCATCATCGAGGTCAAATCCCGCGATAGAAAAACCATTTTCAGCAATATTGTAAAGAAGATTTCTCCCCATCACTCCGAGACCAATCATCCCGTAATTATACTTTTCCATTTTTAAATTTAGATTGATTTAAATTTTACAAAGCATAAATTTACGGAATTGAAATCGACCGAAAACAATAAAAGAATGGAAAATCCCATTCTTTTACATATCCAATATCTATTATTGAAATTATTTTTGTTTTAAATCATTTATTTAGAAAGGATAACCAATCGCAATATTCAGAATCAGATTATCTTTTCGCCAAGAGCTGTCACCGAATTTGATTCTGTCCAGAACCCAACGATCCCCTTTTTCATAATAAGGAACTCTTAAAGGCATTGCCAAATCCAATCTCAAAATTAATATCGAAAAATCTAACCTTAATCCAACTCCTGCTCCAACGGCTAACTCATTCAGGAAATCTTTTGAAAATTTTCCTCCTGGTCTTGTAATTTGTCCTTGTGCATTGATCTCATCATTGATTAACCAGATATTACCAGCGTCCACAAAAGCAGCAACATTTAGGAATTTAACAATATTAGCACGGTATTCTGCATTCATTTCCAATTTGACATCGCCTGCCTGATCAAAATAGAAACTGGCATTCTGAGTTCTCGGATCATAACTTCCGGGTCCTAGTGTTCTTGCACGGAAAGCTCGGATACTGTTACTTCCACCTACAAAAAACTGTCTGGAATAAGGTACAAATTCTGAATTGCCATAAGGATATGCTAAACCGGCAATAATTCTGGATGCAAACGAGGTCTTTTCATTGAACTTATGATAGAATCTGAAATCGTGCTCCATCTTCGCATACTGGCTGAAAGGCACGCCGAAAATATCTTTCTGATCGCCATTTTTTGCATTAGCACCGGTCAGAAGTCCTGTTAGATTTCCTGCCAGGTCTAACATTCCACGGTAGTAGATTGTGTTGGCTTGTGGCGAAGTTGTATTCGTATAAGTATAAGTGTAAGTTGGTCCAAATATCAATTGTTTTTCCACAACTCTTCCCAAAGTTGGGTTCGGGGGAATGCCTTTTTCCGGATTACCATCAATTTGTTCTCTATACTTATCTGTAATTGTCTGAGGTGCAACCATTGTGATATCAATAACCTTAAGATCGTGTTCTTTCCGTACATTTTCTTTCCAAACATAGCCAAAAGATGCATTGAAATTATGCAAAGTGTACAACTCCGTACGGCTTTGGTATTCGTAACCTAATGCGATATTGGTTCTTGGCACAAACGCACTGGAAGAATTGAAACGGAAAGGCGCAACGATTCTCGGAATTGAAAGTTGAGTTTTCGCGCCAACACGGATGATATTATTCGCATCTTTTGCGCCACCCATCTGAACATCAAAAGCGCCATAAACCGAAGCTTTGAACTGTTCTGCTCCGCGGAAAAAATTCCGGTGTGTCCAGTTGAGATTGACTTCTCCTCCACCGTAATTGGCGGAATTGGTTCTTCCTAGCGTTTCTAATCTCAAAGACTGAATTTGTCTCGGGGTCAAAGAATAATAGGCATCAAATTTATGATTCAGAGAATCGGAAACGATAAAGTCATTTTTTACAAATTTGAAAACACCTAAACTGATCAGTCGGTTTAAAGTCAGATTGTGGTCTGCTCTATTATAAATATCTCCTTTTTTAAAGTACAAAGCACGGTCGAAAATCTTTGGTTTGAATTTATGTTCGGGATCGATGACATAGATATCGCCGTAGGCATATTTGGAAAGAGAATCTTTATCCATCGGGATTTGGTATTTCCCTTCCTTAACATCACGGATATTGTAATTAGGAAAAACGATGACATTATCAATCGAAAATTGTTCTTTTGCTAAATCTGGCGTCTGATCTTTTAATTTGACATTCAGTTCTACTTTATGATTTTTCGCCACGGTGCTATCTGCCTGAATAATCAAATTATCTGGACTGAAATAATAGAAACCTTTCTCCTTCAACCCATTATCAATCCTTTCTCTTTCGGCTTTGATTACACCTAAATCAAATGGATTTCCGACTTTCAAAAGGGACTTGTCTTTCAAATTCTGAATTTCCTTATTAATCAAAGTAGAATCTTCCTGAAATTTTACCTGACTGATCAGATATTGACTTTTGGGATTTAAAGTATAAATAACACGAGCTTTCTTATTTTTCGAAACCGTATCGTATTTCGCCTGAGCATTGAAATAACCTTTGTTCTCAGAATAATTGACAATAATATCTTTATTAAATTCCTTATCAACATCACCCAACAAAACTGGTTTTTCCCCAAATTTGTACTTTAGCCAATAGTTAAATCCTTTATCTTTCTTAGGTTCTTTGGCAATATTATAAGCGTACAATTTTGGCCTTAATCCGAGAAAACTGGAGTTCGGTTTTGGTGTCAGTTCGTCCTCTAATTCTGCTTTCAAAGCTTTTTTCTGTTTTTTGGAAATACTGTCTCCTTCCACTTTCACTTCTGCGCCAGTATAGAGCATTTGGCCTTCTTTCAGAAATTTGGTATTACTGCAGGAAGAAAATATTGCCAAAGTTGAAACAGCAATTACGGATTTGAACTTGATATTATTCTTAATCATCATTATTTAAATTCTACAGCTTGGTTATTGTTTTTTTCTCTTCTTCTCTTTTCCTTTTTGGCACTCTGGAAAATCTCACGGAATTTATCATAATCCAAAGTGATGATAAAACCTAATCCTGTTTCTACAATCTGCCCTTGCAACGCCACCTGATATTCGTTTTTACGATACGCCCTCAACATATATCTGCCATCTTTGGAAAGGCTGTAATCTACGGTAACATCGCCCGCAATATTGGTCGTATTTTCGTTTTGTCTGGCATCGCCTTCCAATCCGAAATTACTTCCCACAGAGACCTTCAATCGGTCATTCAATAATTTTTTGCTGATATCGACATTCAAGTCTGTTCGGGTATTTTTGTTTCCTGTGGAATAATCTTCAGAAGATTCTAAATCCAAATTAAGATCAACACCTTTTACCAAATCCGAAGCCAGATTATTCAGTTGTTGAGATAGGATTTTACTCACACTTTGTCGCGCCATTGCTTCCGTAGAAAGTCCTGCGCTGTTTTCAAATGGATTTTCACCGATGAATCTATTCAGTAAAAGCAAAGCAAAAACCTGCTTGTTCATTTCGTTTTCGTCCGTTCTTAGTTGAGTCAGTTTTTGATCTACAACATCTTTCACTGTAGATGAAACTGCATTATTTTTTTCAGCAGTTGTGATATCAAAAGAAATAACCGGTTTTAACAGTTCGCCTCTCATTTTCAGCAAAGTATTGAATTCCATTCTCTGTTTATATTGATTCAGATTGGCTACACTTTCTCCACTGATTTGCTGTTGAACCAAATCCAAAGGCGCGGTTTCAGTTTTATAAACGGCGGTAATATCCAACGTTGCCGCCGTCGGTTCGCCCGTCCACGTAATTGTACTTCCTTTTTGAATTTCGAATTTACGTTTCAGCAAACTTACCGTCATATCATAACTCCCTTTTTCCACTTCATAAACACCAACCAAAGTTACTTTCCCAGATGGATCAATTCCTCCAGTCAGTTCTGCATCACCTTGAATGTTTACAAAATCACCGTTGGCTTTGTCAATTACCACAGACATTTTCGCTTCTTTGCTGACTTCGATATTCACGCTCACATCCATTCCTTTGATTTTATTTTCGGTTTTCAAAGAATCTGCGACAATGGTTTTGTTCAAAGCAATCTGATCCTGATCAATAAATTCTACAATACCATCACGATCCTGCAAAGCCGGACTGGACTGAGGTAGAACAAACGTGAAATCTGTATCATCAGAAACCGCCAATCTTCCGTCCACTTTTGGAAGGTCTAAGTTTCCACGGACTTTCAAAGCAGCATCAATTGACAAGATTCCGTACATCATTGCATCATTCGATTTTTCAGAATTCACAACTTTAAAATCTCTTGCATTAATATCCAAATTGAAAGCAAAATCTCTGTAAGTCTGCGTTAAAACTTGTCCATCAATTTTTAAAGAATTACCATCTTTATCATTGATTTTGAAATCATCAAACTCAATTCCTCTATTGGTGAATGAAATTTTATCATCAATTTTTCTGAAATCACTTCCAGTTTGCGCAATCATTAATCCAACGTTATTCATTTTAACATCGCCAAGAATTCTTGGTTCAGTAGCTGTTCCTGTAATTTTAAGATCTCCGGACAGATAACCTTCCGTATTCGTAATGGCATTCATCGTGAAACCTTGGAGCGTTTTCATCTGAAGCTGATTCATTGCCAGATTCATATCAAAAGAACTTGCGGAAGTATTATAATTTCCTGTAATTTTCACATCATTATCATTGCCAGAAAGGGCAATATTCGCATTCAGAATATCGGCAGTTTGATTGTCAACTTTGATATCAAGATTCCCAACCGGACTTCCAAAGACGAATAAATCAGTCACATCAATATCAGAAGTGAAAGTCATTTTTTTGGTCAAATTCTTCAACTGCGCTGTTCCGTTAATCGTTCCTTTTGCTAACAGTGAATCTTTCTTGATGATTTCTGTAATCGTTTCTATCTTAAAATCCTTCAGCGAAACATTTAGCGGACTGTTTTGAGAATTACTTTCCGATTGTAGTAAAATCTCGCTACCAGCATTAGATAATCTGAAATTGTCCGCAAAAATTCCCTGACTTCCTATTTGGATTTTGTTATCTTCAGCAACCGTCCAATCCATATAGTTCAGTTTTAAACCATTTGGATTGAGTGAGATTTCCGTGATGTCGTTGAGCGATTTTGCATTTCCGGCAATCAGAAATTGGGTTGCATCTTTTTCGTCTTTTGTCGTGATGTTATAATTGATGATATTATCCGCAACATCGCCGTTGATATTGACTTTGTTCAGCGCAAAACTTTCACTTTTGAGAGCTGCAACATCCAGATTATACTGCAAAGCCTGATTCTGATTGGTCACCTTCAAGTTTGTATTTTCCAAAGTATTAGCTCCATAAACCACTTGCGGAATTTTCGCATCCAATTCTATAACTTGAGAATCTGCATTATAATTTCCTGTGATATTAATCGTTTCAAAACTTTTCAAATCCGGAACAAATTTCCTTATCAAGTCATCATTTTTAATGGTTGCATTCAGCGTAAAATATTGTCCTGCATCTATTTTTGATATTTTGTCAGGTTTCTGGAATTGATAATATTGATTAATTGTCTGAGACAATACTCCGAAAATCTGAGTCAGCTTATATTTTCCATTCAGTTCAAAATCTGCAATCTGAGAATTGAATTGAATCTTGGTTGAATCCGTAGTAGAAATAGCATTCAGTTTAATTTCCTGAATCGGATAGATTTCTTTGGTATCAGAAATTGCAAAGTCCTGCAGATTGAGATAACCGTTGAGATTATCTGGATCCAAACTTTTGAAATCGCCGTCAATTCCACCTGCGATAATCATTGGTGAACTGTAAAACCCTAATTTATTTAAATCTAATTTATTAATGTTTCCATTGATTTTAACTGTCGGATTTTTATCATCATAAATACCTGAAGCTGTGAGATGAAGATTCGCATTCGGATCTTTTGAAACTAAGTTGATATTGTAAGCGCCACGGTTAATTTTTCCAACCAAATTCATATTTTGGTAGCGGTAACCTTTATAAACCGCAGATTGAACATTGCCTTTCAAATCCGCATTTGCATTTTTGAAATCAAAACTTTCACCTTTGGCAGCAACCTGAGCTGTGATTGGGCCTAAATCTTTATTCTGAATAATTTTTCCAATTTGCAAATTCTGAAGATTGGCTTTTACATCATACAATTCACGATTTTTTCTGCGCATATCGACATTCGCAATAATTCCGGCATTTCCCAAAGTCGAATATAAAGTCAGATTCGTATTCACAACTTTCGTCGTGCCTTTTGCAAAACCTTTGATGCTGAAATGTGAAGGCAAAGAAATGTTGGACGGAATAGTTCCTTTCGGTACCAGATTGAAAACTGTTTTTCCGGATGAAGCCAGTTCGCCAATTTTCAAATCGTAATACAAATTATCCGGATTCATCGCATTTTTGATTCTGCCGGAAGCCGCAACTCGCAATTGATCTAAACCGGAAACTTTCAAATCGTTAATCAATAAATCATTAACAAGACCTTTCACATTAGCATTGACATTGAGAACTGCATTGGGATATTTGTTAAACGGTGCTGTATTTCTAAGCGTCGGAACGAGATTCAGAATATCAGAAAATCCGATTTTGGAATTTTCTATATTGGCTGAAATTTTCACAGCGCCAGGATTAGCTGATAATTGCTCAATGGAATTATAATTAACAACAACTTCGTCTCTCAAAATAGTTTTTGATGTTTGCAGATAAAGATTTTTCAGATAAGCTTCTTTCTCGGCATACACAAAATCTGTATTGAATTTCTGAACATCCAAACCTCTCGCTTCCTGAATTTCTGCAGATTTTACAGTTCCTGTAAAACCGTTGTTTTCCATTTTGAAATCGCGGACGTCAAGATTGAGCTTTCCAAAATTAAGATGATTGAAATCCATCCCGCTTTTGGTTGGCGCAACAGCTGTGTTATTATAAGCGACTTTTACATCATCCAGAATCAGTTTTCCAAGAAGGACTTTCATTGCTTTTTCCTTGTCAGGACCTTTTGAAACTTCAGGTTTTTCTTCTTTTTGAGAATTTGCATTAGAAGCTGGAAGAAATAAATTGGCATTGATGTTAGCACCTGTCAGATAAACATTCCCAACGTCATAATTATTATTGTCAAGATCGATACTGTTCACTTTGGTGCTTAATTCTTTGAAAAGAACCTTTGCAAATATCTTCGTATTATCGTCGCCGTAATCGATATTGAAATTAGTCAGTTTTATTCCATTAAGACCTAATTTCATCGGCTTTTTCTGGTTGAGGGAATCAACTTTTTTCTCCACATTTTTAGAGACTTCTTCTATCAAATCCTGCTTTAGTTTTAATTTCAAACCATCAAGATTGATGTCATTAACAGCGTAGGAATTATTTTGAAGGTCAAATGTTTTAACTCTTGTATCAAAAGATTTGAAGTAAAGATTGATATCATTTTTGGATTGCTGATCATTGAATGATAATCCAATATCTTTCAATTTAATTTTATCCAAAGAAATAATGAAAGGCTTAGATGGACTTTCTTCCTTTTCCGATGTTGCAAAAGCATCAATAATATAATCGAAATTGAATTTTCCTTGTGGATTACGGACAACATTCGCACGAACACCTTCCAAATCAATTGATGTAAGATCAGCTTTAGACTTAATCAACTGCCACATATCGAGTCCTACATCTAATTTCTTCGCCGCCAAAAGTGTATCCACATCCTGGCCTTGCAAATACAGATTTTCCATGACCAAACTGTTTGGAAAGCCTATGTAAACTTTTTCAAGGGAGACTTTAGTTTTGATTTTTCCTTCCAGATAAACGATTAATCTATCCTTTATCATATTCTGAAAAAATGGAAGCCTGAGACTAAAAATAAGTACAATAAAAAAAACCAATATGGAAATAATGGTTACAAGAATGCGTTTAAGAATTTTTCTTTTGTTGAGTTTTTTCAAACCTTAATAGTTTTATAGATACAAGATAGCAAATACTGTACTATTATTAAGTTCACATCAAAAACCCTTACTAAAACCAGTTAACAAACAAGAGCTTAAATACTGATAATCAATACAAATAGGATTTTAAATTAATATTAAATTCAAGCAAAAAAAATATTGATTAGATAATCATAAATGATTTTCATAAATAATATCTTAATCCAATTGCTGTTTTATGACAGTGCTTCTTTTTCTTACGGTATGTGCGGAAAAGTAACCCAAAGCACCATTGCTTATGTTACTTGGCGGATTCGCTGGTGTAACGCCACCATTGGCTCCACCGTTTGAAAGCTGTAAAAGCGCAGAGTAAAAAGTATAAACGTTTTGGTCGATACACTGCATTTCTACATTAATCGTATCGCCTACTTTAACTTTCACACTTCCGTCTTCATCATCGTTAGGTAATATCAAAGGTCTTTGATTAGGCAAACCATTATTAACATTATCAGAAAACTCCTGAAAATTACTCTTTGAACGATTGTTGACATTATAAATAAAAAGATAACGGTCTCCTAAAGCTTCAGGATCAGTAAAAAGCGGTAAAAGTGTATAACTTGTTTCTCCACCGACGATGAAAGAATCCTGCTCCAGACCGTCAAAAATTACAGCTTCAGGCATTATACTTGTTGAAATGTATTCTTTTCCTTCTGCCTGAATTTTTAAAGTGTATGTTCTACCAGACTGTCCTGTAAAAGTTGATGTTCTGTACATTCCGTTTCCTACGTATAGTAAAGTTTCGGTTTGACCTGTGTTGTCGCTTAAAACAACCTTTGCATTTTCGATTGCTGGATATTGATTAGCCTGAGTAAAAGCTACCGATTTTGTGATTTTCACATAATACGGACCTGCTTGATCGGTTACGTTTCCTTCAATCACGATTTGTCCACTTTGGTCTTCTAAATCTAAATCTATCTCTTTTTCACAAGAAGTGACTAAAAAGAGTGATAATATAATTAAAAATATATTTTTCATAATAAAATTAGAATTTGAAGTTATAAGTAATGTTCGGAACCCATTTGAAAAGTGAAGTCTGCATTGCTCTTGTCGTTCCCGGTTTATCAGGATTGTCTTCAAAATTAATGGTATATGCATTTTCTCTTCCATAAACATTATAAATTCCGAATGACCAGGAACCTTTCCAGCGTTTGTTAGAAATTGGTTCATAGGTTGCGCTCAAATCCATTCTATGATAAGCCGGCATTCTGTCTGCATTTCTATTGCTGTACTGGAAAACGGTTTGTCCGTTCAGTTCATATTTTCCGGTCGGGAAAGTCACCGCATTTCCAGTGCTGTAAAGGAATAATCCTGAAAAAGACCATTTCGGATTCAGTTGATAAGTTGCGACAACAGAAAGGTCGTGTGTTTTATCCTGTCTTGCATCATACCATTGATTATCATTAATTCCGTCGATTTTTCTTTCAGTTTTAGATAAAGTATAAGAAACCCAACCCGTCAGCTTTCCGCTTTTCTTTTTGGCAATTAATTCTAAACCATACGCTCTTCCTTTTCCGAATAACAGTTCGCTTTCAACATCTGCAGCGGTGTCAAAAGAGATTTGTGCCCCATTTTTATAATCGATCTGATTCTGCATTGATTTGTAATAAATCTCAGCATTCAATTCATAATTATTGTTGTTGAAATTTCGGCTGTAACCTGCACTGACTTGGTCAGCAATTTCTGGTTTTACTGTATAGCTGCTTCCAATCCATTGGTCGGTCGGGTTTCCGCTTCCACTGTTGCTTAATAAGTGTAAATTCTGAGTATTTCTGGAATAGCCTCCTTTCACGCTGCTTACTTCATTAATTCTGTAATTCGCTGTAATTCTCGGTTCAAGATTCACATAGGTTTTTCCGAATTTTCCTTTTTCTAAAAATTCAGAGTCGGTTAAAACTCCATTTTGGTAGGTATTAAAAGTATCGCCACCTAAAACACTGAACATTGAAAGTCTTGCTCCGTAGTTAATGGTTAACTTTTCTGTTGCTTTGTAATCATCATTAATGTAAACGGCGTTCTCCCAGGAATATCTCGGATTTCTCGGAAAACTGCTCACACTTGTTCCCGATGCGCTACTTGGCGTGATCGTATGATAAATTGACTGAAAACCAAATTTAACGGAATGTTTATTTCCCGCAAACCAGGAGAAATCCTGTTTCAAATTCCAGTCTTCAATTTCAGAATCAAGCCCGAAAGTATTATTGTTACTGCTTAACGCAACATTATAATTGTAGTTGCTGTAAATGAATGATGTGTTGGAGAATAATTTGCTGTTGATAATGCTGTTCCAACGCAAAGTTGCCGTAGTATTTCCCCAATCGGTTGAAAATGTATCACCCAAACCTAAAACATCTCTTCCAAAATATCCGGATAAATACAAACGGTTGTTGTCATTGATCTGATAATTGGCTTTTAAATTAAGATCATAAAAATATAATTTACTGTCCTTAAAATCATCCGTTGCTTTTAAAAATACATCCGCATACGTTCGTCTTCCAGAAACAATAAATGAAGACTTTTCTTTCTGAATCGGTCCTTCAACGCTTAATCTGCTGCTGATTAATCCGATTCCGCCGTTGACGTTGTAATCTTTATTGTTTCCGTCTTTCATTTTCACATCTAAAACTGATGAAAGTCGACCGCCATATTGCGCAGGACTATTCCCTTTGATGATACTCACATCCTTCAGTGCATCACTGTTGAATGTACTGAAGAATCCAAGTAAATGCGATGCATTATAAACTGCTGCTTCATCCAGTAAAATCAAATTCTGATCGGTCGCACCACCTCTTACAGAAAAACCGCTGCTTCCCTCACCGTTACTTTTAATTCCGGGTAAAAGCTGAATGGTTTTCATTACATCTTTTTCACCAAACAGAACGGGAAGTTTATCAATCTGCTTAATGCTCAGAGTCTCGGTTCCCATTTGTGCAGATGAAAGATTTTTGTCTTTTTTCACGGCGGAAATTACAACTTCATCAATTTCTTTTACTCTTTCTCCGTTTTCCTGACTGAGCTGAAGATTCAGCTTAACATCATCTTCAACATTCACGATTTGCTGAAAATCTTTGAATCCGGGATTTGAAACAACCAAAGTATATGAACCTTTGGGAAGTGAAAGCGAGTAAAATCCGTATTCGTTGGCAATAACTGAAATGGTAGGATCTTCTGCAACCTTTACGGAAACGCCGATGAGCAATTCACCATTTTTTTGATCTTTTACCGTTCCGCTGACCGAATATTTTTGCTGTTGCGCAAAAACAATGGAACTAAAACAAATTGCCGCTATGGAGCTAGTAACTTTCAGGAAGGATGTCTGCATTAAACAAATTTACTTTATTTAAACGTTTAATTTGCTTCTTGATTGTATTAATCAATTAAAAAACAGCATCAATAAAATTATCCAATATATTTTAATGTTAAAATTATAGTTAATTAAATTCTAAATATATCAATTTTAATCGTTTCAATAATTAAGACTTTATGCTATGCAATATTTGAGATAGATAATTCATTCGTAACTTGATTTAAAAGAATTACATAATCAACAAAAGTGCTTGTGCAGATGTGCGTGTAAACTTTAATTAGTCGTAAAAGTATTTCCAGAAGTGCTTTTTTCTTCATTAGTTGTTAACCAATATGATACTTGGGAATGCATAATTTAATTGAGGTTTTCGAAATGTTGTTTCCTGAAATTCTAGAGTCAAAATCAAAGACAGTACAACGTACTTCGTCCGATTATTTACTTTAATATGATAGTTTAAAGAGGTTTGGAATAATTTTTAAGACTTCATCAATCTTAGCTATTATATCTATGTTTTACGAGATAGTTTTTGATTTTGCAAAGCCATTCCAGTATCTCAACTATACTTCCGAGCAGTACTATTTTTGTTGATTCATTTAAGATAAAATAAATCGAACTTAACTTTGAAAATTCTTTTCAATAATAAGCAAAAGTTGATGTTAGATTTTCAGTACAGTACGGATTCTAATATTAACTTAAAAGCAAAAACACCTTGTTCTCAAGGTGTTTTTTTCTTAAAAATTTAGATTATAGTGAAATAATATACTTGTTATTTAATAACAATCTTTGTTACAAATTCAGTTTTAGAATCATCGGATAAAACTTTTAAGAAATAAGTCCCAGCTGTAACATTGGTTAAAATTTTATTATTTGAAAATTTATCCTTTTTAACGATTCTACCAGTCATATCGGATACTTCAAAAGAGCCGAACTTTATTTTTGTTACAAATATTTCTCCTTTAGATGGATTTGGATATATTTTTGCAAATTCATCTTTTTCAGGTACAGAGAGAGTTTCCTCTGGAAGATTTACCTTATAGAGTTCTGTACCAATAGTATCTGTACTTGAGATTCTAGCGACAACATAAAGTTTGTCATTATATGCAACTAAGCTGGAACCTGATGCTATAGACGCCAACATTTTAGTTCCGCTATCTGTTCCATCTGTTTCCCAAATCTGTTTTACATTACTTGCACTTGTTGCAAAAAAGTAAAGCTTGTCTTTAACTACCACAAATTTTTCAGGAAAAGAACCTGATGTTCCGGGAATTATATCCTTTAGCATTTTGGTGCCTTGCTCTGTTCCATCTGTAACCCAAGGTTCTATTCCACTTGTTAAACCATCAGAAGCAGAAAAATAAACTTTCCCCTTGTACTCTGTAAAATTGTTGGGGTTAGATCCTGCTGTGCCACTAGAAATATTGATATCCTTCAAAATGACTGTTCCTGCCTCTGTTCCATCTGTAATCCAAGGCTCTCCTCCATTTCCTCCGTTGGCGTTAAAAAGGGTTTTACCCAAAGCAGGACTGTACATCAGATACTGCGGATAAGAAGATGTCGTTGGATTTACATTTTTAACGAGAGCTGTTGATGTACCGTCAAACCCGTAAAGTTGAGTCAAAAGAGGATTTGCAGCACTTGTCACTTGGGCATTAGCCAAAATTTTATTAGGACCAAGACCAATATTAAGAACATTAAGGTTATCATCCGCAATAACTGCCTGACCTGAATTGTTCAGATAAAAAAGTCTTTGTGTGTTGGGCGTTACGTTTGCATTTGTAGCTTTGAAATATAATGTATTACCTAAATTTGTAAGATTTGAACTAAATTTTGCTGTAGATGAAACCAGTTGCACACCATTGGTCTCATCATACGACATCAATACTCCGGAAGTAGTGGTTCCATTGATAACCATACTTCCGCTGAAATATAATTTATTATTAAATGAATACAATGCATTTGGTGAAGAAGAAGAGTTACCAGGAACGATATCCGAAACCAATTTTGTTCCCGCCTCAGTCCCATCACTTTCCCATAATTCAGAACCGATGGACGCACCATCTATTGTAGAGCTCGCAGAAAAATAAAGTTTGCCATTATAAATAGCAAAGTTAGAAGGTGTTGAATTCTGTACACCTGGAAGAATGTCCTTTACCAAAGTAAATGTGGTTTGAGCAGACATCAATCCGCATAATAAAAAAGCAAAAAAGTTAATTTTTCTCATATTAGAAATTGTTAGTTAAAATTTTATAATTATTCTTAGTCATAAAGCTGTCACTTTTTTAAAAATTCGAACCTTATTTTGTCCAACTAAAGTATAAAGAGCAGCCTTAAAACAGAAATGTTACACTGTCATAATTATAAAAACTTCCTCAATTTCGATACAAAAAAAATCAAAACAAAACATTAATAATCAATCATTTAAAAAAAACATTTACCTCGTAATTATTGTAACAAACTGTAAGCTCAATTTCCTATTAATATTCCAGTTTTGATATGTTTATATTATAATTTGATCTATTTTTTTATGAGTTGAATAATAGATCTTCGTTTAACGTAAAATAATTATCATTCTTTTATTTTACAATATCTATACTTAAAAAAACTACCGAAAATGAAAATAAAAGCATAATTTTAACCACTAATTTATATTTTGGTGTCAAAGTCCGTTTTCCTTCTCTGTATGATTTTTTTCACTTTTATCTTTGGTAAACCCATTGATCCTGAAAAAAAACAACTGTTTCAAAAGGCAACTTATGATTTGACACTAAAACCGGATAAGACTTTGGAAACACTAGATTATCTGGAAAAAAACTTCGCTCTGGATACGGACGAGAAAGAAAAAATTGACTACCTTAGAATAAAATCACTTTTTTTTCAAAATAATCTGAATGAAGCTTTGAAAAAAATCGCAAGTGATGATGAAAATCTTTCACCTGGCATTCTCATTCTTAAAAGAAGTATTTTAAACTATCTGAGTATCAAAACACCTTTTGCTAAAAAACATGAAAATAACAGTGATATTAATTTTTCACAGCAAATAAATGAGTTAATTGACAAAATCGAGCAAAATAAAATTACAAACCTATCAGTATCACTCTCTGATATATTAAAAAAAGCGACAACGTGTAATTTGCTTATTGCAAGGGAGAATCTTCTCAGTTTATTTACAATAGCAGGCTCAAAAGATTTCAAGTCATCCGAATATTTTTTAAAGGAAATCCAAAAACTCTACAATTCCGATGTAGAATTTCAGATTATCTATGGTAAATTTCTCATTGATAATAACCGTCAGGAAGAAGCAAAGATTCTTATAGATTCGCTCCCAGAAGATTCTTTGGAACAATCTACCAATATCAATCTTAAATATGAATATTACGATCTGTTAGCCTCCTATCACTCCAAAACATCTTCCAATATTGGCTACAAAGAGTACAGCGATAAAAGCGAATCTATTTTAAAACTTATAGATCAAGCAAAATTTTCTGCAAAGAACAAATGGTTCAATATTATTGAGAACAATTATAAGGATGAAGAAAAATCTTTGTTGGAGAGCAGAAAAAGGATATTGATTTATATTACTATTGCTGGATTAATTATCATTACATTATTATTAATTAGATTTTTTCAAGTATCGACTCAGATAAAAGAATATCGAAGTTTCATAAACAAAATCAATGCTTTAAAAGAAAGGAAGGTAACACAACCACAGTCGATTCCGGAAAAAACGGAAAACATTTTATTGGAAAAACTCCAAAATTTTGAAAAATCTGAGGATTGTATCGATCCCAATATGTCATTGCAAAATCTTGCTAAAAAACTGGAAACCAATACAAAATACCTGTCAGAAGCAATTAATACACACAAGCAAAAAAATTTCAATGCTTATATTAATGAATTGAGAATCAATTACATCATCAATAAACTAAAAGAAAAGCCAATCTACAGAAGCTATAAAATCAAATATCTTGCAGAGGAAAGTGGTTTTTCCACGCACAGCGCATTTGCTGCAGTTTTCAAATCGGTTACAGGGATGTCACCAGCGAGCTACATCCAATTGTTAAAAGAGAAAGAAGAATGAAAAGATTTATTCTAATTACGATGTTGTTTTTTGGATTCTTCGGAGCTGCCAATGAGCCAACTGTGGATGTAATTCTGACTAAAGCACAAAAGCTGATGCTGCAAAACCCTATAGAAGCTTTTCGTCTTGCAAAAACAGCGTTTGATAAAAAAAATCTAAATCACGAGCAAAAACTCCAGTCATTATTTATATTGACAAACACGTCTAATATGTTGCAAAAGCCGCTAGAGGTAATAAAATATGGCAATAAAGCTTTGGATATTGCTGATGACAATGGTGACGCAATAATCAAAGTCAAAATATTAGGTATCCTTGGAAATACATATCAGTCTTTACAACTCAATGAAAAAACGCGAGTTTACCTGGATCAGGCTGAGGCTCTTTTATCTTCACCAAAGATTTCGGATACGCTTAGTATGGTGAAAGGAAATATTTTCTATCTCAAGGCAATGAACTATTTCTATAGTCTTGACAGTGGAATCGCAATATCTTATTTCAACAAAGCAATCAATCAGTATCTGCAGTCCAAAAATCCTTTAGCAGAGATCAACATCAAAATGGCTTACCTGAACAAAGGATTTTCCTTGATTCAACAAAAGCAGACCAAGTTGGCACTGGAAAATCTCAATCTGGCGAGTATCAATATGATAGAGGCTTCCAATCGTTATCCTCCACAATTTGTAGAATTACAACAGTCATTTATCGAACTTGGAAAGGCCAAAATTCTGGCTTTGGAAAATAAACCTGATTTATCAAACGTGATTCTTTTTGAAATTCTGAAGCAAAGAAAAAATCAGGTAGCCAGAGACGATATAGAAAATGACATTTATGCACTACTTTCCAAAAATTTTCTACAGCAAAAAGACATTAAAAATCACCACTACTACGAATCTGTTTATAAAAAACGTGTTGCGGAAAGCAATCTAGCCTCAGCAAAATTAGTTAACCAATTAATTCTTCAGGAAGCAGCAAACAGTGCTTTAGAAAAACAGTCAATCAATAAAAATTATATATTACTAATCATATTTACTGCAACTTTTTTTACAATCATAATCGTATTTATGCTCATTAAAACAGTCAGAAAAGAGCAAATACGAAGGGTTTTAAGAAAAGAGGTTACTAAAAACATATAGTGTTTATATTCAAATATTTACACACAATACACCACTATCAAAATCATAAATTTTCTATAATAAAGCTATTCAATACTTTGCTTTCTATTAAAATCGGATATATTTTCGTCCTGTTTAAAATTTGAATAGAAATGAAGAAACTTTATTATTTGATCATTGCATTTTTTGCTATTGCAAATGCTGATCTAAATGCCCAGACTTGTAATACTGTAAGCTCCTTTCCTTTTAAGGAAACTTTTGAAGCTGACAGCCCAAGCCGTTCTTGTTGGACACAACAGGTAATTGGTGGGCATTACCCAAGTTATGATGGCTGGATCTATAAAAAAGGATCAGCAGGCGGTGTGGATTACAACATCGTGAATGCACACTCTGGGCAACTTAATGCTTGTTCTCAAATTGCAGCCAATTCCCCCGATGCAAAGGTTAGACTGATAAGTCCGACAATGGATATTACAGGATTACAAACGCCGACAGTTTCATTTTTTATGGGGCAGGAATCTTGGGGAATCTATCAGAATATCCTAAATGTTTATTACCGTGTCTCTCCTACTTCTGAGTGGAAAGTATTGAAAAATTTTATGTTCAATGTTCCAGAATGGAAACAAGTTGTTTTGAATCTACCAGAAAAATCGTCTGAGCTTCAGATTTGTTTTGAAGCGGTGATGAAGACTGGAAGAGCAAACGTTCTGGATGACATTGTTGTTGGTAATAGTGACAGTGTTGAAAATTATCCATCTGCTTGTGCACCATCTACGCCAAGCAATAATTTTGAAACAGGAGCTGGTGATTTAAAGCTTCTTTACCTTGCCAATGATTTCAATGTTGGAGCACATACCAACCTAACTATTACAGATATTATTCTTAATACTATTGACAAAGGCGGAATCCAGTCTTTTGCTATTTACATTATGGCTAGAGATGGTTATGGATTGCCAAGCGGAACTATCAAAGCTTATGAAGGAGTAACACCAAGCTCTGTTGCCGATTTGAATGTAAGAGATGGATTCACGTTCAGAAAAAACACTTTCAATCTTCCCGAGCCTGTGGTACTTTCAGGTGGTGCTACGGGATCCAGATATTGGATTGTTGTAAAAGTAATTAACAATGATGATACTAATGCATCTTTCTGGGAATCAACTTCTATTAGAAACAGTGGAAAGGAAATGTATTACAGCGGAGACGGACAAACCAACTGGAAACCGGTAACCAATGGTGCAGACGGGGTATTTACATTGATAGGAAGCTGTGTTGAAACTAATCCTACTGACAGTTATTGTCTTCCAAAATTCAATTTCCTCATGCCGATAGATAACGTGAAAATTGGAACTATCAACAACGCATCAACTGATAATGTTCCTTTTGAAGATTTTTCAGGAATCAAAACAGATCTTGAGAGAGGAAAAACCTATCCAATCCAAATCAATGCGCAAACTTATGACAGTACATCAAACCAAGCTATCACAGCATTTATAGACTGGAATCAAAATGGATTTCTGGGTGACGACGGAGAGATTTATCAACTTGGGAAGGTAAGAACATCTAATGGAAATACAATTACTTACCAACTTCCTGTTCCATTATCTGCTAATTTAGGTAATACAAGAATGAGAATTATCTCAGAAGCTGTTAATTATTCGACCTATTCTTGTGGAGTTTATGACCAAGGGCAGGCAGAGGATTATACCATAAATGTCCTTAAAGAAAGTCTTGCAGTATCTGAAACTGATAAAAAAATCAATACAATTATATTCCCAAATCCTACAAAAGATTTTGTAAATATCAAGAATGAGTCAAATCTGAAAATGGCTGAAATTTTTGATATGAACGGAAGAAAGGTTATGGAGTCTGCAACTAAAACAATTGATGTATCAAAGCTTACAACTGGTCAATATATCATCAGAATGACCTTTGATAATGGAAGTCAGGATACTCAGAAATTAATCAAAAAATAGTCTTCATAATTAATTATTTTATAATGATGATAGCCCTGTCTGTCTAGATGGGGCTTTATCTTAACTAACATTTTCTACAACTATGAAAAAACTTTATCTATTGGCAATGATGATGATGACTGCTTCATCATTTTTCGCACAAACTACAGTTCCTCCGTACACTCAGGAATTTACTACTTTTCCATTGACCAATTGGTATATCGGTTATGCCTTCAATGCCAATGTTGGAAATGGGCCTACTGGTACATCATCCAATTATTGGCAACAAAAACCTTTTCTCGGTAACACTTCTGCAAACGACCAGTCATTATGTATGAATTTTTTCACAGCTAATGTTTCTGCTTGGGCTATTAGCAATGCTTTTGATTTATCTGGTGGTGAGTATGAAATATCCTTTGATTATGGCACTACCAACGGTCCATTTATGACCAATCCAAACGGACCTGCTCCACAGGTTGTATCAACAGACAAATTCAAAGTTCTTATAACTACTGATAACGGAACGACCTGGCAAGAACTAAAAAACTGGGACAATCCCAATATGACTATTTCTAATGAAAGAAATAAAATAACAATTGATGTTTCTGCGTATAAAAGTAACAATATAAAGTTTGCCTTCTATGCTTCTGATGGTACTACGTTTGTAGCTGATGCGAACTATCGTATTTACGTCGATAATTTCAAAGTTCAGGCAAAACAATCAATGGCTGTTTCTGATAGTAATAAATCTATCTTACAATTCTATCCCAATCCTACAACTGATAAACTTTACATAAAAACAGACAAAGCAACACAGACTTTTGAGGTTTATGATTCTACAGGCAAAAAAATCCAATCGACAACTTCAAATAGTATCGATCTAAGCAAATATGTTAAAGGAACTTATCTCATTAAAATAATTTTTACGGATAATACTACATCTGTTCAGAAGATTGTAAAATTGTAAAATTTATCAAAAATATAAATCATATTTTCAATAAGACGATCTATGTAGAATTTGAATTTTAATAGAAGCTTATTAATAAAAAAACAACTCCTATTTGAGTTGTTTTTTTATTTGATGCTTGCTATCACTTTATAACTATAATGTTTTCGAAATGAAATAAATACAGGAATCCAAAATATTTTGAGAAAACAATTACACTACCGATATTAATGACAAAGTCTAAGAACTTTTGCGCATCTGTACTGTCTCCACTGTCTAAATAATGCTGGAGTTCTCATTGAAAAGGAAAAGGCATAGCTTTGAATGGCGACTTAAGGCTGGCTTAATTATCCTTAATGCTTAGAAAACATTTCAACCATGGACTTCAGGGCATCTTCGTTATGCATGATTTCTCCATTTTGAAGGGATTCTTGAGCTATAACAGATGTTCTTGCTCTCATTTCTTCCTCGTAAGCAGCAATGGTCTCCAGCATATTTATTTTAGCATCTGCAGTCAACAATCGGCTCAATTTCAAAGCATCGAGCATAGCCATATTAACGCCTTCTCCTGCAAAAGGCGGCATTACGTGGGCAGCGTCTCCTAAAACGGTCACATTATGATTAGGAACCCAATACTGATCCAATGGCACACAGTAGATCGGTCTTGGAATAAGCGGCGGTGTGGCAGCAGTAAATAATTGTTCCCAGATAGGATTCCACTGACTGTAAGCTAAATGAAACCACTGCAAGACCTCATTGTTGTTATAATGGAGAATCCCATTATGTGTTCTCCAATCCTCTGGTGCTCTAAAACTGGCATAATATCCTATATCACCATTGCTTTTCTGTCCCATCAAAAGATTTTGATTGTTGCCAAACGCCATAATTTTGCCTCCTGCCAAAAGTGTATTAATAACAGGTGCATTACGAGAAGCATCCTCAATATGTCCTTCCAGCATTGTAATACCTGTGTAAAAAGGTTTAACATCAGTGATATAGGAGCGAATTTTACTGTTAGCGCCGTCTGCACCAATTACCAAATCGGCGTAAACTGAAGCAGAATCTTTAAAGTGAAGAAGCCAACCATTGTCCTGAGGTTCCATCGAGATAAAATGACTGTTCCACACGACGGTATTCGGCATTAGGGATTGAAGTAAGATGCTGCGAAGCACGCCGCGGTCAATCTCTGGACGAAAATACTTATTATTAAAATCGTCTTCTTTTTTATGGTGATGATCGCTGTAGTGGATCTCTGCATTTTGATCCATAATTTTTTCACGGTCTGCCCCACGGAGAAAATTTTGTTGGAACGCCTCTATAAGACCAGCTTCTTTCAGTGCAGCTAGTCCCGAATCCTGATGCAGGTCTAATGGTGAACCCTGTACTCTGGCATTTTTATCATAATCTCTCTCGTAAACCTGGACTTTAATATTCTTTTGTTGCAGAAGTCTTGCAAGCGTAAGACCGCCAGGTCCTGCACCGATAATGACGACTTTTTTATTGTCTAATAGCATCTTATTACTTTTTACGGCAAAGCTATTCCTTATCGTAAACTAAAAATTGTAAAAATCGGCTGTTTTCATTACGGCTGAGTTCCTTCGGTGATACGCCGGATAATTTTTTAACTTCTTTGATAAAATGGGATTGGTCTGTGTAGCTGAGCTGCGGATATAATTCACCCTCCCAGATGTGTCGCAATGAAGACTGAAAGCGTAGAATCCGGCAGTAGGTTTTTAAGGAAACGCCTAAGAAACGGTTAAAATATTGATTAATCTGTCGGGAATTCCAACCCAGCTTTTCTGCAATTTCTCCTACTTTAACTTCTCCATTTGCCATCCGTAATTCTGCAAAAAGAAGCTGTTTCCTTTGATCTACTTCATTTGGGATCAGAGAGGTGATGACGCGGGATGCTTTTAAACAGAAGGCCTCAAAGTCAAAAAGATCCTCAGCTGTGAATCCCCAGAAATTATCAGGCATTTTCTTACCGCTGTTAAGCAGACCAGCAACTTCAGTTCGAAGGATGTATTCAACAGCCAGCGGTTCAAAACTGATAGAGAAGAATTTGGTAAACGTCTGCTTCGGCGTCATCTTAGGCTCAGTTTCCAGACCTAAAAGACTTATATGGAATTGTCCCTCGTCATTAAAAGACAACACCAAATCTATCTTACCATTAGGGATAATAATACCTTCTTCAATTGCCGCTAAGTTATGGAAGGCAGAAAAACAGTAGACAAAATCAGAAATAGCTTGGTCGGCTTCTACCAAACGGAATTGCAGGTTATCGTCAGGTGGAATCAAGGGTTATGATTTGATTTTTGACAGATCAACGCCTAGTTTAGCAAACTCAATCTCTCCTATTGCAGTGATTAAATAATTTTTCTCTTTAGGATCAGCTTTTTCGATCCACCCTTTGGCTATAAACTGTTCCAGTAAAAGTTCACCAAGCTTTCCACCGATATGTTCATAACATAGTTTAACTGGTTTTTTATTTTGTTTCTCACTCATCGTGTATTTAAAGATTTAAAAAGTTATTAATTTATTAGGCTAAGTTGTTAATCCAATTCCACAAGCCCTTCATTAAGTGCATATTTAATTAATCCTACGATAGACTTGGTCTTTGTTTTAATAAAGATATTTCTCCGATGTGCTTCTACAGTCCGTTCACTGATATACAGTGCTTCTCCAATCTGCTCGTTACTAAACTCTTTAGCAATTAGTTGAAGTACTTCCAGCTCCCTGGACGACAATACAGGCTTGTCTTCTTCAGCAGTATCTAAAAGTTCTTCGGGACTCATCAGATTATCCATTATGACGTGCTGGACACTGGCACTAAGGTAGCGACCGTTTTGATGAACCGCTCTAATAGCATCAACTACCTCCTGCATATTCGTCCTTTTTAGAATGTAACCCGAAGCACCAGCCTTGATCATTTTTGAAATAACTGAAATATCTTCGTGCATCGTTAAAGCAATAACTTTAACTGCCGGATGAAGTTCTCTGATCTTCTTGGTCATATCTATTCCCGATATTTCAGGCATATTGATATCCATCAGAATAATATCCACTTGCTGCTGCTCTAAAATTTTGATTGCTTCACCCATCGATGCTGCACCCGAAACCACTTTGATTCCTAATTCATCTTCAAGAAGTACTTTGAGTCCCTCTATCATCAATTGATGATCGTCCACTATCAGAACTTTTATTATATGATCTGCCATGAGTGTTATTCAATGTTTATGGGAATCATTATACTAACAATTGTTCCTCTGTTTATTTTTGAATCAATATGCATACTACCGTTTAAGTTTTCTATCCATGACCTGATATGTGCCAGTCCAAAACTTGCTTCTTCTTCAAGTTTTTCAACATCGAATCCTCTGCCATTGTCTTCAGAGATCAGCGTAATCTGATGGGAGTCTTTGGCAATCTGAACAAATAATTCAGATGCATCCGCATGTTTGATTGTATTGTTCACTATTTCCTGAATGGTACGGTAAAGAATATTCTCTATGAGATCATCCAAATGCTGCTGCAGACCAAAGGTATCAAAACTCATTTTAATCTTACCGCTTTGGTTAACCTTATCTGCGATATTTTTTAAAGCACCTTTGATGCCCTGTTCTGATAATAGTGATGGAGCCAGATTGTGAGAAATATTTCTTACTTCATCGAATGCCTCATTAATACTTTCCATTAGAGCTGCAATAAGTTCACTTTTCTTGATTTCATTAATGTCGTTGCGTTTCTGTAAAACACTGGCATTAAGACCTGCTAAAGATAACAGATACCCGAGACTGTCGTGCAGCTCACGTCCAATTCTTTTTCTTTCTCTGATCTCAGCTTCAAGTGCAGCATTAGATTTTCGCTTGTTCAACTCGATGATGGTTTCCTGAAGTTTTACTTTCTGTTTATTCTGATGGTTACGATATAGAAAATAAAGCCCACCGAAAATAATCATAAATACCAGAGACATCAGTAGCAGTATAATATTTTTATTGCTGATAGCGAGTTCTTTCTTTTCCAGCTCTAGTGTCTGAAGCTGATTGAGCTGGTTGAGATAATCTACTTCCACATCATAGATCTGATTAACAATCGAGCTATTAGTCATCTCTTCTTTCAGTTTAGTATGCGCTTCGAAATACTTCAGGCTCTCTTTGTAATCTTTCCTTATTTCATAAATACTAGCTAAAAGCTGAAGAGCATCTGCTTTTAAAGACTGGCTGTTATTTTGTTCAGATACCGCCATAACTTCATCAGCCAATAGCTGGGCTTTAGCAACATTATTTTCAGATAGTGCAAGCCTGGCCAGCCCTACTTTGGAGACAGCAAGAAGATGGACAAGACCTGCGTTTTTAGCTATTGTAACACTCTTTGAATAGGCATTGTAAGCTTTGCTTTTTTCATTCATCGATAAATAGGTGTTGCCCATAATCTGATAAGACACACAAGTTCCATATAGGTTATTGGCCTTCTCAGATAATAGTATTGACTGCCGGAGGTTTTTAATTCCTCTATTAGTATCTTTTTTAGAAAAGTTGCATATCGCTATATTATTGAGGATGGTAGCGGTAAGGATGCTATCATTATTGATTGTACTTGAGTTGAGGGCTTTTTTAAAATAACCCAACGCTTTGTCGTAATGATTAAGATTAAGATATGTTAATCCAATATTATTAAGTGTTCCTGTTTTTTTTTCTTTGTGTCCAGACAAATCATAATTTTGAAGAGCTTTTACAAAATACATATATGCGGCTCTATAGTTCCCAAATTCATTATAAATGGTACCCAGATTGTTATTTAGATTGCCAATTTCATAATAGAAATTTAACTTCTCTGCAAATGATAGTGCTTTTTTGTAATATGTGATCGCTTCTGAGTACTGTGTTTCAAATGCATAAGACGAACCGATGTATTTCAGACAAATAACCTTAGCCTCGACATTTTCTTTAGAAAGTTGTTTTAGAATCCGTGAAGCGCTTCGGCGCGCTAATGATGGGTTCTCGTAAATGAGCTTATGTATCTCATTAAATTGACTGTCGTAATTTTGTTGATGGTTATTTAATTCATTTTTATTCTTATCCTCGCATGATAGGCATAAAATCAGCAGTAGGATAATTTTGCTGAGAGATGTGAGCTCGCGGATAATGGGTAAACTAAGAATATAGGACCGTTTCATATGTTCTGCATTTCAAATGCATCATACAAATATGGCGTTAAATCCTGAAAATTGGTATTTTTTTTATGGCTTCAGGATAAAAATAAGTACCAGTACTTAGCTGAACTACTGAAATTTAGCAACTGTCACGAATTGTTTTAATGCTGATAATAAAGTTAATTTGTAATCATTAACCACATATCATTATTGTTATGAAGAAAATTTTTACTTTGCTTTCAGTCCTTCCTGCTTATCTTTTCTATGGAGGTCTGGCATCTGCTCAGCAGACGATTTATACAGAAAGCTTTTCTTATCCTGCTGGTGGTCTGCCACCTGGTTGGGAAATCAAAGCAGAACAACCACCGGGCTGGTCTATCAATAATTCGCAGATATCAGGCGGAACAGCCCCCGAACTTTATATGACCTACGGGATGCAGGTCGGTTTGAGCCGATTGGTTTCGCCGGTGATCAATACCGCAGGACATAAGCGACTGGCTTTATCTTACAATCAATATCTAATTAATTTCCTTGGCGATGCCGGGGAAACTATTGGAGCGGATGTGACATTTGACGGTGGCCAAACCTGGCAGACACTTTGGGAAAAACCTTTAGGAACACTTAATATTCCACAGGATCGTTTCACTTACTTTATCACAGTTCCTGAAAATGCAACACAAATACAATATGCCTTCCGTTACGATGGCAGTAACTTTTTTATCAATGGATGGGCAGTTGATGATGTAAGAATTGACGCTGTACCTGACAAAGATCTTTTGGTAAGTCAAATCAGTGGTAACACTTCTGTGAATGCCGGACAATCTGCTATGCTTATAGTTGAGATTACCAATGGCGGACAATTAACACAGAGTAATTACAATATCAAATTAAAATCAAGTAGCGGGGCAGAACTGGCATCCGTTGCAGGAGATCCCATTAGTTTCGGAGAAAAATCACAGAAGATCCTGACTTGGACACCACAGGAAAGCGATATACCTCAACAATCGGTTTATGCCGTGGTAGAACTTTCAGGCGATGAAAATACAACTAACGACCAATCCCGAGATCTGGCAGTACATATTATGAAAGATGGAACCAAAAACGTACAGATTGGTTCCGGATCTTTTACACTGCAGCATTCCATCCCATTTAACTTTTTCAATTTTTATAGTTTAGGTCAGAGTATGTATACTTCGCAACAGATTGGAACAAATAACGCTAAAATTACCGGATTGCAATATACTTGTCAGTTTGATGAAGACAATAACGACATTCCGATTCAGATATTTTTGGCTGAGACTGATCAGGAAGATTTGTCTTCAGAATGGCTAACACCGTCATCTTTTACAAAAGTTTTTGATGGTAAAATGAATTTTAAGAAAGGTTTCAACCAGCTTTACATACCGCTTCAGAATTCTTTCAATTATTCAGGAAAAAATCTTGTAGTTTATACCAATAAAAGTCATCCACAAATGGTGCTATGGTCAACATTTATTGGTACTTTTTCCGAGGAGCCTATTTACTCCCGAAGCAGAGACGGTGACGAACAGCCTTTCGATGCATTGAACCCACCAGAAGGCTTCCCTGTTCTTTATGTTCCCAACCTGACTTTATTTTTTGAAGATGGTACAATGTCAGTCATTGATGATGTCTCTAAATCAGCGCTTGTACAGGTCTATCCTAATCCTGTGACTGACATACTGAAAATAAAAGCACAATCTAACAGCAGGCTGATGAATATAAGCCTTATTAATTCTGCAGGGCAGATTGTACTAAAGCAAGATATGACTGAAAACAGTACGGAATTGAATGTGAGTCCTTTTCCTTCAGGTTATTATATTGCACAGATCGAAACCTCTTCAGGGATTGTAAGTAAAAAAATTCTGATTAACCACTAATCAGATTCAATACCAAAATAAAACCAGACATCTTATTGCTGTCTGGTTTTTTTGTGATCTTATTACGCAGCCAAGAAGAGATAAACAATCACTTTGGTTAAATAGTGTGTTTCTTTAGCTGGTTTGATGGACTATCGCTATTTAATTAGGTTTTGGTAAAGCTGGCAAAATGAAGAATAAGGAGGCTGTTTTCATTAATTTATCATTACCAATACAAAAAATGCAACAGCCATCTTTTGCTTCAGTACTCTGCATGAACTGTGAAATAGTCAAACTGAAAATTGTTATGTTTGAAATTTCTCTTGTAACACATAAAATACTTTCGCACAAATAGATAAACATAGATATTTACGAGCCATTTTCCTGATTTCGGTTCGGAACGAAAGACAGAATGCGTACCCTATTATAATAGCTAAAAATATATTATGTTAACTTTGACAGTTCAACACCCTAATATGATGACTATTAAATTAAATTGCCGGAAGAGTTTTCTTTTCCGTTTAGTAACTCTTTGTACAATTATTTTAATGACCTTCCCAAAGGCCCAAAACCCAGAGGCTTTTAATCAGATTTACACCAAAACATATCTTGAAATATCTCAAAAAGATTTTAGAAAAGCGTTAAAAATAGCTGATTCTCTATATAATGTTTCCGAAAGTCCTCGCTATAAAGCCAAGAGCCTTATGCTTTCAGCTTCATTGCTTCAACAATCCGGAGAATTTAAAGCAGCAGTTGATTATGCTATAAAAGCTAACGACATATTGGATAACACAAATGAATATGTATGGAAAGCAAAGGTATCAGGTTTTCTTGCTACCCAGTATAGACATCTTGGACTTTATGACCAGTCAAAAAAATATATAGATCAAACAGCCGAGATTATAAAATACATCGATGATCCAAAACTTGTCAATCAAACAAACGGCTTTCTTATGCAGGAGAAAGCTTACTATGAGCTTGAGCAAAAAAAATATCGTGAATCTATAAAAATGATTGATGATGCCTCACGCTATTTTAGTCTTAGCGGACAGGATAATCCATTTCTTACAGCTAATAATGAACAGCTTTTGGGTTTGAATTACTATCACCTGAAAAATTATTCAAAGGCCATGGACTATTATCAAAAAGCTTTGAATAAATTGAATGAAATGCCGGACAACTTCCTGACAGCCTTGGTTCTGAACGGAATGGCGCAGATCCATATTGCACAGAAAAGTCCCGAAAAAGCCAAACCTTTGATTGATAAAGCGCAGTTGCTTGCTGAAGAATCACCCTACCTCAGCTTAAAAAATGAAATTTATCAAAGTTCTCAGCAATATTACGCTTTAACCAAGGATATTGAAAAACTGGAATTAACCAAACGCAAACAAGACTCTGTTAAAGAAAAAATAAGCGGCAAAACCTCCGCTTTTATTAATGATTCCTTTACAAACCTGAAAAAAGACTCTGAAAAAAAACAGCAGCAATCAGAACAGAAAAATGCATTGATTGCTGTAGCGCTTTTCTTACTAACCGTTATTATTGGCTGTTTTATTATTTACAGAAGGCGCCAGAAAGAAAAATTTGTAAAAATACAGCAGATCTTAAAGGAATTTGAAGAGACAAACACTCCAACAATGGTCGAATCTGACATTCCAGAAGTAAATGTTTTTTCCAAGGATGAGGCTATTCTGTCTCAACAATCAGATGACATTGAAACGGAAACTCAGGCCTTAATGACTCCGGCTACCGAAAAGAAAATCTTAGGAAAGCTTGAAAAGTTTGAACAGTCTACGTTATTTACCCGAAATAATGTATCTCTTCCATATGTTGCAGCTTATTGCAGCACTAATACTAAGTACCTATCTTTTGTAGTTAATAATTACAAAAAGAAAGATTTTAAGAACTATATTAATGAATTGAGGGTTAAACACATTATCCATAAACTAAAAAATGATAGTCAATATCATAAGTACAAAATTTCCAGCTTGGCTGATGAGGCAGGTTTTTCATCTCAAAGTAAGTTTGCAGCTGCATTTAGGAAAGTGACTGATGTCTCGCCTTCCGAATTCCTTGATCATCTTCGATCACAGCATTTGAATTGAAATTCGATGTTTTTTTTCGGAAATAAACCGATCACATCCGGTTAGCGTCGCATAATTTTGTATAAAACTTAAAAATCATATTAAATTATTGAATCTGAATTTTGATCGAATATGATATTTAGAAGATTAAAGTTCATAAAGTTGAGGGAGGCAGCAGTCTCCTTTTTTATTTTTGCTAATCACCAGACTATTAAATTATTAAATTTCTATTCATAATTTATTATTAACATTCATTTTCCTGAATACGACCTCTCATTTTATTGTATATCCGTTTTGATAGCTGGTATTTTGCATCAGATTTTTTGACTTGCTGGAAACAGGATACAAATGATGAAAAGTCTGAAAGCTTTTCCCGAATATCTATCGGGAAAGTTTTTTTGACCATCCGTGCTTAACAGCAAGAATTAAATTCTAAACAAGCTTTATTAAATTTTATCAACACAAAATGACGCAAAAAATTTTTAACTTTCTCAACAGAAGGAGGTTCTTCTGCTGTTTAATCTTTCTTACAGCTAATTTTCTTTTTGCTGAAGGGTCAAAAGATCTTTATCCCAGCGGCGCTGCTGGCGGTCGGGCTTACCTGTATAGTAATACTTATAATGGTACCACTGGTTCTACAATGGCTTCATGGCCGTTTAAAACAGCAGGAGCGCATTATGCTTATATTAAGGCGGGTGAAGTTATCCACGCAGCCTCAAGTGCTCAAGGCATAGGCAATGGCAGAATTATTCTTACAGCTCCGGATGGCTCTGTCTACACTTCCGCTAACAATACCACGGGACAGATAAGCACCAGAACCGCAGAATTGGCAGGACCAAGACTTCTGGCACAGGCAGCAGGTTCGAATCGATACTTAACTTTTAACAGAACAGCAGCAGCGAACCAGGCTGGTATATGGAAAATCGAATTTACGCCCACAGGTGACGTCAACTCTTCTGCTACACCATCAGTTATCAGTATTGCTGCAGATGCGTCGTGGACGCAGGGCACAAACTCAGAACTAATTGCAGCCTGGGATGTCTCAGTAGAATCTTCGGGTTTCTGGATAACAGGTCGGACTTACTCCAATGTAGTAAATCTGCATATCAGCAATGCTCAAAGTGGATTTTACGGGCAGATTTATGCGTTAACAAAAGATGGCTATATCTACAGAGTCAATAATAATGGTAATAATGGGGTCGGCTTCACATTTTTTGTAAACAACAGAGGTTTTATTTCAAATAACAGTTCTACTTATAAAAGTATGGACTTTTCAAGCGGTATTGCATCTTATGTGCAATCCCCTATTGTTGCAGATACTTCTTCTGACATTACCCATAAGATATTTTACAGCCAGCCGTCCTCGGATCTGCCTGTATCAGCAAGTGGTAGTGTACCCGGAAACACAACCTGGCTGAGAACAAGCGTCATTGAACCTACAGTTCTTAATGTGAGTCTGGTCGGTTCTGAAACAACACCGGGACAGGTCAGCAGTGTTAAGGGTGGCTATGTTAGATTTAACGCCGCAGTTCAGGGTTCTTATACTATTACGATAGAAAGTGCTTCAATACCAGCGACTTTTACAACACGGACTCTAACTGGAATCGCTGCCGCAGGCAATAACAATGTATTCTGGGATGGAAAAGACGGCAATAACAATAATCTTCCGCAGGGTAACCAGCCAATCAGGCTTAAAGTTCAATTGCGTGGTGCAGAAGTGCATTTTCCATTTATTGATATGGAAATAAATCCCAACGGTATGGTGTTGGAACTTTTAAATGGTACCGACACTACCAGCGAACGTTACCGCGTATATTGGGATGATAGTGATATAACGAGGACTACCACCAATAATCAGGGAAAAGGATCTACACCCGCTAACGCCAGCGTTGCCGGTTCTCTTAGTGGTCCTACCGGTACGGGTGGACATATGTGGGGACAGCAGACTAACAGCACAAGCCCTCTGACTTCAGCCAATCTTGGAAATGGATTTGGTAATGAGAAATCAATCGATACGTGGTCTTATATTAAGGGACCGATTGCCCAATCAGAAACTTCGGTCATTGTTAAGACTGCAGATCTTCAGGTTACGGCAGTTACCGCAGATAAAACAACACTGGCAATAGCTGACCAGATTACTTATACAGTGAAAGTAAAAAATAATGGTCCTAGTGATGTTGAAAATGCACCATTCACTTTTACAGTGCCGTCAGGTTTCGATCCGCAGTCTTTAACATTTACCGGTAACAACTGTGGCACTCAAGCAATTGCTGTCAGCTACAATGCGATAACACACACCTATTCTTCTCAGCTTACTCTGCCCAACGGATGTGAAATTACATACACCTTTACAATGCTTGTGAGCAGCGCTGCAACTGCTGGTGCGGTACAGGTTCAGGCTACGATACTAAGACCAAACGATGTTACGGATCCCGATGCTACCAATAATACGCCAGGGGTACCTCCTACTAATGCCCAATACGAGTGTGCCAATAATGGGCTTGGTGGCATATGTAATAATATTTTAAACCATAATACTGTAACATTTACACCAGGTGAAATCTGTACAGAACCTGTCAATGGGAATACCTTCCAATGGAGTATTTCTGACTCTCCAGACCCTTATGTTACTCAGAATATTGTGCAACCACCTTCTAACTACGGATTTGTCTTCGACATTTACGAACTGGATAATTCATTCAATCTAAATATCAATGGTACTTTGATAGCTGCACAAGAACTTCAGTTCCAGTCATCAGGTACTTCAGGTATCAATGTACGTTTTGCCGATGGATCTCAATATGAAATCAACACTACACACAATGGAACAGCTGCCGACATATGGCAGATGCGGGGAAATCCAGCTAATCCACTCATTCGTATCTCTATTAGCCCTGCTGGAGTTATTTCCTTGTACGGGAGTAAAGCTTCATATGGACCTCTTCAGCCATTAGTGCTTACCAATGGTAATACATTTAATACAATCACATGGAACCATACCGGGACTAATAATATTACTGTCACTCAAAACGTTGTTGGCCTGACTATTATGAATGGTTACGGTTATGGTCTTAATATTACACCTTGCGCATGCTATCGGCCAGCTGTAGTGACAGGCAATGGTCCGGATACTAGGGTTGGCATTACACTTTTGAAAAGGGCTGGTGGTGATGCTCCCGGAAACTGGCCAATGGCAAGAAAATCAGGACATATAGCCTTGGAATCTAATAGCCGAGGCTTTGTGATAACACGCCTTTCAACGATAGACATTCAAGGACAAAGCAGCCCCACAACCATCGCGCCTAAAATCGTAAACCCGCAGGAAGGTATGATGGTTTATGATACAACTGTTAAATGTCTGAAAATTTACCACGATGGTATATGGAGCTGTTTTAACAGACAAGCTTGTCCATAACAATATTACTAAACAATGATTAATAATGAAACAGTTATTCTCAATCACATACCTATTGTTATCTTCTATAGCATTCTCACAGGTAATTATCGGCAATGACACTGGCAGCGTACCCGCCGGACAGAAAAATTCTATTCTCCTTGAATTTGCAGCTGGACAAAATAAAGGGATTATACTCCCTTACACACGAACACTACCTTCTGGCGGAGGTCTTGTTGAAGGAACTTTTATTCTTGATGCAAGAGACGCTACTAAAGCTAAAATAAAATATTACAATGGCGTTACGGATATGCAATCTTCTGATGGCTGGTTTGATCTCAGCAATGGAAACACAGCCGATATTTCAGCTACAATGGCTTCGCAGCCAACATCAGCAACTGTTAGTGAAAATGCTGCAGCTAAAGTTATTATAGGGGCATCAATTACGTCTGCTGATGGCGTCCTTGTTTTAGAATCCGATACCAAAGCAATGGTGCTGCCTATGGTAAACAGTACCGACGATGTAACGGATCCCTCACCAGGTATGATGGTATACATCAAAAGAGAAGGTGCTAAAAGACTGGCTGTCTTTAATGGAAGTGCTTGGACATTCTGGAAAGCTCCATAAATATTAAATATTTGATAAAATAATTTGACTGGGTAGTGTTTTTATAAGACTAGAAATCTTAAAATTTGTGTTTTTTCTGCCCAGTTTTTTACCTATACACTAAATATCAGACTGTCTGGGCATCAGTCCAATATTCAGAACTGATACCAAACAACGTTACAGAAACGAACCCGAAATAAGACTCATATCTTTTTGTATTGACAATTGCCGGATTTGACAGTAGTGGTGGTGCCAGTATTCAGACATATATAAAGACGGTTCAGCCTTAGGATTTTACGCGATTTCTATTCTCACTGCACTTTCTGAGAAGAAACTTTCATTGCGATCGTTGCTGAATTATTCCCTACTGCAGAGATTAAATGCCGTAAACTAGGTAATCAGGATTTGTGATCAGGTTACATTGGAAAAAAACTCCTGCAATCAGTAAGAAAATGACGCTTTATCCATTTCAATATCCTCATACTCTGCTTTTGATTTTCCTTGCGTATTGATAACAGTTATCAGCTTACCTTTAAGTAAGCCTTTTTGTACACCTTGGTCATAACCATAGCTAAAGACGCGGTCGATAAATCCTTTCATTACAGCTGCCATTTCCGTCCACCAGATGGGATAGATAAAACAAGACATTTATTAATATCAATTTCAGTTTTTTGATTAGAAGAACAGCCGGCGTCCCTAAATTAAAAATTAAAATGGTTTGATATGAGGGGAGTAATATTTTGTAATGGTTTCGGAGGTAGTATTTTAGGCATAATAAAAATGAGAAAAAGCATCTTTGTAGTCTGCCAGAACAGCTATAGTAAGACTTGTATATTCATAATCGTTTTCCCCATTCTTAATTTGGATTTTCGAAAAGTGGCCCAAATCTGATAATTAAATATTTTTGGGCAACGTTCTTTTCAGGCGGTATTTTTCCAAAGATAACAAAAGTATCAAATCAAATATATCAGCAGCCTCATTTGGCGAATTTCAGAAAACAGGTCTCAAAAAACCAATTAATTAAACCATCGATTATGCAATCTCGATTAACAGAAATTTACAAAGCAAAAAAGGGAAAATCACTAATAAAAGTGAAATTTCCCTTAGAGTGACTTCGGAGGGGTTCGAACCCCCAACCCTCGGAGCCGAAATCCGATATTCTATCCAGTTGAACTACGAAGCCGATTTTATAAATGATAATTGATGAATTACAAATGATATAAAATCTCTTATCAATTATCTCCTATCAATTATTTTTAGAACGTAATCTTTACACCACCCAAAAACTGTGCTCCCAAAATTTTGTAGCCCAGATAATTCTGGTATTTGGTATTCAGAAGATTATTTCCGAGTGCGAAAATACTGAAATTTTTGTGAATTTTGTACTCTGCGGATAAGTTTAAATCTGCATAACCTCCAACTTTTTCGTTTTTGTTCTCAATTGTTGTATAATTTGGAATTGCAGCAATATTGCTTATCTCATAAGCATTTGAAGTTCTGTCCGTTACAAAATACGCTTTGAAACCAAGATTCAGTTTCTTTTCCAGCATTGTATATTTGGCGCCAAGATTAAATTGGAATAATGGCTTGTAATAGACTTCATCAAGATTGTCCAATTTGTATTTCATAAAATGCAAACCCGCATCAACAGTCAGATTTTCCATTGGGAATACCTGCAAATCTCCTTTTACTTCCATCAGAGTTCCGTTATCATAGATTGAACTGAAAGTATTTGCATAATCATAACCTTGTCTGTCTGTGCTAATATTCTTATCAAACAGATTATTATTGTAGAAAAACTGAGCATTATTCACTTTGCTGAAACCTGCGTTGACGTCATATTTGAAGGTCTGCTCGACATCACCTTTCAAACCGAAATAGAAATGATATTTGGTTTCAGTTGGTGTTAAAACCAAATCAGAAATCAAAAATGGATTTTCGTCCAGAAGATTACCATAAGTATTCAGTTTCAAACCTCCATCAATTCCTCCATAGAATTTGAATTCATCCGCAGCAGCAACCAAAACTTCTGCTTTTGGAAACCAATAGAATTTATTATTTTTTGATTCTTCGGTTACATTGCTGGAATTTTTAGAATTAAGAAAACTGAAGTCCGAACCAATCAATAAATAGGAATCGCCTTTGTAAAAAGTAACCTTTGGCGACAACGTAAGATTGAATTGATTATTAGTGTTTTTATTCAGGATATCAAATTTAGAATTGACCGTTTCCAGATTGATTCCCAAATCTCCATTCGCTGTTATTCCGTCGGTTACCGCAAAATCGTGCTTTGATAAATTCAATTCTGCATTGGCGTAATTTTCGCTTGCTCCAAAATGGTCGCTCAGGAAATAGGATTTCACACGTACGTTATTTAGAATTTCATTGGAATAATGGTCGTAATAACCATTCACACTGAATTTATTCACTTTTTGTTCCAAATCAACATTATTATTTGGTAGCGTTAAAGCATAGATTCCATAGTAATTATAATTATTGAAAGTATAATTCGCATCAATATTAAACTTACCTTTCTCTGTATAGATATTAGCATAACCGCCTATCTTCGCTTGATTTTGCTTTGAAGACCAATCGTATTCTTTTTTAAGTCCCGAAGTTGACAAATAATGAACATCCGCTCCTACTTCTACATTGTCTTGTACTTTTCCGGAAACATTGGCATCTGCTAAAAACTTCCCATAATTCCCATAACCTAATCTGAAATAATTAGATTGATAATCATTGGAGAATTTCGGAGATATATCTTCGCCTTGGATTTCGGTTGTTTTGAAATCAGAAACTGGCGGTACATTCACGATATCATATTTCAGATTCAGAGAATCTTCCTTTTTCTTGTTATCCGGCGGATAGTTTTTTTCCTGAACAACAGATGTTTTCTTCTTCTCGATCTTCTTGACTTCCGGTTCTCTTTTTCTATTAAGAATCAATTGCTCTTCTTTGATTTGAGCTCCTAATTCTGAGATCCCGACTGTTCCCAAAAATGCCAAAACGGCGATATATTTTAGTTTGTTCATTTAAATTTATTTAAAGATTAAAGGATTTAAAAATGAATTTAATCCTTCATCAAAATATTTATTTATTCCTTTCTTGATATGAAGCTAACAACGCTTTTCCTGCTTGTTTTGAAAACCCTTTTGGATAAAACATATTAAATAGCCATAAACTTTGTATTACTTGTAAATTGAATTCGAACTTTTTATTTTCATCACCAATTTCCTGAAATCCATAATAATATTCATCTGGTAAAGATGATGGTAATAATCCAAAAGTTAGCATACTACCAGCCATTCCATTCCCGCAAACTAATGTTGTTTTCATAGAATCAAGTTTTATTTTTACTTGATAGCTATCATCCTCTACTAGTTCATAAATCTGTGATTTTTCTAAAATTTTATATTCTTTTTTTAATTCTTTATTTATTACAAGAGCTTTTACCTTATTTGTACTTGGTTTTGCTTCTTTATAAATTTTATGAGATATTCTATAAGAAGGTACACAACTCACAAATAAAAGTGTAATCAAAATCAGAAAAAATGCTTTGTTCATTTTAAAATCAAATTACTTCTTGATTTGCGCTTTCACTTCCTTCGCTTCTGCCACAATTTCCGGGAAATCGCCATAGTTGTTAATGATTTCATCCACCGTATAACTAGCCTGGTAATTATCTTTCAGTGCCAGATAATTTTTAGCCATCAGGACCAAAGCTTTTGCACCCCAATATTCTTCCGAAGCGTAATTATTGGCCAATTTGAAAATAGTCTCATTGGAAGATTTGAAAGCTTTTCCTTTGTTCTGATAAAAAGCTTTTACATAAAGCGCTTCCGCTGCAACTTCTGTGTTAGAAGATTTTTCTAAAACTGTATAAGCCGTTTGTGCATCCTTATCTTTTCCTTGCTGCATAAGACTTCTTGCCTTGATAACTTTTGCCTGTTCCAAAGTTGCTGCTGAATTCTTTGTGTTCGCAATTACAGCATTTGCATACTTTTCAGCTTCAGCAAAGTTTTTTTCGTCCGCATAGATTTTCATCAACTCAACTGATGCAAAGTTTTTAATCGTTACGTTGGTTGAATTCGCATTTTGTTCCAAATATTTCTTCGCATCAGCCACTTTATCCTGAGCCAAATAAATCTGAGCCAATCTCAGTTGAGCTTCCTGCTGATAATCGTTTTGGAAGTCAGCCACATTCTGTAATGGAAGCAATGCTTTATCAGTTTGTTTTAATTGATAATAACTTTCTCCCAACTCGTACTGCGCTTTGAAAAGATTGTCGCCGCTTGGACTTTGGTCAAGATATTTTTCATAATAAGAAACCGCTTTTGTGTAGTCTTTTTTCGAGAAACTGTCTTGTGCAAGATTCAGATTGATTTCACTGATTTCTGTTCCTGAAACATTCACATTAAGACCTTTTGCAAATTGTTCGTAACCTGCAACATCACCGTTTTTCACAAAAGCAGGTTTTGCAGCAGCAACAATTTTGTCTGCGTAAGCTGTGTTTTTATACTGATTCGCCAATTGTCTGAATTCCGAAATCGCATTTTCATTCTGATTCAAGTCAATCAGATTCTGAGCTCTGTAAATCTGGGAATTCGCGACTAAATCCTTATCGGGACTGGATTTGATGACTTTATCAAAGTAAGCATTAGATTGAGTGAAATCATCATTCTGAGAATAAGCTGACGCGATTTCATAGTTCGCATCATCCACATATTCCGAATTAGGATATTTTGAAATCAAAGTTCTAAGCTCTGAAATCTTCGCCACCGTATCGCCTTTGAAACCTAATGCTAAAGATTTTTGATACAAAGTATAATCGCTGGCATTTTCGGTTTTGTTATAAATCTCTAAAGCTTCATTCAACTGATTGTTAGCGTAATAAGTATCTGCCAAACGAAGTTCCGCATCCGCTTTGAATTCCTGTTTCGGGAATCTCAGATATTCTTTGAAATATTCCTGAGCAGAAGCAAAATCCTTAGACTTGAAATATGCATAACCTAAATCATAGTCCAACTGTTCACGTTCAGGAAAATTCTCTGCAGTTTCATTTTCTAATTCTTTATAAACAGCAATTGCAGATTTGTAATCGGTTTTTTGATAATAAGTTTGGCCTAACCAATATTTGGCTTTCTTGTAATAATCTTTGTTTAGATTAAATTTAAGGCTTCTCAAAAAGTATGATTCAGCCTGATCAAAATTTCCTTTGTTAAATTCCTCGGAACCTAAAAGATAAGAAACTTCCTGCTCTATTTTTTTTGTTTCGTCAGTTTTTGGATTTAGTTTTGAAAGTGCTTCCAAAGTCGCTTTATAATCTCCTGAGTATAAATAAGATTTAACCAAAAGCGACCTCATTTCCTGAGTTTTAGAATTCGGATATTTATCCAAATATCTCTGAATCACTTTTGAAGAATTCTCAAATGGATTTCCCAATTCATAACCCAATTTTGCATATTGCTCCAAAGCCAATTGCTGAACCTTGGCATCATAATTCATCTGAGAAGCATTACGATAAGCCGAAAGCGCTTCTTGTTTTTGATTATTTTGTAAATAAGCGTTTCCAAGTTGATAATAAGCATTTTGCGCCAGCGGAGAATTGCTGTTAATCAATTGATTGTAATAACCAACTGCTTCGGCATTTTTCCCCACCTGAGAAGAAACAAATCCCATTTCGTAAAGGTCAGTTTCTGATGGTGTTTGCTCTTTGTCAAGGAATAATTTCAGATGCGGATAAGCCGACTGATAATCACCTTTCATAAAGTAGCTCTCTCCTACTATCTTGTGGATTTCCGTATCATAAGCTGTAGTTTTTCCATTGTTCAGGATTTCATTTCCTTCGGAGATTGCCAAATCATAATTCTTCTGATTGTAATACATCTGCACATAATAAGGCTTTACAAGATGTGCGTATTCCTCATTATTCTTGATTTGGTCAAAGTAGATGAAAGCATTATCATTTTGTTTGTCAGCATAATAAAGATGCCCCAACATATAAGAAATCGCCGGTTTGCTATTTTCATCTGCATTTTTGAAAGATTCTTCTAATGCTTCAATCGCTCCGGCAGAATCTCCGGTCATAAACTTAGCATAACCTAGCTTCATAATATGCTGCGTATTTTCTTCTTTGCTCAGTTGATATTGATTGACTTTCTGCAAAGTTTCCAACGCTTTCTCGAAATCTTTTTTAGCCAAATAATAATCTGCCAAAGGTCCGTTGGCCTGAGCAAAATATGCAGACTTTGGATATTCCTTAATAAAAGCATTCAGACCTTCTTCTGCATATTGCTGTTGCAGAATCACACCAATCACATTGCTGAAAAACAAGGATGCCTCTTTTCTGGAATCACTAAGGCTTTTATTATAAAAATATTGGTTGGAATATTCGTATTGGGAAGCATTGTAAACTTTGGTGTTGTAGAGATTCTCTGCCAAACCAAAATGATAGTCTTCTTTTTGAGTAAAATATCGAGATTGTTGCGCCTCAGAAATCCCGTAAAGCGATAACATTGAAGCCAGTATTACTTTTTTTGAATTCATATAGATTTTCAAAATTATTGTCAAAGCCACAGCTTCAACAAAGTTTGTTCCTTTTTCAACGAAAATAGCGAAAAGATATTATTTGGAGAGCATTTTAAAAGATTTTATTATATAAGAAAGCCTTAGCAGATATTGTTTTATTTATTAATAAATGTTAAAAACATCAAAATTTTATTACATTTGTTACTTTCACAAAAATTATAAACTTAAATGGGTTCACTTTTCAGAAGAAAACACTACGCAGAGAATGCAGATTCCGGACAGCTTAATAGAGTTCTTGGAACCTGGGATATTGTATTTTTTGGGATCGCTGCTATTATTGGAGCGGGAAGTTTCAGCAGTTTAGGAGAAGCTATCTTCCGCGGCGGTCCGGGCGTTATTATTTTATATCTGATCTGTGGATTTGCCTGTGCTTTCACTGCTCTTTGCTATGCCGAGTTCGCAAGCCGAATTCCAACTGCAGGAAGTGCCTATACTTATGCCTACGCCAGTTTTGGGGAATTAATCGCCTGGGTAATTGGCTGGGCTTTGATCATGGAATATTCTTTCGGGAATATCTATGTTGCATTTTCCTGGTCAGATTATTTTACCAGTTTTATGGAAAGAATCGGAGTTCATATTCCTGATTATTTTACTTGTAGTTATACAGAAGCTAAAAAAGCGGTTCTCAATAATTCCAACAATGGAGAGCTCATCAATGCATGGAAATCTGCACCGATCATTGGTGGATTGAAAATCATTGTTGATATCCCGGCATTGGTAATCAATGGATTGATCACTTGGCTTTGTTACCAAGGAATCAAGGAAAGTAAAAACTTCAATAACTTTTTTGTGATTCTGAAGTTGTTTGTGATTCTTCTCGTAATCGCAGTCGGTGTTGCTTATGTTAATACAGGCAATTGGTTTCCTACAAGTTCTGTAACTTCAGAACCGTCTTTTATGCCGAATGGATTTGCAGGTGTCATGTCTGCTGTTTCAGGTGTTTTCTTTGCCTATATTGGTTTTGATGCGATTTCTGTTCTGTCAGAAGAAACCAAAAACCCTCAAAAGGACCTTCCAAAAGGAATGCTGATTTCTTTAGGACTTTGCACTGTTATTTATATTATTCTGACTTTAACTTTAACAGGATTAGTAGATTACAGAAAATTTGACGGAATCGGCGACCCATTATCTTTTGTATTTGATAAATCGAATCTCAATCTTCCTTGGATGGAGTTCATTGTATCATTAATTGCAATTGTTGCAATTACTACGGTACTTTTGGTTTTCCAAATGGGACAACCTAGAATATGGATGGCAATGTCGAGAGATGGACTTTTACCAAAGAAGTTTCAGCAAGTACATAGCAAAAATAAAATTCCTTCTTTTGCAACCATTATTACGGGGATTGTTGTAGGTGTTCCAATTCTATTCACGGATAAAACTTTCATTCTCGATTTTACAAGTATCGGAACTATTTTCGCTTTCGTTTTGGTTTGTGGTGGCGTTTTGATGTTACCTCCAAAAGAAAAGATCAAAGGCAGATTCCATTTACCTTATATTAATGGTAGGTTATTTTTTCCATTAATTTTCATTGGCGGATTGCTATTTTTCTATTTCTACCAGCCAGAATTCTTCCACAATTTAACTAATATCAGCGACCCGAATGAAGGCGAATTCCGTTTGGCGATTATAATTTTCATTATAGTTAATCTCATTTTATGTGGATTGGCTTTCGTTAAAAATCTATCATTGATTCCTTTAATTGGTCTTAGTTCTTGTCTTTATTTATTAACCGGAATGAGCCACGAAAATTGGTTCTGGTTTGGACTATGGTTTGCTATAGGTTTGATAATTTATTTCCTTTATGGATATAAAAACAGCAAACTAAATCAAACCAAAAATGCAGTTTCAGAATAGAATTAAAACCTATAAAGAGTTTTATCAATTTTATCTTACAAAACACATTAAACCGCTGACTAAGGCATTCCATTTCCTTGGAATTCTATTAGTTTTTGCGGTTATTTTTTATGTTATCCAATCTGGAGAAGAACGGTTTCTTTGGTATTGTCCGATTTTAGGATATGGGTTTGTTTGGTTCAGTCAAGCAATATTTGAGAAAAATTTGTCCTCGATAATCAAATATCTGATTTGATTTTTAGCTTCAGATTTCAGACTGTTTTTTGAAACCTTAACAGGAAAACAAATATTTTAAAAACTAAGAAATAATATTGTAAATTTATTTTCTATTTCGCAATGAAGAATTTCATCAAAACTAATATTTCTACAGATTCATTAGCTCTTTTGCTGGTTCAGGCTCCGGTAGCCCTTTCTATGTTAATGGGCGATGAATTCGTAATTCAGGTGGCCAATCCGCAAATGCTTCAGCTATGGGGAAAACAGCCGGAAATAATTGGTTCAAAATTAATGGATGCTCTTCCAGAATTGGAAGGACAGGCTTTTATAGATATTTTAAATATTGTAAAAGCAACCGGTAATATTTACAAAGGCTACAAAGAGAAATGCTATCTGGTACGAAACGGACACACTGATGAATGTTACTTCGATTTTATCTATGCTCCAATCTATAATGATGATAAATCAGAAATTATAGGAATCAGTGTTGTGGCTACAGAAGTAACGGACCAAGTCCAAACTGAAAAGAAACTGACGGAAACGGAGTATAAATTTGAAAATCTCATTAGAAATTCTGATTACGCAGTTGCAATTTATAAAGGGGAAGATTTCATCATAGATTTGGCTAATGACAAAATGCTGAAGACTTGGGGAAAAGATGATTCTATAATCGGAAAAAGAATAGAAGAAGGGATTCCTGAACTAGTAGGTCAAGCTTTTCTTGGATTATTGAAACAGGTTTATGAGTCTGGAGAAACTTACTCTGCAAAAGAAGATCGAGCTGATCTTGTGGTAGATGGCAAACTGCAAACTTATTATTACAATTTCTCATATCAACCTTTGAAAAATCACAATGGTGAAGTCTATGCTATTGCCAATGTTGCTGTAGATGTAACAGAAGCTGTACTTACAAAACAAAGATTACAAGAAAACGAAGCCAAATATAAAAACCTGGCGGACAGTTTACCAATTATTATTTGGACAGCTGACAAAGAAGGAAACATCGACTATTACAACAAAAAATGGTATGATTATACGGGATTTGAAGGTGTGGACAGCAGAGAAGCGGCAACCCACAAAATCTTACATCCTGATGATATCGAAAGAGCAACTCAGGTTTGGCAAAGAAGCAAAGAAAACAAAAGCGCTTACGAGATAGAATATCAATTCAAGGATGGTCAAACCGAAGATTCTTACAAATGGTTTCTCGGTCGTGCCGTGCCTATAAAAGATACAAATGACGAAATCATCCAATGGATTGGAACCTGTACAGATATTAATGAGTTCAAGCAATTCCAGCAGCAGAAAGACAATTTCTTAGGAATCGCGAGTCACGAACTGAAAACACCATTGACTAGTCTCAAATTGTATTCTCAATACCTAGAAAAAAATCTGAGAAAGCAGGACGACCAGAAAAATGCAGATGTGGCAATGAAAATGGATGACCAAATTAACAAACTGACTGGCCTTGTCAATGATTTGCTGGATGTTACAAAAATTCAAAATGGTAAAATCCTTTTAAATAAATCTAATTTTAATTTTGATGTGTTGGTTACAGAAATCATCACAGAACAACAGATGAGTACTAGTCACAGAATTTATCTGGAAGCAGAAAACATTGGCGAAATCTACGGCGACAGACATCGCATCTCTCAGGTAATGAGTAATCTTATCAGCAATGCCATAAAATATTCTCCGGATTCTGATAAAATTAAAATCACCACAAAATTAACCGAAGAAGGCTGCGTACTATTCTCTGTGAAAGACTATGGAATCGGGATTCCTGAGGATAAGAAAGACAAAGTTTTCGAGCAATATTACAGAGTCAGCGGCAGTATGGAACACACCTTTCCGGGACTTGGATTAGGACTTTATATCTCTTCTGAAATTATAAAACGAAGCGGTGGCAGGATTTTTGTAAACTCAATTGAAGGCAAGGGCTCGGATTTTTGTTTCGAGATTCCAAAAAAACACAAATCAAATTAATACTTAAAATTACAATGTCAAATTCTAAAAAAGTTATAGTAGTGGACGATAGTCCTGCAATTTTAGATTCAGTGAAATTGATGCTGAATATGGAAGGATTCGAAGTCTCAAATTACGAAAGAGGAACCGATATGTTCAATTCCCTTTTAGAAACATCAACCAAACCAGACGTCATCCTGATGGATATGTGGTTATCCGGAGAAGACGGGAGAGACATTTGCAAAATGATAAAAGCACATCAGGATTTCAAAAACATTCCGGTTGTGATAATGTCTGCTAGCCGAGGTTTGGGAGATTCTGCGATAGAAAGCGGAGCAATAGATTTCATCCCAAAACCTTTTGATTTAGGAGAAATTGTAGAAAAAATCAGATATTATTCCAATAGTTCGGCTGAGTAATTTAATTTGGGCAGCTAAATCCTCCCTCCGTTCCCGCTTTTTTTTTTTTTTTAAATAAAAAAGAAAAAGAGCTCCACTCAGGTCGGGTTGCGTGCCATTCAACTTTTAAAATTTATGAAAAAATAATACTCAATAAAAAAGCAGTTTAAATTTTTAAACTGCTTTTCTTTTCTTTAACTATTCCGAATTTAGAAATCGACCGTTTCTGGATTCAGACCTGAAAAACCTGTTTCTTCTAAAGTTTTCAAAGCTTTCATATCACTTTCAGAAATCTTGAATCTTTCAAAATGCAAATTGTTGTAGATATTAGTTGGATTTTCAGATTTGGGTAAAACAATCACACCGGACTGCAAACAAAACTGAATACAAAGGATTGCTGGAGAAACATTATATTTATCAGCAATATCTTTCAAATCATTGTCTTTCAGCAATCTTCCGGAACCAATTGGACTCCAAGCTTCTATTGCAATACCCTTTTCTTTACAAAAATCAACAACATTTTGCTGAACATAACCCGGATGAAACTCTATCTGATTAACAGCTGGAATCACATCTGCAGTTTCCAGTAAAGACTCCAATTGTGGCAACATAAAATTGCTGACACCAATTGTTTTTACAACACCGGATTTGTACAACTCCTCCATTGCTTTCCACGTTTCCGCATTAATTTCTTTCCAATTCTTAAATTGTTTTTCATTCGCAGGCCAGTGAATCAATAACAAATCCAGATAATTGGTCTTCAGTTTTTTAAGAGACTGTTCTACGGAATATTTCACACCTTGCGCGCTTCTGTTACTGTTCCATATTTTAGTAGTGAGATACAGATCCTTTCTTGCGATTCCGGATTCTTCAATCGCCTCTCCTATTTCTGCTTCGTTTCCGTAGATATCAGCCGTATCAATATGTCTGTAACCAGCTTCTAAAGCAGTCTTCACAGTCTTCTGAACACTTTCCGTTGTTTGCCAGGTTCCAAAACCGATTTCCGGAATCTCAGTTCCGTTATTTAGAATTACATTTTTCATTTTAAAAAATTTGATTTTTCGAAAGCCAAAATTACGCCATCTAAAAGAGATTTTAAAATAATAAAACTGATAGAAGAATCTAAAAATTATAATTCAAATTTTAATGATATTTCATAAATTTGAACTATGGAAAAACAGGAATTCGGATTGCTTGGGAAGAATATTTCTTACTCATTTTCAAAAAAATATTTTGAGGAAAAATTCAAAAAATTATTTCTAAAAAATCATTCATACAATTTCTTTGATATTGCTGAAATAGAACATTTAAATCCAATTATAGATAATCAAAATCTAGTTGGAATGAATGTCACAATCCCCTACAAACAAGCGATTATTCCTTTTCTTGATGAACTCAGTGATGAAGCTTTACAAATTGGAGCTGTGAATTGCGTAAGTTTCCAAAACGGTAAGAAAACCGGTTATAATACAGATGCTTTTGGATTTGAAAAAACGCTTTTAATTAACAAAAAAGACCATCATAATAAAGCTTTGATTCTTGGCGACGGAGGCGCTGCGAAAGCTGTAAGATATATTCTTGATAAACACAACATAGAACATCAAACTGTTTCCAGAAAATCCGAAATCAATTTTGAAAACCTGACTGAAGATTTGGTAAAAGATTCATTATTAATTATCCAGACAACACCAGTTGGGACTTTCCCGAATGTTGATGATTCTGTTCAATTTCCTTTTGATGCGATTACCGATAAACATTACGTTATTGATTTGATTTACAATCCATCTGAAACTGCTTTTCTTAGACATTGTGCAAAAAAAGGCGCAACAACACTTAACGGATTTTATATGCTGGAACAACAGGCTGAGAAAGCTTGGCAGATTTGGAATAGCTGATTTAAAAATAATCTTTAATCACTTTCCAGCTATCCAATTTTTCCTCAAACTTCACCGTATGAAGCGGACTTGTAGAAGGTAAAACCATAATCGGGATTTTGAAATTCTTGCCCAAAATTTTAATGAGATTTTTGTACGACTTTTGTCCGTTGCAGAAGATGATTTTGATGTTCGAATGATTCTCGATGAGTTGCGGAATATTGTTATCAATTTCATTCTTGATTTCCGTATCCAGACTTCCTTTTCGTTCACAACTTTCGATGACATCCCAAAGTGCGATTTTATTGGTTTTCAGTAATTCTAATCTCGTGTTATAATCCGTAGAAAATTCTGTATCAAAAAGATAAAACATCAATCTCCAGAACTGATTTTGTGGATGCGCATAATATTGCTGCATTTCCAAAGATTTAACTCCAGGAACAGAACCAAGAATCAGAATTTGTGAATGTTCATCTACAATTGGTGGAAAAGAATTGATTCGGTTCATTTTGTTTATAGCAAAGTCGCAAAATTTAATTTAAAATTAATTCAGTAAAGTCGCAAAGTAAAACTACGGTTTTAGAATTTAACGAAGTTAAAACCTTTGTGCCTTAAAGCATCATTCTGATTCAATTTTTGTGCCTTTGTGTTTTTAATTTTACTTCAAATTATCAAGAACTTTAAACAAAGCATTACTGATACTTCCACCCTGATAATTGTTAAGAATAATGGAAAACACATAATTCTTACCACTTTTGGAAGTCTGATAACCTGCAAAAGACTTGCTGTCTTTGATCGTTCCGCTTTTCATTTTGATGCCATTCTGAGTGGGGAAACCTTCATAAAAAGCATCGAACCAATTTTGTTTTTTAGCATATAACAAAGCCTGAACCTGGGCTTTTGCAGAAACATAATTCTGTGGCGACAGTCCGCTCCCATCAGCAAAGTTGATCATCATAGGATTAATACCTTTTGATTTCCAGAAGTCTTTTAAGAAGTCAACACCGGTTTCAAAACTTGGATTACCTCGTTTTTCTTTCGCCATTGTTTTGATGAGCGTTTCTCCATAAAGATTGATACTTTTTCTCAAAAACCAATAGATAATTTTGTCCAGCGTTGGCGATTTATATTCAAAGATTTGATTTTGAGTTGGTGCTTTTGAAATGGATTTTCCGGTAATCTTTTCATTATAATAAGTGGTTGTTTTCCCTGAGATTGAAATTCCATTTTCTGTCAGCAGCTTTTTGATTTCAACAGCCAATTGCATTGGCGGATTAGGTGTTGCGCCGGAAACGGTACTTACTTTTCCGGCAGGTAACATTCCATTAATCATTGCGGTTTCAGAATGTGGTGCTATGAAAATCAGACTTTGATCAGAGCTTCCGCCGGTTTTTAGTTCATTGATCCAGTTCACATTCTCCAAATCGTAAGAAAAACTCTTAAACTGATTCCCATTAATATTAATATCAAACTGATTCTCCCGCCAGTTCACTCCAAAAGTTCCAGCCCCATAATAATTCCCCAAATCGTTCCAGGGCCAGCCTCCAGGCGTGCTTTGGAAATCAAAATAAGAATCATCGATAATCAAATTACCTGATATTTTTTTGATTCCGGATTTTTTGATGGCTTCTAATAACTGCTGTTTGAAGTTTTCATGTTTATAATTTTCGTACCGCCAAGTTCCCAAAGTTGGGTCACCATTGGAAGTGATGTAAAAATCACCATCCAAAGTTCCGTTCGATATTTTCCCAGAGTAGGAAGCTGTTGTATTGAACTGATAATTCTTACCTAACGTTTCCAAAGCCGCAACAGATGTAAAAATCTTTTGTGTGCTGGCTGTGGAAAGCCCTTTGTTCCCATTATATTCATAAACCAAGTTTCCATTCTCATCCGAAACATAGAACGAAAGATTGGCCGACAAAGCGTTGGACGCAGACATCATTTCTTTCACAGATTTGTCCAGTTGATCAGAAACCGATTGGGAAAAGTAAGTTTGCGAAATAAGTAATGGTATTAAAAGAAAATACTTCATCAATACTTATTCTTTTATTATTTTTTCAGAAATAGTTTTGCCATTTTCCAGCTGTATCTTTAAAATATAGATACCTTTTGGTAATTCTTTAACTGACATCGTTTTCGAGTTGCTCGTTTTTATGATTCTGCCACCCATACTATATAGCTGCAAAGATGTAATACTATCTTTACTATGTATCTTTAGCAGATCCTTGGCAGGATTTTCTACAAGAACAGTGTTTTTAAGAGTAAACTCATTGGTATTCAAATTATCCGGACCCAATTTTACCACCCAATAGTCAGAATACCTTTGATTTCCTGCTACATCTCCATTATTAGAATAAGAAGATCCTGCTACAATATACCCTCCATCAGAAGTTTGTTGAGCTGCGGCCACAGTTTCACTATCACTTCCACCCAAAGATTTCTGCCATTGCAAATTACCATTTTGACTTAACTTAAAAATCCAATAATCAGTCTTTCCAAAATTTTGTGTTGCATCACCATTATTAGATTCAGAATTACCAGCTATAATATAGCCGCCATCTGAAGTTTGCTTTATAGAGTTTGCAGAATCATTAAGACTTCCTCCAACAGTTTTTTGCCATTCAATATTACCGTTTCCATTTAGCTTTACAATCCAACAATCAGTTCCTCCATGATTTCCTGATACATCACCATTATTGGATTTTGACTCTCCTGCAATAATATAACCGCCATCAGCAGTCTGCTGGATAGCATTGGCTTTATCAGTATTACTACCGCCTAAGGATTTTTGCCATTCCACAATACCGTTATTATCTAATTTTATCACCCAATAATCTGTATCACCATGGTTTCCTGTGACAGTGCCGTTATTAGAATTAGAATAACCTGCCACAATGTATCCACCATCCACGGTTTGCTGAACAGAATTAGCCCAGTCTTCACCACCTCCACCATAAGATTTTTGCCAATCGATGGTACCGTTGCTATTTAATTTTACTATCCAAAAGTCGTAGCCTGCATAATTTTCTGTTACATCAAAATTATTAGAATTAGAAATTCCGGCAATAATATATCCACCATCTGTAGTCTGCCGAATTGAATTTGCATAATCAGTATCACTCCCGCCTAAGGATTTTTGCCACTGAATAACACCATTAGCATTTAATTTAAAAACTAAATAATCACTATCACCGTGATTGCCGTTTACATCACCATCATTAGACCAAGAACGTCCAGCTATAATGTAACCTCCATCTGTAGTTTGCTGGATTGAATATGCATAATCAGGACTAGTTCCTCCTAAAGATTTTTGCCATTGGATAACACCGTTGCTATTAAGTTTTACAATCCAACAATCTATACCGCCGTCATTTCCTATTACATCACCGTCAGAAGAATAAGAGTAACCAGCTACAATATAGCCACCATCACTGGTCTGCTGTACATCTTTTGCAAAATCAAGAATACTTCCGCCAAAAGTTTTTTTCCATTGAATAGCTGGTGCCTGCGAATAAATAGCTATTGGAAGTAAGAGAAGTGCAAATATTGAAATTAGTTTTTTGTTCATATTATTAGTTAATTATAATTAATTTTAGTGAAATTCCGTCACAAAATCTCATTTATATTCAATAAGTTAATATTGTGGAATTTTGCAAAAATACTATATTATATAACATTATTATAATAATTTGTTAAATTTACGTTTTAGCAGTTAGTCAGGCAGTTTTATAGGTAACTTTACTTTAAAATTTAAAAGATGCCGAAGAACCGCAAAAAAGAAGAATTATACAATGTCATCACACACGGTCTTGGGGTTATACTTTCCGTCGTCGCCTTGATTCTGATGATTTACTATTCCGTGATTAGCGGGAGTGGGATTGCGATTGCTTCTTCTTTGGTCTTCGGGATTAGTTTGATACTACTCTATTCAGCATCCACTGTTTATCACGCGGTTTACAAACTGAAATGGAAAAAAATCTGTCAAAGAATCGACCATCTCAGTATCTACCTTCTCATTGCGGGAACTTACACGCCCATTGCACTTCTAGGACTGAAAGGCGCTTGGGGTTGGAGCATGTTTGGTGTGATTTGGGGAATGGCTTTGATTGGTTTTATTTTTAAATTTTCTCCACTTAGGAATAATGAAAAAATATCTCTTTCGATGTATGCTTTGATGGGTTGGGCAGCCATTATAGCCATCAAACCAATGATAGAAAACCTTTCTACAGGCGCATTGACATTGATTATTCTTGGCGGACTATGCTACACGTTCGGAATCTATTTTTATGCTAAAGATAGAAAACCGTTTTATCATCCTATTTGGCACTTATTCGTTTTAGGTGGCAGTATTATGCATTTTTGTGCAGTTTTCTTTTTTATCCTTCCTTAGAATATTTTCAGCGATGTAAAATTTGTAAAATTTGAAGCGTTAATTTATCAATAATCAATTACAGATTTTAGAAAATTTAACAAAATCACTCCATTTGTTAAATTCATAAAACTATACAGTACAGCAGTTTAAATCCAATTCTAAATCTCAATCAATAAAACAAAGTCTTTAGATTGCGGTTATGAAATCCTTATCGTAAATTTGGGGAAATTAAAAATTAAATTTATGTCTAAAGCCATTTCTCAAGTGCCTTTTGCACAAAACGAACCCGTAAATTCTTATGCTCCAGGTTCTGACGAGGTAAAAAGCCTTATTTCTACTTATAAAAAAATGTGGAAAGAAAAAACCGAAATCCCAATGGTAATCGGTGGAAAAGATATTAAAACAGATAAAAAAGTACAACTTAGTTCGCCTCAGGACCACAAACATGATTTTGGTTTCTATTATGAAGGCGATATGTCTCATGTTAATCAAGCTATCGAAGCGGCTCTTGCTGCAAAATCCAAGTGGAATGCATTGGGTTGGGAACACAGAGCAGCAATTTTCCTAAAAGCAGCTGATCTTTTAGCTGGACCTTACAGAGATGTTATCAATGCCGCAACAATGATTGGACAATCCAAAAATGTTCATCAGGCAGAGATTGATTCAGCTTGTGAGTTCATCGATTTCTTACGTTTCAATGTGGAATTTATGACTGAGCTTTATGCGGAGCAGCCAGTTTCTGATACAGGAATTTGGAACCGAGTTGAGTACAGACCACTTGAAGGTTTTTGTTTTGCGGTTACGCCTTTCAACTTTACTGCAATCTCTGGAAATTTGCCGGCTTGTATGGCAATGATGGGAAATGTTGTGGTTTGGAAACCTTCTGACAAGCAGGTTTATTCAGCAAAAGTGATTATGGATGTTCTGAAAGAGGCTGGACTTCCAGATGGTGTTATCAATATGATTTTTACCGACGGAAAAGAAACTGCTGAGAAAGTTTTGGCTCATCCTGATTTCGCAGGTCTTCACTTCACAGGTTCTACAAAGGTTTTCCAAGGAATGTGGAAAATGATTGGCGATAATATTCACAATTATAAATCTTACCCAAGAATCGTTGGTGAAACTGGAGGAAAAGACTTCGTAATGGTTCATCCTTCAGCGAATGTTGAAGCCGTTGCCACAGGTTTGGTAAGAGGAGCTTTTGAATATCAAGGACAAAAATGTTCCGCAGCATCCAGAGCTTATGTTCCAAAATCACTTTGGAATGAAGTAAAAGCGGTGATGGAAGCTCAAATCAAAACGATTAAAATTGGTTCTCCAGAAGACCCTTCTAACTTCGTAAACGCGGTTATTGATAAAAATTCTTTCGAGAAATGTAAAGGTTACATCGATAGAGCTGAAGCTTCAAACGATGCGAATGTGATCATCGGTGGAAAATATGACGATAAAAAAGGATGGTTCGTTCATCCAACAGTTATAGAAACGATTAATCCTTATTACGAAAGTATCGTTGAGGAAATCTTCGGTCCAATCTTGACTGTTTTTGTTTATGAAGATGAAAACTGGGAAGATACTTTGAGATTGGTTGACACTTCAACTCAATATTCTTTGACTGGTTCAATCTTCGCACAAGACAGATATGCAATTGATGAAGCTTACAAAGCTTTGGAAAATGCTTCCGGAAACTTCTATATCAATGACAAACCAACCGGAGCAGTTGTAGGACAACAGCCTTTCGGAGGTTCCAGAGCGTCCGGAACCAATGATAAAGCAGGTTCTAAAATGAATTTGACTCGTTGGGTGTCTGTAAGAAGTATCAAGGAAACTTTTGTCTCTCCAAAAGATTACAAATATCCATATTTAGGTTAATTCCAGGATTTTAATGTCAATATGTCATTCCGAGAGAAGAAAATCATCATTGGTAAGATTCTTTCAGAATGACATTTTGTATTTTAATAACCCAAATCTCAGACAATGAAAAAAGCGCTTATTATAGTTGATGTTCAAAATGATTTCTGTGAAGGAGGCGCTCTTGCCGTTCCGGAAGCTAACAGCATCATTCCTTATATCAATCTTCTGATGGAAGAAAACGAATATGACCAAATCGTTTTGACACAAGACTGGCATCCTGCAGACCATAAAAGTTTTGCTTCCAATAATGGAAAAAATGTTGGCGAAACAATTTCTCTAAACGGCGTTCCACAATTTATGTGGCCAGACCATTGTGTTCAGGGAACTTTTGGAGCAGAGTTTCATAAAGATTTGAATCGTGATAAAGTCACACATACCATACAGAAAGGAAAAAATGTGGAGATTGACAGCTACAGCGGTTTTCAGGATAACAATCACTTTATGAAAACAGGATTGGAAGATTTCCTGAAATATCACGATATTCAATTGGTTGAGATTGTTGGATTGGCTTTGGATTATTGTGTAAAATTCACTGCGATTGATGCTTTCAATGCGGGATTTATTACTTGCCTACATTTCAACGGAACCAAAGCCGTGAATGTAAAACCTGACAGTGCAAGAAATACGATTTATGATTTAGCTGAAAAAGGAATTACTATTTTAGCATAATTGTAAAATCATTATTTGTCATTCCGTAATAATAAGTAATTTACGGAATGATAAATTTCAAAATCAATACAAATGAATGAAACGCTTCTAGGTTTTTTAATTATTATAGTTTTCATCATCGGTTTCGGCTGGTCGATGATTGACTTATTGAACATCAATAGAAAATTGAAAAGTAAAAATTTCAAAGAAAAAAGAAAAGCTTATAAAGATTTGAAAAATGATGACGGGAGTCTTATCTCAGATTCAGTTGAAATAGTTGTCGGTATTTTCAAAAAAATATTCTAAAAGTAGTTTTACTGATTTCTAAACTTCCTTTTCATTTTAGTTTTATGCCTTGAATAATGCGTTTGCTCCGTATTTTTATCAGTTGAAATCACACTGATATTTCCATCTACTTCCAGAATCGCCAACTTTACATCAGACACATTTTCTATGCCGTGTTCGTGGACGGCTTCTTCCAATTCATCTTCGGAGATTTGAACTTTTCTGAGAATTTCATTGGACACTACTCCATCTTTTACCAAAATATAAGGATGGTCTTCTATCAATTCTTTGATTTTCTGATTTTTGAAAATAAATTTCTTCACGACAAAATTCGCTACAAACAAAACCAAAGCAGCGACAATTCCGCCCTGTAAACTGTTATTGGAACCCACCATCGCATTCTGAACCGCATTACTTATCAAAAGCAGAAGAATCACATCGCCTGCATTAAGCTGTGACAATTGATTCTTACCAAAAACACGCACAGCAATGACCATAAAAAAGTAAACTGCCAGCGAACGAACAACGATATCAAGAATTGGATTCAAAGTTTGAAAAAATTTATAAAATAAAGATAGATAGTTTTCCGGATATTGTTAAAGTATATTTTGCATAATTTTTGTTTCGCAAAAGCTTTGTGAGAAACAAAATATTTTAAACTATATTTGAAATAAAACCAAATGATGAAAAAACAACTTTTACTATTCGCTGTATCATTATGCCTTTTATCTTGTAAAAAAGAAGTCGAGAAAGTCGCAACTGTTGATAAAAAACAAGAAATCACTGTTGATACAATTTCTACAGAAAAGAAAAACCTTTCTGATTTTCATATTTTCGATTTGTATTCTATGGAAAATGTAGGTAAATACAGCACATTCATTTCATTATCTGATATTTATAATGATTCTTTAGCAATTCCAGAGGAAATTATCCAAAATCAAAAAACTAAGACATTTGCCGAACTGAAGCATTTTGAATTGACTGGAATTTACCGCGAAAAATTACTAAAAGGAACTTCTCTTTCGGAAACTGACACGCTGTTTCTTTACAATTACAAAGATGCCAAGTTGCAGAAATTCCCAATCCGTGATTTGAAATCGGTTGCTAATCTTAATCTTTATGCCAGTGAAGGTGACGAAATCTCTCATCACGATTATATGATTGGTTTTGAATTGAATGAACCTGAAACTTCTCAGGAAACAGCAATGGATACAACTAATTACAATTGGGGGTATTTTGGAAAGGAAAATCCATTTTCTGAAGAAAAAGTGATTCCAATCCATTGGAAAAAGATTAACCGTGCCCAATTTCCTTTCCCATTAAAAAACGACAAGAGTTTAGAAAATACTTATACGGCAAAATTTGAAAACCTCACTTATTATATTCAGGATTACAAAGGCGAATATGGGATTTATAAGAGAAAATTAGCCGTTGTAAAAGATAACAAAGTTACGTTTGCAAAAACATTTACAACTGGCGAAGGCGCAGAATTCAGTCCTCTGAATTTCATTAATAATAACGAATACAACGATTGGCAATGGACTGGAAAATTGTTCAAAAATAAACCACCTGTTGTTTTTGGTTTTGTTTCAGAATCATTTGGTTGTCCGTGCATTACGTTTTTAGAACCTTCTTATCCAGAGCTTTATACAGATTGCGATAATAGACATTAATAAATGAAAAATATGAAACATCTGTTTTTCCTACTCTTATTATTTTCTGTTTTATCTTGTCAATCAACCGATAAAGACATTGTGAAAGTTGAATTCAAAAGTATTTGTAGAGGAAAAGGTTGTAAAAGTCACAGTTCTGTTTTTACCAAAGATAGCATTATAGAATCAGTTTTTGATTGGAGTCCAAAGCCTTTCGAAGAAACAAAGAGAATAAACACACCTGAAAACTGGAAGAAATTGTTGGATAATGTAGATGTTGAAGCTTTTGAAAACATAAAATCTGATTCTGGAAGATATCAATATGATGGAACAGACCAAATCATCATTCTTTATTTTTCCAACAAAAAAAGACTCAAAGTTTCCAATGGTAATCAAGACAGTTTGTATTATCCAAGAATCGAAAAGTTGTATCAGTTTTATAGAAATCAATAATAGAAAACGAATTTAAAATCTTCAAAAAAGAAGACAACGAATTTTGTAATTTCAGACCTAAAATTCAAATAATGAAAAAAATAAACTCTTTCATTTTGCTTATTTTCTGTTTCACGATTGCTATTGGACAAAAGAAAAAACAGAAGCCGCTTCCGACTCCAAAAGTGGAAGCAGTAAAGCCAAGTGTAGTTGATGAAGCTAAAGTAAGCGATATACAATATATTTCACCTCCAACTCTTCCCAATGAAAATATCAATGTTCAAGAACCAAAAGTTATAGAAAATCTAAACTTAGATTCTAATGCTAAAAAGTGTACTTGCGACAATCCTGCAATAATTTTTGCAGGCGATAAATTGGGAGAAGGAATTACTGCAAAAGATTTTGGTTTGAAAGGCAAGGTTAAAAGCATTAGAAATGTAGAGAAACGAGATACTTTGGTAGGTTATAGTGAAACGCTTTCCAGAGGAAACATTGTAGAAATAACATTTTCTAACCAAGGTTTTTTAGAAACAAATTCCAGAGAGATGAGCGATAAATTGAGCCAATCTCAAGGTTTTAAAAGCTTTAGTAAAGTATTTTATGACAATAAAAATCAAATCATAAGCTCTGAAATATATCTAGGCGACGCAAACAATCTGATGGCTAAAAACCATTTTCTCTATAATGCAATGGGACTTTATGAAGTTGAAATAACCGATAAAGATAAAAAAACGATAAAGAAAAAAATCACATTTGAATGCTCCAAAAACGATAAAGAATTTTTTGTAGTAAAAAAAGAGATTAATGAGGAAAGAAAACAGGAAACTAAAGAGATGTATGTTTTTAATACAAAAAATCAGTTGATTAAAAAGCAAGAAATCTTCAATAGTTATGGAGATACCAAAAGAAATAAAACCTCGACTTTTGTTTACGATAATTTGGGGCAACTGACTGAAGAAAATTTTCTAAACCAAGACGGAACGATAAGAGACTATCTTCATCATCAATATAATCCTCAAGGCGATGTGATAAAATCGGTTTACAAAGACGGAGACTATATTGTTTACGATTACCAATATGACAACCAAAATAACTGGATTTGGAAACAAAAAACATCTTTTGAGAAAAGCCGTTTCAGTAATGAAATGCAGATAGATGAACGTCTGACTTGGGACAGAACCATTTTATATTATTAATTTTCTAATGTAAAATCATAATCATCAATCATTCAGTAAATTATAAATCTTTCTAAAACTAAAAGCCAATGAAAAACAAAATCACTTCTCTCCTATTATTAATCGTTTTTTTGAGTTTCAGTTTGCAATCTTGTGAGAAGAAAGAAAAGCCAACGAATAAGGAAAATTCAGTGAAAAAAGAAACTGAGGAAAAGAAAGATTCAACAGTATTAAAAAGTCAATTGAGACCTGATGAGAAGCTTGAATTAGGGAAAATTTATACTGATATTGTTCAGTTTGTCAACTTTGATGATAATGGCGATGATTGGCGTTTTATTGTCAAGAAAAATCAAGATACCATCAGTTTAATTTACAATAATGATGACCCGCAAATAGTCCGTGGAACCGATTTGGAAATCCAATGGAAAATGGATAGTCTGAGACCAGCCGGAGACCCAGACTATTTGGATTTTACTGAGTATTTGATTTCGTGGAAAAAAATCAAAAGTAAAACTCAGAAAAGAGATTTTTCAAAACTCAAAAATCAGAATTTTGTACTAAGTTGTGGAACTGGTTGTGCAATGACACACAATGTCAAAGATATTGAGCAGATTAATTCATCATCAATCAAAGTGACTTTTGAAGTTGAAATGTATGTGAATGAAGAATTGACAGAAACCTTCGATGAATCCTACATTTTTGATTATGACAATTCTAATAAGCTTAAAAAAGTAGCAAGAGAAGGCGAAAACGAGAATCTTTTGGAAACATTTTTTATGGGCGGCGCTAAAGACTCTTTTAAAGAATTTGGCACCAAATTGATGGAATAACAAATCATAAAGACATAACTTAAAAATGAAAAGTAATTTCTTTCAAATTTTCTTAATAACGCTTTTTGCTCTTCAATCTTGTAAAAAGGAAACGGAACAAGAAAATCTCTCCAAAACCGAAGTTCGAAAACCAAAAGACAGTGTAAAATCAATCATAGTTGAAGAGTCTGAAAAAGAACTTCAGTATTCTATTGAGGTTGAAAAAATTGATTCATTAGAGTATCTACATTTCGCAGTAAAGAATAACATCAATAAGAAAAAACTCACCAAAATCACAGACTTTAAAGAAGCAAAAAAGCTATTGAAAGGTGTTATAGAATTTGATGAAAATCCGGATTATGATAACCATCCGCTTGTAAAAAAAATACATTTCAGAAACGGCAAAGAATATGGTAATACAAATGAATACGATTATTACTCTTTCATTGCTTATTATCCTGAAGAAGACATTTTGCTCTGTGAGGGCGGGCACACAACGGACATCAGTTTTAATTTGAAGAACGGTAAAGAAACTGAGGAAACCGGAAATCCAGATTATATTAATTTCTCACCATCCGGAAAATTCAGATTGAATGGACATTTTGGAGGACAAGAATGTTCTTCGTATTTCATTCAAAAGAAAATTGGTGAAGATTATGTGAAGATTGTTCAGTTGGATGAAGAATTTGAAAAATTGACCAAAGTTTGGCTTTGTATTGTTGGAGAATCTTTTTGGGCGAATGACAACACTTTATTCCTCACAGAATCAAGCGAATTCGGAAAAGCTAAAAAATATTTCAAAGTGAAAATCATTGAAAAATAAACAAACGATGAATTTAAAAACTAAAACCCTTCTACTTTTAGCAATTTTTCTAAGCATTCATTCTATATTCTCTCAAGAAAAAAATAGCAATTACGACTTAGTTGTCTATAAAATCTATGGCGACCTAAACAAAGATAGTCTTCCGGATATGGTGATTGTGAAAGAAGATACGAGCGATAAGCGACGACCTAATTTGTTAGAAATATTTTTTCAGACCAAAAACGGAGCTTATCAAAAAGTACTTTCATCTACAAAAGCTGTAATGGAAAGGTTTCCGTATGGCGACAGCAGAACAGAAACGTCTCTGGAAGAATTGAAAATCAAAAATGGAGTTCTTATTTTTAGAAATCAATTAATCAAAGGAAGTCTTACGCATAAATTCCGCTATCAAAATAGCGAATTCGAGTTGATTGGTTTCAGTTCTTACACCGCTGGCGCCGGCTATTTGAATTATACAGATTACAATCTTTCAACTGGCGAAAAAATTGAAAAACACACCGATTACGAAACAGATAAAGTCCTGAAACTGATTAAGACAAAAGACAAACTATCGGTTCTGCCCAAACTGAAAGATTTTTCACCATTCGAATTCATATATTGAAATTAGACAATGAAAAAAATATTCTTTCTACTGCTATTCTTTCCGCTTCTTATGTTTAGTAATATGGCAAAACCTTGGATGGAAGGTTCACAGCACTCGGTTTTGTTTGGTGGCGATGCTTCTGTTAAAAAAGAATCTATTGTTATCCGTATCGTAAAAGATTCTCTTAACCATCACTATGCTAATTACTCTATCAAATACCAAATCTATTCTCTACAGAAACAAACACTTCCGTTGTTATTTGTAGCGATTGATTTATCTGAAAAACAGGATATAAAAGTCAATAATCGAGTAGCAACAATTCAGCCTTTGGATTTCGAAAAAAAGACTTATCCATTTATTAAGAAAAATGCCAATGAAACGTTTATCACTTTTGACGGAAAGCAGGAGTTTTACATTAATCAAAATGATTTGATTTATTTTTCTGCTGATTTGGAAAAGGGCGATAATATCATCGAAGTCCAATATGACGGAAAAATGGAATATAATACAATGGGGTTTGTTACCAATTACAAATTAGAATATTCGCTCTCGCCATCTAAGTATTGGAAGTCATTTGGACCGATTGATGTGACTTTGATATTGAATAATCAAACGGAATTCAAAGAATCAAATCTGGGTAAGGAAAAAGATTCGGGTAATATTCTGAAATGGACTATCACACCGCAAAATCGAGATAATATCGAAATAACTGTATCCGAAAAAATCTCTTTCATCTCAAAAGTTCTTGTAGCCATAGGCCCTTTCGGAATTTCAGCAATCGCTCTTGTAGCAATGTTTTTCGTTCATTTAAAATTAATAAAAAAGAATCCTAAAATACTCGTGCTGATTCTTGGGATTATTCTGGTTCCTATTCTATTTTATGCGATTTTTTTATTATCGTACAGCCTTATCGATTTTAGTTTAGGAAAATCAAGCACCAAGCACGGTTACGTCTTTTTATATGTTGTGACCTATCCGGTTTTGTTGTTATTCTACGGAATCATAATGTGGCTGATTCACAAACGAATAAAAGCAAAGCAATTGACAGAAAACACTGAAAAATAAACACTAATGAAAAAACTAATCACACTTTTATCTGCTCTGATAATCATCTTCGGCTGTAATAAAAAAGAGGAAATCCCGGAAGAAAAAACCACTGCTCCGCAAACTAAAGAATCTGAAAACGAATATTATGAACCTGATGAAGACCCAGCGTACGTTTTTCCGAAAACCGGAAAGAAAGCAGAAGATTTCATTACCGAACCGGATATTTTCGAAATTCAATATCAAGCAGAAGGCGATTTGAATGGCGATAAATTAGACGATATCGTTATCGTCAGAAAAGACAAGAAAAATAAAACGGCACCTCGCTCTATGCTGGTTCTTCTCCAAAATCCAGACAAAACATATCGTTTGGATAAAGTCTCGCATCTTGCAATGCCGGCAGAATATAACGACAGTGATTTCAAATTTTATGAGACAGAAGATGTTTCCATTGACAAAGGTGTTTTAACAATTCAGCTTTATGGGATTGGTCCGAGTGGTAATCTTTTCAGTGATTTCAAATATTTCGGAAATGATTTGCTGTTAACCCATATCGAAACTTACATTATGGGCGCCGGAAGTCATCAATCTCTTGATTATGATGTGATGAAAGGAGAACTTTTTCAGGAACTTATCAATACAATGGAAGAAGAAATGCCTTCTACAGAAAAGACTTTTCACCTGAAACCACAGAAAATCAAATTTGATGATGCTTCGCCAGATGCTGTAATTGCGGAAGCTTATAAGGTCATTGATGCGGAAACTTAAGAGTTGGCTAGCAATAAAACGGGAATGTTGATTATCTTTGATTCAAATATTAAAGTAATTATGATAAAGAAATTATTATTGACATTAAGTTTAATAACAGTAACAATTGTATTTGCACAGAAAAACAATGACCAGCAATCCGTTGCCGAAGCTTCAGAAAAACTAAGATTAGCAATGATTAGCGGTGACAAAGCTATTTTAGAATCCTTGATTCTTCCGGAATTGACTTACGGACATTCGGGCGGTCATATTGATGATGCTAAGGAATTTGTAGAAAAATTGGTCAGCAAAAAATCCAATTTCTTATCAATTGAAAACACCAATCAATCAATTCAAATCGTAGATAAAACAGCAATTGTTCGCAATCATTTGTATGCACAAACTCACGATTTAGGAAAAGAACAAGGAGAAGTGAGCTTGGATATCTTGTACGTTTGGCAGAAAACTAAAAGTGGCTGGAAGTTGTTGGCTAGACAGGCTGTGAAGGCGGAGAAGAAGAAATAATCTATGTAATCTAAAACTTTACAATTAAAAAATGAATTATTTTTATAATACTATAATTTTATTAGTAATTGTAGTTTTCATTTCAAATTTATACTTAAGCATTAAAAAAAATCATTCAATAGAAACAGACAAAAAGTCTAAACGAGATTTGGCCACTGATAAGTTTGATTTTGACGAAAATGTAGATTTTTATTATAATAATCTTATAAATTCATTAGTTCTTTTTACCTATGATTCTGAAAAGCTGAAAGAATTAGAGCCAATTCTAATTGATCCATTGACAGAATTATATGAAGAAATTGATTATGCTTTTATTCCTGATTTATTAGAGTCTGTATTCAGAAATAAAATGATTGATTTGAAACATAAAAGCCTACTATTAGAGTTCAAGCAAAATGTTGATCAAATACCAAATGAAATATGGAATTATAATAGCATTGATGACAATATAATTTGGAAAAAGTTAAGATTTAAGGCAAACGAGATATTAGAAAAAATTGGAGTAAATACTAGAATTTACGATCAAAAATATAATTCTATTATAAATGTTAATTAATAAGATTTAAAAGTTTCTATTCAACATTATACCTCTAACATAAATTTATTCATAAAAAAAAATCCGCCTCGCAGCGGATTTTATAATTTCTAATTTCTATTTTCTTCTCTTCAATTCTTTCTGTATCAATCCTAATTCTCTTCCCGTTTGTCCGGCAACAGAAGTGTTTTCCTGCGCACGTCTCGTAAGATACGGAACAACATCTTTTACAGGCCCATAAGGCAGATATTTGGCAACATTGTAATGTTTGTCGGCAAGATAATAAGTAATGTTATCACTCATCCCATAAAGCTGTCCAAAATAGATATGTGGGTTATCGTGTTCTAATCCTTTGGTTTTCATTTTGTCCATTACCAATTCGGATGACTTTTCATTGTGTGTTCCGAAAAATGCAGAAACCTTGTCCAGGTGTCCCATTACAAAATCGATTCCGGCATTGTAATTATCATCAGTTGCTTGCTTATTCGGCTGGATTGGGTCCGGATAATTTTGCTCTTCGGCTCTCTTTCTTTCCTTTTCCATATAAGCACCTCTAACAATCTTATAACCAATGAAATAACCTTTATCTCTGGCTCTTTCCAGATGAGCATTCATATATTCCAGACGGCCGGTTCTGTACATTTGGATGGTGTTCCAAACGATGGCTTTTTCCTTATTATACTTTTCCATCATTTCTTCGCAAAGCTGGTCAGCCGCATCCTGCATCCAGGTTTCTTCTGCATCTACCATTACTTTTTTATCGCTTTCGAAACAAAGTTTACACACTTCATCAAAACGCTGCACTACTCTATTCCACTCTTCTTTCTGGCTGGTTGTGAGTTCTTTTCCTTTTCCAACTTCTTCATAAATATCAATTCTCCCAAAAGCCGTTGGCTTGAAAACGATAAACGGAATCGCCGGATTTCCTACAGAAAATCTTACAATATCCTTGATTTCTTTACAAACCGCATCAAAAACCTCTTCCTCTTCTTTCCCTTCAATCGAGTAATCGAAGATACTTCCAACGCCGCGCTTGAACATCTGTTTCACCACTTTCATACTTTCTTCTCTGGTTTCACCTCCGCAAAACTGTTCAAACAAAGTCTGCTTCACAATCCCGTCCACAAACGGAAAATTGTTCCTAACTGTAAAATTGAGAAGAGAAACGCCAATATTGGTCAATGCAGGCTGTTCAATCGCTTTGAACATCCAATAGGCTTTTTTGAGCTGAGCATCCGTTTTATCGGCAAATGCGAGCTTTGTATCATTGAAAATACTCATATCCGGAATTTGTCCCAAAAGTAAATATTATTTCGATTTTTGAATGACTTTTGAAGCTAAATTTTGTCATCCTTTATTATTTTTAAATCAAGACTCACATCTATAAAATCCTAAAAATTAAACAGTAGTATCAACATCACTTCATAATTAATAAAAATATCACCTAATCATGATAAATAATTAGCGATTGTGACCTTATATTTGTAAATTATATCTTCACTGTAATGATATTAAGGCGTATGTTTTTGAAACGAAAGATTTTCCGCACCAATCAATTGATTGTTCTGTTTATGTTGTTTTGTGCCAATCTGATGTTTTCTCAGAAACAGTTTGATGACGATGATATCTATAAAAATGCCGCGAAAAACCTGTATGCTCATCCGGAAAAAACCATAACTGTTTCCGAATATCTCTCTATCAACGCAGGTTCCGATGAAGAACGTTCTAAAGCTTTGAATCTAAAAGCTGAAGCGCTAATCTTACAGGGGAATTACATTGTAGCATTAAACGCCCTTCTGGAATCGCTACATTTAAATTCCGAAAATGATGATTCCCCAACAGTTTTAAGAACCAATCTTATCTTGAGCGAACTTTACAGGAAATTAGGAATCATTCCAAAAGCTGAAGAAAAACTAAATTTTGTTGAAGAGAAAATCAATCATAATGCTACTGAAAATCCGAATAAAACAAGCCTGTATATCGATTTTCTTACGGCAAAATCTGCACTGCTTTATGAACAAAAAAAATATGATGAAGCGATAAAAGTCTTTGATGAAAGACTTCTTGAAATATATTCTCACCAATTTCAGTATCCAATTTCAAAAGCTTACAATCAATTGGCAAAAACATATGGAATCATAAAACAATGGGATGATTCTGCAAAATATGCCGGGAAATCGTTACAATTTTCTTTAGAATCTGGCCTAGGGGAAAATTATCTGGCCTATGCAGAGTTGGAACGCGCAAAAGCCAATTTTGGTAAGAAAAACAAACAACAATATCTCAGCGAAGTTCATCAACTTCTTGCATCATCGGAAAAAGTTTATGATGTGGTTTTGAAAAAGAATATTCATCAATTTTTGGCTGATTTTTATTTGTCAGAAGGTGATAACTCCAAATATCAATTCCATAATTTAAAATATCTTGAACTGAATGAATCTATCATTTTATCTCAGCAAAAAGCAAGTGATTTGATACTTTCACTCACTGAAAATGATTTGAAAGTCAAAGATAATCAAAGATATAAAACTAATCATATTTTGATCTGGGTGATCTGTTTTGCTATTATAATTCTTGGTCTTGTATTCTGGTTTAGGTTCAGGACAAAGCAGAATTACAACAATTATAAGGAATATATCAACAAGCTGAAAAACAAGCAACAAAAGTCACAAATGCTTGTTCCTAAAACTGAATCTGTAGAAGAAGTTTCTAAAACACCACAGTTTATCCCTGAAAAAACGGAGCAGATTCTATTAGAGAAATTACTGGCTTTTGAAAATGGAACAAACTTTACCAAGAAAAGTCTCACGCTCCAGTCTATGGCAAAAGAGCTTGACACCAACACAAGATATCTTTCTGAAATTGTGAACAAACACAAGCAAAAGAATTTCAATTCTTATATTAATGAACTAAGAGTCAACTACATTATCAACAAACTGAGAAACGAACCAGCTTTTCTAAACTACAAAATAAGCTATCTTGCTGAGGAAAGCGGATTTACTTCCCATACTTCGTTTTCAACTGTTTTTAAAGCTGTTACAGGAATTCCGCCAAAAGAATTTATCAGTTTTATCAAAAAAGAAGTTTCCTCAACCCATTGATTATGAAAAGTTTTATTCAAAATATAAAAAATATAGCTATCGTTCTGAGTCTTCTTTTTGTAGTTGATTTACAGACTTTATCAGCGCAAAAGAACGTTGATCCTCATTTAGATTCGCTTTTCCTGATGATGAATTCTAATCCTGACAAAGTGATAAAGTTAGGAACCGAACTCTATAAAAAATACAGGGGAAATCCCAAAATGGAAATTTCTATTCTCACCATTATCGGCAGCAGCTATTCTGTAAAAAAAGAATATGAAAAAGCCATTGAATATGCTTTTAAAACAAGAGGAATTTCTCAGAAAATTAATGACTATCCTACACAAATTCAAGTGGCGGGATTCATTGGTGAAAAATATCATAATCTCAATATCTACAGCAAAGCCAAATATTACGCAGACGAAGCTTATGAACTGATAGAAAAACATCCTTTGCCCGACGATTTGAAATTTTATAAAGGCAACATCCTCTATCTTAAAGCTTTGATATATCGAGACGAATTGGGATGTGATTTTGCTAAAACTTATTATAACAAAGCTCTTGAAGTTTATATCTCGGCCTTGAAGAATCGGGAAATGCTTAGGTTTTCCATTGCAGATATTTACAACGAAATCGGAAGCTGTTATCTGGAAGAGAATAAGTTAGAAGAAGCGAAAGGCTCATTTGAAAATTCTTTACAATATACTTTCAACGGAAATTATGATTTACTGAATGCAGAAAGTCGTGCAGGACTTGGTCGAATTCTTTATCTGCAAAAAGATTATACAAAAGCCAAAACAGAATTTGATAAAGCCATTCAGATTTTAAAATCCAACAAAATAGAAAATGCAAATCCAGAAGTATACAAATATATTTCTGAAAACTATTACGCTCTAAACGACATAGAAAATCACAGATTGTATCTTAATCTTTATAAGCAAAAAACAAGTACGGACAGCAACGCAAAAAGACAATCAGTCAATGAAATTATTGTTAAAAAAACTGCTGAGGAAAATTCGGACAACGACAATAGCAGTAAATACTGGATCATCTCCATTCTTGCTATCCTGATTGTTTTAATTATTTACCAGATCATCCAGACCAAAGTCAAAATTGCAAAACTAAAAAAGCAAATTTCAAAAGACGATAATACTTTTTCCTGATCACAATATCGCAAAGTTCTTTCAAAAACACCGAATATTTCTTCATTTTTAAAGCATAACAATAGGAATCATCAGGCTTCTGTTCTATGTTTGTTGCAAAATGAAATATATGAACAAAGCGTTAACTTTTTTTTCTTTGTTGAGTTTTCTGTTCACTTTTGGACAATCGGATCCGGTATCGCTTCCGTACTCCAACAGCTTTGAAACGGAAACGGAACAAAATTATTGGTACAAAATGATGTCAGGTCCTGGAACTCCCTGGGAATTTTCTGATGAAACCAGCACAGTTTATGGTCCTTCACAAGGCCAGTATTATGCAAGAGCCCAGAGCGACTTCGAAAACGGAGGATCAGCATGGCTCATTTCGAAAGGGATCAAGATTGAAGCCGGTCATACTATTGCACTGGATTTCGATTACCGATCCAGTCTGAATACTCTTTTTCCGGTTAAATTAAAGGTGGTATTGAAACAACAACCAATTCCTGTTCTTGACAATTCGACAGAATTATGGGTTAACGAAAACATTCAGATCAATACTTATCAGAATGCACACAAGACATTCGAAGTTTCTGAAACCGGTACATATTATCTGGCTTTTTACTTTTATCCGGATCCTAATATGGGATATATTAGTTTGGATAATATTAATCTATACGAAGAGTTATGTCCGAAACCCGTAAACGTAAAAGCAGTTCCGGGTCAGACTACAGCAAACATTTCTTGGGAAAGTGCTTCAACGCCCGGTGCAGGATTTGAGTATGTGATTAAAACGCCGGGATCAGGTATTCCTACTGAGCCGGGCACTCCAGCACAAGGTCTCTCTGTAACTGCTGAAGGTTTACAGCCAGCGACTCAATATGAACTGTACGTAAGATCTGTTTGCGAAGCAGGCTCACTTTATGGAAAATGGTCCAGTCCTGTTGTTTTCAAAACATATCCAGCCACAACAGCAGCTCCTGTAAATCTGCCATATAATGAAAGTTTTGAAGGCGATAGCCGTTGGACACTCCTTGAACCATCAGTTGGAAAGCCTTGGGTAAAAGGTGATTTTGATTCAGGCCCTGGAGGACTGTATGGTCCATCTGACGGGAAAAACTATTTAATGCACGATGACAGCGAAAATATTTCCGACGCCTGGGTTATCTCCAGAGGAATTAATCTTCCGGGAGGTAAGGAAATTACTTTACAGTTTGACTACAAATCTAGTCAGGACGAATATTATCCGCAAAAAATGAAAGTGGTTGTAAGCAAAGACCCTTTCCCTTCTGCAAACTCTGTCGAGATCTGGAATAATGATTTTATCCAAAGCACGACTTACAACACTGCTAATGTAACGTTTACAGTTCCTGCAAATGGTATTTATTATTTAGGCTATCAAGCGTATTCAGATGCCAATTATGGTTACTTGATGTTTGACAATGTAAAAGTCTCAGACAAAGAATCTTCACCTTGTGAGTATATTCTTCGTCTAAAAGATTCTGAAGGAGACGGCTGGAACAATAATACAATGAATCTGTATGTGAACGGTGACGCTGTTTTTACAGATCAGACATTACCAATTGGTGACGTTTTGGATTTTACTTTCAAAATCAATTCTGGCGATGCTATTACTACAGTCTGGAACGGCGGAAGCCACAGCGGTGACGAAACCAGCTATGAAATCCTGGACTCTAATGGAAATATTGTTGGAAGCGCAACCGAGCAAAGTATCAGCACGCCAATCATTGCTTCTTGCCCGAGCTGTGCAAAACCTTCTAATGTTGTTGCCAATTATGGACAGACAACTGTAGATTTGACCTGGGATTTCTTGACAGCACCTTCGAATGGTTATGAATATGTGGTGCAGCCAGTAGGAACAGGTTTACCATCTTCCGGTACAGCTGTCAGCATCACTCAGGCTCACGTAGAAGATTTATCTCCGGAAACAGCTTACGAAGTTTATGTAAGATCTAATTGTGGAGAAAATACTTATAGTTCTTGGTCTGGTCCTGCTTATTTTAAAACTTTACCAAATCCTGGGTCAGCGGTCAATTTGCCTTATAAATACGGGTTTGAGACTGATGATGAATGGATCACACAATCGATATCAAGAAATAATGAGTGGTTAATTGACTCAACGTATCCTTTGGAAGGAGAGTTTAATGCGATTCAAAATTTCAACTATTACTTTAATGCTAATTCCTGGTATTTCTCAAGAGGTTTAAATCTGCAAGCTGGAAAAGAAATCTTAATCAAATTTAAATATAGATCATTAGGTAACAATGTCCCATTAACTTTTAGTATTGCGGATAAGGCTTATGCATTTGTTCAAAAAAACAATATTATTTGGAGCAAAAATATTAGCAATGATAAGTATGACGAGGCAATTTTATCATTTACACCATCCAGTTCAGGTGTTTATTATTTAGGATTCAATTCCTTGGCAGCCAAGGGAACATCAGCATTAATTGATGACGTCCAAGTTTACCTGGTTGGAATGCCAAACGCACCTACCTGCAAATACACTTGTCCTGGAAACTTAAACATCAATACTAATCCGGGAAATATTGGTGCAGTAGTGAATTACAGTTTAAACTTTGCTTGCGAAACTTCTCCAACGGGTGTATTTTCAGTATTGGCACAAGGCTTACCTTCAGGCGCAATTTTTCCTGTCGGAGAAACAACGGTTAAGCACAATCTGATTTTCAATGGTGAAATCATTGACACTTGTAGTTTCATAGTCAAAGTTGAAGAGAAGCTTGGAACCGCAGATAATAACAAAGATGACGGACTTCAATATTATCCAAACCCTGTTGTTGATAATCTGACAGTCAAAATGAATGGCGACACGATTGAGAATATTACCATTTACAACTTTGCAGGAAGCGTGGTCAAGTCTGAAAAGACAAGCACTAAAATAGCTAAAGTTGACATGAGAAATTTACCTTCTGGTGTCTATATTGTGAATGTGAAAACAGTATCTAATGTGAAATCATTCAAGGTGATTAAGAAATAAGAACTAATAACCATAATAAACAACTCCCAACTGAAATTCAGTTGGGAGTGTTTTTTTTAAATGAATTGAAAATTCAATAATATATCAATGCAGAAAATGTCTCATTCCTGTAAATAACATTGGGATTTTATGTTCATTTGCCGCTTCAATAGAGTCATTATCTTTCATACTTCCGCCGGGTTGAATAATCGCTTTAATACCTTCCTGCGCACAGAAATCTACCACATCTCTAAAAGGGAAAAAGGCATCCGAAGCTAAAACCAATTCACCATCGAATTTCGATTTTGCTCTTTCAATTGCTTGTTGCGTTGCCCAAATCCTGTTCACTTGTCCTCCACCTATTCCGATGGCCTGAACGCCATTTGATACAACAATTGCGTTGGATTTCACATATTTAACAACTCTTTGAGAGAACAACAAAGCTTTTCTTTGTTCTTCCGTCGGAGCCGTTTCTGTCATCAATTTGATATCTTCTGAGAATTGGTCGTCTGCATTCTGAACCAGCATTCCGCCATCAATTTTTACCCAAACCTGTTTGTCAGTAACGTTGTTTTTGATTTTGATGATTCTAAGGTTCTTCTTTTTTCTAAGAATTTCCAGAGCATCTTCGTCAAAGTCTGTTGCCATCACGATTTCGAGGAAAGTTTTGTTCAATTCCTCAGCTGTTGCAGCATCTACTTTATAATTCATTCCGATGATTCCTCCAAAGATGGAAATCGGGTCACATTCGAAGGTTTTTGTGTAAGTTTCCAAAGCTGTAGTTCCAACTGCAACACCGCAAGGGGTAGAATGTTTTACAGCACAACAAGCCAATTCTTCTTTGAACTCGTTAACCACTTTCCAACACAAATCCATATCGCGAAGATTATTGAAAGACAATTCTTTACCTCCCAAAATCTCAAAATCTTTCATCGCACCATTTTCAAAAGTCGAAGTGTAATAAGCTGCAGATTGATGTGGATTTTCACCATATCTAAGGTCAGAAACTTTTTTGTAAGAAGCGTTTAAATAAGTTGGGTATTCCTCATCCAGAAGCATTTTGGAAATTGCCGCGTCATAAGCAGAAGTCAGATTGAATACTTTTCCTGCTAATTTTTTTCTTGTTTCGATTGTTGAATCGCCATTTTCTGACATTTCATTTTTGATGATTTCGTAATCATTTACATCCGTCAAAACCACAACAGAGTTGAAATTCTTAGCTGCAGAACGCAACATAGAAGGTCCTCCAATATCAATGAATTCTACTTTTTCGTCAAGAGAAATATCTTTGTTCACGTTTTCAAAAAACGGATAAAGATTCACAATCACCATATCAATCAGTCCGATTTCGTATTCTTCTACGGTTTTCATATGTTCCTCGTTTGAACGAACCGCCAGCAATCCACCATGGACTTTCGGGTGAAGCGTTTTCACTCTGCCGTCAAGCATTTCCGGAAAATCGGTTACTTCATCAATCTGAATTGGGCTAAGTCCAGCTTCTTTCAAATGTTTGAAAGTACCGCCTGTGGAAATCAATTCGTAATTGTTGGCTTCCAAAAATTTGGCAAATTCTACCAAACCGCTTTTATCAGATACGCTGATAAGTGCTCTCTTTTTACTCATTTTTTCTTTCAAATTTTACTTTTTACAGTTTTATTCAAACTGTGATTTACCGGTTCTTTCACCTCCGGATTTACTTTTTATTTACTTTAGATTTTATCTTATGTTAATTAAAGTTAATTTCAATTAAAATCCATAAATCATTACATTAAAATAATTTACGAATTAAAATATCATTTTTACTTTAACTAAATTAATTCTATTTATTAAGAACCAAATCAATGGCTTTCGGGAAAATATCATATTCAATTTGATGAACTTTTTGGGCTAACGTTTCAGCTGTATCATTTTCATCAACATCAAATTTTCCCTGTATAATAATCTCACCTTCATCGATTCCTGAAGTCACAAAATGGACAGTTGCCCCACTTTCTTTTTCGCCGGCTTCAATCACTGCATTGTGAACGTGATGTCCCCACATTCCTTTTCCTCCGAATTTTGGCAACAACGCCGGATGGATATTAATAATTTTGCCTTCCCATTTCTGGCAGAACTCAGGTTTCAAGATTGATAGAAAACCAGCCAAGACAATTAAATCTGTATTTTCCGGAATTGCTTTTTCTAAGTTTTCAGAAAAGTCTCTTCCTCTTTTGATTAATTGAGTCTGGATATTATGTTTTTCTGCTCTTTCTAATCCGAAACATTCTCTGTCTGCAATGACCAGATTCATTTTTGCATTTCGGATTTCGCCATTGTCGATGCAATCAATGATTCTTTGAAGATTGGTTCCTGAACCTGAAATTAAAATGGTAATGTTCTTCATTTTTTATGTTGTCCTCTACTCACTAGCCCCGATAGTAGCGGCATCCTTTTTTGTTTTTTCTTGTAAATTTCTACTGATGACAAATCGTTATAAAACAAAAAAGATATAGCGGATAGCGGGAAATAGCTCCTAAAATTTTAAATCGATTTTCTCGCTCCCTTCTGTTATTTCGCCTACAACATAAGCATCTTCTAAAAGGTCAAGGATTTTGTCAACGTGATTCTCATCGGTCACCAAAACCATTCCTACACCCATATTGAAAGTCCCGTGCATTTCTTTTCTATCGATGTTTCCTCGTTTTTCTAATTCTAACATCACCGTTGGAACTTTAATTTTAGATTCATCAATAGTGGCACAAAGTCCTTCCGGAATGATTCTCGGAACATTCTCGTACAATCCGCCTCCTGTGATGTGCGCAATCCCGTAAAGTGGCGCTTCTTCCAAAACTTTGTGAATGTCTTTGTAATATAACCTTGTCGGCACAAGCAAAGTCTCATACAATGGTTTTCCTTCGAATTCTTCTTCGAAATTTGGGAAAATCTTTCTTACCAATGAAAAACCATTGGAATGAAATCCTGAACTTGGAATCGCAATGATTTTGTTTCCTTTTCTGATTTTTGAACCGTCAATAATCTGGTCTTTCTCTACAATTCCTACACAGAATCCAGCCACATCATAATCGCCCGGCTGATACATCCCCGGCATCTCTGCAGTTTCGCCACCAATCAAAGCGCAGTTGTTATCTTTGCAGGCATTCACCATACCTAAAACTATTTCTGCAGCGATGTTTGAATCCAATTTACCACAAGCTAGATAATCTAAGAAAAACAATGGTTTTGCGCCGTGACAAAGAATATCATTGGCACACATTGCAAAACAGTCGATACCAATAGAATCGTATTTTTTGGAATCCAAAGCTACTTTCAGTTTGGTTCCTACACCATCTGTTCCGGAAACCAGAACCGGATTTTTGTAACCGGCTATTTCGTAAAACGCACCGAAGCTTCCAAGATTATTAAGAACATTTTTGTTATGGGTTTCTGCAACGGCAGATTTGATTTTGTCAACGGTTTTGTAACCTTCTTCTTTGTCAACGCCGGCTGATTTATAGGTATTGCTCATTTTTACTTTCAGAATTGCGATTCTTTCGATTCTTCCAAGCTTTGACACCTGAAAGAATCTTGGAATTCATTAGATTTATTTCAAACTTTACTTTTCAATTTTATCAAATAAAAAAGCCGACAATCTTAGAGATATGTCGGCCGTTATTTTAACTCACAAGTTCGGAGGTGTTATTGTAATTCTCTTTGCAAGAATCAGAATACTGTTGGAAATGAACTTGTGGGATTTTCATCGGATTAAATTTCATTTTTCTTTGTTGCAAAGTTAAGCATTCTTAACACAACATTCCAAAATGTTATCCAAAAAAGTTTTTAACAATAGATAATTTCTCCTGAAACTCAGCATTCTTTTCTTCATCTACAATACCTTTTTCGATATCAAAAGTCTCTTTGAACTTAGGCAAATAGAAACTTTGAAGCACGTTTGCACCACTGGATTTAGCTCTTGCTTCAAATGCTGCAACCACGTGTCTTCCACCACCAGGGCCAGTTGCTGTAGCTAAAACAAATACAGGTTTTTCGCCGAAATGTTTTCTGTCTTTGATTCTGGAAACCCAGTCGAACACATTTTTGAAAGCTGTTGTATAAGTGCTGTTATGTTCCGCAAAAGAAATAATCAACAAATCAGCCGCATCTATTTTCTCAGCAAACCTTAACGCCAGAGTCGGAATCCCGTCGTGTTTCTCTCTGTCAACACTGAAGATTGGCATCTCGTAATCGTTCAAATCAAGAACTTCTACTTCAGCGCCATTGAATTGTTTTGCTGTGTATTCTACTAATATCTTATTGATGGATTCTCTGGAATTGCTTCCTGCAAAAGCTAATATTTTCATAAGTTTAAATTTTAAAGCGGCAAATGTAGAGACTTTAAACCGAAAATGGATTGATGTAGGTTAGTTTTTGCAATAAAAAAATTGAGCATCTGACGCTCAATTTTCAACATAACTTTTGTTAACATTCTATTTAACTGCAGCTTTGGCTTTTTCCGATTCCATCAAGTGATGTTCCAATGTTGAAACCGTTTTACCAGCAAAAGATTTAAGCGAAGATTCCGTTCCTTTAGACGCTTCTTCTTTGAATTCTGCAATGTCTTTTTTATGATCGCTGACCATCAAATCTGCATAAGCACGATCAAAGTCGGCTCCTTTTTTAGCTTTCAGATCATCATATTTTTTCTGTTTTTCTGCATCCAGACTTGTTGGTAAAGTATAACCAGCTGTTGATGCCCATTGCTTCAGTTCATCATTTGCTTTGCTGTGATCTTTTACCATCATTGCTCCTAGAGATTTTACAGTAGCATTGTTAGCGTTTGTAGAAGCGAGCTGTCCCATCATCACTTCCATCATTCCACCTCTTGCAGCGGCATCAGCAAATTTTTTGTCCTGTGCACTTAAATTAGCAGTAGCACTGCTATTAGCTCCTGCAGAAACCGAATCTGCCGCCATCATTGTGCTGTCGTTGCCGACTGTTGCAGAATCATTAGCCATCAATTCGGTGCTATCACCAGTGGTGTTCATTGTTGTCGTGTCACTTTTCTTGCAGGCAATAAGAGCTACAACAGCCAGAAGGCTTAAAATTGAATTTTTCATAATAATATTTATTTAGTGTGAGTAATGACATTGACTTAACAATTTGTCTGCCAAATAATTACTTAAATCAAGCATTATGAATTCTGTTCGCAATTCAATTGAAAATAAAAAAAGGGAGAGAAACAAATTTGAGCTGCTTCTCTCCCGATAAGTATAAATAATATATGGATTATCAGGAAAGAGGACATTGCTGCCCCTCCTTATCAAAAAATCTAATAAACTATGAACTAGATTTCTTTGAAATTTTCATATCAAAGTATTTGCCAAATTAGCAGATTTAGAATTGAAATTTTAAATCAAATCTAATTGATGTAGTTTATAATCAACACGATAAGGATTTACTAATGCTTATCGAAGATGAGTTTTAATTATTTTGCTCATTTTTATCAAATTGTTATTAAAGTAACTTTTAAACAAACGAATTATTACTCAAATCTATTTATGGTCTTAAAATTGATATTAATTTTCAAATACAATTTACTATTTGATTTAATTAATACCTCTTGCATTATGATATTTGATAAAAACTACCTAAAACCGAGTAATGAGAATGCATATTTCGTTTATCAAGAAGAGCAGGAAAACACGAGTTTCAACAATCCTTATAACGACAATCCCTATATGATAAGTTCATTGCAGAAAATCAAAAGACATATCAAATGTAAAAAGAAAAAGGCGGTTATAGATGAATGTCTTGATGATTACAAAGATCAAATCGTAGATAAGCCCCAACTCAATCATGTCTTTGAACCTAATGATATACAAGCTCCCAAAGCGACTATTGCAGACTATGCAAAGGCTTCTTATCAAAAAGTGTTGAAAGATCTGGAAAATATACAGAAATTATTAGATCAGCTTAATACCCACGAGGTTCGTTTATAAATAAAGTTGATTATCAGATTATAAAAAACTCCTGAAGATTGAGTCTTCAAGAGTTTTTTATTTTTAAAATTAAAGATTTTGATCTTCGTGTTTTCCTTCTTTGATTTCTTCCACCATTTTAGCATTGAAAGCTGGTAAATCTTTCGGAGTTCGGCTGGTTACCAGACCATTATCTACCACTACTTCGTTATCTTCCCAAACAGCGCCCGCATTTTTAAGATCAGCACTTATAGAGTTTACCGAAGTCATCTTTCTACCCTCTACAGCACCTGCATTGATCAAAATTTGCGGACCGTGACAAATCGCAGCGACCGGTTTATGTTGTTTAAAGAAATCCTGAACAAAAGATATAGCTTTATCATTGGTTCTTAGTTGATCCGGATTGATAACACCCCCGGGAAGAACTAACGCATCGTAATCAGAAGCTGAAACCTGATCCAAAGTTTTATCCACCTCATAATCTCGTCCCCAATCTTTCTCAGCCCACGCTTTGATAGTTCCTGATTTTGGACTAACGATATGCGTAATCCATCCAAACTGTTGTAGATAATCTTTTGGAGATTTCAATTCGCTTTCTTCGAAGCCATCTGTTGCTAGTATTGCAATTTGCTTTGACATAATAAATATTTTTTGTGATTAATATGGTCACAGTAAGGAAAATATTATGCCGACAAAGACAATTAGAATTATAAAACTTTGTTAAATCAGATTGCAGGTTACGGAGTTCTTAATTTCATTTGCAGAAATCGGTTTTTAAATTACAAATTGACAACTGCATTATGGCTAACTTTGCAACTCAATTAATAGAAAAAAATGACAGTAAATGATTTGGTAGGAAATTACTCTGTTGAAGGCAGCAATCAGGATGAGAATGGGATTGCTTATCACGGAATATTGACATTAAGTCTTGACAATAATAACAGGATTGTGGCTAAGTGGACTATTGGCGATCATATCCAAAATGGTAGTGGTTTTTTCAAAGATGATATTCTGGTTATCAATTTCAATTATGAGGATGATGAGGGTAAGATCTATAAAGGTGTGGCAGTCTATCGATTCATCAATCCAAATACTTTAGATGGCTTCTGGTCAGAGAAACACGGCAATCCGTTATATCTTGGCAGTGAATATTGTGTTAGAATTCCAGCTCCTGAGTTTTTGAATTAAATCTGTCATTGCAGACTAAGCAAAGCAACCTCACCGGTTCGAGCAGAGAAATATATTGAGAAACTACAGTAACAACATTAATCATTAATCATTAATCATTAATCATTAATCATTAATCATTTATAACTTATAATTATATCAGCTTATTTTCGGCTGCTATCTTCACAAGCTCTATCATATTTTTGGCTTTAAACTTCTGAAGCAGATTTCTGCGGTGGGTTTCTACGGTAATGACCGAGATAAAGAGCTTTTCTCCAATCTCAATGGAAGTATGACCATCTGCAATAGCCGAGAGAATCTGCTGTTCCCGCTTGGTTAATCTGGGCAATTCGAAGTTGTCTGAGGAAGCACGGAGCATTATTTCCTGAACTTCTTTACTCAAAGCTAAGTCACCATTGATGGCTTTATCTATACAATCGGTGATTTCTTTGGGATTGGCGTTTTTGAGGATATAACCATTACCGCCATTTTCCAGAAAGCGAAAGATGATACTGCGCTCTGCCTGATTGCTGATGCCAATGACAATGGTTTTGGGTAGTTTCTGTTTGATGCTTTTACAGAAGTCAAGACCGCTGCCATCGTTGAGGACAATATCCAGCAATACAACATCCACTTGGTTTTCCTGAATAAAATCCAAAATAGCAGACCCTTTGGTAAAGGAAAAGATTTGGAATTGATTATCTTGTTGCAAAAGTGATTTAAGACCTTCCAGAATCATTGGATGGTCATCTACGATAGCCAGATTGAGTCGGGGTTTGTTATACATGGCATTCTACATTGATGGTTGTTCCTTCGCCTTTTGCAGAATGGATCTCTACTTTTCCATTAATCAGACGAACACGGTTCTCTATGTTCTTTAAACCTAATCCGTAAGTGATTTTGGACTTATCGAAACCTACGCCGTCATCTTCCACCGTCAAGGTAAGGGTATCTCCATCCTGACTGATCTGGACAATCACATTGTTCGCCTGCGCATATTTGATTACATTGCTGATGCTTTCCTGCGCGATACGATAGAATGCCAATTGAATCTGGAAAGGAATCTTATCAGACACATCAAACGCTTCAAACTGAATTGAGAGATGCTTGTGTGTCATCGATTCGCAGAGTTCTTTCAAGGCAGTTTCCAATCCTAAATTTTTGAGCGTCTCAGGCATCAGGTTTCTGGAGATTCTTCTCATCTCTGAGATAGACTTATCTAATTTCTCAACTATATCAGTCGATTGGTAAAGCTCATTAGAAGAAATGGACATTCTGATATTAGCCAACATCCCGCCCATACTGTCATGGAGATCCTGAGCAATACGCTGTCTCTCCTGCTCTTCTCCCCGCAATACCGCTTGAGTTGCTTCGTATTTTCGTTCGTTTTCTATGTGAACAAGATCTTGCTGATGGCTGATGCTGATTTGCTGATTCAGCTTTTGTTGTTTTCTGTAAGTTAAATAAATCAGAACAGCAATGATGAGACTTAATCCTAATGCAATAGCTAAGATGGTAATACGTAGGTTCTTGTTTTTGGCAATCAACTCATTTTCTTTTTTCTCCTGTTCCAAATGATTAATGGTCTTTTGCTTTTCTGTGGTCTTATGCAGGATTTCGTATTCATTCAGTTTCTGTAGAAGCTTTTGCTGATTAAGGCTGTCGCCCAAGTCATTGGATTTCTTCATCCATTGGTAGGCTTCTTTAGATTGACCCAAAATATCATTCACAGCCGCCAGTTGCGTGTAAGTAATTCTTCTGTTAAGCGCTTCTTTACTTAATATATTTTCTTTGAGGATTTGTTCCAATTGTTGCTTGGCTTTAACATAATCCTTCTGCATCAGATAGACATTGTACATTCTGAAATACAAAAGATGCAAAAGCTTCAACTGATTTTTAGCTTTAGCCATCTTCACACCAACATCCAGACTGTTAAGCGCTTTTGGATAATCCTGTTTGGTGGTATAGTACATCGCTTCCTGATAGTAGTAATTGGCATAATGCTGGGACTGAGGATAATTCTGAATCATCGCTTTGGCTTTATCCAAATAAACCTTTGCGGTTTTGCTGTCGGGTTTGTAGCAATAGTTACTTACAAGATTCAGATAGGTAATCAGATGAACCGTCTGTGCTTTCGGGATTTGCTTCAATACTTCCAAAGCCTTTTTATGGTATTCTTCCGCTTTGTCCAATTGCCCTACCGACATAAACGTCAATCCCAACTGGGTATAGCTGTATGCGAGCTGTTCCCTGTTGTTGGTTTTCTCACTCAGCGGGATGCATTTTTCTGTCAAAGCCTTAACCAAGAAATCATAACTCTTGTCCTCTATCTGGATATAAGCCTCATTGTATAACGCTTTTATCAGGATGCCTGAGTTTTTGTTATCGTTCTGCAGGAGTTTTACCGCCTGTTCATAATGTTTCTTAGCATCTGCCTTGCTTCCCTGATTGGTAGCGAATATCCCTTGGTAATATTCTATCAGACCTTTTGAAAGGAGATTTTTCTTAGGGGAATTTAATACCATGTTCAGAGCCTGAACGCTTTTCAGACTGTCAGTAGGTGCCCAATATTCCGATAACAGCAGGTAATTTTGCAGGATTACTCTATCATCCTTACTTGTTTTAATGGTATGATTAATCTGATCCAGATACCTGACCTCATCTATCGGAATCAGCTGCTGCGCTTTAAAGACCACAGCCCAAAACAAAAACACCAGTAATAAAAACGTATTTCTGAACATCATTCCCTAATTATACCACAAATATCTAAATAAAAAAAACGCAATACCTGACCCACACTCAAAATCATGGTAAACCATTAGAAATAAAATCATCGTTTATGATGATTGCCTCCTCAAGGCATTCTGCGGAAATTTGCGTTTCACAAACCTATAAAAATAATTTTATGAAAAAGATAAGCACCAGAATAGCTCTTTATGGCTTTTTATCTGTAATGACTTTCGGAACAGTATTAACAAGTTGCAGCAAAGACAATGATGACATCGTGGACGAGGTTATTGGCCAAGGGAGCCATTACAAAGTGACCGTAACACTTGAAAATGTGAATCCAGACGATGATTTTGTCTCTGTAAGCTTAGCTGGAGGCACAGGCGGTACAAAGACTGATATCTGGAAAGTGAACGGCGTAGTAAGAACTGGCGAATCAGCGATTGGCCTAAATGATAATGACTTTGCAGGTGCTACAAAAACCTATGTTATCGAAACTACCGAACCTATCAGAGCCTTTGCCAATGGTGTACAGATCATTAACTACGGTGCTCCAATGATTGTGAAATACAAAATTGAAAAAGGAAGCAAGGTAGAAATTAACGAGAATCTAACCTTAACAGGAGACGGTGCTGATTTTACAAAACAGTATTCTTTCTAAACACAAATCTTACATATAGCATTGGTTTCCTAATACCAAGCGCTTATTTTATAAAAATCCCGAGACTGATCTCAGGATTTTTTGTTTGTATCTGTTTCTCTAATTATTGTAAGTTTTTGATGTCTTGAATGTTATATTATTTTATACTAATGATTAAGAATACACTATTAGCTTAATTAAACAGAACTATCTTACCAGCTCCGTCTTAACTCCTTCTTTCTCCAACCGATCTCGCAATTCTTTGATATAAGCTTTAACTGTCTCTTCTGATTCTGAGAGAAGTGTGACCTTGGTAGAAAAATGGGTATTGAAACTCTTTTCACCGTTTTTCATCAAGATCTGCATTCTGCCACTGTAACCGCTATTGCTTCGATAGTTGGATCTGACTACTGAGAAAACGACTTTGTCAATCTCTGTGAGTTGGTATCTTTTAAAGTTCAGGTTGTTGAACATCAAATAACCATCTTTCAAAATGAAAGGGGCAATCTTTTTGTTTCTCAAAAGGAAAGCTACTAAACCTGCGATGCCACCTCCACACAAAATCAATAAATAAGGTAGGTACCAATCTCTATTATAAGATACACTGGAACTTACCACCTTGCTGCTTGACGGACTTTGGAGTACTCCTGAACTGCTTAGTTTCTCGATATCGTTATACCGAAGATCGGATTTGGAAAGCATAGCTCTGACCGTTGCTTCATCTTTGATCTCGTATACTGCTGAAGACATAAAACTGGAACTGCCGAAGTTATCAAAATAAAAGTAATGTTTACCCGCCTGCCAAATATTAGTGTAGGGATTCTCGCCATTGTCCAGTTTTTTAAACTCGGATGCAGTCGCATCTTGCAGCTCCATCAAATGGGCAGATCTGCTTATCAAACCTGTCTTTCTGCCCCAATGTTCTGCCGCTCTCAAAAAATAAACTTTATTACCACTAGCAAAAACATCCGGAGCCAAATGAGTGAACTGATTATCTACAAATGGATTGCCTCCAGCCCGTTTTACTTTTTCAGATTCGGGGTCGTAGAAATAGATACCCTCCCGACTGCTGAACAGTGGCTGATTGGCGTGTTTCAGATTTGAACTCAGCATTTTGTAAGGTCCTTTGGACACATCAAAAGTATGTCCATCTGCATACACCATACCGTGAATATCATCAATAAGATAAGCGCTTCTGGATGGCACATCACCTTCTATCCCAACTTCGTACAGACCCGTATTATAAGCAACAGGCAGCAATTGGTTTTCGTAATACACATTCTTGCCATCGGTAAAATAACTGGTACTCTCCCGCTCCTGTCTATCTACGTAACGAATGCTTAGCGGACGGATGGACTTAGGGTCAGCTTTTGGCATCACCAATCCCCTGAAAAAAGCCTGATGTGCATTGCCTACAATATCAAACCCATTTTTGGAAGTATAAGGCTGATTTCTGGGAAGCTCCACAAAAGGATACCAATAGTTTTGCGGTTTCTCGGCAATACCCATACTTTGCCCAACCAATTGTATTACCTCTGTCATAGTGCCTAGTTCCTGATTACGCTCTGAATTTCTGGCGCAGAAGTAAGTGGTTTTACCGTCGGTATAGTAATTATTGGCAAGTGCTTTCAAGTTTTGGGGATTAAGGCCTTTGAGAATGATATTTCCAGCGTATACATGCTTGCCATCCCAACCGATGTGCGCATCTTTAAAATTATCCTCAAACGTTCTAAAAGTAGCAGCATTCGCTCCTTCCACTTCATAGTAGCCATTACTCGGTACCGCCGCATAAACTTTGCCTGCGTAGGTGCAAAACACACTGTTGAGATCGGTCTTTGGCGTGCTGTAAGTAATAGGTTCTGCTTTGTCTGATAAGGAGACATACAAAATACCAAAGCAAGCTACAAGGATCAAAACCAATAAGCTACCAACAAGAATTCGGAATTTATAGAACATTTAGATTATTTATAGTGGTTGATTCTCAAATTTAATAAAAAATGATTAAGGCTATTGATGCCTATGTATTTCATCCATTTACATACAGCTTCCTTATCAAAGAATGACTTGAATTGACATCTTGAGCAGCCATAAGATGACTTATAGGTTCGAGATAGTTAATCATAGAGAGAACGAAAGTTAATTATTATTAATTAAGAATTTATCATAATAAAATTTTATTTTTGAATAATAATCCAATAAAATACAAAAATGAGCATCAATCTATCATCTGTTATTAAGCGTCCTATTTTTTTGTTGATGTTCATTTGTTTTTCCTTCCACGCCTATTCTGCCAAAATATTGTGTCCAGACAATAAAGAATTTGATCCTCTAATGGATAAGGCGATTAAATTGAATTCTGAAAATAAAACAAAAGAGGCTATAGCGACACTTCAGCAACTTATTGATTTGGCAAAATCTATCGGTTGCGAAAAAGGGCAACTGGCAGCCACCAAGAATATGATGCTTGTCTATGCACAAGTGGGAAATTATAAAAAATCGCTTGAGGTTTCTAACGCTGTTATACATCTAGCACTTCAACAGAAAAATTATAAAACCTTATCAACGTTATATACAACAAGAGCGACATTGTACGATGAACTAGGATTGTACGAAGAGAGCTTAAAAAATTCTGAAGAAGCCATAAAATATGCAAAACTGATTCCTGAAGAAGATATCAGACATTATGAGTTGTCTTTTATCTATTTCAATTTGTCCCCTTATTATCAGAATAGAGATGATCATCAAGTTTTATATTATCTTAAAAAAAGCAAAGAAGAAATCCAAAAAGTTAAAGATAATAGCAAAGATATCTCTGCAAACAAAAAGGTCGACATGTTGATTTCTATCAATATGAATCTGGGAACATATTATCACGATTCAAAAAATAAAGGCAGAGATATCAAATTATCTGAATTCTATTTGATGGAGGGATTGAAATTACTTGAGAATGTTAAAGAAGAGATTAATCCAGATACAACAATCGATTACTACCAGGCTGTTATGGAATTATACAAAACGAAAAAAGAGTATGAAAAAGCTATTGAATATGGTCAAAAAGTTCTGACTCTGGAAAAATCCAATAGTTTGCCTTATGCCAGAAGAGTCACTTACATGGTCTTGGCAAAATCTTATCTGGGAATTAAGGAGAATGAAACGTCACAAAAGTATCTCGAACTATTTTCAAAACTGAATGACAGCATCAACAGCGCTGAAAAAGAAGCGGTAGAGGTTCCGGTAAAAAAAATAATTTCCGAAACAAAAACCAACAGTGAAAAGCAGATCAAAAAAATTATCATCATTTCCGCCGTTTTAATTTTACTAATTGTAATTGGTTTCCTTATTTACAAAAGAAGAAGCAACCAAATTCTCCACGAAAAATACCAGGCTCTTATTGATAAATTAAAAACAGAACAAAAAGAGATTTTTCCTGACGAGGTAGAGATAGAAGAAAATCCTATAGAATCGGTAAAAAGTACAAATGTAATTTCTGATGAAACTCAAAAAACATTACTGAAAAAATTACAACGATTTGAAAATTCAGATCGGTATCTGAAAAAAGATATCAATCTCGCTTGGATGGCTAATCATCTCAACACCAATACGAAATATTTGTCTGAATTAATTAATACTCATAGAAACAAAAACTTCAGCAATTATATCAATGGTTTAAGAATCGATTACATTACCCGAAAGTTATATGAGAATCGAATGTATAGAGATTATAAAATAAGTTATCTTGCAGAAGAGTGTGGTTACGCTTCTCCGCAGGTCTTTGTCATTGCCTTTAAAAAAGAAACAGGTGTTACACCATCCTATTTTATAGAGAAATTAAACAAGCAGTTCCACACCGAAGCCGAAACTGCTTAGAATAAAAATACGCCTCAGATCTGAAGCGTATTTTTTTTAAATGAAAATGAATTAAATTCCGAAGTTGATAAATAAGCTGAATCTGGATTTGGCTTCGATATCACCACCTGCTAGTTGGGTGTAAGCAGGTAACATCAGTTCGCTTCCGAGACTGAACTTCTTGTAAGACACTTCAAATCCCAGCTTACCATACAAGGCACTGCCGGCGGTTCTTGGTATCACTTCGGCAAACTGCTTGTTCCAATCATAAACTTCACCTTGCAATCCTAGCTTCCCAGAAAGGATGCTATTTTCATTGCGCCATAATCTGTAAAATCCAGTTGCAGCATAATTCCATTGGTTACCAAACTGGTAGTGTTTTTTGTTTTCGGTTTTGATGGTATAATCTGTATTCAGCATTAGTGCAAAAAGGTTTTTCTGGAATTTGTAGCTCAGTGCCAGTTGATAGTCCCAACTTCCTGTTCCCAACTGAAAACTGGGATTGACGCCTGTAATCCCTTTCTCATCAAATCTGCCCAATGGAATCTTAACCCCAAATCCACCGTTTAATTGATGGTATTCGTTTTTGGATTTAAGAATTTCGTAAATACCGATTATGTTTGCATCTCCTATTCCACTGATATTGATATCACCCTGTAAAGTTTTCTTCTCATGAAATTGAAACGGAATACTTCCATAGATACTCAATTTCTGAGTTACCGGAATCTTACCCCAAATCTGAATAGTATTGAAATACTGATCCTGAGTCAAATCCTGCGTGAACAGGTTTTCTTTGGCTTTATAATGCTGAGCAAAATATTTGACACCAATGAATTGGGGATTCAATAACGATTCAAAACCAGATGAGCCATTGCCAGCCGCACAGCCACAGGCGTCGCAGAAGAATTCTTCGTATTTGGACAGTTTCTGTAACTGATTTTGGCATTGTGAAATATACAGACTGTCTTTTTCAGCCGCAAAAGCCGAATTATGGAGAATTAAAACGAGGATTAAAATAAATTTCTTCATTATTCCGCAAATTGTTTGTTGATCAAAAATTGCTGATCGCTGAGGGTTTTCAGGAAAGCGATGATGTACTGTTTTTCTAAAGTAGTCATTGGGATACCAATGTGTCCGTTCTGTTTCAGAATCGGGTCCAGATTGGCTTGATTCTCGACATTATCCGAATAAAAATTGAGAACCGCATCCAGAGAATAAAACCGCCCATCGTGCATATATGGCGCAGTATATTCTACATTTCGGAGACTTGGCACCCGGAATTTCATATTGTCATTCCAATCCAATGTTACGCGGTATCTTCCACGGTCGTCATACTGTGCATTATAATACATTCCGGTATTCCTGTAACTTTCATCCGTAAACAATTCCCCTGAATGGCAGCTTGCACATTTGTTTTGAAATAATGCCATTCCTTGAGATTCTTCATTCGTAAAAGAAGCTGTACCTTTTTTCATTCTGTCATATTTGGAATCGGCGGAAATCATTGTGACCATAAACTGGGTCAAGGCTTTCAGAACTCTTTCGCCTGTAATGTTTTCGTCGCCGTAAACTGCTTTGAACAACTTCTTATAGTTGGCATCTGCGCTTAGTTTTGAAACTACTTCGGGTAAAGAACTGTCCATCTCGAAATCTGTAGTAATTGGAACTAGTGAACGCTCATCCAAATTATGACTCACGCCATCCCAAGTGTAGTTTTTGAGAAATGCCATATTCTGAATTGGAGGTGCATTGCGGATTCCGAGTTTATCATCAATCCCGTGACTCACAGGATGCCCGTGGTGCGTGAACGAATACTCTTGAATATGACAAAAGCCACAAGAAATGGTATTATTACGAGACAATTTGCCTTCATAGAATAATTTCTTGCCCAAGGCTACTCCATTTACAGTTAAAGGATTCTTATCGGTATCAAATGCCAACGCAGGAAAATTAGTAGGAATCTCCAGATTGTAAGCTTTGTCTTCTTCAAAAACTTCGCCATCATATTCATTGGTGCAAGACATTATTATCCAAGAAAGTGTAATTAAGAAAATCCAAAGAGAGCGTATTCGCCCTCCTTGGAATTGTTGACTCGGATTAATCATTGTGAACGTGGTCAACTTTGAACATATTAATGAGGTTATTGCTGACATTGACTAAATGCGCACTGCTTCCCATCGCCATATTGTTGGAAGTATTCAACGATAAAGTTGTTTTTCCGCTCAAGTACTGATTAAAGTCTGCCAAGATATGTACAGAAGGCGTAATCTCTTTAGTCACTCTGGCTGTAGTTGGTAAGTCCAAAACCACTTCTCTGTATAAATCTGCTGTACCATTGGCTGTTGTATCGCCCATATTACCGCAATGGTTCATAAACTCAGTATCAGGTGTAGAGGTTCCGTACTTTCCTTCCAGTTTTGTGAAGATATATCCAGCGGCCCAAGACCAGGCCATCCCTTCCTGCTTGGCTTTTTCCCAGAACAGTCCTTGTCCGTCCTGACCAATCAGATAAGCAGTTGGGCTAATACCTAAACCTAATTTGATTTTCTTATAGTTGCCTTTTGGGATTTCAGAGAGGTTGACATACACGATTCCGCCTTTAGCTTCTGCTTGATTGATGATGAAAGCGCCTTTGTCTGGATTGTTATAGTTGTACTTGAATTCGGCTCCGTTTTCATCGATTAATGATATATTACTGATGATATATTTGAGAGTTGAAAACTGGTGTTTCTGTCCATTGGATGAAGTTTGAGTTGTCTGATTAAGGACAATATCGCCGAGGTTATTGAAACCGTTTTCGAACTTAACTTGAAGACTTCCAGTCGTATTGTCTTGAATATCGTCATCATCGCTGTTACTGCAAGATAAAAGTGTTAAGAATGTAATGAATAGTAATGATAAGAGTTTATAGATTTTCATTTGTTTAGATGTTATGTTGTTAAACTGTTAATTGTATAGTTTTTGAACACAAAGGCACAAAAGGTTTTTGAGCAATTCTATGTTTTAAGGCACTAAGGTTTGACTTCGTCAAATATTTTGTTGAACACGAAGGCACAAGTTCTTTTGAAAGATTCTCTGCTTTAAGGCGCAAAGTTTGACTTCGTCAAATACTAATAATTCTTGCTGTCTTTAATTTAAAAAGACGGTTATTTTTTGCTGAAATGTGAATTTTGTGCTCTGCTGCGATAGGGAAAGCAGCGGTTACCCCACAGGGCAGCGGCGGAGCGAAGCGGAGCCGTTGACCGAGGAGTATGAGCCCTTCGACAAGCTCAGGATAAACTATTAGCCCGACCCGAGCGGTTGCTTTAGCGCCGGAGAGGGAATCGCCCTAATGTTTAATTTGAAAATCTAAATAATGGGAGGCCTGAAAACGTGTTTCAGATACAGATAAGAATAATCTGTGGTGTATGTGAAAGTAAGGCTTATAAAGAATCTCTGCCCTACTGTTTTGACTAAAGAAATCTCAACCGGAATATAACAGTCGATGATTTTCTGTGTAGGATTTTTGGATTTGGAATCTTCTGAGCTGTTTTTGGCAAGTTCTTTTCCGAGGTAACATTTACCATTGCAATGCAGCTCCGGTTTTTTCTTATTGATGCACAAAACATCCGAAATGTAATCATAGTTAACCGCATACTCCACCAATGGCAACACAGGTTTGAGTACCAAATAAAAGACGAGTAATAGGTTAAAGATTAATTTCAAGACTCTGTTTTGAGGATTTAAAAAGCACAGACGAGCTGTGCTTTTTCTTGATATATTGAGATTGTTATTTAATAGCTTCCTCGTATCTTCTGCTGATTTCTTTCCAGTTGGTAACATTCCAAAGTGCTGCCAAATAATCTGCTCTTTTGTTCTGATATTTAAGGTAATAAGCGTGTTCCCAAACGTCGATTCCGAAGATTGGCGTTCCCTTCACCTCAGCAATATCCATCAAAGGATTATCCTGATTACCAGTAGATGTAACAGCCAATTTTTTATCTGCCGTCACAACCAACCAAGCCCAACCAGAACCGAAACGGTCTGCACCCGCTTTGCTCAGTTTTTCCTTCAAAGCATCCAGACTTCCGAAAGAATCATTGATGGCTTTCGCTAATTTAGCAGAAGGCTGTGTGTTTTTCTCAGGCGTTAAAACCGTCCAGAATAACTCGTGGTTGTAGTGTCCACCAGCGTTGTTTCTAACCGCAGGACTTTCTTTTGAAACGTGGGAAAGAATCTTTTCCAAACTCTCTTTTTCCAATGGTGTTCCGACAATAGCCTTATTAAGATTAGAGACATAAGCCGCTGCGTGCTTTGAATAATGAATCTCCATTGTCTGTGCATCTACAGAACCTTCCAAAGCATTGTAAGCATAAGGAAGTGGCGTTTGCTTGAATTGTGCTGCTGCAAAAGTCGCTGCAGAAATTGCACTTGCCAGAAATATTTTCTTGATTTTCATAATAACTTTTTTTAGTAATTAGACATTTATTATTTTAATAATTTTCTGATATCTTCTATCAATTTTTCCCTGTCCGGATGGTACTTTCCTCGCAGACTGGTTTTGGTTCCAGCTTCATCTTCATAATTCAAGCCTGAATAATAAAGAATCGGCATATTGTTCTCATCGAATCGGCAACGCAGATTCCCTTCTTTGTCCACCAAAGCAATCATCCCGCTATGATTGAGACTCTCCGAATCATCTTCTTTGTCCCCCACATAAATATCGAACATATCCGCTAAGTTACCGATATAATCTCGGTCTCCCGATAGAAAATGCCAATTAGGAGAATCAGCACCAATCATTCTAGCGTGATTTTTCAACACTTCAGGCGTATCATTTGTTGGGTCAATACTGATTGAGATAATCCCGAAATCTTTATTGTTGATTTGCTCATCGATGTATTTCATATTCGAATTCATCACGGGGCAAATCGTGGGACAACGGCTGTAAAAGAACTCTACGAGATAAACCTTTCCCAGCATATCCTTATTAGTAATCTTCTTGGAATTCTGGTCCGTCAACACAAAATCCGGAACTTTCATTACCGTATAAAGACTTTTCTTGAAATAGCTCATCCCAATTCCTATGACCAAAAATAATACCGCAAAAACTATTATCGGCAGAATCAGTTTGCTTTTCTGAAAAGACTTCTGTTTCTTTCTGTTTATCATTTCAGGGCGTATTTGACAGGACTTTTCTTGAATTCTTTTTTGCAGTGGTCGCTGCAGAAGCCGTAAGTTTTTCCTTTATAGTTTACAGTATCTTTTAGGAATTCAGCTGTTTTCATATGACAGATCGGGTCATCTGCATTCACGACTTTCACTCCTTTGAGGTCGGTCTTAGGTTTCATTTTGGAAACCTGTTTTACTTTGGGTATTTCCTGCGCACAAGACAAAGCAGACACCGAAAGCAGTATCATCAAAATATTGAATTTCATTTTTTTGAAGTTGATTTAATAATAAAATTTTAAACGCAAAGGCGCAAATATTTTTTAGCTATTAACTGTTTAAAGTCGCAAAGACTAAAGTTAAAAGCTCGCAGATGTTATTAAACCAACGGTGGATGGAATATCCTTGAATCTAATGAGAAATTGTAGAATGAACTTAAATAAGAATTCTGTTTTTGATGGTCCAAGCTGAAATTTAAATTATTCAAAACTGTGAAAATATTCCCTACAGTAAATAATTCTGAGAATATGGAAAGTTTTAATTGGTCTTGTTTTGCAGAGTTCTGAGAAGATTTGGAAAGTTCTTTGGCCAAGTAGCATTTCCCTTTACAATTCATTTCTTTTTTTGCTCTGTTCTCGCAAAGATTTTTGGTGATGTAATTGTAATTCACGGTATAATCAACCAATGGCATTAACGGACGCAATGCTATTGTGAAAATGATGAATATAGAAATGAATGCTTTCAATACAACAAAAATAAAGCATTAGTCTCAGATAGCAAATGATATTTGACAGTAGATTGTAAGAGTTTACTGAAACTTAATTTTGAAAATAAAAAAGGTCAGAAGAAAAAACTTCTGACCTTTTTATAATGATTTGAAATTGATTAATCAACAATTACTTTCGTGCTGCTAGATTTTGTTTTCACAAAATAAACACCTTTAGAAAGTTTTTTCAAGTTAATCTTTTCGTTGTTGTTAACGTTATTAACCGTTTGAACCAATTGTCCGTTGGCGCTATAAATCTGAACTGTTTCATTCTTAGAAATTCCGCTGATGAACAATTCGCTGTTTTTCACAGGGTTTGGATAAACAGTTAATTTTTGGTTTTTAGCACTAGATTCTGAAACCGCCAATTTTGTGTAGCAAGTCCAAGACAAGTTATCAAAAGATACTCTGTTGCTTGTAGTATCGTCTACTAATTCAATCACTACATCACCTTCAACATCAATATTAGAAATTGTAGTCGTAGTAGCTGTTTTAGAATAAGGGATTTGTCCTTTCACAACACCATTAACTTTCAAAATATAGTTACCCGCAGAATCAGCAAAAGGTAAATAGGTCTTAACAGTCAATGAACCGATACCTCCGGAAATTGTAGAAGATTTCAATGAACCTTTTCTTAAACAGATTGCTCTGTTGTTATCTCCATCGATATGAATTTGCTTATCCGTTCTAGCATAAGTGGCAGTCCATGTAATGCCTTTATTAACCCATTGTCTGTCAAGGTAAGATGAGTTAGTAGCTGGTATAGTTTCAAAATCCTCAGTTCCACAAGTTGTCTCTGGCTCACCTGGATTTCCGTGTCCTGATGTTGTGCTCTCTACTGTATCACTATTATTAGATTTATTACCCGCCGCATCTTTTGCTACAACATACAAAATATAAGTTGTAGCAGAATTAAGTCCTGAGATTGTTCCGCTGTTTGTAGTAACCGTAGTTTTATATGTATTGTTCGCATAGATATCATATCCGCTAACCCCAACATTATCGGTAGAAGCTGTCCAGGATAATGAAATGCTAGAAGAAGTAGTCCCTGTAACACTAAGATTTGTTGGTACAGTTGGCGCCTCTGTATCAGTAGTACTTCCACCATTGAAGGTATCCGGCCAAGTATTCTGAGCTGCAGGACCTCCCCAAATTACAGTTGCTAAATAAGCATTGTCAATAAATGGATTTCTGTTATGCTGAATTCCAAAAACAACATTATTTCTTTGTCTTTCAAAATCAGAAACTGGATCTTCAGCATTCCATTTCAAAAGAATATCTGGGAAATCTGAAGAATAAGTTGAAGGATTCATTGTGATGTTCAAAGGAAGACATCTCGTGTTGTATCTTACATACATATACATCAAGATTCTGGCAACATCTCCTTTCCATTCGTCTCCAGGATACCATCCACCACGACTTGTTTTGTAAGCTGTTGCTCCGGTTCCGTCATCAAATAACAAACTTCCTCTTGTACTGTTCAAAGTATTGTCTGCCGGACGAAGGTGGTGACCATCTGAACCAGGACCAGAAGTTCCCAAGTTAGGCGTTCCTTTTGATTTTGCATAAACGTGCTCTCTGTTCCAACTTCCACTATAAGGACGGCTTCTCTGGTGCGTACCAGAACTCTGAGATCCATACATCAATAAGATGTTGTTTGGGTTAGCCGGATCTGCGTCACTCGTTTTGAAAAGTGATGCCAACCCTGCAGAGTATGCAATTGTCTGTGTATGGGTTGTTGTAATTAATGTTGCAAGATCAGCTTTTAATTCATTTTTAGTTTTGTTAAAGTTAACCCCAGAATAGTAAGACGGAGCCGACTGTGCAAAACCAATAAACGAAATCATACTTGCTAAAAAAGAAACTTTTAACTTCATTTCGAAAATATATTTAATTAGGTTGTTTTAATAATTTTATTTTGATAAATGATATCGAATGGATGTTCCTCAATAATTACTGAGACTTTGTTTTCAAACTCCAGAAAAAAACTGTTGTCAAACCTATAAAGCTTAGACTGAATTTTATTTTCATTAATCTGAGTCGAAATTTCTACATCAATTCCATTTTCTAATTCTTCGTTAGAAAAATTAATATCACTTAATTCTAAATTTTCTCCAAGGCGAATAACACTTGTCAAAAGTCCCGGATGAGAATCTCCTGCGCCCACAAAAAGCCTGTTTTCTTTTTCATCAATATTAATGACATACAAAGGTTCTTTTTTTCCACCGACATTGATTCCTTTTCGTTGTCCAATCTTAAAATTCTCAGCACCTTGATGTTCTCCAACCAAAAAACCATCAAACAATGAGTACTCTTTTTTCTGGGATTTCCAGATGAGTTCATCTTTCTTTGAATGAAATCTTGGCAATCCTCTACTATAGATTGGAGAGCTTGCAGGTATTTCAACTATTTGTCCTTTTTGGGTCATTAAAAATTAAATGAGTGATGATTATCAAAACCCCTTTTGATTGGGGCCGCTAATATAAAAATTTATATTTAAACAAGGTGTAACTAATTATTAATTTACAATTATTAATAAAAAATTAACTTTTACAGAATATTTGATAATAATATTTTAGAATTTGATGTCAAAACTAAAATTCAGGAAACTCCACTTTGAAGCCTATTCCGCGAACAGAATCGAATTTGATTCGTTCATCTTTCTGGAAATATTTGCGCAATCTCGTCATAAAAACATCCAAACTTCGTCCTAAGAAATAATCATTTTCTCCCCAAAGTGTTTCAAGGATTTCCTTACGATTGATGATTTTCTGATTGCTTTTGGAAAGCAAAAGCAACAACTCGGATTCTTTCTCGGTCAACTGAATAGTTTCATTCTGGAAAAGCAACTGAAACTGCGACGGAATGAAAGAATAATTTCCCAATTTAATTATGGCTTTTGTAGAATTCTGTTGTCTTTTGAGTATATTTTTGATTCTTAATATCAGCTCTTCCGGTTCGCAAGGTTTTGTGATATAATCGTCTGCGCCAAGTTTTAATCCTAAAATTCTGTCAATACTTTGACCTTTAGCAGTAAGAAAAAGAAACGGAATCTCAGACGATTTTCTGATTTCTTTAGACAATTCGAAACCGTCGATGACTGGTAACATCACATCAAGAATTGCCAATTGGTATTGGTCAATCTGCTTTTTGCTTTTCAGAATTTCTTCGGGATTCGGAATCCAATTGACTTCGAAATCAGAAAATTCCAAATACTGCTTCAGAACCATTCCCAAGTCCTGGTCGTCCTCAACTAATAAGATTTTAGCCTTCATTTGAAATTGTTATTTTAAATGAAACTCCTTTCTTTTTTGGATTCACGTCGATATCGCCTTTGTATTTATCAACGATTTTTTTAACTAAAAAAAGACCGACCCCAAGACCGTTCACGTGAAGGTTTTCATCTCGCGTGATGCGATAATATTTATCAAAAATATTTTGTTTTTCTTCTTTAGGAATTCCGATTCCGTCGTCGGAAACTTCCATTTCAATAAGCTTATTAAACTTAATCAAAACTTCGATTTCCTTTGCTCCGTATTTTGACGAATTATCGATAAGATTATCTATTATTTGTTTGAAATCATTTTGATACAACGACTTATTCTCAGTAAAATCAATTTTAATTTTGAAATCGATTTTATCAAAGGATTTTTTAATTTCTAAAAAGTAATTCTCGATGTCTTTTTTATCAATTAAAACATCATCAGAATCATTATTATGAATGGATGAAACGATATTCTCAAGACGTGTGATTTGACGTTCCAATAAAGCTTTGGTTTCAGAATCCGAAGATTGAGCGATTGAAAATTTCAAAGTTGTAATTGGCGTATTCAGTTCGTGAGCGATGGAATCAATTGTTGTGTGAAGCTGTGAGATTTTCTTTTCCTGACGATTTAGGTTTTTGATACTATTTCGGAATAGGATTACAATTAGAATTACAATCAATAAACTAATGATAATCAACGGAATAATTTTCTTTAAAACTAAAATTTTGACATTCAAAAGTTGGAAAGTCGATTTGGACTTTACCAAATAATAGTTTTTCTCATCCAGTTTCAAATCTGTATTTTCTCTCGTTTGACGACTCGACCATTTACCCTCATTAATAGTCAAAGGTTTTGTCATTTTTTTTACAGTTTGATACAAAACCAGCGAGCGACCAGACGGCAAAAGTTCCATTTTCTGAACCTCATCTAATATTGAATAGATTTCGCTTTTCATTGCAATCTCAAAACCAGAATCTGCAATATTGTCTTTAAGAATTTTTTCTAATTTTTTGTTGTACAACTTCTCAGAACTATAAATTCTTTCAGGATTTGTAATCTTTTCTTTTTGAATCGTAATACCAGTTTTCAATCTCTCAAAATCGCCAACTAGTTTTTCTTCATTCGTTTCAGTTTCATATCTTTCCATTGTCTCCAACGTTTTGTCAGCAATGGCTCTAGCTCGTATAATAAGGTCTCTTTCTTGAAGAAGATAAGAATTGTAGATATAATAGCCTTGCAGAACAACCAAAATAACAAGGCTGAACGTGAACAAAATAATCGTGATGCTTCTCTTCCGATTCATATTGATTTTTCTAAAACCACAAAAAATATTTTAAATACTAAGGCACAAAAGTTAATTTACAATCTTATTAATTTTAAAGGCACAAAGTTTTTAAACTTCGTTTAAGTGAAAAATCTTTGATTTTTTAGTGCCTTAAATTTTTTTCATTAAAAAATCTTTGTGTTTAACTTTACACACCAAAAATACAATCAAATTTCTTTCAAAATAAGCATTAACCTTCCATTAACCGTTCATTAACAAAACTTTCCTGCGTTTCGTCTCAATTTTGTCAAAATAATTGAGAACTATGAAAACTTATTTGATAATGATATTGATGATGCCAACTATAATCTGGAGTCAGACTATCAAAGGACACATTGAGAATGAAAATCAGGAATCTATTTCCGAATCAAGCATTGAAATTAATGAAAACAAATCAATATTCTATTCTGACAAAGAAGGGAATTTTAGTATTGAAGGCATTTCGAAATTTCCTGTCTCAATAACAATCAAAAAAACAGATTATCAGGATTATGAAATCACGCTGGAAGAAAATGAATTTCTGAATATCATCCTCAAAAAAGACACTGTTAAATCCATTGAAAGTGTCACGATAAAAGCTAACAAACCTTTACTAAAAAGGAAAATTGACCGATTGGAATTTAATATCGATAAAACGCCACTTCAAAATCTGAATGCCTGGGACATCTTGAAAAACACACCCAATATCTTAGTGAAAAATGAGGAACTAAGTGTTCGTGGAAATTCTCAAATCATTGTCACTATCAATGATAAGAAAACATTGATGACGCAGGAACAATTGAAACAACTTCTGGAAAATACCGATGGAAATAATGTTTCTTCCGTTGAAGTCATCACAAATCCACCTGCAAAATATGAAGCTCAGGGTGGCGCTGTTATCAATATTAAAATGAAGCAAAATGTTCTGTCCGGCTACAAAGGAAGAATCTCAACAAGATATACGCAAGCGACTTATGCCAAAGGATTAATTGGAACGTCGCAGTCTTATAACACAGACAAATGGCAGTTGACCGGAAACTATAATTTTGTAACTGGAGATTATGTACGATACAATTTTGATGTTGTAACCTTTGACAAAGACAAAACCCGTTGGGAAAGCGATATGGTAAGAAAAACACACGCCCACGAACAGCACGTCTATAATTTTTCCGGACAATATGCCGTAGATAGTTTGTCCACAATCCAGTTTGGTTTTGATGGTTATAATGCGCCCAACAACAATGGTCATTACAATGTTCCAACCAATATCTACAACACAGAGAACAATCAATTACAATCTTATTATCTGACATCCAACAAGAAAAGACAATATGATAACAGTTTCAATTCTTATCTGGTTTATGATAAAAAGTTCGGAAATCATAATCTGACCTGGACAAATAATTCAAGTACAAAACGCTTTAAGGAAAATCAGAATGTTGCGACTTTATTGAATTTTGACGGACAACCTGAAAGCAATAACAGATTTGCGAACAATAGTATTCAGGATATTTCGCTTTATGCCACACAATTGGACTATCGATTTTCTAATGACAAATTCACGTTGGAAAGCGGACTGAAATACAGCTTTGTAAACAATAAAAATGACCTCGATTTCTTTGACGGAACAAGCGGAACTTTGATTCCTGATTTAACAAAAAGTAACCTATTTAATTACAAAGAGAATATTTTTGCTGGTTATATTTCATCGGAATACAAATGGAAAAAATGGGAAATGAAAGCAGGTTTGCGTTCGGAAACGACTCTTATCAAAACCAATTCTGACAATCCTGTGGTGGAAAACAAGACGACCAGAACAGGAATCTTCCCTACTTTTTATCTTATGTATAATTTGAAAGAAGACCAGCAATTAGGATTCTCGTACGGAAAAAGAATCGACCGGCCGAACTATGATTTCCTGAATCCTTCCAAATCTTATTACAACCTATATTCTTATTTTCAAGGTGATGCCTATTTGAAATCGACTATCATTCATAATCTGAGTTTGACTTATACTGTAAAAGACTGGAATTTTGAAGCCTATTACAGCTATATCAAAGACCCTTCTATGGAAATCTCTGTTCAGAATCCGCAGACTTTTGAAACAGTTTATAATTATACCAATATCGACCACGGACAAAATTTGGGAGCCAATTTCTCCAAAAGCATTTCTATAAAACCCTACTGGAAACTGAATCTTTTTGGAATGGGAGAATTTCAGGAAAATTACTTTATGGGAACAGACAAAATTCTTTACAAAAATGATGTCTTCTTTTACAATGCGAATGTTTCGACACAAATCACTTTGGACAAAGCAAAAACCTGGGATTTGAATGTGTCTTATGTTTATAATTCCAAGACGATACAGGGTTCTTTTGACATCAGTTCTTCCCAGAGAACCAATATCATCATCAATAAAAAAATGTTTGATAAAAAACTCGAAGCTGGTCTGGTTTTCAATGATATTTTCCGAACGGATAAGAACACAATTTCTACAAGGTATGCAGACCAGAATCAATATTTCAAAGATTATAGAGATACACAGTATTTTATGATTAATCTGAAATATAATTTCGGAAATCAGAAAGTGAAAGATGCAAAAGCCGGACGTAAAACTGATGAGCAGAATAGACTTTGATATCAATCATAATCGATGAATGATAATTGATTTAAACAAAAACTTAACACTTTTAATTATAAAAAACGGTTGATTCAAATATGAACAACCGTTTTGATTAATATTAATATTAATTTTTATTTCTTTCCTGCAGCCTGCATTGGATTTACTTTTCCATTGGAAGCACCTCTTGCAGCATCTTTTTGTTTCTGTTTGAAAACCTGGAATTTGCTTGGTGTTTCTGATGAAGTTGAAGCAGCCCAGAAATTATTAGAAGTATCAATATCTGCTGTTTCTCTCATTGGGTCGACTTGGACAGACTTCAGTTTCTTATCAAAATAATATGTTTTGGAAGCCTTCTGCTCATTATGTCTCCAGATTTGAACACTTATTTTATCATTCAGTTTTGAACCATCTTCAAATGTAAATTCCAAAATAATTGGCATCACCAATCCACCTTTATTTGAAAAATCGATTTGATAAGCTGTGACATTATTTGTTTTGGTAATGTCTTTTTTGTCTAATTTTTCAAGATTGCCTGTTGTAAGAGAATATTCTTTGGAAGTATCCACTTTCTCCTGTCCACGGTCATATCTGTAATAGAAATCCTGAACATCTTTGTCAGATTCTACATAGAATTTGATGTTCTTATCTTCTTTGTTTCGGATTTTGGAAACATCTTCAAATTCATTCTGAACAGGTTTTTCAACATTATATTTAACCGTTTCAGATTGAGGTGTCGAATCAAAATCAGGTATCGCAACTGTCACTTTATCTAGAGAAATATCCACAGCATCTGTCCCGTAGAACCAACCTCTCCAAAACCAATCCAGGTCTTCCCCACTCGCATCTTCCATCGTTCTGAAAAAATCTGCCGGTTCCGGATGACGAAATGCCCATCTTTTTGCATAAGTCTTGAAAGCTTTATCAAATAAGTCTCTTCCCATAATGGTTTCACGAAGAATATTAAGCCCAGTTGCCGGTTTTGAATAAGCATTCGGACCAAATTTCGCGATGTTTTCTGAGTTGGACATAATCGGTTCCAAATCATCTTTCGGAAGCTTCATATAGTCAACGATTGTCCAGGCCGGACCACGTTTTGACGGGAATTTGTTGTCCCATTTTTCCTCAGTCAAATATTCAACAAAAGTATTGAGACCTTCATCCATCCAGCTCCATTGTCTTTCGTCTGAATTGATAATCATTGGAAAAAAATTATGTCCCACTTCGTGAATAATCACGCCTAACATTCCGTTTTTTATGGCTTCAGAATAAGTTCCATCTTTTTCAGTTCTTCCATAGTTGAAACAAATCATCGGATACTCCATTCCGTTGGCCGCTTCTACAGATTGTGCTACAGGATAAGGATAAGGAATCGTGAATTCTGAATAAGTTTTAATCGTGTGAGCTACAGCTTTTGTAGAGAATTTTCTGTAAAGTCCGTAAGCTTCTTTTCCGTAAAAGCTCATTGCCATTACTTTGTTATTGTTTTCAGGAATCGTAACACGCATCCCATCCCAAATAAATTTTCTTGAAGAAGTCCACGCAAAATCACGAACATCATTTGCTTCAAAAATCCAGGTTTTTCTTTGTTTTGAGTGATTTTTTTCTGCTTTTTTAGCTTCGTCTAAAGTTACAATTTCTACCGGTTCATTAGAGTTTTCAGCTTTTCTGTATCTCGCTAATTGTTCTGATGAAAGAACTTGCTCATAGTTTTTACATTCACCCGTTCCACCGACAACGTGGTCAGCAGGAACATTCATTTTTACTTTATAATTTCCGAAAACCAAAGCAAATTCGCCACGTCCTGTAAACTGATGATTCTGCCAGCCGTGGAAATCGCTGTAAACACACATTCTTGGGAACCATTGTGTGATGGTGTAAAGGTCATTTCCGTCTTCAGGGAAATTTTCATAACCGCCTCTTCCGCCTTTTTCGATACGATTCGGGATGTTGTAGTTCCAATTGATTTTGAAAACTAGTTTTTCTCCTTTCTTCAAAGCTTTTGGAAGGTCAATACGCATCATTGTTTTATTGACCACATATTTCAACGGATTGCCGGAAACGTCGGTTACTTTTTCCAGATTAACGCCATAACCATTATCAGAAGCAGGAAGTTCCGTTGCTTTTAGTTTATCAATCGTTGTTCTTTTTGGCAATGTAGAAGAGAAAGAATAATCGGCATTTTTGACAGACGATTGTTCATTTTCATCTAGTTGAAGCCATAGATAATCTAAATCGTCTGGAGAATTGTTGTAATAAGTGATGGTTTCCGAGCCTTTCAGATTTCTTTTATCTTCATCCAAATAAGCCTCGATATCGTAATCTGCACGTTGCTGCCAATAAGCCTGTCCAGCTGCTCCGGAAGCTGTTCTGTAAACATTGGGCGTTGGAAGAATGGTTCCGAGTTGTTCAAATTTGTTTCCGTGGTTGCTTCCGGGATTATTTTGGATATTCTGTGCTGAAACCACAGCAGAACAGAATAAAAGTCCTAAAACTTTTAATTTCATTTTTTTCAAAAACAATTAGATTATAATTCCTTACAAGTAATCAAATTTAGTAAATTGTTACTAATAATTTAAATTCTAAATTAAATTAAAAGGAAGTCGCTCTAAAGTCATTTTTAAAGCCAATGCGAAAACTCCCGACGAAACAAATAGAATCCAATCTTTTCTGTTTACTCTGAAAACTTTGAGAAGAATGAAAAGTAGAATCAAAATTGTAATTACCACGATAATCTGTCCCAACTCCAAACCAATGTTGAAGCCTAAAAGCGGAACGAAAATACTTTGCTCTTTAGCCAACATCATTCTGGCCGTGTTCGCAAATCCCATCCCGTGAATCAAACCGAAAATTAATGCTAAATAATAGTTGAGATTCATCAGCGTTTTCTGATTGCTTTTCATCAGAATGTTACCCAATGCGGTGATGACAATGGTCAAAGGAATCAGAAACTCGACCCAATTTCCGGGAACTCGCAGAATATTGAGCGTGCTCAGTGCCAAAGTGATGGAATGTCCAATGGTAAACGCGGTTACGAGAATCAGGATTTTTTTGAAATCGTTGTAGGAATAAACTGCAATCAGCGCCAAAATAAAAAGCTGATGATCCAGCGCGTCCAGAGAAATAATGTGTTCCCAACCGAGTTTCAAGTAAAAAATAAAATCCTGCATCCTATCATCTTAAAAAGAATTACGAAAATAATGATTAATTTCGATTTAAATTTTGGGTGTGATGAAGAACTTTCTTTCTGCAATTGTTATTTTTTCTTTGGCTTCAGTCCTTTCTTTCAAATTTCATCCTTATCACGTTGGCTCTATGGAATTTAATTATAACCAAAAGTCAAAAACATTTGAAGTTTCGGGACGTTTTTTTATGGATGATTTGGAAAATGCAATTAATAAAAAATATGGAAAAAATCTCCATTTCCTGAATCCAAAATCTGAAAAGGAAATGAATGAAGCGCTAAAAAACTATGCTTCAGAATATGTGAAATTGAAAGTGAACAATCAATTTGTGAAAGTTAATTTTGTTGGTTACGAGGAAGATAAGGAAAGTGTTGACATTTTTCTGGAATCTGAAACTGTTGCTAATCCTAAAAAAGTTGAAACTGCAGTCAGTTTTCTTTATAACCTTTTTGATGACCAAATGAATATCATTCACATTGTCATAAACGGTCAACGTAAAAGTGAAAAACTGAATTATCCTGACCGTTATCTGTTTCAGGAATTTTGATTGAAAATAGTTATCGTTTTTATCAATAATCAGATCAAAGCGTGATTGAGAGAAGGTTTAAAGACTCATCAACTGCAATTTAAAATTAATTACGTTGAAATAATTTGGTACTAAAGAATAAAATGTTCTAATTTTGCTAACGCTGTTAGAAATAATACAAAATGGGAGTTCACGAACGTCGTCAAAGAGAAAAAGAATCAATACGCGCCAATATTTTGGACGCTTCTTTTAATTTGGCTAAAACAGAAGGTTGGGCTTCGCTTTCCATTAGAAAGATTGCAGATGCGATAGAATACAGTGCACCAGTTGTTTACGATTATTTTGAAAATAAAGAAGCTATTCTTTATGAAATCTCATTAAATGGCTTCCATCAATTACATATCGAATTACTGAAAGCACAGAAAAAACACGATGCGCCAGAAGATCAATTGACTGCTATTGTGGATGCTTACTGGAAATTTGCATTCAAGAATAAAGAGTACTATCAATTGATGTTTGGGCTTGGAATGCAGTGCAGCGGAAAAGGAATGATGAAAGAAGAATTTTCTTCGTTTCAGGATATGCTTTATGAATGCACCTTGGAAATCATCAATAAAAAAGGATCGAATCCCGATAATGCCTGCCACTCTTCTCATGCTTTGTTTTCAGCTGTTCACGGATTGATATCTATTATGATGATGAGAAATGCGGATATCCCTTCTACAATGAACAAAACAACATTAGACGAAACTGTTTCAGCTTTTATTAAGTCATTGTAATTTTTTTTGATTTATCAATTAACACTGTTAGGAAAATTAACATTAAATTAATATGACTTTGTTTAAGTTCAAAATTTGAAGAAATCAAATTTGTCATAAAATATTAACACTGTTAGTTATACTAACACATTATTATCAATTTTAGTAGATTAAACTGTCATGGAAACAACAATATAAACTCAACTCAACATTATATTTTTTTGAACAAATCATTAACACTGTTAGGAAATATAACTATAAAACTATTAAGAACATATTTAACTAAACTTAATTCATATCTCAAAATGAAAACTATTACTAAACTAAAATTTATTGTACTTCTATCAAGTATTATACTTTTACAAAATTGCACCAAAGCGGCAGAAGGTGCAGGAGCGCCACCCCCAGCTCCAGAATTGCCTGTTTATACTGTAATTACATCCAATACTTCAACTTTTCAGGAATTTCCAACTGCTTTGGAGGGAAAGAACAATGTGGAAATCAGATCTCAGGTGGATGGTTATCTTGATAAAATTTATGTGGAAGAAGGTGCATTCGTGAGAGCTGGACAGCCTCTTTTCAAAATAGATTCCAGATCTTATGGAGAGCAGGTGAATATGGCAAGTGCCAATCTTCAAGCTGCAAATGCTAACATCCAGAAAATGAAAGTCGAAGTAGACCGATTAACAACTTTGGTTGCTGAAAAAGTAGTTTCTGATGTTCAATTGAAAACAGCGAAAGCGAATTACGCAGTCGCAGTTGCAACAGCAGCACAAGCAAAAGCAGCTTTGGGAGGTTCTAGAATCACAAATGGATTTACGACGATTACAGCTCCAGTTAGCGGCTATCTTGGCAGAATTCCATATAAAAAAGGAAGTCTGATTTCCAAGACAGATCCTACTCCGCTGACTTTCGTATCAGACATCAGCGAGATTTATGCTTATTTCTCCATCAGTGAAATCGATTTTATTGCTTTCCAAAAGAAATATGTCGGCGCAACGCTGGAAGAAAAAATGAGAAATATGCCTTTGGTAGATTTGGTAATTGCAGACAACTCCACTTATTCTGAAAAAGGAAAAATGAAAATGATTGATGGTCAATTTGATAAAAGTACTGGTGCAATCACAGTTCGTGCAACGTTCCCAAATCCAAACGGAACTTTGAGAAGTGGGAACACAGGAAAAGTTAGAATGCCTCAATTATTGTCGAATGCAGTTGTTATTCCACAAGAATCAACTTTCGAAATTCAGGATAAAACTTACGTTTATGTTCTTGGAAAAGATAAAACTGTGACTAGTAAACCAATCACAATTTCAGGAAAAACTGAGCATTATTATTTCATTTCCGAAGGACTTAAAAAAGGTGACCAAATCGTATTTACAGGATTGGGCAGCTTAAAAGATGGTGCATCCATCAAACCAAAAATGATTTCTTCTGACAGCTTATTAACAGCGACGCCTTTGTAAATCAATCATTAACAGAAGACTTAAAACTATACTTCTTATGCTAAAACAATTTATAGAAAGACCCGTACTTTCAACGGTTATTTCGATCATCTTATTATTATTGGGATTGCTCTCGGTTTTCCAATTGCCGATTACATTATTCCCGGATATTGCGCCGCCAAGCGTTCAGGTAACGGCATCTTATCCCGGTGCTAATGCCGAAGTTGTTGCCCGTTCTGTTGCGAATCCAATTGAGGAAGCTGTGAACGGTGTGGAAAATATGACTTATATGACTTCCAACTCCAGCAACGATGGATCACTGACTTTGAATATCTATTTCAAACAGGGTTCTGATCCAGATAATGCAGCAGTTAACGTTCAAAACAGAGTTTCCAAAGCGATGAGCCAGCTTCCGCAAGAGGTTGTTCAGGCTGGGATTTCTACTCAGAAAGTTCAGAACAGTTTCATTATGTTTATGGGAATTACGAGTGATGATCCTAAACAATATGACGAGCTTTTTCTTCAGAATTATATGAAGATCAATATCATTCCACAGCTTCAGCGTATTCCGGGAGTTGCTCAGGCTCAGGTTTTTGGGTCTAAGGATTACTCGATGAGAATATGGCTGAAACCGGATCGTCTGGCTGATAACAATCTTTCGCCTCAGGAAGTTTTGACGGCAATCAAAAACAGTAATCTTGAAGCTGCGCCAGGAAGATTTGGTCAAGGAAGTAAGGAAACTTACGAGTACATTCTTAAATATAAAGGTAAATTAAACAAAAACGAAGATTACGAAAATATCGTCATCAAATCCAATAGTGATGGTTCTTTCCTAAGATTGAAAGATGTTGCAAGAGTAGAATTCGGGTCGTACAGTTACACCGCAGCGAACAGAGTGGATGGAAAACCGGTTGCAGGTTTTGCGATTCTTCAAACGGCTGGATCTAATGCCAACGAAATCTTAACCGAAGTTGAAAGACAGGTTGAAGAATTCAAAACGACATTACCAAAAGGTGTGAAACCGATCATTATGTACAACTCCAAAGACTTTTTGGATGCCTCTATCCATCAGGTTGTGGAAACTTTGGTGATCGCGTTTATTCTTGTTTTCATCGTTGTTTATATTTTCCTTCAGGATTTCAGATCAACTTTGATTCCGGCGATTGCTGTTCCAGTTGCGATTATCGGTACATTTTTCTTCCTGAATCTATTCGGGTTCAGTATTAATATGTTGACTTTGTTTGCTTTGGTTCTCGCGATTGGTATTGTCGTCGATGATGCGATTGTGGTTGTAGAGGCTGTCCATTCTAAGATGGAACACACAGGACTTCCTGTAGATCAGGCAACTAGAGAATCGATGAGCGAAATTTCAGGTGCCATTATTTCGATTACCTTGGTGATGTCGGCGGTTTTCGTTCCGGTTGGATTTATGCAAGGTCCTGCGGGTGTTTTCTACAGACAGTTTGCTTTCACTTTAGCGATTGCGATTTTGATTTCTGCTATTAATGCATTGACTTTGAGTCCTGCTTTATGTGCTCTTTTACTGAATGATCCTCAGGGAGAACACAGCGAGCACGGTCACAAAACTGGATTTGGAGCCAGATTTTTCAATGCTTTTAATACAAGTTTTAATAATCTGACCAAAAAATATATTTATAGTCTCAAATTCTTAATTAAGAACAAATGGGTAAGCGTTGGCGGATTGGTTTTGATTACGGCTATCACTGTATTTTTGGTTAATAAAGCACCTTCAGGATTTATCCCTACAGAAGATCAAGGTTTCGTTTTATATGCCGTGAATACGCCTCCAGGAAGTTCATTGGAAAGAACCAACAAAGCGACAGAACAAATTGATAAAATTGTAAATGGTGAAAAAGCAACCAACCATCTTTGGGTTGCGGACGGACTGAACTTCATCAGTAATGCCAATGCGTCGCCCTACTCTGCCGGTTTCATCAAACTGAAAGATTATGAAGATCGTGGCGATGTAAAAGATCCGGATCAGATTGCAGCAGGATTGACAGGAAAAGTAGCGCAGGTAAAAGATGCGAGTGCTTTCTTTTTCAACTTCCCTACTGTTCAAGGATTTGGTAACGTTTCCGGTTTCGAATTTATGTTGCAGGATAAAACCAACAGTTCTTTTGAGCAATTAGGAACCACTACTCAGGCTTTCATCGGCGAATTAATGAAACGTCCGGAAATTGCTTTTGCATTCACGACTTATGCAGCAGGAAATCCTCAATATACTATTGAAGTTGATGCCGACAAAGCCAATCAGCTGGGGGTTTCTGTAACCGATCTGATGCAGACAATGCAGATTTATTACGGAAGTAGTTTCGTTTCAGATTTCAACAGATTTGGAAAATACTACAGAGTAATGGCTCAGGCTGATGTACCTTACAGAACCGATGCAAACTCATTGGAAGGAATTTATGTTAAGAATAACCAAAGCGAAATGGTTCCGGTAAAAACCTTGGTGACTTTGAAAAGATCTTTCGGACCAGAAACTGTGACCAGAAATAACTTGTTCAATGCGGTAACTATCAACGGAACACCGAAACCAGGTTATAGTACAGGTGACGCCATCAAAGCGGTTGAAGAAACTGCCAAAAAATCGCTGCCAAGAGGCTATGGATATGAATGGACGGGGATCACACGTGAAGAGAGACAAACTGGAGGACAAACGGCTTTCATTTTTATGTTGAGTATTTTGTTTGTTTACTTTTTATTGGCTGCTCAATATGAGAGTTACATTCTGCCTTTCGCAATTATTTTAACGATTCCTACAGGTATTTTCGGGGTTTATGCTTTCACAGGATTGGCTGGAATTGATAATAATATTTACGTTCAGGTTGGTTTGATTATGCTCGTTGGATTGCTCGCGAAAAATGCAATTCTGATTGTGGAATTCGCTGTTCAAAGAAGACACTCAGGTAAAACTTTGATTGAGTCTGCGCTCCAAGCTTCGAGACTGAGATTGAGACCAATTTTGATGACATCGTTTGCGTTCATCATCGGAATGTTGCCTTTGGTTTGGTCGCAAGGTGCGGCGGCAAAAGGAAATCATTCCATTGGAATCAGTACAGTTGGCGGGATGTTGACCGGTGTAATTTTCGGAATCTTCATCATTCCGGTAATGTATGTGATTTTCCAATATCTGCACGAGAAAATGCCTAGCAGAAAGAAGCGCAGACTTAAAAAAGAAAAAGCAGCTTTAAACCTTATTTAAAAAACTAAAATGAATATAATAACGAAAATAAAAGAGGTTTTGGGAATATCGCTGATTGCGGTAGGTGCAATTTCCTGTATGCCAAAGCTGGCATTGGAAAAAGTGACGCCAGAGTTACCAGAAACCTTCAAACAGACTGCTACAGCCGATACAGCGAGCGTTGCGAATCTGGAATGGAGACAATTTTTTAATGACCCGATTTTGCAAGGTTTGATAGAAAAGGGAATCAAAAATAACTACGATTTGCAGATTGCTTTAAAGCAAGTTGCATCTTCTCTGGAACGTTTGAAACAAGCAAAATATATGCAATATCCGGATGTTGGTTTCGGAGTTTCTGCACAGATTTCCAAACCTTCCAAGAATAGTATGAACGGACAAAGTCTGAACTTATTTTTAGGACAAAGTCACGTTGAGGATTATAATGCGGCGTTCAATCTGTCTTGGGAAGCTGATATCTGGGGAAAAATCAAAAACCAGCAGGAGGTTTCTAAAATGCAATATCTGCAGACTTATGAAGCGACAAAAGCGATTCAGACCCAAGTGGTGGCAGCGATTGCGCAAGGTTACTACAACCTTCTGATGCTGGATAAACAACTACAAATTGCAAAGTCAAATTTGGAATTGAGTACCAATACGCTTTCTATCACAGAAAAAATCTGGAAAAGTGGCGATGCGACTTCTTTGGGCATTCAACAATCTAAAGCTCAAAAAGAATATACAGAACTTTTGATTACACAGTTGGAGCAAAATATTGCCATTCAGGAAAATGCGTTAAGTATTTTGATAGGTGAAAATCCGACAAAAATCAACAGAACGATTGAAATGTCCGACACTTCCCTACCTCAAAATTTATCTGCCGGATTACCTGCAGCAATGGTAAGCCGCCGTCCGGATGTTCGTCAGCAGGAACTGGTTTTGCTGGAGTCTAATGCTCTGATTGGAATTGCTCAGGCAAATATGTATCCGTCTTTAAAAATCACTGCAAATGGCGGTGTTAATTCTTTCAAGATTGATAATTGGTTTCAGATTCCGGCATCGTTGTTTGGTTCAGCTTTAGGCGGAATCACCCAGCCAATTTTCCAAAAAAGACAATTAAAAACAGATCTGAATGTTGCAAAAATACAAAGAGAGAAAAATGTTTTGGCTTTCCGTCAAGCGGTTTTAAATGCTGTAGGTGAAGTTTCTGATGCTTTGGTTTCTAATGAAAGTCTAAAAGTTCAGGAACAAAAAGCCAGCGAACAAGTTTCAACATTGAAAGATGGAATAAAAAGCGCTGAACTACTTTATAAAAGCGGAATGGCAAATTACTTAGAAGTGATTGTTGCTCAAGGTAATTCTCTGCAAGCTGAATTGAATCTTGCTTATGTTAAAAGACAGAGACTGAGCAGTATTGTTGACCTTTACCGAGCTCTCGGTGGTGGTTGGAAGTAATTTCTATATTTAAATTAAATTGTTAGAAAATGCAGTCTTTTGGGACTGCATTTTTGTTTTTGAATACATATTTTTAATTCAAATATTTAGCAACTTTCTGTTCCAAATCTTCCAGATCAAAAGGCTTCGCAACAAAGTCATCAGCTTGGGCGCTTTCGGCTAAAGACTCGATGTCGTTATTAGCAGTTACATAGATTACCGGAATGTGTTTAAATTCTTCCCGGCTTTTCAAGAGTTTTGTTGCTTCTATTCCTCCAATATTCGGAATCCAGTTATCCATCAGAATAATATCCGGATAAAACTCCGACACTTTCTCGAGAATATTATGCGAAGTTTGCGATATATCGACTTCGTAACCACCATCTTCAAAAATAATAGAAATCAGTTCCAGAAGTGTGGTATCATCATCAAAGATTAATATTTTTTTCTTGCTCATATAAAGTTAATTTAAAATCTATAGTTTATTATTTTTATTTAATTCATTAAGTTGGATTGGAAGATTTTCAGAAGTTATCAATTGATTAAATCTTACTCGTTCCACAGCTTGTCTTGGCATATAATCTACTTGTGCTGTATCAGGATTTTGTATCCATATTTTACCTCCATTCTTTTTGATTTGCTGTAAACCTTCGACGCCATCAGAATTGGCTCCCGACAAAAGAACAGCTAACAATTTGTCACCAAATACTTCTACAGCGGAACTGAAAGCTATATCAATTGACGGGCGGGAAAAATGCAGTTTCTCTGATCTGTCCAGTGAAACATTTGTTTTGTCATCAAACAACAAATGATAATCTGCCGGAGCAATGTAAATTTTATTGATTTCTATTTCTGTTTTATCTTCTATTTCTATGACTTCTATCTTAGAATATTGTTGTAATAATGATGGTAAAATACTTACAGATTGTGCTTTGCGATGAACAACCAATACGATAGAAAAACTCAAATCTGTATCCAGATTTCTAATAAGTTCTATAATCACTTGCAAACTGCCGGCTGATCCTCCTATAATCACTAATTCTGTTTCCATCCTTATTGTATTAATTGTGATCTGCTTTTTTCCAAATCTTCTGATCATCCAACTGCTGATATCTCTTTTGAAGATGAGAAAATCGCAATGTTTCCTTCGTACCCAACGCCAGATAACCAAGATTCTCCAAACTATCATCAAAAAGATGGAAAACTCTTTCTTGTAGTTGCTTATCAAAATAGATCAAAACATTACGGCAAATAATCAATTGAAAACTATTGAAAGAACTATCTGAAACTAAATTATGCGTTGATAGTATCATCTTTTCTTTCAAGCTTTTATCAAATCTTGCACTGTCATAATTGGCTGTATAATAATCTGAAAAATCTTTTTTTCCACCGGATAGTATATAATTTTCAGAATAAATTTTCATCTGGTTAATCGGAAAAACACCTGAACTTGCTGTCTCTAAAACCGACGGATTGATATCTGTTGCATAAATCAAAGATTTATTATAAAGTCCAGCTTCTTTTAACAATATCGCGACCGAATAAGCTTCTTCTCCTGTAGAACATCCTGCCACCCAAATTCTTATCAGTGGATAAGTCCCCAACTGTGGTAAAACATTTTCTCTCAGAGCTTTGAAGAAATGGGGATCTCTAAACATCTCGGTGACATTGACAGTGATTTCTTCTATGAAATGTTTCAAATAACTCGGATCATTGACGATTTTATACCGCAATTCAGCAAAACTCGTGAACTTATCTATCAGACAAATTCGGTTGATTCTTCGTTTAAAAGAGGCTCTGCTGTAAAGTGAAAAATCATAACCATAAACCTCGTGAACATCTTTGATAAGGTGCTCTACTTCATGATCTAAGACTATATTAGGTTCTAACATTATGGCTTTTTTTCTATGGCAATCAATAACTGATCCACATTAATCGGTTTGGTAATATAGTCGTCTGCTCCGGCTTCCAAACATTTCTCACGGTCTTGCGCCATTGCTTGTGCTGTTACAGCAATAATCGTTTTATCCTTTATAGCAGGCGTTTCACGAATGATTTTCATTGCCTGATACCCATCCATATCTGGCATCATCATATCCATCAAAACAATAGCGATATCACTGTCTTTTTTTAAGATATCAATCGCTTCCTGACCCGTTGATGCAGTTTCAGTGGTATAATGTCTGGCTTTCAAAGTCAGTTTTAAAGCAAAAATATTTCGTGGATCATCGTCCACTATCAGAACTTTTTTATTCATTTAAAAATTAACTTTCGTATAACCAAACTCGTAATAATGATAGTAACTGATCGATATCCACAGGCTTGGAAATGTAATCCGACGCACCTGCAGCCATACATTTGTCCCTATCGCCAATCATAGATTTGGCAGTAACAGCAATAATGGGAAGTTTCGAAAATTTTGGAAGTTTTCTGATTTCCCGAATTGATTCATAGCCGTCCATCTCCGGCATCATCATATCCATTAAAACCACATCGATATCCGGATTTTTTTCAATTTGTTCTAAGGCCTGTTTGCCATCCATAGCCAAAACTACTTCTACTTTATACTTCTCCAATGATTTTGTTAATGAGAAAATATTTCGGGCATCGTCATCGGTAATCAGGATCTTTTTGCCACTCAAAACTTCTGTCAATGATCCCAGAGTTTTGCTTCTGGATTCTTCTGCATTATTTTTCTCCTCAACCAAGTGTAAAAACAATCCAACTTCATCTAAAATCCTCTGGTATGAATGTGCTGTTTTCACAACAATAGAATCTGCGTATTGTTTGATTTTCAGTTCTTCTGCATTAGACAAACTGTGCTCTGTGAAAATGATGATTGGCAAGTTCTCCAGACCTTCATAACTTTTGATTGATTCTACAATCTCGTATTCTCTGCCTTTGAAAGCGCCAATGTCCAAAATCACACAATCGACTCTATTAGAAACCAAAGCATTAACACTGTCTTCCACATTATTTTCTACCGATAACGAAATGTTATAATTACTCAAAAAGAAAGACAAAGCTGTTGCGTGTTTCGCATTTTCTTCTACAATCAGGACTTTTTGAGGTGATTTTCTGATGACTTCCTCTATTTTTTTAAAAACGTTGTTCATTTGATCCAGAGCCACAGGTTTACTGATAAAATCAATGGCACCTTTCATCAGACTTTCCTTTTTAGCGCGCATTACAGACATCATATGCACCGGAATATGTCTTGTCTCATTAATTGATTTGAGATCATCCATCACTTGCCAGCCATTTTTTACAGGCAGTTGTATATCTAATAAAATTGCGGATGGACGATATTGTATCGCAAAAGGAACGGCTTGATCGCCTCGCACAGAAACCACAGCTTTATAATTTTGTTTTCTGGCATATTTCAGTAAAGCTTTTGCAAAATTGGTATCATCTTCTACAATCAAGATCACTTTATCATCTTCTGTGATAGAGTTTCTGTCGTCTTCTATATCTTTTGGAATTTCTAAAATCGGAGTTTTCAGTAATTCAACAGGATCTTCTTCGCCCAAAATAGTCTGGATTTTTTCCACATCATCTTTTATGACATCTACCAAATCCTGATTATTATCAAAATGAATGACTTCAGCCGGTTTCACAGTCGGAATTCTGAAACTAAATTCGCTTCCTTCATTCACCTGACTGGTTACTGATAATTCTCCACCTAATAATCTTGCAATCTCACGGCTGATTGATAATCCCAAACCTGTTCCTCCGAATTTCCTTCTCGTAGAACCATCGGCTTGTTGAAAAGCTTCGAAAATAATATTCTGTTTCTCTTCCGGAATTCCGATTCCTGTATCTTTCACAGAGAATATAATTGAATTCTGATTCTTCGGATCGTTTTTAATATTAAGGTTAATACTTCCTTTCTCTGTGAATTTGATAGCGTTGGACATTAGATTTCTCAAGACCTGATCCAAACGCAGTCTGTCGGTTTCTATTTTTTTTTGAACATCTTTGTCCACATTAATATTGAACTGAAGTTCCTTTTGATGAATAATTGGATTAAAGAGATTTCGTAAATCTTTTACAACTTCTTCTAGCGAAACGTCCTGATGTTCCAAAGTCATTTTCCCTGATTCGATTTTTGCTAAATCTAAGATTTCATCAATCAAAGTCAATAAACTAGTTCCAGAGCTTTGGATCACTTTTGCTGATTCGATTTGATCTTCGTTTAGATTTTCATCCGGATTTTCAGCCATTAATCTTGAAAGCAAAAGAATCGAGTTCAATGGAGTTCTCAACTCATGAGACATATTTGCAAGGAATTCTGATTTGTATTTGGTGCTTAAAGCCAATTCCTCAACTTTTCGCTGAATTTCTGCATTACGTTCACCAATCAAATGATTTTTTTCTTCCAGCAAAGTAGAACGTTCTTCTAATTCTAAATTAGATTGTAGTAATTCCTCCTGCTGAACCTTCAACTCTTCTTCAGAAGCTTGTAATTTTTGAGTTTGCGCTTCCAGTTCTGTGTTCAGATTTTCTAATTCAGAATGCTGAACCTGTAATTCTTCTGCCTGAGTCTGCGTTTCTTCCAACAACCTTTGCTCTTCTTCACGGCTTTTTGCAACATTCAGAGCTATACCGATATTTCTGCAGGCTTCTACAAAATATTCAGCCTTATCTTCATCAAAATTAGAAGTTGAACTCAGTTCCAAAACACCATAATTATAGCTTCCGGAAATAATAGGCATCAACAAAATATTATTAACATTGATCTTACTGCCAGCAAAACTAATAGCAATATTATCATCGTTAAAATCATTAAAGACTTTCAATTCTTTATTTTGAAAAACCTGTCCAACCATACCTTCACCAGGTTCGAAGATTTTTTTCATATGATCTTCCAAACCATAGGCTGAGCTGAGCTTCAATCTTCCTTCTTCATTCAAATAAATTGCACCGTTGATACAGCCTCCGTAATCGATTAAATTCTTCAGAGAATCTTTGGTGACTTCCTTCACGGTTTTGTTTCCAGACAAAGAATCATTCAGTAACACCAAACCTTTTTGTCGCCATTCGCTCTTATTAATTTTATCGAATGAAGTTTTGAGAGAGTCCGTCATATGATTGAGAGACTCTACCAAATCGCCCAAATCATCTTGCGAATTATCCACTGCTTTTTGACTGTAATCTCCGTTGGAAACTCTGTTTGCAATCTCTTTTATTGCACTTACACGTCTAGAAATTTCTAAATCTTTTGCAGTAAGTTCTTTTTCCAATTTATCTCTTCGGATCAGATCTGACTTCAGTTTTGCATAGAAAGAAGCGGTAACAATAACTGCTGCAATAGCTGATAAAATGATGAACAAAACTGTCATATTGGACGATCTTGTCAAATCAATATTTTTAATCTCCAACTGTTGCTCTTCATATTTCACAAACTCGGCAACCAGATTTCGACATCTGTCCATATAAACTTTACTGGTCAGGATTTGCTCCTGAGTCATCACCAATCCATTATGTTTGTTTTCTACAAATTGCTTAAGATTGCTGATATTAATATTACCATTTTCCTCCAGTTTATTGAGACGGTCCAGTTGAACTTTATCATCAATATCCAAAGCTTTTGCTTTTTCTATAGCTTTAGAAAACTCAACCAAACTCTTGTTATAAGGTTCCAAGAAAGTTTCTCTGCCAGTTAGCTGATAACCTCTGTTTCCGGTTTCCGCATCCAAAAGTGCTACCAGAACATCCTTTACAGCCGTGATAGAACGTCGGCTTGCAGAGAGCTTTTCTCTATTGTCCATTTGTTTCTGGATACTCCAATAAGAGGCTACGGAACTGGCAATTAATATCAAAAGTGACAGCCCGACTCCTATCTGAAGATTTCTGATAATTTTCTTTGGCATAAAGAATTTAGTTTAATGGTAAAGTGAAATAAAATGTAGAACCTTCTCCCAGCTCGCTGGAAACACCTATTGTCCCGTGGTGCTGATTAATGATTTCTGAACAGATATAAAGTCCGATTCCCAGACCTTGAAACTGCAGAGACGATTCTTCAACACGATAAAACTTCTGGAAAACATATTCCTGTTTGAAATCAGGAATCCCAATCCCAAAGTCTGTTACGCTAATTCGAACTTCTTTTTCGTCGGTAAAAGTGGTGACAATAATCTGATGATTTTCAGGAGAATATTTGATAGCGTTGGTTAAGAAATTAATCAAAACCTGCTCTATTCTTATCTTATCCAACGGAATCATAAAATCCGGTTTCACGCCGTGACGTTCGATTTTAACATCGCTTCCACTCGTATGCAGAATTGTTTCAAGAGCATTTTCCAGAACCTGATTCAGATTTTCCGGTTTTTTATTAATCTTTAATTTTCCGTTCTCTATTTTGGAAACATCAAGCAAATCCGTAATCAAACTATTAAGTTTATCGATTTGGTCTAATGTTTTTTGGACGTACATTAATTCAGAATTTTCGTCGTTCTGCTTTAGTTTACGACTTAGTAATTGAGTGTAAGCTTTTATACTTGTCAAAGGCGTTTTCAGCTCGTGGCTGGCAATACTTAGGAACTCGTCTTTTTCTTTCTCGATTCTTTTTTGATCATCGATATCGGTGAAAGTTCCTACCCAATTTTTGATATTTTCACCTTCAAAAACAGGCGACATTCTCAGCAAATGATAGCGGTAAGCTTGATTTTTGATATTCTTGATTCTGATTTCCAGCTCCAGCGCTTTGCCTCTTTTTCTACATTCTTCAAACTGCTCTCGGATATTGTGATCGTCTGGATGAGTTTCCGGAAAATCTTTTTCATTTTCAGAATATTGATACCATTTGCAATTAACAAAATCGACTTCTCCATTTTCATTCAAGGTAAAAGCGATTTGAGGTAAAGCCTGCAACATCACATGAAAATGATCAATCTGAGATTTCATGGTTGCCTGCGCTTCCTTTCTTCCTTTATTTTCCAGCTCCAGATTGTGCTGTGTTTTCTTCATCGCAAGATTGTTCTCCTGCAGATTATAAAACGTTTTTGCTTTTAATAAAAGAATGTCTGGATCAACGGGTTTAGTAACATAATCTTTACCTCCGGATTTATAGCCTTGGGTAATAAATTTTTTCTCGATGCTGACTGCCGAAAGAAAAATGATCGGAACATCTTTGGTTTTGCTGTAACCTGATAAATTTTCAGCAACTTCGAAACCATCCATATCCGGCATCTGAACATCCAGAATTACCAAAGAATAGTCATTTTTAAGCGCTTTCCCCAAAGCTTCTTCACCTGAAAGTGCTGTATCTACTTCAAAATCATTGGACTCTAATAATTTTTTTAAAGAAAATATATTATTGGGATTATCATCAACAATTAAGACCATAAAATTTTAAAATGAACTGATTATTATATTTCATTTATGTAGTTATCAAAAATACTTACAATATTCCAATAAAGCATTATTTTTATAAAATCAACATAAATAAACTCGAAAAATTAGCCTAGCAAAAACACAGCCAACTTTGCTTATTTATTACAATTTTTTGTGATTCATCAATTTTCACATGCTTATCTTTGCAAAAATTTTTCTTTTGAAAGACATTCTTCTCATTACTCCGCCTTTTACCCAACTGAATACGCCCTATCCGGCGACGGCTTATATCAAAGGTTTTCTTAATAACAAAAATATATCCAGTCACCAGATTGATCTTGGGATTGAGGTGATTTTGGAGTTATTTTCCAAGAATGGACTTCAGAAAGTTTTCAATGTTTCGATTGATCTTTATAATGTTTCTGAAAATTCTCAAAGGATATTTGCTCTGCGAGAAGAATATATCAAAACCATAGATCAGGTGATTCTTTTTTTACAGAATCAAAATCCGACTTTGGCGAGACAAATTTGTTCGATGAATTTCCTTCCGGAAGCTTCCCGCTTCAATCAGTTGGATGATATGGAATTTGCTTTCGGGAATATGGGTTTGCAGGATAAAGCAAAACATTTGGCAACCTTATATTTAGAAGATCTTTCCGATTATATTGTGGAGAATATCGATTCCGATTTTGGATTCAGCAGATATGCAGAAAGATTGGGAAAAAGTGCTAATTCTTTTGATGAATTATATGCTAAAATCAATCATGCCAATAGTTTTATTGATGAAATTACTTTAGACATTTTAAAGAAAAAACTGGAATTGGTTCAGCCAAAATTGGTTTGTTTTTCTGTTCCTTTTCCAGGAAATTTGTATTCTGCTTTCCGATGTGCCAAGTTGATTAAAAAAAACTATCCTCGCATCAAAACCGCAATGGGTGGCGGTTTCCCAAATACTGAGTTAAGAGACATTAAAGATAAACGCGTTTTTGAATTAATAGACTTTATTACATTAGACGACGGCGAATTGCCACTTGAATTGGTTTACCAGAATGTTTGTCAGACTGAGAATCTAGAAGCCGAATATAAAAGAACATTCCTTCTCGAAAATGGAGAAGTTACTTATAAAAACAATTCCAAAAAACACGATTACAAACAAGCCGAAGTTGGAACACCAGACTATTCGGATTTGCAATTAGACCATTATATTTCTGTGATAGAAGTTGCCAATCCGATGCACAGCTTGTGGAGCGATGGCCGATGGAACAAGCTCACAATGGCACACGGCTGCTATTGGGGCAAGTGTACTTTTTGCGATATTTCTTTAGATTATATTAGAATTTATGAACCTATTTCTGCCAAAATTTTGGTGGACAGAATGGAAGAACTCATCCGAACGACAGGCGAAACCGGTTTCCATTTTGTGGACGAAGCAGCGCCTCCAGCCTTGATGCGAGAAGTTGCTCTGGAAATTCTACGAAGAAATCTCGTCGTGACTTGGTGGACGAACATTCGATTTGAAAAAAGCTTCACGCAGGATTTGTGTTTCCTTTTGAAAATATCCGGTTGTGTTGCGGTTTCTGGCGGATTGGAAGTGGCGAGTGACCGATTATTAAAATTAATAGACAAAGGCGTTTCCGTAGATCAGGTGGCAAAAGTGACAAGAAACTTCACCGAAGCTGGGATTATGGTTCACGCTTATCTAATGTACGGCTACCCGACTCAGACCGTTCAGGAAACGGTGGATTCTCTCGAGATGGTTCGACAATTGTTTGAGATGGGGATTTTACAAAGTGGTTTCTGGCATCAGTTTGCGATGACCGCACATTCTCCAGTGGGACAAAATCCAGAAGAGTTTGGTGTTACACCTGTCAAGCAAGAGATTTTGTTTGCCAATAATGACATCGATTTTGTTGATAAAACAGGCATCGATCATAGTAAATTCAGTTTTGGACTGAAGAAATCTTTGTTCAATTATATGCACGGTATCAACTTCGAAATGCCTTTGCAGGATTGGTTTGATTTCAAAATTCCCAGAACTACGATTCATCCGGATTATATCCACGACAGTCTTTTGGAGGAAGAAAATTTCGCTTTCAAACCCAATTCCAAAATTATTTTTCTGGACAGAAATGTAATTGCTGAAGATTTTGTCAAAACCAAAAAAGGCAATTCCTACAACCTAACGAGAATCACTTTTCACCTGAAAACCAACATTCTGAAGATAGAATTGGAAAAAGAAAAAGCCGATTGGCTAATCTCTGTTTTGCAGTACAATTCTATAGAAAACGCAAAGAAAATCACGCTTCTGCAACTCAAAAATCAATATGAAGAACATTTGGAAGACTTCGAGTTATTCTGGTTTTCAAAACCGATACAGCAGTTGAAGGAGAATGGGATTATTCTGAGTTTGTAATTATACGTTCATTTTATACTATTAATATGTCTGATACATTTTCTGACCATCATCAAATCAAGACCGTTTTAACTTTCAAGGAACTTGTAGAAACAGAGTTTCAAGGTGACAACAATGCTATCTGCTGGCAAAGAAATATGGTTGGAGATTTTGGAGAAATTGTTTCCAAACTTGAACTGAAAGATAACATTACAGAAGTTTCTGTTGAAGATTTAGAAAGTCTTACACTTTCAGAAAATGGTCAGCTTGCCAGAGAAATCATCATCAATGATTTGCAATTATTAACTGATTTTGGCGCTTCGCCGTCACTTAATTTACTTAAAAGTTATGAGCGTGATGATGAGTTCAATTTCATCTCAACAGATGTCTATTCTTATCACGTAGACCGCTCACCTATTGCTACCAGTACATTTCTTTGCACTTATTTTGGTGCAGCAAGTGACATTTTACCTAATGATCAGGCCATCCAAAAAATTCTGGTTCCTGAAATCCGTGAAAAACTAAAAGAGCTGAACGATAGCAAAGAGGAAGATTTTGAGGCTTTTTTGAAGGAGTATTATTTTGATTTGCATTATCTGCCGAAAGCCAATGCGCATCCCATCAATCTCGGTTTAGGAAATCTCTGGCGTTTGTCCGTAGATCATCCGGAACAGACAGTGCCGCCGTGTGTCCATCGTGCACCTGTAGAAAACAAGGACGAATATCGGTTGCTTTTGATTTGTTAAAAAGCTAAATTACTTTCCGATACAGTATCTATAGAAGTCTTTATTGATGGTGGTTTATACCATACAAGGTGTACAAAAGTGGTACAAGATTAAGATGCTGCAACATCTTTTTTTTCTACTTTCCCGCACGCATCTCATCACAGTAAATAATTGTAAACCAATATTTTAAAATACTTCACGATAAATTTAAAAATAAATTTGTACTACTTTTGTCCACCTCCAACCTTATAAAATATTGAAAGTTAAATAATTAACAATTCCCGACTGCAACAATAATAATTGATACATTTAGCCTGTACACCTCAATTTTCATCTATTTTTAGGACGAAAATTAGTTTACACTTCTAACAAGGAAAGCTCAAACTTTATACTAAAATGTTTTAATCAGTCTACTTATTAATTCTCTATTGGATTTACTAACTCCAAAATCTTTTGATAAGTTAACAATTGGTTATGTACATGAAAATGATTTAAATAAATTTTTGCTGCAAATACTTTAATTCTTATATTTACTTTTTATCGAAATATGCCACATGATTTTGAATTAAACAAAGATCTATTAAGGGAAATTGAGCTTTTGCTACCTAGATTAAAGTACTCTGTTTTGCCAAGTAAAGTAATTAAATGGTTAGAAAACTTCGACAAAAATGAAGTCAAAAGTATGCTGGGCTTACTAAGCGTTTTTGAATATATTTCATACAATGAATTTTTAGCAAGATTAGATGATTTATTTGCTGAATTATTATTAAAAATCCCTAATAAGAAAGATGAAATTTTGATATATCCCTTCGGTAAATTTGGGAAAAGTGGAATATTCGTTTCTTATCCAATTGCTAAAACAAAGGCCTTTGAAAAAAGGAAACACTATATTGAGATTTCAAATGATGTTAAAAAATTAGAATTTTCCAACATTAAACATATTATTTTTCTTGATGACTTTATAGGCACAGGTAATACTTTTATAGATTTTTATAATGAAAATTTAGATTTGCAAAATTTCATAATCGATAATAAAATAAACTCATTACATATTCTTGCTTGTATATGTATGCAAAAAGCACAAGCTAACATAAAATCTAAATTACCTTCAATAGAGGTAATTGCTGATTTTAGAAACAAAATATTAGTTCGTTCAGAAACACCACTACACATTTTTAATTATAGAGATTTTATAAAAATTAAATCTATTGTAGAAAAATACGGAAACAAATTTAATTATACGTTTGACAAAAAAAAGGTTGTCTACGGTTATGGTGAATCACAGTCATTTGTTTCCTTCTTTCACTCTACACCTAATAACGCCCTATCCATTATTTGGAATGATAGGGATAATTGGATACCACTATATCCAAGAACTGCAATCACTAAAATGAGTGAAGCAAGAGAATTTAAAAAGGAAGTTTCTTTCTATATAAATATTTGTAATAAACTTGGAATTGACATTTCCAAGACCCTTTTGAATTTCGGAAAATATTTTATTAAATCGCAAGATGAATTAAATAACAGTAAACAAGACCACTCAATAATACTCTTACTTTTTCTAAAGAATTTGAAATACGAGGATATTATAATTTGTCATATATTGGGTTTGTCAAAAAGTGAGTTAAATTTAATATATGATGAAGCAAAGGATTATGGTTTAATAGATTATTCAAATAAAATCACTATAGTAGGCATGAATTTTATTAAAAAACTAAAAAGCTTAGGTAAAAGAGATAAAATCAGAAGGGAGAGCAATCATAACTTAGCAATTGAAGAAATATCATATATACCAATAACGCTTAATGGAACGACATAATTTGTTAGCATAAAAACCCTTAGGTTTTACTCGGTGCATTGTATCGAGGTTTATTAAGGTAAGTTTATGATTGTGGATAAGCAAATATTATTTTTAATAATGCTGAATTTTCTCCCCATCATTCCCTTTCCTAAAAATCCAACATTGTCAAGAATATTATTTAACATTCAAGAAAGAAGTAACTAATATGTCGTTTCCATTTAAGCAGTTTATAGAAGAAGCCAAACTACAAGGCAAATCAGATAAATATATTGAGGAGTGTGCTTCTTATATAAATACATTAGAATCTGGTGGTTTTCCTGTTATTTTTTCCACCGTCCATTTAGCTATATTGATGAAAATTCAATCAGATTACCTAAATTTTTTAATAGGAGAAAGAAAACCTCAAAATTGGACTACAAAAGGTATTTTATGGAGAAGTATTCCACCTTGGCGAAATAAGAAAATTACAAGTCAAGCGGATCATTTCCAATTCAAGGTTTATAAATATAAAAAATTTGTAATAAAAAAGAAAAGAGGAGGCTATAGGGAGATTATGGCTCCAAATAGAGATTTGAAATATATTCAAAAATGGATTTTGGTAAATATATTGTCAAGATATAAATTAAGAGATTCATGTAAAGGCTTTAGAAGTGGTATATCAATATATGATAATGCAAAAGTGCATGAATTTTCTGATAATATATTAAAAATTGACTTGTTAAAATTTTATGATACAATTACTGAAAAAAGAATATATGGTGTTTTTCATTCATTAGGTTATGCAAAAAATTTATCTTTTTCTCTGGCAAAAATTTGTACATTTTCTCATGAAAAAAAATTTTGGGATTCTCTAAATACGCACGAACAGATTCTTTTTTCAGAGCATTTAAAGCTTAATCCCCCAGTATTACCTCAAGGTTCCCCATGTAGTCCTATGTTAGCAAATATTGTTGCAACAAATATGGATTATCGGTTTGAAAAATTGGGCTTAAAGCTTAATTTTGAATACAGTAGATATGCAGATGACCTAACCTTCTCAATCAAAAAAGGAGGAAAGTTACCACCTATAAAATTTGTAAAAAAAATTATCGAAGAAGAAGGTTTTTTTGTTAATGAGGATAAAATCTCTTACATGAATAAAGGGGCTAAACAATACGTTACGGGGCTAACCACAACTAATGGAGTCAATGTTTCTAAGAAATGGAGAAAGGAATTATCAAAACACATATATCATTGTAAAAGAGCTGGCGTTATTAATCATTTAAACTTCAGAAAAGAGTTTAAAAATGAATTTAAGAATTATTCTGTTTTAAATTATCATGATTGGCTTTATGGTCATATTTGTTTTATAAATTCAATTAATAAAGAGCATAGTGAAAAGTTATTATCTGATTTTAAAAAAATAACGTGGTTTTTAGATTAAATTTATATTCCTAATTCACAAACATAATTAGACTAAATGATTGTTAAGGTTGTGAAAGTAGTTTTTTCATAATGTTGAAGTTTATAGGATTAATATTTTAGATTTATTTATTGAAAAATTTAATGATGATTGTAGCAAAAATCTCATTATCAGTTACAAAAAATATGACATTGATAAATGCTACTATAATAAGAAAACTTGAAAGGTGATACTACCCTGATATGTTTTCACCAGAAAAACATTTACACAATGGAATTGAAAGCAACAAAATTTCAGCAATCCTCATGACTGATTGAACTTTTACCAAATCTTTCATTATAACTTTATCTAAAGCAATCAAATACAATAATTGCTGACGAACTCCCCAAATTCTTTTTTGACGGTTGTAAGCATCTATCAACTCCTGATTGGATTTGTTTAAAATAACAAGATGTATTTTTGAATAATCTCATTATCTTCTTGGGTACATATATCTGTTTCAAAAAACAATATTTTACGAAGTTAAAATTATCATCCCAACAACAATAAGAGAAAAAATTATGTAATAAACATAATTTTTCAGTTGGAGACTGCTCGTTGTTTTACCACCTTAGCTTGTCAGCAGGCTGGTGTAGCTTTATTGCTAATCGTAATTATGAGGTAAAAATACAAATAAAATTCTTAATTTACATTTTCTTATCAAAAACAAATAACACATGAGTTTCAAATTATTAGCTATTAGGCCTCTGACTAATTGTAATGAAAAATTCCTAAAAAGTTTAGAAATTGGAAGAATTTACAAATTCTATAATGATTACAAGTTTTTCAACAATGACATTGAACTTGATAATATATCATTAGATGATATAACCAAAATAGAGCACAAACCTCTAATTTCAATCCCAAAATCATTTTTCAACAAATCTAATGTCAATCTAAATATTTCCGCAATCGTTGGCAAAAACGGAAGTGGAAAAAGTGCATTAGTAGAATTACTTTATATGGCACTGTATAATTTATCAGTTTATAGAGGCATATTAAAAAAGAAAATTAATCCTGACTATGACAAAATTGAAGAGATTGAATTAGATGATAAAATAATTGAAAAAATCACTGGTATATTAAACAATGAATACATTGAAGAATTAGAGCTTAAAAATTATATAGAACAGATTCTTTCAGTTAATAAAAACAACAAAAATTTAGCTATTCAAAATGGTAACGGCATTAAAGAAAATTTTGAAAAAGAGATAGATATACTTAAAGATAAAGCAGATGCAGGATTTATGTATGATGATGATTTTGATAAAGTTAATAAAATGTTGAAAAATTTTAATGACTTTAAATTTGATAGACAATTGAATTATTTAAAAAGAGTCACTGAAGGTTCTAATATTGCTATTAAAAATATTAATGTTGAAATATTTTTTCAGTATACTATCGAAAAAAAAAATATAATTTATTCATTTAGACTGGAGGGAGAAGATATTAGATTTCATCAGCTTACTTCTACTAAAACTGATTTATTTCTTTTTAATAATCCAACTTTATTAAATGAAGTAGATACAACAGAATTAATCAAAAGCAATTTTTTTTATACTTTAGCTATTAACTATTCATTTTATGCTTTAAACTCAAATGATTTAGGATTATGGCTTAAAAATATTTTTCATAAAAATGATTCTTATCAAATGCCTGTTGTTCTCAATCCAATGAGAACGAAAGGAGTTATTGATGTTAATACTGAGACAGAATTAACAAAATCAAGATTTTTATATAACTTATTCCATCCCCTTGTATTTGGTAAATTAGAAAAACCTAATCCAATTAATGGTAAAACTCCACACAAATTAAAAATAAGAGTAAATCATAATAAACTAATTGAAAGTTTATTAGAAAATAAAATCAAATATTTATCATTTACAATACTAAAGCAGTACGAGCATTTTATTCCAATGATTAATGAAGTGTTTGAAACTAACATTGATTATACTTGCTTCGAAAATCTAAGCGAATTTGAAAAAATATCCTATCAATATATTTTGAATAAAATATTTTCTATTGTTGACAATTATGGTACATATAGAAATGAAAAATATTTAAAGGTTTTTGCTATTAAAGAAAAAAAAGGTGATATTAATGAATTTAAAAAATTATTGATCCACTTAAAGGAAAAAGATAATAGTCATATTACAACAAAATTAAAACAAGCTGTGAACTTCTTAATTAATTATGAGGAACATTTTAAAACTGAAATTAAACCAATTAGAGAAGGGCAAAATAATTTTTTAACAGATGAATTTGAAATTAAAATTTCCGACTATACAAAGAAAATAATTGCTTTAGTTGACAAAGGAGATACTTACAATCAATTATTATTACCATCATTCTTTGAATTTGATGTTATTTTCGAAGATGGCAGTAGCTTTTCATCATTAAGCTCTGGAGAGAAACAGTTAGTTTATAGTACTACTACCATAATCTATCATATCCTAAATATTGAATCAGTATTTGATAACGAAGATGGAGAATTATCTAAATATCAACATATAAATATGATATATGACGAGATTGAGCTTTATTATCATCCTGAATATCAAAAACAATTCCTAAATTACCTTCTTAATGAAGTCGACAAATTAAATCTAAAAAAAATAAAGGACATCAATATTCTTTTCATAACGCATTCTCCATTCATATTATCAGATATTCCGAAACAAAATGTTTTGTTCTTAGAAATTGATGAAGTAACAAAAAAAGCTATTGCTAAAAACAACTATCTAATGAATACTTTCGGAGCAAATATTACCGACTTATTTGCTGATAGCTTCTTTATAAAAGACGGTTTGGTTGGTGAATTTGCCAAAAAGAAAATAAATGAAATATTAATACATTTATTAGGAAAAAAAAGATTTGGAAAAGCAAAACAAAAAGAACTTTTCGAAGCCATTAATTTGATAGATGAGCCAATTATTAAAGACAAACTTCAAGATATGTTTAATTATAAATATTCTGAGTATGATATATATTAATAGAGATTTTGAAAAATCAGCGCTCGCTCATTATTATAAGCTAAAAGATGATATAGAGAAAAAAATTGACAATGGTCACAATTATATTAATTCAAAAAACAAACTTCCACTTTCTGATTTCCACAAAAGATGTTTAAAAATATTCCTAAAAGAAATCATTCTTGCTAATCCTGATAAATTAATTAGAATCTTTAATCTATTTGAAAATAAATTTCCAAATACTGATTATAGATTAATTTTTGATTACAAATGGTTTAGTTCGAAAAGTAGAAAATATGGAACTTACGAACTTGCGAAAATTTTAGGTATACGAATATGTTGTTATTGTAATAGAAATTATACAACAACAGTAATTCGCAAAAATGAAAAAATTTCAAGACCACAGTTTGATCATTTTTATTACAAAAAAAAATATTCAATTTTAGCTCTTTCTTTTTATAATCTAATACCCTCTTGCAGTTTATGTAATACAACATTTAAGGGAGAGAAGGATTACAAAATATTACATCCTTATATTGATAATATAGTTAGTGATTTTGGATTTACTGCAATTCCAAAAAATATTACTACGTTATTAAATGTTAATGAGGATTTTAAAATTGGTATAGTTAAGAAGGATAAAAAAAATATATTAAATTCAAAATTAGATGAAAGCATAAAACTTTTTAAAATAAAAGAAATGTATTCATCAAATGGAAGTGAGATTAAAGATTTATTTTTATTAAGATATAAGTATTCTGATAAGTATTTAGAAGAATTACAAAAAATGACTAAAAATAAATTCACCAAACCAGAATTATATCGTCTTGCTTTTGGGGCTGAAATTAACGAAACAGACTTTGAGAAAAGACCATTTAGCAAATTAAAAAAAGATATTTTAACTGAATTAAAGATTTTGAAGCCGTAATCTATTGTTGTAATTTTAAGCAGTTGGTAAATTTAGTTTTTCAAACAAAACTTTATTTCTTTTTTTAGAGTCTCTTAATAATTTATCAAAACTAATAATTTCTATATATAAACTATAATTTCTATTAAAGTTAAAATACCCATCACTGTCAGGTAATATTGTAAAATTATGGTCTTCTGCAAACTTTCTCATATTTGTGGTTAAATCACAAACAATATATGCATATATGGGTGTTTTATCCTTAATATCAAACTGCCTTCCATCTTTATCTAATGCTTTGTTATTAATAATTTCTCTTGCGTAAGTAGTCACTTGATTTATTGGATTTTCTGTATCAGAATAATCTTTTCTCATTGGTCTTTTAAATTCAACTATTACGATTGACGAATAAGGTTTATTATCATCACTTAAAATATGGGGCTTATTAAAAATTAGTAAATCAGTTTCTTTTGTTGATTTCGATTCAGTCCTTTCAATTGATTTAAAAGTTTTATCTGAAGCCAAATAATCATGGAAAGACAATTTATCATCAATTACCCATAAATTATGTTCTTCAAGAGAAATCTCATTAGACGTTTTTCGAAGTGGAAATATTAAACTATGAATAGCCTCTTCAGTGGAGTATTGACTATCTTTTTTCTTTAAGTGTAGTTCCAACAAGTCTAAAATATGTTTCCTATGTAATATATATTCAGAAAGTTTAGCATTTCCTACGTCAAGTATTTTTTCATACAAATCTTCATTAATTGCATCTTCCTTCGAAACAATATTTTGCATTTCTTCTTTAGTTTCTGTTAAAACTTCTAACTCCATTTTTTGCTGAATCTTAAAAAGTTCAACCTCAAGTTTGGAATCATCAAGAGAATTTGATATTCCAAGAATATCATTTGGCTTATATTTTAACAAATGTCTGTATCTCGGATGTGAAATAACAAAATCTCTAACACGATTTAATTTTTTTTCAGAAAATTCCACTAAATATTCTTTGAAGTGCTCTCTAATAATTTCAGAAACAACACTTTTTACTTCTTGTAGAGTAATTGCTTCTTCAAACATACTATTCTCATTATCGAAGATAATTTCTGTTCTCTCTTCATTAACTTTCTCATCAAAATAATTCCCCGATACATAAATACTAATTGAAAACTTTTGCCCAACCTCATCGGCAATGTACTCAGGTATTTCAGGGATTGTTTCTGAAATTGAGAAATTTGTAACTTCTCTCTTATTAGCAAGTAAGTGTACTTTATTATCTGTTTTTGTATTATACAATTTAACTATGTCAAGTTTGAAATTGTTTGTATTGACAATAAATGGTTTTTCTTCAACAGCTTTTTTCATATATTGAAGAAAATAATCATTTACTACGATTTGCCTTTGAATATCCTTGAGAACGATAGTAGGACAGTTTGAATCTAAGAAAAAAGAAAAGCAGTGTTCAATAATTTTAAAAGCAATATCTTCAGAATTATTATTACACCATTTTCTGTAATTCTCTTTCAAATTTTTAAGTATGACTATAGTTGACCAAAAATCTTCCTTGCTTTCAATTTCAATTAAAGATTCTTTTTCAATACCTTTTCTGGTTGGCTCAAAATTAAAGGTTCTTTTCTTAAATGCAATACCATCTTTAAAATGACTTTCAACAATTGCTTTCTCAAATGCTCTCAACCAAGTAATTCTTCCTATTCCTTTTCCTCCTCTTTCAAACTTGTAAGATGAGTGAGCAAAATTAAATGACTCATAATTCTCTTCATTAAAGCCAATGCCATTATCTTTTATGTGAAAATCAATTATTGGTGGCAGCTTTTGTAAATCTTCGTATGGAAACTCTTCTTGATTAAGTCTTACAAGTTCAACTTCAATTAATCCTTTTTCTGGTAGATTTGCATCTTCAATTGCATGAATTGAATTAACTATTGCTTCATACAAAGGAAGCAATACATTATTGTTTGAAAGTTTTTTCTCTCTTACCTTTCCCAAGATGTCTATTTGCATAAGAAAATTAGTTTTTCCAAATTTACAATACAATATCTTATTATCTAAGCAATTGTACAAACAAATCTACAAAACACTCATAATCAATACATGATAATACTTCAAGACTTTGCGATGCTTGGATAATCGAACCACAAATTTTCAATCTTGTACCAAAGAGTTTAATAGAAGAACTGCTGTTTAACTTTCAGTTTTCGCCACTTTTGTAAAATCCCTTGTAGTTACAGGTTTTATTTTTCAATATCCTTTAAAGGTATTTCCATTTTAGAGTTTGAAATTTTTAATGGTGCAAGACTATATTCTGCAAAATTCCCACTTACATCGGAATAGTAACCGGTGTATATATATTTCTGCAAAAACACCAGAGCCAAAAGGTTCAAGTCTATTTTTACCTCTTTTAAAAAACTGAATTGTGTGTCTTAAAATCCGATTAGTTATTAACCATTTCGTCGATTTCTTCGGTATATTTGTTCGTTATTACTTGCTACCTGTTTACCATTTATTTTATCGTTTTTTGAGATTACTTGTTGAATGATGATTTGTAAAGAAACTCAAAAAATTTAGCATCGGACTTTTTGTTGTCTAGAGCATCATTTTATCACGTCGCTAATCGCGCATTTCTACCTGAGTGAATTACCTTGAATTATTGCTATTTCGCCTACTTTTTAACATTTTTGTGTATCATATGTTATGTAATCGGAAAGAATCCGTATCTACCCTGGTTCTTGTTTTTTGTAAATTCAATGGTATTAATACCTTCAATTATTTTAGGAATTTTATTTTCAAATATTATTAATTGACTTTCCAACGAAGTTTGTCTGATGTCATCAAAAAACAAATCATCTAATTCAATCGAGATATCTTCAGTTTCTGAAACTTGTTTATCTTTGTCTTTAAATGTTGTTAGTGGTGAATCAATAACTATAAGGTTACTAAAATTCTTTTTTTCATTTAAACAATAATCTAAAAAACCTAACAAACAAGCGGTATAAGAAATTGCTCTTCTTCCTTTACCATAACTACCTCTACTTTTATTAGAAATTACAATATCAAATGTTTTAAACTCTGAATTAAATATTACTTTTGGGCTTACGTTATAGTTCCAAGTTTTTAATCTTTCTTCAATAAATCCACATAACTTTTTTAAAATATCATAATCGCAAACATTTACTATGTCTGTTGATTCTTTTTCGGATTTTAAAATTTCAAGAGAATCTTTTGTTTTATAAAGCGTAACTGTTTCCGTATCAATAAACTCTATATAATTGCCAATTTTTTCAATTTCTATATAATCATTAAGAATTGTTTTTAAATTCTTAATTTCTGGTTTTATACTTTTTAAGCGGGTTTCTAATTTTAACAAAGTCCCTTGTAGTTCACTTGATTCAGCTTCAAGATTTAAAACATTTCTTTTGGATTCAGTTATACTCTCTTTTAGGTCTTCTAATTTTTCTTTAATAAGCAATACCTCCGCAATTACACCTTCTTTAAAATTTTCTATCTCATTTAAATGCTGAATTTCATCATTATTCATTGAATTTGAACAGATAGGACATAATTGACTTGGTAATTGTGAGGTAAGAGATTCAGCTTCAAGTATAAATTCCAACCTATCTAAATCACTCAAATATTGTCTTTCAAGTATTTCAAATCTTTTTATTAATTCTAAGGCATAGATTTTTTTTTCTGTCGTAGAATTAACGTCATTTAAATATTTAGTTACCTGGGATTCTAGATTATATGAATCCTCAATGCGATTTTGAATTTGTTCATTTATGAGGGCTTTATCCAATGAAGTTTTATTTGAAATAAGCTTTTCATATTTTAAAATGAGCTTTTGTCTTTGCTCTGAGTAATCGACTATTTGTTTATCTATAAATTCTAATTTCCCTGAAATTTTTGTTTCTTTCTTTTTTGGGTCTTCAATTGAATCAACTTTTGAAAAATCAGTACCCTCTAATATTGTATTTATCATAGATTGTTCAACTGTATGAAGTGAGTTAACTTCAGTAAAATAGAACGGTGAACCTTTTGTGATTATTCTATCTTCAGCTATATTGGTAAATTGAATTATATTTTTAAAACTTAGGGGTATTTTTACACCTTTTAATCTGTTTTTTAAAAGAATTTTATCTTTTAAACCACAAAGATTAAGAAGAAAATTAGAAATATGATTTTCATTTGATAAGTTAGCATTTGTACTGAATGTATCAATAAAGACATTCCTCTGTTCTGGTGTATTTATTTTCCAAACAGCAACTTTATTTTCACCTAATTTTCTTAGAAGTTTAAATTTGTTGCTTGATTCAAAAGTTTCTATTTCTAAGCTAAAAATATCATAGTCAGCACCTTCTGGAATATCATCAGGAGGTGCAGTTCGTCCTAATATATAGTTAATAACTGAAAATAGATAGGATTTACCCGTATCTGAAGGACCTGTGATAATATTTGCTCCTTTTTCTAAAGTTATTGAAGCATCTGCTTTGTCTTCGCCACTTGCTATTATTTTACATATCCAAAATCCTTTCATACCTGATTTGCTTGATTACCGTCAGTCATAAATTCTTCTCCCCATTTGGATAAATTTTGATTAACATAAGTTTTTAAATTACCGTCTGATAAATTCCCGAATTTCTTAGATGTCCACTCGACTTTTTCTTTTAATTGGTTAAAATATTTTGACTCAAAATATGTTAAATAGCTAATGCCATTTCCAGTTATTTCATACAAAATTCCATTCTTGTCTGGATATATAGTAATCAAATCTTTGGATAACAATAGTTTTATACTCTCATTTAATATTTCCTTTCTAGAATATATTTGAACCCCTCTATTAGGGATTGGGGCGTGAAGACTTGCTGGCCCACCTACATCATATGTGTTAAGTGAAATATGGTCTAAAACCATCAATTTATAAGTTGAAGAACGTTTAAACGGAAGGTTTAAAAGAATGACGAGTATCCTAATAGCAATTTCAAAGTTGCTATTGTATACCTTGTTTTTAGAGTTTACTTTTTCCATTTTATGCTGTTTTCATTAGCTAGATAATGACACATCCCGGCTTTATCAAGATTCCGAATTTCTTTATGTAAGGGGTTGCTTGTAAATTGATGTGAAAGTATTTCCAATTTAGCATCTTCTAATCTTTCCAATGCTTCAACATAAGTACTTAGTCTTAATTTAGATTTAATGACTAGTAAAGAATCTTCTTTCATTTCTTCAAAAGGAGGTGTTGCCAAATCGGCAAAATTATCTCTACTAAATCTATCTAAAGATTCAGTGCAATAAAATGAAGTTCTTTCTTCTTCAAAATGCTCAGCTAAATCTTTATCTGTAGTTTCTAATTTTCTTTGATTTTTTATATCCACACCCGTTTTTGTTGAATACGCATCAAATAATAAGGTAGTGTAGTTTAGTTCGTGTTTTTGAATAATTTTTGTTGGTTTTGGTATTAAGTTTCTATACTTGATTAAACCACCTCCAAAACGCTGTGGGTAGTAATTAGTTTGTTTGTGCTCATTAATAAGTTCTAATGGTGATTTATCTTTTACTATTGAAAAATCAAAATTTTCAATGTATTCTTTAAATTCCTTTGTTAAGATTGTTTTTGTAGATTTTATTTTATTTTCACACTTATCTTGCCATTCTGAAATAAGTAAACCATTGAATTCGGTTGGATTATTAATGTAATCTAACAATTTAGTTCCGACTCCTTTTGTAGTAACAATATAATATGTTTTTGGAATTTTATATTGATTTGTGAAGGTGTAGTGACACAATTTACCGAGTTCAATCCAAAATAATGCAGGTGATAAGATTTGAGAGTAATGTTTACATTGATAAATATCTATATCCCCATTTTGATAAAATCCTACTATATCCCTTCCTTTATCTCCCGAACCACCATATTGTCTTATCTTATCATATTTGTTGTTCAAATAACCGTCAGCCCATTCAAGAACTAAGTCTTCGAATGCATCTTCAGATAAAGCTCTCATTCGTTCAATTGCGGGCGTTATTTGGCCTCCCAGTATGTCATTGGTTGAAAGCCTTCCTTTTCCTTTAGGTTTTGGAATATTTTGAAGTTTACTCATAATATGTTTTCATATGGTATCCAACGGTTGACAATATATACAGTTCCCTATGTTACGCGTATGGTAGATAATAATATATATCATTTATTATGTCTTGCTATATTCTTTGATAAAATAATAAAAGCCAGCTCAGTTTGAGTCATAAAAATTCTTAGAAAATGTTTTCAAACATTGTTTCTTTCAGATCGTAATGATAGATATCGTTTTTTGAGACTATATGCTTTTTTTTAATAAAATTGAATTAAGTAAATACAAAATATTTGCTTAAAATAATTACTACTGCAAAAAAAGTAAATTATTCTACTTTTTAATCCATAAAAAAAAATTAACAATCAATTGTATAGGATAATTTTTTCCAGTAAATTTGTTAATACTGTACTTATTTATTACTTATAATTGGAGCGAGTTCCTTTTTTAATTCTTCAAATTCTTCCTTACTCATCATATCAATTTCCAGCAGATCTTTCGCCTCTTTTAATTTTGCAATTGCTTCTTCTCTTGTTATTTTTCTGTTTTTCAAAAGGATTTCACCAGACTCAATTCCTAACTCGGTATCCATCACGCTTAAATACTTATTAATTCCGAAAGCTCTACCATTTATTTCTCCTAAAACCATAACTACATATAAGGGTTTATTTTTACTGCCTCTATGATATGTTTTTATTTCATTTACAATAACTTTAGTGTTCTTTAAACTGTTATCTGCCATGTTCTGTGCGTTACCACCCATTGCCGACATAATACTTCCAAATCCAGCTGGTCTTCCCAATTGTATAAATTCATAAGTTTTTTTTGAAGTACTTCTCGATTGTGCAACACCCCCTCTTGCACTATTTCCGTAACTACCTGAATACGTTCTTGTATTCATTTCTTGAGAGGTTGGAGATCCTAATATTAAAGTATCTCCAACTTTTACACTGTTTTTATTGGTGGTGATATATTCTTTAATCAAAGAACCATTTTTTACAGAGGTGAAAAAATTAATATCCTGAGTATTGTCGTAAGTCAGTACATTAATGTCTGCTTGAGCTCGAATAGCTATTACTGATAAGAGGATAGTGAAAAAAGTAATTGTTGTTTTCATAATGGTTATTTAAAAATTGTTTTATAATTCATATAATGAGCAAAATATTATCGTGAATAAATATAGAGAATTCAAAGATAATTATTCCGATCATCAACAAATTGCGTGAAACCGTAAATTGTAAAAAAAATTAAATTTTCATCTCCCAATTTGTATTCTCTGCAATACTCAAAATTCTTTCTTTTAAAGAATGACGATTTAGCTAGGTCTTTATTTTTACGTAAAAATAAAGATAAAGAAAATGGCAAAATAAAAACTCAGTGTTTTTACCTAATTTTAGATAGTTATATTGCACCTTTCTAAAAACGAAAAATTCCTACTCTCGTAGGTATTTTTTAATACTTTCTTCTCTTTAAAGTCCAACTAGTTCGAAGAATTTAGATAACTTGATATTCTTAGCCTCACAAATTCTCATTATAGTTATTAAACTAATTTGATAAGTGCCATCTTCTCTAATTCTTCTAACAGTTTTTTCGTCAAGATTATTTTCGGTTGCAAACTGACTATTATTATTCAGGGGAATAACCCACGTATCCCTTATAAATTCAACAATCTTTCTATTTGCAACTTTCATAGAAACAAATAAAAGTGATATTCTATAAAATAATTCGGACTCAAATCCGAATTATCATTTTTTTTTTTATATTTGTAGCATAAGTTACAAGGTTGTAACTTTGCGATAGTTCACAAAAATATAGAAGCTATTGCTTAGATTCTCGACTAGAAAACTGGCACTTTTCAAAAAGCGACGAGTTGATAAGTAAATGTGCCCACGACTTCGGCGTGGGCTCACTTATCGTTGCTTGGTATGCCAGTACCACTAGTCGGTAAGTTGAGTTCCACGCTTTTTCTTTTGTGCTGAACTAAAAGAAATGAGGGTCAAGATTTAAGTAGAATTCTTCTTTAGATATAAGCAGTTCCTTCCAGCAATTATTTTTGCAAAATACACTGCTTATGAAAAGAACAGACTCTTTGCCCCGAAAGTTAACCGATTTTCAGTTGTACGAACTACTGAAAAAAGGCAATCCGAATGCTCTCGAACATATTCATCTGCGCTACAAAAGACTTCTTTTCTGGGTTGGATGGCAGGTGCTGGAGGATGATTTTGCAGTGAATACTATTGTGCAGGATACCTTCCTCAAATTGTGGCTGCACCGCGATACCATTGAAACTCCTAATCACATTATTGGCTTTTTACGGTTTGTAATGAAAAGGGATTGCATCGCGTATGTGACTGCGCCCCGGAATAAATTCTCCCGCTTAGTGGCTTCACTTGACAGTTTCGAGAATTATCAAGATTATCTTGCAGGTTACGACCCTTTAAAAGACCAAGAGTATTTGCAAAGCCAGGAATCCGATCAAAAAAAATTCGATGAAATCACTAAGGTTTTACCCGTTCTGAACTCCAAAAGAAAACTGCTAATAGAACTCTGCCTTGAATATGGCTTTCAGTACAAACCCATCGCAGAAGTTATGGGAAGCAGCGTGACAGGCATCAGCACAGAGATAAGCAAAGCCATAGATAATCTTCGGAAGATTCTTAAAGTCACTTCCTTTGAGCAGCTAAAGGAAAAAGTGTTTGCTAAAGAAGAGCAGACAGAACAACTCAGTAGTCAGCAGCTCGAGATTATCAAAAGACGGTTTGAACAGAAATCTTCATTTGCAGTAATTGCAAAAGAACTCAAGTTACCTGAAAAGGAAGTCCATCGGGAATTTCTTTACGCCTATCAGCATCTCCAAAATCAAAACACTTCTCAATTACTCATTTGATATGGAAAAGTCTACGATAACCCTGACCCGAAAAATTCAGCTGGTGATTGATGTTCCGTCTGAAGAAAAAAGCCAAATGTGGGAAAAGCTCTACAGGTATCAGAACCGCTGTTTCCGTGCGGCTAATCTGATTGTTTCCCATCTTTATGTGCAGGAAATGATTAAAGATTTCTTTTACCTCACCGAAGAAATCCAATACAAATTAGCTGATGAAAAAAAAGATGAAATGGGAATCTTCGACCGCTCAAAAACAAACACCACGGCACGTCTGGTCTTTGACCGTTTCAAGGGAGAAATACCGACCGACATTCTGGGATGCCTGAACAATACAATTCAATCCACCTTCTCCAAAAACAAAGCCGAATACTGGCAGGGATCAAAATCTTTAATGAACTTTAAAAAAGACATTCCTATTCCGCTTCCGGTCAAGTGTATCAGGAAAATGAAGTATGATTCTGAAAAGAAAGCGTTTAGCTTCAACATGTTTGCGATTCCGGTGAAAACTTATTTAGGTAGAGATTTCTCTGATAAACACTTGATAATGGAACGCCTTTTAAGAGAAGAGATAAAGTTGTGCAACTCACAAGTCCAGCTGAAAGACGGGAAAATCTTTTGGCTGGCTGTCTTTGAATTTGAAAAGGAAGACCACCATTTAAAAACCGAAATCATTGCCGAAGCATCATTGTCATTAGAACATCCTATCGTGGTAAAAGCTAACAATGTGCGAATGAATATTGGTTCAAAAGAGGAATTTCTATACCGCAGGTTGGCGATTCAGGCCAGTAACAAAAGGATTCGAGCCGGAGTCGCCTACTCTCGTTCAGGACATGGAGCCAAACGTAAACAAAAGGCACTGCACAAAACAGAGAATCTGGAAAATCGTTTTGTCATTCATCATCTTCATTTGTACAGCCGGATGCTGATTGATTTCTGCATCCGCCAGCAGGCGGGCACACTGATTCTTAAAGATCAGGAAGACAAAATAGGGATTGCAAAAGAACAGGAATTTGTACTTCGCAACTGGAGCTATTATGAATTGCAGACCAATATAAAATACAAAGCGGAAAAAGCCGGTATAGAATTGATTATCGGATAGCTTAAAAAATAACGAGGGTGCTTGTAAACCCGTAGGGTGAGGTCACGAACACTCACTAAATACTTAATTGTATATACAACGGCGTGGGCTCTTTTTTTTCTCAAAGAAAGCGTGAAGATAAAATAGCTGACGAATATAATAAGAAAACTGTTGAACAAATTTTTAAGTTCTATTGTAGTTTAGATTACGGATTGTTAAAAAGCAATATTGTAATAACGTCCGAATCTTTGAGATCTCTCCGCTGAATGAAAAGAAGAAAACAGCAATCACGAAAAATTCTCATCACAAGCCTCTACTTCATATTACTCGCTTTAATTTATGATCTTTCAATCTTATCCTATATCGAAAAAGAAATCCTTTCCAAAAAGCAATCACTTGTTCTTCATCTTGTCGAAGTTTTTTTGGAAAGTTTTCTACAAATTGTTTTATAATCATTGGAGGTGATTTTTTAACTAAAGTAATTGTATTTGGAGGTTTTGATAAATTGCTTTCTAACGAAGTGAATTTTTTTGCTTGATTGTTATAATAAAGTGCAAAAGAATTAATTTCACTTGAGTACACTTTTGTGAAGGGAATTAGTTCTAAATCTCTGTAAAATCCATCGACAATGATTAGGTTGAATTCATCGAATTCAAATCTTGCTCCTAGTGCTAGTTGGTAGCCGTATATTAATCTTTCATGATTTATTTGCCGCCCATCAGGTTTTCTTGAAAAATATATTGCATTCAAAAAATTTCCGAAAGTGTTTAATGAATACATATCTGCGGCACCGTTTCGGACTAATGACAACATATTCAAACCAACTAATTTTGCTTGAGGTAAAACATCAAAATAAATAGGCCAAATGTCTAAACTCCCACCAAATGGATCAGTTTGAAACAATGAAAAACGATTGCTTTCAGCCCATACATGAAATGGAACCGCCTGCTCTTTTCCTTCAAATGTTACTTCGGAAGGAAAATAAAGAATTATGTGTCCAGTTTTTAAATTCCAATTTTCTGAGAATTCTGAAAACTCCGGCAGTCCTGGAGAACCACAAATTAAAGCTACGCTAATATTAGTGGCAACTGAAACTTCATAGCATTTTTGAATTTCTTTTATGCTCGGTTTGTTAGGCTTTATTTCTATATACAAATCAACTTTATTGCGACCGAAAGATTGAATCCTGAAGTCGGTAAGATATTTTGTATCTCCGATTTCAAATCCTTCTACTTCGTATTCCCAACCTATATCAATTGCGTCAAAAAAGATCGCCCATCTAGCTTCTAATCGGCTTCTGAATCTTCGACCTTTATACATTGTAGATATTGCTTTCATAGATGTGTGGTTAAAATTTCTTGTAACTCCTAAGTTAACGCATAGCGTCAAGCTGATTTACATAACTTGCGTAAGACTATTTCTACCACTAAAATAAAATTTATTTTGATGATTTGATTGTAGGTACTTACAAATATTTTTTATATTGATTTATATTCGGATTGACGAATGTTTTGTTTTTTAAACCAAATGCAGTTAAAATAAGCTTCACTGACTATACGGAACTTGAAATGGTCAAATTTTGCAAATCGACGATCAAACATATTTTTAATACTAAGACTGCAGCAATTTAATATTGAGACAATATTTTAATTTATTTTATAAATATGCGAAAGTTTTTTGTTTTTTATCCTTAAAAAAGTGATTTATAAAAACAAGTTCCGAAGTTTTTTACCCTTTTCGCAGAAAAGGCAAGAGAGTCTGTGGTAGTACAAAATGTAAATTTTGTATATACAAAGACACATCTTGCTATATAGTTTTCATAAATCGGAAATTTTATTTAGTCTACCTTAATTTAGACCAGTCGGAATAGTTGATTTTACTCTAGTTTCGGTCTTTTAATAATTGGGAGATTAGATAGCGAAGAACTTTTGTAAGAGTATGAAAACTCAAGGGTATTCATATTATTTTCAAGAGTAGATTGCCAATTCAAAATAGGTCTTCCAAGTGAATTTTTCCAATCTGCTTCTTCCCATTTATGAAATTTTTGAATCAATAAATCATCTAGTTTTTCTGAATAGTCTTTTAAAGTTTTTGCAAAATCCATAAACTGTTTTAAGTTCGGATATTTTGAAAATGAACTATTGGCATTAATTTCCGATTCTACAATGGTTTTTAATTCATCAATAGGTTTATCTATTATTTCATAGGTGTTTGGTGTTACTTTTGGCGTTACGTTCCCATTTAAAATAAAACGATTTGGAAAACCCCGATTTCTATTGTAATCTAAAAGTCCTAAAAGTTTGAGCTTGTTTTTTGCAGTGATGACTGTTTGCCTGGAAAGACCAAGCTCTCTTGCCATTTGATAGTCTGATAGAACTATTTCTTTTCGTGGATCTTCACATTTGTAGAGGATAAAAGTAAAAACAGCTATAGTATTTGTGCCGATTTTATTTTTTGAATTTAAATCAAACATTTTCTCAAATAAGTTCACATCAAAAGTTTTTGAATTTCTCATCTCTTAAATGCAGATTTATATTGTTTTTGAACTTCTTCAGTTTTCTTACTAAGATATTCATTCAAGTCCTTAAAATTAGAATAGAGAGCTCGACAGTCTTTTACATTTTGTAAAACATCACTGATGATTTCTATAGCACGATTCCCAGCTTGGTCATTATCAAGATAAAGCTCAATATTTTCATATTTTTCAAGAGAATATTTAATATTTGGGATCATCGAAACAGAGTTCAAAATGAGATAATCAGACGGTTCTTTTGCCAATTGATTTTCTAAAGTTTTAAATGAAAGGAAATCAAAAAAACCTTCAAAAATCCTAACGAAATTTGAATTGTTTTTAATTGTTGAAACATCTTTTTTACCCAAACAAATCTTAGAGTATTTATTGCGGACTTCATAACCATCAGAATCATTTTTGAAACCTATCCCAAAATAATTCTTATAGTCTATCCGGTAATGAATCTCTTGTAGAAATTCTGTTTGATCTTCAACTTTTCTGCTCTTTAAATATTCTAATAGTGCAGAATGCCTAACCGCTTTCACGTTAGTTATCTCATAATTTCTGCTTTGGCCATCACACTTTAGACTAGGAATGTTTTGCTTTTGAAAAGAAGAAAAATTTTGATTGTCAGCCCAATTCAAAACCCCATTGATGGAAGTATTCAGATATTTCTTCATAAAGTCTGTAGTATTCCCACCAATTCCTTCTGAAAAGAGGTACCAATAGTTTAGTCTTTTATTGATTTTGAAAGATGCCTGGGATTCGCTGGCAAAAGGGTTGAGATACCAGGCTTCTTTTTCATTTTGTTTCGTGGGAAAGTGTCCGAGAGAAAGGAGGACTTCTTCCAACGATATGCTGTTAAATTGTTTGCAGTTCATAAAATTTTGTGTTTTGTTTATAAAGTTTTGTAATTCACTTACCTTATTACCTATGCTTTTATTCATAGAGGGTTTTACATATTTTACATTCTACCTTCCTCTACCTGCTTACCTATATTTCAGGTAATTAGGTAAGTTTACTTTTGTAAGGTATCTTTTCATAAACTTTGTGTCAATGGTGGTTTTCGCAATCTTCAGGTAAGTGGTAAGTAATTTTACATTATATCATTCGTCAATTTTCCTTCGGATCAAATATCCATAGACTTGTCTTTTCGGATGTTTAATTCTTTGGTAGTTCATTGCAGTCAAGGCTTTGCCAATTTTTATAATGTTTAGCCGTACACCAAGCGCATTATTCATAGCAAGCATAATGTCCGAAGGCGTCAGAAATTCACTTTGCAGTTTGGATTTTTCGAAATGACTAAGGATAATTTCTTGTTCCAGGGATACCTGCTTGAACTTTTCATTCCGCTTTTCATTTTCCTGAATATCTTCAGCCGTGAGTTCCGGATTATAATTTTTCCTTTCAAAAGCATTATAGTATGCTTGAGACCAAACTTTTTCAATATTGATTTCCTTAGAATAATTGAAATCAATCTCCAAAACTTCAAAAATCTGCCACCGCACACTTCCAGTTTCATCAGTTAAAAAATCCGACCGGTTGGTAGAGCCACTAAATGAAGCTGTTCGGTGCATCAATGACGATTTGCGATCGTAAGGCAAACGTGCATTGACGGTATTTTTAGAAATGAAGGACTTAAGAATATTGACATCCGTTTTTGACATTACCGAAAGCTCATCAATATTAACCAGAAGGTTTTTGCATAAGGAAATCAAGCCGTCCTTATCAACACCAATGTCTTCTGTATAATATTGTTCAAGATCTGCAGGAATCAAAAAACGCAGAAAACTCGTCTTTCCACTATTTTGCTTAGTATTGAACAGCACAAAACATTGTTTGTTGATATATCCTGGTCTCAACGCACAGATTACAGTCCTGGTCAGCCATTTTTCGAAATATTTTTGGAAGGATTTATCATCGGTCGTCTTTACATAACTGCAAAGCTTACCTATATGATTTTCCTTGTCCCAATCTTCTAAATTTTCAAAATATTCCCGAATTGGATTGTACTGCTTGATCAAATGACTTCTGACCAGAATTTCCAACTTATTAATTGGAATATCAATTCCGGATCTGACAAGTTCTATAAATAAAGAATTCAAGTTGAGTGCTGACCATTTTTTATCCGATACAAGTTTAATTTCGAACTCAAGAGATATTGTATTGAATCTAATGGAATATTTTGAATTCAAATAGTTAATCACTCTGTCAAATATTGTTTTCGTTTCTGTCTCGATTTGATACAGAATTTTATTTTCTTCCATAAAGCATTTTTGATTTTGGAAGGAGTCGCAAATAATTTTTATATTTGCTCTTTACTTCCAGTAAAACAAACATTTAAACCTAACTATGGCAGTAGTTAGGTTTTATTTTTTGCGTAAAGAAAGTTCTATTGCTTCTTGTTGGATTTCGTCATTTGATTTATGACTGTTTTTCAGCAACCATTCGTCAATTTTTTTTCGTTCAAAGAACAGAATTTTTCCGGAAGGTTTTGAAAATGGGATAGAGTTTGTATGAACCAATTTGTAAATATAGGATTTCTTGAACCCTGTGTAATCTGAAAGCTCTTCTACATTTAGAATTGCTTTGAGCCCGAAAATATGTTTTTCAATTCGGTTGAGCTTATGAATGATGATTTCGTTATTTTCCATTTGTTTCTTTTAATTGATTTAACGAAACAAAAGTCAACAATAAAAACCATAAATAAAAGACTACCAATAGCTTGTGGGCTAAATAAGAATACTCTGGATTGATTTTATCTGTCAAAAGGTTAAAAAAGATTAATCTGGATTCAACTGAATTCGAAAGCGATTTTCATTGAGTTTAAAAATAGAAAACGGAATTTCAAAACTCGATATTTAGTTCCGGAATAATCTCAGCAGCTTCCTTCATTTTGCTATCTACAATTTTTGCATAAATCTGCGTTGTTCTCAATTCTCGATGTCCCAGTCTTTTAGAAACCGTGTAAATATCTGCACCGTTTTCTAACAACAGAACTGCATTCGTATGTCTAGCGGAGTGAAAAGTAATATGCTTAGGAACGGCAGCTCGATTGCACCAGCGAATAATTTCAGTATTGTAAGTCATTCCATATTTCAAACCTTTGAAAACTCTTTCTTGCGGATCTTGTCTATCGCCCAACAATTCTCTTGCTTGTTTTGAGATATAGAGGTATTCTACACCATCCGTTTTTTCTTGTCGAAAATTGACTTTAGAAACATCGCCCTCGTCACGAACTTCTTTCCAAATCAGGGTATTGATATCCGACCAACGTAGCCCTGATAAACACGAAAAAAGAAAAGCTTTTTTCAAAACCGGGTATTTACATTCAGCTTTGGCTAAACGTTGTAATTCATCAAAAATTAGATATTCTCTTTGGCTTTCAGCCTGTTCAAAGGATTTGACTTTTGATGCGTAATTTATAGTCAAATATCCATTATCGAAAGCACTTCGGAGTGCAGCTTTAAACTTATTGAAATATGAATATTTTGAATTTTGAGAAAGTGGTAACTCACTTTTTGTAAGAGCGTCTTTTTCGAAATATCGGTGAACTTTTTTGACGAAACTTTCATCAATTTCTTCGAAAGTCATATTTTTTGGAACAATCTTTTTGAGATGTTGTAGCGTAGAAAACCAGTTACCGTAATTATTAGAAGTGTCTTGTTTTTGTTTTTCTTCTGTCAACTCCTCAAAGTATGTTAAAAAAGTCCTTTTACTTTTTACAGTATCTTTCAAATCGTAGCGACCTTGAACATATTCAGCTTTTTTGATTGCCAAAATACTTTCGGCAAGAGCCATAGTTTCTTTATTCTCTTTTTTTTCCTTAGCCGACTTTGGATCGGGGTGCAAATATAGTTTCAAATACTCAAAATTCCGCAGGTGAACTCTTCTTCCTTGTGCATTAGTAGAAGACCCTTTGTAATACTCAATGAAAAGACTAATCCTTCCATCAGCTAAATTTTTCTGTTTTAAAGTAATATTCATATCTTTTATTTGAGGTGTACATTTGTACACCTTTGTACTACTTTTTGTAGTTCGAGGTGTACAACAGGTGTACAAATATATAAATAAACTCCAAAAAGAGAAAATAAATTTTTTATAAATGATTGATAATCAAATAAAAGAAAGAAAAAGAAATCAAAGAAAAGCTAAATTATTTCCCGATACAAAACTTGCTAAAAATATTCCCCAAAACCTCATCATTGCTGAACTCTCCAGATATTTCACCAAGATATTCCAAAGCATTACGAAGTTCATAAGCCAAAAGTTCTGTTGTGATTTGCGAACTCACCGCATCATCTACTCGTTTAACTGAATTCAGAGACTTTTGCAAAGCTTCGTAATGACGTTGGTTTGTGATGACAACATTTCCCTCTTCAGATTTCAGATGTTCTATGTATGAAGACAACTCATTTTTCAAATCTTGAAGGTTTTGGTTTTCAACGGCTGATATTTTTATAAAATCAAAATCAGTGGAGATTTCATTTCTAAAAATTTGCTCTAACTTTTCATACTGAGTCGGGATGACTTCATCGATTTTTGTGGCGCAGATAATCAGTTTTAGATCATCTCTCAATAGAGACTTTATCATTTCTATATCTTCAGAAAAATCCTCAGTTCCAGCATCAGCAAGATAAACTAAAATCTCAGCATTTTCTACTTTTTCTTTAGCTTTTTTTACACCAATCGCTTCAATTTCGTCAGCTGTTTCGCGTAAGCCGGCTGTATCGATTAATCGGAAAGCGTGACCTTTGATATGGAGAATTTCTTCAATCGTATCACGAGTTGTTCCTGCTATATTGCTTACAATTGCTCTCTCTTCTTTTAACAGTGCGTTGAGAAGTGTAGATTTTCCAGCATTCGGTTTTCCAATAATTGCGACTGCTGTTCCATTTTTAATTGCATTTCCGTACTGGAAACTTTCAATCAAAGAATTCAATTTATCTTCTATTTTATAAAGTAATGATTTAAGTGCTGTTCTGTCAGCAAATTCAACATCTTCTTCAGCAAAATCAAGTTCTAATTCTATTAAAGAAGTGAAGTTCAACAAATCATTTCTAAGGAATGAAATTTCGTTCGAAATTCCGCCTTTTAATTGATTCAAAGCTACTTTTCTGGATGCTTCGTTTTCAGACGCAATCAGGTCTGCAATAGATTCAGCTTGAGACAAATCGATTCTGCCATTCATAAAAGCGCGCATTGTGAACTCTCCCGCTTTTGCCATTCTTGCACCATTTTTAATTAAGGCTTCAAGAATTTTTTTACCAATGTAAGGCGAACCGTGGAAAGAAATTTCTACAGAATTTTCTGTTGTGAAAGTTTTTGGTGCATGAAAAACAGAAATCATTACTTCATCAATCGTTTCATCTTCATCCTTGATAAAACCATAATGAACCGTGTGCGATTCCACCTTTTCCAGATTTTTTCCTTCAAAGATTTTATTGACAATTTCAAAAGATTGATTTCCGGAAACCCTGATGATTCCAATCGCCCCAATTCCGTTAGCTGTTGCCAACGCACAAATAGTATCCTGATTCATGCCCGCAAAGTTACGTGATTAATATTCAAATTAACTTTAGAAAAAGTAAAATACGAATTTTGAAATCATCAATAACTCCAAAAACTCCACTGTTCGCCATTATAAACAGCAAGCGTTTTGAGTGGCCCATTGGATAACAAAACCATTGTTCCGGGAGCTGGATTGATTATATTCTGATAAGAAGTGGCGATTGGCAAAACCATTGCCTTGGAAGCAGATTCCAGAACCAGAATTCCATCAGCTGAAGAAGTATTACTTCCAATAATTACTTTAGAATTGGTATTTTCTCTTGCTGTAGGCTGAATGGTTAAATAAGAAGTGGCATTAGCAGGCTGGACACTCAGATCTATCCAGGCTGTTCCATTGTAATATTTTGCCTTTGCAGCCGACGCTGTGGATGCATCAAAAATTATACTTCCTGCCGTTGTTATGGCGGTTTTATCTGTCACATAAGGCAAAATAAGTCCACGATTGCCCGCTGTAGAAAACTCCATCAAAACAGATGTTTTGTCCGCCGCACTCCCTACTGCATCACCAAAAATAACCTGTGCAGATATATTGTTCTTACAAGTAATAAGAACAACTAGCAATAATAATTTTTTCATTTTTAAGGGCAAGTTTTTCTGTTGAAACATTTCCATCCGACTGATGAATTCACGTAAACCTTCAAACAGTTTTCTGTAGTGTCATAAACCATCATTCCTTCTACAGGATTGGTAATATTGGCAAGTCCAGCGGTAGAAACCCTAGTTGGTACAAAAGCTTTTCGATTGGATTCTAAAGCCAGGAAACCGCCTTTTCTCACCATTGGCCAATTATCTGCAGCTCCAGCCCTCCCTTGGGATGTAATTCCGATTTTGGTATCCTGAACAGTTCCTGATGTTACTGCATTTTCTAAACAGTAAAGAGACAAAGAGTTTGTACTGTACGCAGAAAATGCCACATCACTATCACCAGATAATACTTGTACAAATTTGACCGCACTTTGATAATTAGCAAGTGTAATCCCAAAATCGCTTAATTTGAAAGTCAAAACTCTCACGTCTCTTGTTGTTCCAGAGAAACCACTTCCACTATTATAGTTGTGGGGACAATTTCCTGCAAAATAAAAACTCCAGAGTGCCGTTCCGGAAGGCGTTACTGAAGAAAAATTAACATCCTTTTGAACACCAACAGTATTTCCATTGATATCAGTAAATTTAAAAACATCAAAGGTTGTACTGGGCGCACCAACCTGCGTTACAATAATATCCGGAATATTATCTGTAATACAATTAGGATTAATATCCGCCAAAACATTCACGTAGAAACTCAAATCCTGTCTTGGAATATTGAAAACCGCCGTACTAAGATCAAGACCATTTAGCCCATCTCGCAAATAATATCCAAGTGAAGTATCGCAACTCAAGGATGGTCTGTTGGTCTGATCCTGTAAAACACCATTCACATATCTTGGAATTCCAATAAGATAGTTTGTAGAGGTGCTTCCAACAGAAAAAGATGTGGGAAACGCTCTATAATTTTCATTAACATAAGTTCCTACTCTGGATCCAAACAATGTTGGATTAACGCCTGAAGAATAGTTAACACCTCCTACCGAAAAGCCTAGAAGGTTATTAGTATCTTGTGCTGTAACATAACTCCCTGAGTTATTCTGCGATGTCCAGAATGTATTATAATCTCCGTAAATTACATCTGGCCGAACCTGAGAATCAAAAAAATAACCGGTAAAAAAAGCAATCAGAACAAAAGCTTTTTTATAAAATATCATATCCATTTAAAACAATTTTCATTTTCATACCAACCAACCCGTATGTTCTGCAACAAATATATAGAAATTTGCCAATCACAACATATAACACTGATTTATATCATAACTATTAACAAAAATTTGATTATTATTAATAATTTTATATGTATAATCTTTTTAAATTACATTATCATTAATTTATAATTACAAATCTATTACAGATAGTAATTCCCTATATTTGCAGCTAATTTTTTTAAGACAATGAATGCATTTATAGAAGAGCTAAAATGGCGCGGACTTTTTTCTGATATGACGCCGGGAACGGAGGAACAACTGGATAAAGAAATGACAAAAGCTTACATCGGGTTTGACCCAACTGCAGATTCTTTGCATATCGGAAGCCTTATTCAAATCAAAATCCTAGCCCACTTTCAGCAGCACGGTCATCAGCCGATTGCTTTGGTTGGAGGCGCAACAGGAATGATTGGAGACCCTTCCGGCAAATCTGCAGAACGTAATCTTTTAAGCGAAGAAACACTACTCTATTATGTTGATTGTCTGAAAAATCAATTATCCAGATTCCTAGAATTTGATGGTGATGGTGATAATAAAGCCATTCTTGTCAATAATTACGATTGGATGAAGAATTTTACTTTTCTGGATTTCGCCAAGAATATCGGAAAGCACATCACAGTCAATTATATGATGGCTAAAGATTCTGTAAAGAAACGTTTTTCCGGAGATTCTGGTGTGGATGGAATGAGTTTTACCGAATTCACTTACCAACTTTTACAAGGTTATGATTATCTTCATCTTTACCAAAATGACGGTGTGAAGCTTCAAATGGGAGGTTCTGACCAATGGGGAAATATCACAACAGGAACAGAATTAATCAGAAGAAAAGCCCAAGGAGAAGCCTACGCTTTAACCGTTCCATTGATCACAAAAGCGGATGGTTCCAAGTTCGGAAAATCTGAAAGTGGCGAGAATTATTGGTTAGATGCAAAAAAAACTTCGCCTTACAAATTCTACCAGTTCTGGCTAAATGCAACAGATTCTGATGCAGAACGTTTTATCAAGTTCTATACTTTCCTTCCAAAAGAAGAGATTGAAGTTTTGATTGAGGAACACAATATCAATCAAGGCGAAAGAAAACTTCAGAAAAAATTAGCCGAAGAAGTAACAGTCTGGGTACACGGAAAAGAAGCGTACGAAAAAGCTTTAACCGCAACTAATATACTTTTTGGAAAATCTACTGCAGAAGATTTTGCCAATCTGGATGAAGAAACTTTCTTGGAAATTTTTGATGGTGTTCCGCAGAAAGAGATTTCAAAAACCGAAGTTTTAGGACAAAACATTATTGATCTTCTTTCTAATTCAGGTTTTTTAAATTCTAAAAGCGAGGCAACAAGAGAATTAAAAGGAAACGCAATTTCAGTCAATAAAACTAAAGTTGATGACCAATTCTCTGCATCTGAAAGTGATTTGATTGATGGAAAATTCCTTCTTCTACAAAAAGGAAAGAAAAATTATTTCATTGTAAAAGGAATCTAAATTTCATCAATCATTAATTAGTTCAATTACATTTTTATTAAATGGCAGTTATCATTTTTATCATAGTACTTTGGTACTCAGGTTTATTTTTTCAGACATTTTTTCTTCATCGTTATGCAGCGCATCAAACATTCAAGATGTCAAAATTTGGTGAAAAATTATGTTATGTCTTAACTTGGGTTACACAAGGTTCTAACTATCTTTCAGCTTATGGTTACGGTGTAATGCACAGATTGCATCACGCTTATGCAGACACGGAAAAAGACCCACACTCTCCAAAATACGATGCTAATTTATTCGCAATGATGTGGAGAACGAAAAAAATCTATCAACAAATCAATGACCAAAAAGCAAAAATAGAAGACAAATTCACCAAGAATGTTCCCCAATGGAAAGGCTTTGACAGATTTGCAAGCTCTTGGGGTTCCAGAATCGGGTGGGCAGTTTTATACACCGTATTTTTCTACTTTTTCGCAACTGCTTGGTGGCAATGGCTTTTGTTGCCGGTTGCTTATATGATGGCGCCAATCCACGGCGTAATCATCAATTGGTTTGGTCACATCTACGGTTATGTGAACTTCAAAGTTTCTGATACTTCCAAAAATCTTCTAAGATTTGATTGGTTGATGATGGGAGAAGCTTACCACAATAATCACCACAAGCACGGTGGGAGAGCTAATTTCGGAGGCGTGAGATGGCACGAAATTGACGTTACTTATTGCATTATGATTCTTTTGGACAAGATGAAATTAATCAAACTGAATCCTGTCGCAGTCATAAAAAGAGAAATTTAATTTTAAAATAAATATTTAGGTTAGGCATTTTGTCTAACCTATTTTTTATTGCATTGAGCAAGAATATCTATTAATTAAAAATTAGTAATATCTTCGTGTAAAACACAAACTATGCATCCTTTTTCGATAACATTTCACACAGCTGACCATCTTGTATTCAAAATTATTTCTATTCTTCTAGGACTTTTTATTGTTGTGATTTGGGCTTATAACTCATCTCACATCAAACTAGTTTTACGCATAATCATTGGGTTAATTGGAGGAATTGCCGGATATTATATTGCGCTTTTCTTTTTTGGAATTATTCAATTTTCTTACACAACAGTAAAAGACAATTTCAATTCCAATAAATATTCTGCTACGATAATCAAATATGAAAATTTCGTCAGCACAAGCACTTCCAGAGATAGTAGAAGTCTTGGCTCAAGAACAAGACGAAACACATTCTACAAACCACTATTAGAATACAAAGATGATAATGGAGTTATTAAAAACACTTATGGCGATGTGTCTTTCAGCGACAATAATAAAAAATCCGTTGGCGATACAATAGACATCATTGTAGAAAATGGTGAAGCAAGAATGATTACACCTATCAAAATTTTTGCTCTTATGGTGAACATTATTGTGATTTGCTTTCTTGTGATTTTCTACTACATCCTCTACAGTTACGCACAAACTCAATCCTTAGAAGACATTGGAACATTCGCTTTGGCAATATTTGGATTTATCATTTTTCCTCTCGCTTTTTGTATTCTTATTTATCTTTTCCTCAATATTGGTTATGATTATTTTTTCCTTGGTAAAAGATACACGGGTAGAAATACAGCAATTGGAGTTTCTGCTTTAGGAATATTCCTTGTGCTTTGTTTATTTGGATTGATAAAAAGTCTATTTACCAAAAAGCGTAAAAAGAAGAAAAAGAAATTATCAAAAATGAATAAAAACCATTAATCATAATTTTATTTTTTTTGATAAATTTTCACTCGTCGAAATAAAAAATACCGCTGAAAATCAACGGTATTTTTGTTTAGGATATAATCTCAATTAGATTTTTATCAGACCTAATTCAATGAGTCTTTCTCTTAAAAATTCTCCTGCTGTTGCATCAGGGTACAATTTCGGATTATTTTCATCAACACAATTGTCAAGTGCATTCAAAGGCATATCGCTCACCGGATGCATAAAAAATGGAATAGAATATCTCGAAGTTCCCCATAATTCTCTTGGCGGATTGACCACTCTGTGAATCGTGGATTTCAATTTATTGTTCGTGTGTCTTGACAACATATCGCCAACATTAATCATCAATTCATCAGGTTCTGCAATCGCATCAATCCATTCACCTTTGTGGTTTTGAACCTGAAGGCCTTTACCTTGAGAACCCATCAAAAGCGTAATCAAATTAATATCTCCGTGAGCAGCAGCTCTTACCGCATCATTCGGTTCCTCGGTAATTGGCGGGTAATGAATTGGTCTAAGGATAGAATTCCCCTCAGCGATTTTATCATCAAAATAAAATTCATCCAAATCAAGATACAAAGCCAAAGCTCTCAAAACATATTTCCCAGTTTTTTCAAGCATCTGGTAAGTTTCTTTACCAACTTCATTAAACTTTGGAAGTTCTTCCACAATTACATTGTCAGGATATTCGCTTTTGTATTTTGAATCATCCGAAACGTACTGTCCGAAGTGCCAAAATTCTTTCAAATCTCCTTTTTTAAAGCCTTTTGCGGTTTCTTTACCAAAACCAACATAACCTCTTTGTCCTCCGATTCCGGGAATCTCGTACTTTAATTTGGTTTCTGTTGGGAGTTGAAAGAAGTTTTTGACTTCTCCATAAAGATTGTCTACGAGTTGGTCATCCAGGAAATGTCCTTTCAGGGCTACAAAACCAATTTCTTCGTAAGCTTTTCCGATTTCATTTACAAATTTCTGTTTGCGTTCCGGGTTGTCCGAAAGGAAATCACGCAGGTCTACACTAGGTATTTTATCCATTTTAGAAATTTTTCGTGGCGCTAAAATACGTTTTTTATAGCACACAAAACTTATAGATAAAAACTATTCAAAATTCTAAGTTCTGTTATTTATCTTTGCACAATGGATTTACAATATCTCGTAAGAGAACCTCAAAATATCACACCAGAAACGCCCGTTTTGTTTTTGCTTCACGGTTATGGAAGCAATGAAGAAGACCTTTTTAGTTTTGTTCCTACTTTACCGCAAGATTGGTTGGTCATCAGTTTCCGAGCACCGAAGAATTCCAGCTACGGAGGCTATGCTTGGTTTGATATCGATTTCAATAATGCTGAAAATTTTGTGGACGAAAATGAAGCTAATGAAGCTGTAAAACTGGTTTTGGAAAATATTATGACCGTTACCAACAGATATGGTTTAACGGATAACAAGACGCATCTTTGCGGTTTCAGCCAAGGCGGAATGATTGCTTATTCCCTAGCTTTACAATATCCGGATTTGTTCTCGAAAGTAGCTTGTCTAAGTTCTTATCCAGAAGAGAAGCTTCTGAAAAACATTGTGAAAGAAAAAAAGAAATTGGAAAATCTGCGTTTCTTTATTTCTCACGGGACAGACGACGCGGTGATTCCTTTGGAATGGGGCAGAAAATCAGCAGATCTTTTGTATGATTTGAGCGCTTATTTTTCGTTTAGAGAATATATGTCCGGACACGGCGTGAATCAGAAAAACTATCTCGATTTGATGGAATTTTTAAAGAAATAAAATAAAAATCCCGAACATTAATTCTGTTCGGGATTTTTTATGTTTTGAAATAAATTTTCAAATTAAGAATTCATCAGGTCTTCGATTTCTTCCACAGTAATCGGGATATTCGCCATCAAATTAAATGGTTTTCCTGAAGATTGAATCACATAATCGTCCTCAATTCTCACTCCAAATCCTTCTGCGGGAATATAGAAACCAGGTTCGTTTGTAAATACCATATTCTCTACAAAATCATCGGTCAAAATTCCGTAATCGTGCGTATCCAATCCCATATGATGAGAAGTTCCGTGCATCATAAACTTCTTGTAAGCTGGCCATTTTGGATCTTCGTTTTGAACATCAGCTTTATCAATTAATCCTAACTGAAGCAATTCTGAAGTATAAACTTCGCCCATTTCTTTATGGAATCTGTACCAGTTATTTCCTGCAACCAATCGGTCTTCAGCCTCAACTTTACATCTCAAAACTGAGTTGTAAATTTCCTTTTGTCTTTCTGAATATTTTCCGCTGACAGGAATTGTTCTGGTCAAATCACTGGAGTAATTCCCATATTCTGCACCAACATCCAAAAGAATCAAATCGCCTTCTTTACACCGCATATTATTCGCAATGTAATGAAGAACATTAGCGTTGTTTCCGCTTGCGATGATTGGCGTGTAAGCAAAACCTCTGCTTCTGTTTCTTACAAACTCGTGGATTAGTTCAGCTTCGATTTCATATTCCCAAACATTTGGCTTGATGAAATTCAGCAATCTTCTGATTCCTTTTTCCGTGATATTACAAGCATTTTGAATTAATGCTAATTCTTCCGGTTCTTTGATGCTTCTCAAACGCTGAAGAATTGGATTGCTTCTTTTATAATTATGCATCGGAAAATCCGCCTGTATTTTTTTAATGAAGCGGTCTTCTCTCAATTCCGTTTCTACAGAATTCCTGTAATGCTCATTCTTGTTCAGATAAACATTTTCAGCTTCGTACATCAGATTTTTGAAGACTTTATCAAAATCGCTCAACCAATAAACCGTTTTGATTCCTGAAGTTTCAAATGCCTGGTTTTTATCTAATTTTTCACCTTCCCAAACCGCAATATGGTCGTTGGTTTCTCTTAAAAATAATATCTCACGATTTTCTTCCAAATAAGCATCAGGAAAAATCACCAAAATACTTTCTTCCTGGTCTACTCCACTCAGATAAAAAATATCACGATGCTGCTGGAAAGGCATTGTAGAATCTGCACTGATTGGATAGATATCGTTGGAATTGAAAACTGCTAAAGATTTTGGTAATAATTGTTCTGCAAACTTCTTTCTGTTTTTCACAAAAAGAGAACTTGGAATCTGTTCGTATTTTGTTGTCATTATAAAATGGATTTGAATTACAATTTCCTATCAAATAAGAAATCAATTAAAGTGACCCAAATTTACAAAACATAGCTGTGCAAAGGAGAAACTAAACCTTAAATTTTTCATAAAATGCGATTTAACATAATATTCACAGCATTTTTACTTATATTTGGAATGCAATATATTCTAGATGAAAGTAAAATACCGAGTCATACTTGTTTTTTCTTTGATTATCCTTAGTTTTCTTAGCTACAAATTGAGTACTGAAAAAGTCAATTCGGATATAAAGTTGCCCAAACTCGCCCTTAATTATAATCTCCAAAAAGATATTATTTACAAAAATACGTCTGAAAATCAGCCATTAAAACTGGACATTTATCAGCCTAAAAATCTTAAAATCAAATCTCCTGTTGTTATTTTCATCCACGGTGGCGCATGGGTTATTGGTGATAAAGAAATTGTTGCACAAAATTATAGAGCGTATGTTTTGGAAGAACTTGTAGACAACAATTACACGGTTATCAGTATCAATTTTACGAATATTAATAATGAAACGCATCTAGATAAAACTTTGCAGGATTGTAAAGATGTTCTGAAATGGATCAAAGATAATTCTGAAGAATATCAATTAGACATTAATAATATTGGCGTTTGGGGCGGATCTTCCGGTGCTCATATTGCAATGTTGACCGCTTATAATCAACAGAACCATACCAACTCCGGATTTCCAAAACTGAAATATGTGATTAATTTTTTCGGACCGTCTGACCTTAATGAGCTTTTCAAAACTGATGCTAATAAATTACTTTTGAAAGCTTTTAAAATGTCTTATCCGAAAACTTACAACATAAGAAAACAAAAAATAAAGCAGTTGACAGGATTCGATATTAACACTCAAAAAGAAGAGGCCATCAAGAAAAGCAAAGAATTTTCTCCGGTGACTTACATTACGAAACAAACTGTACCAACTTTGATTTTTCACGGAACCAGCGATAGTACTGTGGATATTTCACAATCTCAATTGTTGGCAGATGCTTTAGAAAAAAACAAAGTTTATCACCAATATTTTGTTTTGGATAATGCGAAACATACTTTTAGTAATATCAATTTGGATGAAGCTAAAGATGTTGCCAAAAAAACTTTGGAATTCATAAAGTCACAGACCAAATATGTGGACTAAATGCTTTAAGTTTTTTCTCTTCAGAAAATCATTATTTTTATTTTCAGTTTTGATGACTGTTGTTTTGAATGCACAGATTACTTTTAAAATTGTAGAACTTCCTGAGAATACAAATCAAAATCCGAAGTTATTTTTGGCTTCTAATCTTAACAATTGGAATCCAAATGATAGCCAGTATGAGTTCAAAAAAGATTCGGAAGGTTCATTTATATTGACGATTCCTACCCCATCCCAGAAAGTAGAATATAAAATCACGCAAGGCAATTGGGAAACTGCAGAAGATTCTCCAAACCGAACTTTGGAAGTTTCTAATTCTTCAAAAACTATTGAATTAAAAATCCAAAACTGGACGCAACCAAAAGAGAAAAAACATACTACGACTTCTAATGTCAAAATATTAAGTGAGAATTTTAAAATTCCACAGCTTAATAAGACGAGAAAAATCTGGATTTATCTCCCACCCGATTACGAGAAATCCAATAAGAAATATCCTGTGATCTATATGCACGACGGACAAAATCTTTTTGATGAATTCACGAGTTTTTCAGGAGAATGGAGCGTTGATGAAACACTGAATGAAATCTTTTCTGAAACCGGAGAATCTGCAATTGTCATCGGAATTGATAATGGCGGAGAGACGCGACTGGCAGAATATTCGCCGTGGAATAATGAAAAATATAAGACGAAAGGCGAAGGCAATTTGTATCTGGAATTTCTTACAAAAACTTTAAAACCTTATATTGATAAAACTTACAGAACTCAGAAACAAGCTTCTAAAACTATGATTATGGGAAGTTCAATGGGTGGTTTGATTTCACTCTATGCATCAGTGAAATATCCGACTGTCTTTGGAAAAACCGGAATCTTCAGTCCTGCTTTTTGGTTTGTTTCCAAGGATCTGAAAGCTTATCTGAACAAAAACCAAAGCAATCTCAAAAATTCTAAATTCTATTTTGTAGCAGGAAAAAATGAAGATGAAACAATGGCTCCGGAAATCGAAACTGTGAATGAATCATTATTAAAGAAATCGGTTCCGGAAAAAAATATCGTCGTGAAAATAGATGAAGATGGAACGCATTCTGAAAATTACTGGAAAAGAGAACTGAAGCAAGCTTTGATTTGGTTGTTGAAGTAATAATTTTTACTTCTATATGTATCCTTTGGAATGACAAATCTTGTATTTTTCACGAAAACGGATAATAGGATGACAAAATCCCTAGCCCCGATTGTAGTGGTTACCCCGCAACTAGCTTTGGGAAAAGCCTGGGCGTGAGGAGTATGAACGAAAAGCGGGAAATAGCTCCAAAAAATTCAAAATAAAAACACTAAATTTGCAGCATTTATGGAAAGCAACAGACAAAGAAAAGTAGCGCAAATTATTCAGGAAGATATGGCAGAAATCTTCCGCAAACAGGCATCGGAAAGTAAAGAAAGCTTTTTGGTATCGGTTTCTGATGTGAAAGTAACTGCCGATTTGAGTATCGCAAAAATATATTTGAGCATCTTTCCGGCTGAACTGAGAAAGCCGATAATGAAAGAAATCAACACCAATAATGCTTTTTACCGCAACTATATCGGACAAAAAATGTCTAAGCAAGTGCGCATCATTCCGCAATTGTCTTTTTACATCGACACAAGTCTGGACGACGTGGAACGCATCGAAAGAGAACTAAAAGGCGAAGGCGACAACCCAATTCTATAACCTGCGACTGTATTGAAAAATGCTTTTTACATAGCATCTCGATATCTGATTTCTAAAAAAGGAAGTACAGCAGTTACCTTCATCACTTGGCTGGCGGCTCTTGCGATGGTGGCGGCTGTGGCAGCGATGTTCATTATCATTTCGGTTTTCTCCGGATTGGAGGAAATGAACAAGCAAATGATTGCCAATCTGCACGCAGACCTTACTATCAAAAGCAAAACCGGAAAGATTTTACCGGATATTGATAAAATCCAAAACTCGCTAAAGAAGAATTCTGATATTGCTCATTTCTCTAAATTGATAGAGGAAAAAGTCTATCTGAGTTATAAAAATAATGGCGAAATTGCCTACCTGAGAGGCGTAGATTCTGCTTACACAAGCGTGAATCCTATCAATGAGAATATTTTCTACGGCAAATATCCCGATTTCAAATATAGCAATGAGGTGATTATGGAAAATAGTCTGGACAATAGACTTTCGCTTCCTGTGAACTCTAGTCAAGATTTTGCAACGATTCTGATGCCGAAACCTGGAAAAGGAATTATTCAGCAAGAGAACGATATTTTCAATAAGAAAGATATTTTCGTTAGCGGAATTTTCCCAGGCAATGACCAATTGGATAATTACATAATTGCTCCGATAGAATTAACTCAACAACTTCTTGGACTTCCAAAATCGGCTTGTTATCAAATCGTGATTAAGCTGAAAAATCCTGCCAATGCAGAAATCGTTAAGTCTAATTTGTCTAAAGAATTTGGAGACAAAATAGTCATCAATACAAAATCTGAAGAAAATGCAGCATTTTGGAAGATGATTAACACCGAGAAACTGATGATTTATTTGATTTTTGGTTTGGTTATTTTCATTACGACATTCAATTTGGCTGGAGCGATTACTATTTTGCAATTGGACAAAAAAGATCAGGCGAAATCCTTAGTTGCTTTAGGATTTAACAAAAAGAATCTTCGGATGATTTATTTCTTCACCGGATTTTTGATTGTCTTCTTTGGGATTATGATGGGACTTGTGATTGGTTCTATTATATGTTTTCTGCAAATCAGAACAGGGTTGTTCCGTGCCAGTGAGACCTTGCCTTTCCCAGTTAAAATAGAAATGATAAATTATATTATTGTTTCAGTTACAGCTCTATTCTTTGGGCTTTCTATTTCCTGGATTTTTTCTAAAATCAATAAAAAATATATTTCGGATAATTAGGAATATTATTAGTCTGATTTGACAAAATTCGTGATAGTTAAACAGCAAAGACCTGTTGTTAAATATTTAACATACTGATAAAATAAAAAATACAGATAAATTTATCTGCATTTTAGAATTTTGCAATTATAACATTAGCATTTTACAGATTATTAAAAAAAATCATCTGAATAGTAGCAAATCAATGTATAATGTTAATAATTAAATACTTTATTTATAAAATTATTTTATACCTTTAGCGCCCTTAATTTTTTGAAATGAAAAAATGTATTTTTATTCTTGCTGTTGGAATGTTCGGCATTACAAATGCGCAGATCCCGACAGGTTATTATGACAGTGCAGCCGGATTGACCGGATATGCACTTAAAACAAAGCTTGGAGAAATCATAACTGCTGGTTACCAAACCAAAAGCTATGATAATCTTTACAATGGTTATCCTACAACAGATACTGACAAATTCTACGAAAATGATGGCAGTGTTCTGGATATCTATTCTGAAAATCCTACTGGTACAGATCCTTACAACTATCAGCACGGTGTAAAAAAATGTGGTAATTATTCTGTAGAAGGTGATTGCTACAACAGAGAACACTCTATTCCGCAAAGTCTTTTTAACGAAGCAAGCCCGATGGTTTCTGACATCCAGCACATTCTTCCTACAGATGGAAAAGTAAACGGAATGAGAAGTAACTATCCTTATGGGAAAGTGAATAACCCGACTTGGACTTCTAAGAATGGATCTAAAGTTGGTCCCAATGCTTCTTCTGGTTATTCAGGAACTGTTTTCGAGCCGATTAATGAGTTCAAAGGTGATGTTGCGAGAGTAATGTTCTATTTTGTTACAAGATACCAAACAAGACTCTCCGGTTTCTCCAGTGGCAATATGCTTAACACAAGTAATGTTAATCAAGGCTTGACGACTTGGGAATTAAATCTTATGTTGCTTTGGCATCAGCAAGATCCAGTTTCTGAAAGAGAAATCACAAGAAACAATGCGGCTTACAATTACCAAAAAAATAGAAATCCATACATCGATCATCCAGAATATGTTGCTCAAATCTGGGGAACTGTAATGGCTGTAGATGACGCTTCTTTTTCTAAGAATTTGACTATTGCTCCAAACCCTGTAAAAGGTAATGTTATCAGCATCACTGGAGATAAAGATTTGAAGCAATTCAAAAAAGCATTTATCTACAACATGGTAGGACAAAATGTTCAAACAATTGAAAATCCGTTCCAGGGTGGAAATACAATTACTCTGAAAAATCTACCTAAAGGCGTATATATTCTTAAAACTGGAGAATTAAACACCAAATTTATAATTGAGTAATCAAAACAAATTTATTTCAATGAAAGACAGAAAATATTTCTGTCTTTTTTTTATTTCACAATGTTAAAAATCTAAAATTTTATCGAATAGAAAATACAATATTTAATTAATAATAAATTACAGCTACAATGTTAATAATTAATAACATTAATCAATCATAATATTTTATACCTTTAGCGCCCTTAATTTTTTGAAATGAAAAAAAATATTTTTATTCTTTTGGTTGGGATGTTTGGTATTACAAATGCGCAAATTCCAACCGGTTATTATGATGGAACTGATGGACTTACCGGAGCTGCACTTAAAACCAAACTAAGCGAAATCGCTACAAGAGGTCATCAGGACAAAGGTTATAATTGGAATGTTTTTTCTTCTGCTGACAGAGACAAATATTATGAAAAAGATAATACTGTTTTAGATATTTATTCTGAAAATCCGACCGGACCAGATCCTTACAATTATACAATGGGAGCTAATCAATGCGGTAATTACAGCGGAGAAGCATCTTGTTATAACAGAGAGCATACGATTCCAAAATCGACGTTCGACGATAGAACACCAATGCATAATGACTACCACCACCTTTTACCAACTGACGGTTATGTGAATGGTAGAAGAAGCAACTGGCCTTATGGAGAAGTTGGAACTGCAACTTGGACTTCCAGAAATGGCTCAAAATTAGGAAGTAGTAAACTGAATGGTTATGGCGGAACCGTTTTCGAACCAATTAATGAGTTCAAAGGTGATATTGCAAGAATCTATTTCTATTTTGCTACAAGATATCAATCGATAATTACCGGATTTAATTATGATATGTATGACGGAAGCACTTTTAAAGTTTTTGGAGAGCCTTTCCTAAGTATGTTGCTAAGATGGCATCAGCAAGATCCTCTATCTCAAAAAGAAATTGACAGGAATAATGCAGTTTATGCATACCAAGGAAACAGAAATCCATTCATTGATCATCCAGAATATATTGCTCAAATCTGGGGAACTGTAATGGCTGTAGATGATGCTTCTTTCTCTAAGAACTTGACAATCGCTCCAAACCCTGTAAAAGGAAATACAATTCAGGTAACAGGAGACAAAGACTTGAAACAATTCAAAAAAGCGTTTATTTATAATACTGTTGGACAGAATGTACAAACAATTGAAAATCCGTTCCAAAACGGAAATACAATTACTTTAAAAAATCTTCCAAAAGGTATTTACATCTTGAAAACAGGTGAATTGAACACGAAATTTATCGTGGATTAATTGTCTTAAACAAATATTAAAAACCTGAAATCAGTTGCTTTGGCAGCTGATTTTTTTTACCTTGAAACTTCAAAAAATTTAAAAATGAAATACAACGGACAGCTTTTCAAAAAGCTTTTTTTCTTGGCAATGATTCTCAACTCTCTCCTATTCTTTGCTCAGGAAAAACCTTATTGGAAAGAGATTCAGGAATTCAAAAAACTTGACCAAACCAACGGAATTACGAAGAAACCAATTCTATTTGTAGGAAGTTCATCTTTTACTTATTGGAAAGACGTGAATGATTATTTTCCAGGAAAAACGATTATCAACAGAGGTTTTGGAGGTTCCAGATTATTGGATCTTAATAATTATTCCGAGGAACTTCTCACACCTTACAAACCTAGACAAATCGTTATTTATTGTGGAGAAAATGATATTGCTACAGACAATCCTTCTTCAGCCGAAGTTTTAGAAAGATTCAAAACATTCTTTGGAAAAATCAGAGCTAAATATCCGAAAATTCCAGTAGCTTATGTTTCTATCAAATATTCACCAAGCCGTGAACAGTTTTGGCCGCAGATGAAAGAACTTAATCAATCAATACAAGCTTACCTTAAAACTCAAAAAAAAGCCAAATATATCGACATCACCAAAGTGATGAATGACGAAAACGGAAAAGTAAGAACCGACATTTTCAAAGAAGATATGTTGCATATGAAGCCTGAAGGTTATCGACTTTGGGCAAAAGTGATGGAGCCTTATTTAAAATAATATGATTTATTTCAGTTTCTATTTGTAATTAGTCTAAATTACTTTATATTTGCGATATGAATCAGCCAGTTATCGCATTTAGAATTGCACCTCTTACACCAGCATTTGGAAATACAGAAGAAATGTATTGTGGCAAAAAAAATTGCTGCAAAAAATTCAAGAAAGGAAAGCGTTGCAAAAAATGTCCTGGCCGTGCAAAGATCAGCTAAACATTATCCAGATAATCATAGCAACTAATGCTAAAAATATAAGAACAGAAACCAGTCGTTTAGATTGGTTTTCTTTTTTGGGCAATTTTTGGAAAGATTCAGTTGGGTTGTTTAACGACTCTTTTTCTTCAGAACCCGATTCAGATTCTGCTAATTCTGTAATTGTAATTCCCTGAACAATTGTTTTATGAAGAACAGTATTTGTCGCGTGGAGCAAAATCTGGAATTTCCCTTGAGAATCAAATTCTTTTATTCTAATCGTCCTTTCACCGTTCGGTTTTTCTAATCCAAAAGGAACAATTTTTACCAAGTCCGCATCATAAGTATTCCAATAAATAGTAATTTCCTCACCTTTTATTGCTCGGATTTTACTAGCAGAAAAATTCTTGATTTTCGGAGGAAGAATACTTTTCACATTTCTCTGTTGGCTGGAGAGATTTTGGTCATACAACTTTCGTCGTCCATCATCCATCAAAGTTTCATAAGCTTCCTTGATCTCTTTGAATCTATCCGAAAAGAACTCATCATTATCATTTTTATCCGGATGATATTTCAGAGAGAGTTTTCTGTAGGCTTTTTTAATGTCTTCTGCAGAAGCATTTTGAGGAATTCCGAGAAAGTAGTAGTAATCCTTCACAAAGCAAATTTAATGATTCCGTTTATTTTAATAACACTCAAAAATTAATTTCTCACTAATTTCACGGATTATGCAGATAGAAAATCAGCAAAATTTGTCCGATTTGCGAGAAATAAAAGCAAAAAAAACGGAAAGCAATCACTTTCCGTTTTTCTTAACAATTTAATTTAATTTTCTAAAAAATTATTCTGCAGTTCTTGGTTTGCAACATCCTCTTCCAAATTGTGTTCTCACTTTCTCCTTCAAAGAATTGTATTCTTCGTCATTCATCGTTCTAATTCTGTCTGCAAATCCGAACGGCGTTCTTTCTTTCACATCATACTCATCGAAGATTCCTCTTACGAATGCTTTTCTTTTTTGCGCTTTTTTGGCGATGATTGCGATAGCTGCTAAACCTGCGATGGCTAAAATTCCTTTTTTCATTTTTTTAAAGTTTTACGTTTTACATTTAGGAAGACGCAGACCTAAATCTTTTACTTTAAATAATTATTGACTAACCACTTCGTTAGGTTTGGGCGCCTTTATCCGTCTTCCACTCCCGCTTTTTTTGTTTTTAGCAAAAATAAAAAATAGCTCCGTTCAAGCCGGGGCGCGCTGCGCACAATAGAAACATTTTTCCATTAAAACAAGTTTTCATTACTTTGTCGAAAACACCTTTATGTACAAATTATTATTTCTTTTAATTTCCAGCATTTGTTTCAGTCAAAAAAATGAATATTTTTCTGATTCAAAAACAGTTATAAAAGCTAATCAATACAAAATCAATATCACACAAAACAATAATGGCAAACAACCCGTTGTAGATTTCATTTTATACAAGAAATCTGCTAATCAATGGATTCAAATTCAATTGGGAAATTTCAGAAAAGAAGAAAGCAATCTATATGTAACAACCGATGAAGACCTGAATAACGACGGTTATAATGACATCAAAATTTCTTTTGCCCAAGCTGCTCGAGGTTCTAATGAAATAGAAAAGCTGTTGATATTTGATCCTAAACATCAAAAATTAATAGACATAACTAATTCTCAAGAATATCCTAATCTCCATTACAATCCTACGAGAAACTGTATTAATTCTTATATGTTTTCGGGGAGCAACACTACGTTATTTTTCAAACTCAGAAATAACAAATTGGAAAACTTTGCAAAAGTCGAATTCTATAACGATAGTGTTTACAGTTATAAAATTAAAAATAATGAACAGATACTGCTAAAGAAGAAGCCTTATCAATCTTCTGACGCCGCAGTATTCTTTTCAGATTTTGATCCTATCAAAGAATAGAAAAAAGCTTTGCAATCACAAAGCTTTAATTTTAGTTAGTTTTCATAAAGTCAAAAGCGCCTTTCCGTAAATGGATTCCATATTCCAGCCAAGCCTTCATACAAGCCAGAAAATTGGCCCAGCCTTCTGTTTGACCTATTGCCCACTTTATACCTTTCTCGTCTGTGTTATGCCCTTCTTCCGCAACTTTTATCACTGTATTATTTTCAGATAATTGTTGTAACTCTATTGTCACAACAGATTTTGGATCCCACACAAAAACAATTTTTTTATTGGGAATTATTTCTTTCGTTGTCAACGGATAGGAACCATCAAACTTTGGGAAAGACCAGAAGATTTCCTTACTGGTTTCCATTCTTCCGGAACCTTTGGAAATGAAATAATTCTGCATTATTTCCGGATTGATAATCGCTTCAAAAACTTCTGAAACAGGCTTCTGAATTCCGATAGAAGCTTTTGCTGTTACTTTTTCCATAGAGTTATTTTTCTGTGATAAAATTCAGTTCAGTCACGCCATTAGTGAATTGCTGCGTGTTCAAAAGTTTCAGATTAATTCTTTCCTTAATATCCACAAATAATGGAATACCTTGACCAAGAACAATTGGATTTACAAAGAGCCAAAAGCCATCAATCAAATTCTGTTGAATCAGCGAGTGAGTAGCTGACGGACTACCAAAGAGTAAAATATCTTTTCCCTTTTGTCGTTTTATCTCATTGATTTTATCTACAAGATTCTCATTGATAATTGTTGTTTTGTTTGAATCTTGACTCTCAACTGTTTTGGATAAAACAATTTTGTGTACATCTTTGTACCATCTCGAATGTTCAACATCGTGCTTACTTGCATTCGGTTTGTCAGCAGCTGTTGGCCAGTAACTTTCCATCATCTGATAAATCACGCGACCATACATTGCTGTATCACTCTTACCAATGCGTTTAGCTACAAAATCAAAAATCTCTTCGTCAACCTTTATCCAATCCATTTCTCCGTTTGGACCTGCAACAAAACCATCGAGAGATATGTGCATAAAAGAAATTATCTTTCTCATTCTTATTTATCCTTCGTAACCAGAATCTTTGCTATAATTGACCATCCAGCAAACACCATATCTGTCTTTGAAACTTCCGAAATAATCGCCCCAAAACTGGTCTTCCATTGGCATTTCTATTTCTCCGCCCGCAGAAAGTCCATTGAAGATTCGGTCTGCTTCTTCCCTACTTTCCGGGAAAATCGAAATATAATTCCCATTTCCTTGATTCAGTTTGTGTCCCATAGACGGAACAATGTCCGAAGCCATCAAGAGATCTTTTCCTATTGGCAATGCGATGTGCATCACACGGTTTTTCTCATCTTCGGAAAGATGTTCTGTTCCCGGAGCATTTCCCATTTTCATTACTCCGCCTACGAATTCTCCACCGAAAACGGATTGATAAAATTTGAAAGCTTCTTCTGCTGTACCATCAAAATTGAGGTATGAATTTAATTTTGGCATTTTTAAATTTTTAATGATTATTAATAGAAATTCTTTTTAATTTTTAGCCTAAAGAAATATTAAAAGGCTCTCGCAGATTGAGCTAATTTGCAGATTAATTTCAGAAAAATCTGCTGAATCTGCATAATCAGTGAGTGAAATCCAGAAATTATTAATGTTCCTGAACTTTCTCTGGGTCGTCATAATTAATCATCCATTGGATTCCGAATTTGTCTTCCCACATCCCGAAATAAGCGCCCCAAAAGGTGTCCTGAAGTTCCATTGTGACCTTTCCACCTTCGGAGAGTTTCTCGAACAAATTTTTAGCTTCATCTTTTGACTCGGCCTTGATTGCGACGGAAAAATCATTTCCGTTTTTGTATTCGCCCATTCCCGGAAGAGAATCGCTGCCCATAATCACAGTTTCTGCAGAAATAGGAAGTGAAACATGCATTATTTGGTTTTTGTATTCGTCTGCCAACGGAGGCATTCCTTCCTGAGCTGGCATGTCACCAAAACGGCTCCAGAAAGGAACTATGGTCCCGAATGCAGATTCATAAAATTTAAAAGCCGCTTCGCACTGTCCGTGGAATGTTAGGTAAGGATTGACTGCTGCCATAATTTTATAGTCGTTTGTTTATGAGTTTAAAAAATTTCTGATTTGAGAAATCGTAAAATCGATGAGTTCTGTATCGACTTTTCTATTCTCGTCTGCCATCATATAGTTCCCGTGTCCTGCAGGTAAAATCATCAGTCGGGAATTGGGAATCAATTGATTAATTCCTGCAATATGTTGCGATTTTATAACATCTTTGTCTCCTGCAATCAGGAAAACAGGACTTTTTATATTTTTCAAAATATCATCATCAATATCTTGAAAGTGTTTCATCCGCTGACTATCTTTTTCAAACATATTTTGTAATAGATTCTCGTTGGGATTTATTTTCAGAAAATTGTCTTTCAGATATTGAGGCATTTGCTCCAAAGTTACCTGTGACATTCCGTCAAAAAAACCATCAATCATTCCGTTTCGTTTTGTGACACCAGATGCAGCAATTACCTTTTCTACATGATCCGGAAAAAGAATCGCAATCTGTAAAACAGTTGTTGCGCCATTACTAAATCCGAAAAACGAAGCTTTTTTAATATTGAGTTGTTCTAAAACCGCCATCACATCTTTGGCATCTTGTTCAAAAGTTTCAGGAATGTTGCGGTGTTCAGATTTACCGTGATTTTGCAAATCAATAACAATCAGCTGAAAATCATTTTCTAATCTTATAATCGTTTCTTCGAAGTCATAAAACCCTGAAGAACCGCCTCCGTGAATCAGAACCACCGGTTGTCCTTCTCCATAAATTTCATAATAGAGATGGATGTCGTCAACCTTCTGAAAGCCATTTGATTTTGGTTTCATCAATGTTTATGAATTTAAAGATTTTTCTAAATTTTCCATATACTGCGTCCAAGCACCTGCACAATTTTTATAGCATTCGATTTTGGGAATCAGACCTTCGTGTGTAAAAGTTACCTTTGTTCCATCATCGGCAGCTTTCAGATTGAATTTTATCTTGGTATTTTCCCATTCGTGAGTGTCTTGAAGAAAAGACAAATTACTTTCTGTAACCAGCCAGACTAATTCTTTGCCTGGATTAGATTCTATCAATTTTTGTTTTGAAAAATGAACGCCGTCACCTGCTGAAAAAGAAAATTCGTCTCCGATTTGATTACTCTTTCCTGAAATTATTTCTCCGAAAAAACCGCTCCACCAATTTTGTATATTTTGTAAGAATTGAAAAATCTCACTTGCAGATCTTTTGGAGTGAAAACGATATTCAAAGTTTTTATCCGTTTCCATTTCAATATTTCAAATCTTTATCGAAGTTATATTTCATTCCTTCATAGTCAAGGATTTTTCGCATCAAACCTAATTGTCCTGACAAATAATCTTCCCGTCCAATGCACATTCCAACAAAATTAAGAACATCTTCTTTGAAAAAATCAACGCCCATTCCCATTGGGAAATCTTTGTCTAAATCTTCGTCTGTAGCTTCCAATAACTTTTGATAAACCAAAGGCGAAATCTTGTGGAAATTTTCTTTCAATTGCGCTAATGTGGGATAAATGAAATTCTCATCCAAAGCTTTTCCCTGGAAAAATAAGTCGCTGAAGGGGTCTTCTTCTTTGAGTCCCAAAACCCAGCCCAGGCTGTAACGCATATTGATAAAATTCCCAACTATCCAAATGATATGATTGGTTTTCCCATCGATTCTTGTCTTTGCATCTTCTTCAGAAATTCCGTCCAAAACCATCACAAATGTCTGCGAATGGGCACGGAATGCAGGAATGATTACTTCTAATTTTTTTGAGGTTGGTTTATCCATCATTTATGTTTTTTAATTAATTTTCAGAAAGATTCTTTACGACTTCTAAGCCTTTGTTGAAGCCTTCATCCATCATATCTTTGTAGCTATTGTCGACACCGACTTCAACTTTGAGCGTTGTTTTTCCATTATTGCTTTCGAGATAGTAGGCCTCCAAACTTCCGTTCCAAGCTTTTACTTTTTCACTGTCAACATCTTCAACTCCATTAGTTAGCTCGCCAAGATGTTTAAACACCAAATGTTTTGGTTTCTCGATACGTTCTATTGTACTTACCATTCCGTTTTGCCCACTTGCTTCAGTAAAATACGTTTTCCCTCCAACTTCCCAATCTGTTTTCATCACAGAACCCGGGCTGAAATAATGTGTCCATTGAGAATAAGTTTTGTCATTCCATAGAACATCCCAAACTTTTTCCGCTGGTGCATCAATCTCTATTTGATATCTTAATGTTTCCATAACTTTTTAATTTATGAGTTGTAATAAGCGTCTTCTATATCTTTGATGATAATTTTTTTCATTTTCATCATTGCTCCAAATGCTTTTTGAGCTTTCTCAACTTCGTGAGTATTTGTCAATTCTATTAATTTATGCGGAACAATCTGCCAGCTGAAGCCATATTTATCCTTGAGCCAGCCACACATACTTTCCGAGCCTTCTTTTGTGAATTCGTCCCAATAATAATCGGTTTCGTCTTGGTCCTTGGTCATTATGGTTATAGAAGTCCCTTCTGTAAATTGGGCCTTATGGTCGTGTGAACTGTCCATCGCCATCATCACATAATCATTGATGATAAACTGAGAATGCGCCACATTTCCAACCACATCACCTTGTCCTTCTTCATATTCCATAATGCCCTCTATCTCAGAATCCGGGAAAATGCTTGTATAATAATTCAGGGCTTCTTTACATTTTCCGGCATTATTCCCAGTAAACATCATTACCGGAGAAACTTTTTGCTTGGCTTTCTCAGCTGTAAAATATAACTGCCAGGAAATCCCATATTGGTCTTCTACCCAAGCATATTTTTCGCTCCATGGATAAGCGTCCAATTCCATCATTACTTTTCCTTTTTCAGCAAGTCTGTGATAATAGCTTTCTACTTCTTCAGCAGAATCACACATCATCATTAATGATAAAGTCATATTAGGTTTGAACATTGGACCAGCATTCAGGAACATTAATTTCTGACCTTCGATTTCTATGTTAATAACCATTGGCGTATTAACTGTAATCTCTGTATTTCTGAAAACAGAAGTGTAAAACTCTGCTGCTTCGGCGCCATTTTGGTTGAACCAAAAACAGGGAAATATATTATTGTTCATTATTTTATTTTAGAAATTAGATTTAAAATTTTGTAATCTTCCAAGTTTTAACACAAAGACGACAAAGTTTTTTGTACAAGCTATTTTTAAGTCACAAAGGCGCTTAAGTTTATATAATCTTTTGTGACTTTTGTGGTTGATTCTAAATACTTTCTGAATAAGACTTAAAATTATCCAAAATTGCTTGCCAACCGTCTTTTTGGAATTGCAAAGGATTTTGATTTTCCGGGTCAAAGCTTTCAGTCACTTTTGTTTTGTCATCAGACAATTTTTCGAAAATAATTTCAACATCTCGTCCATCTTCCATATGATATTGGATTGATTGATTTTCTTTAACCTCATCATAAATTCCAACAAAGTCAAAACCAAAACTTCCGTCCTTTGCCTGCATTCTTACTTCTAATTTACCACCAATTCTCAAATCGTTTTTAGCAGAAGGACATTCCCAACTTTCGTGGGCAAAGTTCCATTTCACAATATGTTCCGGATTATTGAATGCGTTCCAAACCTCTTTGATTGGTTTATTGATTTCTGCTGTTACTTTAATTTTATTCATTTGAATTTCTTTTAAATCAAAGTTAATTTTATTCTGATATGCCCGACTTGTCTTAGGACAATAATTAGTCATAAAACAAAAAATCACTCTTAAAAGAGTGATTTTCAATATATTTATTTTTTAAAGTTCAATGGATATTTTACATTGCTGTAACTATCAATACTTGCTTTGAGCGACCCAACAGCAAGTTCTGCTTTTATAAGAATTGGCACTCTGTTTTGGTCATTTGTCACCCACATTGTAACGCCTTCTTTCTGTTTAAAAACTCTTCCGCTGATCACAGAAGGAATAATTTTGAGGCAATTAATTTTACCAAATTTGGTTGACAAGTTCTCTGTTCCGACCACTTTCAATTGAAAAGGAAATAATTCGTCATCAATCCAGACATTCATTTTCAACACACTACCTACTTTCAAATTATCTGCAGTCTGGCTTCTCAAATAATAAAAACAAGACAACATATCCTGAATATCATTTGGAACTTTAATTGTTTTTGCAGGTCTGTCCGTATGTTTTTTATCTACTAAAACTAATGAGTTGTTAGCGGGATTAAAAGTACTTTGCAAATGCTGAGTATAACTTCCTTCAGAAACATTTCTTACATAGAAAAGTGGTTCTTTATTTTCATTGATATAACTTTCGTAAACATCTTCTACCTTGAAAAATGCCTTCGCTGCACCACTTGTTTTCCCAACACCTCGAACGTAGAAAGCAGGCTGACCTTTATAGGACGTTTTGGTAGTTGATAAAGTGGCATTCCCAGCCGTAATAAAACCATAGTGAATTCTATAACTCAAGACCTCGCCAGCATTGATATTATCAAATTGTGCTGAAGCTGATGTGAACCATAAAAAACTGATTAGAAATAACAGATTCTTCATTTATTATTATTTATAGGCTAAGTCTAAGACAAATTATTTGCCAAATTTAAAAAATAAAACCCTCCGTTTCCGAAGGGTTTTAAAGTATGTATTAAATTACATAATATTTGTACCGTCTGGAATCACTGCATTTTTCTTTACTACAACAATTCCATCCTTGATAGAGTGCGTGTCGTAATCTCCATCCGGATGATGTTTTCCACCAATGATTCTTACATTATTTCCAATGTAACAGTTTTTATCCAGAATTGCCATATCAATATAACAGTATTTCCCAATCCCCATACTCGTGATTCCATCTTTCTCATTCTGAGAAACTTGCTGAGCAGTCTGATAGTAATCGGCTCCCATCACATAGGAATTTACAATCGTAGAACCTCTATCCACTCGGGTTCTGTTTCCGATAATGCAATTCTCAATTTTATCCGCTAAAATGATACAGCCATCGCCGAAAATCGTTTTGCTGACATACGAACCATTAATCTTCGTCGGAGGAAGCATTCTCGCTCTTGTATAAATAGGATTAGAACTGAATAAATTGAATTGAGGTAAATCCTGCGCCAAATCTAAATTAGCCTCATAAAAAGACTCAATTGTCCCTATATCTGTCCAATAACCATCGTATTGATAACTTAAAACATTTAAGTTTCCGATAGATGCAGGAATGAAATCTTTGCCAAAATCATCACCTTCATAATCTGCGAAAAGCTTCCTCAAAACATTTTTGGTAAACACATAGATTCCCATCGAAGCTAAATATTCTTTGCCTTGAGCTTTGCTTGCATCGCTGGTTTCAGAAGTCCAATCTGATAGAACATCCAGACTTGGTTTTTCTGTAAAAGCTGTAATATTGCTATCTTCATCCGCTTTCATAATCCCGAATCCAGTAGCATCTTTCGCAACCACAGGAATTGTTGCAATGGTGATATCGCCCCCTTTTTCTTTGTGGAAATCTATCATTTTCTTGAAATCCATCTGATAAAGTTGATCACCGGAAAGAATCAGAATATATTCGTATTCATATTTTTCAAGGTGTTTCATTGTCTGGCGAACTGCATCTGCTGTTCCCTGATACCAGTTTTCATTCTCCACATTCTGCTCAGCCGCCAAAATATCTACAAATCCTTTGCTGAAAATATCAAAGTGATAAGAGTTCTTGATATGAGAATTCAGTGATGCAGAATTGAACTGAGTCAACACCAAAATCCTGTTAAGTCCCGAGTTGAGACAATTGGAAATAGGAATATCTACCAAACGATATTTACCTGCAATTGGAACTGCAGGTTTGGACCTCGTATATGTTAAAGGGAATAATCTGCTTCCTCGTCCACCTCCTAAAACGATAGAAATTACGCTTTCATTCATAATATGTTTTTAGTTATATATATTTATTAAAGTTAATGATAGTTTTCAAATATTAAGCCAATGTTAACAAAAAAAATTAGTAGTTATAGAGCTGAGAATAATTCTGTGCTGATTTCTCCCAAGAAAAATCAAAAGACATATTACTATAAATCAAACCTTTCATCAAATCTTTCTGACTGTAAATGTGTAACGCTCTTTTTATTGCGTGAACAGCATCTTCCGCACCAGCATTGGTAAAATTGAGTCCACTACCACCGGTTGAAATATCCTGAACCGTATCTCGTAAACCGCCTGTATATCTCACAATAGGAATCGTTCCATATCTCATAGAGTACATTTGGTTCAGTCCACAAGGCTCTACCCGACTTGGCATTAGCAAGAAATCTGCCGAAGCGTAAATCTGATGAGACAAATATTCTTTATAACCCAAATCTATAGCAAAATTAATATTGAATTGATATTGCAATTCCTTCAGCCTGTTCTCGATTTGTGGATTTCCGGAACCTAAGACAATAATATTTAAGGAGCCATTGGTTTCCTGAATACTTTTTTCAACAATATCTGGTAATAAATCTGCACCTTTTTCACCAGCAAATCGTCCTATGAAACCGAAAAGCGGAAGATTGGGATTGAGTCCATATTCTGCACAAATGGCTTTTTTATTTTCCCACTTTCCTTCTTCTGCATAATCTCTGTTAAAATTAAACTTCAACATATCATCAGTTTGCGGATCCCAAACTTCTGTATCAATTCCGTTGATGATTCCGAAAGCTTTTTGGCGTTCCTGATTCATCAATGGCTCAAGACCCTGGAAGCTGTAAAATAACTCTTCCAGATAACCACCCGAAACCGCATTGAAAGCATTACAAGTCTTAATCATCGTAGCCATCGGATTGATTCTTCCGTTCCAATCCAATAATCCAGAGTTTTGACCATCGAAATGGGGAAGAAAACTGGACATCTGCCAATTCATACTTCCCTGATATTCACCATTATGAATTGTTCCGACGGTTTTGACACCTTTCAGAAATCTGAATTCATAACAGTTATCAATCATAAAAGGGACTAATCCTGTATGATAATCATGGCAATGAAAGACATCCGGACGAATCTGCATCGCACTCAGCCAATGCAAAACCCCGTGCTGAAAAGCAATGAACTGTTCACTTTCATCCCAATAACCATAGACATTTTCTCTATCCAAAAGTCCCGGAATTTTAACCAAATACAAATCAAAACCTAAAGATTTATCCTTCTCTTTGAAAACCTGAACCTGATACATATGTGACGATTGATGAATGAAACCATCAAACACAATATCGAAGTCGTGATTGTAGAAAAACGGCTTGTTGTACCAAGGCATTATCACGCTGGCATCCAATCCCATTTTGTTTTGATATTTGGGTAAAGCGCCCACCACGTCCGCCAGTCCACCGACTTTTGCGACAGGATAGCACTCCATAGAAAGGTGAAATACTTTCATATATTTCTTAAGTTTATTTTTTACGTTTCAGGAAATCTGCAATTTTAGATTTCTTTATTAGTTTACTTTGTTTCAATACCAAACCTGATAAGGGTGGTAATTTTATAATGATTGAGTTCTTTCTGTTATTCCAGCATTCATCTAATCTTTGGGAAATGACGGCTTCTACTCCACTTCCACTGTATTTTTCTTCGTCGGAATTCAGGATTACTTTCCAATCTGTATTTTCATCCACGCCAATTCTGTAATCGAAACTATTGGGTGTTAAATTCAGAACAGTCATTAGAATTTCTTTGTCGTATTTGCTTTTTCTGAGATAAATAAAAATCGAGTTATCACTATCGTCGCCATCGACCCATTCATAACCATAAGGCGAAAATTGCAATTCATATAAAGCAGGATGTGTTTTGTATAAGAAATTCAAATCCCGAACAAACTCTTGAAGATTCTTATGAACTGGATACTGAAGCAAGTGCCAATCGAGAGAACTTGTGAAATTCCATTCGTTGGTTTGGGCAAACTCATCTCCCATAAAAAGCAATTTCGCTCCCGGATTCGTGAACATATAAACATACATTGCGCGTAGATTGGCAAATTTCTGCCATTCGTCGCCCGGCATTTTGTAGATCAGGCTACTTTTTCCGTGCACCACCTCATCGTGAGACAAGGGCATCATATAATTTTCATTATACATATAGGTGCTCGTGAACGTGATTTTGTTGTGATGATATTTCCGGTTGATCGGATCTTCTTTGAAATAATCCAATGTATCGTGCATCCAACCCATCATCCATTTCATCCCAAAACCAATTCCGTCATCGTGAACTGGTTTGGTTAATTTTGGAAAATCGGAGCTTTCTTCCGCAATGGTCTGAACATCTGGAAATTCTTTATAAACTGCTGTATTAAAATCCTGTAAAAACTGTTTCGCTTCTAGATTGACATTTCCACCATAGATATTAGGTTCCCATTCGCCATCGTTTCTGGAGTAGTCGAGATGAAGCATAGATGTTACAGCATCCACACGTAAACCATCGGCGTGATAACGGTCAAGCCAAAATACTGCATTTGAAATCAGGAAAGATTTGACTTCAGGTCTTCCGTAATTGAAAATATAGGACTTCCAGTCGGGATGAAAGCCTTTTCTTGGGTCTTCGTGTTCATATAAAAAAGAACCATCAAAACGGTGTAATCCATTGGCATCTCCCGGAAAATGAGACGGAACCCAATCCAGAAAAACACCGATATTATTTTTATGAAGTTCAGAAATCAAATACATCAATTCCTGTGGACCACCAAACCTTGAGGTTGCAGCATAAAAACCTGTAATCTGATAGCCCCAACTCGGATCGTATGGATATTCCATAATCGGCATAAATTCTACGTGTGTAAAATTCATTGCTTTGATATAGGAGACTAATTTGTCCGCTATTTCGCCATAACTAAGAAAACGTTCAGGATTATTTGGATCACGCATCCACGAACCTAGATGCATTTCGTAAACCGAAATCGGAGATTCGAGACTGTTGTATCGCCAGCGTTTTTCCATCCATTCTTTGTCCTGCCACTCATACCAAGTGGTACAAACTGCAGAACCTGCCTGTAGAGCATTCTCAAAACAGAGTCCATACGGATCCGCTTTTTCTAATAAAATTCCGTCGGTTGTTCTGATGCCATATTTATAAACTTCACCAAAATCCAAGTCTGGGATAAAACCTTCCCAAATCCCAGATTGATCCCAACGCCCAGCCAACTTGTGAGAAAAAGAATCCCAATTGTTGAAATTTCCCATTACAGAAACCTCTGTTGCTGTTGGTGCCCAAACGGCAAAATAAACACCGGAAACTCCATCGACCTCCACTTTATGAGAACCGAACTTTTCGTAGAGCCTCGTGTGTTTTCCCGAACGGAAAAGATAAATATCAAAATCGGAGAATAGTGAGTATGGCAGAACCGACATAGGTTAAGTATAAATGATGAATGACTAATTATAAATGATGACTTGTTAGCAATTATAATACCTTTACCAAGATAGCGAAATTAATCGGTACAGCATTATAATAATTTTGTTAATTAGTATTAAATTTAACAAGCTTCTATATTGCATCTTGTAAATTATAAAAAGGATAAGCGCAAGTTTTTATGTCTTGTATTGACGCAATGTTTAAATTGGGGAGTTGTGTGCCACTTTACAAGACGACGCTACAACAAAAAACACTAACTGAAATAAAATAGAAATTATGTTTATAGAAAAATGGAAAGATACCGCATTTGGAAGTGATTTTGGCGGAGATTTTCTACAATTTTTGGAGAAAATCCCAAGTGAAAAATTAACATTGACAGAAATTTACAAACTCTGTGACTTACAAAAATATTTTGACCAACCAGAATTACTAAATCAACGTACCGACAACAATGTGGACCACGACCAAATTCTCAAAATCAGATTCCGCTCTCTCCAAAATCTGATAGTGCAAAAGCAAAATAAAATTTAGTAAAAAACGCAGGGAATATGAAAACACAACTGAAAATTTTCGCATTATTTACATTATTACTATTGTACAGCTGCAAAGAAAATAGTGATAAAGTGTCTAAAAATAATGACGCAGACAATGAGTTTCTTAAAACTTTGGTAGAAAGACAAATCGGAAAAAGCAATTATTACATTTCGCTTCCCAAAGATTATGTGATAGAAGAAACTAACGGAGAAGACTTTTCCGTTTACCATTTTTATCCGGCAGACAGCACAAAAAAAGCAGATTTCTCGGGAGGTTTTTATTTTGGAAATCATCCCAGCCAGTTTCCTCCAGATAGTAAAAGCTGTACAACAGAAAATAAGAAGAATAGAATACTTGGTCAAGATTCTAATTGGACAGTCTATAACTGTGATGGCAACTACTCTGTCCAAACTATTATTGACAGTAAAAGTGGTGAGAACTGGAATGAATTGCTTCATATTTTTGGAAATACCAAATCCAACAAAAATCTCAATAATATGCTGCTCATTTTTTCGACAATGAAAAAAAACTAAGATAATACAAGAAATTTAAGAAGAGTATTTACAAATCACAAACTTAAACCACTATGAAAAAGAAATCAATTATTATCGGATTATCATTGTCGCTGTGCCTCTTTGCCTTTCTAATTAGAGATTGGTTTTTGTCGTTTTTTGTAGCTGAAATTACGGGTGAAAATATATTATTTAGTCACAGTTCGAGCTTAACCCATCGGATTTTTCCGATGCTGATTTTTATTTTCTCATTTGGAATAATCCCTTTCTTATACCTGATTGTCAAAAATTATTGTAAAATCTATTCTGTAAAACAAAAATTACTTTCTTTACTCATTATCATAATTTCCGGAGTTCTATTGTCGGGATTGAGAGTGATTTATTTGAAATTTAAAGTTGCTCAGATCAATGACATCTTAAGAAGAGCCGAATTTACTTCAGAAGCTGATATACCCAGAATTCATTTTCAGGATATGTATTTGGAATATTATCTGTTGGCTGGTTTGATTGTTGGAGCGCTACTCAGTATGATTATTTTTAAAAAATCTTCAAATATTGGAATTAAAAACTAAATTCAAAGAAACTCCTGTATGAAAACATTGGAAAACCGAATATTAAGCTTCGACAATTGGGAACAACCGTGGACGTTTCGTGAGTTTGTAATTCAGGATAAAACATTAAATGATAATGAATTAAATTTATTTAACGAAATCTGGACAAAAGGTGGCGCCTACGAATTATGGAATGATTATGATATCGTTTTAGGATGCAAGGCTAGTCACTCTTTTATTGCTGAAAATTATAATTTAGCGGATAAAGCCATTGCGAATATTGTTCGGGCGCTATCTTATGAATGGAAATAATATGAAATCAAAAGGTTTTTACAGAGATATAAAAGAAAGCATTGAGAAACATTTTAGTTTCCTCAAAGCATTTGGTTTTTCAGCATTTGAGGAAAAACAATTGGTCTATGAATTTCATTTTGAAGCCAAGAACGATGCTATTTTAATTGATATTTGGTTCGAAGCTACTACTTCTACCCCAATTTATATGATATTTTGGTTTATCTCGGCGCCTGCGGAACCGGTGGTTGTATGTACGGATTGTTTTTAAATCAATCTGACAATTACTATAAATTGGCGTTTATGGATTACTTGAAAAATCCGAAATTCATTACAGAAAAGACGGTTTGTGAACCATCCAATCGTCCGAAGAATTGGAACCTTATAATCCTTCAAAAATTCAGGTTACCACTTTTAAATTTAATAACAAAACCAATCAATACGAGTTAGATAAAACTCATGTAGGTGAAGAATAGTGGCTTGAAATCGTTAACGGTCTAAATCTGTTTTCAACACTTTAAATTCTTACAAATTGGAAAGAATTTTGCTCCACATTTTCAAAATTACGATTATGAGAGTTCTGTATATTTCATTGTTTATTTTGTTTTTACAAGCCTGTGCTACAAAAAAGTACACCAAAGCTCATCTTCTTCCCGAAGGCATGAAATCAGCGACAGAAGAGATTTATGACACTTCCAACAATCAGAAAAAGCTGCTTCATAAAAAGGAATTGACTTTTACTAAGAATGGTCGTATCAAATACTCGAAAACATTTGATTCTAATGGAAATCTTTTGCAGGAAACCGAAAAGAAATTGTGGTTTACGGTAGAACGATATCCGGACAAAGACTCTTATTACTGCAAAACCCGCTGGAAACCCAATCAGCGCGAACGAATCAGCTGTTACACCAAGAAGCGATATAAACAAAACGAAAGCATCTATCATTACAACAAAAATGGCAGTATTGATAAAATTGCAGATAACTTTGAGACTTTCAATACAAGACAATTTCATTATTCTAACAATGAACTTTACAAGATTGTAATTACTGGAAAAGACAACAAACCAATTGATGAATTATCAATCAGTTGCATAGAAAAAGACAAGAAGGGAACTTGTCTCAAACAGACCAAAATTTCTAATAAAACTGATAAAAATCAAGAGATTCTGATTTTTCCGAAATATGATTAATCGTAATTAAAATTTAAACAAACTCTTAATAAAAGCCTTATTAAGATATTTATCCAATGGATAGATTTTAAGAAAATAATTACCGATGAAAAGCAATATCAAAACGACAACTGGCTTGTAGAAAAGATTGAGAATGTTCAGCTTGAAATCCGGAAGAAAAATTGCAATATTGATAGAAATACAGCCTAAAATCATGGCATAAATCATCTCAATTCCCAAAGGAAAAACTTTGAATTTAATATAATTGAAAACGATTTTGATAATATTAAACAACGACAGAGAAATCGCATAAGCAATCGCAATTCCTAAAATTCCTAAGTCTGTATGTTTAAGGAAAAGTAGATTGGTTGTGATGGTCAAAACTGCTAAAATCAGCATCACCACAATATTGAATTTGTAATATTTGGAAAGGGAAATAATATGGCCGTTGAATCCTGTTGCCAAATCAAACAACATTGCAAATCCGAGAACCCAGACAATCGGCTCAGAAGAACGCAAATCTTCTCCATTCTTCATAAAGTCCGCTAAATACGGGAATCCAACGGCGATGCAACAAAACAAAACCAAGCCAAGAAAAAACAAACTGAGTGAGGTTTTCTTGTGAAATCTGTCCAACTCATTGTAATCTCTATTCGCCAAAACCTTATTAATAATCGGTGCTGACAGGTTGAACAATCCCATCTGCGGAACGACAATCAGCGAAATAATGGAATAAATATTATTGTAAATCCCGTTTTCCTCAAAACTGATGAATTCGCCAATCATATAACTGTCAATTTTGATAGCGATGTAATTTCCGATATTTCCTAAAAATCCGAAGAAACTATAAGTTAAAATTTCACGATAAAGATTGTCTTTTTTGAAATAGCCTAAGTCAAAATCGAACCTGACTTTTTCCAATCTATTCGTGTAAAGTCCATAACCAAAGAGCGAAATCACGAACATCATAAAGAAAAATCCGTACGCCGATTTTTCCGCAAATCCCATAAAGAAAAACAGACAAAACGCACCAAGATTGGCCAATTTCGGAACAAAATTCTCGAAGATATTGGGAACTACTACTCTTTTATAATTGGTCAAAAATTTATTAAAGACAGACGATAAAGCCAGAACCAAAGCCAGTGGCAAAATCAGATTTTTCATTTTCCAAACCTCCAGTTTTTTGAAGTCTGGAAACAGATAAGCAATGAGGAAAAATCCACCTACAACAATTAAAAAATTAATGACAACAGCCAACAGAGACAGGCTCAACATATTGTGATGTTTCCCGTCTGCATTCACTTTTGCAAAGAATTTGACGTTGGAAAAACTCAATCCAAAGACGATAATCGGAACGATGATTTCGGCTGTAGGCAAGATATAACGGAGCTTTCCGTAAAACTCCATATCGTAAGGAAAAATGAAAATAGCCGAAAACGTTCCCAGCAAAAAACCGAGATAACCAATGATCGAATATTTTACACCTTGTCTTGCTACGACGCTCATAGTTTTTATTTAAAGTTCTAAGTTTTGGGTTAAGACTTCTAAGCCTTTGGAAGAAAGATTATATTGTTGATGTAATCTTTATAATTCTTAACATTATCCGGATTCTGCAGATTCAGGAATTCTTCTGTGAGAATTTTTGGTTGTAATTTTTCTCTATCCAAATAATTTACGGAATAGCCCCAATCCGCAATCTCGGAAATCAAAGTCCAAAGATTTTCCTGGTGATGACGTTGCTCCATCTCAACCATCAGAACTGGCTTATATTTCTCGATTGTTTTTCTGGCTCCTCTCAAAGTCTGCATCTCATTTCCTTCCACATCAATTTTAATAAAATCGAGTTTTTTGAGATTGAGATTGAGTTCATCCAAAGGTTCCACTTCAACTTTCTGAAGAATTGTTTTTTCTTCATTTTTTTCTTTGATAGAAGTTTGTAAAGTTCCTCTCGTATGGATTTTTTCGCCATTAATCACAGGAATTTTGAATTCTGCTATAGTAGAAATATCAGATAAAGCCACAGAAAATAGATTGACTTTTGGAAATAATCGCCCTAGTCTTTTGAACAATTGTTGATTAGGCTCAAAAGCGAAAATATTTTCCGGCTTAAGATGATTTTCCAAAGTGAAAAGATAAGCGCCGACATTGGCTCCAACATCCATAAAAACTGAATCTTTTCCCAAAACTTCTTTAATCCAAAGAAACTCCGGCTCTACTTTTCTTTCCAAAAGATTTTGTGCAGTCAAACCTTTCAGCTTCTTGAAAAATCTGCTTTTGTAATAAGACGGCGAAATGTACTGTAGATTCTCAGCAAGCTGACTGTAAACACTCATCGATTTTGGTCATAAAGAAAACAACGGCAAAGAAAAGGCATTTATTTTACAAATCATAAAACTTTGTTAAGAGAATGATTTTTTGAGTAATTTAAACGCAAAGTGCAAGGTTTTTTTAAATATTGAATATGTTTATAAGATTCGCAAAGACGCTTCAGATCAGCTATTTTATCTTGAAATAAGAATGATTATCAATATAATTTTTACTAATTTCTACGCTTTCAAAAATATCTTTGTCACTGGAATCCTGTTCTAAAAACCAATATTTGAGACCTGCTTTTTCTTTGGCTTCGAAAATGGATTTAAAATCAATGGTTCCATTCCCAATTTCGGCAAAATCTTGACTTCCGGCTTTCATATCTTTCACGTGCCACAGCGGAAATCTCTTCGGATATCTTTCGAAATAATCCAACGGATTGAATCCAGCTTTTGAAATCCAATATAGGTCAAGTTCCATTTTAACCAAATCAGAATCCGTTTTCTCTAAAATAAAATCATAAATAGTTTGTTCGGAATCCATTTTTTCAAATTCAAAATCGTGGTTGTGATATGCAAAATCAATTCCTGCTTTCTTGGTTATTTCACCAGATTGATTGAGTAATTCCGGAAGTTTTTTATATTGTTCTGAAGATCTTTCTTCATCGAAAAGATAAGAACAAACCATATATTTTGACCCGATAAAATGTAAATCTTCAACGGATTTTTCCCAGTCATTAAGAAGTGTGCCTCTGCTATTGTGAATAATTCCAGTTGTATGATGAGAACTGATGACTTCTAATCCTAAATTCTTCAGAATCGATAGGAATTCCGATCTGGTTTTTCCAAAAAATTTCCCATCGTAACCGTAGATTTCGAGTTGCTTGAAACCTAATTGAGCTAAGCGTTCTAGAGCTTTTTCCAGATTCGCGGCCAAAGCATCCCGAATGGTGTACAACTGGATGGCTAAAGGTTTTCTATTATCCATAAAATTTGAAGTTCCGCAAGCATATAAACCCAAAAATCCCAATACGGACAAGCTTATAAAATCTTTTCTATTCATTTTTGATTTTCGATGGTTTAAAGGTATATAAATTCCATTAAAATAAAACCTGCCGAGAAATGGCAGGCTTTGAGAGAGAAAAATTTAGGAGTAGTTAGTTTTAATAATTCTAAGAGATTATTTTTAGTTTTAATATTTAATTGTTTCTTTGGGGACTTTGATAAATTTATTTGATAGTTTTATTGTCTAATAAATATGTATGACATTTCGACTAATTCAAATCCATCATGATAAGAATATGTTAAATTAATTTTATTAGAATCTATAATTCTAATGAGACCATTACTAAAATTCCAATTGATACTGTCATCATTAGTTCCACTTCCGTCATTTAATTTTAATGTATTAGATTCTATCTTGTTATTATGATTTGCAGTAATAATTTGCCACCCCGTTGGTTCTTTATATTCAACTACATTACATTGTGCATCATATCTAAAATATCTATATTTTTCAGAAATATTTACTTTTATTGTTGTATTAGTAATGTTAGCAGTACCGCTGTAAAAAAAATCTTCTTTTTGACCTGGACAACCAGTAGAGTTATCAATTTCCCATTCGTCAGCAGGAACATCCTCATTTTCAATATCAGTCAGTTTCCAATTACCTTCGAGCGAAATTCCACCAACCTTTACTTTTGTAGTAACAGTTTTTTTCAGATTAGATGCAAAATTGGTATTGGTATATTCTACATCATAAGTAAATGCTTGATCTGTGGTAGCATTTGTAGTTGCTTTTAGTTTCAAACTTCCATCTGTCTGAGGGATTTTCTGTAACGTTACATTTGGATTATTAACATTGGTAAAATTGATATACTGATTATAAACCGATTTTGCTGTGCTTGTAAAAGAATTTTTTAATGAAGACATTCTATAACTTGGTTTTAAAACTGTAGGTAGTTTATTTATCAAATTATTATTAATTTTTTCTCTCAATTCTTTAAAATTAACAACAATCGTATTTACTGTACTATTTCCACTATCTGAATCTATAAGTGAACGATATTTAACAGACACTTTCTCTGGTTTTTCCATTCCTGTTTGAAAAATACTTTCGCCTGATTCCGTAATAAATTCAAAAGGCTTTAATGATTTATTCACTAAATCCTCTGCATCGTTAGCGGTTGTAATAGCACTTGCTATAAATACTATTGCTAATCCCATACCAGCTACTGGATTAATAAATGATCCTACCGACACGCATAATATTATTTTAGGGATAAGTGAAATAGTAAGTATTTTACTTGCAACAAATTTCCCCATAGCTACTTCCACTTGGCTCTCAAAATTATCAACCGACTGAATACCTTTCAATACTGATGTACTTTCATTAAAGCTAGAAATCAATGCATTATATTCATCAATAAGAGGTTTATTAGCGGCAATAGTTTTTGCAAATATCAATTTATCACCAGCAGACAAAGTATTGTATTGTGATGAAAAATTATTCATATTATTTTGGAAAAGAACAACATCATTTTTCAATGCTTGTATTTGAGTTGCATCTCCCCCATTTAATTGTAGTTGCGATATATAGCCATTTAGTTCTGAAATTTTTGCATTGATATTTACATTTATTTCAGTAAAATATTCGTTAGGAGTTAAAACATTAGTTAAAACAGCAATTTTAATAGGAACACTGTAATTCTTATCTGCCAAAGAAAAAGTAAGTTCGTAAGTCCCGTTAGCAAATTCTGGTAGTAAAAATGCAGCATTATTCCCATCTGCTAAAAGTTCCACCTCCACATTGTTAATCTTAGCTTTAATTGTTGAATCAGGAAAGATACTTTGTTCTGAAGTAATGGTTATAATTTCATAAGGAGCATATTCATTTTTATTTGTTGTAAGGTTTATAGATTCTATATCATTTTGTTTTGCTTCCTCATCACGCTTACAGCTATTTATTATCAAAAAAATAAATAAGCTTATTGTTAAAAATAAAACTTTTTTTTTCATAATATACTATTTTAAATTACTTTACGAGATTCATTTTAAATTCTGTTAATTATTAATTCATTTACTAAATCATCTTTATATGATATGTCGTAACATAAATCAAAAGTTATTTCCAATTGGATATTTAATTTTGAGGTTACAATTAAGAGTTAACTATTCTAAAAAGATTCTTTATGATTATTATTTTGAAGCAAATATAAATTCTACATCAAATACGAGTAAATACCTCAAAAAAGGTATTTTGATTAATAATTTTTATTAATTTTATAAAAAATCACAACTATGGATAAGAATTACTCAATAAGCTCAAAAAAAGCACATCCGCTACTGAAGGTTTGGAATGCCTATCCTCATTCACTTAGTAATACAGCAAAAACAATTTCAAGTCCGCCTCCATTTGAACAAATTATAGGTGAAATGTTTGCTATTGGAGAATTCTATTATTATGCTATCAATATTCCTGATAGCACTATTATAAGTCCTCATATTAACATGCTTAAAATTCATGGATTAAATAGATTTCCAAAATATCTTAAAGAAATTATTGATTTAATCCACCCCGATGATCTTGATTTTGTGCTGGAAGCAGAAAAAATAACAATAGAAAAAATGCAGGAAATAGGCTGGGAACATCAACAGAATTTAAAATGTAGTTATTGTTTCCGTATGAGAACCCATAAAGGAAACTACGAAATGTTTCATCATCAATCTCTACATATAGCGAAAAGTGAAGACGGAAGGTTGCTACAAGCCGTTAACATCCATACCAATATTCAACACATAACTCAAATTAATTCTTATACTGTTCTTGTTGTAGGAATTGGAAACCATAATGACTTTCATCAAATACATTATAAAAAACAAACTGATAAACAAACACCACCAAATGCTCTCACAAAAAGAGAAATAGAAATATTATCCTTATTAGCTTTGGGTCAATCTGCAAAACAAATTTCAGAAACATTAGACATTTCTTACCACACCGTCACTACGCATCGTAGGAACATTTTTCAAAAAACAGAGTGCGCAAAAACATCAGAACTCATAAAGAAAGCTTTGGAATGGGGATATATCTAAAGTATTTGTTAATTATTACTAAGAACAATAACTAATTCCTAAACTTGTTTTAAATTTGATTTTTAAATTATCTTTATGAAATATTTACTTGTTATTATGCTATCACTATTCGGATTTTCAAAAAATAAGGCGCAGGCAAAATCAATCCACAGCTTCAAAGTGGAAGCTTTGGATGGTTCTACCATTGATTTTTCTAAATTCAAAGGCAAAAAAATATTGGTTGTCAACACCGCTTCCGAATGCGGTTTCACACCTCAATATGCAGATTTGGAAAAGCTTTATGAACAGTACAAAAACAAATTGGTTGTCGTTGGTTTTCCAGCTAATAATTTTGGAGGACAAGAACCTGGAGCCAACAATGAGATTGCTACTTTCTGCCAAAGAAATTACGGTGTTCAATTTCCAATGGCAGCGAAGATTTCTGTGAAAGGAGATGATATTGCCCCGATTTATAAATTCTTGACAGATAAAAAAGAAAACGGCGTAAAAAACACAAAAATCCTCTGGAACTTTACCAAGATTCTTTTGGATGAAAAAGGAAACATCATTGATAGTTTTGTGAGTACAACCAATCCAATGAGTGAAAGTATTACGAAATATTTGAAATAGATTTAGCTCTCTATACAAATAAAAAAGCGTTCAGATTTTGAACGCTTTTTATTTTAGTCAACTCTCAAAAAATTTCCATTTTTATCGAATTCCAAATCGATGTCGTTGAGCAAATCAACTTTAATTTTGTTTCCATCTTTATCGATACTTTCTACAGCTGCACCTTTGTAATGCTGATTGAGATAAGATTTGATTTTTGCAGGAATCAAAACGTTTGGAACACCTTGCTTATCACTAATTTCTTCCCAGTTTCCATTTTTATCAAAATCGATTTCTGCGCCGTTATTCAATTTTACTTCATACTTTTTGCCGACTAAAGTTGTTTTTGCTTCATATTTTATAACTGTTGCTTTAGGGTAATATTTCGCCAGAAAGCTTTTGACATTCGCTGGCATTTGTTGATAAAAAGCAGAAAGATTTGTTGGATTTGAAATCTCAGAATTAATCTTTAAATCAATTTTACCAGTAGCTTGGAGCAATAATGTTCCTACGAACAACATTGCCAAACTTAGTTTATTCAATTTCATAATAAATTATTTTTTTAAATTTAATAAAATCTTATAAATCAAAAAAGCGACCAAAATAGTCGCTTTTTTTTATTTTAAATCTGAATTATTACACAAAAGGTAATTTCACCACTTTCGCAGGAATATCTTTGTTTCTGATTCTGATGAAGATTTCTGAACCTACTTTAAAGTTCGGTTTATCAACATATGCCAAACCTAATCCTATTTTTTTCATTGGCGACATTGTTCCAGAAGTTACTTTCCCAATGATATTTCCCTCTGCATCAACCACTTCATAATCGTGTCTTGGAATTGCTTTCTCCTGCATTTCGAAACCAACTAATTTTTTGGAAACACCTTCGGCTTTTTGATTTTCCAAGAATGCTTTGTTCACAAAATCTTTATCGAATTTCGTAATCCAACCCAATCCAGCTTCAAGAGGAGAAGTTGTATCATCTATATCATTCCCGTAAAGACAGAATCCTTTTTCCAATCTCAAAGTGTCTCTGGAAGCCAATCCGCAAGGAATCATTCCAAATTCTTTTCCAGCTTCCGTCAACCCATCCCAAAGCTGTTCTGCATATTTATTATCAAAATAAATCTCAAAACCGCCACTTCCTGTATAACCTGTATTGGAAATAATCACATCCGAAAAACCAGCTACAGAACCAATTGTGAAATGATAATATGGAATAGATGACAAATCTGTTTCGGTTAGTTTTTGAAGAATTTCAGTCGCTTTTGAACCTTGGATAGCAATTAACGACATCTCATCTGAAGCATTCGTCATTTTTGCTCCGAATTTTTCATTGTATTTTGCAATGTGATTCCAGTCTTTGTCAATATTGGAAGCGTTAACGACTACAAAATATTTTTCATCTTCGATTTTGTAAACAATCAGATCATCTACAATTCCGCCATTTTCATTCGGAAGGCAAGAATATTGCGCTTTTCCGTTTTCCAAAGCGTCAACATTATTAGAAGTCACAAACTGTAACAAATCTTTTGCAGCAGGACCTTCGATGAAAAATTGTCCCATATGAGACACATCAAAAATTCCCGCTTTTTCGCGGACAGCAAAATGTTCTTCTGTAACTCCTGAATATTGAACAGGCATTTCGAATCCTGCAAACGGAACGATTTTAGCGCCTAGAGAAACGTGTTTATCGTATAAAGCGGTTTTTTTCATTTTATATGGAAGATTTATTTTAGTTGCGCACAAATCTAAGAATTAGTTTTGAGTTATGAATTATGAGTTTTAATTGGGTTTTTAGTAAAATATAAGAATATGCTCATCGAAATAATTACAAATAACATATACAATTCTTTGGTAGATTTCTCATCATTCATTTTATGAATTCTATGAATTGTAAATACTTTTGACTTTGCAATAGTTTTAAGTTCAGAAATGGAATTAGAATTTTCAATCTCCATAATTTGATCTCTTTGAAAAGTCCGATTCTTCACTGGAACAATATCGATTTGATAAGTATTAATCACAAACAACCATCCCAATAAAATCATTAAACCAATAAAAATCAATCGTCTAAGAATTTTCATAAAGTTTTTCTTCAAAAATAAATATTTTCAAAATACAAGATGATAAATATTGGTTGAAGTCCTTCAGCAATTTAGTTATCTTTGCAATTCAACTTTAAACCTTGAACATTAAACTTTAAATCAATTATGAGCGACACCATTCTTTGCCCGAAATGCCAATCCGAATTCACTTACGAACAAGATAATCTGCAAGTTTGTTCCCAATGTTTTCATGAATGGGATCCTGCGGAAGTTTCAACTGAAGGAAAGATTTTCGATTCTCTTGGGAAAGAATTACAAAATGGAGATTCTGTAATTGTAATCAAAGATTTACCAGTAAAAGGTGCTCCAAAACCTGTAAAAGCTGGAACTAAAGTTAAAAACATCCGTCTTCGTCCGGATTCCGACCATAATATCGATTGCAAAATTGACGGCTTCGGCTCTATGGCTTTAAAGTCTGAGTTTGTGAAAAAGGCATAATTAAATATTAAAGAAGTAAATCCCGTCAGTTTTGATGGGGTTTTTAAATAAAAAAAGGAAAAATTTGGCAGGGTAAACTTTCAAAGACTCTGATTGTTCGCAGAAACGAAACTAATTTCCAGTCCCTAAGGCAGAAAGAGAATTAACCAAAAATTTCCTGATGTATTTTCGTTTGTAAAATTATAAATTTTTATTTATTCAACAAACTGAAAATGTATAAGTTATCCATATTTTATCAACATTTTTCAGATTACGGAATTTAAAATTCTAAAAAGACGTTTCCAGAAAGTAAGTTTTGAGAATAAACAACGATTGATTTATCATTAATTCTGAGTTTATTTCTGTAATGTGAACCAGCAAAAAGGCTTTCTATAACAGTTGCCTCTACTCCATTTTCAGAAAATTTTATCTGATGTGGGAAATAATGTTTCTTAGAAAGATTGAATTGATTTTTTTCTTCGTCTGAAAAAACATTGACTTCACCTAAAAGCTTCGCAACATAATCGTTGTAAGGATTTTCGTAAGTTTCTTTCGGCGAATCATTTTGAATTAATCGACCTTGCTGCAAAACCACAATTTTATCTGCCCAAGGTAAAACTTCTTCCAGATTGTGCGTCGAAATCAAAAGACTTAGATTATTTTGCTTTACATAATTGAATAATTTATCACGCAATTCAAATTTTCTGGAAAAATCCAAATTACTAAAAGGTTCATCTAGTAGAAGCATCTTTGGAAGAACTGCCAAAGCACGGGCAATTGCAACACGTTGTTGTTGTCCACCACTCAGATTTTTAGGCAAAACTTTAGCATAATCTGTTAAACCAACGACATCTAACAATTCTTCGACCTTTTCTTTTTTGGATTTTAAATTGATATTAGAAATGAATTTCCCCACATTGTCAGCAACCGTCGCATAAGGCATCAAATCGTAATTCTGTGCAACAAATTTCATTTGAGATTCGCCGGGAACAAGATTTGCTTTTGGACCAAAGAGTTTTTCTCCATCGAAAATTATTTGTCCATCCTGCCAATCCATCAAACCATAAATCAAACTCAGCAAAGTTGATTTTCCACAGCCACTCTCGCCTGCGAGCGCAATAATTTGACCTTCATCTACATTGAGATTTAAGTTTTGAAATAAAGGTTTATCGGTCTGATAATTGAAATATAGGTTTTTAACTTCTAAAAGCATTTTGTAAAATTAGTAGTTTGAAGTCGTGATAATTTTATTATTTTAGCAAAAACACAAAAATAAGTATAATTTAAAAGATTTAAAATGAAAAAGACAACTTTAATACCCGCATTTTTATTGATTTCTGCTTCGGTTTTTATCATTTCTTGTGGTAAAGACAAACCTGTAACCAGCGAAAGCAATGAGGTTTTGACCACCACAGACGGACAGGTTTATGTTGTAGACACGCTTAACAGCAAAGCAGAATGGAAAGGTTTTAAAGTAATAAAGTCTGATAACACAAGCCATATCGGCGCTTTGAAGTTTGAAAGCGGAGAAGTAACCGTGAAAGATAATAAGCTGGAAAGTGGACAATTTGTACTTGATATGAACTCTTTGACCAATGAGGATTTGAAAGATTCTGAATCTAATGGAAAACTTCTTGGACATTTGAAAAGTGCTGATTTCTTTGACACAACAAAATTTCCAACGGCTTCTTACGAAATCACAAAAGTTACAGAAAATGTTGCAGGAAGCGATTACAATACGATTCTAGATGGAAACCTTACTATAAAAGGAATTACAAAGCCCGCAAGCTTCAATGCCAATGTAAAAGTTAAAGATGGTGAACTAAGTATTGCAACGGAACCAAAAGACATCAACCGAGATGAATTTGGAATTAAATTTCAAATGCCTGCCGCTGAAGGTTTGATTAAAAACGAAATCAATGTTCAGATGAAAGTGAAAGCTATCGAAAAGAAATAATAAAGATTCAAGAGACAAGACTTGAGTCTCAAGATTAAAATTGAAATCTGCTTTTAGAAAAGGCAGATTTTTTTATGGAATTTTTGGTTTAAAAATCGTATTTTTGCAATCTATTTTTTATAAAGAATAATGCTAAAGAAAATTGATGACCTATTGCTAGAAGTACAAAACTTCCAGTCTTCTGCAAAGGATGAGATAGAACAGTTCCGCTTAAAATTCAATGGAAAAAAAGGAATCATGAATGATTTCTACGATGCATTGAAACAAATTCCTAATGAGCAAAAAAAAGATTTTGGACAAAAAATCAATATCTTAAGAAATACTGTGAATGAAAAGCTTGAGGAACTGAAAACATCTTCCGAAAGCAAAATCATCCTTGAAAAAGAAGACCTTACAAGACCTGCTTTTCCTTTGGAATTAGGTTCTCGTCACCCAATCAATTTAGTTAAAAATAAAATCATTGACATCTTCAAATCTATAGGTTTTGCTGTTGCAGACGGACCAGAGATTGAGGATGATTGGCATAACTTTACAGCACTTAACCTTCCGGAATATCATCCGGCGAGAGATATGCAGGATACGTTTTTTATCGAACAAAATCCTGATGTTTTGTTGAGAACGCATACATCTTCCGTACAAATCCGACATATGGAAAACAACGAACCACCAATGAGAATATTGTCTCCAGGTAGGGTTTTTCGTAATGAGGCGGTTTCTTCTCGTTCGCATTGTATTTTCCACCAGATCGAAGGTTTGTATATTGATGAGAACGTAAGTTTTGCAGATTTGAAACAAACCATTCAGTTCTTTACGACTGAACTTTTCGGAAAATCGAAAATCAGAATGAGACCTTCGTACTTCCCATTTACAGAGCCAAGTGCTGAAGTAGACGTTTATTGGGGTTTGAATTCCGAAACCGACTACAGAATCACAAAAGGAACAGGTTGGTTAGAAATTATGGGTTGCGGAATGGTAGATCCTGCGGTTCTTAAAAATGTGAATATCGATCCTGATAAATTCTCCGGATATGCTTTTGGGATGGGAATCGAGAGAATTGTAATGCTTCTTTATCAAATGAGCGACATCCGAATGTTCTTTGAAAACGATATCAGAATGCTGGAGCAGTTCAAAACTTTATAAATAGCGCACAAAATCTATAAAAATTAATCCTGTAAAAGCTAATTTTGCAGGATTTTTTATTAACTTTATATAGAAAACTAATAAAAACAGTTGTACAATTTTATATTTATGAAAAATAGTTTGATAAAGGCATATTATTGTGAGTTTTTTTATTTTTGTATATTATGTCAATAACAACGACTGAAAACAAAAACTAGTAAAAACACAAAATGGAACCAAAAGAGAAAAACACCAATAAACAAAACTTTAGATTAAGAAAAATTGTTCACTATTTTCTTATTTTCTGTATTCTATTAATCCAAGTTATTTTAGCAGGCTTCTTTTATAACGAGTTCAAAAGCAGAAAGAACCTGACTTTTATAGAAAATCAATTAAAAGAAATCAATTCTTTAGAAAACCTTACCAACGATTCTAAAAAAGAACTTCTGAATTCTCAGGATTATTTCCAAAAATATCTGATTACCGATGACAAACAATATCTGGAATCTTATTTCGAATCTGTAAACAGATTGACAAAAAATCTAGACAGCATCAATAATTACAAGAATCCGAAGCTGGAAAACATTTTGCTTCCTCAGAAAAAGGATTCATCGGAATTTAAAAAATTAAAATTACTCGCAGATTCTTCTTATCAGTTTTCTACAAAATCGAGTTTTAAAATTCGGGAGGATCTTCCAAAAATGAAAAAGTATGATCTGCATTACGATTATGCTAAATTTGATATTGAAACCAAAACCATTTCTGACTCCGTAAAAAAGAAAGGTCTGTTTGGGCGTTTAGGCGATGCAATTGCTGGAAAAGATAATGTTAGAAAAGAAAGTACTGTAATTACTGTAAAAAATGGAGGTATAACAAATGCTGAAAAAATCAAAACAGAGATGGACAGCATAGTAAATACCATCAACAACCATTATTCTAAAGAAGTTCAGAAAATCCAGGTTAATGTTACCAATAGCAAAAACCATAGCAATAAGTTTTACAAGATTTTCAATACACTTTTGATTTACAGCAACGATTTGATGAACATTTATGAAGTAGCCATCAAAGATTCTAAATTTGAGTTGCAAAAAGAATATGAAAATCTAAATTCTGAGAAAAACAAAATCAGAAACTATTTAGTTTTAGGAGCAATGATTTTGATGTTTATTGTCTCGATATTAATTATGTTCCTGACAAGAATTGCGTTTATTTATGAGAAACGTTTAAAAGCAGCTAATATTCAGATTAAAGAAAACCTTAATTTCAAGAACAGAATCTTAGGAATGCTGAGCCACGAATTGAGATCTCCTCTGAAAATTATTGGCATTTTCATCAACAGAATCAATAAAAAAACGACAGACGAAAGCATCAAAGAATATCTGAAATCGATAAGTTTCACCAATAATACTCTGTTGATGCAGGCGAATCAGATTCTGGAGTACACCAAAAATCAACAAGTAGAAAATAAATTGATTCCGGTAGTTTTCAACCTTAATAATGAGATTGATTCTATTCTTAATTCAATTGAACCTTATATCCAAACGAGAAATAATAAATTTGTAATCGATAAAAACATTGATCAAGATCTTGTGGTCTATTCTGACAACACAAAGATCAATCAGATTTTTATGAATATTCTTGGTAACGCTAACAAATTCACAGAAAATGGACAAATTAGTGTTGATACAAAAACCGAATATGTCGATGAAAACACAGTTTCGCTCGTAACAAAAATAACAGACACTGGAGCCGGAATCTCGGAATCTGATCTTGAAAAAATCTTCGAACCTTACTATCAAGGTGTTTTGTCTGAAGATGTAGAAAATCTAGGCGCTGGTTTGGGATTGAGTTTATGTAAAGAACTTGTTGGACTATATTCCGGAGATATTTCTGTAGCCAGTAAACTTGGAAAAGGTACAACCGTGAGCTTTTATGTTAATTTAAATATCAATAAATAATGTTAGAACACAAAACAACTTTCTTACTTGCAGACGACCACAGCCTTATCAGGCAAGGCATTGTGTTTCTTTTGGAAGAGATCGTTTTAGATTGTGAGATTCTCCAGGCTTCAACATTATCTAAAGTATTGGAAACTGTGGAAACCAATCCAATTGATATTGCGATTATAGACGCTCATTTTCCTGATGGAAACAGCCTGACGATTATTCCACAAATCAAAAAGACAAGACCGGAAATTAAAATTCTAATCTTTACTGGTATTGACGAAGAAATACACGCATTGAAGTTCATTAATGCAGGTGCTAATGGCTTTCTTAGCAAACTGAGCGAAGAAGAAGAAATAAAGCAAGCTATTATGAAGATGCAAACTTACGGGCAATACATCTCGCCTGTTACGCAATCTTTATTGATGAATTCCCTACAAAATCCAACTATTGCAAATCCATTGAACCGCCTTACAGAAAGAGAAATGGAAATCGCAGAAATGTATGCAAAAGGCTTGGGCAATTTGGAGATTGCAAATAAGCTGGACGTTAAACAAAATACCATCAGCACTATCAAAAAACGAATCTTTGAAAAGCTGAATATCCAAAACATCGTAGAATTATCCGAATTGATTAAAAATAATCATCAATAATTCTTTCTTTATTAAAAAGTCATTTTTTCATCTTTTGATTTGTAGATAAATATCTACAAGCTCATCGACATACATCTATTGTGTTTTCTTGCTTAGAATATCGCTTTACTGATATTTTTGTATCAATAAAAAGTCAATAATTATAATCACTAAAAAATAGTAATTCTATTAATAACTGATTAAAGTTGGAGACTTGATTCTAAAAACACACACAATAATGAAATTTGGTATTTTTTTGCAGAGCTTCGGCTCTGCTGGAAATACTAAAAAATGCAAATGATGAAAATGCAATTTTCAAGATTCTATCACACAAATAATGAAATCAAGTGTTCGTCTTATAGATGTCAGTCTCTATAAACGGACACTTTTAAAATCAATCTATCTAAACAAAAATAAAACGATGAAAGTAAATAACCGCAAAGAGATTGCAATCGCAATGTATGGGTTTTTCCTTCTTCTGATATTGGATATATTATTTTTGGTGTTCGCCACAAAGTTTTTAATATTAGATAAAGCAACTTTATACGGCATTTTTCTGATTGTATTTATGTTTTCCATTTGGAGAATAACGCTACTGAAAACTTTCTCATTGGAAGTTTCTGAACATATTTTATCTGTAAAATACAGACATCCGCTTTCTGCTAATCATCATCCGGTTCTGGAAGTTCCTCTGCAAAAGGTAATGTTTTACAAGATAGAAAGAGGAATTATGAATTATATTATGACAATTAATATCAATACAAAAAGAGGAATGAAAAGCTTCTACTACAGATTAGGAACATTACCTAAGAGCGAAGCTTCAAAATTCAATAAAATGTCGGATCTTATATCCTACGTGAAAACCGAAACTGAATTATAAACATATAGTTAATTATTTAACCCGAGAATCCTGCGAATTAAGTTTTGCAGGATTTTTTATTGTTGAGATTATCTCAAGTTGACGAACATATCCTACATCAATTTACAGAGTTTTTGCTTTGTCTAATTTTGAAATCAAATAATAAGTAACTTTATAAAAATCTCAGACTATGAAAATATTTGCATTTGCCGGAAGCAACTCTTCCACTTCTATTAACAAACAACTGGTAAAATTTGTTTTGAAACGTTTTCCTAACGAAGATATTAATTTGATTGACCTTAATGATTATCTAATGCCTGTTTTCTCTGTTGATTTGGAGAAAAATGGGTTTCCGGAAGAAGCACACCAATTCTTAAAAAATATTGAAGAATCTGATATCATTATTTGCTCTTTGGCAGAAAATAATCGTTCGTACAGCGCAGCTTTCAAAAATATTTTTGATTGGGCATCCAGAATCAATGTGAAAGTTTTTCAGGATAAACCAATGTTTTTGATGACCACTTCTCCAGGAGGTTACGGTGGTGGAAATGTAATGGCTGAAGCTTCAAAATTCTTTCCTGCATTTGGAGCAGACCTCAAAGAGACTTTTTCTCTTCCCAAATTTTATGAAAATTTTGATTCGGACAATGGGGTTATCGAACCTCAACTTCTGAGTAAACTTAATTCTAAAATCGAAAACTTTAAAAATCAAATCTAATGGATACTCACGAATATAACGCAGGCGAAATCACCATCATTTGGAAACCAAAAGTCTGCATCCACGCTGGTGTATGCGTAAAAATGTTGCCAAAAGTTTATAATCCGAAAGACAGACCTTGGATAAAACCAGAAAACGCAACTGCAGAAGAATTGAAAAATCAAATCAACCATTGTCCATCCGGTGCGTTGAGCTATAAACTAAATTCTTAAAAAATGGGAGTAACAGTAAAAGCAAGTCTGGGAACAGAAAAATATTACACCGAAGTTATTGCCGGAGAAAATAAACTCATCACAGACGAACCGATTGACAAAGGTGGCGGGAACAGGGGATTTAATCCATTTGAGATTTTGGCAACTTCTCTGGCAAGTTGCACCGCAGCAACACTGAGAATGTATATTGACCGAAAGGGCTGGGAAATCCCACAAATCAATGTGGAAGTTGATTTGGATAATTATCCTCAGACCAGATTGGCACAATTTTGCCGTGTGATTGATTTTGGAGCGACTGAACTTAGCGAAGATATCAAAGACAAACTTTATAAAATCGCAGATGCTTGCCCGATTCACAAAATATTGACCAACGATATCGAAATATTAACTAAACTGAAATAAAAATGCTAGAAGTAAAACAACATAATTGGGAAACAAAAGGAGAATTTGCAGCAACATTTGACGGACAAAAAGCTGGATTAATGACTTACTCTTGGGCTGGAGATGATAAAATCATTATTGATCATACTGAAGTTGAATCTGCCTATAACGGTAAAGGCGTCGGGAAAGCAATGGTTTATAAAGCTGTGGAATTCGCCAGAGAAAAAAACCTGAAAATCATTCCGCTGTGTCCTTTTGCAAAAGCGACTTTCCAGAAGAATGAGGAAATCAGAGATGTTCTTTAAATATTAATGATGAATTATAAATTATGAACGATATAAAACCTCCATTTCAGTATTGAAATGGAGGTTTTGTTTTGAATTGCATGCAGCCCGACTTGAGCGGAAATCCTTTTTACGTAACGTAGTGGAGTGAAAAGATTGGGAGCGGAAGGCGGATTAAGCTGCCCAAAATATTCTAAATACTGTCATTAAAACCAATTCTTCATTCTGTTATAATCTAAGAAATAAGAGATTCTCAGTGAAAAATTATTGATCATTGGCGCATTAAACAATTCGTCAAAGTTATTTTTAAAACGCATTCTGGACATTTCCAGATAATTGCTGGTCGCATTTCTGTAAAGCAAAGTCAATTGACTTCCCGGTGCAAACCACCAAGAATAACGCAAATCGACATTCCAGGAGTTGTAAGTTCCGTTCAAGTTTGGGTTGTAAGCTGTGTTGGAATTCAAATTTCCATCATTTTCAAGTGTATAGAATTGCTTGTAAGTAACATCCGAAAAATAATGCCTGAAAGCCAGAGCCAAAGTCATCTTTTCATTGAAGGTATATTGCCCTGTAATCGCATTCTCATATGTATTTCTCTGTCTTCTTCCCATATAAATATCATCAGAATCTTTCCCCGAATATCCAACCTCATTATTACTGAAAACCGGATTGAATTGCCAAATTATTTTCATCTTATCGGAAGCTCTGTAACGCAAGTACAACGATGGAACAATATAGTTTCTTCCCTTTTGGTCGTAAGCATAATAGTCAACTGTGATGTTATATTGCAACTTTTTTCGGCTGTCACTCTCAAACCAAAGCCAGCTGTCAAAATAGCCGGGAACATTCAGATACCTACCAATTGTTCTCGGTTCGTAAATGTCTTTTTCGCCATAAGGTGTGAACTCGATTCCGCCTCCAAAACTCTGAAATTTCTTGTTTGTAAAAGAGTTATTATGATTGAATATCAATTTCTGATTCAGAAACGGTTCTAATCTGTGGTAATAATTAAGATTAAAATTCAAGTACATATTATTCAGTTTTTCGGTTGGCTGTAGGATTCTGTAACCGTACCAGACATTATGATTTCCGTAATTCGTTTTGGTCGAAAATCCAAGGTCGTTGATGTCCCAATCTTTGTTGACGTAATTGGCATTAATTTCGAAACGATTTTTGCCCGAGAATTTTCCAATTCCCACAGTCCCTCTGTTTCCGAATTTAGTTCCATCATCCATGACCCAACTTCCTTTCAGGTTTCCGTAGTAATTGTAAGTATTCTTTTTGTTAGCGATGTTCCATAAAAGTCCTGTAGAGTTGGCATCCCGAAAATCCCCCATTCTCAGCGTACTTGTGTTGACCAAAGTCACAGATGAGTTATCTCCAAATCTCTGGTCAAAAACCAAAACATTATAATTGGTCCAAGGCTCTACCACTTCTTTTCTGGTTGCGCCAGTTTCGTTATCCCGAATTGTAGCTTCCATTTTCTCTGTCACACCATTGAAAATTCCAATGCCCAAACCTTTTTTGGTTCTTCCGGAGATTTTGAAAGCATTGAATAATTTTACTTTTCCAGGATATTCGGTTATGGTTTCTTTTTCTTCATCAATGATTGGATATCTCGACGGACTTCCACCAACTCTTCTGGAATAAAACAAATCACCTTTACTGAACAGCTCCGTTCCTTCCATAAAAAATGATCGTTGTTCCGCGAATTGTTGTTCAAATGGTGTTAAATTAAGAATCGAGTTATCAAAATTAGCTTGTCCAAAATCCGGAATCAAAGTCATATCAAATGTGAAAGCATCATTAATTCCATATTTCAAATCCATTCCGCCGTTGACATTCATTTCTGTTTTTCCGTCATAACTATTGACATAAGTTGAAAAATATGGTGTAAAAGATAATCTTGTTGGCGTTTTTACTTCTGCAACTCCATTTAGAACTCCGTCGTATAAAGTATAGTTTCCTTTTTGATTATCAACGTGATTCCAATCATACATCGTGTTGGTTCTCTTGATTTTTCGAATCATATTAAGACCAAATTCCTGCAAATCTTTCTTAGGAAAACGCAATTCAAAAAACGGAATCTTCATTTCTACAGCCCAACCCTTATCATTGATTTTCACAGCGCTATACCAGACAGCATTCCAAGACATATCTTCATTTTCAGTGGTCAATTTTCCATCCACCTGAACTCCGGCTGCGGTCACGATAAATTCCAAGCTTTGCTGATGATCATTATATCCATTGATAATTATCCCAAAAAAATCGTCATTAGCAATATTGTCTCTTTCCGTTAATTCTTTTAAAATTTTTGAAGGTTGTGGGTCGTGCATTTGAGCTGCGATGTATAATCCTGTATCGTCGTAAAGAAATTTGACTTCAGTTTTCAAACTATCGGCTTGAGGTTTTCCGTTATTTGGTTGTCTTTCTACAAAATTGGTTGCTATGGGAACATTTTTCCAAATCTCGTCATCTAAAATCCCGTCAATTTTTATATTCTGGTCTTTCTTGATGGCTTGCAATTTCTTTCTCGAAATACTTTCTGAAGTGATAGTTTTCTGTGCAGAAATTTGCCAGAAAAAAAGCGTTAGTATAAGAATGCAAAATTTAGTTTTCATAGTTTTATCTTACTTGATGATAAGACAATGACTCAATAAATTATGTTACATCAAAACAACAAAAATCAGCCAAAAGACTGATTTTCAATTTTATAATTTATTTTCTCAATAAAATAAAAAAATCGATCAACAATTATCTCTAACTTAAAATGTATCTGATTGTTCTGATTGATTTTAAATCAAATTACCTAAATTTTTAACTAGCCATAACAACCAAAATTAAGACTTTTCATCTTTCCATGTTCCGAGGTTCCAACGATAATTATAGAGTGTTCTTTGAGAAGTTTTTCTTTTATTTTAAATAATTCTAATACGGTCAATTCTTTGCAATCATTAGAATAAATTAATGAACTTTTATCAATAATATAAGTTCTTATTTTCGGATTATTATTCACTATTATTCTCTCGTCGACATTCTTATATTTTATTTCAACCAAATCTATTTCTATATAAATAACATTATTCTTTTTATAGATGTTTTTTGCGTAAGCATTGATTTCAGGAATATCTTCTCCTAGAATAACATTATTTTCTTGATTTGATTCTGCAATTTTATTTGGCAAAATATCTTCATTTTTCTGTTGAGTACTATTATCCTTTTCATTACAACCAGTTAAAATAATGATGAATATAAAAATTAAAAATACAATTCTCATTTGTAATTTTTTATAGATTCTTTACTTTAAAAGCACCCACTTGATAATCATAATTATTTATAAAACCATTGATGACAAAATAGTAATCATTTTTAACGTCCATATTTTTCACAAGGTTGATGAGGAATAGGTCATCTTGCTTTCTTGTGTACAGGATTTTATAGTTTTTTAAATGCGCTTTATCCTCAAGAAACTCTTCTACCCTTTTTTCATTGGACTTTGATTTTGTTTTAAAATCTAATTGTGTATTTATGAGTTCTTCATAATATTTATCAAAAAGAGTTGAGTAATATTGATTTTGTTTGTCTTCTTTTGGATTTCCATTACTTTTAATCAGTTTTAGATTTCCGTCAGAAGTTTGAAAAATATAATATGTAACATAATCTGTATTAAGCAATATGGATTTGGCATCACAATCTCCAGACTGATGAAATTCTTTAGCCTTGATAGCAATATGATTTTCATCTTTTAAAATATAATTCCCTTTGGATGAAGGAAAGCAATCATTTCCACACTTTGCGTGATAAGAATCTTCATAAGTATTATTGATATTAAATTTTATTGATGTTCCATACATAGAATGTTGGTCAGTTGTATCAATTTTCGAAATTATAAACTCCTGATCGTTTTCAATATCCTGACCAATAATTCCGGAAATATGCCAGAGATTTTTCCTTAGCTGATGTTTGTCAAGACGATTTTGTTCGGTAGGATTTGGCGGAATATTATTTATCCAATCAGGTTTTTTCTGACTGCATGAAAAAATAAATGTTGTAGTTATGGTGAATAGGGCTAGAATTTTTTTCATTTGTTATTAATCTAATATTTCTCTGTCTTTACGAAATTACTTTTCTCATCGTAGTCTGTTCCAACTTTCAACAATGATCCATTTTCGTAATAGAACTTCCATCCACCAATTCTACTTCCAGCTTTATTTTGTAATCCTTTTTCTTTTAAAGTGCCATTCTCATAGAAAATTTCTTTGATATTTTGCCCATTTAATCCATTAATTAATCCTGAAATCAATAATAGAAATGTAACTATAAATCTGAATTATCTTTTCATCTTGATAAAGTCAATCTTTAAACTCAGCTCCCGACATAAACGCTAAAGTCAATAAAATATAAACGAAGATCATAAATAAAACAGGAACTGTAACGACAAACGAAATCAAGGTAATTTTAACATTATACCTTTCCTTCATTATTTTCTTCACCAGATAATCTATTCCGTACCAAGCTCCTGCTAAAAGTGGAATTAATAAAATTAAAAACAAAATGGTCATTAAATAGATTAATTATTAACATTTAAGGCTTAGAAACCGGAACATAAGCCACACCAGTCACTTTATAACCCTGAACAGTCGTATTCCATTTGGGCATTTCACTGATTTTTGCAATCAAGGCTTTTTCCGTTTCGTTTTTTAATGAAAGTAATGACAGATTCTGTAAAGTTGCCGTTCCGTTCTCGTCTATTTCCAGAGTAAGAACAAAATCTTTCGTAGTCAATTCCTTTTTCAGAATTGGTGTGATATTTTTCTCAACCCATTTGTTTAGTTCTGCATCGCCACCAACAAATTCCGGATGAATCGGCTTATTGTTTTTAAATTTTGGAGGCAAATCTGCCGGATAATCCTTTAAGCCGACTTCTTTTTTGGCTAAAACCAATTTCCCGTTCACATCAGGAATATAAACATAATGGTTCAGCGTCGGCGTTTCTTTGGTCTGATTGAATTCTATAAAATGAATTTCAAAATCATTTTTCCTGTAAATTCCAAGAAACGTTTCTTTGTTCAGCTTCTTGTCGAAAATTCTGGCAATGTGTTCCAGTTTATTGCCTTTGGAATCGATAATCTGATATTTGGTAACATCAGAATCTTTTTCATTGGAATCGATATCATAGATTTTGAAATCAGAGCTTTTCAGTTTGATTTCTTCTCTCAGATTTTGAGCCTTAATATTTAGACTGAAAAATATTACGATAAGGAATAAATAGCTTTTCATTTTTAGTGTTTTTGTAAGTTTAAAAATAGCAAATTAAAATATTAGTTGTAGTTTAGAATTAGAACATCACGAAATCGTTTCAGAAATTAATTTTCTTTGTAAAAAACTTCCGACGTATCGGGTGATTCTCCCCAACCTGTCCAATAATTTCTAATAACCAATTGGTAACCGTCGTAAGATTCTATTTTCCTGATCCAATTGGCCGGCGGACAATCGTCTTTGACTTTTTGGGTAAAAGTTGCCACGAAAGTTCTTTCATCAATCCATTTCACCCGCATCGTATCGGGATCCATCGGAAACATTTCGTTGGTCCAGGTAATCGTTTTGTTGTCCACGAAATCAAATCCTGCGTAATCAGCTCCTTTTAGAATGAATTTGCCTTTGAGTATTTTAGAAAAATCGGTACTATGATTAGATTTTTTATCAACTGCTTGTTTGGGATTTTCTACCGGAGTTTTTGAAGCCTGAACCTCAATCTTTTGTTTTTTTTGATAAAAGTCTTTACCGAAAAAGCCTAAAGCAAAGAATATAACTCCTGTTAGTAGAATGGTTATGAGTGTTTTTAGTTTCATTGGTTTGAGTTTTTAATTGAGTTTTTTCAATTCTATCAATCCAAAATGTAGCCAAACTCAGAAGAATCCTGTTTTGGTTAAAAATGTTCCTTCTTTCTGAAAATCTAACGAAAAATTAAATAAAATGAAGGGTAATATTATTTTTCTCATTTGTTATTTTTTTTTATTCTATAAATTAAGAAGCGAATAAAAGCCAGAAGAGCCAAACAGCCCAAAAGAACAATCGTAAAAAGCTGGAAAAATGCCTCAGCAAAATCCTGACTTTCTCCATCACAATAGACTATATCGCCCCAAATATCAACTCCTTTTTGGCCTTCATACATCGTTTTGTCACAAGCGCAATATTCCGGGACGACAACTCCCAGATAGAACAGCAAAGCTGGAATGAAAATAAACAAAACCAGAACCGCAATGATTTTCAAAAGTTGAATGTAATCAGCTTGTTTCATTTCTTTTGAGAATTGATCGGTAATTAATTATAAAAATTACAACAACAGACATTATTAAAATCGGGAAGAAACTATGATTTAAAGTTTCGTTAATTTCCTCATCAAAAAGATAAGTGCTCCACGATGATTCTCTTTCTACAAAATCTGAATAATCTATAAAAAACCACCAAAATGTAAGCAGGAAAAATTCCGGAATTAGTTTTAAATAGAGATTCTTAATTTTTGAAATCAACATAAAAATCAGGCTGAGAAAAATGGCTGAAAACAAAGAAATAAATAATGTGTCCAAAGCAAAACTGCAATCCAAACAACTGGATGAAAGTTTGTCCGACAAATATCCGATTGCCCAATAAACTTGTAAAAATGTTCCTGTAAAAATGACAAGAAAGTAAAACGCTGAGTTTTTCAGGAAAGGAAACAGTTTATTCATCAGTTAATTTGTTTAATTTTTGCATCATCAATAAGTGTCATCATTATTTTCTGTTTTTCATCAAATGATATATCGTCCGTCAGTTTATCTTTAAGAACTCCAAGTTCGCTTCGATCCATAAAATATGTATTGGTAGCTCTTTCATACGCTTCTTTAAAATTATAGAAATCGATTTCGTTCTCGTTTTCAATCTTTTGAAAAGCTTGCATTTTTTTTAAATAATACGCTCTCACTTCTTTTGGATATTTGTCTTTGACAAAATCATAATAAGAAAGTTCATTGCCATCCAAAAATTTTTGCAATGCAACTTTCAACTGTTTTTCGGTTAAGATCAATTCATCTGTCTGCAGGATTTTTTTTCTTTTATAATACCAAATAAAATCTTTGAATTCAGCGCTCCAGGTATGGATTTCATCATATTCCAGATAGTAATCTAATGTCTTTTCATAGCGTTCTTTCAGAGATTTTATTTTGTCAAGTTTTTGGATTTCGTTTATCTTCTGAATAATGGTTTCATAATTAAAATCTTTCCGCCAAATATGAGCTAAAACAACGAGATTATTACTTTTTCTCTCCAAAAAAATCAGGCTGTAATATTTTTTTTGCTGAAGTTCTATAATATCGCCGAGTACATCGCATCCACCTTCATTCAGTTCACTATCATTGTAGAAATCATTTTTTCCTGTAGGTTCATAAATATCTTTATGGACAAACTTGATATCAGAATCATTTTTAATAATTTTTTGATAGCTTTTAATTTTCAGATAAGATTTGGAAAAATGGTCGTTAATATTTTCAATAGAAGTCTCAAAATCATTACGTTCGACATAAACAATTACATCGCTATTCATAACAAGTTTCCTTAGATCTACTCTTTGCGCATTAAAAAAAATAGATACAAAAATATTTATCAATATTAATTTATTTCTCATTGTGTTCTTGCATTAAGATAAAAACGCATAAACAGAAGCTGTTTACACGTTTTTATAAGATTTTTATTGTTGCAATTAATTCAAAATAGGAACATCAACTTTCAGATTGAGATATTTGTCGCCTAGTTTTTTGAGAAAGTCATTAGCGATTACATTTTCCTGAACTATTTTCTGCATATCCATGGACAGCATATTGCTTGCCGTATTCACGTGGGTAAAAATAAGCGCCGAAAACAAAATCAGCTCTATCGGTTTATCATCTGTTGCTAAAGAAATTTTGTATGCTTTCACCTCATCACCTTTCTGTTTTGCAAAAGCTTTCATTGTTCCTTGCTGCGGAATCTCAACCAGACTCGATTGTGAAAGCCTGTGACTGTCAAACACCAAATGATTGCTAATATCGCCATCGGTATCGGTATCCAAAAGGTGAAGTTCATCATTACTCAAAATCAAATATTTCGGAGTCTGAACGGTTTGATATCTTACCGTTCCCAAAGTCGCCATACTTTTCAAAGAATCTTTCATCCCATCTTTGATAGCAGTTGCGCCGGAATATTCAAGGTTTGCAAAATTGAATGCATCAATGGATTTTCCGTTCATCTGGGTTTTCAGATAACTGTAATCGCTGTTCAGAAAATTAGATTTGTAAGTTTCTGCCTGTTGAAACTCTGATTTGAAATCTGTGCTTTGCAAAGTTTGTTTCATTTTTTGCTTTTTTGCGTACATAAAATACATCACGCCGCCATAAAAAAGCACCATAAATCCGATAATAAAAAAAATTGTACTCATAGTATTTAGTGTTTTTAAAGTTTAGACATTAGTTGGTTCTACTCTCTTTTTCTTGGAAGGAATTGCGCCCCAGATAATAAAGGCAATCAGCAAGAATGCCACTAATTTCCCGCCGTATCTGGTATAAAATGGCAGCTTGTTAAGTTCATCTTTTTTGAGTTTTTGAGAAACTAAAAGCTCATCCATTTCCTTATCCGGAATATTGTAAAATTCATCTGTTTTTTCATCATAACCTACTAATTTTGATTCTTCCATGATGTACAAAGGTAGAATGTAAGCGATATTGAACTCTTTGTGCATTGTTGCCAAATCCAGATAATCGCCGTTTTCTAATTTGAATTCGTCTGTGTTGGGCAAATCGTAAACTTTGTTTAATACTTCTCGTTCACCAATAGGAATTTTGGCTTTTGCCGATAGAAAATTGTAGGCAGACAGCATCAACGCAGATGCCATAAAAATTGGTTTTAAGTTCATCATTGTTTGTTTTTAGTTATACAATTTTTGGATTAGAATAAAATTGTTCACTTTTTAAAGATAATTAAAATCATAAAAAATTGAAAATATTATTTGCAATTCGTTGAAAATTAGTTACAATTTAATTGTGTTATTTTTTTATGATTAGTATGCAATCATCATCCGTCATTATTTCATTTCCACCTTTTCACCCATTTTTTCTCTCTTTCGGTGAGAGTTTCTGTTTCAGATTTATAATCAGGATTGGGAATATACCACTCCATTGTTTTGTAAAACTGATTCAAATCCTGATTCTGAAAAACATAACCACGTCTTGCAAATGGTAAATTTTTGAGTATTTTTCTTTCCAAATCATTTTTGGGTTCCGCAATTTTATCTTCCTGATAATAAGAGAACGGAATGTATTCCAAACCCTGATTTCCCCAATAGTTTTGGGCATACAAGAACAAATCGCCAGTGATTTTGAAATTCTTCTTTTGAAATACAATGTTGCCTTTTTGTAAGTGGAATTTCAATGCATCATTTTCGATAAAAGAGTTTTTATTTCCTTTGATATCTTCGATTTTTCCGATTCCGTTAATCAACCATTCATTAGAATTTTTAAAGAAAGTTTTATTAATAGAAAATGTTTCGAACTCGCCAGTATCGATGATCAATGTAAAATCGTCAATCTGTTTATTCGCCCAACGATTGGCCGCGGTCAAAACATATTCAAATTCATAATTATAATCTATCGAACCAGAAACGTCATAATTGTAAGTATGTTTGATGATATTGAGTCCCTTTTTGAAATTGGCTTCAAAGTGATAAACGTAGAAGAAATCAACATAATTTCCGCTTTTGTTTCCATTGAATTTGGTTAAATCCAAAGACTTTATCTTCCCATTTTTATTGTACAACGAGTCGGAAACATACGAGACGTTATATTTCAAAACCGAATTATTAAGTTCCACCTTGAAATCTCTCATATATGGATGTTGCCCATTTTTTGGCGCTCCATCTACATCTCCTTCCGGCGAAAAAGCTTCAAAGCCAACGGTGATTTTCTTTTCTTCTTTCGGATTGAAAAACTCATAATAAACTGTGACTTCAATCACTTGATTTCGAACTTTTTTAAGAGTCAGGATTTCCTTTTTGACTGTAATATCGGTTTCGTTGATTGGAATCAATTGATTGCCTTTCGCGAAAAATGCGCCATCATTTGCAAAGGCTAAACAACTTACTAATGTCAATATTATTTGAAGTAAAAATCTGGTCATATTTGTTGGTTTTAAAATTAAATCTTCAATTCACTTTTCAGAAAGGAATCTCAACTTGTCGCCCTTTATAAACTCCGTTTTCGATTTTGAATAATGTGACATAAGAACCCGCTCCGTCGGAATTGGACAAATGGATGTATATCGAATTATTTACTTTGTCATAATAACATTCGGTGTAATCATTATTGGGATTGAAAAGGTCTTGAATATCTTTCTTAGGAATTTCGATTTCCTGATTTCCTATTTTCACAGTGATAGACTTGTAATAACTTTTAGGAATTGTTCCGTCTGTTCCCCACATTTCAAGATCTTTATATTTTTTGATTATGAAGTCTTCCTTCGCTGTTTCTGAAAAATATTTCTTGTTAGATTCATAATCAAAATCATCTGTTTCGATATCTATGTCAATATTATTCAAATGGAAAATAGCCTTGTAATTGTGGGAATCTACAGAAGCTATTTTCTCTAAATCTTTGATATATTTTATTCTTGAACGATGTATATATCCAGATTTTTCATCGTCATCAAAAGTAATATTCAGCCAATCTGTGTCCAAATCTTCAAAAATAAAAACCGCTTCTCCAGATTTTATTTTCCCAATAATTTTACTGTTCGCAGATTCTTTCTCTCTTATGTTCACGTAACCATCTTTGTCCACAATCACTGCAAAGTTGCAAAACGATGTTATATCATCTTCTTCAGAAGTTATCTTTGTTTCTGAAATTGTTTGAGGTTCTTTTTTCTCGACTATTTTCTGCTTTTTATCTTCGCAAGATTGCAAAGCGAAAATTATAATTAATAATAAAGTCGAAAGATTGATTTTCATAGTATAATTTTTAGTTTAACTAATGAGTTTCAATGGCTTTAACTTTCCCTGTTTTCTTATCAAAAGTAACTTTGTAATTAGGTCCGCCATAAAACAAAACAAGGGTTAAAGTATTTTCTGTTTCACTATCAAATCGGATATCTTTTGCAGAACCGATTCTTAAATCCACCTCATTTTTAAAAACATCCTGGTCTGTACATTGGATAATTTGTTGTTCAAAAATTCCTTTTTTCTCAATGATTTCCAACCAGGGACGCCTCATCACGCTGTAACCAACAATCTGAGCTCTATAATTTTGATTCAGATCTTTCTGCATTCTGGAACCGAAAGGTGTCATCGCAAAAAATATAGTGTAAAACGGCAGCATCATCGGCAAAATACTCAGGATTAAGGCGACGATCAATGTTCCTAATAATAATTTCGCCAATAGTTTTTTCCAAAACAGAACGATCACTGCAAAACATGTTAAGATCCAAAGCCAAAACAAAATAACATTACTGTAATAACCTGCAAAACTGATTTTCCAGAAATAATACAGCACGCCATCTGACACCAAAAGTATCGAGAGAACTAAATATATTTTTAATATTATTTTTTTCATCAGTTTAATTAAATTTTGTGTTTATATATTAAAATTTCACTCCAAATAAACAAAATCTCCCGAACTCACTTTTCCAAAAATCTCATTTTGAAATTTTAATCATCTACGTAAAAATATAAATTTCACAACTTATTAAAATATAAATTTCACAACTTATTGACAAAGGTTACGAAAAGTTTTAATAAAAAAATACCGCCACTAAAAATCAATGACGGTATTTCATTTTAAAATTTTTGCAATTTTTAATTTGTGGTAAATAAAAATATGCAGCATCAACACCCTCAATTCTAAAAATCAATTCATTTATCTGCTCAATATTTTCAAGGAAAATTTCAGGAATTTTTACAATTCGGATATTCGTAAATCTCTGGAAATTAGTTTCAGCAATCAGTAAATCACAATCAGTATTACTTTACTAATTTACTTTTTATCCTTGCCAACTCTGAAATTCAATTGCCCACTCCAAATATTTGTGTTAAAGTTTTAAGATGTTTCAGGACATTCAAAGCAATCCCATCCTGTAACTAAATGCTCATCCAAATTATGCCCTTGCTAATTTTATCTCATTTTTTTGTTTTTGCATTCCGGTAAGAAAATCTTGGGTGTTTTAATGTTCGATATTATAAGATTTATTTCTTACTGCAGATTATTCTTTTATTATGACTGTTATAATTAATTAAAGATTTGAAATAATCAAAAATTCTTATCATCCACAGTAAAAACCAACTTACCTTTTATTACAAAAAGAGAATAATAGACATCGGATTTTTATATCGAACGCCATAACTGCTGTCAGAATTTATATTTTTTGAATTTAATAAAGTTGTGAAATTTTCAAGGGTAAGATTGTTGTCTTTTGTAACCCCATCATCGAAAATAGCTTTGACGAATTGAAATGATGGATTATTGTTCATAGAATCGAAGTATTTCTTCCATTCATAATTAGCTTTTGTATGATTTTCATTGGTTTGGAAAACATAGATTTCTCCAATTTTACCATTATCACTTTTATGCTCTTCCAAACCCACACTATGATTATGAAATTCATAGACTACTTGCTGAATACCGTAATTTGAATGGGTTGCTGCCGGCTCTTTATTAATAAATTCTTTAAAAGCATCGATATCCTTGCTGTAGTAATGAGAATAGGACATCAGCTGCTCATAGGTTTGTCCAAAGCAAAATGACCCACAAACAAGAAAACAGAAAGCCGTATTTAACATCATTACAATATTTAAAACTAAAAATCAAGAAAACCTTCTGCAAGACCTTTCCACTGGAATTTTGTAGCCCTCAAAAATCCTCCGATTGTAATGAAAGCGTTTCGTATCTTACCAATAATTCCGGTTCTAGAAAAATTAGCAATTTCATTTCTTCCATAAATTCCAACCTTGATATAATTCGGTCCTCTTGAAATAATGAATGTTGATGAAGCTTCCGGAGAATAAAAATGTGCAATATTGTCGCTCCTGCTGCCAGGTGGTTTTGATGGTCTGCAGGAAATCAAATGCCGTTCTAATTCATCACCAAAACAATGATCATCCATAGCAACAATCTCTACCCAATCATAACCTTTGGTTTGTGGATTGCCAGGACCGGGAATATCAATTCTTAAAAAATCGCCCACTCTCGGCATTCTATCTACATAAAAACCGTGTTTATCACAAAGTTTGAATTCCGCAGACATCTTTCCGCAGTATTCTTGCCAATTATTGATATTGAAAAAACGCTCTTTAAGAAATTGGAATTGCTGAGCTGCAAGAATCGGATCATCCAAAACCCGATCACTTTCTGTATCGAAATGAGCTCCTTTGTAATGCTCCGGAACGCCTGGTACTTTCTTAGGTTTCATGTTTTGGTTAATATTATTTATTTTCTTTTTAAAAAGTTGATGCGCAGATATTTTTTATAAATTAAACTGTCATTTACCAAAACTTTAACTGTATCATAATAATTCAGCCCGTCTTCATAACACTATCCGAATCATCAGAATCTGAGAAATCATTATTCTTTGAACAACCAGATAGTAATACAAGGATAAAAATCATTCCAATTTTTTCATTCAATATTTAGAATATTCTCAAATCTAAAAATTACACCAATCTTGGTTTATGATTTGAGCCGTGTCAAATGAAAAAGTGGAGAGCAATCAATTGCTCTCCACTTTTAATTCTTTTCCTGTCAGTACAAAATGAAGATTTTGCAGCTGATGGATGTAATGACATCGAATATAATTTCCGAAGTATAAAAATCCCTCAAGAATTTTATCTTTCGAAAGGTCAAAATCATACTTTCCAAAGTTGGGTAAGTCGTATCGGATTCTGGAATCTGAGCGATAACTTTCCTTGAAACCAAATTTGGAAAGCCACTCGCTGGTAAGGCGAATTGGTTTTAGTTGTTGTGAATGTACAGGAATCTTGGAATTACCTTGCTGAATCTGAACTAAGGAAAGATTTTTGTCCTTCTCAAGATTGAGCCCAACTACTGGCACTACATCATTTTCATACTGAAGCAGATTGTAAAGTCTAAGTTCTTGCACTTCCATAAGTTGTAAAATTGATTAATTCGTTTAACGTTTCCGAGTCTATGTGTCGATTATTTTGCTTTAGAATTAAGATTAACGTCTGCAAGCTGTGTCAAAGACTCATCACAGGTTTTCTCTTCTTCCAATGTTTTAAGCAAATTTTTCAACGGAGCAGATTCTTTTAAAATTTTAGCAAACGCCGCCAATGTTCCATAAGTAGCAATCTCGTAATGCTCCACTTTCTGCGCTGCTGCAATGATTCCTGCATCTCTCACTGTTCCTGGTTCTGTTTCTTCCACAATGCTGTCCGCTTCATCTAATAAACCTTGCATTGCGTCGCATTTTTTTGCTTGTGCTTTTTTACCCATAGATTCGAAAATCTCTTCCAGACGAGTAACGTGTGTTTCTGTCTCAGCCAAATGCTTTTCGATAGCGGCTTTCAATTTTTCATTGGTTGCATTCTTCATCATTTTTGGTAAGGCTTTTACTAATGCTTTTTCTGCCCAATAGATATCTTTTAAGCTATCTTCGAAAAGATCGCTTAAGTCTTTAGCCGCATCTTTTTTAGCAGGCGTTTTTTTAGTTGTAGTTGTACTTTTCACAGCAGTCTTTGTTTTTGCAGCTGTTGCTGATTTTGTAGTTGCCATAATTTTTATTTTTAGTATTAATTAATGTGAATAAATTAATTATTACAATCATTATACCAAAATAAATTAACAATATTACAATATAGATAAATTATAATCAATTTAAATCATTGATTATTAAACATAACACATTAGAAGTCATTTTTAAACAACTTCTAAAGAAAACCGAGAGAAATTTCGCTCAATAAAACACACTAAAGTGTTTCGTCGTGAGCCACATCGATATGTTTGGATCGGGTGAACCTTTTTGTCTTAACGCAATCGAAAGGAGAATAATAGATGCTACAGCCATTATAATCTTTTCATCCTCGCCATCGGCATTTTTATCAATATATTCTACCTCGAACAAACCCGGATAAAATACATGTGGTAATGCAACCGCTTTTCCGATACCACTTTCCGCTCCCGAAATAAAACAGATTTGTTTTTTAACTGTAAAATATTCCCCAACCATATAATTTTATTTAATGGTTTTTACATCATTTTTACAGTGGATAAAATTAAATTGTAATTTTAGAATGGTTTCTTTTGACCTCGCAACGGAGACATCCCAAAATGTACTCCATAAAGTATTTCTGAGCATCAAACGTTTTAGTCAACGGATGAAGTTCTATTTTATCACTTCTGATAATTGTTCCCCGATAAGCGATGCAGTAATAAGCAAATATCTGATTATCGGATTCTTTTACCGGCGTGGCATAACCGGTTGTAGCAATCGACCAGTCAGAATCGAATAACGAAGTGACATTAAGAGCCATCATCTCACTGATGTTTCTGGAGACGCAGTTTGTTGCTTGCGCTTCGTCAAAATCGATATTCAGATGTTTGACTTTTTCCTCGATTGTGTAGGCTGTAATTCCGCCTTTGAAAAATTGTTCTGCACTTGGCATTTGAGAAAACGCTAATTGCAAAAATCCTGATGTAACGCTTTCTGCCATGGAGATGGACTCGTTTCTTTCTCTCAGATTATAGCTGATTTTGTCCAATAGTATTTTAGGAAATTCCATAAGTTAAATTTTTTAAATGTTATTGGATAAAAGAACCTTATAACTTCGGTCCAACAATTTTACTTTTCCGGTTGATTAATGATGAACATTTAGATATTTCTCGAAATAATGAAAATCCTGAATTTTGGATATCAATTGATAAAACATTATTTCCTTTGGTTCCTGGACTCCGATGTGTTCAAAGCTGTCAAAATAAGCAATGAAAGAATGGATATCTTTGGGGCTTTCATCTTTCAAAACCACGAAAAGAAGAAAAATCTCATTCTCTATTTCTTTTGCATAAATGGTAGATCCCGGTTCAAACTTCTGACTTTTATTGATCAATTTTTTAAAGTCATAACCAGGTAATGATTTTAATAGTTTTTCAATATTCATTTTTGCTTCTTTTTTGATTTGGATTAAACCAAAGCTACGCAAACTGACTTCTGTCATTATATGATTTGAATCATAAAGCCTTTAAAAACTCTATTAAACTCTATAAAATTATCAATTCTAAAAATTGGTTTTAAGTTTGTATACAGAAGTTATTGTAACAATATAAAATTAACATTATGATAATTGCTGAAGATCTGCTACTATCCTATGGTGCAAAAATCGAATATTACGAAGCCGGAGATATCATTTTCCGAGAAGGTGAAAAACCGAAATACTATTATCAAATTATTTCCGGAAGAATAAAACTGAATCACTACAATGAAGAAGGAAAAGAACTGATTTTGGCTATTTTACATCACGGTCTCAGCGTTTGCGAATTACTGCTCTTCATAGATAAAACTTATCCTGTGAACGCTATAGTTTTTGAACCGAGTGAAGTTATCAAACTTTCGAAATCAAACTTTGTTAAAATGCTGGATGAAAACCCCGATGTATCACGAGATCTCAATAAATTTTTATCAGAAAGGCTTTATCAGAAATTCATAATGCTCGAAAACAACTCCTCATTGCATCCTGATGTGAGATTGTTAGGAGTATTTGATTATCATAAAAGTTTTTCTTCCGATACAGACCGATATTCCTACGAAATTCCTTTAACAAGACAGCAGTTAGCGTCCTTAACTGGTCTTAGAGTAGAAACGACAATACGAACAATCAAGGTTTTGGAAAAGCAAAATGTAGTGAAGATTGTTCAAGGGAAAATTTATTATTGATTAAGAAATTAATATAAAATTTTACGGTTTTTTATTTTTACAACGCTATCCTTTTCCATCTGCTTTAAAGTCCTAATTGTTGTCTCTACACGCAGACCTGTGAGACTCGCCATCTGTTGTCTCGTCAATGGAATCTGAAAAGAGAAAGGAGTTTGATCTTTCTGGAAGCTTTTTAAGTAATCCATCAAAGCTTTTAATTTTGTTGAAGTATTCTGAGTAGAAAAAATCTGTCCCATCACGAATTTGAAGTACATCGTATCCGAAAGACTTTGGATGATATCAAAATGAAACTCGGGATAATTTTCCAACAGAAGAAGAAACTTAGATTTAGATAATTTCAGAACTCTGCAAGGCGAAATAGCGATAGCGTTGACAGGATAAGTTTTATCCACAAAAAGTAAAAACTCACCGATACTTTGACCCGCCGTCAAAATACTTTGTATCATTTCCTTTCCATCCTCGTTGTAATTATTAAGCTTTACATCACCCTCAATGATCTGATAATAATACAATGGTGTTCCACCTTCTGAAAAAATAACATCACCGATATTGTATTCCTCGGCTTTTGCCCCTAATGATTTTATAATAGTTTCTTCTATAACCATATTTTACTCTCTCGTAATTTAAAGAATCAAACCAACCTTTAAACCACTTTAAATCAATTAATTAATTGAAATAATCTATTTGTCGTTTATTATCTTACTTAATTTTAATTCGCAAAACTCTCACAAATTCTTATACAACTAAAACATTTTAGTCTTAATAAAAATCTTTTAAAATATTGGTATTATTTGCCTGTTAATGAAATAACTAAGCATCATCAATGTAATTTTATTCAAAGAATCAATCGCATTGTAAAAATTAAGGATAATATTTTCATAGTCTATTTTTGTTGAGTTCAAAATTATACAGAACTTCTAAAGAATTTTATGACTTGAGTCATAATGAAATTATTAAAATAAATAAATGTCACAATACCAAATTAACAATAAACTATAAAACAGTGAAATTTGATAATAATAAATGGTTTTGATTTAAAATTTTATAATCCTAATACATTAGCAACGGAAAGAGAATCCGACCTATAGTTCTCTTGAGACTTGTTGTCTTTGCAACTGAACACTAGTCCAATTACCGATACGAAGATTAACTTTTTCATAAAACTTTTATTTTTGGTAAGACTAAAATTAGAAAGAAGGACACAAGTGGTTTATGATTTGAGTCACAATTAAAGCATTTAATTTTTATTGATAATTTGTTTATGGAATATTTATTGTAGAAAGTAGATAATTATTTACCATTATTAATATCAAATCAAAATCATCAACATGAGAGCTATTTGGAACGGTGCAATCGGTTTTGGATTAGTCAATATTCCTATCAAATTATATTCGGCCACAGATTCTAGTACCTTAGATTTGGATATGCTAGACAGCAATGATTTGAGTAATATTAAATTCAAAAGAGTTAATGCCAATACTGGAAAAGAAGTGGTTTGGGAAAATATTGTGAAAGGCTTTAAAATCGAGGACAAATATATCGTTTTGGAAGATGAGGATTTTGCTGCGGCAAGTCCTGAGAAATCAAAGATTCTTAGCATCAATCAATTCGTCAAAGAATCTGAAGTGGATACGGCACTTTTTGAAACACCTTACTTCCTTGAACCTCAGAAAAATGGTGAAGCTGCTTATAAATTATTATTAAAATCCTTAATCAAAACAAAAATGGCAGGAATTGGTTCTTTTGTTTTGAGAGAAAGGGAAATTCTTTGTCTGATAAGACCTTACGAAGATAAAATCCTAATGGTCAACAGAATGCGTTATCCGGAAGAAATGCGAGCTTTTGAAGATTTGAAAATCCCATCCGGAAGTGCTCCAAAACCTGCCGAATTGAAAATGGCGGAACAACTTATTAAATCTCTTGCTACTGAATTTGACCCATCAAAATATAAAGATACTTACAATGCAGACCTTCTGAAAATCATCAAGCAAAAAGCTAAAGGCAAAAAAATCAAGCTGGCAGAAGTGAAAGAACCCGAAGGCAAAACAACCGATTTGATGGCAATGCTGAAAGCCAGTTTGGAGAAAGGAAAGAAAAAAGTTGGCTAGGAAAATCCAAGAAAAAGGCAAAAGAATCAATTATCATTTATTAAGTTATGGCACTCGAGGATTATAATAAAAAACGGAATTTCAAGCAAACAGCTGAACCAGAAGGAAAAGAAAAAGCGAGTGGAAAGAAATTGAAATTCGTGATTCAGAGACATGCTGCTTCTCGACTTCACTACGATTTTCGTTTGGAAATGGAAGGCGTTCTGAAGAGTTGGGCAGTTCCGAAAGGTCCTTCACTTAATCCTTCTGACAAGCGATTGGCAATGATGGTGGAAGATCATCCTTATTCTTACAGAACTTTCGAAGGTTCTATTCCAGAAGGAAATTATGGCGCTGGTGAAGTAGAGATTTGGGATGAAGGAACTTACGAGCCGATAGAAAAAGTATCAGGAAAAAGCGATGATTTGATAATGCGTGCTGAACTTCATAAACAATCATTAAAATTTATTCTTCATGGTAAAAAGCTGAAAGGCGAATTTGCATTGGTCAAAATTAAAAATCCTAAAGATGATAATGCTTGGCTGCTCATCAAACATAAAGATAAATACGCTGTGGATGATGATTATGACGCTGAAGAACATACACTCAAAACTTCCAAAGTAACCGCTTATCTCGCTGAGAAAGACGGTAAAAAAAAAATAACGCATCCGAAGGAATAAAGTCCTTTAAAAATTATGCACCTGCTCTTTCTGGTGTAAAAAAACTTTCGGAATTCATTAAGCCAATGCTTTGCAAAGTCTCAGACAAAGCCTTTGATGATAAAGATTGGGCATTCGAAATCAAATGGGACGGTTATCGTGCGATTGCAGATCTGAGCAAAGACGAAATCCGATTGTACTCCAGAAACGGGATCGATTTTTCTCAGAAATTTAAAAAAGTAACCAATTCGCTCAAGTTGCAGGAACACAATATGGTTCTTGACGGGGAAATCGTGGCTTATGATGACAAAGGAAAGCCTAATTTCCAATGGCTTCAACAGATTGGCGACAATTCTAATCTAGCATTGACTTTTCAGGTTTTTGATTTACTATGGCTGAACGGTCATTCGACCGAAAATCTTTCTTATCTGCAAAGAAAAGAATTGTTGAAAGATGCTTTGGTAGAAAATGAAATCATCAAATACAGTGAGCATATTTTACAAAACGGAAAAGAATTTTTCCAAGCCGCAAAAGATTTGGGATTGGAAGGAATTGTTGCTAAGAAAACCGAAAGTCTTTACAAGGAAAACCTAAGAAGTTCTGAATGGCTGAAAATCAAAATCCATAAAAGTGATGAAGCTATTATTTGTGGATTTACCGACCCAAAAGGCTCACGGAAAAAATTTGGCGCTTTGATTTTAGGAAAATATCTGAATGGTGAAATGGTGTTTTGTGGTCATACCGGAGGTGGTTTTAACGATAAGTCACTTTCTGAAATGTATTATAAAATGCAACCGCTCATCACTTCGAAATCTGTTTTCAAAATCACACCAAAAACCAACACCAAAGCGACTTGGATAAACCCCGAATTAATTGCCGAAATTAAATTTACAGAACTGACAAAAGACCATGTTTACCGTCATCCGATTTTTCTCAGACTTCGTGATGATATTGAACCAAAAGATGTTGAATTCAATTCTGAAAATCAATCAAAAAAAGAAATTATGAAAAAAGCTGAACCTAAAAAAAGAGCAGGAAAAGATGATTTGATAAAGAAAATTGGAAAACAGGAATTGAAGTTGACGAATCAAAATAAAATCTATTTTCCCGACGATGATGTGACAAAAGGGGATGTGATTGATTATTATCAAAGTATTTCGAAGTATATTTTGCCTCATCTTAAAAATCGGCCACAATCTATGAACCGCTATCCCAATGGAATCGATGGAATGAGTTTTTTCCAAAAAGATGCTTCTGAAGAAACACCCGATTGGATAGAAACGCAGAAAGTTTTCTCGGAAAGCTCTGATAAATATATCAATTACATCATCTGTAATGATAAAGAAACCTTAGCCTACCTCAACAATCTCGGCTGTATCGAGTTGAATATCTGGACAAGTAAAATCCAAAAAGCAGACAATCCGGATTACTTGGTTCTTGACCTAGACCCATCCGAAAAAAATACGTTCGAAGATGTAATAGAAACGGCTCAGGCAGTTAAAGAAGTTTTGGATTTAGCAGGAATTGAAGGTTATCCCAAAACTTCAGGAAGTTCTGGAATCCACGTTTACATCTCAATGAATGCAAAATATTCCTACGAGCAAGTCAAGGATTTTGGACATCTTCTGATCCAAATGGTTCAGCAGAAATTACCAGATTTAACAACACTGGAAAGAAGTCTACAGAAACGCGATAAGAATAAAATCTATTTGGATTATCTGCAAAACCGTCGTGGACAGACTTTGGCAAGTGTTTACAGCTTGAGGCCAAAAAAAGGAGCAACCGTTTCGATGCCTTTGGAATGGGAAGAAGTAAAAAATGGATTGAAACCCACTGATTTTAATATTTATAATTCATTGGATAGATTGAAAGAAAAAGGTGATCTTTTTAAAGGTGTTTTGGGGAAAGGTGTTAATATGTTGAAAGTTATTAAGAAACTGGAGAATTAACTTAATGGTCAAATTACAATGACTCATAAGTTTCATCAATCAGAAAACTAAAAGCTTTTTTAATTTTCGCACGTCCCTCTTCAGTTTTCAAGTCTATCCCGCAAAAAATGCTGCCATTCATTTCTGAGTATAGATTAAGGTAATAAGCGCCTGAAACCAAGATGGCCATTACAGCACGAAAATCTTCACTTTTATCCTCGAAATATGGATCTGTTATGTGCTTGAACAAAATTTCGCCATTTTCCTCCTGCCCTTCTGTCAATTTTCTAAGTGAAGTTCGTTCTTCAGACAAACGCCAAAGCAGAATCTTTTGCAACTCTTTATTAGCAGAAACAAAATCGAATTGTTCAGACATCATTTGTTTTGCAAATTCTTTTCCGCCATCGGTAATTTCCACTGCCGAATCTTCTTCTTTTACATTGCTCCAAAAGTCTTGCGTTTTGATATACTCATCTAAAAGTTGTTCTGCTCCACCGAAATAATTATAAATCAGTTTCTTGTCAAGCCCTGCTGTGGTAGCAATTTCATTAACCTTAAGATATTTGTAACCTTTTGTTTTTAAAATAGTTCCAACAGCATCCATAAACTGTTGTTTACTTTTTTCTTTACTTTTTACTCGCGGTTTCGTATTCTTTTCCATCATCAATTTTAAAATCTTTGCAATATTAACAATTTTTATTATCACCATTTGGTGACTTTGATTATATTTGTGCGATTTTAAGCCTTGGCTCAATTTCAAATTCTTTAAAAACTATTACAACTAATAACCATGAGAACTCATTTTATCCTGATTTCGTTTTTTAGTTTTACTTTAGGTTTTTCTCAAAATAAACTGCCCATTGTAAAATCAAATACGAAACAGGTTAAAATAGTTGAAAACAAAGAATTGGTAACCGAATGGAATCTTGTTCCAGAAGCTAAACCAGACATGTATATAAGCGGCAAAAACACAAAATCAAGAAACATCAAAATCGTAACAGATATTGATTCGTTAGAAATTAACCTCAAAACAAGAATTTGATTTCATTGTTTTACTCAATGACAAAGACTCTTGTTATACGCAATTCAAAGGCTTAGAAGTCAAAAATTTCGCCAACGAAAAATCTTCAAAGAAAACTACAATCCCTTTTGTATTATCGGTTGACAATATCAAATCTTAAGATATTTTTGAGTATTAACAATAATGACAACAATTCTAATGTTGCTTTTTATTTTAAAATCCACAACAATTATTTATTATTTTTGAGATAAATAAATCTCGAATGTCCAAACTCAAGCTATTCCTTTTTTGCAGTTTTCTTTCTTTAGGATTCAAATCTCAGGAAATCAATGACTGGATTACAAATCCTGTAGATTACGTTAATTCATTGATGGGAACTCAATCTTCCTACGAATTATCAAATGGCAATACTTATCCAATTATCGGATTACCTTGGGGAATGAATTATTGGACGCCGCAAACCGGAAAAAATGGAAATGGCTGGCAATACACTTACAACTCAAATAAAATCCAGGGTTTTAAACAGACGCATCAACCTTCACCTTGGATGAATGATTATGGACAATTCTCCATTTTACCAATCGTTGGAAATCCCGAAATTGACCAAGAAAAAAGAGCAAGTTGGTTTTCTCACAAAACAGAAATTGCCAATCCTTATTATTACAAAGTTTATCTTGCAGATTACGATGTCTGGACAGAAATTGCACCTACAGAACGTTCAGCAATGATGCGTTTCGCATTTCCGGAAACCAATCAGGCTCAAATTCTTTTGGATGCTTTTGACCGAGGTTCTTACGTGAAAATTATTCCGTCTGAAAGAAAAATCATCGGTTATTCGACAAGATATTCGAGAGGAAAAATGGAGAATTTCAAAAATTATTTTGTGATTCAGTTTGACAAAGATTTTGTTTCCCAAAATGTCTGGAGCGGAACAGAAATCCAAAAATCGATTCTTGAAATCAAAGCTGATCACGTGGGAAGTCTGGTCAAATTTCCTCACCTCAAAAAAGGAGAACAAATCACAATCCGAGTGGCTTCATCATTCATCAGTCCGGAACAAGCAGAAATTAATCTGGAAGAATCCAAAGGTAAATCTTTTGACCAGGTAAAATCCGAAGCCAAAGAAATCTGGAATCAGACTTTGAATAAAATCCAAATCAAAGACGCAACCATAGATCAGGCAAGAACTTTCTACAGCTGTCTTTACAGGAGCGTCCTATTTCCTCAGAAACTTTATGAGAAAGACAAAAACGGAAACATCCAACATTACAGTCCTTACAACGGGAAAATAATGCCCGGATATTTGTTCGGTGGAACTGGCTTTTGGGACACTTTCCGGGCACTCTACCCTCTTCTGAATCTGGTTTATCCATCTATCAATGTTGAAATGCAAAAAGGTCTGATTTCAGCTTATCAGGAAGGCGGTTTTTTACCGGAATGGAGCAGTCCGGGATTTGCAGATATTATGATTGGCAACAATTCGGCTTCGGTTGTTTCTGAAGCTTATCTCAAAGGTCTTAGAGGTTATGATGCAGAAATTCTTTGGCAAGCTCTGAAACATGGCGCTAATAACGAAGGTCCAATGAGCGCAGTCGGCAGAAAAGGTGTAGCTGATTACAATTCTATCGGTTATGTTCCAACTGATACAGGAATCAATGAAAGTGCAGCTAGAACTTTGGAATATGCTTATGATGATTACGCCATCTACGAATTCGGTAAAGCTTTGAATAAATCGGAAGAAGAACTGGAGCCCTTCAAATCAAGAGCAATGAATTACAAAAAGCTTTTCGATCCGAAATATAATCTGATGCGAGGTAAAAAGAAAAATGGCGAATTTCAGGAAAACTTTGATCCTTTCGAATGGGGAAATGCTTTTACGGAAGGCAATAGCTGGCATTACACTTGGAGCGTTTTTCAGGACATCAATGGATTGAAGAAATTAATGGGCGGAAAGCAGAAATTTGCTAAAATGCTAGATTCTGTTTTTGTGATGCCACCGACATTTAATACCAATTATTATAAAGAAGTCATCCACGAGATGCGCGAGATGCAGATCGTAGGAATGGGACAATACGCGCACGGAAATCAACCTATCCAACATATGCTTTATTTGTATAATTATGCCGGTCAGCCTTGGAAAACACAATATTGGGTAAGACAAGTGATGGACAAATTATATAAGCCAACACCAGATGGCTATTGCGGAGATGAAGACAATGGGCAAACTTCCGCCTGGTATGTTTTTTCGGCTTTAGGATTCTATCCCGTTACGCCAGCGAGTATACAATATGTTCTGGGTGCACCACTTTTCAAATCAATTAAAATCAATTTGGAAAATAATAAGACCATTCAAATTGAAGCGCCTAAAAATTCGGAAAATAACATTTACATTAATCAATTAAAATTCAATAGTAAAAATTATTCTAAAAACTGGATTGATCATTTTGAGCTGTTGAAAGGTGCAAAATTAAAATTTGACATGAGTTCAAAACCCAATACAGAAAGAGGAATTCAGGATTCTGACGCTCCTTTCTCTATGAGCACACCTGACAAATAGCATATAAATAATTTCCGCAAATCATTTTACCATCATTTTTTTTACTAATTTTATTTGATTAAACCCTTTTTGAATGAAAACACTTTTACTTGTTAGGCATTCCAAGAGCGATTGGCCGGAAGATATGGATGATTTTGACCGTCCCTTGACTGAGCTTGGAAAAACAAACGCTCCAAAAATGGCTCGTTTGCTCAAAGACAAATCTGTAGAAATAGATACTTTCATTTCCAGTCCTGCAAAACGGGCGTTGCATACCTGCGAATTATTTTCGGAGGTTTTCGGAAAACCTTACTCAACAGAGAAAACTCTATATAATCCTCGTGAGGCCAATTTTGAAAATTTGATTTACAGTTTAGATGATTCTATCAATTCTGTGGCGTTATTTTCCCACAACAACGGAATATCAAATTTCGCCAATTCCCTCACCGACGAGATCGTAAATCTCCCGACTTCCGGCGTAGTCGCTTATCAAATCGATTGTGATAAATGGAGTGATTTCGAAATGGCAAAAAAGAAGTTTCTGTATTTCTATTCGCCTAAGAACTTTAATCAATAAAATATTTTGGGCAGCTTAATCCGTCTTCTACTCACGCTTTTTTCTCTTTTATCAAAAAGAAAAAGAGCTCCGTTCAAGCCGGGCTGCGTACAATTCTATGTTCCAAATACAATTAAATAAAAAAACGCCCAGATTTGGGCGTTTTCTAATTATATGATTAGAAATTTATATTTCTAAAGCTTTCTGATAGGCATTCTCGATTCCGTCAAGATTTTTTCCACCAGCAGTAGCAAAACCTGGATTACCGCCGCCACCGCCTTGGATTTCTTTGGCTAATTCCTTTACGATATTTCCGGCGTGGTAATTAGCTTCCAAATCTGCAGAAACACCAACTGTAATCATTGGTTTTTCGCCGGCATCAGAAATGATAATCGTCACAGAATTTGAAATTTCTTTTTTCAATTGGAACACGATATCTTTTATAGAACCTGCATCCAGAGAAGTTTTCTTAACCAATAATTTCTTTCCTTTTTTATCTTCGAAATCGTTTTTCCAATTTTGGATTTCACCTTTAGCTTTTTCCTTTTTGAAAGATTCGATTTCAGATTTCAAAGCAGAATTCTCCTCCAACAATTTCTCAATTGATTTTGCCAAATCTTTCGATTTTAACAATTGAGAAATCTCTGTAAACTGAGTTTCCAAATTCTTGAAATATTCTTCTGATTTATCACCGGAAATAGCTTCAATTCTTCTGATTCCAGCCGCAGCAGAACTTTCAGAAACGATTTTAAAATGGCCAATTTCACTTGTAGATTTAACGTGCGTTCCACCACAAAGTTCTTTAGAACTTCCAAATTGAATCATTCTGACATTGTCACCATATTTCTCTCCAAACAAAGCCATTGCACCTCTATCCAAAGCTTCCTGAATCGGAATATTTCTGAATTCCTGCAATGCCAAATTGTCCTTGATTTTAGCATTCACTTTTGATTCCACCAAAGCCAATTCTTCGTCAGTCATTTTAGAAAAATGAGAAAAATCGAATCTCAAATAATCCGGACCAACATACGAACCTTTTTGCTCAACGTGTGTTCCAAGAACTTCTCTCAAAGCTTCGTGCAACAAATGCGTCACTGAATGATTAGCCTGAGAATTCTTTCTGTCAGCAACATTTACTTTAGCATAGAAAACTGCGCCAGCATCTTTTGGAAGCGCGTTGATCAAAGAAATAATTAATCCGTTTTCTTTTCTAGTTTCCAAAACTTCAAAGCTTTCGGTTGCATTTTCAAGCCTTCCCTTATCACCGACTTGTCCTCCACCTTCCGGATAGAAAGGCGATTCACTCAATACAACCTGATAAAATTCGCCGTCTTTATTTTCTATTTTTCTGTAACGTGTGATATAAGTTTCAGATTCCAATTGATCATAACCTACAAAGTTTTCAGGTTTTTCCTCAAGAATAACCCAATCATAAACTTTCGCTGCCGAATCTTTTTTGGAACGTTGCTTTTGTTGATTTAAAGCCTGTTCAAATCCTGCTTCATCGATGGTTAATCCTTTTTCTTCCGCGATAATTCTTGTCAAATCATCTGGAAATCCATACGTATCATATAATTCAAAAACTTCTTCTGTGGGTAATACTTTTTTACCTTCAGAAATCGTTTGTTGAATTAATTTCTCAACTCGGATCAAACCATTTTCAATCGTTCTAAGGAAAGATTCTTCTTCACTTTTAATTACTTCAGTAACTAAAGTTCCTTGTTTTTCCAATTCCGGGAAGAATTTGCCCATTTGTTCCTGAAGAACAGCAACCAATTGATAAAGAAAAGGTTCTTTTCTATCTAAGAATCGATATGCATAAGAAATTCCTCTTCTCAAAATTCTACGTATAACATAACCTGCACCACCATTGGAAGGCAGCTGTCCATCTGCAATCGCAAACGAAACTGCACGGATGTGATCTACAACCACACGGATTGCAATATCTTTTTCGTCGGTTAAAATTCCTGTATACTTTTTACCGGAAAGTTCCTCAACCTTAGCAATCAAAGGTGTGAAAACATCGGTGTCATAATTGGATTCTTTCTGTTGAAGTGCCATACAAAGACGCTCAAATCCCATTCCCGTATCGATATGTTTTGCAGGAAGATTTTCCAGAGAACCATCTGCTTTTCTGTTGAATTGCATAAATACAAGATTCCAGATCTCAACAACTTGGGGATGATCGTTATTCACTAATTCCAATCCTAAAACTTTCGCTTTTTCTTCTTCACTTCTCAAATCAACGTGAATCTCCGAACAAGGTCCACAAGGTCCGCTAGCACCCATTTCCCAGAAATTATCTTTTTTATTTCCATTGATGATTCGGTCTTCGGAAATGAATTGTTTCCACAAATTGTAAGCTTCTGTATCACGCTCCAGATTTTCTTTTTCATCACCTTCAAAAATGGTTACGTAAAGGTTTTCTTTCGGAATTTTGTAAACTTCCGTCAACAATTCCCAAGCCCAGGTAATTGCTTCTTTTTTGAAATAATCCCCAAAAGACCAATTCCCCAACATTTCAAACATCGTATGATGGTAAGTGTCACGACCAACATCGTCCAAATCATTATGCTTTCCGGAAACTCTTAGACATTTTTGCGTATCGGCAATTCTTGATGATTTCGGTTGTTTATAGCCTAAAAAGTAATCCTTGAACTGCGTCATTCCAGAGTTGGAAAACATCAGTGTTGGATCGTCTTTCAGGACAATTGGCGCAGAGGGAACAATCAAATGTTCTTTGCTTTTAAAAAAATCTAAAAATTGCTGTCTTATTTCTTGTGAAGTCATTTTAGTTGTTGGTTGTTGGTTGTTAGTTGATAGTTTTTATTCTCAACTTTTGGTTGGCAAATTTAATGATTTTGAAGAGATTCTTTGATACTTAACATTGAAATATTTAATAATATCAAAAATCCGAAAATGAGATAGATAGCTTCTTTTGGAAGTTGCGAGGCTTGATAGGAAATTTTTTGAAAACCTTCATAATAATCACTTTCTTTATAACTGTAATACATATTATCATTTCCATAAATCATATCATAACCTCTTTCAATTTTGTTTGGATCTTTGTAATCAATAATTGCGAACAAATGTCCTGTTTTATTCAAATCTAAAGTCCACATCTCTTGTTTTGATAGATTGAAATCTGTCATAATGGAAACCAAATCATCATAAGAATTCTCGTCATTCAAAACAAATTCAATTCCTGTTTTCTTTTGATTTCTTTTCTGAAGACTTATTAATTCAGAAACATATAAATCAGAATTCTCCCTTGCTGTATTGGGTTTTACAATGATTTTTTTATAGTTCCAATTTCTTAAAGGTTCGAAAGAATATTCATAACTCCATTCTCGAGAGCTGTCAATTTTTGTGGGCAAACCAATATCAATAACGCCTATATTTATTTCTTCATACTTTTGATTTCCATAATACCAAAACAGAATCGGAATAATAATGGCACTTATCGAACCGGGAACATAATATATTTTCTTTGGATGTTTCATTTTTCTTATTTGTAAATCCACATCAAAACAGGCTTCTTAGAATTTTTCAGCACTGGATCAATTTCTTTGAAAGCTTTGTTGGAAACTGTCGGACAACCCCAACCTTCAGGTGAACCTTTCGGATAAACTTCATCATCGCTCATCATTTCCCAGGAATGGAAAACGATGATTCTTTTGAGCGCATTACTGTTGGTTTCTTCCAAACCGTGCATAAGATATTTTATATTTACGCCCCAATTGCTATAACCTCGTTCTCCTAATTTATATTTTCCTAAAGATGAAAGGTGACTGTTATCTACATTGCTAAACTTGGGATTTTCTTTAGAATCATCGGAACTCCAAGAACCATTTCCGCAACCGTGACCAACTAAATACTGTTGAGAAATTTCGTTTTTCTTGAAATCATAGATAAAAAAACGTTTCAATCCGGAATGCAAACTCATATCTATCAATATGCAAAAATCTGTGTTGAAATTTTTGGCTTTACAGAATTCAAAAGCTTCTTTGGTTTTTTGATTGGTTTTTGAACTGTCAATTTTAGGTTTAGAAATTACTAAAGAATCTTTTGAACCAGAAATTGGCTTTTTCAAGTTTTCTTTTTGACAAGCTAAAATCAAGACAGAAAAAAAGAGACAAAAAAATGATTTCATTTTTATTTGTAATGCCTAAAAATCCCAAAATCCGTTGGCGTCCAGAATGCAGCTTTTTGACCTGCAGCTTTCAGTCCGTCGTTCGCCCAAGTGTTGCAAGTGTAGGTGAAGTTGTAGCTTCCTTTTGCATCGTAGAACGCATCATTCTTGTCATAGACGGCGTCGGTTTTTATCAGAATATATTTTCCTTCTGAATCTTTATCAAACTTATCATCTATGAATTTGATTAAATCCTGATATTGCTTTTCTGTCAGCATTATCTTTTTACAATCATCCGCAACAGTCATTTTTTTGTAATAAGTACAATGCATCGCGGAATCGCTGAGCCAAAAAGCCGCTTTAAAAGCAGTAGAAAATTTGAGATCAGCCCAAGTTGGAGTGTCAAGATAAAAACCTTTGTCACCCCAACCGAATGCTATAAAATTCTGATCAGGATCTTTGCCTTTGGTATTTTCGATAGGTAATTTCTGGCTCCAATCCATATATTTAGTTTTCATAGGCACTACCAAATCGGTATGAACTCCATTAGTCAAAATATAAGCTTCAACTATTTTTGGATCGCTTGTTTCCTCAGCTTTCACGGGAATCATCGGAAGTAACAAACTCAATATAATGTATAAAAAAACGACTCCAATCAAGAAGCCGATTATTTTAAGAATTAGAAATAACATTTTTTTCATTGTATGGTTTTTGCCAGAGCGTCGAACTATAAAGTTAACAAAATTTATGACACAAAATCAAAATGTTAATTTTTTTTAATAAATCTTGGTTTTATGAAAATTTTTCTTCAAATTTAATACAGAAATAACACAGAAATATGCCGAAAAAACGCCAATCCAACAAGAGATTAAAAACCAGAGTAAAAGTTGCCCCTAAAAGATCACAGAAAAAACGATAATCTTATTCTGACAAGAAATCAAGATTACGTTTAAGACCTGCAAATTTGGTTCTTTTGACAGCCGACTTTCTGAAAACCGTGGAGAAAACTTCTTGGGTAATGTCTTTCCACTCTTGTTTTGTAAAGTTTTTAATCTCAGAATTCGGTCTGAATTTCTCCTCTAATGTAGGAGCTGAAAATCTATTCCAAGGACAAACATCCTGACAAATATCGCAACCGAACATCCAATCTTCCATTTTATCTTTGAAAAAATCCGGGATTTGGTCTTTCAGCTCAATAGTAGCGTAAGAAATACATTTGCTTCCATCGATAATTTTATCAGAAACGATTGCTTGCGTCGGGCAAGCATCGATACATTTGGTGCAGCTTCCACAATGGTCTGTTACCTCATAATCCTGAATTAAATCCAAATCACAAATAATCTCAGCTAAAAAATAAAACGAACCATTTTTTTTGGTAATAAGATTGGAGTTTTTCCCAACCCAACCAATTCCGGATTTCTTAGCCCAGGCTTTTTCCAATACCGGTGCAGAATCTACAAAAACGCGAAAAGAAAACTCCCCTATTTCTTCCTGAAGTTCTGCAATCATTAGCCTCAATTTGTCTTTGATTACATCGTGATAATCTTCGCCGTAAGCATATTTTGCCAACTTAAAATCTTTATTAGCTTGAATCTCTTCAGGGAAATAATTGTAACTCAGAGAAATAACAGATTTGGAACCTTCTACCAACAATCTTGGGTCTAGACGTTTATCGAAATAATTCTCCATATATTTCATCTCGCCGTGGAAATTGTTTTTCAGCCATTTTTCCAAGTGGGGCGCTTCTTCTTCCAAAAAATCAGCTTTGGAAATACCACAAGACTGAAACCCGAAAGTCATAGCTTTGGATTTTATAAGATTGCTGTATTTCTCTTTATTGTTCATTTGGAAATTGCAAAATTAATGTTTTAAAATCATCAATCATAAAATTGACTTTGCAACATAAAAAAGAACTCAATTTTATATTAAAACTAATATCTAAAATTTGTATTTTTGTTAGTATTAAAACGTAAAAAATAAATATTATGGCAATAGAAGACGTATTGAAAGCTGGAAATTATCACTTGATTGATGTTCGTGAACCTTTGGAATTGGAAATGGATGGAAATATCGCAGAAGCTAATAATATTCCTTTAGGTGATATAGAAGCGCATATCGATGAAATCAGAGCTTTAGATGGCAACGTAATTTTCTTCTGCAGATCAGGAAACAGATCAGGAAAAGCAACTGAGTTTTACAAATCTCAAGGCTTTGATAATGTCTACAATGGTGGTGGTTACAACGACCTAAGTGCGACTTTAGAGAATCTTTAAGAACACACAAAAAATATAAAGCGGGAAATATTTCCCGCTTTTTTTTAGTTTTTACCCCTAGATAACAACCACATTACTAAGCCGATGACACCTACAACTAAAATAATTCCCCACCACATACCGGCTTTGAAAATAGTTTCGACAGCTTCGCAACTTGTCAACATTCCCGCTAATAAGAACAGCGGAATAAAGTTAATATATTTTTTCATAGTATAATATTTGTGAATTAAATTCAAAACTTAAGCCAAAAACAAATAAACAAATCAATTTTATATGATTATGACTATGAAAAATAAAAAAATCCATCAGTAAATTGATGGAGTTTTTTTTTAGTTAGTCGGAATCTCCTTTGGCTGATTCTTATTAGACACTTTCTCTTCTATTTTTTTGACAACATATCCAATTACAATTGGAGCCAGCCAAGTCAAAGCCATTCTTAACAATCTTGATTTCATAATTTAAATTTTGAAAAATCATTACAAGAAATAAGCCATTTTATCTTTTGATTCCCATCAAATAATAGAAACCAGATTCAATAACTTATCTTTGCCGCAAATTAGTTTTATGTCATTCGAAGCGTTAGGATTATCAAGCAATATTATTCGGTCTGTTAAAAAATTGGGCTATCTGAAACCTTTTCCAATCCAAGAACAAGCAGTTCCGGTAATATTACAAGGAAAAAATTTGATGGGAATTGCGCAAACAGGTTCAGGAAAAACCGCTTGCTTCGTAATGCCAATTTTAGAAAAACTGCAGAATACTGAAGTTAAAAAAGACAGAAATGTTCAGGTTTTGATATTGGTTCCAACTCGGGAATTGGCGATTCAGATTGATGAAGTTTTTCGTGCTTTTACAGATAATTTGAAGCGTGAGGTTCGCACAATGGCAGTTTACGGCGGAGTTTCTATCAATCCACAGATGAAAGGATTATTTGGTATAGAAATTCTTATTGCAACGCCTGGCCGTCTTTTGGATTTGATTGAGCATAATGCCTTGAGCATATCCGGAATCAAACATTTAGTTATCGATGAAGCAGACAAAATGTTCCAATTAGGCTTTGGCGAGGAAATGAATAAGCTGTTTGCAATGATGCCTGTTGTGAAACAAACCACTTTATTTTCTGCAACTTTGAATGATAAAGTTTCTGAAATGAAGGAACGACTCTCAATCATCAATCCAACCTTAATCGAAATCAAAAAGGAAGAAGTTGAAATTGATAATATCGAACAATTAGCCTATCACGTTGCACCTGAAAACAAAGGTCCATTTTTAAGATATTTAATCAAAGAAAAGAAGGTCGAGAAAGCTTTGATTTTCGTTTCTTCAACAAGGTCAGCAGATAATTTGGTTGAAAAACTAAAGAAAAATAAAATCAAAGCTGTTGCCATCCACAGCCAGAAATCCCAAGGTGCACGACGAAATAATTTGGAAGAATTCAAGGTTAATGGTGCTCAAATTCTAGTAGCCACCGATTTGATTGGTCGTGGAATCCACATCGATGATTTGCCTTGCGTCATTAATTACGAATTACCACGTTCGCCTTTGGATTATATTCACAGAATTGGTAGAACAGGTCGTGCCGGCGAAAAAGGAACAGCCATCAATATTTTAACGGATGACGAATTGCAACATTTCCGAGTAATTCAAAAAAAGATGGGCAAAAAAGTGACTTTGCAAAGGACGGAAGGCTTGGATTTACACAGTTATTAATCAATTTTTCAGTTCATCAGAAGAGTAATTTTCACTCGCCAGTTTCAAACTTTTAGCAATTCTCTGTTTCAATTTTCGAGGTCCTAGAACTTTGATAAACTCTCCCATTCCGAGAATCATTCTTTCCAATTCAAAGTTTAACTGAACACAAATTTTGAAAGTCGTTCCTGATTCATCTTCTTTGACTATTTCCTGAGAATGATGAAAAGGTTTGGTCTTAACATAAGGTGCGTGTTTTCGATTAATAAAAAAAATGACGTTCTGTGGTCGTTGTGTTTCGGAAACCGTTGCGCCAATCACTTCCCCGAAATATTTGTCAGCGTCAAAGTTTTTATCGTGATATTGAATTTTATCTTCAACAACAATTTCTTCCATCCTATCCAAAGCAAGATTGTACATTTTTTGCTTATGCCAGCAAATCAGAAACCAGCGGTTATTATATTCTTTCAATAATTGAGGATGAACAATAAAGTTGTTAGCTTCACGAGCCGTAAAACTTTTATAAAGAATATTCAAAACCTTCTTATTAAGGATACTTTCGTACAAAATATCAATATGTTCAAGACCTTTTAGCTGTTCATTTTTATCAAGATGAATAATTGATTTCTGATTCGTAGATTGTATCGAATCTTCCAGTTTCTGAATCACCCCATTCATATCTTTGAACATAGAAAAATCCTTGAACTGTTTCAATATTTGAATCGCATTATTCATCGCTTTCAAATCATTTTCATTAACAGAAATTTGATGGATGCTGTAATCGGGATCACTATAACGGTAAAATCTTTTTTCATAAACTTCAATCGGCGCTTCATAACCAAATTTCTCACTTCGCATATTCTGCAAATCCAATTGAATTGTTCTTTTGCTCACAAAAGATTCTTTGCCTTCAAACTCAAACAACGCTTCGGAACATTCGTCCATCAAATCATCGAGTGTATATTTCCGATATTTGTTTTTAAGGCATTTATCGAGAGTTTTATAGCGGATTAATGCGTTTTTGTTGGATGACATTTGAATTTATTATTTGTAAATTGAAATATTTAAAATAATGACTACGAGCAGAATATGAAAAATTAAAATCAAGTGTTTTAATTTGTTATGTTTTAATATGTCTAACAAATATCCATAAACAGGAAATTGAACAATTCCTAAAATTGTAAATAGAGCCGTAATTGATTGTTGAAAAGTTGTTCCAATCATTCCAAAAGGAAATAAAATAATTGATGGTAAATAGGTTCCATGCCCACCTCCCATAAAAAAAACAACCAATAAAACTAATAGCGGTGTAAAAAGACTAAAAATAATTGTCCATCGAAATTTTCCCATTTTATTTACTCTTCAAAGCTTCTCCTTCAAAAAAAATTCCTTGCCAACCAAACTCAATGAAGTTTCTGATATTCTGATGGTCTGTTCCTTCGGGATTTTGTAAAACATCATCTCTATAAAAATCTCCGAATAAGGCTAGAGTCTCTTCTTTTGAAAACTGGTTCAATCTCGCAAAACTGAAAACCTTGCACGAACCATTATTTTGATTGGCTTCATTGACTGTATTTCCATTCGTGAATTTTGTTGGCGTGAAATCATAATTTTCATCAATGAAAGTAATGACATCTTTGAAATCAATTGTTCCCGGAGAGTTTTTCAGTTGTTCTAAAATCATTTTAATAAAATTTTATCAAAAATAATTAAAATAATTTCAACAACGCAAAAACATTGCGCACTTGTACAATTACTTTGCATCATCAAAACAAACAAAAATGAAAACAATTACAGGAAATGATTTAATAGCTTTAGGATTCACACCGAAAAAATGGTTTGCTGAAGCTTTGGAATATATCAATGAAAATAACCTTAATGAAACTCAAATGAAAGAATATCTGGAACAATTCAAATCTCCGGAACCGATTTCATTATTGGAAAATCCGGCCGAATTCATCATCAATATCCGAGCAGAAGATGAAAGCGAAAATGACAATGTGGAAAAAGTCATCAACACAATGAATGTCTTAATGAAAACACCGACTTTAATTGGTGGTGCAATTATGCCGGATGCTTGTCCAACTGGACCAGAAGGTCATATTCCTGTTGGCGGAGTTGTGGTGGCGAAAAATGCCATTCATCCAGGATTTCATAGTGCAGATATCTGTTGTTCTGTGATGTTGACAGATTTTGGAAAAGTGAATCCGAAAGATGTTTTGGATACGGCACATTCTATCACGCATTTCGGTTACGGAGGAAGACCTCGAGGAGAGCAAATGCCGATGTCTCAAAAGTTGATGGATGCTTTCAGAGGAAATCTTTTCCTTAATGATGAAAACTTAATCAGCATCGCCCGTTCGCATATGGGAACTCAGGGAGATGGAAACCACTTTCTGTTTGTTGGAATTTCCAAAAATACAGGAAACACAATGTTGGTAACACATCACGGTTCCAGAGCGCCTGGTGCAAAGTTATATGACAAAGGAATGAAAGTCGCCAACCGTTTCCGAATGGAACTTTCTCCAGAAACTTTGAAAGAAAACGCTTGGATTCCTTTTGAAACTGAGGAAGGACAAGAATATTGGGAAGCTTTGCAATTGATTAGAAAATGGACGAAAGAAAACCACGAATCCATTCACAATGCGACTTTGGAAAAATTAAATATCGAAAAACAAAACAGATATTGGAACGAACATAATTTTGTATTCAGAGATGGAGATTTATTCTACCACGCGAAAGGAGCAACACCGCTGGACGACAAATTTTTGCCGGATATTACAGGTCCAAGACTGATTCCTCTGAATATGGCGGAACCTGTACTGATTGTTCAAGGGACAACCAACGACAGAAATTTAGGTTTTGCTCCTCACGGCGCAGGAAGAAATTTCAGCAGAACGCAACATAAAAAATCTTTGGCTCACAAAACCATTGATGAAGTTTTTGCTGAGGAAACCCAAGGTCTGGATATCAGATTTTTCACCAACGAAATTGATATTTCCGAATTGCCAAGTGCCTACAAAAGTGCCAAAAATGTAAGAGCTCAAATCGAAGAATACGGACTTTGCGAAGTTCTGGACGAGGTTTTACCTTACGGTTGTATAATGGCAGGAGATGTTGGGAAGAATGCGCCTTGGAAGAGGAAGAAGAATTTTAGAAAATAAAATACTTACTTTCATAACTTTAAACTGACTATGAAAAATCTCTACAACAAGGGTAAATATCGTTCATTCGAATATGCAAAACATTTGCGTCCATTTCTTAAAAGAATCGGAAACAAAAAATGGCGCAAAACTGAAAAACAGGAAATTGAAAATCAACTGAATGATTTTGTTCGATTTCAGAAAGCCAGAAAGAAAAAACAATTTAAAATTTGGGTAAAAATCTCGACAGAAGATAATGTTAGAAAATATTCAGAGTACAAAAATTTCTATTCTGAAAAATCATTTCAAGATTCTATCAAACGAAATTCTGTAACGCATTTTTTTATCCTAAAAAATAAAAACAATGAAAACAAAAATAATAGATAAATTAAAAACTCTTGAAAAAGAGAAAAATATAGAAATACTTTTCGCGATAGAATCCGGGAGTCGTTCTTGGGGATTTGCTTCTCCAGACAGCGATTACGATATACGTTTCATATACAAACATCCGGTTGATTGGTATCTTTCGCCTTGGGAAAAACGGGATACGATAGAATTTATGACAGAAGATGATTTGGATGGTTCTGGTTGGGATTTGAAGAAAACTTTTCATCTGTTGAACAAATCGAACGTTCCACTTTTGGAGCATTTGTTTTCACATATATTTTATATAAAAAATGATACATTTTTGGAAAAGATGATACCTTTAGCAAAAGAAGCTTTTTCTCCTGTTGCAGTAGTTTTCCATTATTTATCAATAAGCAAAAAATATTTGGAATTGTGTAATAAAGATGAAGTGAAACTGAAAGATTATTTCTATTGCCTGCGGACAACTTTAGCCTCAAAATGGGTCGTCGAGAAAGGAACTTTTCCGCCAGTGATATTTCACGAAATGTTAGATTTGTTACCCGAAAATATATTTGATAAAGTTCAATTTTTATTGAATGTAAAATCTGAAAACGGAGAAAAGTATTTTCACGCACAAGATTGGGAGCTTTTCGAATATCTTAAATCGGAAATAGAAAGTCTTTCAGAAAAAGCGAAAACTTTGAAAGCTGGAAATCTCGATAAATCAAAAGCAGAAAAAATATTTGTAGAATTATTAAAATCGTAACAATGATAACTATCGATTTTTTAAAACAAAACAACCTTATCCTTTTCGAAGCCATTTCCGGAAGCAAGTCTTTCGGATTGGCGACGGAAAATTCGGATACGGATATAAAAGGTATTTTTTATCTGCCGAAAAATATGTTTTTTGGTTTAGAATATATTCCGCAAGTTTCAAACGAAACTAATGACATTGTTTATTATGAGATTGGAAGATTCATAGAACTTTTATTAAAGAACAATCCAAATATTCTGGAAATATTAGCAACGCCGGAAGATTATATTCTTTACAAAAATCCGATAATGGATAAGTTCCGTCAGGAAGATTTTCTGTCAAAACTTTGTAAAGATACTTTTGGTGGTTATGCTTCAACCCAAATTCAGAAAGCAAGAGGACTTAACAAAAAGATTGTGAATCCTGTTGAAAAAGAACGAAAAGGAATTCTGGATTTTTGCGTGATTTTGGAAGATTCAAATTCAATTCCGACAAAAAATTGGTTAAAGGAAAAAAACTTTTTACAGGAAAATTGTGGTTTAGTAAAGATGCAAAATTCAAAAGGAGTTTTTGCTTTATTCTATAATGAATTGGGAGATAACAATTACAGTGGAATCTATAAAAATGAAGATTCTAACGAAGTCAGTTTATCTTCCGTTCCGAAAAATGAAAAACCTGAAGCCTATCTGTTTTTCAATCAGGATTCCTATTCTACTTACTGCAAAAGTTATAAGGAATATTGGGATTGGGTAGAAAAAAGAAATGAAGACCGATATAACACCAATCAAAAGCACGGCAAGAATTACGACAGCAAAAATATGCTGCATACGATTCGTTTGTTGCAATCGGCTATTAATATTTTCAAGAATAATAAAATTGAAATCCGTGTTAAAAACCGTGATGAACTTTTAAGTATCAAGGCTGGAAATTGGGATTATGATGATTTGATTTTGTTAGCTGACCAATTAATTGAAGAATTGAATTTGTTAGCGAAAAGTTCCACTTTACCCGATTTTCCAGATAAAAGAAAAGCCGAAAAAATACTAATAGAACTCAGAAATCAACTTTACAATTAACACTATCAAAAATTTGATGGTGTTAATTTTTATTCAATGATAAAGTAAAACAACAAATCATAGTTACCAATGTAATTATCCCTAGCTTTGAGTTGTCTTTAGTTTGAAATCAATTACATAAAATGAAGAAATCAATCCTGATATTATTGGCTTTTGCATCGCAAATCACTTTTGCGCAACTTTCTGCGGATAGTATAAAAGTGATTATCAAACAAGAAGTTGCCAATAAAAGAAGCAAAAGCATTGTCATTGGAATCATTGATAAAAACGGAAGACAAATTTATTCCGAAGGAGTTTTGAGTGATAAAAATCCCGTTTTGCCAGATGGAAACACAGTTTACGAAATCGGTTCTATCACAAAAGTTTTTACGTCTCTCCTATTGGCGGATATGAGTTTGAAGCACGAAGTCAATCTGAATGACCCAATCTCAAAATATCTTCCTACAAATGTAAAGTCACCAACAAGAAACGGAAAAGAGATTACCTTATCCAATCTGTCTACGCATCGGTCAACTTTCCCGCGTTTTCCGTATAATGTTGACCCGAAAAATCTGGACCAGCCTTATGTAGATTACAGTGTGAAGCGATTATATGAGTACGTTTCTGATTTCAAACCAAGTTTTGACATCGATTCCAAATGGCAATATTCCAATGTTGCTTACGGCGTTTTAGGCGAAATTCTGACTTCAGTGGCTCATCAAAAGAATTACGAAACTTTTGTGGAAGATGTCATTTGTAAACCGCTAAAGATGAAAAGTACAGTGATTACCTTCACACCTGAAATAGAAAAAAGAGCGGCAATCGGACATTCGGAGTATGGGGAACCTGTAGACTTTATCGAGTTGGGAGCAATTGAAGCTGGTGGCGGTTTCCGTTCCACAGCTAATGATATGCTGACTTTTGCGGCGGCTAATTTGGGATTTATCAAATCTGATATTTATCCCGCAATGGAACTGACGCATTTGCAACAAGCTAAAAAAGACGGCAACAGAGGCTATGTCACACTCGGATGGACTTTATATAATGACGATGGGAAAAATATCATTTTCAAAGATGGTGGAACGCCTGGATACAGAACATTTCTAGGGATTGATAAGAAGAATGGATTCGCGGTTGTTGTTTTATCTAATTCCAACAATGGTGTTACGGATATTGGCAATCACATTATTGATTCGAGTTCCAAGATAACGCCTTACAAATATCCTTGGAAGTTGCTGGATTCATTACGAACAACTATTAATCAATCTGGCGTAGATGAAGGAATTAACCTTTATAAAAAGTTAAAAACTTCGAAAGAACCGGATTTATACTTCAATGAAAACCAACTCAATTACCTTGGCCACGAATTAAGGAAAGCCAATAAACTAAATGATGCGATTAAAATTTTCGAACTGAATGTTTCCGAATATCCTAACTCTACACTTCCCTACGAAAATCTTGGAGAAATTTATAAAAGAAATAACAACAAGAAAAAAGCAATCGAATGTTTCAGAAAAGCACAGGAACTGGAACCAGAAAATCCCCGCTGGAAATTTCTATTAGATAAAGTCACAATGTAAAATCATATCCGTCTCAAAAAGATGGATATTTTTTTTTACCCATTTGTAACAATTCAAAAACTTCCACAACAAATTAATTGACATATCAATAATTGATAAGTCATTATTAAATCTTAATTATGGAAAAATTAGATTCAATCATATTTTACAACATCGATAAAGCCATTAGAGCTTACAGAAATTACGCACAGAGACAACTGAAAGAAAAAGGTTTCAACATCACGATTGACCAATGGCTCATCATCAAAGCGATTCTCGAAAATCCAGAAATCACACAAAACGAAATCGGAAATATGGTTTTCAAAGACAATGCTTCTGTCACGAGAATTATCGAATTATTAGTAAAATCAGAATTCATTTCACGTGAAGTTCATCTCAATGACCGCAGAAAAACCAACTTGAAAGTCACCAAATCAGGAAAAGAAATCATCGAAAAAGTTCAGAACCTCATCGAGAACAACCGAAGCGTAGCCTTAGAAAATGTTTCGAAATCTGAATTGGAAATAATGAATTCAGCACTTTTAAAAATCTCCGAAAACTGTATCAACACAAAAAATAAATAAAACATATCCATCTGCAAAATCAATAAAATCTGCGAGAAATAAAAAATCACTTTTAATTAAAACAACAACACAATGACCAGAATATTTTTAGCCATACTCATTTGGACAGTGTCTTTTTTCACAACATTTTTTGCACAGTCCAGCCAGAATTATTCTTTGTCGGGAACGATTGATTCCGGCAATGCGAATCAGATAGAAATCAATCTATTCAATTCAGAAAACAAATTGGTAAAAACCGAAGTTGCCGACCAAAACGGAAAATTCAGTTTCAACGATTTGATTTCGGGAAACTACAATCTCAAAATCAATAAAAATGGCTCTGAAGTTTATCAATCACAAGTTTCCGTCAATGAAAATGTTACACTTCCTTCGATTTCACTCAATGAAAAATCAATTGAAGCCGTGACAATCACCAAAACAAAACCTTACATCGAACGACAGGACGGAAAAATGATTCTGAATGTAGAAAACAGCATCGCCTCCACCGGAAATTCAGCCTTCGAAGTGTTGGAAAAAGCGCCAGGCGTCAATATCGACAGCAACGACAATATCAGTATGCGTGGCAAAGCAAATCTGCTCGTTCAAATCGACGGAAAAAATACACCGATGACAGGAACCGACCTTGCCAATTACCTCAGAGGAATCCCGTCTTCCACAGTTGAAAAAATCGAATTCATTACCAATCCGTCTTCAAAATACGATGCATCCGGAACGTCTATCATCAACATCAGACTCAAAAAAGACCAGAGAAAAGGCACCAACGGCAGTCTTTCCACGTCTCTCGGAACCGGAAAATATGTGAAGAACAACAACAGTTTCAGCATCAATCACAGGAACAAAAAAGTCAATCTTTTTGCCAACTACAGCTTTGCTTACAGAGAATTCTTCAACAAATTGACCTTGGACAGAAACTTCTATGAAAACGGAACGTTTCAAAACGCCTATGTTCAAAACAATTTCCTGAAAATGAATTTCCGAAATCACATCGCAAAAGTCGGAATGGATTATTACACCAATGATAAAAATGTTTTAGGCTTTTCAGTTGGTCTTGTGAGCAATAGATTCGACCCGACGAGCAATAACGACACTCAGATTCTGAATCAAAATTACCAGCCGGACGGAACTTTCAACACCAAAAGCAACAACCGCGACCATTGGAAAAACGCGTCTTTGAACTTCAATCACAAATATAAAATCGATTCGCTGGGTTCAGAACTCACAACAGATTTGGATTATATCAATTATGCCAACACATCGCTTCAAAACTTCAACACAAGAAATTTTGATAATAATGGAAATCTTTCTCCGTCAAGTCCGGCTAACCCAAATCCCTATATTTTAAAAGGCGATTTGGACGGAAACCTTAACATTTATTCCTTAAAATCAGACCTTACCAAAGTCTTCAAAAAGAACTGGAAATTGGAAACCGGAGTTAAAACGAGTTTTGTAAAAGCGGATAATGATCTTCAGTTTTTTGATGCCAGTTCCGGAACTTCCGTTATTGATAATTCTAAGACCAACCATTTCATTTACGAGGAAAACATCAATGCTGTTTATGGAAACGTGATTAAGAATTGGGAAAAATTCAAAGTCAATTTTGGTCTCAGAATGGAAAACACCAACGTGACAGGAAATCAGCTCACAACCAACCAAATCAACAAAAAGAATTACACGCAGTTATTCCCAAGTGCCGTTTTTTCTTATGATGTGGATGACAAAAACAGTGTAGAACTCAACTTCGGCAGAAGAATTACCAGACCCACTTACAGACAGCTGAACCCTTTTAAATTTATTTTAGACCCAACCACCTACTCATCAGGGAATCAAGACCTAAATCCGCAAACTACAATGAATTATGAGTTCACTTATAGTTTGAGCAACAAGTATTTTGCGACCTTGAGCTACAGCAAAACCAAAGGTAATATCACAGATGTCCTGAAGCCAACTGTCGAAGAGGGAAAAGATGTCATTGTACAAACTTTTGAAAACCTCAATGCTTCTTATTACGGACTCAACCTGATTGCGCCTGTAAAAGTGACCAAATGGTGGGAGATGAACAACAGTGCCAATTTCTATTACGGCAGTTACACTGGCAATATTTCCAACACCAATATCAAGAATCAGGGGAACTTCACATTTGACCTCAACAGCATCAATTCTTTCAAAATCGGAAATGGTTTTTCGGCAGAACTTTCAGGGAACTACAAAGCCAAAGAAGTTTACGCCTATATGTACCTGAAACCGATGTGGTCTGTAAACATCGGTGCTCAGAAGAAATTCAAGAACAACAGTACGCTCAAGTTTTCTTTCAACGACATCTTCTTCAAGAGCAATCCGGAAGCCCGAAACATCTATTCCGGCTATGTAGAAAACTTCATCGTGAGAAGAGACACCAGAGTGGCAACGCTTTCCTACACTTATAACTTCGGTTCGGGAAAATCCGGACAAGCGAGGAAAACTGGTGGGGCTGATGATTTGAAGCAGAGGGCTGGGTAATATAGCAAATGTTGACAATATTGAAATTAAATTTAATAAAAAAAATCCTCTTCTTATAGTGAAAAGAGGATTTTTCATTATTGTTGATATTTTAAATAAATTTTAATCTTCTAAAAATAAAAACAATATTTCATTTTCATTACACTTTATTGGTATATTTAAAATCTATTTCCATTAAAACCAAATGATTATGAAAAATACAAAACCTACATTATACAGAGCAGCGACAGAAGTCTGGGAAAAAGTAATAAATAACGAAACTCCTCATCTGAAAGAATTGGAACTCACGCTGGAAATCCACAAAAAACTTTTAAACTTCTTTCAGGCAGGCAATCATTATTATATGATTTTTAATCTTTGCCAAATGGAACTGGAATTCATAAGCTCGGATATAAAAAAAGTTCTCGGATATGAACCGAATGAAATAAATGCTCTATTTTTTTTAGACCGTATTCACCCGGATGATAAACCTTACTTTCTGCATTTTGAAAACAGGCTAACCGAATTTTTCGACCATCTACCGTTAGAAAAGAGAGGTCTTTACAAATTTCAGCACGATTACAGGATAAAAGATAAAAATAACAATTATGTCCGTCTCCTCCATCAGATCGTGGCTATAGAATATGATGAGAATAGCTACTACAGAAGCCTTGTTCTGCACACCGATATTTCGCATATCAAAAAAGATGGCATCCCCTTTTTTTCAATTATTGGTTTCGATGATGAACCATCTTATTACAATGTGCAAGTCACTGAAGAACTAACACATTCATTCGAGATCTTTACGAAAAGAGAAAAACAAATACTGAAATGTATCGTAGAAGGTAAAAATACCAAAACCATTGCAGATGAGCTTTTTATTAGCATTAATACAGTCAATAATCACAGAAAAAACATACTCAGTAAAGCGGAAGTACATACTCCATTGGAACTCGTATGCAAATCCATAAAAGAAGGATGGATATAAAAATAGCTAGAAATAGCTATTTTTTTTGTTTTATAACTGAGATAGCTTTGTAATGACAAATACAAAAGTTATGAAAACAATTATCTTTTTTATCTCAGTCTTATTCTCTCTTACATTTTCAGCTCAATCCACTTACATTCCTATGCCGGATGGTTATGGATTGTATGGTGGTAATGGTTTTGTTCCAAAGCAATCCACACCTTTTTACGAAAGCGGAGGTTACATCTATTGCTATACAAAAACTCTTGCAGGTGGTTATTACATTGGAAAGATTGCTAAGGTAAACGTCATTAACAATCAAGTTACCATCTTATCTGGAGAGATCCCGAATGCTGAAACACCTACTTTTATCAGAATGTACAATGGGAAAATCTACTTCAAAACGTCGTCCTACAATCTACTCTATCAAATCGACCCGCTAACCAACAGTATGATCAATTTTTCCCAAACCTATTTAGGTAATAGTCAGGTTTTGGGCGACTATGCTTTCATCAATGACAAATTATATTTCACGCCTAATGGTGTGGCTCAGACATATAATTTTTTAAACAATACAATGACTGAACTAAAATACTATGACACCCCTACTCATTTTTATTATCTCAGAATTTCCGGGATCCATATCAATAACAGCGATATCTATCTTACGGGCAATTACAATGGTGAAGGTAATTCCGAAAGAATTTTCAAAGTCAATGATAACACAGGACTTATAAGCTTAATTTCTACTACCAACAATGTTCCTTCCACAGGATACTATTTTAGAGATTTAAGCCGATTTGTTAAGCTCAACAACAGCTTGTTAAAACTTAGCAGAATAAATGATAATGGAACAATTGTAAACAAAATAGAATCTATCAACCTGACGAACAATAATGTAAACACCAATTATTTCACATATCAATCCGATCTCGGTGGTGCTACACCGTTACAATCTTACATTTTTAATAATATGGTCTATATCACTGACGGTGATAAAGTGTATATGTCGGATGGTTCCTCCGCACCTGTTTTAACAAGCATACCAGCATTTTCAACCACTCAGATTACATCACTGAATCCAGAATTTCCGCTGATAGGTGCTGGTCAAAATCCCATTTATCAGGCAAACAACAGAATAATTGGGCAAAGAAATTACGCATCATCTTCTGGTGGCAATAATCCCTACACATCCGAATTATGGATTTCGGACGGAACAGTTTCCGGTACCCATTTTTTCAAAAATATAAAATCTTATAACCAAGCCTGTAGTTTAATCACCACTTACGCCAACAATAGTTTCTACTATCACGAGATGAGTCATTATGAAGGTAATTATCTTTACAAAACAGATGCTACAATAGGAGGAACTTATCCTGTTTATAATTTTGGTAATTATGTAAGCATTGATAGTAATTTCTACAGTAGTGGAAAATATCTCTATTACAGTAACAGCTATGAGAATCCTGGCTTGTATAAATTAGATTTATCTCAGCTTTCACAATTATCCGTAAAAGATATCAATAACGATAATCAACTGATCTTATCTCCAAACCCTGCAAAATCGTTCATCACAATTAACGGTAAAAAATCAATGGAAGCGTTTGACTATAATATAATGGATTTAAACGGAAATATTATAAAATCCGGAAACGCAAGATATAATGAGAAAATAGATATAGAAAGGCTTGAAACAGGAAACTATTTTCTAATTATCAATCCAAAAGATGGACAAAAAACAAATTTGAAACTAATTAAAAGGTAATTATTATGAAATCTTTTAAAATAATCTTTCTAATCCTGCTTGTATCATTTACATATAATTGTAATTCAAATGATGAAGAACAGACTGATACAGATTTTAATAATTCTGTGGGAAAGGGGACATTTACTTTCAAAGGTAAAACCTATACAGGAACGTGTAGTGTAATTCCACTGTCAGATGATCAGGAAGCACCTATTTATACAGGATTTCAATGGTTTATGACCATTCGGGACGATGCCGCAGATGCTTCCGCTTCTATTGGAATGTTTCCTCAGGATGAAAGTGGCACATTCGGCATAGCACATCATCCCGAGATGAGGGATAACAGAGATGGAATAATTCGCATTGGCAATACTTCTTATGAAGTTAGGTTTGGAAAAATTACAAAAACAGGAAAATATAAATTTAAAATTCAGGGTTCTGCGTATGCTGATCTTTCCAGGATACCCATTCCGTTCTCAGCAGAAGGTGAGATTCAGGATTTAACTAAAAATTTTAATTACACATACACAAATCCCTATCCTACTGGTAAAGGTATGGTTTCATTTTACACTAACAAACCTCTTAACAATGATACTTTAAATATAGTGGTATGGAAAAACAGTACATTATCTAATTTCAGAAATTATGCAGGTTACATCACTTACCATCAAGGATCAGAATATAAATGCGGAGAGTCAGAATGTTTTTATTTTGAGACACCAGGAACTTTTTTCTATCAGGCAATTGGAAAAAGCGGTTTACCCGTTGCTTCAGGAAACTTTAATGTATCATCCAATGCTTGTAATACGGTTCTTATAAACCGTTAAAGACAAATAATGCTCCCAACAAACAAACCCCCAGCCTCCCGCTAGTGCCCCCCAAATTTAACATAATATCCTGATAACAAAATATTTAACCCAAAATCCATTTCAATTCAAAATAAATTTTATATTTGAATCAATAACAAAAAACACAAATATCATGTCTAGTACCTCAGAAGTAGGCCACGCTAAAAACGTAGCCAACCTACAAAAACTCACAGAGCAAGTTTCCGTTTACACACTTTACAACCCTCCGGTAGCAAGTTTGTCGGTCGCCAATCTCCAAACCCTCTACACCAATGCCGTTGCCAAACTCAGCGAAGTAGAAGAAAAACGAAACGCCAACAAAAACGCCATCGCCCTGCGTCAGGTAGCATTCGAAAACCTGAAACCAACCTGTACCAGAATTCTCAGTCTGTTAGAAATCCTAGGCTTACCACAAGGAACAATCGACCAGGCGAGAACCCTAAACCGCACCATCCAGGGCGGACAAAAGAAACCCAAAGCTACAACCGAAGAAGGCGGAGAACCACCAAAAACAATATCCATTTCCCGCCAATCATATACTCAGCAAGCCGAGAATTTCGGCATACTTTTACAGTTATTGGCAACCATTCCTGCCTACACGCCCAACGAAGAAGATTTGAAGCTCACCAACCTTAACACTTACAAAGATTCATTGGTCAGCACCACTCAGCCTGTAGATCAAACCGAAGCTGAGCTTAACGTCAAACTCACAGAAAGAGATCAGATATTATACGCAGAAGAAACGGGACTCTACACCATCGCCCAAAACGTCAAAAAATACGTCAAGACGATTTACGGAGCAACCTCTCCGGAATTTGAGACAGTATCTGCAATAAAATTTACAGTAGTAAAAAGCTAAAATCTACAGACATTCGCAGATTTTAGCATCAAAACATAACACTATATATCCTGACTGAATTTCCAGTCAGGATGTTTTTTTATATGCTTTTAACAAGATTAATATTGCCATAACTATTAATCAAATTCTTATGACTGCAAACCATATTCTCACTACTGCAGAGCGTATTGTCATTACTTTAAATCATATTATCCCTACTGTGAAAGATATTGTCGGCACTGTAAATCATATTCTTATTACTTTAGAGCATATTTTCCCTACTGCAAATCATATTCTTGCCACTGTAAAGTATATTCTCATTACTTGAAATAATATTCTTAAGTCATAAGCAATACATCCATTGAGTATTAGCGATGTCATCCTGAGGCTCTCGAAGGACTATAAATAAAAAATTCCACAAAAAAAATCCCCCGAATGATCGGGGGATTAATTATATCTAAGAACTTAATCTTAAGCTTCGTTAGAAGAGTTTTGGTCTCCAGCAGGTTTCTCGCCTTCGCCCTCTGGTCTTCTGTTACCTTCTGGTCTCGCAGGTCTATCAGATCTGTTTTGCCCTTCTGGTCTTGGACCTCTTTGCTCGCCTTCTTTCTTCTCAGGTCTTGGTGGTCTTGGCAACAAAACTTTTCTGGAAAGTTTCATTTTCTTACGGTCATCATAACCCATAAACTTCACTTCCACTTCATCACCTTCTTTGTAAGGAACTTTATCAAGTCTTGCCCACTCGATTTCAGAGATATGAAGCAATCCTTCAGTCCCTTTAGCAATCGCTACAAAAGCTCCGAAATCCATTACTTTCACTACTTTACCTTGGTAAACTTCACCTACAACCGGTACAAAAGTAATCTCGTTGATCTTCGCGATAGCCTCGTTGATTTTCTCTCTGCTAACACCGGAAATCTCGATTCTTCCGATCTCTCCAACTTCTTCTATAGCAATAACGGTATCAGTGTCTTTCTGCATCTGCTGAATGATTTTTCCACCAGGCCCGATTACAGCTCCGATGAAATCTTTAGGGATTTCCATCATTACCATTTTAGGAGCGTGAGGTTTCACATCTTCTCTTGGAGCAGCAATTGTTTCAGTAATTTTGTTCAGGATATGAAGTCTTCCGTCTTTAGCCTGTAAAAGTGCTTTCTCCATAATATCCATAGAAAGACCTTGGATTTTGATATCCATTTGGCAAGCCGTGATTCCGTCTGCAGTTCCTGTTACTTTGAAGTCCATATCACCCAGGTGATCTTCGTCTCCTAAAATATCAGAAAGCACTGTGAATTTCCCTGACTTAACATCAGTTACCAATCCCATTGCAATACCTGAAACCGGCTTATGGATTTGAACACCTGCATCCATCAATGCTAAAGTTCCTGCACAAACAGTTGCCATAGAAGATGAACCGTTAGATTCCAAAATATCAGAAACGATACGGATGGTATAAGGATTTTCTTCAGGAATCATATTGGCCAAAGCTCTTTGAGCCAGGTTTCCGTGACCAACTTCTCTTCTTGAAGTTCCTCTCAAAGGACGAGCTTCACCTGTAGAGAACGGAGGGAAGTTATAATGTAAGAAGAATCTCTCGTCATAATTTACCATTACGCTGTCCACCATATTTGCATCTTTCACAGAACCTAAAGTTACAGCCGTTAAAGACTGAGTTTCTCCTCTTGTAAAGATCGCAGAACCGTGAGCTCCTGGCAAATAATCGATTTCGCTCCAGATTGGACGAATTGTTTCAGGATCACGACCATCAAGACGGATTTTATCATTCAAAATCATCTGACGCATCGCTTCTTTTTCCACATCGTGGTAATATACTTTTACGAAAGGTGTTACTCTTTCAAGTTCTTCTGCATTTTCAACATATTGAGCTAAAAATTCATCACGTACCGCTTTGAATTTCTCGCCTCTTTCTTCTTTGCTGGAAGGAGTTTTTGCTACTTCATATACTTTATCATAAGTTTCTTTCCACACTTTTTCACGGATGGCTTCATCGTGATTTTCGTGGTTGTATTCTCTTTTAGGGAAAGATTTACCAACTTTCTGAGCTAGTCTTTCCTGAGCTTCTACTTGTTTTTTGATTTCTTCGTGAGCAAAAGTAATCGCTTCAAGCATCTCTGCTTCAGTGATTTCTTTCATTTCACCTTCCACCATTACGATAGAATCTTTAGTTGCTCCAACCATAATATCAAGGTCAGAATTTTTAAGATCTTCGAATTTAGGATTGATTGAAAGCTGACCATCAATTCTTACTACTCTTACCTCAGACATTGGCCCGTTGAAAGGAATATCGGTAATCGCAATCGCTGAAGATGCAGCAAGACCTGCCAAATCATCAGGAATTGACTCTCCGTCATAAGAAATTAATGAAATCATGACCTGAACTTCCGCGTGGAAATCTTCAGGGAATAAAGGTCTAAGAACTCTGTCTACCAAACGCATCGTTAAGATTTCTTGGTCTGAAGGACGAGCTTCTCTTCTGAAAAAGTTTCCAGGGATTTTACCGCCTGCATAGAATTTTTCTCTGTAATCTACTGTTAAAGGTAAAAAGTCTACACCAGGATTGGCTTCTTTGTTGGCTACAACTGTCGCTAAAAGCATTGTTCCGCCCATTTTTACTACAACAGATCCGTCAGCTTGTTTAGCTAGTTTCCCTGTTTCGATTGTGATTTCTCTGCCGTCTGCAAGAGTAATCAGCTCTGTAATTGCTTGAGGTGCACTCATAAATTGTTTGTGTTGTACTCCGTATTGAGTACTTTTAATTAATGTATTTCGTCTAAAATTTGGTGCAAATTTAATGTATTTATTTGGATTATAAATATGTATTGAAAACAGGTAATTTTTGAAAAGAATTTGAATTTAATAATCAGTTTATTAAATTAATAAAGCTAAACACAAAGGCACGAAACATTTGTTAATGATTCTTACCATTAATTAAGGCATAAAGTATAGTCTCATCAAATAAAAAAATCTCTGATTTTCCTCGTGACTTAAAAACACAATAATCTTAAAAAACATCGTGCCTTTTTGTTTAAAAATTAATATTTACTTTCTCGTAATTCGTAACAAAAGAACAATAACCAAGAAAATTGAAAAGATAAATCCCAAAACTGCCACCAAAGACATTTCTCCAATCCTCGGACCTGATTCTGAAACAAAAACGATAGCAGTTGCAATGATGTTCGCTCCCAGAATCATCGCTAAAATCAGATTTACGATGCTAGATTTAATAAGGTTATTCGTTTTCTCAATGTTTTTGATTTCACTCGAGATCGTGAATTTATTATCATCCAGTTTTTGCAGAACGGAGCGAAGTTCTTTTGGAATTTCATCTACATTATCTGTGAAATTAATCACTTTATCCATTCCGTTTTTCAGGAGTTTTTTTGGACTGATTTTCTTCGTTAATATTTTCTTGGTATAAGGATGCAAACTTTTTACAATATCCAAATCTGGATTAATAGTTCTGCCAACGCCTTCTATCAAACCAATTCCTTTAAATAAAAGATAAAAATAGTCTGGCATATAAAGCTGATTATCCTTAAGGACATCTTTCATTTTATTGATGATAATGTGCGGATCAATATCTTTTAAAGAAGTGCTGTGAACGAAATTCAGAACTTCATCCACGTCATTTTCAAATTTTCTATCATCCGGAATCTCATAACTCACCGCCATTTTCTTGAGAGAACGTACAATTTTATTAGAATTCTTCGCAACAAAAGCAACAATCAGGCTCTCCAAAACCTCCTTATCATTCGGCTGAATTTTCCCAACCGCTCCAAAATCTATGAAAACTACTCTTCCATCTTTCTTCACAAGAATATTACCTGCATGAGGATCAGCGTGGAAAAATCCATAATCTAAGATCTGAGAAACAAAAAGCCTTAACCCGACCTCCGAAATTTTAACCGGATCAATATTATGTCGTAAAAGTTCTGTTTTATCCGTGACTTTGATTCCGCCAATGAACTCCATACAAAGGACATTATTATTGGAAAATTCGTCATAAACAATTGGAACATAAGTTTCTTTATTATTTTTAAAATTGAGAGAGAATTGCTTGATGTTATTTCGTTCATTAACCAAGGAAACTTCTTCTAACAAAGACTTTTCGAAGGTTGCAATCGCTTGTTTTAGATTTAATTTTGAAGCAATTTCAGAATAAGTAGAGATTAGCTTTACTAGATCTTTAATAAGAAGCAAATCATCCTCGATAACACTGAGAACATCAGGCTTTTTGATTTTCAGAATCACTTCCTCACCAGAAATTAAAGTGGCTTTGTAAACCTGAGCAATAGACGCTGTCGCCAAAGGTTTTGAAATGATTTCCGAAAAATATTCTTTCACCGAAATATTGAATTCATTTTCGAGAATTTCCTCAACATTCATTTCAACAACTTCCACTCGATCCTGAAGTTTCTGCAGCTCCTGAATCAATTCCGGTGGCAACAAATCCTCACGATTACTGAAAGTTTGTCCAAGCTTCACAAACGTTGGTCCCAACTCTTCCAAAACTAATCGGATTCTTTCATAAACCGTTCCTTTGGAAACAATTTCATTTACAGAACTTTCTTCCGGTTTTTTGCCCATTCTGGCAATAAGATCTTTGAATCCGTATTTGCTTAAAACAGAGATTAATTTAGCAGATCTTTTGAGTTTGCGTTGCTGTTTGTCGAACATAATTTTGATTTGAGTTTAATGATTCTCAAAAATTATTCCTTTAAAATCTTTTCTTTTTTGAATTAAGGAAAGTCGGAAAAATCATCACTTCTTCTCCAAATCTCTGATTGATTCTTTCTGCCAGATTCACCATTTCGCTTTCCATAAACTGGTCACGGATTTCCGCATTATCAAATAAAAGAAAAAGGTTGGTATTTTTCCCTTCATTTACCATATCAGAATGGACTTCTGACAGAATATATTTCTCAACATCTATTAGATTCTCAATCATTTGATGCAAATCATTATCCACATACAAATCCCATTCTTTTATCCTATCTTCAACTGTGTGGAATGTAATACTAAGGATACTCATATTTTTATTTTTTTATGATTAATGTTGATAAATTCAGAATGCAAAAATCGGTTTTTTTTTGTAAATTAGCCCGTTATAAAAAACAGAAAAACTCAACAGGTCAGAAACTAAAATAAATTTCTGATTTACAATAAATTAAAAATATTTATGCATAAGGAAGGAGAAAGGTTAATACCGATCAACATTGTTGACGAGATGAAAACCTCTTACATCGATTACTCGATGTCAGTAATTGTATCAAGAGCTTTGCCAGATGTAAGAGATGGTTTGAAACCCGTACACAGACGTGTTCTTTACGGTATGTATGGTCTGAATGTATTTTCCAACAGAAAACATTTGAAATCTGCCAGAATTGTTGGAGACGTTTTGGGTAAATATCACCCACATGGAGACAGCTCGGTTTACGATGCAATGGTAAGAATGGCACAACCTTGGAGTTTGCGTTATGAGCAGGTTGATGGGCAGGGTAACTTCGGATCAATGGATGGTGACCCGCCTGCAGCAATGCGTTATACGGAAGCAAGACTTAAGAAAATCTCTGACGAAATTCTCGCCGACCTGGATAAAGATACTGTTGATTTTCAGAATAACTTTGACGACTCTTTGCAAGAACCTACTGTTCTTCCTACAAGAGTTCCAAACCTTTTGGTCAACGGAACTTCTGGTATTGCAGTTGGTATGGCGACGAATATGGCGCCTCACAATTTATCTGAAAGTATTGATGCCATTTGTGCATATATCGATAATAAAGAAATTACCATTGATGAGTTGATGAAACATATCATCGCTCCCGATTTCCCAACTGGTGGGATTATTTATGGTTACGATGGTGTTCGTGATGCTTTTCATACAGGAAGAGGACGTATCGTTCTAAGAGCAAAAGTTAATTTCGAAGAGATTGGAAACAGAAACGCCATTATTGTAACTGAGGTTCCTTACCAAGTAAATAAAGCAGAAATGATTGCCAGAACGGCTGAGTTGGTTAAGGATGATAAACTTCCTGGAATTTACGAAATACGTGATGAATCTGATAGAACCGGACTTAGAGTTGTTTACGAATTAAAGAATGACGCCATTCCAAATGTTGTATTAAACCTTTTATATAAATACACTTCTCTACAAACTTCATTTTCAGTTAATAACATCGCTTTAGTTAAAGGAAGACCTTTACAGTTAAATGTTAAAGATTTGATTCTTCATTTTGTGGATCACCGTCACGAAGTAATCGTTAGAAGAACTGAATACGAATTGAGGAAAGCCAAAGAAAGAGCTCATATTCTTGAAGGCTTTATGAAAGTTATCGGAACCCAAGATTCTTTGGACAGAGCGATTGCAATCATCCGTCATAGCGCAAATCCTGCTGCGGCAAAAGAAGGTTTGATTGAGGAATTTGAATTATCTGAAATCCAAGCTCAGGCAATTCTAGATCTTCGTCTGGCTCGTCTTACCGGTATGGAATTGGATAAAATCCGTGCTGAATACGAAGAGATTATGGCTTTGATCAAAGATTTGGAAGATATTCTTTCTAATGAGCCAAGACGTTATCAAATCATCAAAGATGAACTTCTTGAAATCAAAGAAAAATATGGCGACGCAAGACGTTCAGAAATTGATTATTCTGGTGGAGAAATGTCTATCGAAGATATTATCCCAGATGAAAAAGTAGTTCTGACAATTTCTCACGCAGGCTATATCAAAAGAACACTTCTTTCTGAATATAAAGTACAATCCAGAGGTGGCGTAGGAAATAGAGCTGCAACTACAAGAGATGAAGATTTCTTAGAATATATTGTAACAGCTACAAACCACGAATATCTCCTTTTCTTCACAGAAAAAGGAAAATGTTTCTGGCTGAGAGTTTTCGAGGTTCCGGAAGGTTCCAAAACTGCAAAAGGTAGAGCTGTTCAGAATTTGATTAACATCGAGCCAGATGATAAAATCAAGGCTTACATCAGAACGAAAGATCTTAAGAATCAGGAATACATCAACCAAATGAATGTTGTGATGATCACCAAGAACGGAACCATCAAAAAAACATCTTTGGAAGCTTACTCCAGACCAAGAACAAATGGTGTGAATGCTATCGAAATCCGTGATAACGATCAATTGTTAGGTGCAAAATTAACAGATGGAAATTCTCAAATTATGATCGCTACCAAAAACGGAAAATGTATCCGTTTCCCTGAAGAAAAAGCTAGAGCTGTAGGTAGAGGGTCTATTGGTGTGCGAGGAATTTCCCTTGAAGATAACGATGAAGTTATCGGAATGATTGTTGTTAATGATCTTGAAAATGATACTGTTCTTGTGGTTTCTGAAAGAGGTTACGGAAAGAGAACTGCTGTAGAAGATTACCGTATCACCAACCGTGGCGGAAAAGGTGTTATCACGCTTAACATTACAGAAAAAACAGGAAATCTAATCGCCATCCAAAGTGTAACAGACGAAGATGGATTGATGATCATCAACAAGTCTGGTGTTGCCATACGAATGAATATGAATGAGATGCGTGTGATGGGTAGAAATACTCAAGGTGTGAAAGTCATTAACCTAAAAACTAAAGACGAAATCGCAGCTATCGCAAAAGTGGAAATGGACAGAGATGTAGAGGAAGAAAATGAAGAAGGTTTAGAAAACGACAGCAATAATCCAGAATTCTCAGCAGAAGAACAAACTGGCGATAACCAATTAAATATTGGTGAATCAGAAGAAGTAAACAATACGACTGACGAAGCACCAGAAAACACTGAGGAATCAGAAGATAACGAATAAAAAATTAAAAGTTTAATATGAAAAGATTAATTTTAAGTCTAGCAGTTCTATCTGTAGCATTGATGAATGCGCAGAAAAAAGAAATTGCTAATGCTGTAAAAGCAGTTGATTCAGGAGATCTTACAACTGCAAATACTGAAATTTCAAAAGCGGAAGGTATTTTTGGTGACAAAACTTATTTGTTGGAACCTTCTGTCCTTGAGCAATATTATTACGCAAAAGGATTGTCTCTTTTGAAAGCTGGAAAAAATATTGAAGGCGCAGAATATCTTGCTAAAATTGCAACTTTAGGCAATGAAACCATTTATTCTGGAAAAGATGCAGAAAAGAATAAAGTGTATTTTGTTGGGAAAGAGGCTGCCGATAAGTCTGGAAGCGGTCTTTCTTTGAAAGAGGAAAAATACACGCCTTCTTTGACAGAAAAATTAAGAGGAGCAATTGATCCGCTTTTAAGAAAAGCAAATGAAGAAGCAACAACCAACTATAATAACAAAAAGTTTGACGTGGCTGGTGCAAAGTTCGCCGAGACTTATTATTTGTTCAAAGCGGCAGGACAGGATAATAAAAATTTCCTTTATTACGCTGGTGTAGCTTATGCTCAAACTCCTGATAAAAAAGCTCAATCAACTGATATTCTTCAATCTTTAATTAAATCCAATTATACAGGGGAAGAAACTGTTTATACAGCAAAAAACACCAAATCTGGACAAGTAGAGACTTTAGACAAAGCAGCTTTTGATCTTTATAAAAAAGCAAATGCAGGTTATACAGATTTCAAAATTGAGAAAACACCAAGCAAGCAAGAAGAACTTTATGAAGTAACTGCATCATTATTATTTGAACAACAGAAATATGAGGAAGCAGGAAAAGTTGCAGAGGAAGGCTTAAAGAAATTCCCTAAAAATCAGTCTTTAGGTCAGGTTCAAAGCAATTCTTATTTCAAATCCGGAAAAACGGATGAGTTTGTGAATAACTTGAAAGCAAAAATCGCTGCTAATCCAAACGATAAAGAAAGTCTTTATAACCTTGGTGTTATGCTAAGTAAAGATCCGGCAAAACAAGCTGAAGCTGAAGCTACTTTCAAAAAATTAGTAGAGATTGATTCTAAATTTCCTAACGCACTTAACAATTTAGTTTTTGCTATTCTAGGAGAAGATGAAGCAGCAATCAATCAATACAGAGATTTGAAAAAAGCTGGGAAAATAGATGAAGCAAATAAAATTCTGGAGCAAAGAAGAGCCAGATTCCAAAAAGCTTTGCCTTATGCTGAAAAACTTTATGCTAATGAGCCTAATAACAAAGAAGTTGTAACACTCCTAAAAGGAATGTATATGACCACTCAAAACACGGCAAAGTACAACGAGTTCAAAGCAAAAGAAGCTGGAATGAAATAACTTAAAAGAAGCCTTAGGGCTTCTTTTTTATTTCCACAATGCTTTTTAAATACCTATATTTACAAAACAATTTTATAAAAACCTATATATGAAATTTTTTATTGATACAGCCAATTTGGACCAAATCAGAGAAGCACAAGATTTGGGGATTCTAGATGGCGTTACTACCAATCCTTCGTTGATGGCAAAAGAAGGAATCAGCGGAAAAGAAGCAATTAACCAGCATTATATCGATATTTGCAACATTGCAGATGGTGATGTATCTGCAGAAGTTCTTTCTACAACTTACGAAGAAATGATTAAAGAAGGAGATGAATTGGCAGCACTTCACGAAAGAATCGTAGTGAAAATTCCAATGATCAAAGATGGCGTAAAAGCTCTTAAATATTTTTCTGACAAAGGCATCAAAACCAATTGCACATTAATTTTCTCAGCAGGTCAGGCATTATTGGCTGCAAAAGCTGGTGCAACTTATGTTTCTCCTTTCTTAGGAAGATTGGATGATATTTCTGTCGATGGACTTAACCTTATCGAGGAAATCAGAACTATTTATGACAACTATTATTTCGAGACAGAAATATTAGCAGCATCTATCAGAAGCCCTATGCATATCATTAATTGTGCAAAGATTGGCGCAGATGTTATTACATCTCCATTAGCACCGATTCTTAGCTTGTTGAAGCACCCGCTTACAGATTCTGGATTAGCACAATTCGTGGCAGATTCTAAGAAATTAGGATAATTATTTGGGCACCTTATCCGCCCTCCTCTCCCGCTTTTTTATTTTTTCATAAAAAATAAAAAGAGCTCCGTTCAGGTCGGGGTGCGCTGCGCACAAAACAAGATTGATTTTTTAAAATCCACATAAAAAAACCGAATCTCAGGATTCGGTTTTTTATTTTATAACTTAAGGAAATATAGTCTCCTTCAAAAGATAAAGATTCAAAACAATGATGATTGCACTGATGATGTAAGCTACAATCTTCAACCAAGGTTTATTAACAAACTCGCCCATTTTAGCCTTGCTTCCGGTAAACATTACCAAAGGAACCACAGCAAAACTCAGTTGCATCGATAAAATAACCTGACTGAAAACCAATAAATCAGCCGTTCCTCGTTCACCATATTTGATAGAAATAATCAAAGCCGGAACTATCGCAATCAATCTTGTAATCAATCGTCTTACCCAAGGCTTCAATCTGATATTTAGAAAGCCTTCCATCACAATTTGTCCTGCAAGTGTTCCTGTTAATGTTGAATTTTGTCCTGAGGCTAATAATGCTATTCCAAAAAATATACTTGCCAAAGTTGTTCCAAGAAGTGGCGTCAGCAACATATAAGCATCATTAATATCCGCTACATCTTTATTTCCTGTTGTGTGAAAAGTAGCAGCCGAAATAATCAAAATAGCAGCATTGATAAAAAAAGCCAACATCAAAGAAAAACTACTATCTAATCCGGCAAATTTCAAAGCTTCTTTCTTACCTTCAGTAGTTCGTGGATAGTTTCTGGTTTGAACAATACTACTATGTAGATAAAGGTTATGAGGCATCACTGTAGCACCCAAAATACCGATAGCAATGTAGAGCATTGAAGGATTTGTCACTATTTCTTTCTTAGGAATCAAGCCTTCCAACATTGGTAAAATCTCCGGTTTGCTGAGAACTATCTCATATAAGAATGATGCAAAAATAATGAATATCAAACCTCCAACTATACTTTCTATGTATCGGAAACCTCGTGATTGCAAAAATAAAATTAGAAAAACATCAATCACAGTAATCACAACACCAACACTCAACGGAATTCCGAATAGTAAATTCAACGCAATCGCTGAACCGATAACCTCAGCCAAATCACAAGCTGCAATCGCAATCTCACAAAATATCCATAATATGAAATTAACAACCGGATGGAAATGGTCTTTACAGGCCTGAGCCAAATCTCGTTCTGCTACAACACCTAATTTCACTGATAAATATTGCAAAACAATGGCGAAAAGATTAGAAATAAGAATGACAGAAAGTAAGGTGTAACCAAACTGCGCACCACCCGCAATATCTGTAGCCCAATTCCCTGGATCCATATAACCAACTGCGACCAGTAATCCCGGTCCCATATAAGCCATTAGCTTTTTCTTGAAACTCCCATCTTTGGGAATATTGACGCTGGCGAAAACCTCTTGAAGCGAATTGGAACTCCTCTCCTTTCTCCAAGCGTTGTTGTTATTATTTTGATTCAATTAATTTTTATTGTTAGATTAGACTAACAAATTTAATAATACTTTTCTTAACCTACAATAAGACAATAAAAAAACTGCCAAATTCTGGCAGTTTTTATCAATTTGAAATTATATTTTACTTTGTAAATCTCACAGCTGTTTTTCTGTCAGACTCTCTTTCTTTGTCAGAAGCTTCCGCCGGAACTTTAGCAAACTTAGAACCGTATCCTTCTGCTTCCAAAACTTGTTTAGAATTGATTGCCGATTTTACAACTCCTGCTCTCTCGCCAGATAATTTAAGATTCACAGCTTCGTCACCTTTTTTATCGGTGTAAGCTCCAATTTTAATTTTCGCATCCGGAAACTCAGCTAAAATCATTTTCAAGTTATCCAATTGAACTTGTGATTCTGGTGTCAAAATGGCTTTTCCAAATTCGAAATTCAGATTATCAAAATTGAACCACTTGTCTTTCAATTGAGCTTCTGTCGAGTTTTTATATTCGTCTGACTTTAGAAAAGTTACAATTTGATCTTCAATTCCACCTTTGTAAGCTTGTAAAGTTTTACCGCTTGGCAAAGTCACAACCAATGTTTCTCTGGTTGTAGAAACCGTATCACCTAAAGCATTTGTAGAATCAGTAACGACTGTTGTGGAATCTGTCATAGCAACTGGTGCAGGCTCAGCTTTTTTATCACATTGTTTCCAGAAAAACCATCCTAAAAGCAATAACAATAATAATGGTAACAACCATTTCCAAATGCTTCCTCCAGAATCACTATTCCCAACAATATCGTGCGTTGTTCCACTTCTTGTAACTTCCACTTGTGGCGTTTCTGTTACTACGGGTTTTTCCGTAGCTGGTGTTACAGGATTCACATCCGCTATCGGTGTTTGCATAGGCTCAGGAACTACGTTTACAGGTTCAGCATCTACACTACCAAACCAATTCCCTAAACCTAAACTTGCAAAACTAAATCCTGCAGGTAAAAGTGCTGATAGATTATTTTTTTGTTCGCTAAGAAGATTACCAAAAGAAAACGCATCTGTATTATTATCCAATGCGTATTTTCCAAGCGTTCCCGCTGTAGCTCCTGTAACAAGATTTAATAAAGAGCTTGTAGAATCATTACTGATTCCTGCATAATTGGAAACCGAATTAGTTATCGCAGCTAATTTATCTCCATCTCCAAAAATCAGAGAAAGAATTCTTGAAATTACAGAATCGCTTCCATTCAGATTTCCTAATAAATTGGATAGCACACCTGACGAAGCTGCTTCTTTTACTGTAGTAAAAAGTTCAGACTGTGCATTACTATTTGCAAAACCACCTACTACAGCAGGCAATAATGCAGAAATTGCTTTTGAAATACCAGACTCACTTTCTCCAAGTTGAGTTGCTGTTTGGGAAACTGTTGCCGGTCCCAGCTGACCTTTGATAAGGTCGATTAAGTTGATTGACATAGTAGTTTATTTTAATGTTTGATGTTATGTAATGTTACCAAATTTTAATCCACAAATTTTCGCTATTGATAATTTTAATAAAACTTTAACTATTTTCTGATTTAACTTTTTGATTAGATTCATAATTAAAAAACAAAAAACCGAAGAACAATCTTCGGTTTTTATTATAATATTTTTCGAGAATTAATAGGCTTTCGCAAATACAACTCTTTGCTTAGAAGGTTTTCCAGATATTAAAGAAACTCCATCTTCCTGCTCATTATTCAAAGGAATACATCTAATCGTCGCTTTTGTCTCTTGCTTGATTTGCTCTTCTTCTTCTTCTGTTCCATCCCAATGTGCTAAAATGAAACCACCTTTTTCTTCCAAAACTTGTTTGAACTCTTCATAAGAATCAACTTTCGTGATATTTTCTTCTCTGTAAGTTAAAGCTTTGGTATAAATATCATTTTGAATTGTTTTTAGTAATTCCTCGATATAGTTTTCCAATCCATCAATCGAAACCGATTCTTTGGTTAAATTATCACGTCTAGCCAATTCAACAGTTCTGTTTTCCAAATCTCTTGGTCCCATTGCGATTCTCAACGGAACACCTTTCAATTCATATTCAGCAAATTTCCAACCTGGTTTGTTTTGCGTATCATTATCAAACTTCACTGAAATTCCTTTTGCTCTCAACTTAGCCTGAATATCTAAAGCAACATCGCTGATTTGGGCTAATTGCTCTTCTCCTTTGAAAATTGGAACAATCACAACCTGAATCGGCGCTAAAGTTGGAGGCAAAACTAATCCTAAATCATCAGAATGTGTCATAATCAAAGCTCCCATCAATCTTGTTGAAGTTCCCCAAGAAGTTCCCCAAGCGTGTTCGATTTTCCCTTCTCTGGTTGTGAATTTCACATCAAAAGCTTTTCCGAAGTTTTGGCCTAAAAAATGCGAGGTTCCTGCCTGCAAAGCCTTTCCATCCTGCATCATCGCTTCGATACAATAAGTTTCGTCTGCCCCAGCAAATCTTTCAGAAGGTGTTTTGATTCCTCTTATTACCGGAATTGCCATAAATTCTTCAGCGAATTTTGCATAAACCTCAAGCATTTTCTCTGTTTCCTCTATCGCTTCATCTTTTGTGGCGTGAGCTGTATGTCCTTCCTGCCAAAGGAATTCGGCAGTTCTAAGAAACAATCTTGTTCTCATTTCCCATCTTACAACATTCGCCCATTGGTTAATCAAAATCGGCAAATCTCTATAAGACTGAACCCAGTTTTTATAAGTATTCCAGATAATCGCTTCAGAAGTAGGACGAACAATTAATTCCTCTTCCAGTTTTGCGTCTGGGTCAACAATTAATTTCCCAGGATTATTTGGATCAGTTTTTAATCTGTAATGGGTAACCACAGCACATTCTTTGGCAAAACCTTCAGCATTTTTTTCTTCAGCTTCAAAAAGGCTCTTGGGAACAAAAAGAGGAAAATAAGCATTCTGATGTCCGGTTTCTTTGAATTTTCTATCCATCTCGTCACGCATTTTTTCCCAAATTGCATAACCATAGGGCTTGATAACCATACATCCTCTAACGCCTGAATTCTCTGCTAAATCTGCTTTAACAACCAGTTCATTATACCATTTGCTATAATCTTCTGCTCTTGATGTTAACTTTGCCATAAATTTTTTGATATGATTTTTAACTTTTTTAACTATTTATAATCTAAATAAAAAGCCTAATTTTACACGTATTTATTAATATTAAATGGTATAAATTTTGGTCTCTTTTAGGAAATGCAAATATATGAAACTTAATACATCTCATAAAATGAAAAATTTCAACAATAAAAGCTTATTCAATTTTATCAAATCAAAAGGTTTGATATTGATTTCCAGCAGTTTTCTTTTGACTTCTTGTGTTATTTATACTGGAGGTTACTCAGAAACTGATGGTGTTTATTACGACCCAAACAAAGATTCTTTGCCTGCTGGGTCTTATACAGGCAATTATGGTAATCAAGTTGATGATTATTATAACTATCAAGATACTTATCCAAGCATCTATGATAACAACCAACAAAACATCCAAGATCAAAATAACCGTTATGCTTTAACATCCGATTCTGACTGGGGCAATTTTACAGGAACAGAAACCAACTATTCTAGCTTTAATAATTGGGGCTATGGTGGCTGGGGAATGGGCTTCGGTTACGGTGGCTGGGGCGGTTTTGGCGGCTGGGGTTATCCTAACTACGGTTGGGGATTCAATTCTTTCGGTTGGGGCATGGGCTTCGGCTGGGGATGGGGAAGTTCTATGTACTCACCTTGGGGCTGGGGTGGAGGTTTCTATGATCCCTTCTGGGGTTATGGCTGGGGCGGCTACTACGGAGGATATTATCCTTACGGAAATTACTACAGACCTGCATACATCAGATCAGGTTCTAATGGTAGATTGGGCGGAATGATTTCCACCAACAACAGAACGAATGGTTTCCGTGGTATTAATTCTTCAAGAAACTCACAGATGATTACTGCTAACAACAGCAGAATTATGAGAAACGATGGAAACATCAGAAATAGTAATGGCATCAGAGGCATTAATAACGGAAATATAAGAAACCAGAACAACGGTAACATCAGACAATTTCCAAATAACGGTGGAACTAGAAATACATATCCAAACAATGGTAACGTACGAAACACTTATCCTAACAATGGCGGCGTAAGAACTTCTCCAAGTTATCCTAACAACGGAAATGTAAGAACTCAAAATAATGGAGGTTTCAGAAATGATAGTTACACAGCTCCATCAAGATCTGGAAGTAATTCTGGAGGTTTCAATTCTGGAGGTGGATTTAGATCTGGTGGTTCATCTGGCGGTGGCGGTGGAATGAGATCCGGCGGTGGCGGAAGAAGATAATTGTAAATTCTAAAAACATTTCATATAAAAATGCTAAAAAAAACTTTCTTACTGTTAAGTGTTCCTATCTCTTTGGTCTATCTTAAAGCTCAGGATGTTTCAGTAATTACGAATACAGTTGATATTTATTCTAATAACTCTATTAATGGTACTGCTAAGTATAATTCTATGGCAGGTTCTATGGGAGCATTGGGTGGAGATATTTCCTCGGCAAGTGTGAACCCAGCTGGAATTGGGGTTTTTATTGCTAGTGATGTCAATCTGACTTTAGGAATTAATAGTAATAAAAATAAGACAACTCTTGGTGGTAATTCATCAAATTATACAATCAATAAAACAGACCTTAACAATAGTGGTGGTGTATTAACAATAAATCTTGGTGACACAAACTCTAAGTGGAAATTTGTCAATATCGGAATTAATTATTCCACACAATCCATAGATAATTATATAGAAACCCGAGGGAATCAAAATATTCAGATTGCGAGTACTCCAACCGAAACGATCAATTCTTCAAATTATACATTAGCAGGACATTGGTACGACAGATATGGTGATATTTCCAAAACCAGTTTTACTGTAGGTGCTAATTACGACAATAGATTATATTTTGGAGCAGGACTTAACTTTCACAACTCTTATTTAAATCAATATGATTCTGCTAACTTTGGAAATAGCAATAGTTTAATTAGATTTGATAAACAATTTACAGATTTCGAAGAAAAAGCTGACGGATTTTCTGCTAACATTGGTGTTATTGCGAAATTAAGTAACCAATTCAGACTTGGTGCTGCAATAGAAACACCTACTTGGTGGAATATGGACAGATATTACAACGAATATTATCTTAATAGCAATCTCTATGATAGGAATTATGAGGATAGAAAATTATCAACTCCTATGAAGGCAAGCATTAGTGCTGCCTTTGTTCCAAGTAAGAATTTTGCATTGAATGTAGACTTCATCCAAGGAATTACAAAACCAAAGTATAAAGAATATGGAGATGCGGAAGCTGAGCTAAATGATTTCTTCAAGGAAACTTACAAAAACTCTTCCGAAGTCCGAGTTGGTGCAGAATATAGAATTATGGATTTTCGTTTAAGAGGTGGATATGCTTACCAAGGAAATAGCTTTGATAATATGTCAATGCTTAGTTATAATGATAATGGCAGTACTTCTAATCAATCCTATTCCAATCTTTTTGTTGGAAAAAGGAATATAATTGGTGCTGGTATTGGTTATGATTTCAAAGCTTTCTATATAGATGCCTCTTATCAGAACATAACCTCAACATATTCTAGTCCATTTTTATTTGGCAAACAAATGAATGCACCTGATGAACCATATAGGACATCCGGATATTATGCCCCAAATGGAACAGAATTGTTAAGTGATGCACAAGCAGTTTCCAAAGTGAAAAACAAGAGAGATAATTTCTTTATCACGCTTGGTTGGAAATTCTAAATACAACTTGACATAAAACTAAAAATCCTACAATAATTTGTAGGATTTTTTATTTCTGATTCATTTCTTCTGCTTCTTCCATTAGCTTGAGATAAGTGGAATATCTGGTTTCTTCTATTTCTCCTGTTTCCAAACCGTTTAAAACTTCACATTTGGGTTCGTTGATGTGCATACAATTGTGGTATTTGCAATCTCTACCTTTTTGAAAAATCTCAGGAAAATAATGTTGAATTTCTTCTTTCTCTACATCTATCATTGCAAATTCACGAACGCCTGGAGTATCGATAACCGAACCTCCAAAATCCCAAAAATGCATCTGAGCAAATGTTGTCGTGTGCTTTCCTTTGAGTACAGATTCTGAAATCTCCCCTGTTTTAATGTGCAAATCTGGCTGCAAAGCATTCACTAAAGTTGATTTTCCGCACCCAGAATGTCCGAAAAAAACAGACGTTTTATCTTTAATTCTATCAATTAAAAAATCAAGATTGAGCTTTGTGTAAGAAGAAATGTTCAATGTATCGTAACCGATATTCTGATACATTGCTTCTATGTTTTCAACGATCTCTTTTTCTTCATCATTCAATGTATCCATTTTATTGAATAATATCAAAGGTGAAATATTATATGCTTCACAGCAAGCTAAAAACCGATCAAGAAAACCCAAAGACGTTTCAGGGAATTTCAAAGTGTAAATAAAACAAGCAATATCAACATTGGAAGCAATGATATGTGCTTCTTTGGAAAGGTTAACGGATTTTCTGATGAGATAATTTCTCCTCGGGAAAATTTTGGTAATCCAAGCGACATCATCCTGTTCTAAAGAAAATTCTACCTCGTCTCCTACCGCCAATGGATTGGTGAGACGTGTTTTTATTAATTTGAATTTTCCACGTATTCTGGCTTCAAAGATTTGTTTTGTTTCTGATTCCAAAACCTGATACCAGCTTCCGGTTGATTTGATGATGATTCCTTTCAAACAGTAGAATTTTGTATTTGGCAAATTTAGAAATTTAAAGTCAGCCTCAATAAAAAAGAAGCTAAATTATTAGCTTCTTTTGGTTTCTATTATTAAAACAGAGAATCTTGTGCAGCCCGACTTATCTCATATTTCTTATTTATTTCAATTTGAATCGATGAACCACTACATTAGGTTTGAGTGGAAGGCGGATTAAGCTGCCCAAATAATTATTATCTGTCAATCATAATGTTATTTTGTACTTCGATACTTTCTTCGTGGATGGCTTTGAAAACTTTTTCTATGAACTCCTGAGACATCCCTGTTTCAAATGCCTTCTGAGTCGCATATTCTGTAATTACTTTCCAACGCTCTGGCTGAAAAATAGCGATGTTATTTTCTTTTTTCAATGTTCCGATTTTCTCAGAAATTTTCATTCTTTGAGATAACAACTCTATCAATTGGAAATCCATATCACTGATTAGAGTCCTGTGTTTTCCCATTTCGTCCTCGTATCCGGAGATGTCAGAATTACGAACCTGAAGATTGCTGATCATTTCTGCCAAAACTTCTGGTGTGATCTGCTGAGAAGCATCACTCCAAGCATTATCTGGATCGCAGTGACTTTCAATAATCGCACCCTGGTAACCCACGTTGAAAGCTTCCTGTGCAACGCCAGCCAAACCGGTTCTGTTCCCACAAATATGTGAAGGATCGATAAACAAAGGAATATTTGGAAACTGATTTTTGAAATCTAAAGCAATCTGCCAGTTCGGGATGTTTCTGTATTTGGTTTTTTGGTACGTTGAGAAACCTCTGTGAATGGCGCCGATATTTTCTACACCTTGACCTAAAAGTCTTTCCAAAGCACCAATCCAAAGTGCCAAATCCGGATTAACCGGATTTTTCACCAACACTGGTTTGTTGGTTCCTCTCAACGCTTGAGCAATTTCCTGAACCGTGAATGGGTTAACCGTAGAACGCGCACCAATCCAAAGGATATCTACATCTGCTTCCAATGCTGCAAAAACGTGGTGTGCATTCGCCACTTCTGTTGCCGTTTTGAAACCGAATTCTTCTTTTACTTTTTTCAACCAGTTAAGACCAATTACTCCTACTCCTTCGAAACCGTTTGGTTTGGTTCTGGGTTTCCAGATTCCTGCACGGAAAGCTGAAATTTCCGCACCGCTTTCTTTCAGTCTTTTGGCTGTTTCCAGCATTTGAGATTCGCTTTCTGCACTACAAGGACCTGCAATAATCATTGGGTTTGCGAAGTCTTGTATCCAATCGTTCTTTAAATCGTTTAAGTTCATATTTTTAATTTTATATAATTTTAAATTAATGCAATAGTGTATCTGTTATAAATCTTGATTTATAATTCCTTTTCAAAAAGTACCGTTAAAAAAATTTTAAATGTGTTACGGATTGAAATTGTTCCGCGCGTTTTTTGAGAAAGAAATTCAGTTAGCTAAGCCAATAAAATCGGTAATAGGTTCTGAAATTTCCGTAATAAAATCCAAAAAAGCTAAATAATCTGTCAAAAGAAATGACAGATCTTGAAGTTGTAAAATATGGAAATTGATTTGATTCCATTTTATAAATCCTTTATTAAAGGACTTTTAGCTTGTTTTGGTTGATATTTTTTCTTCTTGTGTCGAAGAAATCTTTGACAAATATATAAATTAATATCAAACTTAGCTCAATTCCATACAAAAAAATAAAAGCAGACGAATCTGCTTTTACAAAATTTAAATTTAATATTCGATTCTTACTTAGAATCTGATTTAACAATTATTGCGTTTGATTTGATATTTTATGGATATTAATATTCACTTTTGCAGTAGTCAAAAGACCCAGATTTATGGGTAAAACGCCTGACGTATTGAGAGCAAATGTTAAGGTTTCTCCAGCGTTTAAATGCACCATAGAGTTAAGTGATGTAGAATTGACAGGAATAGCAGCGAGAGTAAGTGTCAGAACCAATGGAACATTAATAGCAACTCTAACAGCATCAAAAAGTTTCTCATCCCAAACTACAGTATTATTTTTTATAAGACCAATTCTCTTGCCCCCTAAAACTTCAATATCTACACCTGAAGCCAGCTGAATCTCATAGTTGACAGAATAAACGCCAGATTGTGGTGCTGTATATACGCCATCAGTAAAACGTGATGGGTCGCCTAATTTCGTATCTGCAGTACCTGTAAGATTTAATTTATACCAAGAATCGCCTATTGCAAGGTTCAATAAAGACCAAGATCCGGTTTTTGAAGCGTAATAAGCATGGCCTCCAAATAATATATCTGCGCTAATTTGCTTAACCTCGAAATCACCAGTTGTAGCATTTTTATCCAAAATTAAAATTACCTGATCACTGGCTGGATAAGCTGAAACAACAGGTAATGTTCGGATTTTTAAATTTCCATTTATGTCCAAAGTTGATTTGGGAGTGGATGTATTGATCCCAACCTGTGCGTGTAAAATATTCGTTAATACAAAAACAACGAATAAGCTGAAGTATTTTTTCATGAGTCTCGTATTAAATATTATTGTTAAAAGCATAAATCAATGCTAGTCTCTTTAACTACCTACAGAATAATAAAATCACCACTATTAATACTTTTTTCTACATATAATTATGATTATGTTTTTGTAGGTTTTCACGGTTATTAGTTTTTATTATTATTGATTATTAAAATAATGAAGTTACCATTGATGACCATTCTTCGGAGGCGGATCTCCTACGACTGGCTTTTGCGGAACATTGGTACTATCTGTTTGTACACTGTCACTGCTTTTTTTGAAAACCGAGTTTTCTTGGCTAATTTCATTATTAGCTGTTAAGATGTCATCTTGCGGTCTGCAAGATTGCGCAATAATTACTATTGCTAATGTCAAAATAGTTGAGATAATCTTTTTCATTGTTAAAAAATTTTGAAGTTTATCCCGGCCGGTTATTAGAATTCTTTCATCAAATCTATTGACAATCTTTTGCTTTTAAAACTAAGCTTGGTGCTTATTTCCAAATAAGCACACAATATTTTATATGATTATTACCAATCAAACAATACCGCTTTATTAATAAAACATTCGCATTAATCATATTAAATTTTATTTTTTTAATAATTATTTTTCTTGAATTAGCACAAATTTTGATTAATTTTAATTATCTAAACTTAATCACTAATTTGAAGAGGTATGAAAAAAATCTATTTCATTACTTTACTTCTAATATCTAAGAATCTCTATTCTCAGCAAAAACAGTTCAGTGATTTTTATGAACTGAAAAAAAATTATGAATATCTCCCAGAGAATGATAGCCGAGCTTTCCAATTCCTAAATAAAGCAATATCACTTTCAAAAAAGGAAAAGAACAACTACCAATTGGTTCAGGCTTATAAAGATGCTGTTTTCTATACGCCTTCATCAAAAGATAAATTGAAGTATGCTGACAGCACTATTCTATCGGCTTTATCCACAAAAGATAGTGATTTGATAAGCGACGCTTTTTTGGGAAAAGGTATTATTTATTATTTCAATTATAAAAAATATAAATCTGCTTTAGATCAATATTTGAAGGCTTATCAATACTCAGAAAATACTAAAGATGAATATCTGAAAAATGAAATTCTTTATCATCTTGGTGTAGTGAAAAGCTACCTTGGTTACTACGATTCTGCATTAGAACATTTTCAAAAAGCCAATCAATTTTTCTACAACGGAATTCAGGAAAAAGCACATCCCAATATTATCTTTAATAACAAAAAAGGTTATTACAATACTTTGCACAGAATTATCGTCTGCCAGAGAAATCTTAAAAATTATAAAGCTTTAAACTCCCTTATCAATACTGGATTATCACAAACACAAAACAATCCAGATTACACACAGGAATATGGTTATTTTCTAAAGGAAAAAGGAATTGAGGCATTCCGAAACAAGAAATTCACAAGTGCTATTTCTTCATTACAAGAATCTCAGAGACCTCTTTTAAAAATTAAAGATTTTTCGTGGGCAACAGTCAATTATTTCTACATCGGAAAGTCATATTTAGCTAACAATAATCCAGCTAAAGCGATTTTGTATTTCAAAAAAGTTGATTCTGTTTTTCAAAAACATAATTTCATACTCCCCGAACTTAGAGAAAATTACGAATTACTGATTTTTCATTACAAAGATCAAAAAGACACAGACAAAGAGCTCTACTACACCAAGCAACTTCTAAAAGCTGACAGAATTATCAACAAAGATTTTGCCTATCTCTCTTCTACTATCCACAAAGAGTTTGACACAAAAATCCTACAAGACAAGTTGAACAATACTAATTCCCTTGGAGCTTGGATCGTTGGAATATTGTCTTCTGTAGCAATAACTTTAATGCTACTTCTGGTAATGAAAGAAAAAAATGAAAGAAAAACCAGAATCAATTATAAAATACTGGAAGATAAAATTTTGAACAGCATTTATACTTTAGCCCAAGATAAAATCAAAATAGAAGTACCAGAACATCACGGGGAAACAGAGAAATGTCCTCTCAACGAAAACTTGGTAGAAAACCTATTGTGTAAATTAAAATCCTTTGAAGACAAATGTGGCTATATTGAAAATGGATTAACAATCAATAAGCTGGCGCATAAATTACGAACCAACTCAACCTATCTTTCTCAAGTTATTAATGATCACAAAGGAATGAATTTCAATAGATATCTTGGTGAACTAAGAATTAATTATATCACTAATAAATTATACACTGACAAAGTATATCTGAACTACAAAATAGAAACTTTGGCAGAAAAATGTGGTATTGCGTCCAGAACCAATTTTTCTAATTTATTCAGGGAAATCAATGGGATGAGACCAACAGAATTTATCAAAAAAAGACAGGAGTATATCACAAAAAATACTGATGACAGCAAGAAAAATTTTCCAATACTATCTTCTACAAAAAAAATTATTTTATGAAAGATCAAATCGCATCAAGTCATCCAAATCTTTCAATAGAGGATTAATCTCAACAAACTTTTCGAAGATTTTTCTTTTGGTCATCACTTCTTTTTTAATCGTTAAGTCCGTTTGATAGTCGATTTCAAATTTAAAATTATTGACTTTGTGTCTGAAATGGTTAAAAAACTCTGGGCTGACTCTATCAAATTCTGATTTAGCAAATTCTGACGAATACTTTACAACTACCAGATTCTCATCAGATTTCTCCATCTTAAAACTACTGATGGCATTGTAAAGAAATGTGTTGGTTTTTGAAGTGTTTTTCAGGAAGATTTCCCATTCTCTGTCCAAATCCGTCTGAGAAAAATGATTCGACGGAAGGTTTTCATCCTTTATTTCTGAAAATTCGTCTTTCTTGACTTCTTCCTTTTTCTCTAAAGCCGCTTTGATACTGAATTGAGAATTAGAAGAACTTTTGGCAATAGGCTCAGATGCTTTCTGAATCACCTTTTTTGGTTCTTCAAAAACGGATTTTACCGGTTCGGGCTTTGGTTCAGCTTGAACTTTTGGTTCTGTAGAAACAGGTTTATTATCGGAAATTAAATTAGCCTCAAGAAGCGGCGCTAATATTAAGAATTTTTTTTTTTAGCTTCCAAACCTGCTGTCAGACTTGATAATTGCATAAGAGCAATCTCGACTGTCAATCTTGGGTTTTTAGAGTTTTTATAATTGATGTCGGCAAAATTACAGATTTCGATTCCATCAATTAATTGTTGAGCTGACCATTTTTGTGATTGTTCTGCAAATTTAGTTTTGGTTTTCTCTCCAACTTCAATTAGATTCAAAGTTTTAGGATTTTGAGCCATCATCAGATCTCGGAAATGATTTCCTAATCCGGCAATGAAAATATGCGGGTCGAAACCTTTTTTAACAATCTCATCAAAAGCCGTCAAAACACTTGGGATATCATTCTCTTTTGCTAAATCTACAATCTTCAGGTACTGGTCGTAATCCAAAATATTGAGAACTTCAGCAGCTTTTTCAAGCGTGATATTTTTCTGAGAAAATGTGCTTAATCTATCAAAGATTGACAAAGCATCCCTTAAAGCTCCATCAGCTTTTTGAGCAATCAGATAAAGCGCATCATCTTCATAAGTAATGCTTTCCTTTTCAGCAATTTTTCTCAGATGCTCCTGAATATCTTCAATCGTGATTCTTTTGAAATCATAAATCTGACATCTGGAAAGAATCGTTGGAATGATTTTATGTTTCTCAGTAGTCGCCAAGATGAAAATAGCGTGAGCTGGCGGTTCTTCCAAAGTTTTCAAAAAAGCATTGAAAGCTGCCTGAGACAACATATGAACCTCATCGATAATATAAACTTTATACTTTCCGACCTGAGGCGCAAACCTAACCTGGTCTATTAATTCTCTGATGTCATCCACAGAGTTGTTGGAAGCCGCATCTAATTCATAAATATTAAATGCAAATCCATCATCATCTGCAGCTCCGGATTTTTCATTGATTTTTCTGGCTAGGATTCTGGCACAAGTTGTTTTACCTACACCTCTTGGTCCGCAGAAAAGCAATGCCTGGGCAAGTTGGCTTTCGTCGATAGCGTGTTCCAAAGTATCTGTAACATGAGATTGTCCAACAACAGTGTCAAACTCTTGCGGACGGTACTTGCGTGCGGATACGATGAAATTTTCCATTGCTCAAAAGTAAGGATTAATTGTGAATTTTGGAAATGGTTTTCGATTAATTATTTCTTTTTTGAACGCAAAGAGTGCTAAGTTTTTTTTGAATTAATTGAAAATATTTTAAGTCCGCAAAGGTACTTCGACACGTTCAGCATAAACTTCAAAACTCATCAAAGTTTCATAAAAGTGTGTTTGTCATTCCGGAGGAATCTCGACAACTAGGTTTAGATTCTTTCAGAATGACAAAAATATGTTTTTAAGGTAACTGTTGTTTTGATGTCGAATATGCAGCCCGACTTGAGCGGAAATCCTTTTTTTGCTTGTACAAAATTTCTATTTAATATCAAATGGTTCTGCAAAAAAAGATTGGGAGCGGAAGACGGAAATAGCTGCCCAAATAATAATTATTTAACAAAAAAAAGAGAGCAAAATTGCTCTCTTTAAATATCTTGATTGTAATCTCTTACAATTCTAATGCTTTTCTTTCGTCACCATCCATTAGGAATTCTACTGGATTGTCAATTGCTTCTTTCACAGCAACTAAGAAACCTACAGATTCTTTTCCATCGATGATTCTGTGGTCATAAGACATCGCCACATACATCATTGGTCTGATAACCACTTGTCCGTCAACCGCAACCGGTCTTTGGATAATGTTGTGCATTCCCAAGATTGCAGATTGAGGAGGATTGATAATCGGCGTTGACATCATAGAACCGAAAGTTCCACCATTTGTAATAGTGAAAGTACCACCAGTCATTTCGTCAACAGTGATTTTTCCATCTCTAACTTTAGTTGCCAAATCTTTGATGTTAGCTTCAACACCTCTAAGAGTCATATTTTCTGCATTTCTAAGAACAGGAACCATCAAACCTTTTGGTCCGGAAACTGCGATAGAAATATCTGCAAAGTCGTAATTGATTTTGAAATCACCGTCGATAGAAGCATTCACGTCCGGATAAAGTTTCAATGCTCTCGTCACCGCTTTTGTAAAGAAAGACATAAATCCAAGTCCAATTCCGTGCTTAGCTGCGAATTCTTCTTTGTATTGTTTTCTGATTCTGAAGATTTCTGACATATCAACCTCGTTGAAAGTTGTCAACATTGCCGTTTCATTTTTAACAGAAACCAATCTTGCAGCAATCTTTCTTCTAAGAACTGAAAGTTTTGTAGTTGTCTGAGCTCTGTTTCCACCAGCTGGCGCACTTCCCATCGCAGGAACAGAAGCTGTTACAGCATCATCTTTTGTGATTCTGCCATCTCTGCCAGAACCTGTTACCTGAGATGCGCTGATTCCTTTCTCATCAAGGATTTTTTTAGCAGCAGGAGAAGGTGTTTGAGCAGCATAAGTTTCAACTTTTGGAGCTTCTGCTTTTACTGGAGCTGGTTCTTCTTTTTTAACTTCTGCTTTTGGCTCTTCTTTAGGTTTTTCTTCAGCTAGAGCCGCAGAACCTGCTGGTTTAGCCGCATCCATATCAATAAGACAAACCACTTGTCCAACTTGTACTACTTCTCCTTCTTCAGCTTTCAAAGTAATAATTCCGCTTTGCTCAGCAGGAAGTTCCAAAGTTGCCTTGTCAGAATCTACTTCTGCAATCGGCTGGTCTTTTTCTACGTAATCACCGTCTTGTACTAACCACGTTGCAATTTCTACTTCTGTGATAGATTCTCCCGGTGAAGGAACTTTCATTTCTAATATTGACATACTAATATTTGTTTTTAATTTCAGAACAATCCGGAGATTGTTATTCTTTATAGTTTATTAATTTTATTAAGCTGTTACTGGTCTTTTTGCAGGGGCATCATCCGTTTGGAAAACATCGTTGATGATTTTGGTCTGATTTTTCTCAAACATCTTATGACTTCCCGGCGCAGGTGTTCCACTAGCAACTGGAGAAATCAACTGGATGTCTGTGTTTCTGAAGTTTCTCAAAATATAACTCCAAGCACCCATATTTTCCGGTTCTTCCTGAGCCCAAATTAAATCTTTTCTTTTGTTATACTTATCGAAGATGGCATTAATGTTATCCAAATTCAAAGGATAGATTTGCTCTAATCTTACCAAAGCAACTTTATCGTCATTAAGCTCTTCTTTCTTAGCTAATAAATCGTAGTACAATTTACCCGTACAAAGCACCAATCTTTCCACTTTTGCCGGGTCAGCAGTTGGGTCGTCCAAAATCGGCTGGAAACTTCCGTTTGCCAAATCTTCTAAAGGAGAAACCACTTTTGGATGTCTCAATAAAGATTTCGGCGTCATAATAACCAATGGTTTTCTGAATCCGAATTTCATTTGTCTTCTCAACAAATGGAAATAATTTGCAGGAGAAGTGATATTAGCAACGATGATATTTTCGTTAGCTGAAAGTGTCAAGAATCTTTCCAGTCTTGCAGAAGAGTGTTCCGCACCCTGGCCTTCAGAACCGTGAGGCAACATCATCACCATTCCGTTTTGGATTTTCCATTTTTCCTCAGCAGCAACCAAATATTGGTCAACAATAATCTGAGCGCCATTGGTAAAATCTCCAAACTGAGCTTCCCAAATGGTCAATGTTTTAGGAGCAGCCATCGCATAACCGTAATCAAATCCTAAAACACCATATTCAGAAAGATGAGAGTTATAAACATCAAATCTTTGCTCATTAACGTGTCTTAATGGGATATATTCCTCTTCAGTATCTTCTGTTTTTACAACAGCGTGACGGTGAGAGAACGTTCCTCTCTCCACATCTTCTCCAGAGATTCTCACATTGTAACCTTCTGTCAAAAGTGTAGCATAAGCCAACAATTCTGCAACTGCCCAATCCAAAGAATTATTCTCCACCATTTTGATTCTGTTCTCAAAAAGACGGGTGATTTTATTAATGAATTTTTTATCCGCAGGAAGCGTCGAAATCTTGATTGCTAATTCTTTTAATTTTTCTAAATCAAATTTTGTATCGATGGTAGAATTGGCAACAGCGCCTTTTCCACCGATTGGGAAATCTGTCCAGTCATCTTTCATAAAGATGTCCATTGTATTTCTTTCGATTTCTTTGGAAGCATCAAAGTTTTCATCAAGCAAAGCTTTGAACTCCTGCTCCATTTTTTTCAAAACTTCATCTGAAACTACATTTTCCTTAATCAAAAGTTCTTTGTAGATTTCTCTTGGGTTCTGATGTTTTGAAATTAATTTATAAAGATTAGGCTGTGTAAATCTTGGTTCATCACCTTCGTTGTGACCATATTTTCTATAACCTAAAAGGTCAATATAAACATCTTTACCAAACTTCGCACGGAAATCTGCCGCAAATCTAATCGCATGAACCACAGCTTCTACATCATCTGCATTAATATGCATTACTGGAGAATCTGTTACTTTTGCGATATCTGTACAGTAAACTGATGATCTTGCGTCAAGATAGTTAGTTGTGAAAGAAACCTGATTATTCACAACGATGTGAACAGTTCCACCCGTTCTGTAACCTTCCAGATTCATCATCTGAGCGATTTCGTAAACGATACCTTGCCCGGCAATAGCCCCGTCTCCGTGAATCACTATTGGTAAAACTTTAGAATAATCATCTTTGTAAACGTTATCTACTTTTGCTCTACAAATTCCTTCTACAAGCGCAGCAACGGTTTCCAAGTGTGATGGATTTGGAGTAAGGTTAATTCTTACCTCTTCTCCATTTGCAGTCGTGATTTTTTTAGAAGAACCCAAGTGGTATTTAACATCACCAGAGAACACATCTTCTTCAAACTCTTTTCCTTCGAATTCTGAGAAAATCTGTTTGTAAGACTTTTGGAAAATATTAGTCAAAACATTTAGACGACCTCTGTGAGCCATTCCAAGAACAACCTCATCAACACCTAATTGAGATGAACGCGTAATCAATTGGTCTAGTGCAGGAATCAAAGATTCGCCGCCTTCCAAAGAAAAACGTTTTTGACCCACAAATTTTGTATGCAAATAATTTTCAAATGCCACCGCTTGGTTTAATTTGAAAAGGATTTCTGTTTTTTCCTGAGCAGATAATGTCGGATGGTTTTCATTCACATTTACCCATTCCATAATCCATTTTTTCTCCTCAACATTTTGGATATGCATGTACTCCACACCAATAGAATCACAATAAATGTTTTCTAAATGTGTAATAATCTCCTGCAAAGTTGCAGGACCTGGCATCCCAGTTTGCGTAGCAGAATTGAATTTTTTATTCAAATCTTCTTTAGACAAGCCAAAATTTTCGATATCAAGTGTTGGAAAGTAATGTCTTCTTTCTCTTACAGGATTCGTTTTTGTAAAAAGGTGACCTCTCGACCTGTAAGCTTCGATTAGGTTCACCACTTTGAATTCTTTTGAAATATCTTCTGAAACAGCATTGTTTGTAACTGCTTGCTGAGCATATTGAACTGGAGCTGATTGAGAAACGGACTGTGATGTCGCATCTTCATCGCTGTAATTTTCCAATGCAAAATCAAAACCTTGGAAAAAAGCTTTCCAAGAAGGTTCTAGAGCATCTGGGTATTTTTTGTACTGCTCGTACATATCATCAATCAACTGAGCATGTACGGCATTTAGAAATGAAAATTTATCCATTATTACAGATTATCTGTTAAAATTTTAATTTTAAATAATTGCCAACAAATTTACTAAATTTTTGCGGACTAATGTTTAAAGGAGTGATTTATTCCAGTAAATATACATGATATTTATCAGATTTTTCTATCGATAAACCGGCAAAGATAATTTGAGTTTTACATCTTGATTATCAATTGGTTCTTCCAAGAACTCTTCCATTAGCTGACCGTTTCTCAAAGTATCTTTTTTAGCCTTTTTGAGAAGCTCCTGAATATTTTTCACACGGTTGTTATAATTCCCCTGATAATAGATGTAATAAACTTTAGAAGCATTGAGCGTTTGGAAACTGAAATTATTATCACTCACAGAAATTCTTTTCGACAATGGAACACCATAGAAATAAGACACCTCTTTATCTTTCAGGTTAGCCGGATTAGTAAGAAGTACAGGCATCCCAAACTCATCATCTTTTTTTCCTAAATCTGACCTAACATAATTCACTACTTTTCCATGGTTCATTATGACGTTTTTGAAAAGAATATCTTTGGTATTTCTGGTGCTGACATTGACTCCTAGAAGCAATTCTCCATCACGATTCTCAACCATAATACTGTCGTATTTGATTGAGGCTAATTTCTGATCTCTATCAACTTTATTACCTAATAATTGATAAAGATTTTTCATACTTTTATCAATATTCTCAACGAAAAAATCCTCAGCAATAAGATTGAGAGAACGCTCCAGATAATCTCTTTTTGGCGTGTGGATGTTCCAGAATAATTTAGTTTTTTGTCCATTGGGAACAAATTTCACATCTATCAAATACGGATTAGCACTTTCACCATCGAAAAGCTGATAACGCACCGTTCGATTGACATTGGAATAACGGATAAACAAATCGCCCAATTTGTTATTTTTTTTATCAGAAAAATTCATTGCACTTCCCAAACCTTCGTAAGGTGTAAAAAATGAATAAGTCAAATCTTCTTTACCAGCAAAAAAATCGTTCCAGGCTGCAAAATTCTGAAGATTGTTGAACTGAGGAAAAACCTTATCAACAGGATAATTGATTTCTGACTGATGGGTAAAACTCTTGCTTTCATCCACAAAATTCATGGATATAGAATAGATTCCGAAAAGACAAAATAATATAATTAAAATAAATTTGAGCCAGCGCATTTTTTATGAAATAATGATTTAGAAAGGATATCCGATTGCAAAATTGACAGTTGGTTGCAGAGGTTTAATTTCATCTATAACCCAACGGCTTCCTTTTGGACGGTTAGGATCGTGCATTTTGTAAGCGAAATCAAGTCTCAGATTGACATAAGCAATATTCATCCTGATTCCGAAACCACTACCAATTCCCATTTGAGAAATGAATTTTTTGAATTTGAATTGATCGCCGTAACCGTTATCTTTTAATCCCCAAATATTCCCGGCATCTGTAAAAAGGGCAGCTTCAAACATATTAGTCAAAGGCAAACGATATTCTACACTGGTTGTCAGTTTCACATTGTCCATAGCATAGGAACGGACTCTTTCATCTAACTGAGAATCTGCCGGACCCAAACCTCCAAATGCAACCCAAGCCCTGATGTCATTAGCACCGCCATTGAAATAGGAACGAATAAAAGGCATTGTTGATGAATTACCATAAGGAATCCCGACACCAACAAGTTGTCTAAATGCTAATGTATGTGGTTTAACTCTGTCATTGAAAAATGTAAAATATTTTTTGAAATCGAAATCAAATTTGATAAACTGAGAATACGGAATTTTGAATATCGTTTTAGAGTTACCCGACACTACTCCATCTTCTTTTTCTTTATGAGTCAAAAGACTAAGTGTGTTACCTGCAAACTCTACTTTGCCACTGAAAAATATGGGGTTGGTGTATTCTTTTTTTCCAATCTCGTTATAAGTGAAATTATAAATGATTGAAGAAATAATAACATCTTGTGTCTGTCTATCTTTATTAAGCAAAGACTGCCTGAATGCATTCAGAATATCTTGATCACCAGCCGGAATCGACGCTAAAAATGCCTGATCATTCACAATCATTCTGGAAATCTGATCATATGAATAATTATTAGCATTCACATCCGGATAAACATCTTCATACCAACCAAAAACAGCCTGTCTTATGACGTCTTCAGCAGGAAAATATTCGTAATAACGGTCTTTATTTTGAGTTAAACTTAATTGAGTATTAAATAAAGTCAATCTGTGCTGAATTCTTCCTTCATCAACATTCGCTGAATAATTAAGTCCCGCATTGAAGTTGATTCTCCCCAAACCAATGTTATTCTGAACAGATGCTCCCAGGTTGATACTGGTAATCGGCGAATATCTCTTCGGAATTACTTTATAATACTTTTTAAAAGGAACCAACAATCTTGGAAACTGTAGCGATGCCTGAGCAGATAATTCATAAGCATTAAAAATTGCATCCGGATTTTTAGGATCTTTAGTTGTTCCTATTACACCTGAAAAACTTGTCACAAGGTTCTCTGCGCCTCCAAAAACATTTCTTGTTGTTAAATCTACAGAAGGGGAAAAGCCGAAATTCAGAATCTGAGAATAATGGATATCTGTTGCAATATTAAACTCATATTTTGGCAAAGGTCTCAGAACATATTCAACATCTATAATACTGTCTCTTTCCGCAGCGGTTCCTTCTTTACGTAAAAAATCAGCAGCTTTAAGAATTGTAAAATTATTCATTGAAATCAGATTTCTTCTTGTGAGATCAAGATTTGATTGTTTGTAAATGTCACCAGGTTTCAGGATAATTGGCAACCAAAGTGCATTCGCTTTATAAGAGCTATCTCTTCTAAAAATATTGATTCCCCGGATACTGTCCTTCAACGGAAGTTTATCTGCATTATTCAAATTGCCGGCAACAGAAACTGTAATTTTTCCAATGGTGGCTTTTCTGTAAGGTGTTCCTATAGAATCCTTAATAATGTTCATTACCAAAGGAACATTTTTTCGGCTTTGCAAGGAATCAGCAACGAAATAAATATCCTGATTGTCATTATTGAATTTATAATAACCCTCTTCTTTCATCAAATCATTAATCCTTGTAATCTCTTTTTCCAAAACCGTTTCATCCAGAATTTGTCCTTTTCTGACAAGACTTTTGGTCAATTGAGACTCGTAGATACTTCTGACATTCTGATCCGGAATATTATAGAAATAATCCTTGGTATAAGTTGGATCCTTATGGGTAATAATATAATCAACTTCTGCTTTTTTAGCAGCCGAATCTCTTTTTACATTAGTTGTAACTTCAGCATCCCAATAACCACGATTAATCAATCTGTTATTAATACTTTTCGCACTTTGTTTCGTTTTTGCGTCGCTATAAATCACCGGGGCTTCTCCAACAGTATGGAAGAATCGATTCCAAAACAAATTTCGCCCGACAAATTCCGGATGATCAAATTTCTTAAAAAGAGAATCTCTTAGCTTTTGATTTCTCATTTCGCTGGGATAGGTCATATACTCTTTCAGAATTGTATCGTATTTAGGATTTGCCATATTATAAAGACCAACTCCTAATGGAAGAACCAAAAGTGTTTTTTTATTAGGTTTCTGTGCTACAAGATCAGGGATTTCGTCTGAGAAAATTTTACCGTCTGTATATTGGAATTTGTTGGCTGTCAACAGATACTCACCGTCAGGAACTTTTTTCGTCACATTACATGCGTACAAAAACACACTGAAAATTGCGGAGTAATAAAATATATGATATTTTTGAAAATATTTGTTGATATGCTTACGGCTCATACTATAAAGACTATACAATCTCTGGACAAAAAGAAATACAGGCAAAAATACAATTTGTTTTTAGTTGAAGGTAATAAAATCATAAAAGAACTGCCAAATTCTGATTACGAAATTACCGACCTGTATTCCATCGATCCCGAGATATTAAATATAAAAACGGCAAACGAAACAAAAATCTTGCCCGCTGAACTCAAAAAAATCAGCTTTTTACAAACTCCGAAAGATTCTCTAGCAGTTTGCAAGATTCCAGAAAATAAAGTTCTGAAAGATGTTTCAATTCAATTGGTTTTGGACGGAATTCAGGATCCCGGAAACCTGGGAACGATCATTAGATTGGCAGATTGGTTTGGGATAGAACAGATTATTTGCAGTAATGATACTGTAGATGTTTATAATCCTAAAGTGATACAAGCAACGATGGGCTCTTTCCTAAGAGTTAATGTTTGTTATGTAGATTTGGAAGATTATCTGTCAACTTACGAGCATCCAATCCTTGGAACCGATATGGATGGAGAGAATATTTATAAAACCGAATTTCCTGAAAAATTCTCTTTAGTTTTTGGAAACGAAGGCAATGGACTGAGACCTTCTACAGAAAATCTGATTACTAAAATGATTACCATCCCAAGATTTGGGAAAAATCAATCCACAGAAAGTTTGAATGTTTCTATGTCAACAGGAATCATTTTGGGAGAAATATTCTCTAAAAAATAAAAAAATTGATTTATAACTAAATCAATTTTTCTAAGCTTTTCGCCGTTTTATTTCTCTGGAACTCATCCAGTTTTTTTCGTGCAAATCTAAGGGCATAAGGTGCTACATAAATCAATGCAAGCCCCAATACTTTTCTTTTCCAGTTTTTATTCATCACGCTTTTTTTTGCAAAATTTCCCACCAAAGATACAACTCCCATTTTAATTGTGGTTTCCAATAATCCGGAAGATAAACTATCGTTAGCCAAACTCATCACATTTTTTTTGGAAGCAGATTCTTTTAAGCCAGACGATATTTCCCGCATTATATTTTGCGTATCCAGAGAAAGCTCGTTCTCACCTTCTGCATTTTGAGTTTCTTTTAAATATTTATCGGTAAAACCGTGCGTCAAAACTCCCAGACTTTCTTTTTTACTTTTGAATGTCAGAATATCTTCCAACTCTCCAATCTCCTTTTTAAGAAGTCTTTTTTCACTTCTCAACTCATCTAAGTTAGTATATTTAGTCGCCATGATTATTTATTTAAAAAGTCAATAACTTGGTTTGCTACAACGGTTACAATTTTTTTCTTCATCAGGAAAACGATTATCATCAGTACAAAATAGAATCCTGCAACAATCAAAAATCCGTGTGCAGCATTACCTAAAGATTGTCCAATGAGAAATGCAATTCCGAAATTGAATAAGATAATAAAAAAAGAAAATGCAATTAATAATATAGATAGAAACGCAATAATTCCCGCTGAAAGTGACGATTTTTCCGTGAACTGGAGTTTGATCAGATCCAGACGTCTGGTCGTATAATCTTTTATAATATCAATCATAAGAATCTTATTAGTTTTAAAATTACACAATTATTTACAAAAAAAGGAATTTAGAAACTAAATTCCTTTTTATAACTATATCAGATTAGGCTATTTCAAACCATCTAATTCTGTTTCTACATCTTTTACAACGTCAGAAGTTTTGGAAACAATCTGATCTTTGTACTTATCATAACTGTCTTTAACAGTAGAAGCTACATTTTGAGCTGTTTCTTTGAAAGTAGAAGAAAGAGATTGATACTTATCTTTTACATTGTGAGAAACATCAGAATAAACATCTCTCACTTTTTCAGAAGTTTTACCATATTCATCTACAGCTTTATCCTTCAAGTCGTTTGCTTTTTCTCTGATTTTTTTTCTGGTTTCTTTACCTTCTTCCGGAGCATAAAGTAATCCTAATATAACTCCTGTTGCAGCTCCTGCTAACAATGCTGCTAACACAGCTGCTGAATTTGATTTTTTTGACATTATTTATAATTTTTAGTTTATTGTAAATTCGATTTGATGATTCTAAATTTACAACTAAAATGCCAAAGAAAAAATAATGGTATTAAAATTTTGTTAAAACTTTTTGATATAGGACAAAATCAGTTCAATCGTTTCTTCTTTGTTGATATTGGTATTATCAATCAAAATAGCGTCATCGGCTTGTTTCAGAGGAGAAACTTCTCTTTCGCTATCTATTTTGTCACGAGAGATCAGGTTTTGTTTCACAGTTTCCACATCTGTCTTTTCACCTGCCAGTTCCAATTCAAGAAAACGTCTTCTGGCACGCTCATCCTGACTTGCTGTCATAAAAAATTTGTAATCCGCATTAGGAAGGACAACTGTTCCGATATCTCTGCCATCCATTATCACACCGCCTTTTTCAGCAATATCTCTTTGAGTCTTCAGCAGAAAATTACGGACATCGGCTTCTTTCGCAACCTGACTTACATTATCAGAAACCTGAGGAAAACGAATTTCTTTATCAATATTTTTTCCATTAAGAAACAGAATCAGTTCTCCATCAATATTTTGAAATTCTAAATTGATTTTAGGAAGAGAAGAAATTAATTTTTGCAAATCAATATTACCATCAGTATCTGCACAATTCTGAATAGCATAAAAAGTAATACCTCTGTAAAGCGCGCCTGTATCCATATGGATAAGACCTAATCTTTTGGCGATGATTTTAGAAATCGAACTTTTTCCTGTGGATGAAAAGCCATCGATAGCAATTACCGGTTTTTTTGTCATACTGCAAATGTAATGAGTATGTCAAAAAAATAAAAATTAAATATTGAAGAAAATTAAAGTAAAGAATTCTATCTCCTGTTTCCGCCAAGTTCTATCAAATCCATTGTAAGACCCAACATATTGACATTGGAAGCATTGTGATAACGCATATGGGAATAATCAAACCGGAAAGAAGAAATCTTCAAACTAAAACCTGCAGACAAACCTGTAAAACTTCTTTGATCCAACACTGCCAGTTCTCCTCCTCTCTTGACATTATATCCGAATCTGATATTGAAAGCCTGGCCAGGAAATAATTCTGCACCCAAAGAAATATGATCTAAAACTTTTCTCCCGAATTTGGTAGGTTGTCCATTAATATCTGTTTCTGCAGAGATATTAAATTGCTGAAGATCGTGCGCTGTAATAGTTAATGCAGCTGGAAATTCGTCCAAAATTTTAGTGTAACCAAGATCCACACGGAAAGGTAATCTTTCTCTTACACCGTTATATGGTTTGATTTGATATCCAAAATTCCTAAAAACCAAGGCTAAGGTTTCATTGGTTTTGTCAAAATGATAAGTAACTCCTGCGCTTGCCGTAACAGCAGATGACGTGTATGTATCAATCTTTGAGGTTACGAAATTCCCATTGATTCCAATCGTGAAATTATCTTCAAACTGATAAGCATAACCAAGTCCGACAGAAGCATCCATCGCAGAAAAATCACCATTAACAATAGAATTCTCATCCGTTCTTGGCATACTTCCGTAATCCATATATCTTGCACTGAATGATGCTAAATGTCCTTCACCTAAATCACGAACATAATTGACACTTCCAATTTTGGTATCAGCTAAATATGACGCATAATTAACGGATAACATTTTATCCATTGCAAGATTCATAAGAGCCGGATTGGCTGCTGTAAAATTGACATCATAATCCCGAACAGAAATAGCATCTCCCAAAACTGCCTGTCTTGGAGAAATCGGAATATTAAGAAACTGATAAACCGAGGTTCCCGTTTGAGAAAAAACCACACTGGAAATTGCGATAAAAAAAAGATTGTAAAACTTCTTCAACACTGTCTTTTGGCTTTGCAAAAATAATCTATTTTGATGCGTATCAAAATTTTTGGACTACTATCTTTTTCATTAACGTAATTCTTTTGCTTTCATTATATTTGCACAGTCAAAATTTGAAATAAAAATCAAAAAGTAATTACAAGCTAGATGAAATATAAAAGAATCCTTTTGAAATTGAGTGGTGAAGCACTTATGGGAGAACGCCAATACGGCATCGATAACGATAGACTGAAAGAGTACGCAGTCGAAATCAAAAAAGTAGTAGACAAAGGCTGCGAAGTAGCGATTGTTATCGGTGGTGGAAATATTTTCAGAGGATTAGCCGGCGCTGCAAAAGGTATGGACCGCGTTCAGGGAGATTATATGGGAATGCTTGCAACGGTTATCAACGGAATGGCTCTACAAGGCGCTTTGGAAGATGCCGGAATTATCACAAGATTGCAATCTGCTATCGAAATGGACAAAGTAGCTGAACCTTTCATCAAAAGAAAAGCCGTTCGTCATTTGGAAAAAGGACGTGTTGTAATCTTCGGAGCTGGAACTGGAAATCCATATTTCACGACAGATACTGCTGCAACACTTAGAGCAATCGAAATTGATGCAGATGTAATCTTAAAAGGAACCAGAGTGGACGGAATATACGACAGTGATCCTGAAAAAAATGCAGACGCCGTGAAATTCAACAGCCTATCTTTCGATGAGGTTTTTGAAAAAAATCTGAAAGTTATGGATATGACCGCTTTCACTTTGAGCCACGAGAACAAGTTACCAATCATCGTTTTTGATATGAACAAAGAAGGTAACCTGGAAAAACTGGTAGACGGAGAAAATATCGGAACCTTAGTTAACGTATAATTGATAATTAAATGAGTGATAAATGATATCAATATCGAATCATTTATCGTTTATAAATTATCATTTATGAATAAAATATGTGTCAATTATCAAATTTTAAATATACAATGGAAGAATTAGAACTCATTGTAGCATCGGTAAAGCAAGAGATGGATGCTGCAATCAAGCATTTGGATCACGCTTTTCAAAAGATTAGAGCAGGTCGTGCTTCTACAGCTATGGTACAGGATGTAATGGTAGAATATTACGGTGCACCTACTCCACTTAGTCAAGTTGCCAACGTTTCTGTGGTAGATGCAATGACGCTTTCTATCCAGCCTTGGGACAGAACAGCTTTGGGAGCAATTGGAAAAGGAATCGTAAACTCTAACCTTGGATTTGCACCGTCTAACAATGGTGATGTTATCATTATCAATGTTCCGCCTTTAACAGAGGACAGAAGACGCGAATTGGCAAAACAGGCAAAAGGAGAAACTGATCAGACAAAAGTAACCATCAGAAACGCGAGACAAGAAGGTAACAAAGAACTGAAAAGATTGGAAGGTGTTGCGGAAGACCTTATTAAAGGGGTTGAAAAAGACATTCAGGATTTGACAGATGCTTATGTTAAAAAAGCTGATGAACATTTGAAAATCAAAGAAGCAGAAATCTTAAAAGTTTAAGTTTTCACTTTCATAAATAATAAAGCCTCATTTCCTTAATTTGAAACGAGGCTTTTTTATTCCCTATTTTATCATAGATGAGTTTTGCAAAAGGTTCAGGGCAATCGCTCCGCCAAGACCTGCAAGTATTTTCTTGTACATAATAATCGAATTTTGATTTTAGTCATACTTGTACAAATTAGCCACTAGCTATGCTAATTAAATATAACCATAGAATTTATTTAGTTGGAATATCCTGATGAAAATTATGATAAGTGATGTAAAGATCATAGAAATAGATATCCTCATTGATGTACTTTTTCAGAGCCTCCTTGTCAGCATAAGCTCCAGCATAAAAATAACGCTGTTCCAAATGTGGATTGTAGTTTTCTTTGGAAATTAATAAGGTTAATTTCAATGCTTCGTTCTTTTTCAAATGTAGTTCTATTGCCATAATTTTGTGATTTGGTATTAGCTACTTATCAGAATTTATGCCATCGTAGTCTAATCAATATTAATAAGATTATAACAAATACATTTTCAAATCATTGCTTTGTGAGGTTTTTTCTTTCCGAAGTATCTGTTATATTTACACAACACAATTCCATTAAGAAATGTCTAACCGATTTAAATCAATTGCTATATTTTGTATCGTTCTCAATTTAATTATTGGCAATCTTGCTTTGTTGATGTTTCCTGATTTGGCAATCATTTATCGCCTCACTATTTCTTTCTTTATAATTATTCTTTACGGATTTTCATTTTATCGTTTACAACAAAATATAAAACAAAAATCAAAATGGCGACTCGCCGGTACTTCTATTCTTCTAAGTCTATTAGGAATGATGATCGCTTGTATTTTTACCTCAATTGGAACGCGCTTGCCAATGGATAATATTGTAACAGCAGGCTTTAAAGGCATTATTCCAATGTTCGTTTTCGCCATTGTATTTGCTTCACCGTTTTGGATAATATTGGCAATGGTAAATTTCTTTTGTTTCAATTTTATTAAGGAGTAAAACAATGCAAAAGAATTATATTCGCAATCACAACTATAATTCTTCCATCAATGTATAAAAGATTCATCTATTGCATAATAGCACCAATTTTATTTTGGATTTCCGGTATTATGCTTGAAAACAACGGTGATGAAAGAATCGTCCCTATTTTGATATTATTTGGAGCCATACTTTTTCCTTTACTTGCAGCAGGCTATAAACGAAACAAATTAGATTTAATAAAATATTTAGTAGTGAGTAACTTGGTTTTTTATTTGGCATCTATAAGCTATTGGTATAATGACAGAGTTACACCAACAATTTTCATAGGTGCTTTTTTAGGATCATTAGCATTTCAAAATATTACGAAATATATTTTGAAAGCTAAAATTTCTATAAAAATAATGTTTTTGATATCAGTTTTAAGCGTTATAGCACTCATACCTTTTCAGTTGGATTGCAGAAATTATAGCAAACTTGGTTTTGCAGTTTTTCTTTGGATGATTATCAATTCTTTTCCTCTTAATCATCAAAGCAAAAATTTATTTTGAGTTATTAATGATAAAAAAAACTCTCAAATGATTGAGAGTTTTTTTATATTGTCTTAGATCAATTTATGATTTATAACTCATAATTTACTCCTAAGCCGAGTTTCTACTAGCATTAATATTTCCAAACAAAGAACGCATCACAAGCTTCTCATAAGCCTCACGATCACCTTCTCCTTTTTGGATTTTGATTAAAGCATATTGCTGGATACTCAACAGCGGAAGTACGATTTTTTCTCTAATTCTGATAGACTTTCTGTTGATAGGTTCTTCCTGCATCAGGATATTATAACCGGTTAGTTCCAGCATCATTTCTTTAGACAAAGAGAATTCAGCAAAAAGAATATTCCAGAACTCACCAAATTTCTCATTATTTCTCATATAATAAGTCAGCGGGAAATAAGTCTTATTCATACTCATCATCGAGTTCAGAACAAGCGTTTTGAAGAAGTCCGAACCTTTATATAATTCTTTGATTTCATCAAATCTTCCTGCGTCTTTCAAAGCCTTCAAAGCAGAGCCAAATCCGAAGAACCCAGGAACATTCTGTCTTAGCTGAGCCCAGGATCCCACAAACGGAATCGCTCGAAGATCTTCAAACTTCAGTTCAGAACCTGCTCCCCTCTTACTTGGTCGGCTTCCGATGTTGGTTCTACCGTAATATTCCAAAGTACTCATCTCTTGCAGATAAGGAACAAACATTGGATGCGCTTTTAAATCAGAATATTTACCATAACTGATATCTGCTAATTCTGAGATTAATTTTCTTTCGCCGTCGTTCAAATCTTTTTTCACACTTTTAAAAACATCATTCTCAATACCAGCAGTCAATAACTGCTCAAAATTGAATTTTGCCTGATCTTTATTCCCAAAAACACTCGTAATCGTTTGTCCTTGTATCGTCAACTCAATTTGATTATTCGCAATCGTTTTTCCTTGCGAAGCATAGAAATCGTGGGTTTTTCCACCACCTCTCGCTGGCGGCCCACCTCTACCATCAAAGAAAACAACTTTCACTCCGTTTTCCTCAGAGATTTTAGTCAACTTCTCTTTCGAAGTATAGATTTGCCAGTTCGCTTTCAGATAACCACCATCTTTGGTTCCGTCTGAGAAGCCAAGCATAATGATTTGTTTGTTGTTTCGTTTTTGCAGATGCTTCTTATAAATCGGATGATTATACAAAGTTCTCATCACTTCTTCCGATCTGTCAAGACCTTCCATCGTTTCAAACAACGGAACTATATCGATGTTGATTTCATCATCCGCATAACCACAAAGTTTCATCATTGCATAAACATTCATCACATCTTTCACTTCATCCGAGTTGGAAATGATATAACGATGCATTCCACGCTCGCCATTACTCTCCTGAATTTTTTTGATATTATAGATACTTTTCAGAGTTTCACACGTCATTTCATCTTCAAAATCTTGTGGATTCAAAACCTGATTAGAATCAATCAAAAGCTGAATCTTTTCATCATCCGTTCTGGAATCTGCATTTCCATCTATTACTTTTTTGAAAATATCATCGATTACATTTTGATGAACTCTACTGTCCTGACGGATATCCAAAGTCGCAAAGTGAGTTCCGAAAATCTTCACTCGATCTCTGAAGTCATCCAACACATCTATAAAAAGTGCGTTATGTTCTTCTTTAAGAATTTTTTCTGCCTCATCCAGTTTTTTTACAATTTCATCAGCTGAGATTCGCGCGTCTTTTTGGAAGATGGAAGCATAAAGGTTTTTACTCAATTTATCCAAAACATCAGAAACACCACGGAAACTCAGTCTCCTTCTTACAATTTTAAGATGTCCATAATAATCTTTAAGAATAGAAATCCTCAATTCTTCAGCCACTTTCATAGTGATATCTGCCGTTACAAAAGGATTTCCATCCCGGTCTCCACCTGGCCAAAACCCTAACTGAATAATATCTGGGCTCGGCGTGAAATTAGATGTTCCGTAAACTTGTTTGATTTTTCTGTAAAGCTCTCCAATACTTTGATAATAAACATATCTCAGGTAATAAATGATGCTCATCGCCTCATCTAGTGGCGTTGGTTTTTCTTTATTAACAAAAGGCGTTTTCCCCAATTGCTGAAGCAAGGTATCAATTTGCGTCACCGAATCATTAATGATGGCATCACGCAAATCGTGGATGATTCTCTGAACAGCATTTGGATAAAACTGAGTTGGGTGCGCCGTGAAGACAATCTTAATTCCAAAGTCATCCATCTTTTTTCGTATGGCTGTCAAATGATGTTCCTGATTGGCTCTGTCATAAAGATTCATAACTGTTCCAGAATCGGTTTCAGAGTGTAATTGTTGGAAAGCCGCATCCTCTATACTATCAAACAAAACCACTTGTCTTTCAATATATTGAATAATTTTGAACAACAATTCCAGTTTCTGATCTTCTGTTTCTAACCCGGTATGTTTCTGGAAAAACTCTTCCACAATTTCTTCCGGAGATTTCCCGACATTATAGCCATCTTTACTTTCTTCGTAAAGAAAAGGAAGCAACATCCCGATATTCGTCATTTTATCATAAGGCAAACTCATGAAGAGTGAATTGTAGATTTGAAATTTATTTTCTACAATTTGCCTGAATTTTTCAATTTTTTGATCGTTTAGCATATAACAAAAATAAGAGATAAATCATAAAATCTATCCTTAGGAATGTTATTTTTATTGTAAATTTTAGGTTTAAGCATTTTCCAAAACTTCGATGATTTCTATCCCAAATTTTTCGATTTTAGATTTCCCGATTCCATTTACATTTTCCAAGTCTTCCAGAGTGCAAGGTTTATGTCTTGCGATGGACATCAAATGCGTATTATGAAAAATAATATAAGGCGGAAGCTGATATTGTTTGGCTTTTTCGGCTCTCCAACTTTTTAATTTGTTATAAATAATCATTTCCTCTTGTGATAACTCTTCTTCTGAGTTAACAATCGTTTTATTGGAAATTGGTTTGCCAGATTTCTCTCTATAACAAATTAAAATCGACCAATAATTGATTTCGTCCTCAATCAATTTTGTTTCCATACTAATCACTTCAAAGTTGGAAAAATAATCATTAACAGAATCCTCATCAATTTTCTGAAACTGATTAGAGAGCCTGATTTTCAAAATTTTTACTTTCATAATATTCAATTTAAATATAAACCTCGACAAGGTTTTGACTTGCCAAGGTTTATCTGATATTATTTATTAGATCCTAAAAGAACTAGTTCTTCTATTTTGATTTCAGTCAAAAAACGTTTTGTTCCATCTTTGTCATCGTACGACCTGTAAGTTAGTTTTCCTTCTACGGCTATTTCTTTACCTTTTGGGACATACTTTTCAAGAATATCCACCACTTTTCCAAAAGCAACGAGATTGTGCCATTGTGTTTCCTCTACTTTTTCACCTGCAGCATTAATATAATGATCACTTGTCGCAAGACTAACGGTTGCTTTTCTGTTTCCGTTTTCGAAATTGAAAACCTCTACTTCTTTTCCTGTGTGACCAATAAGCGTCACCTTGTTTCTTAAAGACATAATATTAAATTTTTGAATTAAACTTTTAAAACCAAGCCGTGTTTTGTCTTTCGTTTGATTTTCTTTTGCAAATATTCATCAAAAAGAAAACTGGATTCGGTTAAAAAGTATTTATATCCGTTTGTAATCGTTTGTAAATGGAAATGATTTTATAATTTTAGAGAGCATAATTTGATTTAATAAAATGAAATCTATAATAACATTTCTAGCTTTTAGCGTTTTAGCTTTCGGACAAAATTCAAAACCTGAACATAAAATCGGAGAAAAAATCCAAGGTAACTTTCTGGGAAATGGTAAAAAAGTAACAGCTTTTGTCATCAAAACTAAAGAAGCAACAGGAAATCCGATAGAAAACGGTACACCGGCAGAATTTGAAATTCGATTTTCCGATGCAAAATTAAAACCGATAAAAATAGGCTGTTGTGAAATAACTCTCATTAACGAAGGTGATTTAAATAATGATGGAAGCGACGAAATCTCAATTTATCAAGCTCCGATGAATGGCTGCACTTACACAATGACAACCTATTCTTTCATCAAAGGAAAATGGATAAAAATTGTTCAGCCGTTTTTGATTCCAACCGGATGTGAAAGTTTTAGTGAAAAGGAATTACAGAAAAGAGTTTTCAATGAAAATAAGACAATCTATTTCCTGGAAAAAGATATGAGCACTGAGAATGGAAAATTGATCAAGAAAAAAGCAACGACTGATCATTAAGTTTTTGAAGTTTTGTAATTTAGATGAATTGATAAACACACAAATGGAAAATCTAACCTGCCCCGAATGTGGTGACAAAATCTTTGGAAGATCAGATAAAAAATTCTGTTCAGATGCTTGCCGAAATACCTTTAACAATAAGCAAAATAAAACGACAACCAATTATATGCGGAACATCAATAACAAGCTCCGCAAAAATTACCGCATTCTTTCCGAATATAATTTTGAAGGAAAAACAAAAATCAATCGTCTTAAATTACAGAACGCCGGTTTTGATTTCGATTTTATCACACAAATCGTCACTTACAAAAACGGTTCGCAATACTTTTTCGTTTATGACCAAGGTTATAAGATCCTTGACAACGATTGGGTTTTAATAGTAAAAAAGACCGATTAATTATGATTCTTACTTTTCTTATTTTATTAGCTGCTTTGGCGATTTATATTTACAACCTTCCAGTTTTTGGTGGCAGTTTTTCCGGCAAACGATTGATCAGGATGAAACAATCGCCTAATTATAAAGATGGCGTTTTTCAGAACTTAAGTTATACTCCATCTCTTGCTGAAGGCTTTACAATGAGACAAGTTCTTTGGGAATTCATAACCGATAAAACTGAAAATAAAAAGCCTAAAAATCTTTTACCAACTCATAAAACCGATTTGAAAAATCAGCCGATAACTGAGAATTTCTTAGTTTGGATGGGACATTCGTCTTACTATTTTCAGTTGGATGGGAAGAGATTTTTAGTTGATCCTGTGTTCAGTGGAAATGCCTCGCCTATCCCGGGAACTACAAAAGCTTTTGATGGAACAGATATCTATTCGGCAGAAGATTTTCCTGAGATTGATTTTTTGATTATTTCGCACGATCATTACGATCATTTGGATTACCAAACCGTGAAAAGCCTAAAACCTAAAATTAAGGAAATCATCTGTGGTCTGGGCGTAGGTTCACATTTAGAAAAATGGGGTTATGATGAAGAAAAAATCATCGAACTGGATTGGTATGAGGATGAAAATATTGCAAGTGGATTTAAGATAACTTCTACTCCTGCAAGACATTTTTCCGGACGAAGATTTAAAAGGAATAATACGCTTTGGTCATCTTATGTTTTAGAAACCCCAAACAAGAAAATTTTCTTAGGCGGCGATAGTGGTTATGATTTTCATTTTAAAGAAATTGGAGAAAAATTTGGTCCGTTTGACTGGGCAATTCTGGAGAATGGTCAATACAATGAAAAGTGGCGATATATTCATACTTTGCCGGAAGAATTGGTACAGGTTGCAGAAGATCTGAATGTGAGAAATGTTTTGCCCGTTCATTCTTCAAAATTTGCATTAGCACAACATTCTTGGAACGAACCTTTGCAGAAAATATTTGAAAACAGCCAAGGTAAAAATTTCAAAATATCCACACCCATTATTGGCGAAAAATTGAATTTGAATGATGATTATCAAAGTTTTACTGAGTGGTGGAAATCATAAAAATTATAATCTTAATTCATTTAAATTTGTAATATGGAAGAACTAAACGAACTAGAGCTGATTCTCATAGATAACTTAACAATAAAATATCCATCATTAAAATCTCATATTCCTCATCTAAAAGTTGCTGAGAGAAAACATAATAAAGATAGTTTGATTGTCAATCTTATTTATTCGGATTTCAGTGGAGATTTTGACGATATTAATGCTTTATTCAGCAATGGAGAAAATATCGAAATTAAAGGTTTAAAAGATGGCTTGAGTTATGTCATTGATATCAGCAATGGCGAAATCACTTCAATAGAATTCAATACTTATAATGAAAAATGGGACGGAAAATTTGGTGATTATAAAATTGTAAAACCAGAATGAGTTTAGATTAAAAACAATAAAAAAGGATGAACAATGATTGTTCATCCTTTTTTATTTTCGAATAAGTTGATTATTTAGCTTCAACAACTGATGTTTTCAACCAGTTTGTATGGAACTTACAATCTTTATATTTGTTGTCAATCGAGATAAAAATTGATGGAATTTTATTCGTCACCCATTTTTCTACGATTTCATTTTTCTTTTTGTTCAGCGCCATGTCCTTGATTCTTTCATAATCTGTGGATAATTCCAGTTGATGCGCATCGATAATATCATTCACTTGAACAATGCTTATCATTTTTCTTTTCTGAGAATCCTCTTGTTGGAAAGGATCCGTAACATCACCTTTTTTAAGTCCTGCAATCTGATAAGAAATGGTTGGATCAAGATTCAGTTTCTCTAGTTTATCAGAACCGTCCTGATTGTTGGTCATAATACCAGCACTAAACTTATTGCTCTTATCATCTGAATATTTGTAAGCTGCATCTTTGAAAGTAATTTTCTTCTCCAAAATCAAAGTTCTGATGCTGTCCAACTCTTTTTTTGCAGCTGTAATTTCCTGAGCATTCGGTGTACTTTTTATAAGAATATGTCTTGCGTCGTACTTTTTACCATTTCTTTTCACCAATTGAATCAAGTGATAACCAAATTCTGACTCCACCGGATCTGACAAATCACCCTCCTGAAGGTTAAGCGCTGCAGCTTCAAACGGTTTTACCATTTGTCCCATATTGATGTTCTTATAGATTCCACCAACAGCAGCAGAACCTTCGTCTTCCGAATAGATTCTTGCTTGGTTTTCAAAACTTTCACCACCTTTGATATCCTGCTTTATTTTGTTAAGCTTATCAATGATTTCTTTTTTATGCGCTGCAGAAATCTTTGGATAGATACTGATTTTAGAAAGCGTCACTTCATCTTTTACATTCGGAAGCTGATATTTGAATTGATTATAAAAATCCGTCACTTCATTCGGCGTTACATCCGCTTTTTCAGTAATTCTTCCATATTTAGCTTGACCGTAATAGTTATCAGCATCGATTTTTTCAATCGCAGTTTTCATCTCGTAAGATGTTCTGAATTTGTAAGCTGCCAACATCGTTTTTTCATCTGGAAACTGACCAAGAATTTGGTTGTATTTGTTCCCCGCCATTTCCTTGATAGCTGCACTTCTGTTTTCTATCAATGTATCCTTTTTTGCTTCGTAGATCAGCAATTTGTTGTTCAGGATACTTTCCATAAAATCACATTTATCACCTACATTGGCGCCCTGCTGTTTCGCATAGTTCGCTTGATCCTCTATGTCAGATTCTAGAACAATCTCATTACCAATTACGGCTGCGATCCCATCTATCAGCTGACCTTTTTGTAATTGTGCTGATAATTTTCCACTAAAAAGGAAAACAAAAACAGACAATAAAAAAAGACATTTTGTGTATTTTAACATTATATTTTGATTATTAAGCTGCAAAATTAGGATTATCCATCAATTCTGCTTCATTTTTTGTTATAATTATTTCTTAAAATTTTTCTTCAGTTCTGCCATAAAAGCAGGCTCAATCTCAACTTTAGTTTTTGCTCTTTGATTGGCTATTGTTGTCTGCAATACTTTTTCTGTTACAGCATCTGTCATATCTTCCTTAGATTCTTCCAACATCATCTGCTGTTCCGGCAACAATTCATCAATGGCAACAATCACATCTCTTTCTGATATCTTAGTCGCGAATGTTCCTTTTTTAAATGGTACATTATGTTTTTTGAAAATATCCGCACTTTCCTGAATCTTACCTTCCTCAAAATGAACCAAAACTTGATTCTTATCGTTCACCTGATTCTTGTATTTTTCCTTCAGCGCAGTCCACTTTTTAGGATCTTTTACTTCTTTTTCAATTTCTTTTACCAGTTTTGGATCAGAAATAACGGCCGCTCTGGATTCTGCTCTTTTTTCCCAAACAAATTTGGACTTGTTGGCATTATAATATTCAGTAAAAAGCTGAGGATTATTTTTCACCTGGTCTTTCAGATATTCTGAGAAGATATATTCAGAGAATAGATTTTTCTTAAGTTCTGTCAATTCTGGTTTTACCTCAGGAAGATTTTCAAAATTCTTAGCATAGACACCAATAATGTATTGCTCCGCCTGGTAATCTACAAGCTCTGCCCACTGAGCAGTTGGAATCAATTCCAAACTTTTATACTGAGAATCTATTGCTTTTTTAAGATCTTCGTAAGTCACTGCATTTTTCCCATAAGTGAAAAGAACAGCTTTAGGGTTTTTAGGATTAAGGTAAGCCTGATAAGACTTTTTGATCTCTGCAAAATCTTTAGTTTCTGTAAATTTATCCTGAGTTTTTAGCCAGTTTACCAATTTAGAAGTCGCTTCTTCACCATAACTTGTAGATAACATTTCTTTTTGAAAAAATCTTCTGTTATCATCTGTCAATTGATAAGGCTCTATATTATAAATATTGAAGATAAAATATTTGTCACCAAATAAAATTGGTTCTGGTGTGTAAAAATCTTTTTTCTGACCTTTCAGTGCATTGTAAACTTCGTCCGGTAAAATTGGTGATCCCATTACTGCACCTCCAGAATTTTTCTCTTCTTCAGTAGCGCCAAATTCTTTTACAACCGCTTGGAATTTCTTTCCAGAAGCCAGTTCTTTATAGATTTTAGCTTTGTTAGATTCATAATTATCATCTTTTGGAAGAGATAAAACTCCAAAAATCATATAACCAAGGCTAGGTCTTGTGTTCACCACTTTTGCAAAAGCAACAACATTCGGTTTGTCTATAAATGTGGTGTAGGAATTAGCAGGAGCATTTTTTATCTGCTGATAAAGCTCATAATCCAACATTCCTGGTTTTACATAAAATGGTTTTGCGGCTTCTGGTTTAGCATTTTTTGCCAAGAAATCTTCCATTGTCATTTTACCGGCTTTCACTTCATTGTAAAGTGCTTTGTAGTCGGTTTTATCATCCGATTTTTTTTCTTTGATGAAGAGTAAAACCTGAGTTTCAGTCTTGTTCGAATTAACAAAGTCCTGAACCAATGGATCTATAATTGGTTTTGGATAAAATTTTTGCTCTCTTAATTCAGATAATTTTTGATTAACAGAATTCACGAAAAAGTTAAGCGTATCCGCTTTTTTTTCCTTTGCTAATTGTTGCAATAGCAAAAATTCTACAGTAGAATTTACAGATTTATCCGGACCGTTGGTTTCCAGTCCGTATTTATTTTCTTTGATATAATCTTTTACAGAGATGCTGTCTTTGCCAACAATCAGATATTGTGAAAAAGCAGTTTGCGAGACAAATGCTAAAACAACTGGAAAAAAAATCTTCTTCATTTTATATATGTTAATTTACGACACTCATTTGAGTGCTAAATTCTGATAAGGTTAAATTTTAAATTGCAGATTCGAAAGAGGTCAATTCTTTGAACTGATTGATTCTCTCAGACAACTCTTCTTTTGTAACAGTTTCGATTCTTTCTGTCCCGAATTTTTCTACAGTGAATGAAGCCATTGCACTTCCTACAAGAATTGCGGTTTTCATAGTTTCAAAACTGAAATCACCTTTCTTCGTAAGATATGCAGCAAATCCTCCTGCAAAAGTATCTCCAGCTCCTGTTGGATCAAAAACTTCTTCCAAAGGCAAAGCAGGAATTGCAAAAACCTTCACATCGTGGAAAAGCAAAGCACCGTGTTCTCCTTTTTTGATGATGACATATTTTGGTCCTAATTCGTGGATTTTCTTAGCTGCTTTTACCAAAGAATACTCTCCTGAAAGTTGTCTTGCTTCTTCATCATTAATTGTAATAACATCCGTTTTAGCAATGACTTTCATTAGATTATCCCAAGCGATATCCATCCAGAAATTCATTGTATCAAGGATTACCAATTGTGGTTTTGTTTTCATTCTTTCTAAAACCGAAAGCTGAACCACAGGATCAAGATTTCCCAACAATAGAACTTCAGCATCAGCAGAATGTTCAGGAACTTTTGGATCAAAATCAGCCAAAACATTAAGTTCTGTAACCAAAGTATCTCTGGAATTGAGGTCGTTATGATATTTCCCGCTCCAGAAAAAAGTTTTACCTTCTTTCACCATTTCTACTCCATCAACATTGATATTTTTAGAAGTCATCATATCAAGATATTCTTGTGGGAAATCTCCGCCAATTACGGAAACCAAGCTCACGTCTGTATTCAAAGCAGAAGCTGCCAATCCGATATAAGTGGCTGCTCCACCAAGAATTTTATCTGTTTTTCCAAAAGGTGTTTCGATGGCATCAAATGCTACAGTTCCTACTGCTAGTAATTTCATATTTATTTGTTTTTTTTCCGAGATCAAATCGGATATTTTAATTTATAATTTTAATTAAGAATCTTGTTTGTTGATTCTTGTTTGTTGATTCTTGTTTGTTGATTCTTGTTTGTTGATTCTTTTATCTTTTTCTTATTTATTTTTCCATTCAAAAGAATCTATGATATGCAGAAGATCTTTTTTGATATAGTCTACAGCCGGCGCTAATGAATCTGGTTTTGGGCGGGAATTGAAATATAAATTCCCTGTTACAAAATGTCTCGTACTATCCGTCACAAAAAACTGAATGTTTGAAGCTGTTTGTCCTTTCAATTCATAGAAATTCCCGTACACTTTTTTTTCAGGATAAGCGAAAGTCTTGGTATCGATAGAACTTGCTTTGATAGTATGTTCATAAACCATTTTTTCTACCTCTCTCACGTGTAACTGAAAATCATTCTTAATTGGAAAATAAGTAATGAAAACATTAGCCTTCATCTTTGGATAAGACAGATTGTACCAGCAAGGCTGTTTCGCATCTTTGATATTCGCGAAATCCGAATAATCAAAGGAATAATTGCAGGGCGAAGAAAAATTCAGATATTTTGGATTGGGGTATTCCAGACGCAAGTCTCCTTTGGGCTTTGGAACAGGTTCTTTGCCACAGGAGAATAACGATAGACCAACAAAAATTCTGATCAGATTTTTAAACATTCGGCAAAAATAACAATTAGAATTGATACAGAGAATTTTGAAAACCTAATTTTTGTTAAGAATAATTGATTTACAGAGAAAAGAGGATTTTTATTCAATTAATAATTGGAACTCTCGCAGATTTTGCAAATTAGGCAGATTATTCTAAACGTTTTTTGTACTATCTTTTATTTTTACACCGAATCTGCAGCCCGACTTGAACGGAGCTCATTTTTTTGTGACTGGAAAAGCAAAGGCAAAAAATAGCGGGAGTGGAAGGCGGAAATAGCTGCCCAAATTTTACTAATTAATTTTAAATTACGTTAAAAATGAACATTAATCTGATGAAATTAAAATATTTGTAACCTTTTTGATGTTCTCATCGTATAATATAATGCAACCTAACAGAATGAGGTTTTTATAATGAGACAATTAAAAATTACAAAACAGGTTACCAACAGGGAAACCGCATCACTAGACAAGTATCTGCAAGAGATTGGAAAAGTTGAATTGATCACCGCTGACGAGGAGGTAGATTTGGCTCAGAGAATCCGTGCCGGAGACAGAGCTGCATTGGAAAAACTAATCAAAGCTAACTTACGTTTCGTGGTCTCGGTTTCTAAACAGTATCAAAATCAAGGACTTTCTCTTCCGGATTTGATTAACGAAGGAAATCTTGGTCTGATGAAAGCGGCGAAAAGGTATGATGAAACGAGAGGTTTCAAATTCATTTCTTATGCTGTTTGGTGGATTCGTCAATCGATTCTGCAGGCTTTAGCTGAGCAATCGAGAATTGTAAGATTACCTTTGAATAAGATTGGTTCTATCAACAAAATCAACAAGGCTTATGCTCACCTGGAGCAAGAGAACGAAAGACCACCTTCTCCGGAAGAGTTGGCAGAAGTTCTGGATATGAGCGAGGAAGACATCAAAGAATCTATGAAAAACAGTGGTCGTCACCTATCTATGGATGCGCCGCTTGTGGAAGGTGAAGATTCTAATCTTTATGACGTTTTGCGTTCGGGAGAATCTCCAAGTCCAGACAAAGATCTGATGTTGGAATCTCTACAAATCGAGATTGAAAGAGCGCTTCAAACTTTGACGCCGAGAGAAGCTGATTTGGTAAGATTGTACTTCGGATTGAATGGAAAACACCCAATGACTTTGGAAGAAATTGGAGAAACTTTTGACCTAACGAGAGAAAGAGTTCGTCAAATCAAGGAAAAAGCAATCAAGAGATTGAAACATAATACAAGAAGTAAGATTTTGAAGTCTTACCTTGGTAAATAAGATTTTCATTCTTGGAATGAAACTGAAGCAAGACTTTTTGGTCTTGCTTTTTTTGTGTCTATAATTGAAGGAATAAATTAACTTTGTTTAAAATCAAAAACCACTATGAAAAGAATATTTTTATTGTTTGCTTTTTCTTTCTTTATTATTTCTTGCGATGAAACTAAAACTAATCCTCCAATTGTAGAAAATGCCGTTGACAATGCAGAATCTTCTCCAATGAGTTCGTTAAAACGAGGGCGATATAGTGAAAATATGGTTCATCAGATTTATAATGAATTGATGAAAAATGATAAAAACCTTAAATTATTGGATGAGAAAATCAGCGATATCAATGAAAAAACTCAAAAGACAATTTCGAGATATGAGGATGTGATTAATAAATCAGCTATCTATTATAATGATGCAAAGCATTTGACCAGAGCAATTACAGATTCTATAACAAAGAAACAAGTGGAAGCATATATAAAGATGAGCTCGGAAAAATACGAGTTAAAGACTAAGAATATTAAGGATTTGATTCAACGAATTAATGGAAATCAATCTAAAATCAAAGACCAATATATTGTTTTCAGAATTAAGAAAACAATTCCTGAAATTGAAAAATATCAACAAGCCCATCCTTTGAAGACGGATAGTTTAACCCAATTCATTAATAGACAAAATCAATTATTGAACGAATTGAAGAATATTAAATAAAGACAATCAATATATACGTTTTAAGAACTAATAATCTAATGAAAAGAATCGCACTTCTAATTTTAATTTGTCTCACAAATATTCTAAAATCACAATCCATCAACGATTTAAGAAAAGAATTAAACCAAATCATCTCAACCAAAAATGCGACAGTCGGAGTTTCTATTAAAGGAATCGAAGACAAAGACACTTTGAGCATCAACGGAAATTTGAATATGCCAATGATGAGCGTTTTCAAATTTCATATTGCTTTAGCAGTTTTGAATGGAGTTGATAAAGGAAAATTAAAACTCAATCAAAAATTTTTCATTAAGAAAGAAGATTTGCATCCCAATACTTGGAGTCCAATAAGAGAAGATTTTCCTAATGGAAACATTGATTTGACTTTAGACCAAATTCTTAGATACACCGTTTCTCACAGTGACAATAATGGTTGTGATTATCTTTTGAAAATTATTGGAGGAACTGATGCTGTTCAAAAATTTATCAACAAACAAGGTATAAAAGATTTCACCATCAAAGTAAATGAACAACAAATGTCGGTTTGGGAAAATCTTTATTTGAATACGACGACTCCTCTAGCAACAACTCTTCTATTGGAAAAATTCTACAATGGAAAAGTTCTTAAAAAAGAAACTACGAAATATCTTTATCAGATTATGGTAGAAACCTCGCGTGGAATCACTTGGATGAAAGCCGGTTTACCAAAAGGAACAGAATTGGCTCACAGAACAGGAATCTCTGACAGAAATGATAAAAATCTGCGTGCTGCAATGAACGATATAGGAATTATCAAATTGCCGAATGGAAAACATTTTATTCTCTCTGTTTATCTTAAAAACATAACCGAAGAAAGAGAGGCGACAGAAAAAATCATTGTTGATATTGCAACCGCAACTTGGGATTACTACGTCAATAAAAAATAGAAATGAGCATTACAATCATCGGTGGCGGAGTTGGCGGTTTGACTTTGGGAAATGTTCTAAAGCAACAAAACATCGATTTCAAAATCTATGAAAGTGCGCCGGAAATAAAACCTGTGGGAGCTGGAATAGCAATGGCTGGAAATGCAATGCAAATCTTTGACAAACTCGGATTGAAAGAGAAAATCGAGAATGCAGGAACGAAAATGCACGCATTAATCATTACTGATAAAAATCTAAAAACCATTTCCAAAACCGATGTTCTAAAACTTGAAAGCAAATACAATGTTTGCAATATCGCCATTCACAGAGCGGAACTTCAAAAAGTCTTGAGTGAAAATATTTCAGAAAATATTATTCTTAATAAGCGCCTTCTGAAAATTGAGAAGAAAGAAAATTATCATTTGACTTTTGAAGATAAAACAGAAATTGAAAGTGAAATCGTTTTTGGAGCGGATGGCGTAAAGTCTTTAGTTCGAAATCAAATTCTGAAATCTGGCGAAATCAGAAATGCTAAACAAAAATGCTGGCGTGGAATTCTACAAACCGAAATTCCGAAAAAATACAGCCACAACGCCTATGAAATGTGGGGAAAAGGAAAACGTTTTGGCTTTGTGAAGATCAAAGAAAATACATTGTATTGGTATGCTTTGGCGAATGAAAAATTCTATTCTGAGGACATTGATTTATTAGAAACATTCCGAGAATTTCATCCGGATATTCTGGAAATGATCTCTAAAACTTCAAAAGAAAATATCATTCTGAATGACATCATCGACATCAAACCAATAGACAATTGGTCAGCAGAAAACCTTTGCCTGATTGGCGATGCAGCACACGCTACAACACCAAATATGGGACAAGGCGGTTGCCAAGCGGTGGAAGATGCTTATGTGATTGGGAAATTATTGGAAACTGAAAAAGATTGGAATAAGGTTTTTTCTCAGTTTGAAAAAATCAGAAAAGAAAAGGTTCATCATATTGTGAACACAAGTTGGACGCTTGGAAAAGTAGCACAGTGGGAGAATTTTACAGGAATCAGAAATTTTATTTTCAGAATGATTCCGGAAGCTGTGAATCAAAAACAGATGGAGAAGATTCTGAAATTGGAGATTTAGTTTTTATGGTCTTCGAGAGATTCAGACTGACAATTGCAAATATTAATTAATCCTCTTCTTTTTTAATTTTTTCAATTAAACTTTCGAGTTCTTTGATTTTATCTTTCAGGTTTTTGATGTCATTTTTATTATTGGTGACTTTGCTTTTCAACATTACTGTTCTGGCACGTTCGCTGTGGTCTTCGTCGTCATCATCTTCATTGATTTCCTCCACATCTTCTTGGATTTCATCAATATCCTCTTGGATTTCCTCTACATCTTCCTGAATTTCCTCAATATCTTCCTGAATCTCGTCGATATCTTCCTGAATTTCATTAACATCTTCCTTCAAATCCTCGATATGCTCTGTACTTTTATTGACAGACATCTGGATGAAAATCGCCAGATAAATCGCCTCCAAAGAAACTACCGTTGTGAGAACCAACAACATATGTTCAAATTCTACAATATTGAAAACAGGTAACGCAAAACTGACGATGAAAAAAATGGTATGAAAAACCAATGACTGAATAGAACCTACCCACCAAATAATTCCGTTTGCAATTTTTTCTAAAACAGATAGTTTTTCTTTATTTTCTTCAGTCAATCTCATTGATGATTTTTTTAAGCTATTAGATTTTCTTTCAGAACTTTTCTGCAAAAAATAATAATTAAAATAAAATTAATAATGATTAAATAATAACCAATTTTAATCTGATCTATTGCTTCCAAAACTTCACAAAAATAGAGTAAAATTGTTGAACTAATTAGCAAAATCAAATTAATTAGAGATAAAATTTGAACTGCTTTTATTTTATTTAAGAATGATAAAATCATCATTATTATCGTTGACATCAATACCAGAAAATATCCTGACAATGAATAAAATGACCCTTCAAGAAAGGAATTTTCATCGAATTTATCCTAAATAAAGTTTTCTCCAAAAGTGTATAGAAATTAAATGTAAATTCTTTTTTAGCTTTCTGAATCCTTGCTATTCTATTTTCTTTTTCTTGTAGTAAAAATCTTGTTTCTTCTTGCTTTGATGGAGCCTTGAAGGTTCTAATTGTATCATTTCCTTCGATAACCTTATTTGCAGAATCTACAACTAAAACTGCGGTTACTTCTTCTGAATGTAAATTTTCAATCGATCTATCCGAACAAGTCCTCAAAAACGGAAGAAAAAAGAGTAAAAAACTTAGTGAGACTAAGCTTCTTAAAGTTAATTTATATTTCATCTATTCAATTAGTTTCATTTCAAAATTACTAATTTAAATATCAAAATGAAATTAATTAATCAAATCACTCAAAGCCTTATCGAGATTATTGTACTGGAATTTGAAACCAGCATTTTCAATCTTTTTTGAAGAAATCCGGCTGCCTTCCAAAGCCAAAACCGACATTTCTCCTAAAACAGTTTTAATAATAAACTTGGGGATATTGGGAAGAAATATTTTTTTATTGAGATGATAGGCGATTTTTTTGGTCAGAATTTCGTTGGTTACGAAATCAGGAGCCGAAGCATTATAAGCACCATTCATAGAAACATCTTCGACTGCTTTGAAATAGATATTAACCAAATCATCGATATGAATCCAAGGAAAATATTGTTTACCGCTTCCTAGAGGAGCACCAACATTCAGTTCAATTGGTTTTTTGAGTGTTTCCAAAGCACCTCCTTTTTCTGATAAAACGGTTGAAGTTCTGATTCTGACTACTCTACTGCCAAGGCTTTCAAACTGCAAAGCTTTGAGTTCCCAATCTGTACAAATGCTTCCTAAAAAATCTTCTGCTTGAGAATCCTCTTCAGAAAAAATATGTTCCGATGTGATTTGTCCATAAAAACCTACTGCCGAAGATGAGATAACTGCCTCTGGATGAATATCTTTTTCCAGCATCTTTTCATAAATGAACTGCGCCGAATCTATTCTGCTTTTATAGATTTCTTTTTTGTAATCTTTGGTCCAGCGCTTACTAATCGAAGCTCCAGCTAAATGGATAAAAATATAAGTATTGTCTAAGGCACCTTCTTCTAAAAATCCATTTTCATAATCCCAGATATAGGATTTGAAGTCTGTTTTTTTTGATCTGGAGCGAACAAGAATCTCAACTTTGTAGCCACGTTCATATAGCTTTCGGGTGAGTTTTTTGCCAACAAGTCCGGTTGCGCCGCTTATGAGAATTTTTTTCATCAGTTTTTATTTTGTCTTTATTAACAAAAACGATTCCAATGAAAAATTATTAGGATTAATTTTCGGAAAGCTGATAATTTACAGATTTAAAGCAATCTGATTTTATCGTCAAAAATTTCGATGACTTTATCTTTATAAAGACTTCCAATTGCTTTTTTGAAGTTTTTCTTACTCATATGCAACGCATCTTTGATTTCTTCAGGAGAAGATTTGTCGGATAAATAAAGTAATCCGTAGTTATCATTCAGTTTATCAATGATTTTTTGTTTGAACTCATCTACATTTTCAAAACCTTGAGGCTGCAAAGTCACATCTATTTTACCATCTTCACGAATGGTTTTGATATAACCAGATTCTTCTGACAAAGGATACAGTTTTTTGAAAACATCAGAAGCGTAGATTAATCCTATATATTGCTTGTTGATAACGACATTCCAGCCTAGCTCAGACTCGTTCATTACAATCAAATCTACTTTATCGCCATTTTTAAACGGCAAGTTTTCGTATTGAGGATTACGTTTGAATTTGGTGGTCCCAGTAATCAATCCAGTAGCTTCATCGATATAGACGTATACCAGATAACGCTTTCCTTCTATGATTTTGGATTTTTGTTGCTTATATGGAATAAAAAGATCTTTGATAATTCCCCAATCCATAAAAGCACCACTTGGCAAACTTTGCACACTTGTCATTACTGCAAACTCTCCTATTTCAGCATTCGCTTTTTCAGTCGTAGCTTTTAGGTTACCTTCTTCCTGATACACAAAAACTTCTACTTCTACTCCAATTTCCCAATAATCATCTGCGAAAACTTTTTGGATGAAAGCTTTTTCACCGTTTTCATCTCGAAGGATAAATCCGGATGAAATTTGTTCAGTAATTGTAAGAGTTTGAGTTTGTCCAGGCTTCATAAAAATTGAATTTGCTGCAAAAGTAACTAAACTTTTTTTATTCTGGTCTGTTACGGAAAATTCCGTCGCCAAAACAAATTCTTAAAACTACCAAACTGAAGTTGACAAATTTCACGAAGATTAGATTATTAAATTTAGACATAGTTTTTATCTTATTTTATAAATTGATATTTCTGTAGAAATCTGTCCGAAGGATGATAAAGATTCATTCTCTGTCATCAAACCAAAGTTCAGTTTCTCTCCTTGTTTAAGGTTATAAATGTGATTGATTCCCGCCTGTGGAGAAAGTGACATCCTATTTGAAGTTTCAGATAAAACACCATCAAACATTTTTGAGCTTAATACAGTACGATTCGTAGTATTGGAATTTGATTTTACAATCGCGACACTTGGTCTTTGGGTAACTGTTTTATCATTACTATTATCAAATGTGATATAATAATTAATAACATACAATCCAGTTTCCGGAACTACATATTGATTATCTGCGATATATTCTGATCCAATTTCGTTTTCAATTGCAGAATCAAATCTGATAGCTTGAAAATTTAGTTTAGAAGAACTTAAGCCTATTGAAGCAAAAGAAACTGGAGAAATACTCTTTGCTGCAAACGCATTTGGGTCGCTGAACATTTTCTTCCAAGTCCCTCTGGATTTATCTTGATTAGAATATCCTGCATCGTAAACATAATAGCCGGAACTTGTAACTTGTTGCGTTCTACTTGATGTTTTTGAAACAGGTTTTGTAATATAAATCATCGCTCCATTTTGTGCCGGACCATAAAGATGATCTTTCATTTGAAGAGAATCTGCCGTGATTCTTGGTGGAATAATCCCTTCCGGAATTTTAGAAGATCTGGATTTATGTACTTCCAAAGTTGCTAACGGATTAGAAGTATTGATTCCGATTTGGGCATTGATGTTACCCATTAATAAAACTAAAATAATTGTGTGGATGTTTTTCATCGCTTTAAAAAGTAAGTAAGAAATCAAATTTCAGTTTTATAACATACCGATATTCATTTCAAATGTCTATTTTCAAATCTGCCTCAATCTAATTGAATAAATTGAGGCAGTTTATAGTGCTTGAATGAATGTTTTTAAATCTACTATAGATTACCAGCTAGTTCCATCTTTCACAGGTGGATCTGGATCAACAGGTCTTTTATTTGCTGTTACTGTTACTGTGTCTGTCTCTGTACTATCACCGCCTTTTTTAAAGCTTACATTGTCCTGAGGAGAATTAACTTCCATATCAGAAGTTGAATCGTCTTGTCTACAAGATACAAAGTTTAAAGACACAAAAGCAATTGCTAAGATTGAAATGAATTTTTTCATATTGAGTAATAATTTTTATAAATTTTATTGAGATGCAAAACAAAGGTTTTCTTCTCATTTTCTGTGACGAAATTATATCCTAATTTTGATACGTGAAAGAAATTATGGTCACGATTGGGAAATCATGACGTCCTAATTCACAAATAACGACCAAACCAAACAACTGATTTTCAATTATATAAATGATAAATTATGATATTCTAATCCATAATCTTTTCTTAATAAATAATTTTCAATAATATTTGATAATTCCGTATTTTTGTGGACACAAATGATGAAGTTTTTAAAATTTGAAATGAAAAATTTTTTCTTTATCATATTCGTCCTGTTTTTCGGTTTTGTTTTTTCCAAAGACATTAATCCAAAAAGCTATGAAGACCTTCGAAAAGGATATGAAAGTTATTCAGAAAATGATATCCGAGCTTTTTCTTATATCAATCCTTATATTCAGAAAGCAAAAAGAGAAAAAAAATATCCTGAACTATTCCAAGCATACAGAGATGCGGTTTTCTACTCCAAATCTGTAGATAAAAAAATAAAGTATGCCGATAGCTGTTTGGATGCAGCTTATAAATCTACAAGTGAGGACAGAATTTCTACAGCTTATGTCCTAAAGGGCAGTATATATTATGCAAAAATGAAAAAATATAAGCCTGCATTAGATGAGTATCTGATGGCTTATAAATATTCTAAAAATACGGGAGATTTATATCTTAAAAACAAGGTTTCTTACCATTTAGGAGTTGTAAAAAACTATTTAGGCTATAATGATGAAGCTTTAGATCTATTCCGAGAATGCGTCAACTTTTTTGAGACTGAGGCTAATAACACAAAAGCTCATAAATTTCAAATCTTTAATAATCAAAAAGGTTATCTGAACAGTCTACATCAAATGATTATCTGTTACAGAAATAAGAAAGATTTTGCTAAAGTAGATTCTTTAGTCAATATTGGATTACTAAAAACTTTCAACGAGCCAGATTTTTCCCAAGAGAGAGGCTATTTCTTAAAAAGCAAAGGACTATCTGAATTTTCCAATAGTAAATACGAGTCTTCAATCGACTATCTTACTCAGTCTTTGGATTTGATGAAAGAAGATTTTGCTTGGAAATCTGTTGATTATTTCTACATTGGAAAAAGTTATTTGGCTCTTAAAAAAGAAGATTTAGCTATTTCTAATTTTAAGAAAATTGATTCTATCTTTACAAAACAAGAATTTTTATTACCTGAATTAAGAGAAAATTATGAACTTCTCATCAATTATTATAAAGGCAAGAATGATGCTCAGCAACAATTGTATTACACAACACAATTATTAAAAGCTGACAGTATTATCTCAAGAGATTTTGCTTATTTGTCCCCTAAAGTTCATCGAGAATACGATACGAATGCACTTCTTGAAGAAAAAGGAAAATTGGAAAAAGTTAATATTTGGGGTGGAGTGTTTATCATTTTGTTAGCGGGATTGGCCACTTTTCTCATCATCACTCTGTTCAAAAAGTTTAAAAAAGAAAAAGATATCCTTCAAAAATATTTTGTTTTGCAGGACAAATTGCAAACTCATAATTATACACGTCCTGAAAGTTCTGTTGCTGTTGTTAATAATACAGAGAATAATGATGATAAGAGATCTCATATCGCAGAAACGATAAAAGAAGAACTGTTACACAAACTAAAGGTATTTGAGGAGAAAAAACAATTCACTCAGAAAGGACTGACTATCCAGAAGTTAGCCACTCAGTTGGACACCAATTCCAATTATCTTTCTCACGTCATTAATGATAATAAAGGAATGAATTTCAACAAATACTTGGGCGATTTGAGGATCAGACATATCACTCAATTATTATTTGAAAAGAATATCTATCTCAATTATACCATTGATACTTTGGCAAAAGAATGTGGAATTGCCTCAAGACAAAACTTCTCAGACCTTTTCTTTGAGATCAACGGCATTAGACCTACGGATTTTATACGAAACAGAAAAAAAGAAATAGCAGGAGTTAGTCAGCCTTCTGTTGAGAATATCAAAGGTTTAGTTTCTGAAAATTAATTCAGAAACTCACCTATTTTTAAAGTTTGCTGTTCGCCGGAATTAAGATTTTTAACTGTTACATTTCCATCTTTAATTTCCTGCTCACCAAGAAAAACCAGATTTTCTATTCCTTTTTTCTCAGCATAAGTGAACTGCTTTTTCAATTTAGAAGCTTCTGGATACAACTCTGCAGAAATATTTCTTTCTCTCAGTTCAGCAATCAGTTTTAAAGCTTCAATAGATTCAGCTTCTCCGTAATTGGCAAAAAGGTACTTTACATTATTTACAGAATCTTCAGGGAAAATTCCAAGTTCTTCCATTACCAGATAAATTCTGTCCAAGCCAAAAGAAATTCCAATTCCAGGAATATCCTTAACGCCAAAAACTTCCGTCAGATTATCATAACGTCCACCACCGCCGATAGAACCCATTGCAACTTCATCAGCTTTAACTTCGAAAATAGCACCGGTATAATAATCCAAACCTCTGGCTAAAGTAATATCAAAAACTAAATTTTGAGAATCGATGCCGAGATTCAAAGCATTAGTAATAACAAATTCTAATTCTTCAACACCTTTCAATCCAATTTCGTTTTCGACAAATTTTTCTTTCAGATTAAGAAGGTTTTCCAAAGCATCATTGGTTTGGCTGAAGAGGAAATCCAGTTTAGAAATTGCTTCTTCAGAAATTCCCTTTTCCAGCATTTCTTTTACAACGCCATCTTTTCCAATTTTATCAAGCTTGTCCAAAGCAACTGTAAAATCAATCAACTTGTGTGCAATTCCTGCATAATCTGCTAATCCGGAAAGGATTTTTCTGTTATTGATATGAATCGAAACGGATAATTTCAAATCTTTGAATGATTTAAAATACAATTGCAACAATTCAACTTCCTGCCAAAGACTGGTGCTTCCTACAACATCCGCATCACATTGATAAAACTCTCTGAATCTACCTTTCTGAGGTCTGTCTGCTCTCCAAACCGGCTGAATCTGATAACGCTTAAAAGGAAAAGCCAATTGCCCGTGATTCATTGCCACAAAACGAGCGAATGGAACTGTTAAATCATAACGAAGTGCTTTTTCAGAAATCTGAGAAATTAGTTTCTGAGAATTTTTATTCGTCCAGTCATCATCATTGGTTTTTGAAGCATAATCACCGGAATTTAAGATTTTAAAAATCAATCTATCTCCTTCTTCTCCATATTTTCCTGTCAAAGTAGAAAGATTTTCGAAACTTGGTGTTTCCAACGGCTGGAATCCAAATAATTCAAAATTATTCTGTAATGTATTGATGATATATTTTCTTCTGGAAACTTCTTTCGCAGTAAAATCTCTGGTTCCTTTTGCTAAACTCGGCTTCATTATATAAAATAAATGATGATTGATAAATGATAAATCGACTGCAAAAATAAGAATAATCAAACAAAGGTTTCTAAAATCAGAAATAACTTATAGGAAAAATTCGGGCATTTTCATATTTTTAAGAATTATTTTGAATTTAAAAACACAACAATAATTGATGCATACACTTTTACCTTTTTTGCTTGCTATGGTTGCGGCCATTGTGTTGCTTACCATTTTGGCCAATAAACTGAGAATCGCCTATCCTATTTTGCTGGTGGTTGCCGGGTTATTGATCAGTTTTGTTCCTGGTTTGCCAATGGTGAGAGTAGACCCGGACCTCATCTTTTTCATTTTTTTACCACCATTATTGTTCGAAGCGGCTTGGAGCATTTCTTTCAAAGAAATGAAAAAATGGTGGCGAATCATCGGCAGTTTTGCATTTTTGGTGGTTTTTTTCACGGCATTGTCGGTGGCTATTTTCGCCAATCATTTTATTCCCGGCTTCACCATCGGATTGGGATTTCTTTTGGGCGGAATTGTTTCGCCTCCTGATGCTGTGAGTACGGGTGCTATTACCAAATTCGTCAAAATTCCAAAATCAACATCAGCAATTCTTGAGGGCGAAAGCCTCCTGAACGATGCTTCTTCATTAATTATTTTCCGATTTGCACTGATTGCTGTCGGTACTGGACAATTTATCTGGCAGGAAGCAGCTACCAGCTTTGTATGGATGGTCATCGGCGGTGCTGGAATCGGATTGGTTTTGGGCTGGTTATTCGTTCAGATTCACAAATTACTGGATACAGAACCTGCTTCTGATGTCGCATTGACATTGATTGAGCCTTATTTTATGTATCTCGCCGCAGAATTATTACACAGTTCCGGCGTTTTGGCAGTAGTTGCCGGCGGATTGTATATGTCCTCCAAACGTTTGATTTTTCTTAACAGCGCCAGTAGAATCAAAGGTTACAGCGTTTGGGAAAGTTTTGTTTTCATTCTCAACGGCATCGTGTTTTTGCTGATAGGATTGGAACTTCCGGAGATTGTAGACGGCATCCGTTCGGAAGGTGTTCAGGTAAGAACAGCTGTTGGATACAGCATTTTGGTAACAGCTGTTTTGATTTTGGCCAGAATTATAAGTGCTTATGCGGCTTTGGTGGCGACGATTATTTTCCGTCCCAGTGTCATTCCTAACGCTTCATCCAGACGCAGACGCTATCTGATGCCATTACTTCTCGGTTGGACGGGAATGCGTGGTGTGGTTTCACTGGCTGCTGCTTTGGCTATTCCAGTGAGTTTAAATGGCGAAGCATTTCCACACAGAAATTTGATTTTATTCATCACATTTATTGTAATTTTATTGACCTTGGTGATTCAGGGGCTTACCTTGCCTGTGCTAATTCAAAGAACAGGTTTGTTTGGTGGAATTTACAATGAGGAAGACGAATTGGAAACCAGGCGAAAAATCAAACACGGATTGCGACACCATATTTATGACAAATTGAAATATAAGTATGACAATGGTCTGAACGGAAATGCAGGATTTGATAGGATTATGAAACATTGGGAAGAAAAAATCAATGCGAATGACGACAACTGGATGAGCGATGAATCGAAGGAAATATTTTACGAACTTCTTGAAAATCAAAGAGAATACCTGACAGAATTGAATCAAGATCCGAAAATTGATGAAGAAATCATCCGCCAACAACTTTATCAGATTGATTTGGAAGAGGAACGAATTAAGAGCATCTAAAAAATATAATATGAAAATCATTCAAATTCTGATAACGGCAGTATTTATTTCTGTAATGACAATTGCCTGTAACAATTGTGATTCGAAGGACAATTCGACTAATGAACAATTCATAAAGAAATATTTTCAACTGTTCAACCAACATCAATGGAAAGCGCTTTCAGAGCTTTATGTGGAAAACGCAGAATTCAAAGATCCAAGTTTCGGAAAAGGAATTGTAAAGCAAAGCCGGCAGGAATTTGTCAAGAAATATTCGGAGTTAAACCAAATGTTTCCTGACCTGAAAGATGAAATCAAAACAATTTATGTATCTGGTGATAACAACGTCATTGTTGAATTTGTTTCGACAGGAACAGCGCCGGATAATTCCAAATTTGAATTGCCGATTTGTACTATTTTCACCATTGAAAATGGAAAAATTACCAAAGATTTTACTTATTACGATAATTTTGACGAAACTAAATAATGAGCCTTTTTGACGACCAATTCGAAATCATAGAAAACATTTTGCCTTATGATGGCACCACTTCTTACTACGGAAAAATATTTTCTGAGGAAGAAGCGAACGATTATTTTCAAAAATTAATGACCGAAGTTGAATGGAAAAGTGATGAAGCAGTCATCTTCGGAAAACTGATTGAAACCAAAAGAAAAGTGGCTTGGTATGGCAATGAGGAATTCAGTTATACCTATTCAGGAAGGACGAAAACAGCTTTGCCTTGGAACAAAACCCTTCTTGAAATCAAAGAAAAAATTGAAAACGTAAGTGGCGAAACTTTTAATTCCTGTTTACTGAATCTCTATCACGACGGTTCCGAAGGAATGGCTTATCACAGTGACGGCGAAAAGGATTTGAAAGATAATGGCGCAATAAGCTCCGTGAGTTTTGGTGCTGAAAGGAAATTCAATTTCAAACATAAAACTACGAAGGAATTGATTTCTCTTATTTTGGAACACGGCAGTCTCCTAATGATGAAAGATACGACTCAGAAATTTTGGCTCCACAGATTACCTACAACTACAAGAGTTATCAAACCAAGAATTAGTCTGACTTTCCGAACAATTGACAAGTCTAAATAACCGGCTTATATTTCTTGATAAAAGCAAGACAAAGCAAGAATCCTAGTGCGGCCAAGCCTGCACCAACCAACGATGGATAATTATATGATAATCCAAATTCTAAAGGAAATCCGCCAAAAAGTGCACCTACAGAATTCCCGATATTGAAAGCGGCCTGCATAAAAGCAGCTGCCATCATTTCAGAATTTTTCGCAGAACGCAGCATCATAATATTAACAGGCGTTCCTACAGACATCGATAATGCACCACAGATGAATGTCAAAATCAAAGAAATAGTTTGATTTTCTGAGAAAAAGAACACACCAATCAAAGCTAGAATCATGGCACTTAAAAGTATTGCTCCAGCCAAAGCAGGACGCATCTTGTCCGCCAAAATTCCGCCAAGAAAATTACCAACAACCATTCCTGCTCCTGCGAGAATCATAATGTAAGCGATAAAATCAGTTTCGAATTTAGAAACATTAGTCATCAACGGTGTGATATAACTGAACCAAGCGAATAATCCGCCAAATCCAACTGCTGTAATAGCGATAATATGCCAAGCTTTTGCAGTTTTGAAGAACTCCAGTTCTTTTTTCAATGTTGTGGTTCGTAAACTGTTCATTGATGGAAGCAGGAATTTGAGACCGACAATTGTTATCAATCCAATGATAGCGACCACTCCAAAAGCATATCGCCAATTTAGCTGATGTCCAAGCCAAGTTACGAAAGGTACCATTGCAAGATTCGCCAATGTGAGTCCAGTGAACATCATTGCGATACTTTGTGCCTGTTTTCCAGGTTTTGCCAATCTTGTTGCAACTACAGTTCCAACCCCGAAAAATGCCCCGTGAGGAAGCCCAGCCAAAAATCTGATCGCCATCATCGAATAATAATCATTCGAAAAAGCAGAAAGCGCATTGAACAAAGTAAAGGCAATCATCAAGAAAATAAGGATTTTCTTTGGTGGATATTTTGCAGCATAACCAATCAGAATCGGTGCACCTACAACTACTCCAAATGCATAAGAAGAAATCAAATGTCCAGCTTGCGGAATGGAGATTTTAAGTGATTCTGCAACGTCTGGCAAAAGTCCCATAATTACAAATTCTGTCGTGCCTAATCCCAATCCACCCAATGCCAGCGGAAAAATCCTTTTATCCATTTTACAAAAGTCTTTAATTTATCAGGAAAAGTCAAGTGTTGGAGATTCAAAATATCGAATGGTGTTATTAAATTAAACTATTGTTTAAATCTAGTTAACATTGAACTGGAAATGGTGTATTGGATATTCAAATCTAATTTTATCCTGAAATCTCGCAGCCCGACTTGAGCGGAGCTCATTTTTTTGCTTTGGGAATTGCTTTGGCAAAAAATAGCGGTAGTGGAAGGCGGATTAAGCTGCCCAAAGTATTATAATTAGTTAAATTCTAACAGTGTTTTGATTTTTCTGCTATTTTTGCATAGCTCAAAATTATGCTGAACAAGATTCTGACTTTTCCGTTGGTGGTTTTGATAAAGTTTTATCAACTCGCTATCTCACCTTGGCTGGGGAAAAACTGCCGGTATGACCCGACTTGTTCGCATTATACTTTGGAAGCTTTGAAGGTGCATGGACTTATCAAAGGGAGCTGGCTGGCGATGAAAAGAATCGGGAGCTGCCATCCTTGGGGAGGCAAAGGCTACGACCCTGTTCCGCCGAAACAACATTAAAATCAATTATCAATGAACCATATTTTTCTAAGATTTTATCTCATCCTTTTTGCCGGAATTTTCCAAATGATTTCTGCGCAGAGTGCTGCAACAGGACTTTCTGACGGAACTTTGAAAATAAACAACAAGGAAACAGTTGCTGTGAAAATCTTCGCAACGCAAAACAATACCAAGTTTTATGATGAAGCATCCAATAACATTCCTAACGAATTAGTTATTCTGAATGAAGATAACATCAAAGCGGAATCTGCAGAACATCTTGGAAGCATCCAGAATATTCTGTTAAAATATAAAGCATTTAATTTTCAGTTTCTGGATAAGGATTTCAAGCCTGTAGATGCTACGCTGGAGCAGAAAAATATTGAGAATTTCAAATATCTTTTGAAATCTAAAACCCTTATAAAACCAACTGATCAAGTAGAATTGGAAACTGGTTTCAAAATTTGGGATCCAATAAAAGGGATTAAATTAGGACCTGTGATGCTGCATTTCTATAGTTTGATGTTCATTTTCGCTTTTGGATTCGGTTATGTTATTATGACCAAAATCTATAGAATAGATGGTGTAGATGAAAAATTTGTAGAGCCATTTTTTACTTGGACTTTGGTAGGAACTATTCTTGGAGCTAGATTAGGTCACGTTATTTTCTATCAGCCAGAATTGTTTAAAGAAGATTTCTTGAGTGTTTTCTTGCCAATCAGTACAAGAGGAGGATTACATTTTACAGGATTTTCCGGCTTGGCAAGTCACGGTGCTGCGATTGCTGTGATTGCAACAACACTATATTACAGTTTGAAAATCATCAAGAAAAATCCGCTTTGGGTTTATGACAGAATTGGGATTGTGGTTGCTTTGGGAGGTGCATTTGTGAGAATGGGAAATTTCTTTAATTCTGAGATTTTAGGAAAACCTGTTAATCCTTCTTCGCCATTTGCGATTCTTTTTCCTCAGCAAAGTTCTGAATATGGCGTGACAATTCCACGTTATCCGAGCCAGTTGTTTGAAGCATTTGGTTACGTTTGTCTTTTCGTTTTACTCTGGTTCTTGTACCGCAAAACCGACAAGAAATATCAGCAAGGTTGGTTATTCGGATTATTTTTCATTTTGCTATGGGCGATTAGATTCTTTGTAGAATTCTTGAAAGAGCCACAAGGCGACGAGATTATTCAGTTTGCCGGACTTAATACAGGTCAGATCTTGAGTATTCCGTTTATGATTGCCGGTTTGGTGATAATGATTTATTCTAAGAAATTTAAACTTCCGAAAGAAGAAACAGCAACTGCATAAAATAGAAACTCCCGATTTTGGGAGTTTTTTTATTTTAGCAAAACAATGGTGTAACAAAAATGCACATCCAATTGTCTAATTTGAAAAAAGTTTATGTCAAAAATATATTTGCTTTTCATTTCATTTTTTATTTTGATTTCCTGCTCTGTTTCGAAAGAAAATAAAAACAATAAAATAGCATTGACGAATGAAATCAATACCATTTATAATCAGAAAAAATTCAATGGATTTGCAGTTTCGATTGTTGATGAAAATGGAACTTTGTATAAAAATGGATTTGGATTTTCCGATGTCGAGAATCAAATAAAATACACTACAGAAACCATCCAGAATATCGGATCTGTTTCCAAAACTTTTGTCGGGATTGCACTTTTAAAGGCTCAGGAATTAGGACAATTAAAACTTGATGACCCAATTGATCGATATCTACCATTTAATGTTATTAATCCAAATTTCCCACAGGAGAAAATCACGATTCGTCAATTGGCAACTCATACTTCATCCATTACTGATAACGAATTTTATTCCTCAAAGAATTATTATTTAAAGCCTAATCAAAATCTGAAAGGACTTAAACTGACATTTGAAGATGAACAATCTTTCAATCCATCCGATTCTATTATTTCTCTTAGATCATTTTTGGAAAACGTTATCACAGAAAATGGAAAATGGAACAAAGACAGTTTTACTTCTCACAAACCCGGAACAATCTATGAATATTCTAATGTAGGAACAGCGTTGGCGGGCTTTATCATCGAACAAGCAACTGGAGAATCATTCAATCAATTCACTAAAAAATATATTCTTGAGCCTTTGAAAATGAAAGAGTCTGGTTGGAAATCAGAAGAAATAAATATGACGAAATATTCAAGGCTGTATGAAAATCCAACAAACCCTCTTCCCTATTACGAACTGATTACATATCCTGACGGCGGATTTATAACCAATGTTAATGACTTAAGTAAATACCTATCAGAGCTCATAAAAGGTTACAATGGCAATGGAACAATTCTTACAGAAGAAAGTTATAAAGAATATTTTAAATCACAACTTTCAGAATCTAATTTCGTAGAAAGAAATACCAAAAATCCGTTTAATGAATCTTACAACGTTGGCATTTTTATGGGTTTTGGTTACACTGGCTATATTGGTCATACAGGCGGCGATCCAGGAACAATGTCGATTATGTTTTTTGATCCTAAAACCAATCTTGGCAGAATAATGATTTTCAACACCAATTTCTCCGACAAAGAAGGGAACAAAGCTTTTTATGATATTTGGAATGCTTTGGAAAAATATCAAGATAGATTGAAATAAAAAACTCCCAGATTTGGGAGTTTTTTGTTTATAATGATTGAATTTCATTTACAAATTCTTCCACAACCTCATCAGAAGTTGCCCAAGATGTAATCAATCGGATTGCAGAAGTTTCTTGATCCATCTTTTTCCAAACATAGAAATCAAAGTTTTCTGATAACTTTTCGATTTGAGAATTATTGAGAATTGGAAAAATCTGATTGGTAAATGTATCAGACAAAAACTGGAAACCTTTATTCTGAAAAGCAGATTTAATTTTCATTGCCTGAATGTTGGAATGTTTTGCCAAATCGAAATACAAATCATTTTTCATCAATTCCAAAAATTGAATTCCTAACAGTCTGCCTTTCGCCAACATTGCTCCTTTTTGCTTGATGTGAAAACCGAATTCTTCTTTCAGTTTGTCGTTGGTAATGATAATAGCTTCACCTAAAAGTGCTCCATTTTTGGTTCCACCGAGATAAAATATGTCCGTTAAGTTAGCAATATCTTCTAATGTCAAATCATTGATTTCGGAAGTCAAAGCTTGCCCTAATCTTGCGCCATCCATAAAAAGATACAAATCATTGGCTTTGCAAAACGTAGATAATACTTGTAATTCTTTCTTTGTATAAATCGTTCCGACTTCTGTAGAATTGGAAATGTAAACCAGTTTTTGTTTGACTTGATGAGGCTTATTGGTATGCGTATCCAAAACCGATTGAATATGTTCAGGCTTCAGTTTTCCATCTTCCGTAACAAGTCCGTGAACTTTGTGTCCGGTTGCTTCTATTGCGCCAGTTTCGTTGGTAAAAATATGTCCCGTTTCTGCAGAAACTACACTTTCGTGTGGACGAAGAACCGAAGAAATGACTAATAAATTGGCTTGAGTTCCGCCACTCACAAAATGAATATCCACATTTTGATTGTTCATTTTTTGTTTGATTAATGCTTTGGCTTCTTCGGAATAATCATCGTAACCATAACCGTTTTGCTGAACGAGATTGGTTTTGATTAATGCTTCTAAAATATGGGGATGACAACCTTCCGAATAATCGTTTTTGAAAGAATATTTCTTCATTATTTCTACTTCTTTTTAGAGTTTGTAAAGTTACGCTTTTTGCGTGAGGGCGAAGGGCATTGTTGGAGCTCTTCCCGAAAAACCTTGCAAGGTTTTTTGGGAAAGCGACTGCCCGTAGACCGGCCCGCTTGCTGTTTGCCAGTCTTGGAATTAGCTCGGCAGGTAAACAGCAAAGGGACACGCCCGAATAATTGTTAGTTTAAAATTGACTTCCATCTAACTTTTACTTATCTTTGGAATATGAATTCTTTAACTGAGGAAAATTATCTTAAAGCGCTTTATCATCTTGTGAATGAGAATGATGAAGTTTCTGTAAATGATTTGAGCCGACAGCTTAACATCAAAATGCCGTCTGTGAATAGTATGATAAAGAAATTTGCGGACAAGAATTGGGTGAAATATGAGTCTTACAAACCTATAAAATTAACCGAATCTGGAAAGAAAGAAGCGTCGCTTATCGTAAGAAAGCACCGATTGACAGAGATGTTTTTGGTAGAAAAAATGGGATTTGGCTGGGAAAATGTTCACGAAATTGCGGAACAATTGGAACACATCCACTCTGATATTTTCTTTGATAAAATGGACGAAATCCTGAATTATCCAAAAGTGGATCCACACGGTGAACCGATTCCTGATAAAGACGGCAATGTGATTCAGCCCGATTTGAAGAAACTGAGTAAATGTAAAGAAAATGAAACAGTGGAACTGGCTTCAGTAACGACTTCTTCCGAGGAATTTTTAAATTTTCTTAACAAAAGAAATCTTAGTCTTGGAACTGAAATCAAGGTTTTACAAAAGGAAGATTTTGACCAATCGATAAAAGTTTTTTATAATTGTCAGGAAGAGAATTTTAGTAAAACGGTTTGTGATAGACTACTTGTAAAATAACAAAAAGAGACTTAAAATTAAGTCTCTTTTTGTTTGTTCTTAGTTGAACATATCTTTTACTTTCTCAAAGAATGTCTTTTCTTTTCCGGTTGGTTCGGCGTTCATATCCCCGTTATCCAATTGTTTCTGGAAGAATTCTTTTTGCTCTTTGGTCAATTTTTGTGGTGTCCAAACATTGATATGAACAAACATATCGCCTTTTCCACCATAACCTTCGATGTTTGGAAGACCTTTGCCAGCTAATCTCAGGATTTTACCAGACTGCGTACCTTCATCCACTTTGATTTTCACTTTTCCACCAACTACGTTGATTTCTTTTGAAGTCCCCAAAGCTGCTTCCGCAAAAGAAACATATAGTTCCTGATGAAGATTATCGCCTTCACGTTTGATTACTTTATCTACTTCCTCCTCTACTACAACCAAAAGGTCTCCAGGAACACCCCCCAAAGGCGCATCGTTTCCTTTTCCTCTTACATTCAGTTGGATGCCATCTCTAGCTCCAGCTGGGATATTGATTGTGATTTCTTCCTCTTCTTTAATCAAACCTTGTGCGTTAGCTCCAGAAGGAATTTTGTCTGCCACTTTTCCAACCCCTTGGCAAGTTCCGCAAGTGGTTTGGGTTTGCATTTGACCGAACATTGTGTTCATCATCCTTACCTGAACACCACTACCGCCACAAGTTGGACAAGTTTTAGAAGTTACGCCTGCAGCCAACTTCATCTTCTTAACTTTAACGGTTTTCTGAGTTCCGTTAATCATCTCTTCTAGATTCAGTTTGATGCGGATTCTCAGGTTAGAACCACGAGATTGTTGCTGTCTTTGACCGCCACCGCCACCAAATCCACCGCCGAAGATATCGCCGAACTGACTGAAGATATCCTCCATATTCATTCCGCCGCCAAATCCGCCGAAACCACCACCGCCGGCTGCACCACCCATTCCTGCGTGACCGTATTGGTCGTATCTTGCTTTTTTGTTGTCGTCGCTCAGAACTTCATAAGCTTCTGCTGCTTCCTTGAATTTCTCCTCAGCAGTTTTGTCACCCGGATTTTTGTCCGGGTGATATTTGATAGCCATTTTTCGGTAGGCCTTTTTTATTTCGTCAGCACTTGCACTTTTGGAAACCTCCAAAACTTCGTAATAATCTCGCTTGCTCATAATTGATAATAAATGATGATTGATAGTTGATAAATTATAATTGACAAAAAATGATTGATGATAGAATCCAAATCATTTATCCATTATCTTTTATCATTTATATTCTTAGTTTCCTGTAACCACTTTTGCGAATCGAATCACTTTGTCGTGTAGCTCGTAACCTGTTTCTATCACATCAACGATTTTCCCTTTCAAATCTTCTGAAGGCGAAGGAATAGATGTAATAGCCTCGTGTAAATCTACATTGAAAGCATCACCTTGCTCTACGTGGATCACCTTCAAGCCTTTTTCTACCAATTTGCTTTTCAGTTTTTGGTAAATTAATTCGATACCTTTTAACTCTGCTTCGTTTCCGTTTTTGGAAATTTCTTTGATGGCTCTTTCAAAATCATCTAAAACACCAAGCATAGATGTCATCAAATCTTTAGAAGCATAAAGGTAGAACTCGTTTTTTTCTTTCTGTGTTCTTTTTTTATAGTTTTCGAATTCCGCATACAGACGGATGTATCTGTCTTTTTCTTCTGCCAAAAGTTCCTCGGCAGTCGGTTGTTGTGACACATTTTCCTGATTTTCGTTTTCCGCAGCTTCAGTGTTTGTATTCTCTGTATTCAGGTTTTCTTCGTGTATATCTTTGTTTTCTTCCATTATGGTAATTTTACAGGGTAGTTTTTTCAATTTTTTTGCCAATTGTGTTTTTTTGACAATTAGGCAGAGTTTAGGGTTGATTGGGGGTATAATTGGGTTTGGAAGTTTGAAGGGCTTGACTATCTTTATTTTTTTATAAAGACGCTTTAATCGCTCGAATAAATACAGTCTATTTGGATGGGTAAAGGAAAATAATTTACCGCACTACTTTGCCTGTAATTGAAGTCCGAAAATCAATATCATCCATCACCCACTTCATTGTTTTATCTTCGGTATCAGATAGATTTCCGAAATTTGGATCTATTTCTACATTTGGGATAACACCTCTGTGCTGGTTATCAAACTCGATATTCGGACGTATTAGTAAAAGTCCGATTGGTAAAGCTAATTTAGAATGTGGCAAAATGACAGTGTTACTCACGCCGGCAACTGTTCCGTCATTGGCACCGCCTGTTTCTTCGCCTACGATGGTCGCTCTTTTTTCGTATTTCAATTTTGCCGAAATCACTGATGATGCTGAAAAACTGGCACCATTCACTAGGACATAAATTTTACCCTTGAAAGCATTGTACTTTGGTTTGGTCGGTTTAGAAGCAAATTCTCGGAAATAATACTTTTCATCTTTTTTAGAAGACATAAAATAATTGCCAGCCAAAAAGAATGGATAAGTAACAGCAATATAAATTTTTGAAAAAAACGTCTTTCCTCTGAAGTAATTCTGATGCATGCTAGAGGTTTTAGAAGTCATTTCCGGTGTTTTTACCAATACAAATTCTTTATCCGTAAGATAAGAATAGAGCGTATTGATTTCCGAAAGCGATCCTCCAAGGTTATCCCTGATATCCAAAATCAGATAATCTGCTTTGCTATGTTTTATCTTTTCGAAAGTCTCTTTATAAAACTTGCTGGCCAAAGTTGAAGAAAAAGTTTTCACTTTGATGTAAGCAACACTGCTGTCAGCTTTTATGAACTTAAAGCTTCTGTTATAAGTTTTGGAATTAATATCATAATCCTGAACTTTTTGTTCGGCAGTTACCTTTGATTGCACTTTATCTGTAACAAGTTCTTTATCGGTTTTACTCTGTCTTTTGATAGAAATATCTGCAATCCTATTATCATATTTGGTTTGCAAAGTAACACTGTCCAAATAGCCTTTCTCCAACGTATAATAATTCAGGAAAGCCAGATTAAGAAAATATTTTTGATAGGTTTGATTCTTACCATCTGAACTGATGAGCTTTCTATACTTTTTGACAAGAGTTGAGACATCTTCTCCATTGATTTTCAAAATCTCTGTTCCAACTTTTAGATCCTTGATGTTCTCTTTATTTTCTTTAATAAAAAGCCTATTATCTACCACTTGATAATCCATCAAAGAAAAGAGAGGACGCTTATTTTTAAAGGCTTTTTGTTCTGTCTTTGTATATCTTCTGGAAAGCGCTCTCAGTCGGAGATGACCTTCATTAATGCTTGCGATGACAGGTGACAGTTGGAAATAAAATTCGTTAGGCGTAATTGGTTCTTTAAGACTGGTTTTCAGACTATCGAATTTATAATCCAAATCTTCTTTAGAGATGTACCAATAGAGTTCCGGATGGAATTTTTTCAGTTTATTATAAGTGAAGTCAATATCTTTTTTAAGTTCAGAAACCGGTATTCTTTTCTCTAGTAACAAGTTGTTTTTCCTGACAGACTGACAAGACATTAGAAAAATAAATACCAATAAGAATAAAGCTTTTCTCATAATGAATAAAAATAAGATTATTAAATCACACAACGGTAATTGCAGAATGAAATTTAACATATTCTAACATAAAGTGGTTTTAAATTTGTTGCTGACAATGAAATTTAAATTAATAATGAAAAGTATAATTGTTGCAGCTTCTGTATTTCTGTTTTCTCAGTTTTCATTTGCGCAGACAAAAGATGTGGCGGCGTTCACATCACTCAAAGTCTTTGATAAAATACCTGTAGAATTGGTTTCATCCACTTCTTACAAAGCAGAATTAAGCGGAACAAAAGCCAATGAAGTTGAATTGGTTAGCTCAGGAAATGAACTGAAAGTGAAAATGAAGGCAACCAAATTATTGCAAGGCGATGATGTCAAAGTTATCCTTTATTATAAGGACATTAATCAGATCCAAGCCAGCCAGGGTGCAAGAATCACTTCAAGTGATCCCGTGAAATTCACCAAATTAGAAGTTACTTCTAATGAAGGTTCTCAGATTGATCTTAATATTGATGCTGATGTTCTTGAAGGAAAAGTCAACACAGGCGGAATTTTAAAATTATCCGGCGATGTGGAATCCCAAACCGTAGTTGTGAATACTGGCGGACAGTATGACGGACAAAATCTAAAGACAGAAATTACAAAAATAACAACCAACGCTGGCGGAAATGCGTCCGTATACGCTTCTAAATCTGTAGATGCTACAACCAGAGCCGGCGGTGTAATAGATGTTTATGGAAAACCACAGATGAAAAATGAGAAAAAAGTAGTAGGAGGTAAAATCAATTACCGTTAACAGTTTGATAGTTTAGTAAAAGTAGAAAGAAAAAACTCCCAAATTCGGGAGTTTTTTTTATTTTTTTCTGCTGGACGATTGTCTGATATGAAGCGTTGGTGTCAAAACCAATTTTTTCTCGATACTGATTCCGGAAGAATTGTCTTTGATACTTTCCAGAAAAACATTTCCTGAGATTTTCCCCATCAAAACAGGTGTCTGGTCAACAGAACTTATTGATAATTCCATAAACTGGGTAAAAGGTTCATTACTGAAGCCAATTACGCCGATATCCTGAGGAATTTTAAGTTTAAGATTTTTGATTTCTTTGCAAGCACCTAACGCAGTAAAATCACTGGCAGAGAAAATAGCGTCTGGTTTTACTTTGCGTTTCCAAAGGCTTTTCATAGCACTGATCCCTTCCTCGATAGAACTTCCTGTATTGATAATATTTTCCTTAAGGATAGGTAAATTATGATCTTTCAAAGCATCAATATAGCCATTCAAACGATTCTGATAAATTTCCAGATTCTGATCTCCTGAAAAATGGCAAATATTTTTATAACCCTGGTTAATCAAATGTTCTGTTGCCTGATACGCGCCTTTGTGGTCATCAATCGTGATTGTACTTACGCCCGGGATATCTTTTTTTCTATCAAAAAGAATAATTGGCGTGTTGGTTGTGCTCAGGATTTTTCTTACATAATCCATATCAGTCGTGTTTCTTGATATCGAAATAAAAATACAATCTACCTGAGTGTGCAACAACGTATTGAGTTGTTTCTTTTCTATTGCAGCATCATCGTGACTTTGACAAATAATCACACGATAGCCGTGAGGAGACAGTTCTTCCTCTATTCCTCTAATGACGGATGAGAAAAAATTGGTATTGATATAAGGCACAATCACACCCACAGTTTTGGTCTCTCCACTTTGCAGGGCTTTTGCCAAATTATTCTGTTTATAATTCATTTCCTTAGCCGTAGCAGCTACCAATTCCTTGGTTTCCTGACTAATTCTTGGATGGTCGTTTAGCGCTCTGGAAACAGTCGCTACACTTACATTCAGTTTTTTGGAAATGTCATATATCGTCGTGTTTTTCTTGGTCATATATTCTTTTTGATGAATATTCGTTTGTTGTAAATATATAAATAATACCCGTCACAACTGCTTCCGGAATCAAAATCTTTTGATTTCTTTTTTCAGTTTTACAATTCCTAATTTCCCATCAGATAAAAAGCCGTCCCACCGAAATGAAGACGGCTCTTATTATGAAAATTAAATTGTTTACTTTTTAATAAGTTTACCAGTTGATTCTCCAGAATTGGTTTTCAAATTGTAAAAATAGATTCCGGTTCTCAAATCTTTTGTACCGATTGTCAAATTAGTCAGTCCTTTCTGTTCATTACTTGTGATTGTTTTCACAACTCTTCCATTAACATCATAAATTTTAATACTAACATCAGAATTAGATTTCAAATCAAATGCAATGGTGACTTGATCTACAAAAGGATTAGGATAAACCAAAAGCTTACTGTTTTTGATATCATTTACTGCTAAAGTTTCAAAATCGATATTAACCGAAGCTTCCGGCATCCAATCGAAAACGAATGAAGGATCTGTATCTTTTTTGAAAACGTTAGAAACAGTGTAAACCTGAGATTCAGTTTGAGTTAAAACTACTCCACCATTGGCTCTCTGTGCTAATCTGTCAGGCGTTGCTCCAGCTCCGGTATTTCCATATTCTACAAACGTTACTGGAAGCGCCCCATTAATTGGTGTTGTCCAACCTGTTGCATTAAGCATAGAAGGTGTTTCACATCTGATAAACGCTGATTTTGGTGTATTCTGCCAAGCTCTTCCGAAATGGAAATTGCTGATTACTGTTCCATTAAAGTCAGTTGTTCCGGCTGCTGGTACAGTCAAATTACAATCCAAGAAAACAAATCCGTATTTCGTAGTCGCTTCTGTAGAAGGTGCTGTTACAACACTATTGTTACGATTAATATAAGTTGTACAATGGTCAAAGACAACCGTTTGACGTCCAAATATGAAATCCACATTTCCTTCGATATAACAATTCTTAAAGTAAGCTCTTCCAATACTGTTACCTAGATATGTATCCTGATAACCTAAAATCTTACAATCGTAAAAAGCCTGACGATCGCCCTGTGTTTTAAGCGCTACAGCCTGAGTAGATGAATTGATTTGAGTATTAGCGGTTGAGTTAACAAATGTATTGGCAACCGTAATTTTGGACGCTGTAAAATCACTTCCGAAAATCGCCATCGTTTGTGATAGAGAAGTTCCGTAAGCAGTTCCCGTATCAGGATTGATGTCTCCAGCAGAAATATTATTGGTAATAACAGTTGTATCTGCATTATCTCCAACTAAAAAGACATTAATTTTATTAGACAAAAGTGTAGGTCTTTCTGTGTAAGTCCCAGGTTTGATATGAAGAATCCATCTTCCTGTGTAATTATCCGGCACTGCATCAAAAGCTGCCTGTACAGTTGTATAATCTCCAGAACCGTCTTTAGCAATTGTTTTGATTACATCTGGTTCAGTAGCTTTTGTATTAACGGTAGCTTGAGAACCATAAGAAGTTCCAGCATAATTGGTTGCAAATGTTCTAACATAATATAATGTAGAAGGCATCACACCATAAGCATAAGATGAAAAAGCGCCAAGACCCGTTCCTGTAGAAATTTTTGTGGCATTATTAATTGTTGGATTCTCCGCTGTCGAATAAACAATTCCTCTCTCTGTTATATTGGCACCGCCCCAATCTGTAACGTTTCCAGAAACCACAAAAGACTTATTGGTAACTTGAGATTGAGAAGTTGTTGTTACTGTTGGTGCAATAATATTGGCTAATGTTGTAAAACTAACCTGACTTCCGTAAGATGTTCCTGCAGAATTGGTTGCGTAAGCCTTAACAAAATAAGTTGTTGCTGGTAACAATCCTGATAAATTACTTACATACGAGCCTGAAGTCGCATTTTCAGTCGTTTTAGAATCTGCAATTGTTGGATTTTCATTAGTACTGTAAACAACACCACTTGCTGTGATAGCACCACCGCCGTTGCTGGAAATTGTTCCTCCTGTAACCGCTGTTGTTGTGGAAATAGATGAGATTGCTGTTGTAGAAACTGTCGCAGGATTAGCAACAGAGCCTTCCATAGTTCCGGATATTTTTACATTTCTAAGTGCAAATTGTTTCCCTGTAGTTGCAGAAGCAATGTAAGGATAGAATCTAAGATAAAATTTTTGACTTCCAGAGATTACAACCGATGTGGCGAGAGTGACATCCAGAGTTAACGCTTTTCCGCTAGGTGTTAACTGAGTCGCACTTTTTATCTGGACTCTGTCCGAGAAATCTGCATTCAAACTATAAAATGCCTGATAATACATATTACTAGTTCCACCAGCTCCAACCTGAGCTTCTACTCTATTGATGGTAAAAGTGCCGCTATTAGTCGCGTTAACCTCAAACTGAACATATTTGGTTTCATCCACAACCGCTGTACTTCCGGTTCCCGTCCAACTATTGGTGTTGGTTCCCGTATACTGGTAGAAATCGACATTACTATCAGCTGTTCCATCACCCGTGAAGTCAACTTTGGAATTGACTTCTGTTTTTAATATTGTCGTTGGATAACTTACTGCTGATTCCAGGTTACCTTCTAAAGATTTTGTTGTAACATCTGCAATCAAAGGCCAGTTGACAGAGGCTGGCGTAGCTTCAAATAGTCTTGAATATTTTTTTGAAGATTCTGTTTTATTCGTAATTTCCTTTATTGAAGAAAGAGATGGTTTTGAATCATTATAGACAGAATCTGAGAAAAAAGAAATGCTCTTTCCGATTCCAAAAATCGTAGCTGTACTGAACAGCACAATTGGCAAAATTTGACTTTTTTTCATGAGTAGTTAAAGTTAGTAGTTAAGTGTCGTAATTTGATTCTAATTTATTTTACAATCACTTTTTGGGTGTAAGAACCTTTATCAGTTTTTACTTCAAAAAGTTTTACACCTTTACTCAATTTTTTAATTGAAATTGAATGGATTGTATTATTCCCTTTATTAATATTTCCCTGATAAATTGTTCCTTCCGATTTTCCTGAAATATCTGTCACGTTAATTTTTACCAGCTGATTATTTTCAGAAAAAGCTTTTAAAGAAATCTCTTCCGAAGCCGGATTTGGAAAAAGTAGAAATTCAGATTTTGACTTGGAATTGATTTCGTTAGTAGCTAAAAAAACACAATCGGTTGGTTGTAACAAAACTGCGCCTGCTCCAGTCATTACCGTTTGTTTCACATCCTGAGATGCAATTTTGTTAATCGAGTAAGGCGGCGTGAAAGCTGTTCCTGAACCTACTGCTGTTCCCGATGTTCCGACAAATGTATTATCAACAGATTGAGCTGCAGTGAAATTCCCGGTTTCTAAACGGATTGGATTTTTCACGCCCTCAAAATAATTACCTTCTATTAGCAAATCTGCTTTATAACCTGCATAAATACAGTAATTACTTACAGAACTATTAAAATAATTATTCAAAAGATGAACTTTTCCGTAACGTACTCTAGGCATTCTTTCTCTTACACCATTGGCCCACCAACAATATTGCATTGTAATTCTCAATTTTCCTTCGTCTTGAGTCGCATCATCTCCGGAACCAAAAAGATTAGAAAAACGGTGATCATTACTTCCGCCAGAACCGCCAGGAATCGGAGCTTTCAGATATTCGAATTTTGTCCAGGTTATAGTGATCAGATCAGAAGCATTTTTTATATCAAGATTACCATCCAAAGCATCCTGAAATGTACAATGATCCACCCAAATATTGGTACAGTTATCAATGGTCATATTATCATTTCCATCTACATCATAAGCACCAGGACCTTCAAACGTGATATTCTTTATCAAAATATTGGAACTGCTTTTCAAGGTCAGAATTCCTGAACCACCAGCCGTAAGATCTGTAGAAATCAATCTAGCGCCGGCTAAACCTAGAATGGATTTGTTGGTTTGATTGTTCAACGTCAAACGTCCGGCAGCAGGAAAAGTAATTTGCCCTGAAACGTGGATAACTTTTACCGAGGTACTGTTTACTGCAGCTCTTAACTCAGCATAAGTCGTAACAACAGTAGGAGTTGCTGAACCGCCTCCTGTAACACCATTGGTTGAAGCCCAACCGGAAACAGGACATTGTGCATTTAGATGGGTAATAATAGCTGATGTAAGAAATGTGAGTATTAAAAATATTCTTTTCATTAGAAATAAAAATGTGTAAGAATTGATGAATTGATGAGAAGATCAAAGTTGACTTAAATCACATATAATTGATTAACAGTAATTTAAATATCAAAATTATTTTAATTAAGGCAAAAAAAAGTTTGATAAAAACAGGTTTCATCAAACTTTAATTAATGAAAAATTTAATTCAGTTAAATTTTTATTGATTCTCTATATGCTGTAGAAATAGTCTTATCTAATTAAAACTTTCACAGACTTTTCACCTGTCTGAGATTTAAGATTTACGATGTATAAACCTTTAGTACTCAATTCAAAGTTAGCATCAGTAGAAGTCGTCATAGATTTTACCAAAGATCCGTTCGCATTGAAAACATTAACCTCAGTATTTTTAGACTCAAGATTAGAAACTACTACTTTGTTTCCGTTGGTGTAAACTGTAGCTTTCATATCTTTCTTCACATCATTTACACCAAGAACTGTGTTTCCAACGTTAGTAGCTGTAATTTTATAAATATTAAGAGACTGATCTCCGTAGATATAAATATCTCTTGCAGGTCCAGCATAATCATAAGTATAGATAATACCATCTTGCGAATTAGAATAAGTTTTAGAAGCTAAAACAGCAGTTCCTGTACCTATGTATAAAGTACGATCTCCTGCGCCACCGTTTTTATACCAGATAGTAATGGATGAATTACCATTTGCTTTAAAGTATATGTAACGTTGTGTAGGTGTTGTGTTAACTCCTGTTGAAGTATAACCTCCTCCATTCAGTTTGAAACGTTTTGATGCAGAATAGCCATCTGAAAAAGTAGCAGTATTAGCTTCCACAGCTCCAAAATTAACAACAGTTTCTGGTCCAGGAACCAATGCCAGATTATTTTTCACTTTTGCAGTTTCACCGGATATTATTGGCCACGCAGCAGATGAAAAGTCCCAAGTAGTTTGTGCTTTTACGTTTCCTACAGTAGCAACAACTGCAAATGCTAAAAGAAGTAATGATTTTTTCATGATAAAATGATTTATTAATTGTTTGTTTAAGTTTTCAATGCAATCGATTACACAAGTATTTGTAATAATTCGACGGTTCTAATATAAAATTATTATTCAATTCCAAGATATTTTTTTTTAATTTAATATTAATTTTCTTTAACACTAGACAGAAAGTCTTTATTAATAGTAGTTTTAGAATAAAATAATTAACGAAAATTTTGATATTTAAATCTTGAAAAAGTATTTTTTTGAATTAAAATCTGTGCAATCGGTTGTCTTAATTTAACTAAAAACATAGCCAAGTTCTTGAAATAATTAAATTTTAAAAAAAAATCGATTATTAATATCATAATAACAGACTTACATTGTTTCAAATAAAAATATTAATATCAAATCGCTTGAAATCAAACAAAAACCCTTAGAATAAAGATTCCAAGGGCTTTCTTAAAAAAATAATATGAAAAATATTTATAACTTAACTTTTTATTTAATCATAACCTTTACAGATTTTACTCCAGCCTCAGATTTCATATTTACAACATAAACACCTTTAGTATCGATCACAAAATCAGTATCTAAAGCTGTTTTCAAAGATTTAACCAAAGTTCCATTAGCAGAATACACATTAATTTGAGTATTCTTAGCGTCTAAATCTTTGATGTAAATTTTGTTTCCTGCAGAGAAGGCATTTAGTTTATTTTTAGACTTCACATCACCAACAGCCATTGTAGTATTATCAGTATATTCTATTTTGTACAAACTATTATCACCACTTCCAGTCGTAATCAAGATGTTTCCAGCAGCACCTGTATAAGTGTAAGTCGCAATAGCTATATCAGCAGTTGTATTTCCCGCAAATGTTGTTGAACTCAGCACTTTTCCAGTTTCGTCCGAAATCAGAATTGACCTGTTAGCTCCTCCGCCTCTTGCCCAAAACTTAACCACAGCATTGTTAGATACAGCAAATTGCAAATACCTTCTTGTTGGCATAGAAGTCGTTCCTACAGCAGGATTCGTAGAACCGCTATAACTGTTACCACCAAATTGTAAACGTTGAGTTGGAGCATAACCGTCGTCAAACGTCGCAAGACTGTTAGTCGCTATAGTAAGGCTGCTGCCTCCTGTAACAAAGGACAAACCATCTACAGTTTTATCAGTCGCAATGGCACCTGCAGGAAATTTTGAAGTATCGCTAAAGTCCCAGGTTTTACTTTGAGCATTGAATGTAACTGCAGAAATCCCCGCAAACATTAAAGAAAATAATAGTTTTTTCATAATAAATGAGTTTATAGTTGTTTGTTTCATCTTAGTTGCGCAATCGATTACACTATTTATTATAATTAATCGACGGTTCTAATATAAAATTATTTCTAAATCATCCAATATTTTTCTGAAAAATTTTTAGAATCGGGTTTAATTTAAATTAATAAATAATTAAAATTTGCTTTAAATAAAGAACTTATGGATTAAATAATTGTTTAATTATTTATTGAGCATTTTATCCTAAAAAAAAATAAATAAAGAAAAACAACGTAAAATTTAAGCAATCGATTGCATAAAAATTCCCAAAATCTTAACTGAAAAGTCAAAATTTTTGAATCGATTAAAATTTCTTTTTGTGCAACAATCTTATGGAATCCAATTATCCGACTTTTTGAAAATATTTTCAATCGAATAGTTTTTCAATTCTTTTCCAGAAAGTTGATGAGACCACTCTACTCTTTTGTCGGGATTTGAACCGTTTCCTTTACTTCCAAATTCTGCATAGAAAGCAGTTTTTTCTTTATCCGGAAACATTTTATCGCCTTTCCAAGGATTCCAGCCTTCTGATAAAATATGACTTTCCATAGTTGTATTAATGAAAACCGTCTTTGCAAATGGTCGCCAAGGTCGTCCGAGATAAACTTTTGTAATATCTTCTTTTGCTGTCAAATGACAATCGATAAAAACAAAACCAAATTGATTTTCTTTACTTGTTGCCGCAGCAGTAATGTAAGAATTCGCCAAGCTTTTGATTTCACAACTTTTGAAAACCACAGTCGCCTGACCGAAAATAAAATCCGTAGTTCCTTCTATATAGCAGTTTTCATAGTATTGCCGGCTGTGGTCAGTTGCAGAATAAAGTGTGTCCTGACAACCCAAAATTTTAGAATTTTTCATCACAAACCGGTCACCTTCTACGTGAAGTGCAACGGCTTGTCCTTGATTACACGACGAATTTTTAATCGTTAAATTCGAAACCTTAATATTATCTCCAGCAACTAAAAATGTGTAAGAATTAAAAGTATTGAGCTTTTCATTAGTTAAAGGATTCAGTTTTCCGGAGAAATCATCATTTGTAATGATTGTATTTTCTTTGTCTTCGCCTTCAATTGTAATCAAATGTTTTGAAGAAGGAATCACAATTTTTTCATTATAAATCCCTGATTTAATCTTAATAAAAGCTTCAGCAGGACCTAAATCTCGAATCGAATTAATCGCATTCTGAACTGTAGTAAAATCCCCAGAACCATCCTTAGCAACTGTAATCGTAATATATGGCGATTGTGCAAAAGACAAAACCACGAACAAAAAACTTAGAAAAGAAAATAGTTTTTTCATTAGATTAATTTTTCAAAACTTTATCCAGAAAATCAACAGTATATTTCAAAGTCTCGTCAAACCAAGGCTGAACTAGCCAAAACGAATGTGGAGAATCTTTGATTTCGTGAAATTCCGTCGGGATATTATAATTTTTTAATAGCTTCATCATATCATCTCTTCCAGCGCGAAATCTCGGCTGAGAACTATTAATGAATAATGTTGGAGGCGTATTTTTCCCAACATATTCCAAAGGTGAAGCTTCTTTCCAGAGTTTGAAATTTTGGGCTTTTGTCACTCCAAACCAATAAGCTGCGTAAGCGCCTTCTTCAGATTCGGGATGAGTAAAAGACACGATTCCGTCGATATTGACAATCGCCTGAACTTTGTTTTTCACACCGACCAAAGTTGCCAGTTGCGCTCCGGCCGAGTTTCCGCCAAGTGCAATTTTCTTTTTATTAAAATAAAATTCTTTGTGATGTTTCTTCAAAAATTTCAAAGCATCTTCGATATCTTCAACTGCTGCAGGATATTTTGCATCGTCGCTTAAACTATAATTGATTGCCATCGCAACATAACCTTTTGAAGCTAATTCCTGAGCAAGAAACTTCTCATTTTCTTTACTTCCGGAAATCCATCCACCACCGTGAACCAGAATAATCGCGGGATATTTCTGAGCCGAATTTTCAGGATAATAAATATCTGCTAAAAGTGATTTTCCGTTTCTGGTTTTATATACAACATCTTTTTTAAGCAGAATATTTTTTGGAAATTCCAGATTTAAAAGCTGGATGAAAGGATATTTCTTTTTCAGTTTTTCATAAGTTCCTTCAATGGTGTAAGGCTGTGATTTTGGTCTTTCAATCTCTTGAGAATTAATCTTTGAAATCGAAATCAACACAAAAAATAAACGGATGAAAGTCTTCCGTAAATTAAAATTGAAAATCAAGTTAACTTTGGTAGATTCCATCCGTTTTAAGAAAAAATATAAGAAAAATTATTTTACTGTATTCTTCGGAACATCTTTGGAAATCGAAAGTTTTTCGCCAGAGATTCCTTTCGGTAATTTAATAGCCTTAGTTTTACTTCCGATAACTTTAATCAAAGGTGTTTTAGAAGATTCCAAAGTCAATCCGGAGATGTCCACATTCTTACTGTTATAGATTGTTGCACCAGTTCCGTCGGTATATTTTATTTTGACATTTTTAAGTGTAATTCCGTCTGCATCTACAATTGTCAAAGCTTTTTTAGTATCGAAATAAGAATCTTCAACAATAATATTTTTAAGATTCATTTCAGACAAACCATTTAGTGACAAAGCTTCATAAGAATTGGAAGCCGTTATATTTTTGAAGAACACATTTCTGAAAATCGGAGTTTCGTCTGTCACAGGAATATCCTTTACGACTCTCTTTTCGTCATCTGCATTTTGGTCTTCTTCGATAATTGGCGAATTGCCTTCATAGAACATATTGAAACCAATAACCTGAGCCGGAATTCCCGTCATATCAACATTGCTAATCCAAATATTTTCAACAACACCACCTCTTCCTCTAGTCGTTTTGAAACGAAGTCCGATGTCCGTCCCAATAAACGTACAATCCGAAGCGTGAAGATTTTTCACACCGCCAGACATTTCACTTCCGATAACAATTCCACCGTGCGCGTGGTAAACTGTATTATTTTTGATGATGACATTTTCTGTCGGAATTCCTCTGTCTCGTCCGTCTTTATCTTTTCCGGATTTGATACAGATTGCATCATCGCCAACATCAAATGTGTTATTATAAATCAAAACATTCTTACAAGATTCCAAATCCAAACCGTCGCCATTTTGAGAATACCAAGGATTTCTAACTGTTAGATTTCTCAAAATCAAATTACTTGACATCAATGGATGAAGATTCCAAGCCGGTGAATTCTGGAAAGTTGGTCCATCCAAAAGAACTTTGTCACAACCGACTAAACTTACCATAACCGGACGAAGAAAATCTTTCACAGTTTCCAATTGCTCTCTTGTCGTTAACTTTTCAGGAATATTGAAATTTCCTGTGCTTGTAAATCCTCTTTTAGAACTTTCGCTTGGGAACCAAGTTTTTTTATCATCAGACAAAACTCCACCTTTTGACAATAATTCTTTCCATTGTCCATCGGTCATTTTACCTTTTTTCACATATCTCCAAGCGTCGCCGTTTCCGTCAATCACACCTTTTCCTGTAATTGCGATGTTGGTAGCACCTTTTGCAGAAATCGGAGACTGACAACGGGTTGTATTCAAACCTTCGAAACTTACATCAACCAAAGGATAATCCGCAAAATCTCTGCTGAACATTAGCAAAGCACCGTCTTCCAAATGCAGATTGATATTGTTTTTCAGAACGATTGGTCCCGTTAACCAGATTCCTCGTGGAACGACAACTGTTCCGCCACCTTTCTGAGAAGTTTCATCAATGGCTTTTTTGAAAGCTTCGGTATTTTTCACTATTCCACCGGAAACAGCACCAAAATTTTTGATATTGACAGAAGTTGCGGGAAAAGACGTTTCTGCAACCGTCGGCATTTTGAATTCTACATTTTTGTAAATATCAGAAATACTCTGTCCAAAAGCGTTTCCTGAAAGTAATGTTGCTAAGCTTAAAGCTAAAATTTTAATCGATTTCTTCATTCTCAATATTTTTGATTTTAACGCAAAGAGCGCAAAGTCTTATTAAATTATATTTGTTTTAAAGTCGCAAAGCTTTTGACTCTATTTTCAATGTTTGAAATCCCTACGGAATGACAAACTTTGAGTTTATTTTTTACTTACTATTTTTTTGAATTCATTATAAACCAACTGAGCGACTGCTTTTGCCCCTTCTGGTTGGAAATGTGTATCATCCTTTTGTCCATTCGGATAAGCTGTGAATTTGCCTTCAGGAAGATTCATAAAGTAAGTTGTGCTCACGAAATCTTTTCCTTTTTGTGTGAAGAATTCTCTGGAAAGCTTATTCAAATCAATCACATCCACTTTTTGCTCCTGCCCGATTTCTATCATCGCTTTTGCATAATCTACGTGACTGTCGCCCAAAACGCCGTCTTTCCAAGGATAATTTCTGGAAACAGGTGTTACCAAAATCGGCGTTGCTCCTTTCTCACGAACCTGATGAATGTACAATCTCAAATATTCCTTATAACCAGCAACATCTACATAACGGTCGACTTTTTTCTCCGATTCGTCATTGTGACCAAACTGAATCAAAACCCAATCTTTCGGTCTTAGATTTTCAAAAATATAACGCCATCTGCCTTCCTGAAAAAAAGTTCTTGTACTTCTTCCTCCTTTAGCTTTATCAACCACCAAAACATTTTTTGCTAATGGAGATTTAATAGTTTTGAGACTATCAGCGACAAAAAACTTCTGAAAAACACCACCCCAACCTTGCTGTGGATAACGTTTTTCCTGATAATTGTTTTCCAAAGTATAATCTGTCAACGTAGAATCGCCAGCCAGAAAAATATTGGTCGTATTCTTATCTGTTGCAGGTTTTACAATTTTTTCTTTTTGATTATCCTGTTCTGTTTGAGCAAAAGTCATCACGGAAGCTGTGATAAAAAATGCTGTTGAGATGTTTTTGATTCTTTTCATTTTTTCTTTAACGCAAAGGCGCCAATAATTTATTTAAACTTCATTCTTCAAGTCGCAAAGGTTTGCGCCTTAATATTTATCTTATTCTGATGAACTTTCTGCCTTTGACTCCGTCGAATCTTCGATTTGCAATAAATCTAATTTTTTGTAATTCTGAAAAAATCAAAATCGGCATAACCTCCTCTTGAAACTTTGGAATCGCTGACAGAATAGATTCCGATTTTTGCCCCAATCCATTTTCCGGGTTTTGCCTGAAATGTCTCGCCAATATTTTCAAATTTTTTCCCATTTTCGCCGTAACTGAATGTACAGATTCCATTAGGTTCGTTGACATTGACTTTTAGGTAAACCTCGTTTGATTTTAATTTGATTTCGTTCAGAATTTTTTCTTCGCCACCTTTATCCGCTTTTTGAGCTTTCCTCAGTTGAAGATAAAATCCGTCAGATTTGTTGGTAATCACTAATGACTGGTAATCCATCCCCATTACCAGAAGTCCTGCAGTTTTTCCTTCTTTTGCATCTTCCGGGAATAATTTGACTTTAGTGGTTGCAGAAAAATTCGGAGCCGGAAATTTCTGAGTTAGAAGATTCGGAACATTCCATAGATTTTTTTCACCGTCTGGAATTTTGATTGAGAATAATCTCAAATAATCTTTACCAGGAAGTTTTGCTGACCAAACTATATTTTCATTCGCACTCCATTGCCATTGCAACCCAATCTTATCATCATTGAACTCATCCGATTCTGTAGGTGTTTCTATTGGGTATGATTTTCCGACATTCGGTTTTCTGAATGTCAGAACTGGTTCTCCAATTCCATTTTTATTAGTATCAATTCCAATAACTGGCCAGTCTTTTTCCCACTTCATCGGTTGAAGATGGACGATTCTTCCACCTGCATCGACATCCTGAAAATGGTAAAACCAATCTTCGCCATTCTGCGTATCCACCCACGCGCCTTGATGTGGACCATTGATTTTAGTTGAACCTTTTTCTAAGACAACTTTCTCTTCATAAGGTCCGTATATATTTTTTGAACGCAAAGCCAATTGCCAACCTGTTGCGACGCCTCCAGCAGGAGCAAAAATGTAATAATAACCATTTCGTTTGTACATCTTCGGACCTTCAACGGTTGGATTCGCATCGTGTCCGTCGAAAACGTGAATGCCTTTGTCCAGAACTTTCGTTCCTTCCGGATTCATTTTATTGATGGTTAAAATACTTTTAACGCCTGCTCTACTTCCTGCCCAACCATGAACGAGATAAGCCTGACCGTCTTCATCCCAAAACGGACAAGAATCAATAAGACCTTTTCCTTCCATTACTAAAATTGGTTCGTCCCATTTTCCAAAAGGATCTTTGGTTTTCACCATATAAATTCCGAAATCCGGGTCGCCCCAATAGATGTAATATTCATTGTTGTGAAAACGGATACTTGGGGCCCAAACACCGTCGCCACGTCTTGGTTGATTAAAATGTTCTTTTGGAATTAAATCGGTAACTGCATAATTCACCAACTTCCAATTGATCATATCTTTCGAATGAAGAATCGGTAAACCCGGCATTTCGTTGAAGCTGGAAGCAGTCATAAAATAATCGTCTCCAACTCTTATTGCATCTGGGTCAGAATAATCCGAATACAAAACCGGATTTTTATACATTCCGTTTCCTAGATCCGAAACCCAGACTTCTGAAGCATAAGGTTTTGTTTTTTGAGCAATGATTGGATTAATTGCTAATGTCAATAAGGAAAGGATAATATGTTTTTTGATTGTTTTCAAATTTCCATTTTTTCAATTATGTTCTTTTGTGACTTCGTCGAACCACTTCGTTAGGTTTCTTGAAACAAAAGAACCAAAAATTCAAGACTGTAAACTTTTAGCTACAAATTGAAATTTAGTTCTAAAAAGTTCAAACTCGCTTCGCTCAAACAGTGAACTTTTCTTAACGCCCGAAATTATAATTTGCTTAACGCAAAAATTTTAATATCGTTTTTGTAATTCTATTTTTCCAATTCTAAACTGGCAAGGATAAAAGGCCCGGTTCCTTTTGGATCGTTGGAACGGATTTCTTCATTCACATAATAATCGTAAGTTCCGCTTCTATAAGGTGTTCCGCCTAATCCTGCCACTGCACAGTTTTTATTGAGGTTAACAACTCCGTTAGGTTCTACTGTAATTAGATTTTTAAGTATTCCAGCGTAGGCTTTTTTTGCAACTGTTTTATAAGAAGTTGGAAGATATTTCTTTCTGGCTGCTTTTGCAAACGTATAAACAAACATTGATGAAGCTGAAGCTTCCAAATAATTTCCTTTCTGTCCGCCTTTATCCAAAACCTGGTACCAAAGTCCGGTTTTTGTGTCCTGAACTTTCAGTAAAGCTTCTGAATAAGATTTCAAATAACCAATCAATTTTTCTCTTCCCGGATGATTTTCTGGCAGATAATCCAAAACATCTACGATTGCCATTCCGTACCAACCCATTGCTCTTCCCCAGAAATTTGGAGAAAGTCCGGTTTCTTTGTTCGCCCATTGTTGTTCCTTGCTCTCATCCCAACCGTGATACAATAATCCTGTTTTAGAATCAACCATATGTTTCTGAATCACATCAAACTGATTCACAATATCAGTATAAGCTTTATCAGCTTCTGCACCTTCATTAAACAATCTTGTGTAAATCGCATAAAAAGGTTCCGCCATATATAAACCGTCTAGCCACATTTGGTTCGGGTAAATTTTCTTATGCCAGAATCCACCTTCCGAAGTTCTTGGATGATTATTCAATTGCGATCTCAACAATTGAGCGCCTTTCAGATATTTTTCGTCTTTGGTTGAAAGGAAAAGATAGATTAAAACATTGCCGGAATTCAGCATATCGAGATTGTACTTGTTGATATCGTAGGTTTTGATGGTTCCATCTTCATTGACTAATTCGTCTGCATAAGCTTTGATATAATCATAATATTCTCTTTTCCCCGTTTTTTTGAATAGTTGTTCCGCGCCTTTCAAAACCAACCCGTTGGGATAGCTCCATTTCGGCGATTTGTGAAAATCCAGCATCCAGGCTTCGGGGAAACGCTTCATCTCGGATTGCATCATTCTTTCTGACCAAGGTAATTTTGTAGAAATCGTTTGTCTTGTAACTTTCGAAACTTGTTGATTGGTTTGCTTCGGTTGTTGTGCACAGGAAAAAAATAATCCTGAAGCTAAAGCTGCGATGGTTAATATTTTGAGTTTGCTGAATTTCATTTTAATTACTTTTACTTTTTAATACTAACTTTTATTTCATTTTAAAATTCCAGTTATCTTTTCCTGAAAGAATATTTTTAATCGAATATTCTTTGGATTGCTCTTTGGTTAATTGATGAGACCAAGCGACTCTTTTTTCTGAATTAGCTACAACTCCTTTCGAATTGAATTCTGCATAAAAAGTTGTTTTTTCAGCTTCCGGTTTTTTCCAATTGTGCCAACCTTCCGGTTTTATGACATCCGAAATCTCTGTATTAATAAAAACTGTTTTAGCAAAAGGTCGCCAAGGTCTTCCCAGATAAACAGATTCTGATTTTGCATCGCCTTTGATTTTGCAATCGATGAAAACAAAACCATATTTATTATTTTCCGGTGTTGAAGCTGCTGTAAGATAAGTTGCACTTTCTTTCGCATAGATTGTACAATCTTTGAAAACCGCTGTTGCTGCACCGAATATGAAATCTGTTGTTCCCTCTATATAACAGTTTTTGAAATAATGCCGGATTTCTCTTTTTGGTGTCGGAACATCCTGCTCGCCTTTCAAATATAAAGTATCCTGAAACCCAAGAAATCTGCAATTTTCAAAAATAGCTCTATCACCTGTAATCAAAACGGCAACGGCTTGTCCTATTTTTCCGGCATCATTTTGAAACGTGATATTCTTTGCCGAGAAATTATCAGAAAAAATGAAAATCGTAGAAGAACCTGTCGTTCCCATTTCTTTTCCTTCAGCATTTTTCTTCGATGCAAAATCATCATTCACAATAATGGTTTCTGCCAAACTTTCGCCTTGAAAATAAATAGCACCTTTGGTTGTTGGAATTGTTATTTTTTCTCTATAAGTTCCTTTCTTGATGATGATTTTGGTTTTAGATTCAAATCTATCTTCAACTGCATTGACCGCTTCCTGAATTGTTTTAAAATCTCCTTTTCCGTCTTTTGAAACTGTATAAACTTTTTCAGAATTATGAATAACGCTGAAAGAATTAATAACAATCAAAACAAGAATGAAAGAAAAAAACAACAATAGATTTTTGGTTTTTGACATCTTCATTGAAATTTTTGAACTTATTTTAAACACGAAGGTCACTAAGTTTTATTTTAATAATTAATGTTTTTAAGGTCACTAAGATTTTGACTTCGTTGATATTTCAATTATGAAATTGAGCTTATCTTTTTTTAAATATACAAGTTTCCACCCCTTTCGGGATGAAAACCTGTATGAATTTAACAATTAAATAATGTGATCTGAAAACTACAGATAGACATTAAGTTATGTATGGTTATTTTTTGATAATCTTTTTGGTAATTGTTCCTTTATCAGTTGTGATGCTGATGATATAATTACCTGATACAAGGTTTCTCAAATCAACTGAATCCGCTTTTGCATCAACAATGTTCTTAACCAAAGCACCTGCAAAATTGTAAACTTTGACATTCAGAACTTTTTGTCCAGCGGTGTTGATATATAAATGATCTGATACCGGATTTGGATATAAAGTGACCTGGGCTTTGTTGATATCGGATGTTGCCATTGTTGAATAAACCGTCTTGATATAGTACAAGTTGGTTGTATCTCCTTTTGTAATCGTGTGTTCTCCAGCTGCAACATTAGGAATTGTAACAATACCGTTGTTTGCTGTATAATTCACGCCATCGAACTTAACCACTTTAGCAAAGTCAGCATCGAAAACCAATGTTAATGTAGATTCTTCTGTTGTAGTGTATTTGATACTCGTAGAAGATTCCATTTTGAAACGTTTTGTCAACGTTAATCCGTCGTAAGACTGAGAACCATCCGTAGAGTTCATATTACCTGTAATTGCATAGAATGTACTTATTTTTCCAGATGTTGTGAAGTTGTGAATCATTCCATCTGTTGATCCCGGATTTCCAGGTGTACCAACTGTTACTGTTCCACTGATAGAAGCTGAAGTTCCTGAAGTGCCAACAGTTGTAACCGTGTAAGAAGTAGTTTGAGTTGGTGTTCCAGTAATTGTAACAGTTTTAGCCGTTGCATCTTTTGTGAAAGTAAGACCATTTGTAACACCAGTTAATGTAACATCTGTCGCTTCTCCACCCCAAGTGAAGACAATTGGAGCAACTGCCGCACCTGTAGCAACCGTTTGATCTTTGTTTCCAGAAGTATTAACCAAAGTCTGAGAACTGCCTTCTGCCTGAATATAAACCATAGAAGTTCCATAGTTGGTCAACGCAGATTTAAGACCTGTAATTACAGCGTACGATTTGTCATCCACAGCGTTGTCGAAAGTCCATTTGAAATCGCCACCTTGAACACGTCCAGCATATAATTTTGTTCTGTCTCTCGCTACAGTTGGTTCTTCAATGGATAAATTTTTAACGTAAAGCGAAGCATCTGTATCAAAGTTATTATACGTTTTTGCACCCACTTTCGACTTCACAGTTGCCGGAACAGTTTCGCCACGAGTTGCTGCTAAGTAAGCATCAAAATCCGTCAATGAACTGATTTTCCCTTCGATATTATATAAAGGATTAGGGTCTGCATAAGCGACAAAACGCATAGAATTGGTTGCAATATCAGCGTCCATCAAGTTATTGAAAGCCTTAATCATACCTCCATCTTCGCCAGAGAAAGTTCCCTGGTTAGTTGGATCATTCATTTGTTTTGAAGGATTCCAGACATCCGTTCCTTGAAGAGAGATCATCATTGGATTTTTTGCATTGCGGAAATAGTTTCCTTCTAAAAATAAAGATGAACCTTCTGTAGAGCCAGAACCGTACTTTGCAATTCCGTCAAAATAATTGTTATAAATATGAGCCGAATAATAACGAACTCTCGGATGTCTGGAATCTGAATGATCAAACCAATTGTGGTGGTAGGTCACGTACAAACCAGCAGTTGTATTTTCACTTAGACCTAATAAACTTGCCTTTCCAGAATCCCAGAAGTGGTTGTAAGAATACGTTGCATAAGATGTCCCTTTGTTATCCAATGCGCCATCTCCTTTAATCTGATCTGCGTCGCTACCTGCGTGTCCGTAGAACAAATCGTTGTTATGAACCCAGATGTAAGAATTGTTTTGCTGCATCCCGATATTATCACCTTCGCTGCTGTCACAATTCATAAATCCAAGATTGGCAATCTCAACATTGGTAGCATTCTTAACACGAATTCCCCAACCGTTTGCTGTTGCATCGTCCCCAACACCTTCTACAGTGATGTAACTTAAATCGTTATTCTTGTTTTCAACCACAAGATCACCACCTTCCATATCGGTAAAATCTGTGATATTACCTACCAGTCTGAAAATATATGGTCTCTTATCAATTCCTTTTTTGATTCCGGAAAAGATATTCTGGAAGCCAACATAATTAGTTGTATTTCCGTTGTTATTCGTAATTACATTGAAAGAAATGGTGTTTTTACTTTTTTCAGTGATGTAAAGAATGACTGCATTATCTTTTGGTGTTCCGTCAGCTTTATATCCTCCTGGAACTCTTCCACCGTGGAAAGCAAAACCATTTCTGTCCTGGGGTAAAACGGTCAAAGTACCAGTTGTAGAACCAGAACCTTCGATTCCCAGAATCACAGGCTTAACAGTAATCGTATAGTTTCCTGCTTTTAATCCCAAAACATCAGCTCTCAGATATGATCCGTAGCTACGAATCAAATAATCATCGACCTGCTTGTTTACCACACCTTCTCCGGAATAGTAAACATTATATCTTCCGGCATTTTCCACCGGTTGCCATTTTACAAAGGCAGTTTCTATCCAGCCTGCTGATTCGTTAAACGTAACAGACTGTCCTGATACCTGCATAAATGCAAGTAAAAAGAATACATAAAGTAGTTTCAGTTTATTCATATAAAATTTATTAAATGAGTTTTTACGAGTTTTTATAAAAAGTAATTATTATAATTAGTGTTGAACCTCAACGAACCCATCTCATTAACTAATTTTAAATAATATCAGAAGTTTTTGTTTAAAAATTTGGACAAAGAAGTCCTTAGAGTCAGCTCCGTCAGGGCATAAAACCCTGACAGAGTGATTCTTCAAAAAAAATTAAAAATATAATAACTTAAAAAATTCTAGTCCAGAATTTCTTATATTCTAGTAACCGTAATCTTGTTTCAGATTATAGTTTGATAGTATAATATCATCGTAGATCGGGAACAATTCTTTTCTGTTCGCTTCAAAATACTGAGCATAACCTTTCAAAGGACTGCTGATATAATCTGCAGTAACCGCAACTCTCCAGTTGACTCTTGTATAACCAGTTGGTGTACTTGCTACAGAAGGCGTATAATAAACATCTTCTCTGGTTGTCCCTGGCTGAACATATACATCTATAGCTTGCAATGCTGCCTGAGCAGTTTTTGTTCTGTCGTAAGGCGAAGCTTTGTAGTATAAATAAGAAGGGACTGATGAATACTGTCCTGTTCCATTCAATAAGTCTGTTAACTTTTGCTTTGTTTCAGCGATTTTTGTTGCTAAAAGATTCCAACGGATTAAATCATATTTTCTAAGACCTTCTCCTCCAAACTCTAACAATCTCTCGTGAACAATGTAGTTGAAAAATCCAGTTTTATCAGTTGGAATGGTTCCAGCTTGTCCTAAGTTCCCCACGTATGCACGATCTCTTACTTGCTTCACTGCGTTTACAGCTTCAGCAGAAGGAGAACCATTCAGTTCATTATCAGCTTCTGCAAACATTAATAAAATGTCAGAATATCTAAGTAACGGCCAGTCAATTGACAATTGTTGCGCTGTTCCTGTAACACCGGTCCAAGACTTTCTGAATTTTCCATCGGTACAAACAGCTCCTGTTGCTAATATCGCTTGGTTGGCATCATTAATCTGCATTGATGCTACTGTAATATCTCTTCTAACGTCGTATTTGCTAAATTCATAAAAATAAGTTGCGATAGCATTGATCCCACCACTACTTTTCCAGTTAGAACCATCACCGTGTCTCATCCCATTGTAGTAACCTATTTTACTATCTGTTGCTGCGTTACCGCCAAAAGCTCCGACTGCGAAAATCACTTCATGCGCTGCATCTTCTGTATTGTCGTGTAATGCTCTGAAAGTTGCTTCGAAGTTTCCATTCAAACCGTGTTGTCCTTCTGTAATAATCGATTTGCACTCATCGTAAGCAATCTGATAATAAGTTTGAGAATTGGAGCCTTTAGCCATAATTCTTGGTTCTCTCCTCAAAGAATAGCCTGCCCTAGCCAAAGCTATTCTTGCTCTAAGTCCTTTTACAGCTGCCTTCGTAATTCTTGTATTACTACTGTTAGCTTCTGATCTCCAAGGAACTAGATTAGATGCCGTTTCCAAATCAGCAATGATTTTGTCATAGATGACATCTCTGTCTGTTTTTGGTAAATAAACCGACTCCAAATCTGAAGAAGGCACCATTTGCATTGGAACATCTCCCCAGTTTTTGATCAAGTCAAAATAGAATAATGCTCTTAAAGTATAAGCTTCTCCCAGATAACGATTCATCAGCTTTTTATCAGCTTCAGAGCCAGATTGCATTACTTTTGATAATGGAATATTTTTGATAACAAGATTGGCTCTTTCTATTCCTGAATATAATTTTAAGAAAGGCTTATTAAGATCTGGATTTGAGGTACAAGCGCCATAAGTACTCAGTCCTCTTCTATCATTACAGTTATAGTCTCCGGACGTTTTGAAATCGTCCCCTGATTGAGGAAAATATAAACTAATTCTCTGTCCATATCCATCATCACCAATAACCTGATTGTAAACACCAATCAATGCTGTAAAGGTATCTGCGGTACTATCAAACTGCTGCTCTTCATTAGAATTAGAGATATTTTCTGCATCTAAGAAATTATCACAAGAAGTAACTGTAGATAAAGTAAGTGTACAACTCAATATTGCAATTAAAAGTCTATGTTTTTTCATTTTTTTTTGAATTAAAAAGTTACATCAATACCTGTTAAGAAAAATCTGCTTCGTGGAAATGCTGCATAATCTACAGCAGGAGTAAGTGTACTTTTTCTGGTACTTACCTCTGGATCATATCCCGAATAACCGGTAATTGTAAATACATTATTTGCCGTAGCATATAATCTCAAATTGGTAATACCAATGGCTTTAAGCGCATCTTTACTTAATGAATATCCAATTGTCACGTTATTCAATCTCAGGAAAGATCCATCTTCTATCGCGTACGAATGTAAGAAATAGTTACCTCCTGTTGGTGTCCACATTGTAGTATTAGCATTAAGTGCTGCTAATGCAGTAGGATCTGTAACCTTCATACCCTCATCATTAAACCATCTCCATCTGTTGGCCATATCGCCCAGCATATTTTGGTCTGTGTACTGATATTTGGTCGTGAATTCAATTTTGTTAGCATTATAAACTTTGTTTCCAACAGAGAAGTTGAAGAACAAACTCATATCAAAATTCTTATATTTGAAAGTTTGGTTAAAACCACCGTAGAATTTTGGCTGAGCATTTCCTAGGACTGTTTGATCTTTGTTATCGATTATACCATCTCCGTTAATATCTCTCAATTTAAGATCTCCTGGTTGTGCTGCTCTGTTTCCTAAAGCTACAGAACTGGTTGTCGGGATCCCATCTTTTAATTTATAGGTGTTATTAGTCGGATTGAAATCAAAATCGCTAACCTCATATCTACCTTCCGTTACATAACCGTAGAACATCCCAACCGGCTGATTAATCTGAACTTTGAAATCAAACAAGTTATTAACCCATCCTGAAGGTTGTAAATAAAAATCTGTTCCAGACTGTGTCACTGAACCTAAACTTTTGATCATATTTCTGTTAGCCGCTAGGTTGAAATCTGTTTTCCAAGTAAAGTTTTCATTACCAACAATAATAGCTCCTAAACTGAATTCCAATCCTTTGTTCTGAGTTTTTCCAGAGTTCTGATATTCATACTCGTAACCAGAAGTCTGAGGGATTTTTGCTAGTAATAACAAATCTTTTGTATCTGTAATATAAGCATCAATTGCTCCATAAACTCTCTTATTGAAAAGTGTAAAATCTAAACCTGCATTTTTAGAAACCGTTGCTTCCCATTTGATATTCTTATTTGCCTTAATGTTTCCTGCCGCCGCTCCTGTAATGATTCCAACTCCGCCTGTATATCCATATGTGCTGGAAGGATTGTAGAATGTATCGAACAAGAATGCTGCAATTCTATCATTTCCAGATTGACCATAACCGACACGTAGTTTAAGATCATTAACTATTTTAGAATCTTTCAGAAAGTTCTCTTCTCCAATTTTCCAAGCCAATGATGCCGATGGGAAATTAGCCCATCTGTTAGCTGGTCCAAATGAGTTAGATCCATCTCTTCTTATAGATAAAGTTGCGATATACTTGTTGTTATAAATATAATTGGCTCTTGCAAAGAAAGATGCCAGTCTATATGGAGGTAAAACACCAGCATAGGGAGCATCTTGAACCATTCCTGCTGGTGGAGCGGCAAGAATAATGTTGGCAAACGCTTGGTTAGCATCCATAGAAGTTGGCAACCATCTTACAGTCATATCTGTTTTATTACCATCTGTCTTTACAATTTCTTGACCTAACAGGAAATCCATTTTATGATTGCCTATTTTTTTCTTATATGCTAGCGTATTGGTATTAGTTATTCTTCTGCTTTGATTGCTTGTTAACTGAACAACAGACATATCAGAGTAGATTCTAGACAAGTATGTTTTAGGACCAGAAAATTGCTGAATCTCCTGATCATTTTGCACATATCCAATGACACTTTTGAAAGTCAGATCCTTGGAGATATTATACGTAATAACTCCGTTTAAGAATAAGTTATCGGCATTATTATATTTGATCTCGTTATTAGAAAGCAACACAGGATTTACCAAGTTAGTCACTGCGAAGTCGTCTGTATCAAATTCGTCTGAACCTGTTCCAGTACCTAATCCATTTTCAAAAGGTCTGTATCGGATAACGTTTCTAAGTCTGTTTGTACTTTGAGAGCCTGCAGTTGCAGTTCCAGCACCATTGATGAAAGTTTGGCTATATCTTGCTGTCACTCCTACTTTCAATTTTTTGCTGATATCAAAATCATACTTGAAATTGGCCATATTTCTCTTATAGCCAGAATTAATCATAATTCCGTCTTCCTCAACATGGTTTAATGATAATGTGAAAGCAGAATTAGTATTACCTCCAGAGATGTTCAAATTATGAGTAAAGTTGAACGCTTCTTTTCCGAAAACTTCTTCCTGCCAATCTCTTGTCTGGATGGTTTTGTATCTATTGATTCCCGGATCTATTATCCTTCCTTCAGCATCTCTTATTTCTTCATAATTACCGTATAAACTAATAAACTTATCATGGAGCTGAGAATCGCCATCTCTATTATAAAGTTCATATTGATAAAGCACAAAGTCATAAGGACTCATGACGTCCAATTTTTTTGCAATAGTTCTTACTCCTGTATAACCATTGTAATTCACAGTAGTTTTGGCATTTTTTCTACCACTTTTGGTAGTAATTAAAACAACACCGTTTGCTCCTCTTGCCCCATAGATAGAAGTTGAAGATGCATCTTTAAGAACCTCGATAGATTCTATTTCTTTTGGAGAGATTAACGATAATGCATTGTCCATTTGGATTCCATCCACAATATAAAGAGGCGCATTATCCTGGGTGATAGAAGTTCCACCTCTCACTTTGATTTCCGGATCAGAACCTGGCGAACCTTCTCCAAATGTGACTTGAACACCGGCCATTCTACCTTGGATAGCTTCTGCAGCACTGTTCACAGGCATATCATTCAATTGATCTCCTTTTACAGAGGCAACAGAATTGGTAACATCTTTTTTAGATACAGTTGTATAACCAACCAAAACTACTTCGTCAATAGCCTTCTCTTTACTGCCATCAAATTTTGCTAAGGAAACATTAATGCTAGTCCTTCCATTAACTTCTACTTCCTGTTCTTCAAAACCTTTGGAACGAATAACAAGCGTTGCGTTCTTTGGAACGTTAAGCTCATACTGCCCTGCTTTGTTGGTCATTGTAGAAAACTTGGAGTTTCTTACAGTAACTTCTACATTTTGTACAGGTTTGTTTTGATCAGAAGTAATTTTTCCTGAAACTTTAATTAATTCTTGAGCTAATCCAAAGGCTGGTAATAAAAAGACCGAAGCAATTGTCGTTTTTATAAAAGCACTTTGAATACCTAATTTTAAACCACTCATAGATATTTTTTAGTTTTTATAATTTTAGTAATGTTTTTTACTCAAAATTGTCTTGAAAATTATGTTAAAAATGCAATCGATTGCACTTAAAATTTTAGACTTTTCTTAACTCGACTAAACTAAGATTATTTTTCAATTGGCAAATAAAAAAAAACAAATTTTTATTAATATTAATTTAACATAGCAATTATTCATAATTAAAAATAATATACAAATAATTCATTTTCAAACATTTAAAATCATATTTAAGTTAAAAATAAATCTTTAAAATTTTCTAAAATAATTTTTATTTAATAACATAATTCAATTAATCAAACCAAAAAATGACAGATATCATCAATTTTTAATTAACCAAAATTTAACTTGAAGAAGTCATTTTTGAAAAATGATACATTTTTATTACACAAAATCAAAATTTTTGTAGCTAATATTTTTTTTGACAAATATTACTCAAAAATAATCATAATTAATTAATTTTCAACAAGTTAAAATTAAACAAACCAAACAACAATATACTAAGTAATAAAAGTTGATAAAATGCAAAAAATTGCACAAATTTTACATTACAGTGCAAAATAAAGCACAAAAATAGGCATAAATAATATTAAAAAAGTATTATAAAACTAGCGCAAACTACTGATATTGAAATAATTAAAATTTATTTTAAATTTTTCTTTCTTGGTTAATATTTATATATATATTTACAGGAATTATTTATTGTGCCAAAAAGAGCATTTATTAATGCAATCGATTACACAATTAATTTTTAGTTAACATTTATATAATAAAGAAATGACAACTTCAGAGTTCAGATACGCTCATCATCCGGATGATGCAAAAAAATACACAACAGAAGATCTTAGAAGAGAATTCCTAATTAACAATTTATTCCAAGACGGACAAATCAAATTAATCTATACAATGTATGATAGATTAATTGTTGGTGGAGCAATGCCAACTGACAAAGCTTTAAAGCTTGAAACAATTGATGAACTGAAATCCGAAAACTTCCTTGACAGAAGAGAAATCGGAATCATCAACGTTGGTGGAAAAGGAAAAGTAACAGTTGACGGAACAGTTTACGAACTTAATAATAAGGAAGCATTATATATAGGAAAAGGAAACAAAGACGTAACTTTTGAAAGCGTTGATGGTGAACAAGCTTATTTCTACATCAACTCTGCACCAGCTCATCATTCTTACCCAACAAAAAAGATTACAAAAAATGAAGCTGAAATCGTAGAATTAGGAGATTCCAAATATGCGAACAGAAGAACCATCAATAAATTATTGGTAAACAGTGTTCTGGAAACTTGCCAATTACAAATGGGAATGACCGAACTGCACGAAGGAAGTGTTTGGAATACAATGCCTTCTCACACGCACACCAGAAGAATGGAAGCTTATTTCTACTTCGATTTGGAAGAAGGCCAATCGATTTCACATTTTATGGGACAACCTCAGGAAACGAGACATATTTTTCTTAAAAATCGAGATGCAGTCATTTCTCCGGAATGGTCTATTCACTCTGGCGTTGGAACTTCCAACTATACCTTTATTTGGGGAATGGCAGGAGAAAATATGGACTACGGCGATATGGATGCTGTAAAAACTGACGAATTAAAATAAAAGAAGAATATAAATTCTCGCAGATTGAGCAAATCAAGCAAATTTAAAATCAGCACAATCTGCTAAATCAGCGAGAAACAAAATATTTGAAATATTCTATCTAAAGATATTTAAAAATGAAAAATTTATTTGACTTAACTGGAAAAGTAGCTCTTGTAACTGGTGGAACGCACGGTTTAGGCTTGGCGATGGCAGAAGGTTTGGCTTCAGCTGGAGCAGAATTGGTTGTCACCAGCACTACGCCTTCCAAATTGGAAGAAGCTATCAAATATTATCAATCAAAAGGTTTCAAAGCAACAGGTTATATTTTTGACGTGACCGATGAGAAAATTGCTGCTGAAAAAGTAGCAGAAATCGAAGCGAATCACAAACAAATCGATATCCTTATTAATAATGCAGGAATCATCAAAAGAATTCCCGCTTTGGAAATGGAAGTTTCAGATTTTCGAAAAGTAATTGATGTGGATTTAACAGGACCTTTCATTATGTCTCAGTTGGTCGCAAAAAGTATGATTGCAAGAAAATCAGGAAAAATCATTAACATCTGTTCTATGATGAGCGAATTGGGTCGTGACAATGTCGTGGCTTATGCTTCTGCAAAAGGCGGATTGAAAATGCTAACTAAAAACTTGGCGACAGAATGGGCAAAACATAACATCCAAGTGAACGGGATTGGTCCCGGATATTTTGCAACATCTCAAACAGAACCAATCCGTGTGGACGGAAATCCTTTCAACGAATTCATTATCAGCAGAACACCGGAAGGACGTTGGGGAAATCCAGAAGATTTGGCAGGAACAGCAATTTTCCTAGCTTCCGAAGCAAGTCAGTTCATCAACGGACAAATCATCTACGTTGACGGCGGAATCCTTGCAACCATCGGAAAACCTTCAAACGAATAAACATTCATAATTAATAATTTATCATTAATAATTAAAAATGAGTACACTTACAAAACCATTTATCACAGATACATTTCTATTAAAGAACAAATTCGCTGAAGAGTTGTATTTCAGATTTGCTGAAAACCAACCAATCATCGATTATCATAACCACCTGCCTCCAAAAGAGATTGCAGAAAACCGTCAGTTTGAGAATATTACTCAAGTGTGGATTGGTGGCGACCATTACAAATGGAGAGCAATGAGAACAATGGGCGTGAATGAAAAATTCATCACCGGAGATGCTTCTGATAAAGAAAAATTCGCAGCTTGGGCAAAAACAGTTACTAATACTTTGAGAAATCCGTTATTCCATTGGACACATTTGGAATTAGCAAGATATTTCGATGTTTATGATTTATTGAGCGAAAAAAATGCAGATGCAGTTTACGAAAATGTATCTGCTCAGCTTCAAACTCCTGAGAAATCTGTTCGTGGATTGTTGAAAATGAGAAATGTGGAAACAGTTTGTACCACAGAAGACCCGATTGATACTTTAGAATATCATAAAACAATCAAAGAAAACAACATCGGAATCACAGTTAGCACAGCTTTCCGTCCTGACAAAGCGATTTTGATTGATAATGAAGATTATAATTCTTACATCGATAAGTTAGGCGAATCTGCAGGAATCGAAATCAACTCTTACAAGGATGTACAGGATGCGCTACTCAGAAGGATTGAATACTTTCACGCCAACGGATGCAGATTGTGTGACCACGGATTGAATAACATTTCTTTTGAAACGTTCACAGATTCAGAAATCAATTCAATTTTTGAAACTAAAAGAAAAGGAGAAACCTTAACGCCACATCAGATTGAGCAGTTCAAAACAGCAATTCTGCTATTTTTGGGCGAGACTTACCATTCATTTGGCTGGGTTCAGCAATATCATTTGGGCGCGTTGAGAAACAACAATGCAAGAATGTTGAAAGTTTTAGGACCAGACACAGGTTGGGATTCTATCGGAGATTTCAGTCAGGCGGCGAACCTTTCGAGATTCCTTAACACATTGGATTCTAAGGACAAGTTGACTAAAACAATCATCTACAATCTGAATCCTGCCGATAACGAAATTATGGCAACAATGATTGGAAATTTCAACGATGGTTCAGTGAAAGGAAAAGTTCAGTTTGGTTCAGGATGGTGGTTTTTGGACCAAAAAGACGGAATGGAAAAACAGATGAATGCGCTTTCCAATATGGGACTCATCAGCACATTTGTTGGGATGTTGACCGATTCCAGAAGCTTCCTTTCGTTCCCAAGACACGAGTATTTCAGACGTGTATTGTGTAACCTTTTAGGAAACGAAATCGAGTCTGGTGAACTTCCTGAGGATGTGGATTTGGTAGGAAAAGTTGTGGCAGATATTTGTTATTTTAACGCTAAGGAATATTTCAACTTTTAATATTGTCATCCTGAGGCTCTCGAAGGATTTCAGAATAATCAGGGCAGCTTAATCCGCCTTCCGCTCCCAATCTTTTTTGCAGAACATTTCAGTTTAAATAGAACTAAAGTACAAGCAAAAAAGGATTTCCGCTCAAGTCGGGCTGCGAGTGATTCAACGGATAAAAAGCTTATTTAAGCGAAGCGGCTTTGCGACCTTAAAAGCATTGAATTAAATAAAAAATCTTTGCGGACTTTGCGTTCAAAAAAGAATTAGAATAAAAAATGGAAACAAAACAAACATCCAAAATATATTACAAATCCGATTCAACAGAATGGGAAAAAATAGATGAATACATCGACCGCCAAATCGTCGGCTACGACGAATCTGTAATGATGGTAAACGTCCGTTTCAAAAAAGGCGGCATTGGCTACAAGCACAAACATCCTCACATTCAGGTGACTTATGTTGCAGAAGGAAAATTTGAAGTGAACATCGGCGAAGATATTTCAATTTTGAAAAAAGGCGATTCATTTTTCGTTCCTTCGAATGTTCTTCACGGCGTCGAATGTCTGGAAGACGGAATTTTGGTAGATGTTTTCAGTCCGTTTAGAGAAGATTTTATAAAGTAAAAACTCAAACCTTCGAGGTTTAGAAAAAATAAAAATTAATGAGCAAAGTTGTAACCTTTGGCGAAGTATTGATGAGATTGTCTCCGTCCGACAGCAGAATGCTGAGACAAAGCCGCGAAATGGAATTCTTCTTCGGAGGAACAGAAATGAACGTCGGTGCGTCTTTAGCCATTATGGGATGCGAAACCAGACACATCACGAATGTTTCCGATTGTTTCATCGGAGAATCCGCCATTGCAACAATGAAAAGTTACGGAATTGATACACAATTCGTCAACAGAACAGAACATCCAATTGGTTTATATTTCCTAGAAGTTGGTTCTGCGATGCGTGCGAGCCGAATTTCGTACAACAGATTAAACGGTTCTTTTGCCAACATCAAACCTGAACAAGTAGATTGGGAAAAAGCTTTGGAAGGTGCAGAATATTTCCACTGGACAGGAATTTCTCCCGGAATTTCGGAAGGTGCTTATGAAACTTTGAAACAAGGTTTGCAATTAGCCTATTCAAAAGGAATTGAAATTACTGCTGACCCAGCATATCGTTCCAATCTTTGGAAATATGGAAAAGAAGGATTCACGGTTCTTAAGGAACTCATCTCCTACTCTACAATTTTCATCGGTGGCGTGAATGAAATCAATGAAATACTGGGAACAACTTTCGGTTATGATAAAGACAGTTTTATCCAAGCTGCTGAGACATTAATGAAAGAAATTCCTTCTATCAAAAAAGTGTTTGACAAGACCAGAATTGGAGTTACGGCAAGTAATCAGGCAACTCAGGGAAGAGCTTTGGTTAACGGACAATATTTCGAAACAGAAAGTCTGGAAGTGAATCCCGTAGTTGACAGAATCGGAACAGGAGATGCTTTTGCAGCAGGATTAATTTATGGTTTAATCAACTTCGATGATGAGAAAGCTTTGAAGTTTGCCAATGCAGCCTGCGCCATCAAACATACGATTTTAGGTGATATTAATTTGAGTAGTGCCAGCGATATTCTGGAAGTAATGAACGGCAATTCAGGAGGAAGAATTAAAAGATAATTTAGAAAAAATGATTATAGATACATTAGAAAACGCTTCTCAATATTCTTTGCTCAATCCATTATTTGAAAAAGCTTTTGACTATTTAAAAGACAAAAATTTAGATTCTTTAGAAGTTGGAGTTACAGAGATTGAAGAAGGTCTTCGAATGATTGTTTTTGATGAAATGGCCAAAACAAAAGAAGAAAGTCTTTCCAAATTCGAATGTCATAATCAAAATATTGATATTCAAATTTGTCTGAAGGGAATAGAAAACATTGGTTGGAAACCAAGGCAAAAATGCACAAACCCAATCGGAGAATACAATGCAGAAAAAGATGTTCTTTTTTACAATGATAATCCGGATATGTTTTTCCAATTAAACGAAAATCAGTTTGCTATTTTTTATCCAAATGATGTTCACGCACCAATGATTGGAAATGGTTTCATCAGAAAAATAGTTTTTAAAGTAAAAATTTAAAAAAATGACAAAGATTCAATTAGTTACGAACGCCATTATCAAACAAGGACTTTTGCCTTTGTATTATAATGCTGATGAAACAGTAACTTTAGAAATACTGAAATCGCTTTACAGAGCAGGAATCCGAGCGGTAGAATACACAAGCCGAGGAGAATTTGCATTAAGCAATTTCACAAAAATGGTAGAAATCCGAAATGCAGAAATGCCGGATATGTTGCTTGGAATCGGAACAATTAAGAATCAAAAGCAAGCAGAAGAGTATTATAATGTTGGTGCAGACTTCTTTATCAGTCCTGGATTTGTTTCTGAAGTTGCAGAATTTCTGATTCCGAAAGATGTGCTTTACAGTCCGGGGTGTATGACACCGACAGAAATCATAGAAGCTGAAAATGCAGGCGTGACTTTCGTTAAACTATTCCCTGGAAATGCTTTAGGAACTGGATTTATGAGCGCCATCAAAGATGTGTTTCCAAACTTGAAATTTATGCCAACAGGTGGTGTTGACACAACCAAAGAAAACATCGAAAGCTGGTTTAAAGCAGGCGTTTCTGCGGTTGGAATGGGAAGCAAATTGGTAAGCAAAGAATTAATGGCTTCCAAAGATTACGCTACCATCGAAAACGAAACGAAAAAAGTATTGGACATCATCCAATCCATCAAATAATTATTGAAAACTAAATTCCTAAAACCAATATGAGTTCAGTCAAATCCTTAAAACCGAGTAATTTCAGATGGTCAATTTGTGGACTTCTGTTCATTGCTACGACCATCAATTATCTTGACAGGCAGGTTCTTTCTTTGACCTGGAAAGATTTCATCCAGCCCGAGTTCCATTGGAATAATAATGATTATGGAAACATCACGGCATTATTCTCAATTTTCTATGCAATAAGTATGTTATTTGCCGGGAAATTTGTGGATTGGATGGATACGAAAAAAGGATTTCTTTGGGCAATTTTCATTTGGTCGATTGGAGCTATTTTACACGCATTTTGCGGCATTGCAACTTCCGGAATCTTAACTGGAAACTGGTTTGTAGGATTTGCAGAATCAAAGGAAATTATTAGTACAGTTAATAATATTTCGCTGGTTACAAGCACAAGTGTGACGCTTTTCATCTTTGCAAGATTTGTTTTAGCAGTAGGAGAAGCTGGAAACTTCCCTGCAGCGATTAAAACCACTGCGGAGTATTTCCCTAAAAAAGACAGAGCATTTTCTACAAGTATTTTCAATGCTGGAGCGACTGTTGGAGCTTTAGCAGCGCCAGTTACCATTCCTTTTATTGCTAAATCGATGGGTTGGGAAATGGCGTTTATCATCATTGGTGCGCTTGGATTCGTTTGGATGGGACTTTGGATTTTCTATTACAAAAAACCTCATCAGCACCCAAAAGTTAACGAATACGAATTGGCTTACATTCAACAGGACCAAGACGATGTTGTAGAAAATGCAGACGAACCTAAGAAAAAAATGAGCTTGAAACAAGCTTTTGGATACAGACAGACTTGGGCTTTTATTTTTGGTAAATTTATGACAGACGGCGTTTGGTGGTTCTACTTATTCTGGACTCCGGCTTACCTAAGCTCAGTTTACGGAATGGACAGTACGCAAAGTGCATTACCATTGTTCGTTTTGTACATGATAACCTTGGTTTCCATTGTTGGAGGCTGGCTTCCAAAATATTTTGTGGACAAAAAAGGAATGAATCCTTACGCTGGAAGAATGCGTGCAATGCTGATTTTCGCTTTCTTTCCATTATTGGCCTTGGTTGCACAACCTGCAGGAACTATTTCCTATTGGCTTCCGGTTTTGATTATCGGAGTTGCAGGTGCAGCGCATCAGGCTTGGTCAGCTAATATTTTCTCAACGGTTGGCGATATGTTCCCGAAAAAAGCAATTGCTACCATCACAGGAATTGGCGGAATGGCAGGTGGAATCGGTTCTTTTCTTATTAATAAAGGTTCTGGATTATTGTTTGACCACGCCCACAAAGCTTGGACAACTATTGACGGCATTCCACTTTTAGAAAAATATCCTGAATTCAAGGATACAAGGCTTCCTGATGATTTGTTGGTTCAATTGAAAAATTCCGGTGCTGTCATTTCAGACGGTATCGATAAAGGATATATGATTATTTTCTCAATCTGCGCAGTAGCTTATCTCATTGCGTGGTTCGTAATGAAATCATTGGTTCCGAAATATAAAATCATTAAAGAATAAAGAAAATGGAATATCAAACTAAACAAAAACTTAACCGTGAAAACTCAGGTCAAACTGAGAAACTTCCAATCAAATTTTTACAGTTCGGGGAAGGTAATTTCCTTCGTGCATTTGTAGATTATCTTATCGACAAGATGAACAAAGAAGCTGGTTTCAATGCTGGTGTAGCTGTTGTTCAGCCAACTGTTGGTGGTCTTGTCGATATGTTGGAAGAGCAAGATAATCTTTACACACTTTTCGTAAGAGGTGTAAAAAAAGGACAAATCGTAGATGACCAGAGAGTGATTTCTGCAATCCAGCGTTCATTCAGTCCTTATGATAATTATGCTGAATATCTTGAGCTTGCAAAAGGCGAAGACTTACAATTCATTTTATCTAATACAACTGAGGCAGGAATTGCTTTTGATGAGTCTGAAACGTCTTTAGCTTCAGGCCCTCACAAGAATTTCCCAGCTAAAGTGACTGCTTTTCTTTACGAGAGATTCAAGCATTTTAATGGAAATTCAGAGAAAGGTCTTCACATCATTCCTTGCGAATTGATTGAAAACAATGCTTTGACATTGAAGAAATATATTCTAAAATATGCTTTGCTTTGGAATTTAGGTTCAGAATTTTCTAATTGGATAGAAAACAGCAACTATTTCCATAATACTTTAGTGGACAGAATTGTTCCAGGTTATCCAAGAGAAGAAAAAGATGAATACGAAGCTAAATTGGATTATGATGATAATCTAATGGTGGTTTGTGAAGCCTTCTTACTTTGGGTTATCGAAGGTGATGAGAAATTGAAAGCTTTGATTCCGTTTGATAAAATCGATGACCAAGTTTTGGTTGTGGATGACATCACGCCTTACAGAACCAGAAAAGTTAGAATCCTGAACGGCGCTCACACAGCAATGTTAGCATTTTCTATCCTTGACGGAAAAGAAACTGTGAAAGAAGCAATCGACGCAGACTTTGCAGGAAAATGGATTTCCGAGACAGTTTATAACGAAATCAACCCCACTCTGGATTTATCAGCAGAAGAATTAACAGCGTTTTCAGATGAAGTTTTTGACAGATTCAGAAATCCGTTCTTGAAGCATTTGCTTTCCAGTATTGCACTGAATTCGGTTTCGAAGTTCAAAGTGAGAGTGCTACCAAGTTTATTGAAATATGTTGAAATCAAAAATGAATTGCCAACTAATTTGACTTTTGCTTTAGCGGCTTTGATCAGATTCTATCAAGGTGAATTTGACGGAAAACAACTTCCTGTAAGCGATGACGCACCGGTTTTGGAGAGATTCAAAGAAATCTGGTCAACTAACGACCTTGGTGAAGTGGCAAAAAATGCTTTGTCAGAAGTGAGTTTCTGGGATACAGATTTGACTCAGATTAATGGACTAACTGAATCTGTTACGAAAGCTTTGCGTGCAATCGATTCCAATGGGATTGAGGAAGGGTATAAAAGTTTCATTCAGTAATTTTTGGTTCAATAATTAAACGTTGAATCACAGCAGCCCGGCCTGAGTGGAGCTCATTTTTTGCTTGGGAAAAGCTTGGCAAAAAATAGCGGGAACGGAGGACGGAAATAGCTGCCCAAACCTAACAAAGAGGTTCGACGAAGTCAAATTATTATAAAGAATAAAGTTATAATCTGAAAATTATGCAAAAGAAAGTATTAAAAGTAAACCCGAAAGACAACATCATTGTTGCGCTGACGGATTTGCCTGCCGGAGAAATTGTGCATCTTGACGGTGCAGGTTACACGGTTCTGAAAGATACGAAAGCAAAACATAAATTCGCGGCGGAAGATTTTGAGAATGGCGACCATATCATTATGTATGGCGTAATCGTGGGGAAAGCGAATCAACCAATCCAAAAAGGCGAAGTTATCACGACTGAAAACGTAAAACACGAGAGTGAAGAGGTTTTCAAAAAGACCGGAGATTTGGGTTGGACGCCACCCAATGTGGATAAATGGAAAGATAAGACCTTCAATGGATATCATCGTGCTGACGGACAAGTGGGAACCAAAAATGTTTGGTTATTTTTCCCATTGGTGTTTTGTGAAAACAAGAATATCGAGAAGCTGAAAGACATTTTCGAAAACGAATTGTTACCGAAAAAAGAAGTTTCCTACAAGAATTTCCTTCGCTCATTAATTGAAGAGAAAAGCGTGGAAGAAGTAGAGGATAAATCTCGAAATGAGAATCTTCTGGACAATATAGAAGTCAAATTCATCAATCATCAAGGTGGTTGTGGCGGAATTCGTCAAGATTCGGAACTGTTGGCAAAATTACTTGCCGGTTATGTAAATAATCCGAATGTAGCCGGTGCAACGGTTTTAAGTTTAGGATGTCAAAATCTTCAGGTTGATATTTTTCAAAATGCTTTGAAGGAAATGAGTCCGAACAGCGATAAAGAGATTTTAATCTTTGAACAGCAGAAAATAGGAACTACGGATAAAATGTTCCAAATGGTTATCAAAGATTCTTTTGAAGCTATTAAACGAGCTAACAAAATCGAACGTCAACCTGCACCAGTTTCAAAAATCAGTATCGGTCTGGAATGTGGTGGTTCTGATGGATTTTCAGGGATTTCTGCGAATCCGTCTTTAGGAATTGTTTCGGATATTTTTGCGGCGTTGGGTGGAAAAACAATTTTGGCTGAGTTCCCAGAATTGTGCGGTGTAGAGCAGGAATTGATGAATCGATGTGTGGATGAAGAAAAAGCAGATAAGTTCTTATCTCTAATGAAAGCTTTTGAAAAATCCGTTGTGGATGCAGGTTCAGGATTTGATATGAATCCATCACCGGGAAATATCAAAGATGGACTGATTACCGATGCTATGAAATCTGCCGGCGCTTCTAAAAAAGGAGGAACTGCACCGATTGTAGATGTTTTGGATTATGGCGAATACATTTCAAAACCAGGTCTGAATCTATTGAACACACCAGGAAATGATGCCGAATGTACCACAGGATTGGTAGGATCCGGCGCAACAGTCGTTTTATTCACTACAGGTTTAGGAAATCCAATGGGAAATCCAATCGCTCCGGTTGTGAAAATCTCATCCAATACGGCATTGATTAACAGAATGTCGGACATTATCGATGTGAATGCCGGAACCGTAATTACGGGCGAAAAAAGCATTCAGGAAGTTGGTGAGGAGATTGTAGATTATATTATTGAACTGGCGAGCGGCAACGTAGAAACAAAAGCAGACCAACTGAAACAGGATGTATTTATTCCTTGGAAACGAGGCGTATCATTATAAATATTTGAATTTTTAAGGTTTTTATTTTTAAAGGGCATTTCTTCTTTTTTGAAGAGTGCTCTTTTTTTACCTAGGAAAGTTCTGAATAAAATCAATTTTATTAACGGCAAAAACTCAGTAATTTTGTTAGAAAATAGAACGATATGCTCATCATAGACTCCCCTTCTCACAACGCTTTTTTTAATATTGCTTCCGAAGAATATCTGCTGACTAAATTTCCGACCGAAGACATTTTTCTTCTTTACATCAATGCACCTTCGATTATTGTTGGGAAATTCCAGAATACTTTGGCAGAAATCAATCTGGATTATGTGAACGACAACAATATCAAAGTGGTAAGAAGATTGTCCGGTGGCGGTTCAGTCTATCACGATTTTGGCAATCTTAATTTTTCATTTCATACACTTCTGGGAACCAATGACTTTTTGGATTTTGGAGAGTTTACAAGCCCTATCATTAAGATTTTAAAGGATTGGAATATCAATGCTAATCTGGAAGGTAGAAATGACCTTTTGGTGGATGGAAAGAAATTCAGTGGGAATGCAAAATTGGCCAAAGGCGGAAAGATGATTCAGCACGGAACAATTTTGTTCAATTCAGAAATGAGTGTTCTTAGTGATGCTTTGAAAGTCAACCCTCTAAAGTTCCTTGATAAGGCTACAAAATCCAATCGTCAAAGAGTTACAAACCTTATTGATTTTCTACCAACAGGAGCAACGATAGAAGTACTGAAACAAAAACTGATTGATGAAATCCTAAAAGATTTTGCCGGAAAAGTTTATAACCTTACAGATGAAGACATCCAAGGAATCGAGAAATTAACCAAAGAAAAATACGAGACTTGGGATTGGAACTTCGGTTCCTCCCCGAATTACAACTTCAAAAAGGCGATTAAAATCCCAGCAGGTTTTATCGAAATTCATTTGGATGTTGAAAAAGGAATCATCAATAAAGCTAAAATCTTCGGGGATTTCTTTGCTTCAAAACCGATTGAAGAATTGGAAGATTTATTAATCGATGAAAAACACGACATTGAAAATTTGAACCAAGTTCTTTCTAAAATCAATATCACAGATTATTTCGGAAAAGTGACTGTTGATGAGATTTTGGAATTGTTTAAATAAACTCCAATCCATTATACCATTTAGAATCACAGAACGAAAAACACGCATCCTATCGAACTACAGGATTAACTCCCATACTACTACAGGACACACTCCCACAATACAGTAGGAATTATTCCCATAGTGCTATGGGAGTAATAGCTATCATTAATGAAATATTGAAAGAGATAGCAAAGGCACTTGGTATCAATCAATAGAAGAAAGCAAAACAGTTGACGGCAATCATTCAACAGTCAGCACATAGGGAGATATTGCGTAAACGGACGATTTCAATAGGCCACTTCTGGAGTATTGGGTTATGAGTTCCAGATGGTATTGCCCTGCTGGTAAATCAGGAGTCAGGATAACCAGTTCCAAAGCTCTGTTGATAATGATATCATTGGCATCAACAGCTATTCTGACTTGGGTATTGGCATTGATGAAGAAGAGGCCGTTATCTGCATTATCTCCTGCAATCTTCAGTTGTCTGCCTTTGATTTTCAGGTTTCGTCTCGGTGTTATCCTGTCATTTATAGAACCGCTATACTGGTCTATCACCTGTAAAATAGCAGAACCGCCATTAGCCTTCCCCAAGATATCGACCTCGATATTCGGAATTTCGGCTCTGAGCTTCTCACCTTGACTGAACTGGAATAGAACCTTGTGTTTATCGGCATTATAGGTTTCTGTGAGACTGTTAAATACACCTCGGATTTGCGTACCTGCAGTGAAATAACCCGTGTTCACATAATAGCCATCACAAAGCTGGTACGCCATCTCTTTCAGAAAAAGCGACGTGGCATAGACCATAGAATCTACGGAAATATCTGCGCCACCCCTGTTAACCGCCATTTCGCAAATTTGTTTTACATCAAGGGACTTTTCACTGATGGTGCGTGCAATATAATCGTTGTTATCAGGATTAGCTTTTGTGAAGGGGATATCGTAAAGCAGGGCTTTGATTTTGTGTTTAACCGGCATAATGTATCATTTTATGTTTGCTTCTAAATTACAAAAATCAAGAACAGAATGCATAAAAAAGCCTTCAAAACTTAATTTGAAGGCTTTGTTTGATATAATTAATCCTATTATTTCTTGATAAATTTCTCCTGATAAACTGCTTTATCGGTCGTCACTCTTAAGATATAATTACCTTTCAATAATTGAGAAACATTGATTTTCCCATCCATCAACTTGGTATTAATCGCTTTTCCTGTAACATCAAATACAGAAACCTCAACAATCTTATCCTGAGTTTTGATGTTCAAGACATCGGTTGTTGGATTTGGATAGATACTTAGATTGATTTTCTTAACATTATCATTCACAGCCAATGATGATGAGATAACCGTCAAGGTTTTGTCAACTACTTTTCCATTAGAATTAAAGCTGACAACGATGTTTGCCGTTCCTGCATTTTGAGGCGTTAGAACCAACTCTTCATCAGAATTGATTTCAGCCAAAATCGCATTGGTATTGCTGTTGGATTTGATTGATTTCAAAATAGAAACCGAAAGATTATCCGCATCGGTCACAATCGTTTTCAGGTCAATTTTTGTAATTCCACTTGGATTGATTTCTGAAGGAAAAGTAGAACTCACAACCGGCAAAGTATTATCTGGAAATACTGTTACCGCTGGAAACCAATAATAATCATTCAGTGTTTTAGTATTCAATAAAGCGCCTGTATTGCTGTAAGTATGAATCCAGTTTTTCTGATAATGCGCACCATAACCACTTTCTGTTGTATTAAGGATTAATTCGTCGGAAACAGGATTAACTCTCAAAGCTGCTCCGTAAGGAATCTGCTTGTAAGTTCCTTCCTGTCCTGGGATTGTGATAAAATTACCATCAAGTGTTTTTGTGGTTACATCAAACTTGACAACCTTGGTTCCAGATGTAAAAGCATTCACCGAGTTCATCCAGTACAATGCATTCTGTTGATTACTGTAAGTGAAACTTCCTGCGTTCCAAGCACCCCAAGAACCGAGATATTGCGTTGCCGTAGAAAGTGGATATTCAGTCGTTGCAAAAGTGGTTGGATTAATGTTAATCAACTTCTGATTCTGGATTGCCCAGACACTTCCGTCCTTAGCCTGAACCACTGAATGGAAAGCTCCGGAAATCGTTTGAACTAATGTATTGGTTTTCGGGTCAACAATTAGAATTCCTGTTGATTGCTTAACAGCAAAAACATACTGTGACGTTCTCACCATATTTCCGATTTGTCCTGCATATTGGCTTCCACCGCCAGTTCCCGTAATCAAAGTTCCAACCTGCAGATTTTCGATATCGAAAGTATAAATTCCGTTGGATGCGCCGATATAGCCCAATTTTTCATTCACACCAAGGAAAGAACGTCCGTCTCCTCCACCGATGTTATCAAAGCCTTTGATTTTCTCCATCGTCGTAGCGTTGGCAACCACCAATCTTCCGCCAGGAGTATATTGTGTATCGCCACCGTCAGCTGCTTGTTTGGAAATGAAATAGAATTTGTCTCCGTAGATTGTTCCAAACTGAGTCGTCGCTCCAAAAGCCTGATTATTATTTTTCTCGCTGTAAACTCTGTAATAGATTTGGTTGTTGTCTCCAACAAAATTCACAGAACCGTTTGTGTGACCAAACCAATCTTCATTTACCATAAAATAACCTTTGGTAAAATCTGCCTGTGCAGAATAAGCGGAAACAGGCGTCATCGTTGATGAGATATCAAAGCTTTCAAAATTTGGGTTGAAATTCCAGATATCCCAGGAACCATTCTGCAATTGTCTGCTACTTGCTCCTAAACCAGAATACCCGAAATCCGTATCTGTAGGATCTTTTACCCAATACGACCAATAACCGGTGTACCAGCCAGCTCCCCAATGATCATTAGGATCAATCGCTGTATAATTGTCAAAATCATAAGCAGTTGTATTAACAAATCCATCTACCGGATATAGTGGATAAGTTGTGTTTCCATTATTGTAAAGCCCGATTGTTCCTTTTCCGTCAAGGTCAAAACCAAGTCCGCCAATTGCACTTCCGTATTGTGTTCCTTGGTATAATAATGAAAAAAAACGCTTATCGGTTTTTGCAATCGCTTTCAGCATATCTTCGCCGGTTGCATTTCCGTCCCATTTAAAACCCCAAACCAAAGCATCTGGATTTTTAGCATCATTCCATTGAACGACGAAAGCTGCTTTGTTAGAACCTGTTCCCACCCAATAGACGATATCATCCATTGTGAAATCTGCTTTTTTGGACTGCGTTTTTTTAATGGAATTCGCTTTGAGGTCATTTCTCGGAACTCCCTGAACTGTGACTTGTGCATTGGTAAAAAATGCAAAGAACAACAGCAATGTCAAAAGATAAAACTTTTTCATTTTTAATTGATTTAAATAATTTTATTGTTGAATTTTATTTTCAGATATTTCAATTTCTCGCAGATTATTTTGATTTGGCAGATGTCTGATTTTAAATTTGCTGAATCTGATAAATCTGCGAGAACAAACCTTTAATTGATTTTATTTTAAATGTAAGTCGTAAGCACCAGCAATTTCTGTAGAAACTTCACCCAGCCAACCAGCTTCCTGATTGATTCCCGTATAAACTTTCACGAAATCGATTCCGGGAAGTTTGACGTAATTGCCGTTTTTGTCAACTGCCCAAGAGATATCGATATTGGAGGCTTCGTCTGTATTCGGAGCGTTGTCGGCGTATCCGAAGGCATAAGATTTCCCAACCCAATAAGTTCCGGTTCCACTTTGGTCGTAATAGTTATTCGCAAGTTTGGTTCCTGTAAATTGGTAAGAAGCATCCGTAATCCATAATGGATAATAGCTTTGGATGTGGAAAACATTTTTAGTCTTAAAACCTGTATTCCCCAAATTATCTGTCCATTTGATATATTCTACATCGTTTTCCCAATATTCGTTTCCGGCAACTGGGGGTTTATTTTCATTTGGTTTGAAGTAATTAATGGTATAATTCTTTACCGTTGTATTTTTGAAATATTCGCTTCCGGCAATCTCGTACCATTCGTCCTCATCGGGTTTTCCGTTTTTGTTTTTGTCGTAAGCCACCAGAATAATTCCTGGTTCACAAGAGCCAGCGCGTTCTTCCTGAGACAAATCGCCCCAGAATGCATTACCCAAAATCTTAAAATCTTTGCCATTCATATTCGGAATCGTGTGGTCGAAACCAAAAGTGACATAACCGCCAAATCCGCCCAAAGAAATCATCGTAGAATTGGAACCGACCAAAGATTGTTTCGCTTTTTGAATCATCTGTTCCGAGGTATTTCCAGCAATATATTCCGGAATCTCATTCATAAATTGCCCAACTGCAGGACGGAAATCAAAAACATTGGAAATGTACTTACTGTAAGAAACCGATTCTTTGTTGACAATGATTTTTGAGGTGTAAGTTGTCGTTGTTCCATTACTTTCAACCTTTAGAGTCAATGGATAAGTTCTGGCGTAAGGACTGATAAAATCCAAAGTTGAATTTTCTGAAATCAAAGAATCATTAATCTTCCAAGTGAAAGTTCCTGAAATATTAGTCGGAATATTCAAAACTCTGAAACGGTCAATTGAGTATGAATCAGCAAGACTAAAGGTATTGTTGCCTTCGTCATCATTTTTACAGGCAATGATTCCAATTGTCAAAGCTAAAAGTAAAGTGAATTTTATAAATTTATTTTTCATATTTATTGATTTCATTTTATTAAGATTGTTTGTCATTCCGTAGGAATCTAGACCGCTGAGATTCCTACGGAATGACAATATTGTGTTATATTTTTAAATATATATTTCATAATTACTTATAGAGAAAAACAAAGTGTGCTGGGATATTTCCGCCTTCGGTTTTCCATTTGAATTTTCCGTTTTTATCAAAGCAATAGACGAATCCTGTTGAAACATAATTCCGAGCATCAGTCATATAAATATCTTCCGTAATTGGATTTATAGCGATTCCGTAAGGCGTTTTGATAGCATCCACATATTCTTGGTCAATGATTTTGTTGGAGATAATCTGCTCGGTTTTTACATCAATGATTCCGAAAGATTTGGTGTAGGAATGTGTGTTGTAATTGAATTCATTACCATAATAATAGAGTTTGCCATTCACAATCGTCATTTCGCTGACCGCAATTCCAAAGTCCTTTTTCACAGTTCCAGTTTTAGAATCGACCAAAAATAAACTCGATGGAACGTTGTAATAATCGCCTCTGGAGCTCACATACAAATCGCCGTCATCGTCTTTTGCAATGTGATGAAGATTAATTGCGACATCAATTTTCTTAATTTCAATAAATGTGTTCAAATCAACCACAGAAACGGTTTTGTCATAATTCGGAAATCGGTAACCTCCGGAATTGGCAACGTAAAGAGTATTCCCGACAATCGCCATTTCTTCCGGCTGATAACCGACGACAACTTCACGTTTTATGGAAAGCGAAATGGTATCAATCTCAGCGACTTTTCCAAGTGGTGCATTGGGGTCAAGAACAACCGGACCAGCGTAACTTGAAGCATAAACTTTCCCGTCTTTGAAAGTCACATAACGGCAGTTTTCAAGATTGATGGTTTTGATTCTTTTAGCGGTTTTAGCTTCCAGAACTTCGATTTTATTAGAAACATTTATGACAGCGTACATCTTACTTCCATAAATTTTGATGTCGTTGCCAACGTCGCCCAATTCTTTTACAACATTAGGATTAATCTCGGAATAGATATTTCTGTGATAAGTTCCAGTCGTATAATCGAAGAAATCCAAAGTTGCCTTGTTGGTTCCCATATTGCCTTCGTTCAAAAGATAAAACCCTTTGATAGCGGTATTTTCCGGCTGAGCAAGACCTTCTTCAACTTCTTCACGAATGATGATATCGTCGGTTCTGCAAGACATTAAAATGAATAATGTGAAAGCTGTAAAAAATAGATTTAATTTTCTCATAATGTGAAACTTAAAATGAGTTTAAAATTTCGTCCCGGCATTGGATAACTCAAAACCACTTCATAGAACTGGTTGAAAATATTGTTTACTTCCAAACTTGCTTTGAACTGATAGTTTTTCCAATTGATTTTTTTCTGAATCGATAAATCGTGTGTATACCAAGGCTGGATGTAGTTGAACGCAATATTATTCTGGCTCACATCATAACGTTCGCCGACATACATAAAACTGTAATTGAACGACCAATCTTTGTAATCTGACATCAGTGTAAAAGTTCCTGAATGCCAAGGCGTATAAGGAATCTGGTCGCCAAAATAAGGGTCTGCTCTATCAGAAAAATCTCTGGCACTTTGATAAGTATAACTCAGCAAAGGTTTGATTTTTACATTTCCAAATTGTAATTCTGCCTGTAAATTAACATCAGTTCCGATAATCTCAACTTCTCCCAGATTGTACATCGTCCAGCGGAACATACTTCCGTTGGGCGCAGCGACGATTTTGTCCTGAACTTTATTGAAATAAGTATCAACTTTTGCATAGAAAGATTGGAAGGTTTGATTTTTATAAAATTTCTGATAAGTGAAACCAGCGTTATATTGATTCGTGAATTCAGGTTTCAAAAATGTATTTCCGATATTGGTGTAATACAAATCGTTGAAAGTCGGCATCCTGAACATTCTTTTATAAAATGCTCTCAGCGTAAAGTCATTAGAAATTTGATAACTTAAAAAAGCAGCCGGAGTCCATTCGTTTTTATCAGGAGATTTGGCGTTCATCTCAACATCTTCGTGAACGAAAGTTCCTAGTAAACTTCCTAAAAATTTGAACTTATTAAATTCATAAGTTGTTGCAAAAGCAGCTAATGAAGTGTAACGGGTCGGGAATGAAAAGTTATAAATCCCCGTTCCAAAAGCATCCAGATTGTTATACTGAAAATCAAAATTAGCACTGAAATCCCACTTCGGTGTAATGGAATAAATATTAGACGAAGACAAATAAACCTCCCTTTGGATGTATTGATTTTTAATTTTTATGGACGAAACTGTATCAATATAATTCGTATAATCATAGGCAAACTTACCTTTGAATTGCGTTTCTAATTTTGGAAACAGCTTCTTTCTGAAATTGGCTTGAACAAAATAATTTTCATCAATCATTCTTTGTCCTCTCGCTCCAAATCTATTGTTAACAATCGCTCCGGGAATTCCACGATTGGATAGATAACCGTAACCTCGGATGTTCCAACTTCCATTATTCAGATTTCCGTGGAGACTGGTTTCGAATCGTTTGGCCTTGATATCAGAATCGAAACGTTTGGCAATCGTATCATAAGCTGTTTCGCCATCAGGATATTTCTTGTGATAACGAAAACGATAAACGCCATCACTTTGCCAAAATTCTGAACTGAAACTTGCCGAAACTCTCTCAGAAATCTTCTGTTCCAATCTGAAAGACGGATTGAACAAATCGATGGAACTATTCTTGAGTCTCAGAACGAGATTTGTTTTTTTATTAAATTTAAAACTAGGCGTTTTGGGCTGAAGATAAATCGAACCCGACGAACCAAAATCCTTTGCAGGCTGGAAAATCTCAGATTTCTGGCCATTGTAGAGCGAGATTTCCTCGATGTCATCCAAAGAAAATCTACCTAAATCAACTAAACCGTTTTGCGCATTTCCGAGTTGAATTCCGTCATAAAAAACCCCAACGTGCTGGCTTCCCATACTTCGGATGTTGATGGTTTTCAGTCCGCCAATTCCTCCATAATCTTTGATTTGAACACCTGAAAAATACCTCAACGCATCAGTAACCGAATGACTGTTGAACCTTTCCAATTGTTCACCAGAAAGTGTTTGCGCTGGTAAAATCTCCTTAGAACTCTTTTTGTAAACATCAACTTTGAGAATCTCTGTCTCAATTGTATCTTTTTTGGATTGGGAAAAACACAGCGAAGAAACTGTCACAAATATCGCAACAGCAGTTTTATAAAACCGAAAAGTAAGTCGTGTCACCATTAGCTCATATGAATAATGATGACGCTAATGGATGTAAGAAAGCAATGACAGAGTACAACTTTGGCTGCACAAAAATCATTGTTGACTAAGCTTTATTCCACGAAAGCGTCAATTATTTATAACTTCTGGCAGGTCTTCTGACTTACTTCATTTTTGAAATCCTTCCCATCTTTCAACAGTGGATATAATTTTCAAAAATCTTTTTTGTGAAGCTTACAGCAGCGGGTCTGCTCCGGATTTTCACCGGATTCCCTATTAAGTGCTTTTTACAGCTCACCAGATTGGCGCAAAGATATATAAAATAGATTTACAAAGTCAGAATAAAATATTGTGATAAAAATCACTGTGAATAAGCGAAATTTCAGAAACAAAAAAAGTGATGAAAAATCACCACTTTACAAACATTAGAATTAGTTAGCGTTTACTTTTGTACTCATTTTTAATTATTTTATTTTATCAAATATTAATGACATCGTTTCCTTATCAAGGATTTCCATATCAACCAGATTTAATGATTTCACCATCTTCAAAGTCGAGGTTTTGTAATGTTGAAAATGTGGCGTTTGAAGATGAAACTGATACGCTTCTTTATCCGCATACATTTCTACAATTCTGATTTGAGTTGGGTTTTTCTGCTGAAACATTGGAAAAATCGCAATCACGCCTTTCTCCAATTTTACTGAAGCCGAAGCTTCCTCTTTCAGAATTAATTTATATTCTTCTAAAAATTCAGGTATAATTTCTATTTCCGAAATGCGAATCATCATATCATTTTTGATAATTGGAACAAGTGGTTTTCCGATGATTTTTCGAACTGTATTAGCTTGCGTTTTACTGACAGATTCCTGAACCAAATCAGACAATTGAGCCAATTGATTTTCAGTTATTCCCGTATTTTTTCCCATATTAATATGCGATTGCAACTGTGCATCTACGCCATCCAAAGATGCCAGAGCAGAAATCGTTACTATTTCTCTTTGCTGATAAGTTAAAACATCGCTCACAAAAATATCGGCAAATAAATGTTCTTTTAAAAAAGCATCAATTCGTGGAGCAAACTCACCAAAGCCTTGTGCTGGTTTGGCTTGAGGCATTTTCGTTAGTTCTTCAAGGGTTTTTCTACCTTGCTCATATTTGTCTTCAACAGTATTTCCGACAATGATTTTCTTTCCTTCGATATCATTAATACCTTTCACTTTTCTTTTGTCTAAAACTGATTTAAAAGTATTGATATCATTCAGACTTCTGGGAAAACCACAGTACGCATACAATTGAACCAAGGCTTCTTTAATTTCATTAATCGTCAAACCAGAATCCAATCCGGCATTCAACTGAAGTTTTAGACTTTCAATATTTCCGGTTGCGGTGAGTGAAGAAATCTTTACCAGACTTTGTTCTTTAGCATTCAAATTTTGAGTTGTTGTATTTTGCTGTGCATTCATTTTTGTAAAACTTAATGTGAGAACAAAAAGAATTATCCACTGAAGAAACTTGTTTTTGCTCATTATAGAAAATTATTTTTGATTATCTGTTTACTATTATATGAAAAATTTAACACAAAGCGTATAAAATTATTTTTAAACTAAATGCTTTAAACCTCATAATATCACTATCTCTTATTAAAGCTCGCTTTGTATTTAAATTAATCTAAAATTATTTTTTGTTGGCCTCAGCAAATTCTTCGTCGGAAACAGCTTCCAGCCAAATATTTTGATTGGTTTGCGGATTACCATTCGTCGCTAAATGCGAAAACCAACTTTCGGAAGTCGCGCCGTGCCAATGCTCAACGTTCGGAGCAATTTCTACGATATCCCCGGTTTTTAAACGACGGGCAGGTTTTCCTCTTTCCTGATATAAACCTTCTCCACCCACAACAATCAAAAGCTGTCCGCCTGTATGGCTGTGCCAATTGTTGCGACAACCCGGTTCAAATGTGACATTAGAAAGGGGAACATTTAAATCTTTGTTGCTTGTAAGTGGCGCCAAATAGGATTTGCCAATAAAGTACTGCGCATAAGCCTTGTTTTCTTCACCTGTCGGAAAATCACTTATTTTAGGAATATCCGTATTCATTTTGTTAGATTTTATTTTGTTTGAATTTACTTTATTTTGTGCTATTAACGTTGTGCTGAACGATAAAATAATAATTAAATATTTCATTGTTTTACAATTAATTTATGATTCTATTGTTTTTAAGATTTTTGCAGGAATCCCTCCTACTACAACATTGTCCGGAACATCTTTTGAAACTACAGCTCCGGCAGCAACAACTGCATTTTCACCAATCGTAACTCCGGGAAGAATGGTTGCGTTGGCTCCAATCCACGCATTTTTCTTGATTAAAATTGATTTACCAATCAATCCTTTCCTATATTGAGGCTCTAAAGGATGATTTTCTGTTATCAGACTTACTTTCGGACCTATTAAAACGTCATCTTCAATGGTAATTCCGCCTAAAGTCAGAAAAGTACAGTCGAAATTGATGAACACATTTTTACCAATCTTAAGATTCTTCCCGTAGTTGATATAAACAGGTGTAAATACCGCTACATTCTTCAATTTCTCACCGACAATTTCACCTAATATGTTTAAAATCTCATCCGGCTCTGTGGAATTATTTAATTCAATCAATTGTTTCTTAATTTCATAAGAAGCTTCCCGCAATTTGTGAATTTCCGGGTCATTTGGCATTATTGTTTCGCCACCCCGAAGTCTGACGAAAATATCTTTGTTAAAGCTCATTTTTCAAATATTTAGAAAATAAAAATGCTAAATCCGCCATTTTAAAAAACGGATTCAGCTATTGCACTATTCAATTATTTCAAATTGGTTCTGAAGAAATGATCCAGCTTTTCAAAAGGAATTACATCGACTCTATCGTATAAATCTACGTGAACCGCATTTGGAATAATCATCAATTCTTTCGGTTCTGAAGCCATTTTGTAAATATCTTCACTCATATATTTGGAGTGTGCATTTTCCCCGGCAATAAGAAGCATAGGTCTCGGTGAAATTTCTTTGATATAACTCAACATTACGGAATTGGCAAAAGACATAGAATTGGTTTTCGTCCAGCCTTTATTCGAGTTTAAAGAACGTTTGTGATACCCTCTCGGCGTTTTGTAATAATCAAAATAATCCTTAACAAACTGAGGTTCATCACCTTTTAATTTTTCCGGCAAATGGGTTGTCGGATATTCCGGTTTTCCGTTTTCAGCATCCACCCAACGTTGCAGGCTCATTGTTTCGAAAGCTTTTGTACGTTCTTCGGGAGTCATTTTATCGTAATATCCTTTGGCGCTGACTCTTGAAATATCATAAGCGCTCGTCGTCGCCACCGCTTTCACTCGTTTGTCGGCAATGGTCGCATTCAAAGCAAAAGTTGCAAAACCACAAATTCCGATGATTCCGATTTTGTTTCGGTCTACATTGTGTTGAAGCCCTAAGAAATCAACTGCAGCACTAAAATCTTCGGTATTGATGTCGGGTGAAGCAATATCTCTCGGCTCACCTCCACTTTCACCGGTATATGAAGGGTCAAAAGCGATAACGGCAAAACCCCTTTCCGCCATTTGATTGGCATACAAACCTGAAGACTGTTCCTTCACCGCACCAAACGGTCCGCTGATTGCCAAAGCTGCTAGTTTTTCGTTATCTGCATTTTTTGGAAGGTATAAATCGCCGGAAAGGGTTATTCCGTAACGGTTTTTGAAAGTCACCGCTTTTCGGATTACTTTATCACTTAGCTTAAACGTATAATGTTCGTTTTGTTCTGTTGTATTCATTTTTGTTTGATTTGATTTTTTATTCTGTGCAAATGCCTGTCCGATGAAAAGAAAGGACAAAGCCATCGCTGTGGTTACTATTTTCATATCTGAATTTTGTTTTAAAAATTACTGATACAAAATTAGAAACTACGGAGCGCTAACAGTTAATGATAATCAAACCAAAAATTAAGAAAATCAAACCTCCGTCAAACGAAATGCCTTAGGATTGGTTCCGGTCTGTTTTTTGAAAAAATTATTAAAATACGTCGGATAATCGAATCCTAGTGCGAAAGCGATTTCTGAAATATTCCAGTCGGTATGCTGCAGCAATGCTTTTGCTTCTGTGAGAATACGTTCCGTGATATGGGTTGTGGTGGATTTTCCGGTAACTTCTTTCACGGCACGATTGAGATAATTAACGTGAACATTCAGGATTTTTGCAAAATCCTGAGCTGATTTCAACTGCAGAGACTGGTTTGTAGTTTCAATGAGAAACTGTCTTTCCAACAGCTCCAGAAAAACGGATGATAATCTTGATGCCGCATTCTTGTTCTGGTCAAAATCTTCTGCTGGTTCCAGCTTTAGAGATTCGTGGATAATTAAACTGATGTAGTTGCGAATCAGCTCATCCTTGTAGACATAATCACTTTCCTGCTCTGCAATCATCTTTTGGAAAATGGTATTGAGAAAAAGTCTTTGCTCTTCGGTAATTTTCAGAACCGGAGTTCCACCAATTTTAAAGAAAGAAGATTGCTGCAGGCTTTCAGAACGTTCAGAATTTTTGAAAAATTCTTCAGAAAAAAGAATGGTATAGCCTTTATAAGTTGTTAAAATCGTTTCCCAGGAATATGGAATATGTGGGTTTCCGAAAAAAAGCACCGTTCCTTCCTGCTCGAAACTTTTATCGGAATAATGAATTTTACTTTTCCCCGTCGTCAGGCAGATTTTATAAAATTCTTTTCTGCTGTACACTCGGGTTTCATTTCCGTCCTGCTCAATCTGAAACGCACGGAAACCTTTCAGTTTTAATTCAGTATTAAATTCTGAAACAATTCTTTTTGCCTTTTCTTTCATTTTTCAAAATTAAGAAAATCAAACTTATATAATTTAGATTTAATTGTTATTTTAATTTAATCACATCAAAGAAATCAAAATGAATTCTTTACAAATTAATTATTAAATCAAAATTTATTTTTACATTTGCATAATCAGTTATGTAATTAATTATGAATATATTTGAAAGAACGGGAAAAATGGCTTTGGGAAGCAGATTGCGTTTGCTGACGAGCCGGTTTACAGATGATGCAATGAAAATTTATGAAATGTATGATGTTGCGAAATTTTCTCCGAAATGGTTTCCGGTTTTCTTTGTTTTGTCAGAAACAGAGGAAATAACAATCACGGAAATCGCTAAAGAAATTGGACATTCTCAACCTTCTGTCACCAAAATTGTGAAGGAAATGATAAAAGCTGATTTAATCAATGATAAACTTGAATCTGATGACAAACGCAGAAATGTTGTCGCATTGACCGATACAGGAAAAACATTAGCAAAAAAAATGTTGAATGAACAATGCATTGACATTGATCTCGCTGTGGAAAGTCTTTTGTCAGAAGCCAACCATAACCTTTGGGAAGCAGTTGCTGAGTGGGAATTTTTACTGGAACAAAAATCATTATTAAAACGAGTTCAGGAACAGAAAAAACTACGTGAAAGTAAAGATGTAAAAATCGTGGAATACGAACCAAAATATCAATCTGTTTTCAAAGCTTTGAATGAAGAATGGATTTCGACTTACTTTGAAATGGAAGAAACTGATTACAAATCACTGGACAATCCGCAGGAATACATTTTGGACAAAGGTGGAAAAATTTTAGTTGCGTTGTACAAAGACGAACCTTTAGGCGTTTGTGCTCTGATAAAAATGAATGACGAAAACTACGATTTTGAAATGGCAAAAATGGCGGTTTCTCCGAAAGCTCAAGGGAAAAACTTGGGTTGGCTTTTGGGTCAGGCAATTATTAATTCTGCTAAAGAATTAGGTGCTTTAAAATTATATTTGGAAAGCAATACGATACTGAAACCTGCGATTAATTTGTACTACAAAATGGGATTCGAAAGAATTACAGGTCGCCCAACTCCTTATAGACGGGCGAATATTCAGATGGAACTGGATTTGAAAAAGTAGATTTTCATCCCTGAACTTAACAATAAAAGAGCTATCTGTTTTGTGGATAGCTCTTCATTATTTTAAGTGTATACCTTCATTATATAGCTCTTGATTCAATAATCAAAAAATGAGCAACACGGTCTTTGATAAGCCAATTTCCATTTTGATTGACATAAAAGTCTTCATATTTCACACTGTAATCCGTCAAAACATCTTTTCCTTCTACTTCTCTTATCATTTTAAGTTGCGAAAATGAAATTCCTGTAGCCGATTCTCCGTCAATTTTTACGATATGTTGTCCGTTTAAAGTAAAATATGTTTTCACTTCATTGGCGTGACCGTTGAAGTTATTCTCCATATCTTCTCTTCCTGAAACGCTGGAAACTAAATTTCCATTCATATAAACTTGGTAAGTAAGGTCGGGCGTGAACAAATCCATTACCTGTGGGATCTTCTTCTCATCACCTAAATAAGCGTAATCATCGATTAAGTTTCTTAAATCTTCCTTTGTTTTTAAGATTTCTAATGTCATAATTTTAAATGTTTAATGCTGTTTTTAAATTTTCTGAATCTGTATTAATACTTGACAAAACTATATTATATTTGCTTACATTTTATTAGTTGTTACTTAAAGGTTAGTGACTAACAAATCGATTAGTTATGAAAGAATCAACACAAAATCAAACAGATAACAAAGTATTCACTGAAGAATGCCATACCGTTTTAACAGCAGTTTCTGATGCATTGTACGTTATTGGTGGAAAATGGAAACTGATGATTATCATCGCAATGGCAAGAGGAAATAAGCGATTTACAGAAATTCAGAAACAAGTCACCGGAATTTCTGCAAGAGTCCTTTCGAGTGAACTGAAAGATTTGGAACTGAATGGCTTTATCGTCAAAAAAGTAGAAAACGGTTATCCAGTAACGATTGAATATGAATTGCTTCCTTACAGCCAGACTTTAGAAGAACTGGTTAATGCAATGACAAAATGGGGAATTCAGCATCGGGAGAAAGTGAAAGCTGAAATGAGTTCAGGAAAGTCGAAAAAGCAGTAATTTAAGTATAGAAAAACCTTCTTAATTTTAAACTTTTATTAATCAAATCTGCTTGTAAAAGCTTATCCAATCAATTTTTCAGTTTTGGTAAAAAAATTTTCCATCGCATTTTTAATATCAATATTGGAACGCTCGGCCAATACAATCAACCACCAGATATTTTCTCCGATTTTATGCTCCAACTCAGATTCGCTGTTGGTTTTTGGCCAGCGATTTTGTTGCGACATAATATTTCTTCCTACCAAACCAGCGTCGGTCAAATATGCCAATGCATCTTCTTCCACCGTCCATTCGCTGCCGTGATACTGGATTTCTAATTCGTGATATTTCTTTCTTAATTCCAATGAGCGATTGATGATTTCATCAAAATTATTTGTTGTCATATTTTTTGTTTTTTTTTAAATCAAATCCGCTTTCACAAACTCAATCTTATCATTTTTAAAAATAAAATCAAAGCTCCCATCTATTCTACCTTCCGGAAATTCTCCTGTAAATTCTACTTCCAAGTAAGCCGAATTTTCTTTAATATCTAATTTCCTCAATTCAGTCTGAGTTTGATATCCGATAAAGTAACTCACAAAATAATCTTTAATTCCGTCGTGACCGATAAATTTTCTTCCGACTGAAGGGTCGTCTAAAACTGCATTTTCGTGATAAAATTCAAGATATTTTTCTGTGTCGTAACTGTTGCTGACTGCAATCCAATTTTTGATAAAGGTTTCTATATTCATTTTTAAATTTAATTATGATAAAAACCTTGCTTGAATTGCACAGGCGTCTGATTGGTCTTATTCTTAAATAACTTATTGAAAGACTGCGGATGCTCAAAACCCAATTGATAGGCAATTTCTGCCACAGAAAGCTGCGTTGTTGTGAGGTAGTCTTTTGCTTTTTCAATCAATTTTTCGTGGATGAGTTGTTGAGCATTTTGTCCCGTCAAAGACCGAAGCATATCACTTAAATATCGTGGTGAAAGACTGAGTTCGGTCGCCAAATATTCTACAGTCGGCAAACCTTTATTCAAACCGTGTTCTTTATCAAAATAGACATTTAAAAGTTCTTCAATTTTCGAAAGCAAATCATTGTTCACTGCTTTTCTGGTAATGAATTGGCGCTTGTAAAAACGGTTGCTGTAATTGAGCAAAACCTCGATGTGTGAAATGATAACGTCCTGACTGAAATCGTCAATCGTGTTATTCAGTTCTTCTTTAATATTATCAAAAACCGAAAATACCGTCTGCTTTTCTTTGTCCGATAAAAACAAAGCTTCGTTCGCCGAATAAGAGAAAAATCCGAAGCTTTTAATTCGGGTTGCCAAAGAATAATTCCTCAGAAAATCAGAATGAATCAACAAAGTCAAACCTTCATACTGAATATCGTCCGAACTTGTGGAAAGTAACTGGTTTGGAGCCGTAAAAATCATTCCGCCTTCATCAAAATCATAGTAACTTTGCCCATAACCCATTTTTCCCTTCAAGGTTTTCTTGAACGATATTTTGTAGAAATTGAAGAGAAAATGCTGATTCAGAAACTCATCTTCCACAATCATATTGGCATTTTGAGTAATGCTAATCAACGGATGAACCGGCTTCCCAAAACCCAGCATCTCGTGAAGCTGAGATATCGAATCTACTTTTATCGGATTATTCATTTTCCTAATTTTTATTCATTAAATCTCCAAAAACCATCTGTTTCATTTCCTCAACCGCAGCTTCGGAACCTATTTCCAAACGACGGTTGTATAACTGGTTGGCAAATTCTCCCGTCACATATCGCAACTGATTTTTCCCGTCTGTCGCCGCTTCATAAACTACATCTGCAATCCATTCCACCGGTTCGAAGTTGTCAGGATTCATCAATTCAAATAATTTTTGCATTCCGTCTTCATAAGCGGGATGATTGGCAATTGCTAATGCGTCTCCTGCAAAATTAGTTTTAATTCCGCCCGGCGCAATGGTTTTGATGCCAACATTGTGCAAAGCCAGTTCAAACGACATACTTTCGCTCCAGCCTTCCAAAGCCCATTTTGTAGCGTGATAAAGCGAATCTAAAGGGAAAGTCAAAAGTCCGCCAATCGAAGTCGTTGTAATGAACAATCCGTTTCTGTTTTTCCTAAAATAAGGAATGAAAGCCTGCGTCACACGAATTACGCCGAGTAGATTGGTATCCAATTGTTTTACGATTTGTTCATCTGTTAAAGCTTCCAAAGCGCCAATCAAACCATAACCTGCGTTGTTGAAAACCACATCAATCGTATGAAGTTCAATCGCTGTTTTTACCGTTTCCTGAATTTGTTCGAGATTGGTAACATCCAACGGAAGTAGGGTTACATTTTCCAGTTGGGAAAGTTCTGTTTCTTTTTCAGGATTTCTCATTGTTGCGATGACATTCCAGCCTTTTGATTGGAATAATTTTGCCGTAGCTTTTCCTAATCCTGATGATGCGCCTGTGATGAAAATTGTTTTTTGCATTGTAAATTTTGTTTAAATTTTATAATACAAATGTCCGCAGAAGCAGCAAGCAAAATGTTGCCAAAATGAGTTTGGTTGTAGCCAAAATGACGGAATGATTCAATTTTATATATAAATAGAATTTTCTATTAACTAATATATCTTCTAAAATCAATTCCAAACTCGTATCTTTGATTTTTACAAATACAATGAGTTCTATTACCATCAAAGAATTTTATCAGGATATTCTTGGAGATACTTGTCCAGACATCAATCAATTCCTAACTGAAAATATTAACAAGGACATTGGACACTTTAATGTTTTTGATATTTCTGAAATTTACAGAAGCTGTAAATCGAAAACCGAAATACCCTACAACAGAAGAACTTACTACAAAATAAGTTTGATTAATGGCAGGAACAAAGTGGAATATGCAGACAAAACAATCCAGATTGAAGATTGCGCCGTTCTTTTTGCATCACCAAAAATTCCTTACAATTACACGCATCTCTGTACAGACCAATCTGGACATTTTTGTGTTTTTACCAAGGATTTTTTACCAACTACTAAGATTGGATTAGAACTGGATAATCTTCCAGTGTTCTCTGCAAACAGCGATTTTATTTTTCAGATTACTACAGAACAATATCATCAGTTCGAAGCTATATTCCTGAAAATGCACGAAGAAATCAAGTCGGATTATCTATATAAATATGATTTGCTGAGAAATTATGTGATGGAACTGATTCATTTTGGCCAGAAATTAAAACCAATTCAGCCCATTGAAAATAACAAAACCGCCGCCTCCAGAACCACAACGCTTTTCATAGAATTATTGGAAAGACAGTTTCCCATTGAAAACATTAGTCAGCTTCTGCAACTGAAAACACCTGCCGATTTTGCCGGAATATTGGGAGTCCATGTGAACCACTTGAATAGAGTTTTAAAGGAAACAACCGGAAAAACGACCGGAGAAATAATAGGAAGCAGAATCTTCCAGGAAGCTAAAATATTATTAACTCAAACCCAATGGAATATTTCGGAAATTGCTTTCACATTAGGTTTTGAAGAAGTCGCGCATTTTTCTAACTTTTTCAAGAAACACAGCCAACAGTCGCCACAGCATTACCGAGAATTAATGATTGTTTGATTTTCACAAATATCGATTTGATTTATACAAATAACCTGATGCCATAATTTTTCAACTTTGTACCATTAATTAAAACATTAAAACATGGCAAGTAAAATAGCATTAGTAACCGGCGGAAGTCGTGGATTGGGTAAAGATTCAGCTTTACAACTGGCAAAAAAAGGATTCGACCTTATAATCACTTATCAAACAAAAAAAGAAGCAGCAGATGAAGTTGTAAAGCAAATCGAAAGCATCGGACAGAAAGCGTACGCATTGCCTTTGGATATTTCTACAACTTCAGGTTTTGACCAATTTACAACGGAAGTACAAAATGTTTTGGACACTCAGTTTACCTCCGCAAAATTGGACGCTTTGGTAAACAACGCAGGAATCGGAATTAATCAAAGTTTTGAAACAACAACTGAGGAAATTTTGGATGCGATGACGAATATCCATTTCAAAGGTCCATATTTCTTAACTCAAAAATTATTACCATTACTGAATGACGGAAGCAGCGTTGTGAACACATCTTCTGGTTTGGCAAGATTTTCTTTCGCTGGATATTCTGCTTATGGCGCAATGAAAGCGGCGATTGATTCTTTATCGAGATACCAGGCTTTGGAATTGGGAAGCAGAAAAATCAGAGTGAATTCCATTGCGCCTGGTGCGATTGAAACTGATTTTGGAGGCGGCGTTGTGCGTGATGTGGCAGATTTGAACAACCATATCTCGTCTGAAACAGCTTTGGGAAGAGTTGGTTTGCCAGATGATATCGGAAGCGTGGTCGCGTTCCTTTGTTCAGATGATTCTAAATGGATTAATGCACAGAGAATCGAAGTTTCCGGAGGATTTAAAATTTAATAGAGTCTAACTAAATTTTCAAAAAAAGTCTGTTCACATATTGTTGAACGGACTTTTTTCTGCGTAAGAGATAGAAGAGCTATCCTTTTTTGTTATTGCAGTTGGGAAATAGTTCTACTGATAATTCTCTCAGCATTTTACGACATTGTTTAATCAAAAAAATAGCTTAAGCCCAAATGAGTATAGAAATTTGAATTGAAATTTTTATTAATGGTTTTAATTAGTTTCTATGCTGACTGCAGGAACTTTATAATTATTGAATTTCTTATCAGGCAGTAGAATTCTGGCTTTTTTCAAAAGGTCTTCCGCAATTAGAATCGACTCGTTGTGAACTTCGATATCATTCAGAAAAAATCTTGATTCTTGAGTGAGATTCAATTTTGTTTTAGCTTCAGCAATTGTTACTTTTTCGATAGCTTGAGGCTTTTTCATTATAATATTAATCAAACCATTTTTTACGAGGTCATCATATTGTTCGATTTGCGAAGATGGCGATTTGTAAACCTGAACATTTTCTATATCATTTGGATTGAAACTGTGAAGCAACACATTAGAAACAATCACGTTATCAACAATATAAATTGGATTAGCTTCAGATTTCTGAGCAAAAGAAAATTGGAAACAAAAGAAAACTGCGAAAGCAAGAATCAGTTTTTTCATAAATTTTAGATTTAATTTAAAATTAAAGAATCAGCAAAAATTAAAATTACTTCTCGCTGATTTTCTAGATTTAGCAAATCATCAAAAACCTGCCCAATTTGCGAAATCTGCGTGAAATTTTCTTTTAAAAAATTCTAATTAGCGTCGCCTTTCTCGATACCTTCTTCTATTTTTTCAAAAACCTCCTCTTGTTCTTCATTAGAAATACCGAATTGGTCTTCTTTATCTTCATTTCTTACAACTAACGAAATCCAAATCGGAAAATGGTCAGAATCAACAGATTTCATTCTTTTCATATCTACTAGTCGGAAGTGCGGACTTACGAAAAAGTGGTCAAGAGGCCACCGTAAAAACCAATATTTAACGTGAAAAGTATTGAACATTCCTCGTCCACGACGCGGGTCGAGCATTCCGCTGGATTTTAGAAATAATTTAGTTGTTCTGGACCAAGCGACATCATTCAAATCTCCAAAAACAATGGAAGGTTTTCCGTAATTTTTCGCTTTTTCGCCAACCAAAAGAATCTCAGCATCACGTTCCGTACTTTCCGGATTTTCCTGCGGAACCGGCGGTGTTGGATGAATTCCAAATAATCTGACAATTTGATTATTGTATTCCAAATCCGCCACAATCGACGGAATATCGTCATCAATCAAATAATTAATTTCGTAATTCTTAACCGGAAAATGACTGTAAAACAAAAGCCCATAAGTATTAGCCAGAGGAACTTCAATTTTATATTCGTAATGTTTTGTAACTGATTTTAAAGCGTTTTGCCATTCTTCATCAGTTTCAAGGAAAAACAAAACCGATGGATTTTCTTCTTTTACTAAATCAATTAATTTCTGATAATTCCTGTTATGCTGATAAACATTACAAACGAGAATATCTAAAACTTTTTCATCAGGATTTGGTTGAGTTTTATCAATCATTGTTTTCCCATAATCTGTGTAAGGAAGGATGATATAGAACAAATATCCTGCAGAAATTACTTCAATAATTAGAATTAAATATTCATAAATGTTTGGATTTTCGAAAGTGAAAAACCAAGCAAAAATGAGAATTAATAGAATAACAAACTTCTGAAATCGAGGATAATCGAAAACCCTAAAAGTCCAATAAGTGTTTTTGATAGCAGGAATCAATACCGACAAAATCGCCAGAGCTGAAATAATCCAATAACAACAAGAAGCGATGTTTTCCATTTAATGATTTGAGTCTTTGATAGTTTTTCCGAGAATAATAAGGCTTCTCTTTTCGCCGTCCAATTCTGCAATATTTTTGAGATTGGCCCATAATTCAAACCCGAATTTCTCAAACAAAGTCAGACTCGGAAGATTGTGTGCAAAGATGAAAGCCAAAAGATTTTCTATTCCGAGGTCGTGGGATTTTTCGATGGCATATTGCAAAATCAATCTACCCAAGCCTTTTCCCCGATATTTTTCATCAATATAAATACTGATTTCAGCCGTTTTCTGATAAGCTGGTCTTCCGTAGAAATCCTGAAAACTTACCCACCCAACTGTATTTTTCTCCGAATCCAAAACTATCCAAAGCGGACGAAATTCAGAGTTATGCTGATAAAACCAATCGATTTTGCTCTCGACAGAAACAGGTTCCAAATCAGCAGTAACCAATCGTGATGCAACCGTAGAATTGTAAATTTCCACAATCTTAGGAAGGTCATCTAAAGTTGCATCACGAAAGGTCATATTTATTAATTTTGAGATTAAGAGATTCAGAAATTTCTAAATCCCTTAATTTTTAATTTCTTAATTCAATGTATTAAATGCTTGTTCCAAATCAGCAATCAAATCTTCTGCATCTTCGATTCCGACACTTAGTCTCACCAAATCATCTGTAATTCCAAGAACTGCTCTTTTATCTTCAGGAATTGAAGCGTGCGTCATCATCGCAGGAAGATTCGCTAACGATTCTACTCCACCCAAAGATTCTGCCAAAGTGAAAACTTTGATATTTTCCAAGAATTTAATCGCATCTTCTTTTTTACCAGATTTGAAAGTGAAAGAAACCATTCCACCAAATTCCGTCATTTGACGCGTTGCCAAATCGTATTGAGGATGAGACGATAATCCTGGATAATAAATTTTTTCTACCAAAGAATGATTTTCAAGATATTTCGCAATCTCAAAACCGTTATCAGAATGTCTTTGCATTCTAAGCGCCAAAGTTTTGATTCCTCTTAAGACCAAATAAGAATCGTGAGGACCTAAAATTCCACCGCTCGCAAACTGGATAAAATGTAATTTTTCTCCTAATTCAGCATCTTTTGCAATTAAAGCTCCGGCAATCACATCAGAATGTCCACCCAAATATTTAGTTGCAGAATGCATCACAATATCCGCTCCCAAATCCAAAGGCTTCTGAATATAAGGCGTCGCAAATGTGTTATCAACCGCCACCAAAATATCTTTACCTTTCACAGCATCAGCAACCATTTTGATATCCACCAATTTCATCAAAGGATTGGTCGGAGTTTCTAGCCAGATTAATTTGGTTTTATCAGTAATAACACTTTCCAATTCCTCAACATTATCAAAACCGATGAATGTAAATTTCAATTGGTATTTCTCGAATAATCTTGTGAACATTCTGTAAGAACCGCCGTAAAGGTCATCGACAGCAATCACTTCGTCGCCGGGATTTAATAATTTCAAAACACAATCAATTGCCGCCAAACCGGAACCGAAAGCTAAACCTCTAGCTCCGTTTTCGATGCTTGCTAAAGAATCTTCCAAAGCTTGTCTCGTAGGATTAGCTCCTCTGGAATATTCGTAACCGGAAATTAATTGTCCCGGGCTTTTTTGTGCGAATGTTGATGTTAAAAAAACAGGAACATTTACCGCTCCAGTTGATGGTTCGTGGTGTTGTCCACCGTGTATAACTTTTGTATTGAATTTCATATTTTTTGATTTGTTAATTCGTAAAATCGTTGATTTGATGATTTGCTAAATCACATATTTATATAAACGATTTTACAGTTTTACTATTTTACGATTTACATTTTAATCGCTGATTTCACAGCAAACTCTTCAGCTACTTCTTGCAACCATTGTGCTACATCATCTTCGCTGGTTGCTCTTTCGTAAGTATGTCCAATAGAAACCAGAATCTGATGGAAGAATCTCTTCATTTCGTCAACAGGCATATCTTTTGTCCAAAGGTCGATTCTCAAAGCCTCCATTGCTTTGCTGTCCCAAACTGAAATCATCGCTGCTTTGGTTTCCTGCCTTTTGATGCCACCATCTTCGGCTTTCCAAAACATTTTTTCCGGAACGTGATTATCGTCCAACTCTACATCAATAACTATTTTTGATTTTTTCATTGATTCTATTCTTTAATATATGATACTTCTTTTTGAACACAGAGTTCACAAAGATTTTTTTATTTAATTAACTATTTTTAAGCTTACAAAGGCGCTTCGACAAGCTCAGCATAAACTTAATCCAAAACTCTCCGACTCTATTTTGGTCTATATTCCGAGCCATTGAAAATTTCTGTTGCATTCTTTTTCAAAAATAGTTGTAATTTTTCTTCTGGATGTGCTTTCAGATAATGTTTGCAAATCTGCCAACCAGTCCAAATTGCAATTTGTGGGGAACTTTCACGATCCACTTCTGTGTAGAATTTTGAAAATGGTCCAGACGTGATAAATCTTTCTGAAAGATTCGGGTCTGCACTGAATAACAAATCGCTTTCTACAAAATAATTCCAGATATTAGTTTCGTTTGCAACGGCCCAGTCGTATTGTTCCTTGGTATAATTGATTTTCAAATAGTCCGGAACATTAGGTAAAAATGCATCCTGAAGAATCTGAATCTTTCCCTGATAAACCATTTGATCCAAAAATTTCTGTTGATCTACTGGCACAGGAACTAATCTCGCTGCAAAAAAAGCAGAAATCTTCGGAATTAAATTATCCGGATTCATCGATTTTTGAAAGTACAATTCCAAGCCTTTATAATTCTTGTTTCCATTTCCTAGAAAACCTGTGATATCAACAAAAAGCATATTCTGATCTTCTCTCAGGAATATCGGATCTGTCACATTTTGAGGATCAATAACTGATGAATATAAGTAAATATGAGGTGGAATAAAATTCGGGAAATAGTTTTTGATACGTGAAAAAAGATCAACCAAATCTTTATTCAGTTTTGTTTTATCAATCTTAGAAATCGCTTCTTTATAAATGCGAACTTCCATTGTATCCTTTCTTCTGCTTTCGTAATCTGCATCAGGAACAGAACCTTGAAACCAAGGATATTTATTTTTAAAATCTTCAAGATTAACCGAAGAATTATAAAATTCACCAGACAAATCTGTGACTTCTACTTTTTTAACCGGATTTTTAATTTCGACATTCCATTTGTTTTCATTTTCTTTTTTGCAGGAACTCAATCCAAAAACTAAAACTGCAGAAATCGTGATATATCGGAAAAACTTCATTATTTTTACATTAAGATTTTCGAACAACAAAAATACAATTTTAATAGATGAAGCTCCCAATATTTACTGAAAGATTAATGTTAAGAAAATTAACAGAAGAAGATGTTGACAACATTTTTCTTTTAGACAGCAATCCTGATGTTATGAAATATGTTGGAGTTTCGCCAATTACGGAAAAAGAAGAATCCGCAAAAATGGTTGATAACATTCTGAATCAATACAAAAATAATGGAACCGGAAGATTGGCTGTTATTGAAAATGAAAGCCATCAATTCATTGGATGGTGTGGAATTAAATTATTGACTGATGAAGTGAATGGATTTAAAAATGTATATGAATTAGGCTATCGTTTTCTTCCCAAATTCTGGGGAAAAGGTTACGCAACCGAATCAGCAATAGCTTCTTTAGACTTTGGATTCAATCAACTGAATGCTGATAAAATTTATGCTTACGCTGATATTGGAAATGAATCTTCCAATCATATTCTCTCAAAATTAGGTTTTGAAAACAAGGGACCTTTTCATGATAAAGGCGATATTTGTAATTGGTACGAATTAGAAAAAAATAATAGAAAATAAAAATAATGCAGACACAAAAAGTAATAGATCATATCGTTAACTGGCTAAAAGATTATGCAACTAAAGCTAACTCAAAAGGTTTTGTAGTAGGCGTTTCCGGAGGAATTGATTCCGCTGTAGTTTCAGTTTTAGCAGCTAAAACAGGACTGCAAACTTTGGTTTTGGAAATGCCAATCCGTCAAAAGCCCGATCAGGTAGATAGAGCACAAGATCACATCGATTTTCTGAAAGCCAATTATCCTAATGTAGAAGGCTTTCGAGTTGATCTGACCCCAACTTTTGAAAGTTTTGAAAAAACAACAGAAGGCTACAAAGACGATTCGCCGAATAAAAATCTGGCAGAAGCCAACACAAGATCTAGACTGAGAATGATAACACTTTATTATTACGGTCAAATCAACGGATTATTGGTAACCGGAACAGGAAACAAAGTAGAAGATTTCGGAGTCGGATTTTTTACAAAATATGGTGACGGTGGTGTTGACATCTCTCCTATTGCTGATCTTTATAAAACTCAGGTTTACGAAATTGCAAAAGAATTAGGAATTCTTGAAAGTATTCAAAAAGCAAAACCAACAGACGGACTTTGGGAAGTTGAAAGAACGGATGAAGATCAAATTGGCGCCACTTATCCGGAATTGGAATGGGCAATGGAACAGCAGATCGCAGGAAAAAATGCAGAAGATTTTAGCGGGAGAGAAAAAGAAGTGATGGAAATCTATCTGAGATTCAACAGAGCAACTCAACATAAGATGAATCCAATTCCTGTTTGTGAGATTCCGAAAGAATTAAAATAGAATTTAATTTTTTGACAACTACAAAAACAATAGTTTATGCAAGAAGAAATCAGCAAACATTCCAGAAAAATTTATAAAACTGTAAAAAATCCAAAACATACAGTCAATGAAAAAATTAAAGAAATCATTGTCGAAATCTTTATTATTGTTTTTGCAGTATCACTTTCTATTTGGCTTCACGGCTGGAGCGAGCACAGACACGAGCAAAAAGAATCTAACAAATTTTTAAATGAACTGAAAACTGATCTGGAAGCAGATGCAAAACTGATTGAAGAAAATAAAAAAACATTGTCAAGTCTTGATAGTGATTATAAATTTATTCTCTCTTTAAAAAACAAAAAAATACCTGTAACAGACAGTTTGGTAGGCTCTCATTCAAATTTTTATCTTTTGGGCTCTGCTTTCAATGTTGGAAGATATGAAGGTTTCAAATCGAGTGGTAAAATTGGAACAATAGAAAACGATTCTTTAAAGAACCAAATTTTGGCATATTATCAGCAAACTTTACCTAATCTGACATTCAGAGTTAATTTTATAAATTCTGAACAACTGAAAATAAAAGATGCGGATCCTGGTAATCTTAATTTATCCGATTTTTATAAAAGTCAAAGGATGCAGTCTAATTATTCTAATTTGAGTTATAATAGCAAAGGCTTGATCGATGAATATCAAAATGCATTAAATCAGATTAACCAAATTCTAAAGGAAATTGATTCTGAAAAATAAATTAAAGGTACTAGATACAAACAACAAATCTAAAATATATGAAAATAAGAAATCTACTGGCTATCTCAATCGGTTTGGCTTTTTCATCTCTGGTTTACGCTCAGGAAACTAAAACCGAAGAAACGACAGCTGCAGTTCCAACGGAAGTTATCGACCGCCTGAATATTCCGGGTCCGTTGACATTTAATGGCAATGAATATTTCCTAGCTTGGAGCAAGCAAAACTCAGCGACATGGGCGCAGCAGCAATATATTTTAAGAGATGATGATTTCAAAAATTATAAGGAACTCATTAATATTTCATACTTCGATAAAGAAATTGATATCGAAACAGCTGTAAAACAAAAAGTGGAATATGTTGAGAAAAGAAAGGAAAGAACTCAGGACAAATATTCTTTTGTGAGCGTAACAGAAAGTCCGGATGGCAAGGAAATCATTGTAGATTACCTCGTAACGGTTGTTCCGCAAGAAGGCGAATCTTACGCAGAATATAATATTGATCGATTCAAAAATTTTGATACCAATGGCAAAAAGTCGTTCGTGATTTTTTCTTATTCAAAAAGAATTGCCGGCGATTTGAAATACTCAAGCAAAGCTCTATCCAAAGAAAGAAGTCGACTGATGGAAGCGGTCATTACGACTGCAGTTCCGATGGTAACTTACAAACCGACAGCGGTAGAAGCGAAGAAATAAATTTAATTTGAAGTTAGAGTAAAGATGTCAGAAGTTAAAAATGATGATGAGTTTTACATCAAACGATGTATCGAATTAGCCGAAAAAGCTTTAGGAAAAACCTACCCGAATCCTTTGGTTGGTTCTGTGATCGTTCATAACGGAAGAATTATTGGCGAAGGTTTTCACAAAAAAGCTGGCGAGCCGCATGCAGAAATCAATGCAATTAATTCCATTAAAGACGAAGACAAACATCTGATTCCAGAATCTACGATTTATGTTTCTTTGGAACCTTGTGCCCATTTTGGAAAAACACCACCTTGCGCATTAAAAATTGTGGAACTCGGTTTCAAAAAAGTGGTGATTGGCGCAATGGACAGCCACGACAAAGTGAATGGAAAAGGTGAAAAAATCATTACTGATGCAGGAATCGAAGTTGTTTCTAGCGTTTTGGAAAACGAATGCAGACAACTTAACAAACGGTTTTTCACTTATCACGAGAAAAAACGTCCGTTTATTATTTTGAAATGGGCCGAATCAGCGGATGGTTTTATGGATAAAGATTTTAAACCCTACCAAATCAGCAATGCTTTGTCAAAACAATTTGTTCATCAGATGAGAAGTGAGGAACACGCCATTTTGGTTGGAAAAAATACTGCGTTGCACGACAATCCGAGTTTAACTGTGAGAGAAATTGAAGGTCGAAATCCTATTAGAATTTTGATTGATTTCAATCTCGATGTCTCTGAAAATTCTAATATTTATAATAGCGAAGCGGAAACAATTATTTTTAATTCGGTTAAAGATTTAGAAGATAGAAATCTAAAATTCATTAAAATTGAAAGGCAAAACTCTATTAATCAGATTTTAGAAAAATTATATGAATTACAAATTCAGTCTGTGATTACCGAAGGCGGAAGCTTTACGTTACAGGAATTCATCAATCAAAATCTTTGGGATGAGGCTTTGATTTTCAAAAATCCAAATCTTAATCTGAAAAACGGAACCAAAGCTCCGGAATTCAATTTCAGTCCTCAAAAAATAGAAAACCTGAGAGACACAGAAGTTTTATTTTTCAGCAACAAAAGTGTTGATTAATATCAGAATTACAGCTCAGAAAAAATTACGTAAATTCGCACCTTTAATCACTCTATGAAAAATCTGAGCGCATCTACAAAAGGTTTGATTTTTTCTTTGTTGGCAATGGGATTTGCCTTTGCTGTTTACTTTTTGTTTTTGGCAAAACCGAATTATTATTTGGTGGATAATCCTACGCCGGAAACTTATTATTTCAAAGTCAATAATGGCGAAGAAAAGGTGTTGTCTGCCGGACAATATCTGAAAGTTGACCTTAATAAAGGGAAAAATAAGATTCAGGTTTTTGATCAGAACAAGCAGATGCTTTACGATTCTGCCTTCACAGTGAACAAAGTTAGAGGTCTTCTGAATATCACACACAAAGATTATTACATCAACAATCAGTACTATGGTTATGACTTAAACAAAGATTCTTTGATGGCTACAAAACCAGGCTTGGAGATTGATAAGAAACTTTATCTTGGCGATGTTAAGAAAATGAACAAGCTATACTCCGAAGATTTCTACTACAACTTGGACGAAGATTATGACCGCGTTATAAAAAACGTCGCAAAAATCGAAAGCAGATCAAAGATTTTCAGAAAGCAGGATTTTATCAATTATTACAACAACTATTACAAATTTTAAGTGATTTTGAAATTAAGCAATCATTTATCATTTATAAATTATCATTTATAAAAAATGGAACACAACAACGTAACACCATATAACTCCGAAAACAGCAAGAAAAGTCAGGTAGAAGATATGTTTGACAACATTGCGCCAAAATATGATCTTTTGAATCACGTTTTATCAATGAAAATTGATGTGCTTTGGAGAAACAAGTTGGTAGATATGCTGAAAAAAGACCAGCCACAATTGGTTTTGGATGTAGCGACCGGAACAGGAGATTTAGCCATTACCGTTCAAAAGGGAACTAATGCCAACGTTGTTGGTTTGGATCTTTCTCAACAAATGCTGAACGTTGGAATCGAGAAAATCAAGAAACAAAATCTTGACAGCAAAATCACGATGCAGAAAGGCGATGCAGAACAACTTCCGTTTGAGGACAATAAATTTGATGGCGTTACCGTTGCATTTGGAGTAAGAAATTTTGAAAATCTGGAAAAAGGATTGGCGGAACTACGAAGAGTGGTGAAAGAAAACAAAAGTATTTATATCTTAGAATTCTCAAAAGTTGAAGGATTTTTAGGACCTTTTTATATGTTTTATTTCAAGAACATTTTGCCTGCGATCGGGCGTTTGGTTTCCAAAGATAACAGAGCTTATACCTATCTTCCGGATTCTGTAAATGCTTTTCCTTTTGGAGAAAAAATGAAAACCATTCTTCTGAATACAGGTTTCAAAAAAGTAGAATACACAAAATTAAGTTTAGGAATAGCCACCATTTATAAAGCTACAAAATAGGATGAAGCAAAGATTAATCAAAATATTATCAATATCTGCCATAATATTGGGCAGTAACCTTCAGGCACAGACTTACAACAATCTTTTCAGAACAAAAGACAGACAAGAAAACAGAGAAGGAATGGATCTGGAAAAATTCAGTTATGGATTTTATCTGGCTGGTAATAATTTTGATTATAAAATGGTTCTCAATCCAAAATATGGGATGGATGGCAACAGAAATCTGGTCGAATCCAAATCCACTTACAGCTTCGGTGCTGGGTTGATTGGGAAAATGAGGCTTAATTATTATCTGGATCTTCGTATAGAACCAGGTTTACATTTCGTACAAAGAGATTTGACCTTCAATACGTTTGACAAAGTCAATGAAGCATTTCCAGGAGGATTTACATTACCTGATGGGAGTATAACACCAAATATTACCGCTCCAACTGATGTAGATCAGAAAAGAATTGTAAAATCCACATATGTAGATGTTCCGATTTTGCTGGAAATCCACGGTGACCGTTGGTACAACTCGCGTCCTTACGCCGCTGTTGGTGTCAATTATTTGATGAATCTTCAGTCCAATGAAACTTCCGAAGGCGACAACAGCGTGAATACTTTCCGTACAACTACTCACAATTTCGGTTGGTCTGCAGAGTTAGGAATTCAGTTTTATTTTAGCAGATTTAAGTTAACGCCAGCAATCAGAGGAACATTCTTTACGAACAACGAGTTAGTTCAGGACAAAGCAACCACACCACCTTATTGGACACCAGCCATTTCTACAATGCAAACCAGAGCATTTATGTTCGTTCTGAAATTCGAATAAAATCTACAAAGCTTTCTATTAAGGAAGCTTTTTTTGTGGGCGTGTCCTTTTATCCCGACTGCATCGTGACAAGCAGGTCGGTCTACAGGCAGTCGCTTCCCGATAAAACCTTGCAAGGTTTCATCGGGAGAGCTCCCACAATGCCTTCCGCCCTCACGCAGCTGCGCCAATTACAAAATAAGGTTACCAAAAAGAGAAACTTTAGAAACCATTTATTTTCCTAGGCATTTTTACAATCAACTTTAAATCCTTATAAATCAAACACAAACCCATTCATTTTCACAAAACAGGAATAAGGTGTTAATTCATCATTAATTTTTCTTATTTTTGTAAAAGTTAGAATTTAATTCTGGTAATGCTAAGCGAATTAGAAAACAACTTTTCTGTTTTAGAGAAAAAGATTCAGAACCTTTACAAAAAGTTCAGGACTCTTTCAGAAAAACACGCAGAAACGGCTGAGGAGCTACAAAAAGTGAAGGAAGAATATGCCGAGGAAAAACGCAGAAACCAGATATTAGCAGAAGAAAATAAAGAATTAAAACTCTACTCAGCAATATCCGGAAACGCAGAACACAACCGACTGATGAAAAATCACATCAACAGATTGGTAAAAGAAATAGATATGTGCGTTTCTGAATTACAAAACAGCGGTTTATAACAATGGATTTCAGAAGAATAACGATCAATATAGCCGGAAGAAATTATCCGTTGAACGTGCCTGCTGCAGAAGAAGAAACCTTGCGTAAAGTAGGGAAACAGATAGAAAGTATGATCAAGGATTTCGAGGCAAGCTTCGATGTGAGAGATAAACAGGATGCTCTTGCAATGTGCGCTTTGAAACTGGGAACCAATGCAGAAGTATATTCTTTAAACAACGAGAAAAATATTAAAAATACAAACGAGCGTGTTGCCAAAATCAATACACTCTTAGAGCAATTGGAAAAATAATTTTTTCTATTACAAGCTGCCTACAATAGTTCTAACACAAAGAAGTAAACTCAACAATTAAAAATTACCGGACGAAAGTTCATTCGATGGCGTGCTGCCTTGCGCAGATTACAGAGAGTGAAAATCAGTTCAAATCGTGTTTTTATGGAGTTTACTCTATAACTGAACTGTTGTAGGTTTTTTTATGCACTTTGTACAAAGTAGAATGTATAAAGTATTAAGATTGAAAAGTCATTGTACATATTACATTGTACTTTTTACAAATTAAAAAGAGACAATTAAACTCAATATATATAAATTTTATGGACACAATTACCATTATTATCGGTGTCGTTGCCCTTATCATCGGAGCAGTTGCAGGACTTTTCTTCGGAAAAAGTTCTCTCAATTCAAAAGCTCAATACATTGTAGAAGATGCTAAGAAAACAGCCGAAAACATTATAGAAAAAGCCAATGTACAGGCAGAAGCGGTAAAAAAAGAAAAACATCTGCAAGCCAAAGAAAAATTTCTGGAACTGAAGTCGGAGCACGATGCCAACATCAACAACAGAGAAAAAAAAATGCAGGAGGCTGAAAAGCGTACCAAAGACAAAGAAAACAAACTGAATGATGAGCTTAGCAAAGCTGGAAAATTAGAAAAAGACCTGGAAAGACAAGTTGCAGATTACAACAAAAAACTGGAAATTGTTCAGAAAAAACAACACGATTTGGATGTTGCAACAGCTCAGAAAGTAGAAATGCTGGAAAAAATCTCCAACTACTCTGCTGAAGAAGCTAAGAACGAGCTGGTAGAATCTTTGAGAGCTGAAGCTAAAACAAAAGCTCAGGCTCACGTTCAGAGCATTATGGAAGAAGCGCAACTGAATGCTAAGAATGAAGCCAGAAAAATCGTTATCCAAACCATTCAGAGAATTGGAACGGAACAAGCAGTAGAGAACTCAGTTTCTGTGTTTAATATCGAATCTGATGAGATCAAAGGTAGAATTATCGGTAGAGAAGGTAGAAATATCCGTGCTTTGGAAGCGGCGACAGGTGTTGAAATTATCGTAGATGATACTCCGGAAGCCATTCTTCTTTCGTGCTTTGACCCTGTGAGAAGAGAGATTGCGAGATTGTCTTTACACAGATTGGTAACGGATGGTAGAATCCACCCGGCAAGAATTGAAGAAGTTGTTGAGAAAACAAGAAAACATATCGAGGAAGAAATTATCGAAGTTGGTAAGAGAACCATCATTGATCTTGGAATCCACGGTTTACACCCAGAATTGGTAAAAATCGTTGGTAGAATGAAGTTCCGTTCATCTTATGGTCAGAACTTATTACAACACTCCCGTGAAGTAGCTAACATTGCTGCAACTATGGCAGCCGAATTAGGATTAAATGTAAAATTAGCAAAAAGAGCTGGTCTATTACATGATATCGGTAAAGTTCCGGAGCAGGAATCAGAATTGCCTCACGCACTTCTAGGAATGCAATGGGCAGAGAAATATGGTGAAAATGCAGAAGTGATCAATGCTATTGGGGCTCACCACGACGAAATCGAAATGACTTCTCTCCTATCTCCAATCATCCAGGTAGCAGATGCTATTTCAGGTGCAAGACCAGGTGCAAGAAGACAAGTTTTGGAATCTTACATCCAAAGATTAAAAGATCTTGAAGCTGCAGCTTTGAGTTTTGAGGGTGTTTCAAGCGCTTACGCCATCCAAGCTGGTAGAGAACTGAGAGTGATGGTAGAAAGCGGAAAAGTGAATGACGAAAATGCTTACCAATTATCTTATGACATTTCCGAAAAAATCCAGAATGAGTTGACTTATCCTGGACAAGTAAGAGTTACAGTAATTAGAGAAACAAGAGCTGTAAATATCGCCAGATAATTTACCTGAAATATTCATATTAAAAATAACAACACCTGCTATAATAAGCAGGTGTTGTTATTTTATCTGGTTCTATTTTCTTCTTCGGTTCTCTGAATTTCTTTTGCCTGATATTTTGAACTTCCTAAATTATAACTTAGAGAGAAAAGCAATTTTCGGGTATCCCACCAATGTGTGAATTGATTATCCATAATCCGTTTGTGTCGGAATTCAACACGCTGGTCGTAGGAATTGAAAATATTATTGTAGCCTATTTTCGTATTCAGTTTATTGTCAAACCATAGTTTTTGTATTGACAGATCTATTGTATATCGTGGTTTTATAATGTATAAGCTATTGCCGCCTTTGGATTCATAATTTGCGAAAACATTGATTGTATATCCTTTCGACAAAGAGAAAACCTGATTCAACCGAATTTCATAATTATAAATTTTCAAAGCAAAAACTTCATCCAGATATGGTCTGAATTCATAATTGTAATATCCGGAAAGCTGACTGTTTACATTCCACCATTTGGTTATTTTTACAGGAAAGCTAGTTTCCAGAACTGCAAAATTCCTATAAGGGAGATTGGTTCCTAAGTATTCTAAGACATTGGTTTGGGGATTATAAAGCGGATATCGGGTCATTACATCTTTTTCTCTTCCAACAGTGAAACTGGTTACCCAATTTTTAAAACGATACGTTGTTTTGATCTGGCTTGTGAAAGATGGTTGTAGATAAGGGTTACCAATCCAGTAATTGAGTGGACTGAAATAAAATCTGAATGGATTGAGTTGTGAAAAAACCGGCCTGGTAATCTTCCTGCTGTAGGAGATGGATAACTCATTTGATTTATTAAATGCATAATTTGTACTCAGAGATGGCAACCATTCCAAATAATTTCTTGATACGATAGAATCTGTAGTGATGGCATTGGAAATACTTTTTGTGTTTTCAAATCTTAATCCAGCGTTGATCTGAAGTTTATTAAATTTCTTACTATAAGCGAGATACCCTGCAAATATTTTCTCCTTATATGAAAATATATTGCTTCGGTTCGGATCAAAAATAAATTGATTATTTGCCGACAAAGTATCATATTTTATATTATTATCTGTACTTGTGTCACTGAATTTCACACCCGCTTCTAAGGTAGAGTTTCCAATCTTTTGAGAGACATCAATTTGTCCTGTATAAATATTAATCTTATTTAAAAGATCCGATTTCCAATAGGATAAAAGTTCTGAAGTTGGCCTGTCTTTATTGATAAAATCATCCTTTTGCTTATTTTCAACCGAGAGATAATTACCTAAAAAACTGAGCTTAAAGTTTTTATTTTGAAAAGAGTAATCCGTCGTTATACCATAATTATTTTGGGCATAATGAGTGGGATTATTACTTTCCGTATTAAAAATAAGCTGTGTCTCATCATCATTCGTGGTATACAATGAGCCCAATCGTGTCCGGTAATTATCTCGGAAACTACCTCTAACATTTACTCCAAACCTATTTTTATTGTTCAGTCGATAATCAATTCCTACCTGAATATTATAGATTTCAGCATCATCTTCCTGATAGTTTTTGGTTCTCATCACATTTGTATTTGCCAAACGCTGTAATGCATTGTAGCGATACGTTGAAATCCCATAATTGTAACCGAATTGAAGATTATAAACCAGTTTCTCAGTATTGTAAGAGAGGTTGAGCGAGTTTTCTATGTAGCTGAATTTGTTCGCATAAACATTCCCGATGTAACTACCTCTCCAGCCAAGATTGGTATTCTTTTTTAATTTAATATCAATAATCCCTTTAAATTCTGCGTCATATTTTGAAGACGGGTTGGAGTTTATTTCAACAGATTCCACCATTTCTGGTGACAATGATCTCAGGTAAGACTGTAGTTCCTGACTGCTCATCACAACGGGTTTTCCATTAATAAAAATAGCAGGACTCACTCTTCCACCAAGAAAGATGCCGTCTTCCTGATCTACCGTTATTCCGGGACTTTTTCTTAAAACGTCCAACATATTCATAGATGTTTTGAAGTCTTTATTCCCTGAAACATTCATTACAATGTTTCCGTCATTCAGTTTTATACGACGGGAAGATTGGATTACAACCTCCGAAATACTTGTAAGAGAGTCCTTTTGATTATCTTTCTTTAAAGAATCCTTTTTTACAGTTTCCTGTGATTTGGCAAAAAATGAGAATAATAACAGAATAAAAATCCCTGATCTGGTTTTCATAAATTTTAAATTTTATGAGACCAAAAGTATCTGATACTTACAAAAATCAGGTTTTGAAGTTTAAATTCCGAAGTACAGAATTATAAATTTGAACTCTGAAACCTAGGTTCAGAAACCGTTTGAGATTGTTTGTACAAAAGTGGCGTGGTGTTCTTGATTTTCCTAAAAGTGGAGAAAAATGTAGATTTTGAGTTGAACCCAACCTCGTATCCTATCTCCTCAATTTTCAGATAAGAGCCATTTTCAATTTTTTCACAGGCTTCATTGATTCTGTATTCATTGATATATGTAGAAAAACTTTTCCCCAAATTATCATTCAACAATTGAGAAAGTTGATGAGCTGACATATTCATTTTCAATGCAAGGTCAATCAATTTCAAATTTGGATTTTTATACAATTCTTCAGCATTCATCAGCTTTTCTAATTTTGAAACAAAATTATCTGCCTGCAGATCGGATATTTTTTTATTGGAATATTTAGTTTCTTCTTTTGCGACTTTTGCCTGGTATTTCTTATTAAACAAAACCAGAAAATTGGCATACAAAACAAATGAGAACACAAGGCTTCCACCAGCACAATAAACCTGAATCCAACCTGTCGAAAGCAACTGATAAGAAAGAAATATAATTACATTGCTAACCAAAACCGGAAGGATAAATTGATTCGAGTTAGCGTATTTTTCTGAAAATATGTAATAATCGTAAATGGATAGAAAAATGAAAATGGTCCATATTCCATAAATAAATGTTGCAAAATACCTATCCCAAACATTTGGAAAAATGAAATGCAGAATCCCGACTCCGCACAGGATCAATATCAAAACACCAAAGGATTTTACAGCACTTTTAACATCAAATTGCTCCTTCAAAAAAGATGAACGGATATAATAGTACAATGCCGGTCCTGTAAAAAACAGTGCCGACAATCCCAAATTAGGAATTATTCTTGGCCAATCCGGATAGAAATAAATACAGACAGTGATTCCTACCCTGATACTTAATGTCAATAGAATTAATCCTAAGAAAAAATCGGGAAGAGATTTCTTTTTTTTAAAGAACAACAGATAAACGCCCAACAGAAGCCCGTTAAAGGCTCCTATTGCACTAAAGAAAAATAACATTTGTTGTCCGAAATTCATTGATTCTTAGTTTTTTATCAGAGGCAAATTTATAACAATTCTTATATTCAATTTTCTATAACATTTACAATACTTTTATTCCACTCCTACAGAATCATCTCCTCTCCCATCTGCAACAGCGTGTATGTTCAGATTATCATCAACGAGGATTATTTCTGTCTTTCCTATCTGCTTGATTTTTTCGAATTTATAATTCTTTTTCTCAAGTGTTTTGATTGTAGTTTCCGGGAAATTATATTCTACTTTTACGACTTCCGGCAACCATTGGTGATGAAACTTTGGCGTATTAATAGAGAAATTAGCATTTTGTTTAAAATCAATCACACCAACAATTGCCTGAAAAACAGATGTAGGAATTGTTGTTCCTCCAGGAGTTCCAACAACCATTTTTACTTTTCCATCCTTTAGAACTATCGTAGGTGTCATAGATGACAGCATTCTTTTTCCTGGTTCTATCTTATTGGCTTCTCCTCCAACTGCACCAAACATATTGGGAACACCAGGTTTTATAGAGAAATCGTCCATTTCGTTATTCAGGAAAAATCCTGCTCCGGAAACAACCGTTTTACTGCCGTAATAACCATTAAGTGTTGTGGTAATAGAAACAGCATTTCCAAACTTGTCCAAAATAGAGATATGTGTAGTCTGTGTACTTTCTTTTGGTTGATTGATAATGGTTCCTACATCTTTACTTGGCGTTGCCTGATTTGGATTGTAGGATTTCCATCTGTTTTTTAGATACTCATCTGAGATAAGCATTTGGGTTTTGTCTGCTGTAAAATCCGGATCGCCCATATATTCTGCCCTGTCTGCATAAGCTCTTCTCTCCGCTTCCACCATAATCTGAACAGCTTCAGCAGAATTCTGCTGGTATTTGGAAAGGTCTTCATAAGAAGCCATTTTCAGCATTTGAGCCAGCAAAGTTCCACCGCTGGAAGGCATTGGCATCGATATGATTTCGTTTCCTTTGTAATCAAAAGACAACGCTTTTCTTTCTTTTGTTTTATAACTTTTAAGGTCTTTTGCCTGAATAATTCCGTTTCCGAGTTTCATTTCAGCCAAAATCAATTCAGCTGTTTTTCCTTCATAAAATTCTTTTTCTCCAGATTTTTGGATTCTTTTTAAAGTTTCCGCCAACTCCGGTTGAATCAACAAATCTCCTGCTTTCCAGCCTTTATCATTAATGAAAACGATTTTGTTTTTGTTGTGCTTTTTAAAATCATCCTGATGACGGTTGAGAAGATCTGCTTCCTGCTCGGTAATCGTAAAACCTTTTTGTGCTAGATCTATAGCAGGTTCTATCAGTTTTGAAAATGGAAGCTTGGCATATTTCAAAGTTTCAAACATCCCAGAGATGCTTCCAGGCACACCAACCGCCAATCTGCCATATTGAGACAAATCTGTATTAGCATTTCCTTTTTTATCCCAGTACATATCAAAACTGGCTTTGGAAGGTGCAGTTTCACGGTAATCTAAAGCTAACTTTTTCCCATCGGAAGTTACTGCGACCATAAATCCGCCTCCACCGATATTACCAGCCTGAGGATAAACAACTGCCAAAGCCAATTGTGTAGCAATAGCAGCATCAAAGGCATTTCCACCTTCTTTCATAATCTTTGATCCAGCATCACTTGCGAGTGGATGTGCTGAGACAACTACGCCTTTGTTTTTAACTTTAACTTCTTTGATAAGATTAAAGTCTTTATATTGTGCGCAAACCGTGACAGATAAAAGTAAGCTTGCGTATAGTATTTTTTTCATATTGATATTTAATTTGATGTTATTGACCACCCCGTCACCCTCCAGAGAAGAGGAAATTTTAAAGTGCAAATTTACTCTATAATTATCTGAAGTTGGTCTAATAATCCAGCGAGATTGTCTTTTGTGAATTTGGTTTTTTTGAGTTGATTTTTATTGGGATCAATAGAATAATTGATGGCATTCTTGAGATTCGCATTATCTAAAATTGTTCGGTCAAAAACAGCATTGGATAAATTAGAGTTATCGAAAAACGCATTGGAAAGATTTGTTTCAGTAAAATCCACTTCTTTTAAACTACAATTTCTAAAAATCGTTTTGCGAATATCTAAGTTATAAAAGGAGGAATGATCCAGAACACAATCTTCAAACCTAAAAGATATATTGAAGGAATGAGCATCTTCAAAATTAAGTCCCATCATTTTACAGTTCTTAAAAACGACATCTCTAAAAGCAGTCTGACGAATCTTCACATTGCTCAAATCACAATCTTCAAAATCGCAATTAGAAAATTTGAACTCAGATAAATCATAGTTTGAAAAATCGATTCCTGCGAAATCGCATTCTTCGTAATCGCCTTGCTCAATCTGCTCTTGTTTGTAGTCTTTGGAAGAAAAACTTTTCCCCGATTCATATATCATCTTAACTCATTTTAAAAACAGATAAATCTACAGAATGTAATGCTAAAGCAGAAATTCTCAGTAGAAAAATTCTTAAAAATTTTTAATAGAAAATTTCGAATAAAACAAAAACCTCAATTCAAAATTGAGGTTTGCTTATATTATCTATGTCCTCTCGGACCGCCTTTGTGATGTTTATTTGGTTTTGGATGATTTCCCATTTTAAAGTGTTTATTTTTCCCACGATTGAAATTGCCTTGATGACCAACTTTGGCGTACTTATATTTTGGCGATTTGTAATGGTTCTTAAAATTTTTCTTATGATAATTATTATCATTGTAATGCCTTACAAGTACTGGTGGAGCGTGATTGACTCTGTAGCTGGCATACTGATTATAATGAACTTTATGTCTTTTGTAAGGATAACGATCGACTAATACAACTTTGTGCGTCCTGTATAAATCGATGTGGCGGTATCTCACAGGTAAAACAGGCGAGAAGACCCATCTGCTTCCAGAAGAGTAATAATAGCCGCGCTTAGGAACATTATAATAAAGGTCATACTCTGGCAGATAATAGGATTCCACATAATCGTAGCCGGAAGGTCCCCATTTTGGCTGACTGTTAATATTAATATTGACATTAATCTGCGCCTGAAAAAGTCCAGATGTTAAGCCTGTTGCCATTAACATCAGAATTAAAATTAATCTTTTCATATTTACTTTTTTAACAGAAATCAATCGGAGCAAAGATAATACCATAGATATAAATTACTGTTGATCAATATTTCAACGGTTTTATAACAATATATATTTTATAAATCATTTTGAAATCGGTTCAAAAACAAATAAATTTACAGGACAGTTTCAGGCATTCTGAAAATTGAAAATGGAAAAATTGAAAAAAGTATTAATTGTTACCTATTACTGGCCACCTGCTGGCGGACCTGGTGTACAGCGTTGGCTGAAATTCGCCAAATATCTTCCCGAATTTGGTTTTGAGCCAATTATTTACACTCCGGAAAACCCAAGTTATCCTTTGGTAGATGATACTCTGGTAAAAGAAGTGCCAGAAAATCTGAAGATTGTAAAAACCAATATTTGGGAGCCATATCAGATTGCAGAAAAATTCAGTAAGAGTAATAAGAAGTTCAAAGGTGGGCAATTTGATGTTGGGAAGAATCAGTCTTTTATCTCTAAGCTTTCCATTTTTATAAGAGGAAATTTTTTCATTCCAGATGCGAGGAAATTTTGGGTGAAACCTTCAATCGAATTCTTAAGACAATATCTGGTAGAAAATCATATTGAAACAATCGTTACAACTGGTCCACCACACAGTCTTCATCTGATTGGATTGGGTTTGAAAAAAGAATTGCCTAATCTGAAATGGATCGCCGACTTCCGTGATCCTTGGACAGAGATTTCTTATTATAAACATTTGAAATTAACCTCAGCTTCTGATAAAAAACACAGACAACTTGAAAAATCTGTTTTTAAAAATGCTGATTTAACGCTGGCAACAAGTTATACTGATGCTGAGAATTTCAGAAAAAATGGAGCAAAAGCTTTTTGTGTGACGAATGGATTTGATAAGTCGGAGAGTTTGGGAGTTGGAGCGTTGGAGATTGATAAAGGTGAAGTTTCTGAAGCTCCGAAACACTCAAACTCTAAAACACCCAAACCTAGATTCACGTTGAGTTATGTCGGGGTTTTGGAGCAATTGAGAAATCCGGAAAATCTTTGGAACGCTCTGGCTGAACTATGTAAGAAACATCAGGATTTTGCGAAGGATTTTGAATTGAAGTTCGTTGGACGAGTTGATGATAAAATTCTGAATGATATTGAGAATTCGGTTTTGAGAGATAATATTAGGAATCTTGGTTATCTGGCTCACAATAATTCTGTTAAAGAAATGGAAACCTCTGATTTGTTGTTGATTACCAATTTTCCGAATGAAAGCTCTAAAGGAATTATCCCAGGAAAGTTGTTTGAATATCTGGCGACCGGAAAAAAGATTATTTCGTTTGGTCCAAAAGATGCAGATGTGGAAACGATTCTCGATAAAACCAATGCTGGAAAGCACTTTGATTATTCTGAGAATATGGAAATCCAGGATTTTATTTATTCGCTTTATGAGGATTGGAAAAGTGGAAAATCTATTCAGAATTCTGCTAATATCAATGAGTTCAGTAGAAAAGAATTGACAAGACAATTGGCTGAACTGTTGACAAAATTGGATTAATTGCTGACTGGTTCTACCCTGCGCAGCGCGTGAGCGATGGTAACGGTTATCCTTTTTTTGATTGGGCTTATGGGAAAGGCAAAAAAGATAATAGTGGACAGCGCGGTCCCAGCCCCTGCCAATGTGTTGGAAAGGACACGCCCTAAATTTTTTCTTTAAAATCGAGAGATGGCATACATTTTTCTTGTAACTTTAAGAATCAAATATTAATCAAAAAATTATATCATGGGAAATAAGACAAATGGTCTTTTGGCATTGTTAGGATTGGGAGCTTTGGCTTGGTGGAAATACAAAAAAGCTTCTCCGGAAGATCAACAAAAGGTGAAAGATACGATCAACACTGCAAAAGACAACCTGACGAAATTCGGGAATGATCTGAAAGATAAAGCTGGACAAACTGTAGACCAGCTAAAAAGTAAGGCTGATGAGCTGAAAAATGATGCTCAGCAAGCTGCAGAATAAAAGTAAAAAAGCCGTTTCTATTGAGACGGCTTTTTTTATTTAGTGGTAAGATATTGCTTCTTTGTTTTGATTTTTGGAAGGTAAATTCATAAGAACAATTGCAAAAAGTATCAAAGCTATTCCCAACCATTGGATTAAAATAACTTCTTCATTCAGTAACATAAATGCCATTGTAACAGAAACAGGAAGTTCTAATGACGAGATGATACTTCCTAATCCCAAACCTGCATTCGGGAAACCAAGATTGAACAAAATCGGAGGAATGATGGTTCCGAATAATGCCAATACAAATCCGTAAGTCCAAAAAATGGAATAATCAAATGGTCTGATGTGTTGTGTATTCTCTGTAAAATTGAGGTAGAAAGACTTAAGTCCATCAAAATACATTGGTCCTATCTGAGCAAAGAACAGAAATAACAGGACAATAATAGAGCCGCCACAAAGCATTGTAAAACTTTTTCTAAGAACCGGCAAATGCGTTGCTAAAGTATTGGAGGTAAACATCGTCATTGTAAAAGAAGCTGCTGCCAATAATCCCCAGAATATGCCGTGCCAATCGATTTTGACATTCAGATTAATCAAATTAGTCGCTAAAACTGTTCCTAACAAAACGATGATTGTAGCAATGATTTTTCTGGCATTCGGAAATTTTTTGGTAATGAAACTTTCCACTACTACACTGAACCAAACCGACTGCATCAACAATACAATCGCAATCGAAACATTGATGTATTGAACAGCAATATAGTAGAACAAGCTTGTACAGCCAAGTGATGTTCCGGCTAACATCAACATTCTGATTTCTTTTCGGCTAGGTGCAGATAATGGTTTTTTGGAGGTTTTGGTTTGAATGATATTCAGAATCAATAATCCAATAATTCCAAGTATAAATTGTGCCGTTGTTACTTCTGAAGTTGTAAAACCATCGTTATACGACATTTTCACAAATGTAGCCAGCATCCCATAGATACTTGCGCCAATACCAACAAATAAAACGCCTTTTAAAATATTTTTCTTTTCCATAGTTTTTTAGAGAGCCGGCGAATTTACGATTTAATATTTATTCTCCCTAAGAACTTAAATAAATATGTTTCATAAATACAATCCATCTTTTAAAGAAAAAAGCGCTTCGGGATTCGAAACGCTTTCTTTTAGTTTTAGTCTTTTATCAACTTAGTTTGTTTCTTGCTTCCGTCCTTGTTCTCAATTGTGAGAATATAGACTCCTTTTTTAAGTTCAGAAAGTCTGATTTCTTTTGATGCTATTGCGACAGTTTTGATATTTCTACCAGAAATATCAGCAATTGATACCGATTTTACTGCCTCAGCATTATCCAAATAAATTACATCTTTGAAAGGATTTGGATAAACTGCAGTTTCTTTTTTAGCAATATCAGAAGTTGCCAAGAATGGTGATTGCGTTAATTTGAAGTCATCTAAAATAACATCATACTCACCTGATGTCCATTGTCCGGAAACTCTGAATTTGAAATCTGCTCCTGCCGGAACCGAACTTTGAGGAATAGATCCAGACCAAGTAGTACAAGTAATTACTGAATTGAGGTTAATAGTTCCTAAAGCTGTATAATTTTGACCACCATCAGTAGAATATTCTGCCTTCAACGTTCCATTCACAGATCCTCCAGAATAGATGTGAGTTTTATAAGCGAAGGAAATATCAATTTTACCACCGTTAGATAATGTAGAAGAATAGGTTGTTGATCCCGCAATTCCGCCGCTCCAGAAGTTTCTTGTTAAACCATAGCTTCCAGTACAAGGCGTAAGAACCTTGCTTGGGAAAAAGCTAACATTTGTAAAACCAGCTGGCGTAGATCCAGCTTCAAAACCCTCATTCAAATTGATTTGAGCTGATGAAAAAGTGGCTGTGATGAAGCCTAAAGATAATAGAATTTTTTTCATAGGTTAATTTTATATACTAAATTGTTTTTTTGGCTAAAAAAGCCACCTAAAAAAGGTGGCTTCATTATTTTAAAATGATTTTAGGCGATTATTTACCTTCTTCCATTTTTCTTTTCAATTCTGCTAATGCATCGATATCTCCAAGAGTTGATCTTTCTTCGTTATTTGAAGAAGAAGCAACATTGCTTGATCTGTTAGAAGATTCTCTTACATTCTTTTTCTCCTCATCTCTGAAGATTCCTGTGTGAGAAACTACTACTCTCTTGAATTCTTTGTTGAACTCGATTACTTTGAATTGAGCTTCTTCTCCTTTTTTGATTTTAGATCCGTCTTCCTTCTCTAATAATCTTGATGGGCAGAACGCTTCAACTTCAGCATCTTCGAATTGTACAGAAGCACCTTTATCATGCACTTCTACAGCTTTACCAGCGTGTACAGTTCCTTCAGCATATTTAGTTTCGAATTTATCCCAAGGATTCTCAGTCAATTGTTTGTGACCTAGAGACAATCTTCTTGCTTGAGTATCCAATTCTAATACTACAACATCTAATTTATCTCCAACTGCACAGAACTCAGATGGGTGCTTGATTTTCTTAGTCCAAGAAAGGTCTGAGATATAGATCAATCCATCGATTCCTTCTTCCAATTCTACAAATACTCCGAAGTTTGTGAAGTTTCTTACAGTTCCAACGTGTTGAGAACCTACTGGATACTTATCTTCGATATTTTCCCAAGGATCTTTGTTCAATTGCTTGATACCTAGAGAGATTTTTCTATCTTCTCTATCCAAAGTAAGAACTTCTGCTTCTACTTCATCACCAACTTTTACGAAATCTCCAGCACTTCTCAAGTGAGTAGACCAAGACATTTCAGAAACGTGGATCAATCCTTCTACACCTGGAGCGATTTCTACAAATGCACCATAGTCAGCAAGAACTACTACTTTTCCTTTTACTTTATCTCCAACTTTTAAGTCAGCAGAAAGCGCATCCCAAGGATGAGCCTCTAATTGCTTCATACCTAATTGGATTCTTGTTTTCTCATCATCAAAATCAAGGATAACAACTTTTACAGTTTGTCCGTCCTCTAGGATTTCAGATGGGTGGTTCACTCTAGACCAAGAAAGATCTGTAATGTGGATCAATCCATCAACACCTCCAAGATCTACGAATACACCGTAAGAAGTGATGTTCTTAACAGTACCTTCAAGAACTTGTCCTTTCTCCAATTGAGCGATGATTTCTTTTTTCTGACCTTCGATATCTGCTTCGATAAGCGCTTTGTGAGATACAACTACGTTTTTGAACTCTGGGTTGATTTTCACAACTTTGAACTCCATAGTTTTACCTACAAACTGATCGTAATCTTTGATTGGCTTCACGTCGATCTGAGAACCTGGCAAGAATGCTTCGATTCCGTGTACATCAACGATCATACCTCCTTTAGTTCTAGATTTTACAAAACCGTTTACGATCTCTCCAGTTTCGTGAAGTTCGTTTACTCTATCCCAAGCTTTAAGCGTTCTAGCTTTTCTGTGAGATAATTGTAATTGTCCGGTTTTGTCTTCTCTTCTGTCAACCATTACTTCAACTTCATCGCCTACTTTAAGACCTTGGTTGTAACGGAATTCGTTAAGAGAAATAACACCTTCAGATTTGAAGTTGATATCTACGATAGCTTCTTTATCAGTCAATCTTACAACTTTACCAACAATGACGTCGTTATCTGTAAGATCGTTAAGAGAACCATTATAGATTTCTTCCAATTCTTTCTTCTCGCTTCTGTCTTCTGCGTTAAGACCTGACTCGAAAGAATCCCAATCAAATTGTTCTGGTGCTACGTTTTGGTTCAAAAGAACCTCTGCTGAATTTGTCTCTTTTGACATTTTCTAATAAAATTTGTATTCCTATTTACTCAGACTTTGGCTTTGCTGTGACTCCTGAAAAATACGGAAGATGTTAATTGTTAATGTTTTACTTCGCCCAAAGTGCGTTCACAAAAGTGGTGCAAAAATAAGCAAAATATTTGAACCTAGCAATAATTTTAAAGAAGTTGAAGTTAATTATAATCAATTGAAAATCAAACCATAATATTTAATTAATAGAAAAACTCCTTAAGAGCAGTGACGATTAGTCCAATAACTCATACACAGTAGCGATTTATTTAATTTTTAATAATAATTCATAAAACAATCGTTTGTAAAAATGATTTATAAAAAAAGACTAAACTATTTAAATCAAAAAATATTAAACAACTAAATTTCAACAATTTAAAAAAACAAATAAGCATCTTTTTTAATCAACAGTTTAACAGAAAAATAAAATAAAACCCAAGTTAAATTTATTAACACAAGAATACAAATTAAATAAAAAAAATCACAAATAATTATTAAATTTTCATTATATTTGAGTTACAACCGTTGAAAAAAATAAACCTATGAAACCAAAACTAATTATTTTTGATGAACCTCTATTTTATACAGAAGGACTCTCCAAACTGCTTACACAAGGCGATATTTTCAGCAACATAAGCATTTGTACCTCAACAGAAACACTTTACGAATGTATCAAAAATAGCCCCCCTGATTTTCTTTTGCTAGGTGCTAACTCTCTTGTATTGACAGAAATGTATGTTTTAGTAGAAAATTTGGTTAACGAATACAAAGACATAAAAATTATTACTATTGGAAATTTTTATGAAGTCTCAAAAATCAGAAAGCTTTTTGAGAAAGGTATCAAAAGTTATCTGGACATCAATTGTTGCTATAATGAATTTGTGAAATCTATTGAAGCTCTTAGTTCGGATCTAATTTACATCTGTGATTTTGCAAAAGAAAGAATGATAAATTTTATAAGTCACAAGCAGAACAACCAAAACGATCACGCAGATTGCCTTACTAAAAGAGAAATGGAAGTTCTAAAACTGATTTGTGACGGACTAAGTAGCAAACAAATTTGTGAAAAGCTTTTTATTAGTATCAATACAGTAGAAACGCATCGCAAAAAAATCCTCCTAAAACTGAATGTGAAAAATTCCGCAGGCGTTGTAAAATACGCTATAGAAAATCACATCATAGAATAAATCAAAAAAAAAGAATTTCAAACACCTTGTACAGCCTAGAAATTCTTTCCTACCACAAAAAATTGCAATATATTTTTTAACTTTATTTCTAATTAATCTTTCTGATTAATATTCCTCAATTTCATTTCTTTATTTTATTAAATCATTCATAATCTGGCATTTCCGCATTACTGAACAACGAAGTTCTTTCTAAATCTGTTCCGGAATTATTAATATCAACCATTTCTACATTTCTCTGAGAAATACCATCGTTAGAAGTATTAGTAAAAATAATCTGAGCATTATTAGGCGAGAATCTTGGATCAAGATCGTTGGTTCCGTTTGGTTTTTCACTTTCGGTAGAAATATCTCTTACAGTATTATCCATCAAATTATAAATAAAAATATGAGAATCTAATTGTCTATAGTTACCATCTTGATAACCAGAAACATCGTGTGTATAAACCAGATAATTACCATCAATAGAAAAATCTAATCCTCCACTTCCTCCAGCAACTCCAGAAAGAACTGTTTTGATAACATTCCCCAACATATCTATAATATAGATCTTTGAATTGTAACCATTGAAATCATTGGTTTTAAGCACGATCTTACTTCCATCGTAACTCCAATCACATTCGGAAATCAAACTACCATCCGGAGTTGTATAAATTAATTCCTGTCCGCTGCCATCCTTGTTGATTCTGTAAAGTTTGTCAAAATTAGCATAAATCAATTCCTTACCATTAGTTTTCCAAGCAAAATCCAATTCATAGCTATTAAATCCCCCAAGAGGAACACTAGTAACTTTGAAAACATCAGAACCATCAGGTTTTGCTGTAAAAATATGTGTGCCTCCGCCTTCTGTTCTTAGAAAAGCAATAAGTCCTGCATTGTTATTTTTTCTTGGTCGCCAACTATTATTCGCAAGCGCTGTGAATTGGAAGTTATCTCCCGTATCATTACTGGAAACAATGTAAAGATTTCCAGATTGCTTTCTTACATAATGAAATCTATTTGCAGGTACTGTATTGGTTGTAAATTTACTTACTGCGCTTAAAACTTCTGGATGAATATCGTCGGAAACAGCGATTTGCCAAAAATAACTCACTCCAAATTTGAGATCTTTCAAAGTGTAATGTTTATCTAATAGATCTTTAACCTCCAGAACATCTGTATTAAGGTTATTCTTAACAATCAATCTGTATTTAAGAACATCCAGACTATCAGGATCTGTAGAATTCCAAGTTAGTTCAACAGAAAGTGGCTGGTTTTCTGAGTTATCTATTGGACTCAAGAGCTCCGGAATTGTTGGCGAGGAATTGAGAGATTCATCGTCTTCCATTTCAAAAACAATCGTTACCAACTGATTTTGAGTTTGAAAATTAACGCTGGTAAAATTTGCAAGATAGCCCGAGAGCTCCGCTTTCACTGAGTAGTTACCAATAGGAATATCCGAAATTTCAAATGTTCCATCACTAGCACTAAAAACGGTTTTTGTTGTCGGGTTTGTAAATATTTTGACATTAGCCAAAGGTTCATTACTTCCTCTTTTCACAACTTTTCCTTTTAAAACTCCTGTTTGAGTTTGTTCTACCAATTCTTCATTACAAGAAAGCAATAAAAAAGAAAAGATGATGAGTATTGTGTTTTTTATAATTGTTTTCATGACAGACGTTTTATTTTTTTCCGATATAAAAATTAACACCAAAAGCAATTCGAATCGCTTGATCCTTCCTTTTGCCATTAACAAAATCATCCCAAGTATCTTTGAAACCAAGATCATATTGAGAGGAAATTCTTAATGCAAAATTTTTATCTAGAAGATATTCCAGACCGCCACCTACTTGAGCTTTGTATAAATTTGACTTTTTGGAAGACAATGTTCCTCCGCCCGCATAGATAAAAGGCGTCAATTTATACTTCGGCAAAATCATAAACTCTAAATTAATTTCCGATACGATGTAAGTTCTGGTAAATATATTTTCATTCTGAAGCTTGAGAATATTCGCATTCAATTCCAGATTGAGATTGTCATTGATAAAGTATTTGAATCCCATTTTTCCTCCGACATTCCAATTTGGATTTACATAATCTCCTTTGATCTGTTGCCCTTCGATATCAGCGAACAGAGCGAATTTTTGTCTGTTATTATTAGGAAATTTATTCCCAATCACTTTTCCAGAATTGATTGTTTCTTCGTTATTATAATTATCAATCAAGCTTTTATATTTAGTAAAATCTTCAACTGCTTTGCCCCAAATTCCATCTCTTATTCCTTCTACTATTAATGATTTTACAGCTTTTTCAATAGCTTCGGTAACTGCTAACTGTACTGGTTCATTCTGAGTTACACCAACTTCAGATTCCAAAAGTCTTTCCAGATCAATATATCTAAAGAAATTACCATTAACACTTGTAGAAAGTATTGTTTTGGAAGTGTAAACCGTTTTCATAATCTCTCCATTGAGCGTAGAAACAGCTCTTAAATAAATTGTAATTCTATCCTGACGATATTGGGAAGAAGCTCCTATTCCAAAATATCTAGCTCCAATTCCGCCAGTCATAACATTACTATCATAAGAAATCACACCACCTTCCAGAAGAATTCCTGCATATAATAAAGGAGGCAACGACTGAGTAGATTTATCAGTTTCCTTGAGATATTCTTGTCTTGTTGATCTTATAATTTGTCTTTCATTAAGGAGATTCGCGATATTTTCTCTTTCTATTGGTAAAAACCATCTGCTGTCTTCCAAAGCTTTTATCAGAATCGTTGTTGTTCCTTGAGGAACTGCTGTGCTCCAGTTGCTTCCTGTTTCCGAAGGTTTATATTGCCCCGTCTGATCTCGGAATTTATAAACTCCTATCACGATTTTTTCTTTTGGTTGAGGAAGATTTTTGAGCTCAGTTGTATAAGAAGTTATTTCACCTAAAGAAGATTTTTCACTATTGATAGGCAAATTGAATAACGTACTGCAATTTTGAAATAATGAAAGTACGAAAACACAAAGCCATTTAGGATTAATATAAGTTTTCATCAGATTTGGTTTTAATTTTTATTTCGGAATTACAATTTCTGTTTGTTCTCCGTTATCGGTATTCAAAATATTGATTAGTAAACCTTGGGAAGATTGTGTAACCTGCAGATACAAAGAACCGAACATAAAATTACCTGGCGTTAAAGGTCCATTCCCAAACTGATCTTCAAATAATTTTTGAGATAATTGACTAAGGATTTGTCTGTTTAGACTTTCCGTAAAACTATCCATAGAATTAAGACCGTCAAGAAGATTCTTGTAACTATCTTCATCATCAAATGGATTCTGTGCATTAGCCGAACTCAAAAGCCATTGATAATTAAAAGTATCACCGCCAAATGCGGGATTAATCGGTTTATAAACTAACTGTTGGGATTTCGCAAGGACTCCACCAACAGTTAGTAACATAAGAATAAATATAGTTTTCATCTTTTGTGTTTTTAGAATAAGAATTCGTTTTTAATAAGACTTTTTTTGAAATTATAATCTTTGATATACCGAAAAGTCATTGCAAGCTGCTCTTTCTGATAATCCTCATTAGGATTGGTCATAAAACTGTAAATTGTTTTATCATCAATCACGATATTAATTTGTCCGTTTGTGCCTCTGGAAGGCAATTCTGAGATGACAATTGTATTATTAATTTTATCCGGCATTTGGCTGTATTGGAGATAGAAAGCATCATAAAAATCTCTTCCGATTTTGGTCTTGGTTTCATCTATCGTGAGTCCATTCAGTTCAAATGATTCGGTTTCTTCAACTTTACTGAGTTTTTTTCGGAAAGAATCATCATTAATATTAAGACTATCTTTTGCAATGAGTTTTTGGGTTTGTTCATCTCGAATGTACAGGAAAGCTTTTAACGCATCTTTATCGTTTAGATTAACACTAATCTCAGAAAGTTTTTTAGTTTCATTCGGATTAATAGAGAACTTGCCACTTTGTTTGTTATTAGAAAGATTTCCATTATTTCCTTTTTTAATAGAAACCAATAGATAATTCAGTTCTTGAAAAATGGCGGAATTATTAGTTACTGTTGCATTTAGTTTCAATTGTCCTTCTATATCTTTGCTTTCTATTTTTGCTATAATTTTTTTCTCATCTTGTCCTTTGATTTTTAGAATCGGAAAGCAAATCACTATAAGAAACATTAGAACATATAAATTTTTCATCTTCAATAATTTTAGTAGTTTCTCATAAAAATGATCATATTATCACCTTTGACGGTTAGTTTCATATTTTCAGAAATACTGTTATTGCCTGTGATATCTATGATATTGTTAAATCCCTGAGTTGTAATGGAAGTTTTAACTTCTGTCTCTGTAAAAGAATTATTATAGAAAAGTCTGTTATAATCTCCAATCTGCTGTAATAAAACATTGCTTTTATCATTGAGATAAAGCTCAGCGTTATTAGAATTACCAATTTGCAATGTAGAAGAATACGATTCCAATGTTGGAGTTTGTTTAGTAATAATTTCTATAACATTATTGCTATTGATCTGCACCCAGCTAATCTGTTGCGATTTAGTTTTCATTGAAAAAAAAACAAGAATCAAACAAAACAATATGGTAAATATTCTTTTCATCTTTTTTATATAAAGTTACGCTGGAACAAGATGGTAAAAAACACGGTTAGTTGGTAAAGATTAAAAATCACGGTTTTCCGTTAGTCTTAATTAATTCAAAAGACAAAAAAATAGGAGAAACCTCAACTTCTCCTATTCTTTTTTACATAATCAAAAACAAAATAGCTGTAATTAATTGGATTGATTTACAATCAACGAGTTACTGTTACCAACTTGTAATCCCATATGGAAATGAGAATCTCCAGTTTGAGTTACGCTTGTATAGTTGCTATTTCCGATTTGAGCATCCAAAGCAACATTATCATCGCCATATTGGTATTGGCTCAAATAGTTACTATTTCCAACTTGCAACCCCATAGTTGTGTTATCATCACCATATTGATGAGAATCCGCAACATTATCGCTACCAAACTGAAGATGAGTTGCGCTGTTATCATTACCAGACTGCAATTGATGGATGTAGTTATCTGATCCTAGTTGAAATGCATAAGCCTCATTCCTTCTACCCATTTGGTCTTGCCAGATATCGTTATCTGTACCAATTTGGAGAGCAGTTGCGCTGTTTCTTCTACCATTTTGATATTGACTGATATAATTTCCAGCTCCTAATTGGGTAGCAGAAGCGTCATTTCTTCTACCTATTTGTAATTGATCCACTTCATTGAATAATCCAATCTGTAAAGTTTGTGCAGAGTTTCTATTACCATATTGGCTGGTAGTATTAGAGTTTCCGATTCCCCATTGGTCTACATCTATAGAGTTTCTGTTTCCCATACTTAGAGCAACATTGCTGTTTACCCATCCTACTTGGTCTATATCTGCATCGTTACGATTACCGTCTTGTAATAAGGCGTTGAAGTTCAAGATTCCTGTTTGATCCACTGTAGCAGTGTTAAGGTTTCCAATCTGTGCACTCAAATCAATGTTAGATTGTGCGGATGCGAAGCTCACAAAAAATAGTGTGATAACTCCAAAAATAAATTTTTTCATTGTAGTAAATTTTTATTGATTAATTGTAGAACAAATGTAGAATGATAAGCAAAACCAAAAACCACCATAAAAGTGTAAATTCTAAAAATCACTATTTATAATGACAAACCAACAATGATCTTCCAAATACTTACCTTTGCAAAATGGAATTACAACCAATCTTCGAAAAACTGCAGATTCAGGATATGAATCAAATGCAGAAATCTATATACAAAGCATCCGAGAATGAAACCGACGTGGTTTTATTGTCACCAACCGGTTCAGGAAAAACATTAGGATTTTTATTTCCTGTTCTTAGAAATTTGAAATCTGACGTCAAAGGAATTCAAACCTTGATTTTGGTTCCGGCAAGAGAATTAGCTTTACAAATCGAACAGGTTTTTAAATCGATGGGAACAGATTTCAAAGTTTCTATTGCTTACGGCGGACACGATAAAAAGATAGAAATCAATAATCTGATAGAAGCGCCTGCAGTTCTGATTGGGACACCGGGAAGAATTGCTTATCACTTGAAAAATGAAAATTTCAATCCGGAAACCATCAAGACTTTGGTTTTGGATGAGTTTGACAAAGCTTTGGAATTGGGCTTCCAAGAAGATATGGAATATATTATTGGTTCTTTGACAAGTCTTTCTCAAAGAATCTTGACTTCTGCAACGGTGATGGACAACATTCCGAAGTTTGTAGAACTCAACAACGAAAAGAAAATTAATTTTCTCAAAGAAAACGAGTCAAAACCGAACATTCAGCTGAAAAAGGTAATGACAACGCCAGAGGAAAAACTGAATACTTTGTTCCAATTGATCTGTAAAATTGGCAACAAAAGAACTTTGATATTTTGCAATCACCGTGATGCAGTTGATAGAATCTCAGAATTATTACGAGAAAAAGGAATTCAACGGGAAACTTTCCATGGCGGAATGGAACAGGACGAGCGCGAACGTGCTTTGCTCAAATTCAGAAATGATTCTGCGAGAATATTAATCACAACAGATTTAGCTTCCAGAGGTTTGGACATTCCTGAAGTAGAATCGATTGTGCATTATCAATTACCTCCGAAAGAAGATGCTTTCATCCACAGAAACGGACGAACGGCGAGAATGAACGCGAAAGGTTTTGCTTATCTTATAATGACCGAGGACGAGAATTTCCCATTCATCAAAAGCAATACGCCGGAAGAAAATGTTTCGGAAAGTAACCGTGTTCCGGAAAGAACACCAAATCAAACGATTTACATCAGCGCCGGAAAAAAAGACAAAGTCAATAAAGTTGATATTGTTGGTTATCTAATAAAAAAAGGTGGTCTTGGAAAAGATGACATTGGATTGATTGAAGTAAAAGACACGACTTCTTACGTCGCTGTCAACCGAAAAAAAACCATCGAATTGCTCAAACAATTAGCCAACGAAAAACTGAAAGGCAAAAAGATAAAAATAGAAATCGCTTATTAATAAGCGATTTTTTTATTTGATTCCGGAGACATTCATCGGCATAACATAAACAGAATGCGACGCTGTAATGAACAAAGTAGAGTTATTTTTTCCGCCAAAAGTCACATTAGAAGTCCATTCCTCATCAATCGGAATATAGGTTAATTTTTCGCCTTTATTATTGAAAATCGTTACACCATTTCCTGTGAGATAGAGATTTCCCTGGCTGTCCAAAGTCATTCCGTCCGAACCCATTTCGCAGAACAATTTCTTTTCAGATAATTTTCCTTTACCAAGGATATCGTAAACATAAGTTTTCCCGGCATTGATATCAGAAACATAAAGTTTCTTAAGTTTTTCAGAACCGATAATTCCATTAGGCTGAACGAAGGTTTCCAGTTTTGTAATCGTTCCGTTTTGATTTCTGTAATACAGGTTTTTCTCAGGAATCTCCTCTTTGAAGTTTTTCCAATAATCTCTTTTGTACAAAGGATCTGTAAAATAGATTCCTCCAAATTTATCGATCCAAAGATCATTAGGTCCGTTCAGTCTTTTACCTTCAAAACCTTTTGACAAAACCTGAATGTCTTTATTTTTATTAATTTTCCAGATCTCACCGTTGTCATCGGAACAAGTAATGAGATTATCATCTTTATCAAAATAAGTTCCGTTCGCTCGTCCTGTTTTAGCAAGAAATAATTCCAACTGATTGGTTTTCCAGTTCCAAAAATAGATCTTATCATTGGGCTGATCTGTAAAATAGACATTTCCTTCTTTATCAGAAGCCGGTCCTTCCGTAAAAGTAAATTGACTTGAAAGTAATGTCGGCGGAACGTCAAACAATTTTTCATTGGTATTTTGAACTTTGCAATTCATCAGAATCAGCAAAATCGCAACATAACGAAACTTCCAAAAACTTTTCATAGCATAAATAATAAAGTCGCAAGTTACAATTTGCTTAAAAGAATTAAAAATAATTATCTTTGAGAATTCGATTTTTATCAATGAAACTCAATCTTCCGGACAAACTCTACTATTCTATTGGCGAAGTTGCCAAAGCTTTTGATGTTAATACTTCCCTGATTCGCTATTGGGAACAGGAATTCCCCATCATCAAACCTAAGAAAAACAAGAAAGGAAACCGCTATTTTACGCCTTCTGACATCGAGAATTTGAAGATTATTTATCATCTCGTAAAAGAAAAAGGTTATACGCTGGACGGCGCAAGAGTTGCATTGACAACCAATACAAAAATCTCTGAAACCATCACGATTATTGACAGATTGGAATTTATCAAAGCGGAACTTTTGAAGTTAAAAAACTCTTTGAACGATTAAATAAAATTATTTTTTCCAACTATTAATTTTTCGATTCATTTTTTATTTAACTTTGGTTAAAACACAAAAGATGAATCCAAAATTACCTTTCCAAATCCGGAAAAGGCAGATTTTCAGCCTTGCAATTTTCGGGATTCTTGTTATTTTTTCACAGACTGCTTTTTCGATTTATAAGAAAAATCAGCATTATGAAAAGCCTCAAATCGCTTTCATTACACAGAAAGTTGAAGAGATTATTCTGACTGAATTTAATCCAAATGATTTAGACGAAAATCAGTGGAAGAATCTTGGTTTCAATGAAAAGCAGATCAAAACGATTTTGAAATATAAAGAAGTCGTAGGCGGAAATTTCAAATCTAAGGAGCAATTCAAAAAGTGTTATGCTCTAACTCCTGAAAAATATGAACAGCTGAAAAATTACATTCTTCTTCCTGAAAATAATTCTGATTTTAAAAATAATGAATTCACTTACAAACCTTACGAAAAGAAGAAACTCAATATCAAAGGGAAATTTAACCCAGATTCTTATTCTCAAAAAGATTGGGAAAACTTAGGTTTTTCTGAGAAGCAATCGGCTGCCATTTTAAAATATAAGAATTATCTCGGCGGAAGTTTCATCAGCAAAGAAAAGCTGAAAGAATGTTTTATGATTAATGACGAGCAATTTTCCCAAATGTCACCTTTCTTGATTTTACCTAATAAAACGCCGGAAAATCTGGCTAACAAATTTGAGAAAAATAAAGAAAAAGAAGCGGTGAAAATCAGTCACTACTTTGATCCCAATGAGTTGAATCAAGAACAATGGCAACAATTAGGTTTTTCTGAAAAACAAGCTATTTCAATTTTGAAATATCGAGATAAAATTCTAAAAGGCTCTTTCAGATCACTGGAAGATGTTCAGAAATGTTTTATGATTTCGCCGGAAAAATTTGAGGAATTGAAACCTTGGATTAAGCTTTCTGTTGTTGACAAACCTAAACAAACTGATGAAAAAATTACAGTTGCGGAAAAAACTGATTTTTCAAAAATTAATCTGAATCAAATCTCTTTCAAACAACTGCAGGAATTTGGATTTACTGAAAAAGATGCGGCAGGAATTTTAGCTTTCAGAAAGAAACTTGGTGGTTTTATCAATAAAAACCAACTGCTAGAAACATATGAAATCGACCGAGCTTTGGGCGAAAAATTAATCTATGTTGCCAAGCTTGACAACTCAGATGTTCCGAAATATTCTTTAGCCGAAGCACCTGAAGATTGGCTGAAAAAACATCCCTATTTCCGATATTCTGCTGACAGAATAATCTTTTACAGAATTTCTTATCCTGATGATAAAAAGATTTGGAAATATTTGAAATTGAAGCCAGAATACGAGGAAAAAATGAGACTTTATATTATAAGTAAACCTTAGATGATATATTTAATTATAAAATTAATATATTTATAAAAATTACAATCATGAAATATCTATTTTTAATCCTATCAGTAATATCTTTATATTCTTGCAATGATGATTACAGTAATATGGAAAATAATAATTTCCAAACAAATAAAAAAGAAAATAAAATAATAAAAGATAGTATAATAAAATATGATGAACAAGATATAAAAGAAATAGTATTTGTTTCCTTTCCGACATTATCCTGCTCATACGATAAATATAAGTATGTCGGCTATGTAGCTGCTAGAAATAAATCTAGCTATTCTAGAGAAGTATACACAAAGATTGTTGATAAAAATACAAATTCAATTTACGCTTCACCTGTTTTCACAATTCCAGCGAACGAAAATGTTTCAAGTACTGCGCAACCTATTTTAAATTTTCAAGTACTTAATTCAAATAATATAGAGCTACAAGTAATGAGTGTGAAGATCGGAGGCATTAACCAAACAGATTACAACTTTCCAACGAATAATACATCAATTAATAATTGTACATATATATTTACTACAGATGGCAAAGCTCCTTGTGATGGAATGTCTGTAAAAGAATGTTTAGATCAATATTTTCAACCTGGATGGCAGTTTTAATAAATTCTACATTATTGTAGTCCAAAATAAACTTAATTATTGAGGTTTTATACAAAATACAAATCCGTTATTGAAAATAACGGATTTGTATTTTATATAATGATATTGATTGAAAAATTATTTCAAACCAAAGTTCTTTGAAAGACCTACAGAAATACCTTTTCCGAAAGCAAAGCCAAAAGTATTTGTTTTAAAATCTGAATCTTTCTGCTTCTCAGATTCATAACCAATCCCTCCAACATTAAAATTAAGTCCGAAAGAGTTTTTGAAATTGATAAATAAGTTTGGTGTGAAAGCAATCCCGAAACCTGTAGATTTTGTAACATTAGAATAATTAGAATCTGATACTGTAAGTGTAGATTTGCTATTATTAAACAAAACATCCAAATCACCAAAAACTGCAAAAGTATCGTTTAATGGCAATGTATATCTTCCAAAAACACCATAAGTAAAACTGTTGGTTTTAATATTGGTATTGTACTCATACATTTCCCAACCATTGTAGCCTGATTGGTAATAATCATTTTTTGCAGAGCCAACTCCAAATTTCACACCCGCTGTAAAATGGTCTGTGAACTGATAACCAATTGTAGGATTAAATTCAAAATTATCAGATTTCAAATCACCCGCACTTGAATAATTTTTGTTTGTCTTGCTAGAATAAGAAACATTACCACCAACTAAAAGTGTATTCTTCTGAGCACTTACCAATCCGAAAGCAACAACTGCTGCTGTAAAAATCAATTTTTTCATTATTTGTAATAGTTTATTTTTGAGGTCGCAAATTTATATAGATTTGCACTATTTCAGACCGGCGAAAAACTGATATTTGTCATAAGATTTATTCGGATGTTTTACTGGAGTCTTCTAATAATCCATTCAATTCTTTCATTTCTCCTACTGTCAAATCGCGCCATTTTCCAACGGGAAGATCAAGTTTGATATTCATTATTCGGATTCTCTTGAGTTTCTTTACTTCATAATCCAGATGTTCGCACATTCTTCGGATTTGTCGGTTGAGACCTTGCGTTAGAACAATTCGGAAGTTCATTGTGTCGATTTTTTCGACTTCACACTTCTTAGTTACTGTATCAAGAATCGGAACGCCGTTTCTCATTTTTTCAAGGAACTTTTCCGTGATTGGTTTATTGACTCTTACGTAATATTCTTTTTCGTGATTGTTTCTAGCCCTAAGAATTTTGTTGACGATATCGCCATCAGAAGTTAATAAAATTAGACCTTCGCTAGGTTTATCCAATCTTCCGATTGGGAAAATACGTTTTGGATGGTTGATGTAATCAATAATATTATTTTTTTCACGCTTCGTATCTGTTGTACAAACGATTCCAACAGGCTTATTGAAAGCGATATAAACAAACTCCTCTTCTACTTTTTTGATGGTTTTTCCATCGACAAAAATTTCGTCTTCATCAGAAACTTTAGTCCCTAATTCTGGAACTATACCATTGATTGTAATTCTGCCTTCTTCCAAAAGTTTATCAGCTGCTCTTCTGGAACAAAATCCAACTTCTGACAAATATTTATTGATTCTAATTTTTTCCAACTCTTCTAAATCTATGTGCAAAAATATGCTTTATTAAAACTTAACACAATAAAAAAGCCTCACTTTAAAAGCGAGGCTATGATTACATCAAAATAAATGATTTATTTTTTGATTACTTTTTTAGTATAAGAAGCATTTTCTGTTTGTACTTTAACTACATAATTACCTTTGCTAAGTTCAGCTACGTTTAATGATTTTGCTCCATCTTTAGATGTTTTAACTAGTTTACCTACAGCATCATAAACTTCAACAGAATTAATTTTTCCAGCAACATCAAAATTCACAACATCTGCAGTTGGGTTTGGATAAACTCTGAAGATGTCTTTTTTACCTGCTTCAGCAACAGCTAACGTAGCATCTTTAACTTGGATATTATCAACACTGAAACCAGAACCATAATTTTCTATAGATAGGTCTAAAAATGAAAAATTTGTAGCTGTCAATGTTGTTGAGTAAATAACATTTCCGTTCACATAATATTCAAGTGTGTTATTTGCTTTATCAATTACAGTTTTGAAGTTATACCAAGTTGTAGAGTCCCATTCTAAATCAGTTTCCACATAAGTTTCTTGAGCCGGATCGTAGACCACAAAATTCCAGCTTTGGTATGTTAACCAAAAATCTGCAACTACATCTCCATCTTCAGTATATAGTCCTACTGCATAATCAGAATCAAAACCATCAAGATAAACATCTGCAGATACTTCCGTTTTACTATAGTTTGGTATTGTTGTGAAAGCATTACTCCACTCTTCACTCGCATCATCCTCGATATATAGAGAACTTGTTCCATCTGTAGCTCTATTGTTTGATACTTTAAAATAAGAACTTGAAGCAGTCCAATCTTTTTGACCATCTACATTACCAGCAGTATAACCTTCTGAAGTTTCAAAAGAGATTTTTGTTTGTGCGTTAGCTGAAAAGAAAATTGCCGATGTAGCAATAAAAGATAATAGAAGTTTTTTCATATTATTTATTTAAATTAAACGATTGTTTTAAAAAATGGAAGGCGAAAATAGAGATTCCCTTCAGAATAAACAAAAGAATTAAACAAATATTTAGTTTTTAACTTCTCTTTAAGATTAATATTTAGTCTAAAATAATTAATATAAAATAAATTATATTCAATAGTAATAGCAAATATATTATTAATAATGTAAAATAAAATTCTTTAATTATTAAAATGGAAATCGTTTTCGAGATAATCAGAAGTAGCACTTTCTATTGAATAATTTCCAATTTTTGTCCTTCTGAGTTGCGTAAGATAAGCACCTACCTTTAATTCTTGTCCAATGTCGTGAGCCAAACTTCTGATATAAGTTCCTTTGGAACAACCTACAATAAAAGAAACAAAAGGTAGATTAATCTCTATATTATTAAGATAATGAATAGTAGTTTTTCTGGACTTCATTTCAACTTCTGCTCCAGCTCTTGCCAGATCATAAGCCCTTTTTCCATCAACTTTTAGGGCTGAAAAAACAGGTGGTTTCTGATCAATTTCTCCAATGAATTTTTCTAAAGCTTGATGAATATCTTTCTCGGTAATGTGATAATAATTGATTGGTAGGATTTCTGGCTTCTCGGTGTCGTAAGATTCGGTTTGAACTCCGATTTTTATTTCTGTCCAATACTCTTTTGGCGCATCCTGAATCTCTGGAATTTTCTTTGTGAATTTACCTGTACAAACAATCAAAAGCCCAGTTGCTCTTGGATCCAAAGTACCAGCGTGACCTATTTTGAATTTCTTAGGTAAATCTTTGAACTCATTTTTGAGTTTATATTTTAACTTATTGACAGCCTGAAAACTTGTCCAATCCAAAGGTTTGTCCAATAAAAATATCTGTCCGGATTGTAATTCTTCTACTGTCATTTATTTGAAGAAATAAAAATAAATCAACAACGCCACGCCAACAAAAATACGATACCAACCCCAAGGTTTGAATCCATATTTATTCAACAAAGCAATGAAGGATTTGATAGCAATCCAAGCAACAACAAACGCAACGATATTTCCGATTACAAAAATCAAAATATGGTCTTGTGAAGCTAAAATCATTTCATAACCTTTTTGTGGATTCCCAGTTTCCTTGCCCCAAGTTTTTACAAAAACCGAGTAAAGCGTTACGGCCAACATCGTTGGAACTGCAAGAAAAAATGAAAATTCTGCAGCCGCTTTTCTTGATAATCCTTGAGACATCCCTCCAATAATAGAAGCAGCACTCCTACTCGTTCCAGGCATCATCGCCAAACATTGCCAAAAGCCTATTGTCACCGCTTTTTTAATCGTGATTTCTTTTTCATCGTGAACAATTGGATTTTTAAACCAATTATCTGCAAACAACAAAACGATTCCACCTAAAACCAAAACAGATGAAATAGCGATTTGATTTCCCAGAACAGATTCAATAACATCATCTAAGAAAAAACCAATTCCCAAAGCTGGCAAAACGGCAAAAGCTAATTTGTAATAAAACTGCAGATTGCTGAAATCAAAGAATTTTTTCCCATAAGCCACAACCACAGAAAGTATTGCCCCAAACTGGATAGAAACCTGAAACATCTTGAGAAATTCAGTTTCTTCTAATCCCATCAGGCTTGCAGCAAATCCCATATGAGCAGTTGAAGAAATTGGTAAATATTCGGTAAGTCCTTCTATGATTGCAATAATAATTGCTTTGATCAAATCCATAGTTTGTTTGTTTATTAAAAAAAACTTTGTCTCAGTTTCACCAAGACAAAGTTATTATTGTATTTCTTATTAAAGTTTAATCTTTGTTTCTCTTCAGAATTGCAAAAATCTGAACCACAAACCCTGCAATGACTAACATTGGTGCTAATCTGATTCTTCTGAAAGAGAAAATCCCTTCGTTCCAGTAATTTGGGTCAAATTTTCCGTCTGGTGTTGTATTAGCATCTGCTCCCATCATTAGAACAAATCCTAAAAGAATCAATCCCAATCCGATTAACATCAATTTAAAATTTTTGTTTCCGAAATAGAAAGCATTTTTTTCAGCAGTTTCAGTAGGTTTTCCTATTTGATCTGCAGAATATTTATTTGTTTTTTTTGCCATTGTTAAGAGTAATATAGATCATCCACGTTGCTTCGTAAAAATCTCCAGGTTGCAAAGATAGTACTTGCAATGGTTATAAAAACACCTACTAATAAAATTATTATTACCAAGAAAACATATTGGTTTGTATCCTGAACAAAAGGTGTCCCAATCTGGCTTGTGAAATAATACCAAACACCTCCTAAAGCTAAAAGTCCTATAAATGCACCAATTAATCCAAGTACCAAGGCTTCTTTTATAAAAGGCATCAGAATAAATCTCCTCTTAGCTCCAACCAATTGCATGGTCTTGATGATAAATCTCTTTGAGAATATTTTCAGTCTGATTGAATTATTAATTAGAACCATTGCGACAATCAAGAATAAAATTGAAAATGCCAAAATCCAAGTCAGAATTCTATTCAAATTGTTATAAACATCGATGGTTAATAGATTATCATTAGCCACATCTTTCACACCTTTTATCGCCTTAAGTTGTGTTACCACACCATCGATTTTTGCAGGATCAACAAATTCAGGCTTTAAAGTTACTTCGACAGAAGCTGGAAATATATCTTCTTCAAAAAGCGCATCAGCGTCTATTCCCAACTGTTTTTTCGCCAAAACCGTAGCTTGTTGCTTGGAAATATATTTAGCTTGCTTTACATAATTCTGCTGCTTGATAGTGGTAAAAGTTTCCTCTTGGAATTTAAGCGTTTTAGCAGAATCGCGTGGATCCAAATACTCATCAAAATAAGCTTCCACTACCAATTGCTCCTTGATATAGTCTGAATATTTTTGAGCATTGATCAATATCAATCCAAATAATCCCACAAGGAATAAAACCAGCGAAATACTGATGACCACAGTAATATTACTTGATCTCAGTCTGCTTTTATTAAAATCGTCAACTGTCTTTGGCATCAAAAAAATTTTTGCTAAAATAGAAATTTTCGTTTAAAAAGCCGTTGTAAGCTCTGTTAATAAAATCATAAAAACATCATTATGACTTAATTTTTACAACTTCTTTCAGAAGAATTTTAGAATCGAAAAATCGGCATTTTTATTGTTTAGGAAAATTATCAAATCAAAATTATGAAACTGACCCGCCAAGCTACAGGAAAAAATTTTTCTTATTTCGATAAAAATAAAGAGAAACTAAAAGACCCACAAAAAATAGAATATATAAAATCGTTGGTCATTCCACCAGCTTGGACCAATGTTGAAATCACAACCAATAAAAGCGCAAAAATACTGGCAATCGGGAGAGACCAAAAAGGCAGAAAGCAATACATCTACAATCCAAAATTCCGAGCTAAGAAAGACGCGGACAAGTTTGACAGGATTTTACATTTTGCCGAAAATCTCGAACATATGCGACGTGTAACTGGACAACATCTGAGAAAGAAAAAAATGACCCGAGAAAAAGTTTTGGCTGCAATGGTCAGACTTTTAGATTCTGCTTATTTCAGACCAGGAAGTCCAAAGTATACACAACAAAACCAGAGCTATGGCTTAACAACGATCCGTAAAAAACATCTTAATATTGAAGGTGACGAAATGATTTTTTCATACAAAGGAAAATCAGGAAAATTTCAAGAAAAACATATTATCAATGCTAAATTGACAAAGGTCATTTCTGATTTGGAAGATCTCCCAGGTTACAGACTTTTCAAATATTATGATAAAGACAACAATCTTATTACTGTTGAAAGTCAGGATTTGAATCAATACATCAAAGAAATTATGGGTGAGGAATTTTCTGCAAAAGATTTCAGAACCTGGGCAGGGACAATGATTGCCGCCGGAATTCTGGACGAATTGGGAATCTGTGAAAAAAAACAACAAAAAGAATTGAAGAAAAGAATCCGAAATGCAATTGTTGCCGTTTCTGAAAAATTAGGCAATACCCCTTCTGTTGCGCGAGACTCTTACATTGATCCCAGAATTTTTGAACATTATAAAAACGGGCATACCATCCAATATTTCAGAAAAGAAATTAAAAAATTGTTGAGGAAAAATGAAAATCTGTCCGAAACTGAAGTTGGTGTTTTGTATATGTTAAAATCAAAATTGAATTAATTAAGACGTTTAAAAACTTCACCAATTTTATTGATGAGATCGGTTGGTAACATTGCTTCTTTCGAGAATTCTTCAGCAGCCAAATCACCAGCTTTTCCGTGAAGCCAAACGCCGAAAATGCAAGCTTTTTCAATTTCATATTTTTGAGAAATCAATGATGTTAAAATCCCTGTCAGAACATCTCCGCTTCCACCTTTTGCCATTCCGGAATTGCCTGTGATATTATAAAACACTTTATTTTCTGGTGTAATGACAGCCGTATGATGATCTTTTAGAATGATAAAAACATGTAATTCTTTGGCTTTCTGTTTTGCCAATTCTATTCTTTCAAAAGAGTTATCAGTTTTACCAAATAACCTTTCAAATTCCAGAGGATGTGGCGTGATGACAGCATTTTTTGGAATTAAGCTTAATTTATCATTTTCAGCTAAAACATTCAATGCATCAGCATCGAGAATTACAGGATTTTGATAAGATTCCAAAAAATCAAACAAGGCTTTTTGGGTTTGTTCTTCTTTTCCTAATCCGGGACCAATTCCATAAACAGCTTTTTCCTGAATTTCGATTTTATCAATATAATTTTCTCCTGAACCAATAAACATCGCTTCCGGAATTCGAGATTGCAAAATGATATTGCCACATTCTGGCGCAATGGTAAAAGTTAACCCACTTCCAGTTTTCAAAGCAGATAAAATGGACATCAGAATCGCACCGATTTTACCATAACTTCCACCAACCAAAATACTTTTACCGAAAGTTCCTTTGTGACTGAAATCTCCGCGTGGTTTGTAAATTTCTCTGATTAATTTTTCATCAATTATAAAATAATCAGTTTCAACTTCATCAATAAAATCTTTATCCAACTCAATATCTAAAACTATAATTTTTCCACAGAATTTCCCAGTTTCGGGATGAAGGAAACTTCTTTTGTAAAACTGAAAAGTCAATGTAAAATCAGCTTTGAAAACGGCAGAATTTTCATCAATAATCTCATCTGCATAAAGTCCAGTTGGAATATCAATAGAAATTTTCGGAACTGGAATTTGATTTAATTTTTCAATTAAATTTTTAAAATCATCAGACAATTCTCGATTCAGTCCATAACCAAACAAAGCATCAACAATAACAGATTTTTCATTATTGACATTAAAAACTTCAGAAAAATCTTTAATATCAATTCCGCTTATTGTCTTTATTTTTTTGAAATTGATTGCAGCATCTGGAGAGAATTTCAAATCATCTCCATTGATAAAAACTTCGACATCAAATCCTTTTCCATAAAGCATTCTTGCAATCGCAAAACCATCACCTCCATTATTTCCATGACCACAAATAACCAAAAACTTATTCTTAAGTTCAAAATTTTTTTCAATCCAATCAGCACAAGCTCTGGCGGCTTTTTCCATCAGATTGATAGACGAGATTCCTTTTTCTATCGTAACAGAATCACATTTTTTAATTTGATCAGCGGTGAGAATTTTCATTTTAGGAATTGCATAAACATCAAAATTAGACAATAATTTTTTTAATAAGCTTTAATTAATAAAGCATTATAAATAAAAAAACTATATTTTTGTTTATACTAACTATTAAAATACAATTATGGGCTTTGTAAAAGAATTTAAAGAGTTTGCGTTTAAAGGCAACGTGGTAGATCTGGCAGTCGGTGTTATCATTGGTGGAGCATTCGGAGCGATTGTAAAATCTCTAGTAGATGATGTCATCACGCCACTTTTATTAACTCCTGCTTTGAAAGCAGCCGGCGCAGAAAACATTAAAGAATTAGCTTGGAATGGTGTAACTTATGGAAACTTCCTTTCATCGGTAATCAGCTTTTTGGTTATTGCATTCGTTTTATTTTGGCTAATCAAAATAGCTAATAGGGTCAACAAAAAGCCAGAAGCAGCTCCAACAGGACCATCTTCTACAGATGTTCTATTGGCAGAAATAAGAGATGAACTTAAGAAAAAAGCATAAAAAAAAATCGCCACAAATTGTGGCGATTTTCTATTTTAGCAGATCTAGTTCTATTAGATTATTATTCTTTTTCATTCTTTCCATCATCATTTTTTCCTGAGATTTCATATAGTCTGCATTATTCAATTTGTTTCCAGATTCATCCGTTATGAAAACTTCACCTTCCTGCGCTTTCTTTCTAAAGTTGGCCATCGGGTCTTTTCTATAGTTTTTATAAACTGTCCGATATTTTTTATAATCTAGCACAATAGGTTTTTCAAATTCAAAAGCAAGAATATCTCTTTCCAAAACATTTTTCCTAATACCTTTTAATTCCATTTTATGAAAACCAGATTTATCTTCGATTTTTATGATAAGACCAGGCAAACCATAGAATTTGTAAGGACCATCCTGAATCGGAATATCGGTCGAAAACCAAGCTGTCCATTTTCTGCCAGCAAAATCGGTTTCAGCTTTTTGAACGTTCCATTCGCCAATTTTTTCTTTATCGGGTAAAATCTTCCAATTAATTTTAACCTGTTGATTGGCATTATAAAGAGTCATATCCAATGTCACAATGTGATTGATTTTAAAATCAGGGTAAGATTTTAAAACTTTATAACCAACTACACCTTGTTTTCCAGACATCGAAATAGGCGTATCACTATTATGTACAGCCATATTCTTTTTGAACTCAGCATCCATTATCGAGTCATTTTGAAAAACATACTCGCTGTAATATTTTGAGCCTTTTTTATCAATATCCAGAACCATTAATTCAGATATTTTGGTTTCGATATCCGTAGAATCTGTCTGAAAATGATAATCGTAATAAAATCTCTGGTTTTGAGAGGATATTGAAATTGAAATTAGAAAGAAACTTAATAAAAAAAGTTGTTTCATAGTTTAGTTTTTAGTTTGAATTAGTTTTACTTCACAATATCGAGTTCAATTCTGTTATTATCTTTTTTGATTTGAGCCTTCAAACGTTCTTCTTGTTCTTTGGCAATTTTTGTAGAAGTCCCGTCTTTTCCCGTTAACACGATAGAAGTTCCACCCATTTGGATTTGTTTGATTCCTTTTGTCGGGTCATTTTCATATTCTTTCAAGACTTTTTGGAATTGTTTGGAATTGACAGCTATTTCCTTTGCCTCCCAAACATTGATATCCATATCACCAACAATATTTTTAATTCCTTTAAGTTCTAGTTTGTGAGAACCTGTTTTGTCTTCAATCTTAACAATTAATCCTGGTAAACCATTAAATTTATAAGGTCCATCTTGAATAGGAATTTCTGTAGAAAACCAAGCAATCCAATGTCTGCCTGCAAAATCAGCTTCAGCTTTTTGAGCATTCCATTCGCCTATTTTTTCTTTTTCTGATGAGATTTTCCAGTTGATTTTTCTGTCCTCGGAAATATTGTAAGCATCCATACCTAATTTTCTGTGAAGATTAGTTTTGTAATCTGGATAGGTTTTCGTTATAGAATATCTCACGTTCCCTTTTCTCATATCGGTTTTTACATTGATAGAACCTGTGGCTTTTAACTGTTGTTCTAAATCTGCTTTCATCAAAGAATCGGAATTGAAAACCGTGTAACTGTAATATTTGGAGCCATCTTTTGTAGTGTCGAGGAACATCATTTCTGTTTTAACATCTTCAAGATTGGTCGAATCTGAAATGAATTTGTATTCGTAAATGAATCTCTTATTCTGAGCAAAAGTCAGAATCCCAAAAATCAGAAATAAATTAATTAATAGTTTTTTCATAGTTATAAGTATTAAAAAAGCCGGCGAACCGGCTAAATGTTATGAATGTAAGTTGTTTATTTTGTAATGATTTCAATTTTACCAGCATCATTTGCACTAAAAATATTAACTGATGCAATCATATTGGGGTCTAACTTGTCAACCTCTTTCATATTAGTAAGTTTTCCATTAATATAAACTTTTGCTTTATTAGGATTAAATGAACCTTTAGTATCAGATGTATTAATTATTTTAATTGCATCTGCTTTAAAAACACGCTGTGGATTACCATCTGTAGTTTTATCAAAAATAATAACCTGGTTTGATTTACTGATTCTTTGTGGCGGCGTAATATTTTTATTATAAACCAATGTTTTAGGAGAATCCAAGTTAGAATTAAAACTGATTTTCAGAGGATTATTCTGACGCGCTTCTTTATTCAATTCCTGTTGTTTTTTCTGAAGCTTTTTTTGTTCCTCCAATAATTCCTTTTGCTTTTTTTGAAGCTCTGCTCTTTTCTTTTCCAATTTTTTCAACTCTTTTGGAGTAAGCGTCGTTTTTTCTGTATTATAAAATACATCATTAGAAAAATTATAATTGAAATTGGAAGAAAAATCTTTAAAATCTGGCAAATCAGAAGCATCAAAACCATAAGCTACAGTTCCATCCGCAAAAGCATCTTTCCCATATTGGTCTTTTATCATTTTCTGAAACTCTTCGTCCGTATAAATTTTCCCATACTTTTCAACCGCATCTTGTGCTCTTTTCTGAGCATCTTGAATCATTTTTTGAAACTCAGGAGAATTGATTTTAATGTGCATTTTCTCAGCTTGCTTCTCAGCATTTTTCAAATCTCTCTGGAACTTCGGAGATTTCATCATTCGTTCAGCAATTTTTGCCTGTTTTTCTGCATCAGCAATTCTCTTTTTGAACTCCGGAGAATTAACCATTGCTTCAGCATCTCTGCCTGCTTTTTCGGCATCAGCTATTCGTTTCTTGAACTCTGGAGAATCATACATTTTAGCCATCGCTTCAGAATGTTCTTCTAAACCTTTTAGATTCTTCTGGTAATTGTCAGAATCTACAATAGACTGCATTTTATTAGATAGATTTTCCAAATCATTTTCTAAAGCCTTATATTCTGATGAATCTTCTTTTTTAGCTTTTTTAAGAGCCGATAATGCTTTGCTTTTTTCAGCCATTTTTGTACTGAGCGCAGACATTTTCAAATGGTCTTCTTTCAAAGCCTCAGAATATAATTGTGTTTGTTTTTGATGACTCATCGATAAACTGTCAAACTCGGAAGTTTTAGGTTTTATCGTGTCATTTTTCATTTCGTTTACAGCAATTTCAATTGCTTTGTTCGTTTCTGTTATTTCTTTATTTTTCGCATTTACCATATAGGCGAATACCATAAAAAATAAAATTGGTAGCGCAAAAAGTTTGCGTGCGTAGCTGTACTTGGTTTGGTTTTTTGTAAGCATTGTAAGTCTTTTTTTGAGGTTAGATGATAAAAAAGGACTCGTAACAGGAATTACCGACCCCGAGAAATGACTCTCGAGAAGCATCTGCGCAAATGCTCTGGTGTCGGACTTTTTCACTGCTTTGTTGTCCGCCAAGTATTCGTGAATAAGATTGATTTCTTTGTTGATAAAGTAAAACACGGGATTGAACCAGAAAACAGATTTCGTCACCTGCATCAGGAGTTTGTCCCAGCTGTGTTTTTGTTGAATATGAACCATCTCGTGCTTCAGAATCTGCTGTCCGACAGGCGAATCCAATTGAATCGTCTGTTTCCAGAAAAGATTTCTAAAAAATGAGAAAGGAGCATTGTTTAAGTTAGTTTGATAGAATTTGATTCCCTCGATTGTTTCATTCGGGAATTGTTTTTTAATAGATTGGATTCTTATGATTCCGGCAATTAATCTAATTAAAAGAATGATTGAAACCACTCCAATAATTGCATAAAAACCTGAATAAATAGTGATATCATAGTTTGTAGTTGTTTGTAATTGATTTTGATTGAGCTGACTAAGTAGCAGATACAAGTTCTTATCGGTCTCTATCGTAAAATAGGAAACCTTTATAAGTGGCAGAACCAGACTTATAATAACCGACAACAAAAGATAAAACCGATTGTAATGATGGAAAGTTTTATCCTTCAGGAACAAAAGATAATAAGCAAACATCACTGCTGAGCAGAGAATCATTTTGCCAAAATACAGTAATAGAGGTTCCATTATTCCTTGTTTTTAAGTTCGTCTAATAAAAGTTCCAAATCCTTCACACTGATTTCGTTTTCTTCTACCAAAAATGAAACAGCATTGGTATAAGAACCTTCGAAATAATTCTTAACCAGGCTTCTGATAGACTTTCCGCTGTAATTCTCTTTACTTATCAAAGGAAAATACTCGTGTTGTCTTCCAAAAGTTTTGTAATTCACAAATCCTTTTTCCATCAATATTTTCAGAATCGTGGAAATCGTGTTGGTATGCGGTTTTGGCTCGGGAAACAATTCTAAGACGTCTTTCAAGAATCCTTTCTCTATCTGCCAAAGGTACTGCATTACCTGTTCTTCTGCTTTGGTTAACTTATTCATATTCTTTAACTTTAAAAACAATCAATCTTATATCACTAAAAACTTAGTAATACAAATGTAGGATTAATTTTCATTCGTACAACTATTTTTATAGTTAAAAGACGTTAAATATTATAACTGACTGAAAATCAAAATATAAATAATTATTAATTTAAAATTTGATTATAAACTTGACTTGTATCAGAAAAGTCTTATCTTTGCACCACAATATCGCGAGGTAGAGCAGTAGGTAGCTCGTCGGGCTCATAACCCGGAGGTCGCACGTTCGAGTCGTGTCCTCGCAACCAACTTAAGAGAATCAATTTTTTGATTCTCTTTTTTATTTATGGATAAATCTATTTTGATGTAATTTATGTTCAGAAATACCATAAAAACAACATTTTTCTCAAAGTTTTGACGGAATTTAAAAAAACGTATTCAATACGTATTTCATTTTTTTCACTTAATTAATCCGTCTACCATTTATATTTTGGTAGACAGATATAATATTTTCTCAATTTTTAAAAAAATTTTGTTTTGATAATAGAAATTTTAAAAATGAAAATTTTGGTAGACGGAAAGTTTAATTTTGGTAGACAAATTTAAATAGATGCATTTCTAAAATTTATTTCCAGTCTAAAATAACTAAAGTAATCTATTATGAGAATCAAAAAAAGTAGTTCTTTTAATTTGTTTTAGTATTAAAAGAAAAAATAAAAACTCCAATTCACTTGACTTATATTGAAAAAGTCGTATATTTGCAGAACAATATCGCGAGGTAGAGCAGTAGGTAGCTCGTCGGGCTCATAACCCGGAGGTCGCACGTTCGAGTCGTGTCCTCGCAACCAACTTAAGAGAATCAATTTTTTGATTCTCTTTTTTATTGAACCCTTTCATAGTTTGAAACTATGAAAGGGTTTTTAATTCGTAATAAAAAGTCTTTAAATAAATTTGTACCTTTGATTATGGCAAAAATCTTAAAAATATACCCGCAAAATCCGCAAGAAAATTTAATAGACGAAGCCGTAAAAGTTCTTCAAAACGGTGGTGTTATCATTTATCCTTCGGATACGATTTACACAATTGGCTGTGATATCTATAATCATAAAGCAATGGAAAGACTCGCTCAGATAAAAGGAATCAAGATTGATAAACACAAATTTTCAATCATCTGTAACGACCTAAGTCATCTTTCCGAATTTACGAAACCGATAGAAACATCTACTTTTCGTTTTCTGAAAACACATTTACCGGGAGCATTTACATTCATACTAGAAGCGAACAGAAATCTTCCAACTTCTTACAAAGGACATAAAACGGTCGGTATTAGAGTTCCTGACCATATCGTTCCGCAAATGATTGTTGAAAAATTGGGACATCCGATTGTTTCCACTTCTATCCACGATGATGATGAGATTTTGGAATACTCTACCGACCCGGAACTGATTGCTGAAAAATATGACAAACTGGTTGACATCGTAATTGATTCTGGTTATGGAGACAATACCGCTTCTACAATTGTAGATTTGACTTCCGGAGAACCGGAAATCATCAGACAAGGAAAAGGAGTTTTATAACAGATCCAAAAAATCATAGATTCGACGAAGTCAAAAAAGGAAAAATAAACAA